>Ga0228699_1000036_pt1 | contig 139247 bp, 123 predicted proteins | sample McNCre217_Aug_MG_FD_178016 | JGI IMG/M metagenome (GOLD analysis project Ga0228699, IMG submission 178016) | Freshwater microbial communities from McNutts Creek, Athens, Georgia, United States - 2-17_Aug_MG | ecosystem: Environmental > Aquatic > Freshwater > Creek | place: USA: Georgia... | reverse complement strand
CGTGACGGTTCTACGAAATTCGGTGATAACAACAAGTGGGGTGTGTTCCCTTCAGTTTCAGTAGGTTGGGCTTTATCTGAAGAGGCATTCTTGAAAGGTAACGCTGTAATTGACAACTTGAAATTACGTGTTAGCTGGGGACAAACTGGTAACTCGGAAGGTATCCGTCCATTGTTATCTAAATCGTTCTACGGAGCTTCAGGTTCTTACTTTGATGGTGGTGCAAACGACTTCTTGCCTGCATACTCTATTCAATCTAACCCGAACCCTAACTTGAAATGGGAGATCAACGAAAACTACGGTGCTGGTATTGACTTCTCAATCTTGAAAGGTAAAGTAACAGGTAACTTCGATATTTACACGCGTACAACAAAAGACTTGTTATACACAGTAAACGTACCTCAAGAGAAAGGTTATGTATACCCAACAATGTTGGCTAACATCGGATCGATGAAAAACCAAGGGGTTGAGTTATCATTAACTTACCAAATCTTGGAGAACAAAGATTGGAACATCGCTACTACGTTAGCTGCTTCATTCAACAAAAACGAAATCGTTTCATTGAAAAATGATTCATTCGCTGCTCCAGACCAAGTATTCTTGTCTACTTCTTTAGGTTCATTCATCCGTGGTACATCTGCTGTTAACTTCTCAGTATTACAAGCAGGTCACCCAGTAGGTGAATTCTATGGTGCTAAAATCGCTTCTATCACAAACGGAAAATATGTATTCCAAGATTTGAACGGAGATGGTACTGTTGATCCTAACGCTGCTGACCGTACGTATATTGGTAATCCAAACCCAACTTTCGTTGGTGGTTTGACTACAAACATCCGTTACAAAGCATTTGACTTACAATTCCAATTGACAAGCCAAATGGGTGCGAAAATCGTAAACACAAACATGTTGTTATTAGGTCGTCAAGACGGTCGTATTGCTGAGTCAGGTGCATTGAAAGCTGCATTGACTTCTCAAATCAATGATGAGCGTACAATCCCTATGGATTACTACGTAGAGTCTGGCGATTTCTTACGTTTGAACAACGCATCTTTGGGTTATACATTGCCAGTTAAAGGTGTATTCAAGCGTGCACGTATCTATGTTGCAGGTAACAACTTAGCATTGTTCACTAACTACAAAGGTGTTGATCCTGAGGTTAGCCAAGCATTGTCTGTTGGTTCAGCAGCTCCTGGTATTGACGTTCGTGAGACTTACTACAAAACTCGTGCGATTACTGCGGGTGTAAATCTTTCGTTCTAATCCAACAAAATCGTATTCAATTAGTTAAATAATCGAATAAATAAATTATTAATAAAATGAAAAAATATATCTATAAAGTACTTTCAGTAGGTGTTTTCGCTTCGTTAGCCCTATCGTCTTGTACAGATTTAACTGAGCCAGTTTACGATGCGATCCCAGCAGATCAATTCTTGAAAACTGATGCTCAAATTGCTGCGGCATTGGGACCTGCTTACGGTGGTCTTCGTGGTATCACATGGGATTGGTTCAATCCAAGTGAGGCATCTTCGGATGAGTTGATCGTTCCTACACGTGGTGGTGACTGGTATGATGGTGGTGACTGGTTGGCTTATTCTCGCCACACATGGACTCCACAACACGGTCCTATCAACGGAATGTGGGGATTCATCTTTGGTAACATCTCTCAGGTGAACCAATTGATCCCAGTTGTTAAAACAAACCAAAAAGCAGTAGATGAGTTACGTGCTGTACGTGCTTTCTATTACTTCATGGCAATTGACGCGTTTGGAAACGTCCCTATCGTAACAGATAATGCTTCTGTAGGTGGAACAAAAACGCGTGCTGAAGTTTATGCTTTCATTAAGTCTGAGTTAGAGTCAGCTATTCCAAACTTGGTAGCTGGTAAAGCTTATTCTCGTATGACGCAAGATGCTGCACGTATGTTGTTAGCTAAATTGAAGTTGAACGCTGCTGTTTATTCAGGTACTGCTGATTGGCAAGGTGCTTATGATGCTGCTAACGCAGTAATCAACTCGAAAAACGGTTGGTCTTTATCTTCTTCTACTGTTTCTAACTTCATCGTTGCGAACGAAGGATCAGGAGAGAACATCTGGACTATTCCTTTCGATAGCTTCAAAGCAGGTGGTATGAACTTCCAAATGAGAACGTTACACTATGCAAACCAACAAACTTATGGTTTGGGTAACTCTCCATGGAACGGTTTCTGTACATTAGCGGATTTCTACAACTCATTCGAGGCGAAAGATTTACGTAATGCAATGTGGATCAAAGGTCAGCAATATGCTGCTTCGGGTGCTGAATTGAAAGATGCTAAAGGTGCTCCATTAGCGTTTATCGCTGACTTCAACAAGGATCAAATGACGGATGCAGATCCAGAATTCCAAGTTGCTGGTATCCGTTCTCAAAAATATGAGATCCAAAAGAACAACCCGAACGGGGATCAATCAAATGACTACGTTGTATTCCGTTTGGCTGATGCGATCATGATGCGTGCTGAAGCTGCTTTCCGTTTAGGAAAAACTGCTGAAGCTTTAGCTGACTTGAACACAATCCGTAAGCGTTCTGGAGTAGATCCATTGACTACTTTGACTGCAGCTGATATCTTAGCTGAGCGTGGTCGTGAGTTTGCTTGGGAAGGATGGAGACGTAATGATATGATTCGTTTCGGTACATTCTCTTTAGAGCGTAAGTTCATGAAGAAATTAGATAAGACTCGTGAGTTGTTCCCAATTCCACAACCACGTATCGATGCTAACCCATTGTTGAAACAAAACCCTGGGTATTAATTCGAACTGAATTTAGTAAAAAGGCAGAGCCATTGGTTCTGCCTTTTTATTTTATAAACAAGCCCTTTTTTGTATTTTTGCAGTCCAATATTTGATCCTTCCATGAAGCATTTTGTACTCCTTTGTAGCGCCGCATTTTTAACCTTTGCTTGTTCCACCAAAGAAGATACCCTCTTTGAAGAATTGCCAGCATCTGAAACAGGCATCGATTTTGTAAATCGGAGTTTAGAGAAAAAGGAATTCAATATTTTCAACTACCGTAATTTCTACAACGGTGGGGGTGTAGCAATCGGAGACGTAAACAATGACGGGCTATCCGATCTATTTGTTACTTCTAATTTTGAAGAAAATAAACTCTACCTTAATAAAGGTGGGATGCATTTCGAAGACATTACCGTGAAGGCAGGGATTGTGGGTAAGAAATTCTGGTCGACTGGCGTAACTTTTGCGGATGTCAACGGAGACGGCTTGATGGATATTTATGTGTGTAATTCAGGTTCTCGTGATGCGCGCGGAAACCAATTATACATCAATCAAGGAATCAAAAGCGGTGTTCCCACGTACAAGGAAATGGCGAAAGAAGCTGGTTTGGAAGATGGGGGACTTTCTACGCATGCTGCCTTTTTTGATTATGATCGCGATGGGGATCTCGACATGTATTTGCTGAACAACAGCTTTACACCCATTGATAAATTAGGATATACGAATCTGCGCGATGTGCGCGATAAATTAGGCGGCGACAAATTGTTCCGCAATGACAGTCAAGATAAGAACATCAGATTTACGGATGTTTCCGAAAAAGCAGGCATCTATGGCAGCTTAATCGGTTTTGGTTTAGGAATTACGATCGGGGATGTAAACAATGACAACTGGCCCGATATTTACATATCAAACGATTTCTACGAACGGGATTATTTATACATCAATCAACACGACGGAACGTTTAAAGAAGATTTAGAGAATCAAATGCCGCATATCTCCCTAAGCTCGATGGGAGCGGATATCGCGGATATTAATGACGATGGTAACCTCGATATTTTTGTGACCGACATGCTTCCGGGAGATGACCGTCGCCTAAAAACTACGTCTATTTTCGAAGGTTATAACTTAGTTGATTTGAAATTGAAACGCGGTTTTTGGCATCAATACATGCGCAACAACTTGCAGTTAAACAATGGCGACGGAACGTTTAGTGAGGTGGGCCAATTGGCGGGGGTGCATGCCACCGACTGGTCTTGGGGAGCATTGATTTTCGACATGGACAATGATGGACAAAAGGATATTTTTGTCGCAAATGGTATCGCGAAAGATTTAACAGATCAAGACTTTGTCGATTTCCTAGGCGATCGCAATACGATGCAACAGATGTTGAACGGAAAGAAGTTCGACTACAAAGAATTTACAGACAAGATTTCTTCGGTGCCCATTCCTAATTATGCATTCAAAAATGAAGGAAATTTGAAATTTGCGAATCAAGCGAAAGCCTGGGGATTAGAAGGCCCGGGATTCTCGAATGGTTCCGCTTATGGAGACTTGGATAATGACGGTGATTTGGATTTAGTCGTTAATAACGTCAATGCGCCACTTTCCGTCTTCAAAAACAAGACGAATGAGAAGTTGAAGAATCATTATCTAACGGTCCATTTGAAAGGTACAGGTCGGAACTTGAATGGGATTGGGGCGAAGGTTACTTTATTCCAGCAAGGTAAAATCAAGGTCTTACAACAAATGCCAAACCGTGGTTTTCAATCCTCGAGTGACCATCAAATGGTTTTTGGTTTAGGTCAAAATGGTCAAATTGATTCTTTGCAAATCATTTGGCCAGATGATAAAATGCAAACCTTGAAGTCGGTGAAGTCGGATCAGGTATTGACTTTGGATTATTCAAAAGCGACGCAGCAATTCAAATTTACTCCGTTTGTTGCCAAGCAATTATTCGCTGATGTAACGGCGACTAAATTGAATTATACGCATCAAGAAAGTTTATTCAATGATTGGGATCGTGACGTTTTATTGAAACAAAAATTATCTACTCAGGGGCCGGCTATGGCCGTTGGCGATGTGAATGGCGATGGCTTAGATGATTTGTATTTAGGAGGTGCCGCTGGACAGAAAAAGCAATTATTCATTCAGCAGGCTTCTGGACAATTCAAGGAAAGTACACAAGCAGATTTCAGCTTAGATCAAACAACGGAAAATACGGATGCCCTTTTCTTTGATGCGGATGGGGACAAGGATTTGGATTTATTCGTTGTAACTGGAAGTAATGAATTTGATATTAATGCCCCTGAATTACATGATTTATTGTATTTAAATGATGGGAAAGGGAATTTTAAGCGTGATTTACGCTTCCCAACCATCTTTGAAAATGGATCGTGCGCTACGGCCGCCGACATGGATCATGATGGCGATTTAGATTTGTTCGTGGGTTCTCGGATGCTCTCAACGAAATATGGCATGAGCCCAAGCAGCAATCTTTACATCAATGATGGAACAGGTGGTTTCAAAAACTATTCGAAACGTTTCATGCCGGAAATTGGCGAATTGGGCATGGTGACCGATGCGGAATGGGCCGATGTGAACAAAGATGGTTATGCGGATTTAGTTGTGGCGCAAGACTGGGGCGGAATCGTGGTGTTCAAGAATGAACGTGGTCGGAAATTAGTGAAACAGGAAATGGTACCGGGATCCGAAGGCCTTTGGGGCTGTTTGAAACCTGCTGATATTGATGGAGATGGAGATATGGATTTTGTGGCTGGTAACTTTGGCCTAAATTCAAAAATCAAAGCATCTGCGGAATTTCCTGCTACTTTATCGGTCAATGATTTTGATAAAAATGGAACGGTGGAACAAATTATTTCCTGCGTAACGGAAGATGGGAAAACCTATCCGATGGTATTGAAGGGGGAATTGCAACGTGCTACGCCTGCGATTAAACAGAAATTCATCAAGTACAAGGATTATGCCAATAAGACGGTGGAAGAATTGTATTCTGATGAGCAGCGTGATGGGATGGTGCTTCGCCAAATCACAACAACGGAATCCGCATTTTTAATCAATGATGGCAAAGGAAACTTTAGCCTTCAAGCCTTGCCGTATGAAGCGCAATTCTCGCCAATCCGCGGTATTGAAGTTTCAGATTTTGATCATGACGGGAAGGTGGATATCCTCTTAGCAGGTAATTTCTTTGATTCATTGCCTGAGTGGGGCCGTTTTGACGCCATGTACGGTTTGATGTTGAAGGGATTAGGTCAAGGTAAATTTGTGGCGAAGCGTTCGAAAGACACGGGTTTCCAAACCCGGGGTCAAGTTCGCAAAATGGCTATTGCAAAAGGAAAAGGAGGGAATTTTGTTGTCCTCGCTAAAAACAATGACAAAGCACAAGTGTTTCAAGTTAAATAATAAGTAGTTTATGAATAAGTATCTCGCATTTTTCATTTTATCCATTGGTTTTCTCGCATGTAAATCAGGTGATGACGTGCAATTGTTTGAGAAATTACCCGCCTCGAAAACACACATTGATTTTACCAATCAAATCAAAGAAACCCCCGATTTTAACATCCTTGATTACCTCTATTTCTACAATGGCGGTGGGGTAGCTTCCGGCGATATCAACAATGATGGGCTTGTCGATTTATTCTTCACATCCAATCAAGGGAAAAACAAATTGTACCTGAACAAGGGCAATATGGAATTTGAAGACATCACGGAAAAAGCGGGTGTGGCAGGTTTCTCCGACTGGAAAACGGGTGTGACGATGGCCGATGTGAATGGAGATGGCTTGTTGGATATTTACGTTTGTGCCGTGAGTAATTTCAAAGGGATGGAGGGTTCAAACGAATTGTATATCAACAATGGGGATAATACCTTCTCAGAGAAGGCCAATGAATATGGCTTGGATTTTACAGGATTCTCCACACAGGCCGCCTTTTTTGATTTTGACAAAGATGGCGATTTGGATTGCTATTTGTTGAATCATGCGGTGCATAATACACGTTCATACGATCGCGTGAATACTCGGATGCTGAAAGATAACGAAGCCGGTGATTATTTATACCGGAACGATGGAGGCAAATTCAAGGACATTTCTGCAGAATCAGGGATTTACCAAGCTGCCATGGGCTATGGATTAGGTATTTCAGTCGCGGATTTGAACAATGACGGTTGGCTCGATATCTATGTCAGCAATGACTTTCACGAGGACGATTATTACTACATCAACCAAAAAGACGGGACCTATAAAGAGGGTATCAAAGAGCACTTTAAGCATTTGAGCCGCTTCTCGATGGGGTCAGATATTGCGGATATCAACAACGATGGGTACCAAGATGTGATGACTTTGGATATGTATCCAGAGGATGAGAAGGTCGAGAAATCATCTGTTGGGGAAGATCCTTTGGATATCTACATGTATAAATTACAGTTTGGCTATTTCAATCAGTACAGTCGGAACTGCTTGCAATTGAATATGAGTGGCCAAAAGTTTGCTGACATCGCTGCTTCTTCTGGCGTTGCGGCCACGGATTGGAGCTGGAGTACCTTGATGGCGGATTACGATGGAGATGGCCTGAAAGATATATTTATTTCGAATGGAATCTTGCGCCGACCGAATGATTTGGACTATTTGAAATTCGTGATTGGCGATTCGCTACATTATGGTTTGCCTACGTCTCATAAATTGGATCAGGAAGCGATTGATTTAATGCCAAGCGGCAAGGTGCATAATTACTTGTTTCAAGGTTCCAAAGATCTACGTTTCAAGGATAAATCGAAGGTTTGGGGATTTGAAGAAGAAGGGATTTCAAATGGTAGTTCTTATGCGGATTTGGATAATGATGGCGACTTAGATTTGATTTCAAATAACTTGAACGAACCCGCGGGAATCTATGAAAATCATTCGCGTGAGTTGTTGAAGAACAATTTCGTGAAAGTGAAATTTAAGGGCGAAGGCATGAATACCTTCGGGATTGGGGCAAAGGTGATTTTAAAGACGAAGGAAGGCCAACAGTTACAACAAATGATGCCGACGCGCGGTTTTATGAGTTCGGTGGAGCCAACTTTGCTTTTTGGTATCGGCCAATTGAGCGATGTGGATTCTTTGATCGTCATTTGGGAGAATGAGAAAATGCAGATCATTAAGCATCCGAAGATCAATGAATTGTTGACGCTTGATCAGAAGAATGCGCAAATGCTGGTGAAGGATTTTCAATTCTTTACGCAGACAAAACCGATGTTTGAGGAAGTGACCAACACCTATAATATTCCTTATTTGCATCAAGAAAACACCTATTTCGATTTCAACCGCGAGCTTTTGGTTCCGTTTAAAGTATCCATCGAAGGGCCTAAAATGGCCGTGGGGGATGTGAATGGAGATGGTTTAGAAGATTTTTACGTAGGAGGTGCCAAATACCAAGCGGGACAATTGTACCTGCAGAAGCCAAATGGCTTTGCTTTATCTCCACAGCAATCTTTTAAAGCAGATAGTCTATATGAGGATGTAGATGCCTTGTTCTTTGATGCGGATGGTGACAAGGATTTGGATTTATATGTGGTATCTGGAGGAAATGAGTTTTTTGATAAAATGCCGGAGCAATTTGACCGACTTTATAAAAACGACGGGAAAGGTAATTTTACGCGTGATGCCAAAGCATTGCCAGCGATGTATGACAATAAATCGGTTGTTCGCCCTTGCGATTTTGATCGTGATGGAGATATCGATTTGTTTGTAGGTGGTCGTGTGGTAGGCTATCATTATGGCTATTCGCCGAAATCTTATTTATTGGTCAATAATGGTCATGGACAATTTGCAGATCGCACTCAGGCTTTAGCGCCAGATCTTCGTGAAGCGGGGATGTTGACTGAAGCGATTTGGGCGGATTTCGACCGCGATGGTGATCAAGATTTAACGGTCGTAGGGGATTGGATGCCGATTAAATCTTTCGAAAACCGTGGCGGTAAATTAAGCCTTATTGAAAATGGCTTAGAAGAATTTACCGGTTTTTGGGGTGGTTTAACTGCTGGTGATTTTGATAAAGATGGCGATATGGATTTTGTCGTTGGGAACCTAGGTACAAACACTAAATTGCGGAAACAGGTGGATGGGAAATTGCGCATGTTGATCAAGGATATTGATAAGAATGACACGGAAGAACACATAATTTCTTACAACCGTGGGGATGATTGGTATCCGATCAATAGCAAAGATGAAATGGGGAAACAAATCCCAAGTATTATCAGCAAGAAATACACGAAATACAATGAATTTGCGGGCAATACAATTGAAGAATTGTTTGGTGACAATGAATTGAAGGGAGCGACTGAACGCATGGTGAATACATTCGAGTCTGTGTATGTAGAAAACAAAGGCAAAGGGAAATTCGAAATGCATTTCTTGCCGGCATTAGCACAAGTATCTAAAGTGATGGTATTACGTACAGAGGATGTAGACAAAGACGGAAATTTAGATGTGCTTTTAGGAGGCAATTTCAATGGAGCGTCTATGTATCAAGCTCGTTATGATGCCTTCTTTGGTCTAATTCTGAAAGGAAATGGAAAGGGAGGTTTTAGTCCCATGATTCCGACTGAAACAGGTTTCTTGCAAGACGGGGATGTCCGCGATATTAAGATTGTGCATACGCCAAAAGGTCCTTTATACTTCGTAACGCGTAACTCAGCAACGATGCAAATCTTTAAAAAGCTGAATTAATGCGGAGGCTAATCGGATTGCTATTGTTTCTGGGCATTGCTTTTGCTTCCTGTAAACGGGATGTGAAAGAAGGTGAGCAATTAGCGAAGCAATATTGCCAATCTTGTCACATGTTTCCAAGTCCCGCTTTGTTGCCACAGAATGTTTGGAAATATTCAACGCTCCCTTACATGGGAATTATGTTGGGCGTTTCGCATGAGATAGACCAATTGGAAAAACCGCTTTCTGATTATGCCATCATGCGGCCGGCTTCGCAAATGATTCCCGACGATGATTGGGAGAAAATCAAGGAATATTACTTGACCGAAGCCCCCAAAGAATTAGCGGCGGTAGATTATCCCGCATTGCCAGAAGAAAATGCCTTGTTTGCGATTGAGGATTTATCGGTTGCTAAAGCCAACGCGACTATCCCTAATTTTACGGCGGTTCGAATCGATCCGATGAAACATCAGATTATTGCGGGGGATCAATCCAATCGGGTTATCTGGGTATTGGATGCTGCTGGAAAACCGAAGCAGCAATTAGAAAATCAAGATGCGCTGACTTACATTGAAGCTTGGAAGGGGCAATACCTTTTTACATTTATTGGGACAACGACTCAGGCCAATCCGGATGTGAATGGTTCGATTAAAACCTATACTTCAGGTGCACCAAGTACGCTGATTAAAAGCCTGAATCGCCCGATTGAATTGAAGACGCGGGATTTAGATGGTGATGGTCAAGATGAATTAATCAGTAGTGAGTTTGGATTCATGCAAGGCGGCATGTCGGTTTGGAAGAAAAATGGAACGAGCTGGACTAAGAAAGTTTTAAATCCACAGACTGGTGCAACCCATGTGGATGTGCAGGATTTTAATGGGGATGGCAGATTGGATATCGTGGCTTTGTTTGCGCAAGGGGATGAGCGAATTATGCTTTATACGAATAAAGGAGGCTTGAATTTTGAAGAAACACGCCTCTTGCGTTTTCCTTCCATTTATGGAACGAGTTCCTTTGACATGGGGGATGTGGATGGCGATGGCGATTTGGATATCGTTTGTTCGGCGGGCGATAATGCCGATTTCTCTACGATTTTAAAGCCATATCACGGAGTTTATGTCTATACGAATCAAGGCAAGATGACGTTCATGCAACAAGCATTTTATCCGCAAAATGGTGCCACCAAGGTGATTTTGGCGGATTTGGATCAGGATGGTGATCAAGATATGTTATCGATTGCTTTATTCCCCGACGTGGCCAAACGTCCCGCGGAAGGCTTGATTTATTTTAAAAATACGGGCAAAGGTTTTAATCAAATGACCATTCCAGTGAATCATTTGGGACGCTGGTCGGTGATGGACATTGCCGATATTGAGGGGGATGGTGATTTAGATGTGGTGCTAGGAAGTCATGCCGTGGCAAAGTTTCCTGCTGGGGGATTTGATCCAGCCTGGAAGACCGCGAAAGGAATTTTAATTTTACGAAACAAAAAACGATGAGGCAGGTATTGCTTATGTGTTGCTTGCTCTTGTCCTTTGCTTCGCTAGGCCAAAAACGAGGCTATTTTATTTTTTCAGGAACGATTCAGGATCTAGAAACGAAAGCTCCCATTGAAGGCGCATCCGTATTATTTTCTGGATTGTCGATCGGGGCACGTACGGATTCTGCGGGTCATTTTTCAGTGACTTTACCGGCTCGTTCTTACCAAATGGTTTTTCGGAGTCTCGGCTATAAGTTTAAAACGGGTCGCATCGACTTAAAAGACAATGCGAGCATGACTGTGCTTCTGGAGAAATCTGAACAGATTTTGGATGAGGTTGTTATCTCGGCAGAGAAGTCGGATGCCAATGTCAATCGGACGATCATGGGGGTCGAAAAGATGTCGAGTAAGACGCTGAAAAAGCTGCCCAATTTGATGGGGGAGGCCGATGTCATTCGTAGCATTATGTTGTTGCCGGGTGTCTCCACGGTAGGGGAAGGTGCCTCTGGTTTTAATGTCCGGGGTGGAAATGTGGATCAAAACTTAGTCTTATTAGATGGAGTTCCCTTGTTTAATACCTCCCATTTATTTGGGTTTTTTACGGGCTTTAATGCCGACATGGTTCAAGACTTAAGTTTGTACAAAGGCGGAATTCCGAGTATGTATGGCGGCAGAGCCTCCTCTGTATTGGATGTGCGCGTGAAAGAAGGGAATTTTGAAAAGTGGTCGATTCAGGGTGGGGTGGGGCCATTATCTAGCCGACTCTTATTCGATGGTCCTTTGGTTAAAGGAAAAACATCGTTGATTTTAGGGGCTCGTGGTTCGATGTCCGATTTCTATTTGGGTTATTTCCCGAATCCCGCGCTTCAAAAAAGTAAAGCGGATTTCTATGATGTCAATTTCAAGTTGACACATAAATTGAGCGAAAACCAACGGATTTCTGTATCGGGCTATGTTAGCCACGATGGCTTCAAATTTGCTTCAGATACCTTGTATTCTTGGCAGACGAAGACCTTGAACATTCAACATCATGCCTTGTGGCGAAATTGGTCACATCATTTCACCGCTTTTGTGAGTGATTATTCCTATGGCATTGATGGCTTAAAATCAGGCTATGAATTCTCGTGGAAACCTTCTATTACGCAAAAATCAATCCGCGAAGACTTGAGTTTAGACCTAAAAACACGTGGTCGTTTGGACATGGGTGTTGAGTTTAATGCCTATCGGAATGATGCGGGAACGTTTAAGCCAAGTGCAGAAAATTCAGTCGTGAATACTTTCCCCATGCAAGCGGAAAATTCACGTGAAATGTCGGTATATGTGGGTCATAGCTTGCCGCTTGGGAAGCGTGTTAGTTTAGATTATGGCCTTCGCTACGCCTATTATCAGTTGGTGGGCGCCCAAACTTTCTATCAATACAAACCTGGTATCCCGCGCGCATTCAATACGATCATGGATACCTTGCAATATCAAGCGGGTGATGTGATTCAAGCCTATGGCGGTTTTGAACCTCGCTTGTCTTTGGCGGTGAAATTGGATACCAATACCTCGATAAAATTAGGCTTCAACCGTATGCAACAGTTCATGCATTTGTTGTCGAATACGATGGCTGTATCACCGGTGGACATTTGGAAGAATTCAAATCCATATTTGCCGCAGCAGGTGGCGGATCAATTTTCGATCGGATTGTTTAAGAATTTTACGAATGCGCAAAATGCGGTTTTTGAGGCATCAGCGGAATTGTATTACAAGCGTTTATCCAATGTGATTGATTACGTTGACGGGGCGGCGCTTTATTTGAATCCAACGGTGGAGACGCAATTATTGGTGGGTAAGGGTCGAGCCTATGGAGCTGAGTTTTTCTTGAAAAAGGCGCGGGGAACACGTTTGACTGGTTGGGTTTCTTATACCTATGCGCGTTCATTCCGTTTGATTGAAGCGAATGAAAATCAAATTGCCGCGAATTTTGGCAAAGAGTTTCCAGCGAATTTTGACATGCCACATAATTTCAAGTTTGTGCTGAATAATCGCTTGACAAAACGAATTTCGTTTAATGCGAATTTTACATATACCTCCGGCCGACCGATTACCTATCCGAACGCCCGTTACAAGGTATATGCCTACAATGATTTATATGATTTTGAATATGCATCGGGGATCTATCCACGTGCTGGATATCTGCCTACGACCTATCAGTACAATGGTTCAACCTTTACGTATCTAAGTGGGACGACGATTGCACCCGTTTTGGATGGCTATTCCTCGCCGAGTTTTACCTTGCGTAATGAAGAGCGAATTCCATTTTATATGCGTTTGGACGTAGGCTTTACGATTGAACCCAAAGAGGGAAAACGCTGGCAGGGTAGTTGGAATTTCTCTATCTACAATTTGCTGTCTCGCCAAAACGCCTATTCGATTTTCTTCCGTTCTTCTACGGGTTTGATTAATCAGGCACGTACCTATCAGCTTTCGGTTTTGGGAGCTGCGATTCCATCCATCACCTATAACTTCAAATTCTAATGAAAAGACTCTTACTATTTTCATGGATGCTGTTGTTGATGGCCTGTGAAACAGAAATTACGGATTTTAAGACGCAAAATTTAAGCAATGCGATTGTCGTTTATGGGGAGATGTCCAACATGGCAGGGCCATATACGGTACGTTTGAATTATACGTCGGGCTATTCGCCTTTTGATGTTACGGAATTTCAGGGCCAAGTGATTCAAGGTGCGGATGTACGCATTGTAGATGAAACTGGGGCTGCCATGACCATGAAGGAAACATCCAAAGGTGTTTACCAAACCCCAGCTTCCTTTATTGGAGTTGTAGGGAAAAAATACCAGTTGAAGATCATGACCAAAGCCGGGCAGGACATTGCATCGGCTTGGCAAACCTTGACTGCCCCTGTATTACCTGAAGGTTTGAATTCCCAATTCGTTACAGCTGAAAAGGTTGAAAATATGCGCTTCGATTTATCGGGCTATTTACCTGATCAGAAGCAAGTCGAAAATTATTATTTCATCAAACGCCAAGATTTCATTCAGTTCTTGACTACCTGTCCGGAGCCGCCGCCACCCCCTGCACCGGTTCCGGCATGTGATTGTAAATGTTGGCAAGCTCCCCAAAATACCCAACCAATTTTATTGACTGATTTTTTAGTTGATGGTTCGAAAATAAAACTCCCCTTGGGGTCGGTTAATTTCCGGGATTTTACGGATTGGGTAGTTCAATTGGAAGTTTATTCGGTGGATCGAGCGACGCATACCTATTGGCAGCGTCAAGAAGACCAACGGACTTTAGGGGGTGGAATTTTTGATAAGGTTCCTGCACAGATCCTAGGGAACTTGGCTTGCTTGAATAATCCGGACCAACAGGTTTTAGGGTATTTCATGGTAGCTGGAAAATCGAAAACGCGTCTTAAAGTTGATCGCTACAATGGCATTCCCTATGAGACTTATAATAAGTTGGTGAATTACGTCGAATTTAACAACATCCGCTACAAGAACTATCCCCTCTGGGATTGTCGGAAAGCCGCCTGGATTCCCTACAATGTGGGCTTGAATTTACCAGTTTACTGATCAAAAATCTCGTGTTCAACCCTTACCTTTGGCAATCCTCTAAGGTTTGCCAAAGGTAGCTGGGGACTTTGCCTACGGTAGTTGGTCGAGGCTCAATATAGTATGCTTGCATAATAGTTTTTTTCTCTGCAAATTTGCTTCCATCTAAACTGAAAAATTATGCCGAGAGAATACGACCGCCGCAACCTCGACTTCATTCTGAAAGAGGTATTCAATTATGGTTCTTTGTGTCAATATCCCCGTTATGCGGATTATGCGCCTGACATGTTTGACATGGTACTTGACTCTGCCGAACAAATCGCGGAGCGCCATTTACGCCCTCATTTTGTGGATGCGGATCGCAAACAAGCTGAATTAATTGATGGAACAGTACATGTACATCATTCCGTGGAAGCCTATGTGAAAGAAATGGGTGATGCTGGGATGATTGGAGCCACGTTTTCGTTTGAGAAAGGGGGGCAACAAATGCCATCCATTGTGGGCGGTGCACATGAATTTATTCGCGGTGCGGCCAACAACTCCATCGTCATGTTTACAGGATTGAGTAATGGTGCAGCGCATTTAATAGCCAGCTTTGGTTCAGAAGAGTTGAAGCAAGCATTTGTTCCCAACATGCTTGCCGGAAAATGGACGGGTACTATGTGTTTGACAGAACCTCAAGCAGGTAGTTCCTTGAACGATGTAAGTACCAGCGCGAAGGATTTAGGCAACGGAACCTATTCGGTTAAGGGTCAAAAAGTTTTCATTTCGGGTGGCGATAACCACTTTTCAGAAAATATTATTCACTTAGTTTTGGCGCGTTTGGAAGGTGCTCCCAAAGGGACGAAAGGGATTTCACTGTTTGTGGTTCCTAAGCGCCGACAAGAAAACGGGCAATGGGTTTCAAATGAGGTAACCTCGATGGGTCTTTACCATAAAATGGGCCAAAAAGCGACTCCAGCTTTACATCTTTCTTTTGGGGATAAAGGCGATTCCATTGGTTATTTGGTGGGTGAGCCCAACAAAGGGTTGATGTACATGTTTCAAATGATGAATGAAGCTCGTTTGGGTGTGGGCATGGGTGGTGCCTACATCGCTTCTGCTGCGTATCATTTCTCCAAACAATATGCATCTGAGCGTAGCCAAGGTAGAAAATTAACGAATAAAGATCCAGAGACTCCACCGATCCTCATTCAAAATCACCCCGATGTACAACGCATGTTGTATTACCAAAAATCGATCGTAGAAGGCGCCATGGGATTATTGTTCCAATGTTTCCTATGGGAAGATTTATCCAAATGCCTGACAGGTGATGAACAAAAAGAGGCTCAAATGCTCTTGGATTTAATGACGCCTGTAGCGAAAACGTACCCAGCAGAGCAAGGAATTTTGGCCGTGAATCAAGGGATGCAGGTATTAGGTGGCTATGGCTATACAGAAGATTTTCCATTGGAACAAATGGCGCGCGATGTCCGGATTATGTCCATTTACGAGGGAACTACCGGGATTCATGGATTGACTTTATTAGGTCGTGGAATTCCAAGCGAACAAGGAAAAGCGGTTCAGGCTTTGGTGAAATTGATTCAGGCGGATATTGCCCAAGGAATGACGAATGAAATCACGAAACCCTATGCGGAGATATTGGCCAATGAATTAGCCAGCCTCAATAAAGTAACCCTGCATAAATTGAGCAAAGCGGGACAGCCCGACGTATTCTTAGCCGATTCAACGCTTTACATGGAATTATTTGGATTGATCGTGGTGGCATGGCAATGGTTGAAACAGGGAAATGTGGCCGCTAAAAATATAGATTCGGCGGAGAAATCGTTTTACCAAGACAAGATTCATACGATGAAGTTTTTCTACCATTACGAGGTGCCAAAGGCTTTGGGATTAACAAAACGTTTGCTTGATGACGAGATTTTAACCATTTTTGAATAATTATAGACTTAAACTTCATCACGATGCTTAAAAAGCTTTTCGCTATTGGAATTATGTTTTGCTCTTTGCAAGCCATGGCCCAATACAATGCCTACGAATTATTTCATCCTTTATGGAATTATGGTCCAGTTTCACCCGCACGTTCAGCGGCAGGGGTGCCGGGTCCCAACTACTGGCAAAATGTTGCTGATTATAAAATATCAGCCTCTTTAGATGATACGAATCGCAAGATTTCTGGCGATGTAGAAATTACCTACAAGAATTACTCTCCAGATAAATTACCTTTCCTTTGGTTACAATTAGACCAAAACTCCTTCAATACGCAATCGCGTGGTGGTAAAACAACGCCTGTATTAGGCGGACGTTTTGGGAATGTGGCTTTTGATGGAGGGTATAAAATTGAAAGCGTTTCGGTGGATGGTAAGCCGGCCAACTTTATTGTCGAAGACACACGGATGCAGATTCGCTTGGCTTCTCCTCTAGCTGAGAAAGCCGGTATCGCAAAAATCAAAATTGTTTATTCGTTCACTTCACCTAAAAACGGTTCAGACCGCATGGGTATCCAAGAAACGAAGAACGGTGATATATATACGGTAGCACAATGGTTTCCACGCATGTGTGTCTATGACGACATCGAGGGATGGAATGTGTTACCTTATTTAGGTGCGGGTGAGTTCTATTTGGAATATGGAAATTTCGAATATTCCATCAACGTTCCTGCTTCACACATCGTCGTAGGTTCAGGTGAATTATTGAATCCTTCTGAAGTGTACACAGCTGAACAAATGAAGCGTTGGGCTGCAGCTAAAGCGTCAGAAAAAACAGTCATTATCCGCTCGGCGGCTGAAGTGACAGATGCGTCGTCTCGTCCATCTAAAGATCGTTTGACCTGGAAATTTGCTTGTAAAAATGCACGCGATGTAGCCTTTGCTACGTCAAAAGCCTTCATTCAAGATGCGGCGATGATCAATTTGCCAAGTGGCAAAAAAGCAACTGCTGTTTCCGTTTATCCGATTGAATCAGATGGAGAAAAAGCTTGGGCTCGTTCTACAGAATATGTGAAAGCATCCATTGAACATTATTCAAACTGGTTATACGAATATAGCTATCCTGTGGCAACCAATGTGGCAGGTATCGTATCTGGAATGGAATACCCAGGAATCATTTTCTGTGGCTTCCGCGATCAAACCGCTTCTTTATGGGGCGTGACAGATCACGAATTTGGCCATAACTGGTTCCCTATGATTGTTGGAAATAACGAGCGTAAATTTGCGTGGATGGATGAAGGTTTTAATACGTTCATCAATTTCTATTCGACAGATGCCTTTAATAAAGGTGAATACAAGAATCAAAAGTTTGATATGCATCAACTCGCTCCACGCATGTTCCGTGCGGAGGCTGATCCGATCATGTCTATTCCAGATGTCATTCAAGCCCGTAACTTAGGTTGGGAAGCGTATAACAAACCAGGATTTGGTTTACGCATTTTGCGTGAGAACATTTTAGGTGCTGATCGTTTCGATTATGCCTTCCGCCATTACATCAAAAACTGGGCATTCAAACACCCGACGCCGCGTGATTTCTTCCGTGCAATGGAAGATGGAGCCGGTGAGGATTTAGGTTGGTTCTGGAAAGCTTGGTTCTACGAATTATGGAAGTTAGATCAATCAGTCAAAGATGTGGATTACATCGATCAAGATCCTGCCAAAGGTGCTTTGATCACGATCGAAAACTTGGATAAAATGGCCATGCCTGTGATTGTGGAAGTGGAGCTTGCTGGTGGAGCCAAGGAGCGTTTCAACTTCCCTGTTGAAATTTGGCAACGTGGAGGTTCTTGGACATTCAAGACAGCTACTAACCTACCTATCAAATCAGTGACGATTGATCCTGACCATGTCTTCCCAGACATTAATGGAAAAAATAATACATGGAAGCCGATTGCCTACAAGGCACCGAAAGGCAACTAATAAAAAAGCCCCGATGAAAGTCGGGGCTTTTTTTAATGTTTATTCAGGATCCGACCGATGTCGTTCGCTTTCGCTAATTCCTCTTTCAGTTTATCATAACTTCCCGACAACATCAGGCCCTTGTATTTTAAAAGCGTATTGATGTATTCGTCTAATACGTCCATCAAGTTATCTTGATTTTGATGGAAAATCTGTGACCAAGTTTCTGGCGATGATTTGGCCAAACGTACGGTTGATTCAAAACCCGTGGAGGCTAATTCGAAAATGCGTTCTTCGTTTTTCTCTTTTTCCAAAACCGTATTCGCCAAAGCAAACGAACAAATGTGCGAAATGTGCGAGATATACGCCGTGTGCACATCATGGTCGATCGAATCCATGTAAATCAGATTCATGCCTAAGCCATCCCTGTACAAACTTTCAATGGTCGCAACGGCTTCCGGAGCACTCAATTCCTTATCGCAAATCACGCCACGCTTTCCTTGAAACAAGCCTTCAATAGCCGCCTCCGGTCCCGAAAATTCTGTTCCGGCCATCGGGTGGGTTGATACAAATTGCTTCCGTTTCGGGTGGTTTTTAAGCGCCTCGTAGACCGGTGTTTTGGTAGAACCTACCTCAATGACGATTTGGCCGGGTTTTAATCGGTCTAATACATTCGGAATAATTTGAACCAAAATGTCCACTGGCGTTGCACATACAAACACGTCAACGCGTTCGATGGCTTCTTCTAAGGGTAATATTTCATCCACTAAACGTAAAGACAGTGCCTTCACTGCGTGAGCAGGATTCGCTTCAATTCCAATGAGTTCAGATGCCCAAGCAGAGCTGCGCAATGCTTTGGCAATGGAGCCTCCAATTAAACCAATACCTATAATGCCTACCTTCTTAGATTCCATTGCTGTGATTTTTGATGCGATCTATCGCCGTTTGAAATACGCCTTCTTTCGCGCATAACGAAATCCGCACATAGCCATTTCCTTGTGTTCCAAAAATTCCCCCTGGCGTGATAAATACCGCATTCTCGTCTAAAATTTTGTCGGAAAGCGCATAGCCCGACTCATAATCTGCCGGTATGCGTGCCCAGACAAACATGCCGGTTTGTGCCGGATCATACACGCAATCCAATAGGTCCAATAATTCGAAAACCTTTTTCTGGCGTGATTGATAGATTTTATTTTGTTGGGCAAACCAGTGGGCGTCTGCCGATAATGCCTTCACCGCCGCTTCTTGCAGTGGCAAAAACATCCCTGAATCCATGTTGGACTTGAATTTCAACACAGGATCTAATAATTCCTTCCGACCGAATGCCGCACCGATGCGCCAACCAGCCATGTTGTGGGATTTGGACAATGAATTCAATTCGATGGCTACCTCCTTCATGCCCGGAACGGCCAACATGCTGATCGGGTTTTCGTTCAATATGAAACTGTAAGGATTGTCATTCACCAGAAGAATTGAATGGCGAATGGCGAAATCCCGTAGTTTAGTAAAGAATGCCAAATCTGCCTTCGCACCCGTTGGCATGTGTGGGTAATTAACCCACATGATTTTCACTTTTGATAAATCTTGTTTCTCTAACGCATCTAAATCGGGTAACCAGCCATTTGCCTCTGTTAATTCATAAGCTTGTACCGTTGCTCCCGTCAACGAACAAGCCGCTTGGTAAGTTGGGTAGCCTGGGTTTGGAATCAAAGTCACATCGCCCGCTTCTAAATATGCCATGGCAATGTGCATGATGCCCTCTTTGGAACCAATCAGGGGTAATATTTCATGCGCAGGATCCAATGTCACTCCGTAGTGCTTCGCATAAAATGCAGCAAAAGCCTCTCGTAACGCAGGAATTCCTTGATAACCTTGGTAGGCATGATTCGCAGGATTTGCTGCGGATAAAGTCAAGGCCTCAATGGTCTCCATGGAAGGAGCGAGGTCTGGACTACCAATGCCCAAGTTGATTACGGGAATGCCAGCGGCGCGTAAGGCAGCTATTTGCTTCAGTTTTGTGGAGAAATAATATTCCTCTACAGACTGTAAACGAGACGCGGGTGAAATGGAAAAGCTCATAAAATAAAAATGCCGACTCACAGGCCGGCGAAAATAAGTTAACATCAAAAACCTATCAAACCGGTTACGCGCAGACGTAATATCCTGCGTAATAATAACCTGCGTAATAAGTAGCTGATTTGAAATTCATGTCCCAAAGGTATGAAAAAAATGATTTTATGCAAATCCCTTCGGAAAAAGTCCCTTTAATACTTGGGAAACAAGTCCAGGTTCGAAACCTTTGGATAAACCAGTGCGGTAACACTTTTGGTATTTTTCAGTAGAAGTCCCAGTTTTCAAGGATTCCGCTTTTTTGCTCAATAAGGTTTTCAATGCTTCCGAATAGTCATCTTCCTCAATTTCATCCCAATGCGCTTGAATTTCGGAGTCCGAAATACCCTTCTTGCGTAGTTCGAACTGGATTTTGCTGCGTCCCCATTTCTTCTGGTTGAATTTTGATCGGATGAATAGTCCTACGAACCGACTTTCATTCAGGTAATTATTTTCTTGCAGCCACTGAATATAAATATCCGAATCAGCCAAAGGATCTAAGTCGTGAATTTTCTGTTTGATTTCTGAGATGCAGCGTTCCTGATAGGCGCAGTAGCGGGCCAATTTATTCAGTAATGCGCTGTCCATGGATTAGGATTCTTGCTCTTCGAATTGCTCGAGGTTGAATAAATCATTCAATACATCCACCATCGCATCTGAATCGCCACGTTTACAAGCAGCTTTCAAATGAATGATCGGTTGTTTGATGATTTTTTGTACCAAAGAAGCCGTGATTTTTTCTAATTTCTCAACTTCCTCTGCACTCAGTCCTTTTAGGTGGCGATTGATTTCCTCCTTACGGATTTGTTCCAAAGCACCTTTTAACTTGTGGATGGTTGGCGAAACTTCCATTTCCTTCGACCAATCATTAAAGCTATCAATGGATTCCGTAATGATATTCTTTACATCGGGAATCGAAGCCATGCGCAAAGCCAAAGCCTCATCCGCACGTTCTTTCAAGGAATCGATGTTATATAACAAGACACCAGATACTTTTTCTACACCATCCTCAATACTCCGAGGAACGGAAAGGTCAATGAAATACTTAAAGGACAGCAATTGCATAGCCTTTAATTTTTCTTGGGTGATAATAGGGGAATCTGTACGAACAGAGGAGATGATAATATCAGCAGCCTCAACTTCCTTGCACATATCTTCAAACGGCGCAACACGGAAATTTTTTCCTTGTGCGATTCGTTCAGCCTTTTCCAGCGTACGATTCATGACCGTTACCTCTGCAAAATCTTTGTCTTCGAAGTTTTTGCAAACGTCGATTCCAATTTCACCCAAACCTAAGATAAGGACTTTCGGTGCAGCTAAAGCTTGTGATAATTCCTCCGCCAAAGCAACAGTTGCATAAGAAACAGAAGCCGCTCCATCACGGAACGAAGTCTCTTGGGCAACGCGTTTATTGGAATAAAAAATCGTATGCATTAAACGATGCAAATAGGGGCCAGCCATGTTGTGGTCTGCCGCTAATTGATACGCTTTTTTAATCTGATTTGGGATTTGTAAATCACCTACCACCTTCGATTGTAAACCCGTAGCCACCTCAAACAAATGTTGGAGTGATTCATTGGTTTCATTCATTTGGATGAAATAATTCACATAATCAGCCGTGTTTGTTAATCCTTTTTCGATTAACAAAGCCTTAATCAAAGCTTCTGAAATATCTTCTTGGGTGGTGAAATAGAGTTCAGTTCTATTACAGGTAGAGACGATCAACAGTTCTTGCAAGCCGAAAAGGTCTTTGCATTTGAGTGTAAAAGCTTTGCTTTCATCCTCATTAAGGGCAACCATCTCACGAATGGTGAGTGGAGCACTGCGATGAGAAATACTGACTGACTTAAACGGTGTGATCATTAATAATTTTGGACTAAACTAGTTTACAAAAGTACAACGCAAAAATTAAAATTTGACAAGTCTTTGTAATAAAATCGTAATTTAGATAAAGTTTAATTAGAGCGACATGGACTTCAAAAACAAAACGGTTTTCATCACGGGTGCTTCCCGTGGAATTGGTTTGGCGATTGCTAAAAAACTTGCCTTAGAGGGTGCAAACGTTGTAATTGCAGCAAAAACTGCTGAGCCGCATCCCAAATTACAGGGCACGATTTTCTCAGCTGCTACGGAAATTGAAGCATTAGGCGGGCGCGTTCTGCCCTGTGTTGTCGACATTCGTGACGAAAATCAGGTTTTAGAAGCAGTGAATAAAGCGGTTGAGACCTTCGGAGGAATCGATGTTTTGATTAATAATGCCTCTGCCATTCAGTTGACGGGTACCCTCGAAACCGAAATGAAGCGCTTCGATTTAATGCATGGGGTAAATGCCCGCGGCACATATTTGGTTTCTCGCGCATGTCTTCCTCATTTACTGAAGTCTGAAAATCCACATGTCTTGACATTATCTCCGCCATTAAATTTTGAGGCGCGCTGGTTCAAGCACCACGTGGCGTATTCGATGGCCAAATTCGGGATGTCATTGGTTACGTTAGGTATGTCCGCAGAGTTTGAGGGGAAAGTAGCTTTTAATTCCTTGTGGCCTCGTACGATTATCGCGACGGCGGCAATTGAATTTGCGGTAGGTAGCGCGGAGATGTTGAAATTAGCCCGAAAACCAGATATTATGGCGGATGCCTGTTTTGAGATATTAAAGCGTGATGCCAAGGTTTGCACGGGAAAATATTTTATTGATGATGTTGTGCTGGCGGAGGCGGGAGTAGCAGATTTTGCTCCCTATCAAGTAGATCCGACCGTTGATCCCAAATCATTAATCCCAGATTTCTTTATTTAATGCAAGCTTATCGCGCACCACTTTGGTTGCCGGATGGACATACCCAAAGCATTTATCCGGCTTTATTTCGAAAAATACCGCTAACGCATTCGCACAGTGAACGCATGGAATTGCCTGATGGTGATTTTTTGGATGTCGACTGGCACATGCGTTCAGAGGCCTTGTATGAAAAACCTTTACTAATTGTATCCCATGGCTTGGAGGGGAGCAGTCGGCGACATTATGTCACCGGACTCATTCGTGCGATGCCGGAGGTTAATGCCTTGGCATGGAATTACCGAAGCTGTTCAGGAGATCCGAATCGGAATTTGCGATTTTATCACAGCGGGGCAACGGAAGATTTGGACTTTGTGATTCAGCAGGCTGTTGCTCGGGGCGTGAAAGATATCTACTTGGCCGGCTTTAGTTTAGGCGGCAACTTAAGCCTAAAATGGTTGGGAGAAAATGCCAAAAAAGCATCGCAATTCGTTCGAAAAGCTGTAGCATTTTCTGTACCTTTGCATCTTTCCAGCAGTAGTCAGCAATTGACTCGCCGGGAAAACAGACTCTACACACATCGCTTCTTACAAACGCTATTAGAAAAAGTTACCGAAAAGTCGGCTCGATATCCTATGGATATTACGCCGTCTATGTTAACCTCTATTCGCAGTTTGTACGATTTTGACAATGTGATTACGGGTCCCTTGCATGGATTTAAGGATGCGGAGGAATATTATGAACGTAATAGTTCTTTGTATTTTTTAGCAGACATTCAGGTGCCAACCTTGATTGTGAACGCTAAGAATGATCCATTTTTATCGCAGGAATGCTTGCCTGAGCAAATTGATTCGGATTTTGTCCGAATCGAATTACCCGATTCAGGAGGGCATTGCGGGTTTTATCCGAGGAATTATCGGGGACAAACTTGGGCTGAGCAAAGAGCCGCTGCATGGTTTAACGGAAATTGAAAATTGAATAACATGTCTAACAAAGAGCTTGAGCAATTAACCATTGTCATTGATTTTGACAGCACATTTACGAAAGTTGAAGGATTGGATGAGCTTGCGCGCATCGCCTTAGAAGGAAATCCCAAACAAGCAGAGATTGTTGGCAAAATTCGCGAAATCACCGATAAGGGAATGACGGGTGAATATTCATTTGCAGACTCGCTTCGGGAGCGTGTGGCTTTATTGCCTGCGAATCAATTGCATGTAGATCAATTAATCGCCTTCTTAAAAGGAAAAATATCAGAATCCTTCAAGCGAAACAAAGCTTTCATTCGTGAGCATGCGGATCGTATTTTGATTGTTTCGAGTGGATTTAAGGACTTTATCGTTCCGGTTGTTGCCGACATGGGAATCGCTGCTGAAAACGTGCATGCGAATACCTTTACGTATGACGGAGAAGGAAATATCACGGGATATGATCACACGAATTTATTGTCTCAAGATAAAGGGAAGGTTCGTTTGTTGCAGTCCTTGGCTTTAGAAGGGGAGGTTTTTGTGATTGGGGATGGCTATACGGATTATGAATTACGTGAGGCGGGTTTAGCGAATAAATTCTTTGCCTTTACGGAAAACGTGTCGCGCAAAGCCGTGACTGATAAGGCGGATTTCGTCGTACCATCCTTGGATGAATTTTTGTACATCAATGGCTTAAGCCGTGCGCAGTCTTATCCTAAATCACGGATCAAAGTTTTGTTATTGGAAAACGTTCACCCAACAGCCGTTTCTTTATTTACCAAAGAAGGTTTCCAAGTGGAATTGTTAAAAGGGGCCTTGGACGAGGATGAATTGATTGAAAAAATCAAGGATGTGTCGATCATCGGTTTACGCTCTAAAACAAACTTGACGAAAAAAGTATTGGAACATCCGAATGCAGCGCGTTTGATGTGTGTAGGTGCATTTTGCATCGGGACGAACCAAATCGATTTGGCAGAATGTGAGAATCGCGGTATCGCTGTTTTCAATGCACCTTATTCCAATACGCGAAGTGTAGTAGAATTGTCGATCGGTTTGATGGTGATGCTAACGCGTAACATTTTCGAGAAATCAAGCAAAATGCACGCAGGTGTTTGGGATAAATCGGCTACGAATTCATTTGAAATTCGTGGTAAGAAAATCGGTTTGGTTGGTTATGGAAACATTGGTACACAGATTTCCGTGATCGCGGAGGCGCTGGGTATGGAAGTGTATTTCTTTGACATCGTCGATAAGTTAGCGTTAGGCAATGCGAAGAAATGTAATTCGATGAAAGAATTATTGTCGACCGTTGATTTTGTGAGCTTACATGTAGATGGTCGGAAATCGAATACCAACATCATCGGGAAGGAAGAGTTTTCTTGGATGAAGGACAATGTGATTTTCTTGAATCTTTCGCGTGGTCACGTGGTTGAAATTCCAGCCTTGGTAGACGCGATTAAATCGGGTAAGGTTTGGGGAACAGCAGTCGATGTATTCCCTTATGAGCCTAAAACGAATGACGAGGAATTTATCAATGAATTACGAGGCTTGCCGAATGTTATTTTGACTCCACATATTGGTGGAAGTACGGAAGAAGCACAAGCGAATATTGGTGAATTTGTGCCAAATAAATTATTGCAATTCATGAACAATGGTAGCACCTATGGTTCAGTGAATTTCCCAGAATTGCAATTGCCTCCTTTGGAAAATGCGCACCGTTTATTGCACATCCACCACAATGTACCGGGAATTTTGGCACAGATTAACAATGTGTTTGCAAAATACCATGTTAACATCATTGGCCAATATTTGAAAACGACGGAGAAAACGGGTTATGTGATTACGGATGTGTCGAAGGAATACGCGGAGGATATCGTGAATGAATTGAAATTGATCGACAATACGATCAAATTTAGAATGTTATATTAATTATGAGCACATTTTTTACCCCAGGTCCGGCAGCTTTATTTCCTACGGTGGAGGCACATTATGCGGAGGCTTTTCGCCAAAACATCGGTTCCATTTCCCATCGTTCGGCGGCATTTCGTAAGATTTACCAGCATGCCGATGAGCAATTGCGTGTTTTGTTTTCTTTGCCAAAAGAAACTGCAGTTTTGTTCACAGGTTCTGCGACGGAAATCTGGGAGCGTGCAATTATGAATACGGTGGAGCATGAAAGTTTTCACTTAGTGAATGGTTCATTCTCCAAGAAGTTTTACGATTTCTCTAAAGAACTTCACAAGTTTGCGCATGCGATGCACAAGCCTTTTGGCGAGGGTTTCGATGCTGCTGAAGTGGAAGTGCCAGAATATGCAGAATTGATTTGTTGCACAGCGAACGAAACAAGTTCGGGTGTTCAAATGAAGGCGGCCGAGATTCATAAAATCAAGAAGGCCAACAAAGATAAATTGATGATTGTGGATATGGTGTCATCGGCGCCGTATACGAATTTGGATTTCAACTTAGTTGACTCAGCGATGTTTTCTGTACAAAAAGCCTTTGGAATGCCTGCTGGTTTAGGCGTTTGGTTGGCCAATGAAAAGATGCTTGAGAAGTCGGAGCGCATGAAATTGCACGAAGGCATCGTGGGGACATATCATTCCTTGCCCAGTCTTTGGGAAAATTACAAGAAATTTGAAACGCCAGAAACGCCGAACGTGATGGGGATTTATGTGTTAGGGAAAGTGGCGGAAGATTTCAACAAAATAGGTGTGGATGTGATGCGCAAGGAAACGGATCGCAAAGCGAAAGCGCTATACGATTTTGCCTCGAAATCAGCGAATTTCGAAATCTTTGTCGAGAATCCGAACCATCGTTCTGCGACGGTTGTGGTCTTGAATTGCAAAGGATTGGCGGGAGATGTCATTAAGCAAGTGCAGGCAAAATCGGATATGATTTTGGGCTCAGGTTATGGCAAGATGAAGGAGACGCAAATTCGAATTGCGAATTTTCCTGCCGTGAATGAGGAGCAAGTACAAGCATTAATTGCTACATTAGGGTCTTTATAAGTACAATTGTCTAAACCTATGATTCAAACTGGAAAACCCATTCGTTGGGGTATATTGGCGTGCGGCGGCATCGCAACAAAATTTGCGGATGATCTCGTTCATGCAAAACACGGTTATTTAGCGGCAGTTTCATCGCGCGATTTAGGTCGGGCGGAGGCATTTGCGGCGCAATACGGCGCTGATGTGAAAGCCTATGGCTCTTATGAGGCGATGTTGGCTAGTGGTGAAATTGATGTCGTTTACATTGCCTCGCCGCATGGATTGCATTATGAACATACGATGTTATGTTTGGAAGCAGGGGTCCCTGTTTTGTGTGAAAAGGCATTTGCGATTAATAGCAAGCAGGTTAATGCGATGATTGCCAAAGCGCGTGAGAAAAAGCTCTTCTTGATGGAGGCTTTATGGACGCGTTTTCATCCTTCGGTGGCCAAATTGCAAGAAATTATTGCGTCGGGTGTGATTGGTGATATCAAACATGTTGTAGCTGATTTTGGTTTCAAAGCCGAATACGATGAGGAGGCTCGTTGGTTTAATCCACATTTGACAGGTGGATCTTTGTTGGATATAGGTATCTATCCTTTATTTATCTCGAAATTATTGTTGGGCCAACCGCTGGAAATGAAAGCGACGGGCGTGATGGCGCCTTCGGGTGTGGATATGAATTGTTCGATTGCGACGAAATATGCTTCGGGTGCGACGGCGAGTTTGTTCTCGACATTTGCGGCGCAAACGGATACAACTTGTACGGTTTACGGAACAAAGGGGAAGATTTACATGCATCCGCGTTTCCATGAAACGAAGGGGATGACGCTGACCATTTATGATGGCGAGGAAACGGTATTTGAAACGGAACGCAAAGGTTGGGGTTATAGTTATGAGGCGGATGCGGTGCAGGAGGATTTGTGGGCCGGTAGGACAGAAAATGCTTGGATGTCACACCAGTTCAGTCAAGAATTGATGGGATTATTAGATGAAATACGTGCTCAAATCGGCTTAACATATCCAAATGAATAAGATCATCATTGCTTTATTGCTTTTCGTAAGCACGAATTTGTTGGCGCAAAATCCTTTTGAAAAAGAGATTTTGGGTTATGAAAAACAAGATTCTTTAGCAATGCCTGCCAAAGGCCAGGTGTTGTTTATTGGGAGTTCAAGTTTCCGTTTGTGGAAGTCATTTGATGCCGACATGAAGGCCATGCCCGCTGCATTTAATCGGGGATTTGGTGGGTCAACTTTAGCGGATGCCTTGTATTATTTTGATCGGATGGTGGTGAAATACCAACCGAAATGGGTGATTATGTACGAAGGTGATAATGATTTAGCTCGGGGTAAAAGTCCTCAAATTATTGCCGCAGAATACGATGAATTCAAGGCTCGATTAATGAAGCAGGTTCCTGGGGCGAAATTGGTTTTTGTGGCTGCAAGGCCAAGTTTAGCACGTGTTTCCATCGTGGATAAGCAAAAGGAATTAAATGCCTTGATTAAGGCCAAAGGTGATTATTTCATCGATATGCATAGTCCATTTTATTTAGCCGATGGGACCTTGATGCAAGATATTTTTGTCGCGGATAAACTGCATTTGAATGAAAAAGGCTACGTGATTTTTGCGAAGCAGATTCAGGATTTTATGCTTAAATACATCAAGTAAATGGGAGTAGAAGCGCAATGGTTGCCGGGTATTTCAGTGGATTGTGTGATTTTTGGATTTCATGAAAACCAACTGAAAGTTCTTTTGTTGAAATTTAAAAAGAGCCCTGTTTGGGCTTTGGCAGGTGGATTTGTGGGTTTGGAAGAAGATGTCGATCAAGCGGCTGCACGTATTTTGGAAGAGCGAACAGGCTTGACCGAAATTTATTTGGAGCAATTTTATACGTTTGGGGATTTGGCAAGGAATTACCGGGCAGTTGATGAACATCGCGACGTAAATACTGCGATGGGCGAATCATCAGATAAATTAGCATGGGTTGACCAACGATTCGTAACGATTGGGTATTATGCCTTGGTAGATTATTCGAAGGTCGTAGTTAATCCATCTGGGGTTTCAGATGCTTCCGAATGGATAGATGTAGCAGCTTTACCTAAATTATTCCTAGACCATAATCGTATTGTTATCAAAGCGCTTGAATCATTACGACGCAGCTTAGATGAAAAATTAGTTGCTTTTGAATTACTTGGTGACACGTTCACGATGTCGGAATTACAAGTCGTATATGAAACAATCTTGGGCAAACGTTTGGTTCGGACGAACTTTCAACGGAAGATTTTGAGCTTGGATATTCTGGAGCGAATCGAGAAGAAGTATACGGGAGGGGCGCACAAGGCACCTTATTTATATCGCCTAAAATCGTAGACTCGGATTCAGGCTTCTAAGCTTTGGCAATCCTTTGAGGTTTGCCAAAGCTAAAGGGGAAATAAGTTTTTTCCTATTCGGAATTTGAATACATAAAAAAAAGGCCAGTTTCCTGGCCTTTTTTTATTATCCCATGTTATGGTAGACGTTCTGTACATCGTCGTCTTCTTCCAGTCGCTCGATGAGTTTTTCTACATCCGCCACTTGCGCGTCCGTCAACTCCTTTGTTTCATCTGGAATGCGCTCAAAGTCGGCACCCAACAACTCATATCCTTGACCCTCTAAATATTTTTGAATTCCACCAAAAGCTGTGAACTCACCATAAATATTGATTTGGTTCGTTTCTTCATCTAAAAATACCTCATCTACACCTAAATCGATCAATTCCAATTCCAATTCTTCTAAATCGATTTCCGGTTTAGCTGCGATTTTGAAAACGGATTTACGGGTAAAGATGAAATCCAACATTCCCGTTGTACCCAATGAACCGCCACATTTCGTGAATGATGAACGAATATTGGCTACCGTACGATTAATATTATCCGTTGTTGTCTCAACCAAAATGGCGATGCCATGTTGGGCATATCCTTCGTAAACAATCTCTTTGTAATCCTCTTGATCTTTGGATGTAGCACGTTTAATCGCACGTTCCACGTTTTCCTTTGGCATATTCACTGCCTTCGCATTCTGAATGATGGCTCTTAAACGTGAATTCGATGAAGGGTCTCCACCTCCAGCTTTTACGGCAATGACAATATCTTTACCAATTTTAGTAAAGGTCTTGGCCATCTGCCCCCATCTCTTGAATTTACGTGCTTTTCGGAATTCAAATGCTCTTCCCATGCGTTAACGGTTTTAAAATTTTGATGCAAAAATAATCAAGCCCTATAAGACCCACAAGTCTCAGGTAAAAATAACTTACCTTTGTTTGTTAACCTATTTAAACGAGCATGAAAAGAATTTTTCTCATCCTGTGTTTCCTGAGCTGTTTAATTCCAACGCTAAGGGCACAGAAAATCAATGACAAATTTCAAATGCACATTCAAAAAACGACGGGTAAGTTCGTGATTGATGGTGTTTTGAATGAGCAAGCCTGGTTTGATGCCGCAGCGGTCAGCGATTTCATGATGTGTAATCCTTTCGATTCTTTGTGTGCCCAAGTGCGTACGGATGTGAAAATGTCTTACGACGATAAATACATCTACATTTCTGCTGAGTGTTTTTTAAAGGAACCCGGTGCCTTTGTGGTCGAATCCATGAAACGCGATTTCTCCTTTGGGGTGAATGATAATTTTTTGGTCTTCATCGATACCTTTGAAGATAAAACAACGGGGTTTGCTTTTGGAGCGAATGCCGCAGGTGCGCAATGGGACGGACAAATGTCAGAAGGTGCCAAAGTTAACCTCAACTGGGACAATAAGTGGGAGTCCGCTACAACCTATAAACGGGATTCTTGGATTTTTGAAGCGGCTATTCCGTTCAAGTCCATTCGCTATAAGGACAATATCAAACGCTGGGGCATCAACTTCTCTCGTTATGATTTGAAGGCCAAAGAGAAGTCGGCCTGGGCACCTGTTCCCCGACAATTTCCCACGGCTTCTTTAGCCTATGCGGGTGTTTTGGTTTGGGAAACGCCACCGCCCGCACCTAAAAAGAATATATCCATTATTCCCTACGGCCTTTCAGGGCTTACGGCGAATTATGAGTCGAAGGACCCTGCTGCTTTGCGCAATCAAATAGGTGGGGATATCAAAGTTGCGATAAATTCGGGATTGAACTTGGACATGACCTTGAATCCGGATTTTTCGCAGGTGGATGTGGATCGCCAACAAACAAACTTGGATCGCTTCGAACTCTTTTACCCCGAAAAACGCCAGTTTTTTATTGAGAACTCGGATTTGTTTGATGGCTTTGGAACGGATAATATTCGCCCTTTTTTCTCGCGTCGGATTGGTTTGGCTTTGAATCCTAAGACTGGAATTTATGAGCAAACGCCTATTACCTACGGAGCTCGTGTGAGTGGTAAATTGAATCCGGATTGGCGAATCGGAGCCTTGAATGTGCAGTCGCAGCGCATTGATGCCAAGGGGGTTCCTACTCAGAATTATTCGATGATTGCTTTACAACGTAAATTATTTGCTCGGTCGAATATTGGCGCCTACATGGTTAGCAAAGAATCATTTATAGATACAGATTTACAAAAGGCGAATGGGTATCAACCTTATAACCGAGATATTGGTGTCGAATATAATTTAGCATCGAAAGATAATTTTTGGACCGGTTCTACATTTTTTGCCAAAACCATCAGTCCACAGAATCTAGATCAGAGTTTTTCGCAAGCGGCTTCTTTGGCATATGCCGACAATAATTGGGCCATTTCGATTAAGGAACAATGGGTAGGCCAAAATTATAATCCAGAGGTAGGTTATGTGCCGCGCGTGAATTTTTTGCAAATTCTGCCAGAAGCGGGAAAAATTTTCTATCCGAAAAATAAATCAACAAATTTGTTTTTTACTACATTGAAAGGGTCGTCGTCGTCCTATTGGAACAATCAAGGGACGTTTACCGACAACACGACATTTGTTGGCTATGAGGGTACGATGAAAGATCGGTCCAATTTTGGGGCTTATGCTTCTTATGATTTCGTCAAATTACTATATGATTTTGATGCGACTCGCATGGGAAATCGGCCTTTACTGAAAGGTTCTGAACATGATTGGTATGCCTTGAATTTAAAATATGTTTCCTCGCCAATTAAACTCTTTACGTATAACATCACGGCGCGCTATGGCGGTTATTATGGACATGGAACTCGGACTGGAATCACGGCAGATATGGGATATCGTTTTCAACCCTATGGTAGCGTATCGGTGGCGGTAGATTATAATGATATTCAGGATGTTTTTATTCCGGGAAATACGGTCATCGCGGATCAAAAAGTATCTTCACAGTTTTGGATTATCCGACCTAAAATTGATATAACCTTCAGCAACAAGTTGTTTTTTGCGACCTTTTTTCAGTTGAACCAACAAACGAAAAATGTTAATTTAAATGCTCGTTTGCAATGGAGGTATAAGCCGGCATCGGATTTGTTTTTGGTGTATACCGACAACTATTTCCCTGAGGTAATGCAAATTCGTAACCGGGCCATCGTGTTAAAATTGAATTATTGGCTTAATTTGTAATCTTAAACAACAAAATAATTATGAAAAAGTATTTAGCAATTTTATTCAGTGTGATGACTTTTGGAGCATTTGCTCAAAAAGCGCCAGCCTCGCCACCAGCAGTGGTTATTCAAAAAGTAGGTACGACAGAAGTGATGATTAAATATGCACAGCCTTCCGTAAAAGGACGTTTGGTATTTGGTGCGAAAGATGCCAAAGCGCTTGCTCCTTACGGGGAAGTTTGGCGTACGGGTGCGAATGAAGCAACAACGATTGAGTTTTCTGCGGACGTGACCGTTCAAGGAAAGCCTTTGGCTAAAGGGGTTTATTCTTTATTTACAATTCCAGGCCCGACCGAATGGACGGTGATTTTCAATAGCGAAGCGAAACAATGGGGCGCTTATACCTACAAAGCAGATAAGGATGTTTTGCGTGTGACAGGTAAAGTAAGTGATCATGCTATGACTGAAAAATTCACGATTGGAGTTTCACCTGCGGGACAAATTACTTTGGATTGGGATAAATCATCTGTTTCGATTTATGTGAAATAAGGAAATTGAATTCATTTTAAAAGCGACTCCAATTGAGTCGCTTTTTTTATTGCGTAATTTCATTTGTTTCTCTATTTTTACTTGAATATGAGGTTTAGCCTCAAAATATCAAATCGAATTTTATGAAAAAAGTATTAATCGCTGAGGATAGCTCTGTCATTCAAAATTTAGCGCGTAAGATTTTAGAATTTCAAAATTTTGAAATTCATGCGGTGAAAAATGGCCAGCAAGTATTAGACGAATTAGCAAAAGCTGATTTTGATATTCTTTTATTGGACATCAATATGCCTGTGATGGACGGAATGGATTGCGCGAAAGCGGTTCGTGCCTTAACTGATGCTAAAAAAGCAGCGATTCCAATGATTGCCATTACAGGAAATGCTAGAAACTATACAATGGAAGATTTCAAGGCCGTAGGTTTTGACGATTTCTTAGCAAAGCCTTTGAATTTTGATGCTTTGGTTTCTCAAGTGAAAGCATTAACTGAATAATTTTATGTCCCCAATCCAGGTACGCTTTTTAGGGACTGGAACTTCACAGGGGATACCCATGATCGCTTGTTCCTGCGAGGTATGTACCTCGCAAGACTCGCGCGATCAGCGCTTACGCGTTTCCATGCACATTCAGGTGCAAGGGAAAAGTTTCATCATTGATACGGGGCCAGATTTTCGCCAACAAATTTTGCGTGCAGGGATTAAGCGTGTAGATGCCGTACTTTTTACGCATGAACACAAAGATCATACGGCCGGTTTAGACGATATTCGGGGGTTTAATTTTGCCCAACAAGCATCTATTCCTTTGTATGCGAGAGCCCAGGTAATCGATCAATTGAAGCGCGAATTTGCCTACGCTTTTGACGAGCATAAATATCCAGGTGTTCCTGAAATCGACGTGTATGAAATCGATGGACAACCTTTTTCAATCGAAGGGGTACAGGTCATTCCCATTTTCGTGAAGCATTATTTTTTGGATGTCTTAGGTTTTCGTTTTGAGGATTTTACCTACATCACGGATGCGAATTTCATTGCCGATGAAGAATTGGAAAAGATCAAAGGTTCCAAAATACTCGTCATCAATGCCTTGCGTAAAACGAAGCATGTCTCGCATTTTACTTTGGATGAGGCATTGGAAGTTATTGCCAAAGTACAGCCCGAACAGGCCTATATTACGCATATCAGCCACATGATGGGATTGCATGAAGTGGTCCAACAAGAATTACCTCCCAATGTGTTTTTGGCCTATGATGGCCTAAGCCTAAGTATTTAAACATGAAAGCTGTACTTTTTGATATGGATGGTGTAGTAGTTGATAATTTACCTTATCATGTAGACGCCTGGCTATTGTTTTGTGAACGTCATAATATTCCGTTGACACGTGAGGTGTTTTACAAGGAATTAAATGGCATGAATTCCAAAGATACTTTTGAGTGGTTTTACAAAAAGGAGATGACCCGTGCGGAAGTCGAAGTGCTCGAAGAAGAAAAGGAGATTTTATATCGGGGATTTTACCAAGCGCACATGAAACCGGCGCCTGGATTGTTGGTGTTTTTAAAGGCTTTGAGGGCGCAGGGAATTAAAACGGCATTGGCCACATCAGCCGGTCCTGGCAATATTGATTTTATTGTGGATGGTTTAGGTATTCGGGATCAGTTCGATGCGATTATCGGTGGGGCAGAGGTGCGCAAAGGAAAACCGGATCCTGAGATATATTTGAAAGCTGCTGAAATGGTGGGGGTGGCACCTGCCGATTGTTGGGTGATTGAAGATTCGATGCAAGGCATTTCGGCAGGTTTGAACGCTGGGATGCAGGTTGTGGGAATTACGACCTCACATACGCCGACTGAATTAGCACATACACAATGGGTTGCCGCTGATTTCGTCGATTTGTTTGAAAATCTACAAAAATTGAATTCCTAATCAATTTAAATTCGTGCTATGAAGAAGTTTTACTACTATTTGTTGTTGGTTTTAGTTGGAAGCACGAGTAATCTCTTGGCGCAAAAAATTAAAATGGAGTTTAAGCCGGGCTTAATCGTCGAGGAATATACACCCGAAAAATCAGGCATTCACCGGGAACTGCCGGAAGGGTATTCCCAACGCATGTTGGAGGAAATCCAAAATCGAAATGCGCGTGCTACTCAAGCGGCAGCAATTGTGAAAGCAGGAACACAGGTTGTTGTAACTTATGAAACTGCGCCACCGGCAGATATTAAGACGATTTTTGAGCGCGCTGCGAATCTTTGGGCTACTTCCCTAAATTCAGATGTAACAATCAATATTTATGTTCAATGGAAATCCTTGGCGACGGGGGTTTTGGGAAGTGCAGGCGCATCGACCAATGTTCGAAATTTTGTTGGGTCCAATCGACTGAATACTTGGTACCCTGTTGCCTTAGCCGAGAAAATGGCGCATAAGAATTTGAATGGCACAAATCCAGATATCGTGGCAACCTTTAATTCCGACTTTACGGATTGGTACACGGGAACTGACGGCGTGCCTAAACTCAATCAAATCGACCTTTATTCGGTGGTGCTGCACGAATTTGGGCATGGGCTAGGCTTTATCGGTCAGGTAGGCTTGACGACTGATAAAACGCAAGCGACCTACGGATATCCGGGTATTTTTGATCAGTTTATGTTGAATAGTGCTGGTGCGGCCTTAATGGATACAACCAAATATGCGAATCCTTCCGCTGCTTTGAAAACGCAAGTGTCTTCGAATAGCCTTTTTATCAGTTCTCCTAATATCGTTCGAATGAATGGTGAAAAAGGTAAATTATATGCGCCTACAAGTTTTTCGGATGGCTCAAGCATTTACCACGTTGACCAAGCGAAATATAAAGTTGGCGACCCGAACGCCCTCATGACACCGCAGATTGCACGCGGTGAGGTTACTCGAGATATTGGCCCGATCGTATTGGGCGCTTTCAGTGATTTTGGTTGGTCTTCCTCAAACATCATTGCTGATAATTACAATGATACCGAGGATGTTTCAAAGGACATAGTCTTTACCGCCAAAGTCTATTCGGATACCTTGATAAATGAATCGTCCGTTAAATTAATGCTCGCGATTGATAAAAGTATATTGTCTGCGACTTCCATGCCTTTGGTCAAGTCGGGAAATACCTACACATACACCCTGCCAAAATCATCCGCAACGCGCAAGATCAATTACTATTGGACAGCGAACGATGCGGCTGGAAAGAAATTTACGACTCCTGCGGAGGCGCCAGTGATCACGGGAACGAACTTTGGTAGTTATTTTGATTTTACCGTGGGTGCGGATACCGTGAAGCCAGTGGTTATTTATGCCAATCCTTTGAAATACATCTTTAATTCGCAGACGACTGTTGCGTTGCCAACTTTGCTGACGTCGGACAATTTAGGCATATCCGCGGTTTACATGGAATATTCAATCAATGGTGCGGCGTTCGTTCGGAAAGATTTTACCAAAATCACTGGCGAAACGGTTAAGTATAGCAACAGTTTTAATTTTACTTCAGGACAGTTGAAGGCGGGGGATGTCATCCGTTATCGGGTGGTTGTGGCTGATGCGGCGAAGATTTCCAACATTGTTTATAGTCCAGCTTCGGGATACTACGACTTTAAAGTTTTGGCATTAGCAGATCCAGTGGCAACCTATATACAGAACTTTGATACAACGCCGTCGGCAGATTTCTTCTTGAAAGGATTTAATTTAACACAAGCAGCAGGCTTTTCGAGTGGGGCCTTGCATTCCGTACACCCTTATGCGGACGGAATTGAGGAGTCTTATGATGGGCTTGGTGGGACCGATAAATACACAAATTCGGATGCAATTTTGTTGAAGCCCATCAAAATCTCTGCGGATAACCCAAAAATCACATTCGATGAAATAGTTTTGGTAGAACCTGGAGAAACGGGCGCCGCATTTTTAAATGCTGATGGTACTGTGAATCGCAGTTTCTTTGATTATGTGATTGTACAAGGCTCGAATGATCAAGGGAAGACCTGGTATAATTTTGCCAATGGTTGGGACTCTAACCTCAATTCTGCCTGGTTGTCAAAATGGAATAGTGCGAGCGATACAGATGGAAATTCAACCGCCACGGCAACAAGTACCTTGGTTAAAAGCCATGAAATAGATATGTTGGCCTCTGGAAAATTCAGCGTGAATGACCAAGTGATCATTCGATTCCGCTTGCATGCGGATGTGGGTGCGCACGGCTGGGGTTGGGCTGTGGATAATTTGAAGATACAAGCTCCTAAAGTAGATCCTATTTTAGCGATAGAACCTTCATCCATTGCCAAGGGGCTACAAATTTCCCCGAATCCTAGTTCGGGCCTTTTGCAGGTGGTGTATGAACAGGCGAGTGATTTGAATGGAATTGCTTTACGTGTGATTGATTTGCAGGGAAGACAAGTTTTTAATCAAAATTATGCTACGCAGGGCAATCGATTTGACCAACAAGTTGACCTTTCGTATTTGGGTTCTGGTACTTATGCCTTGCAATTGCAGGTGCAAAATCAGGTGGTTTTGAAACGATTTGTGATAGTCAAATAAGGAAGCTAATGCCTTTTTAATTATCTTTGCGAACATTTTAATTTAGCTGTATGTCTTGGTTTACAAGAAAAGATAAAGGGATTCAGACTCCCACCGAATTTAAACGTGAAGCACCCGATGGACTTTGGTATCAATGCCCATCTTGTAAAAAAGCTTTACATACGCGGGAACACCGCTTGTTCGCATTCACTTGTTCAAGCTGTAATTACCACGAAAAAATTGGTTCACAGGAATATTTCGAATTGCTTTTTGACCAATCGCGTTATACAGAATTAGACCCGATGTTGAGTTCGGGCGATCCTTTGAACTTTACAGATACAAAAAAATATACGGATCGCGTGAAAGCGACGGAGCATAAAACGGGATTGAAAGATGCTGTCCGTGCAGCATATGGTGACATGAACGGAATGCCTATTACGATTGCTGCGATGGACTTTAGTTTCATTGGAGGTTCGATGGGTTCTGTAGTAGGAGAGAAGATTTCTCGTGCTATCGATCATTCCTTGAAAACAGGAACACCTTTCTTGATGATTTCTCGTTCAGGTGGTGCGCGTATGATGGAGGCAGGTTTCTCCTTGATGCAAATGGCCAAAACATCGGCTCGTTTAGCATTATTAGCAGAAGCAAAAATTCCCTATATCTCTTTGTTGACAGATCCCACAACCGGTGGTGTGACAGCATCTTTTGCGATGTTGGGCGATTTTAACATCGCGGAACCAGGTGCTTTAATTGGTTTTGCTGGTCCACGTGTCATCAAAGAAACGATTGGTAAAGATTTGCCAAAAGGTTTCCAAAGTGCTGATTTCGTTTTGGATCATGGCTTCTTGGATTTCATCGTTGATCGCAAGGATATGAAGGATAAATTAAGTGCCCTGTTAGGGATGTTGAAGAAATAAGAATCTCTTCATGTATGAAAGGCTCAGTCTAGAAGGCTGAGCTTTTTTTATGCCAGCTGTATGGGCATAAAAAAAAGCCTGACTATACAGTCAAGCTTTTTTTTATGTTACGGGAGGAAACTTATTCAGCTGCAGTTGCCGCTGCCGCCGCTGCTGCAGTTGCCGCTTTTCCACGTGGTTTTTTCTCTTTTTCTGGCGCTGGGATTGGATCCTCAACACCTGCCAAAATACGTCCGCAATGCTCACAAACGATCAATTTCTTCTTGTCTTTGATGTCTGTTTGACGTTGTGGAGGTACTGAGCTGAAACATCCGCCACAAGCACCACGCTTTACCATCACAACTGCAAGGCCATTGATCGCGTTGTCGCGTAATTTTGTGTAAGACTTTAATAAACGCTCTTCAACGTTCTTCAACGCTTTCTCGCGATCTTTTGAGAATTTAAGCTCATCTTCTTCGCTTTCGCTGATAATTACTTCTAATTCTTTTTGTTTGATTTCAAGATCTTTTTTACGCTCATGTAAATTAGATTCTGCGCTCGCGATTTCGTCGTTTTTATTCAATACTTTGAAATCGATTTCTTTGATACGCTTATCAGCAATTTCCATTTCTAAGCCTTGTAATTCAATTTCTTTTGAAATGGCATCGTGTTCACGGTTGTTGCGAACATTCATTTGTTGCTCTTTGTACTTGATGATAAGCTTCTCAGAGTCCTTTTTAGAAATTTTGTAATTCGAAATTTGCTCTTCGAATGAACTGATTTCTGCTTGAAATTTTGATAAACGAGTTTCTAAACCAGCGATTTCATCCTCTAAATCACGAACCTCTTCGGGTAAATCACCTCGTACTTTCTTGATATTGTCTAAGGCTGAATCAATGGTTTGAAGCTTTAATAAGCCTTCTAACTTTTGAGCAATTGTAGTTTCGGTAACTGTAGCCATTCTTCTTGTTGCGTTTGAATTATTAATTCGCTCTAAAATTAAGCATAACTCACAGGATTGCTGTTGGTCATACTTTTCAGAACGGCAAAAGTACTAAAATTATTTGATAAATAAGCATGGATTGCATCCTTTATCATGACTTCAGATTCATAATGGCCTATATCGCAAATGGTGCAATGATTTTCCGCATCAAAGAATTCATGATATTTGAAATCGCCACTGATAAAAACATCCGCACCGGCTTTTATCGCATCCTTGAGTAAAATACTTCCAGCGCCTCCGCATACTGCAATGCGTTTAATAGGTTTGCCGAGCCAGGCTGTATGTCGGAAATGATTCAAGCCCAATTTCGCTTTTAAATACTTACTGAATGTATTTGAATCCATTGAAGTAGGTAATTCAGCGATGTAGCCAGATCCCACTTCATCCCAAGTATTGTCTAAGGCTTGAATAAAATAGGCCACTTCCTCATAAGGGTGCACGGATTTCAATGCATGTATAATACTGTTTTCTAAATAAGCCGGAAAAATCATTTGTACCTGATCTTCTTTAACTTCCTCCGCTTGATTATTTAAACCAATCGTAGGATTAGCAGCTTCATTCGGTGTAAATCGGCCCATCCCCGTTTGACTAAAACTGCAGTCGGAATAATTGCCTATGTTTCCCGCTCCGGCGGCGTGTAAAGCTGTCCGAGTCATTTCAGCGGCATCACTTGGGACGAAGTAGGTTAATTGCTTTAAGGCTTGTTTAAATTGGCGTAATACTTGTCCATTAACCAAGCCTAGTGTTTGGGCTAATTGGTAACTAACGCCCTTCGGCGCATGATCTAAATTCGTATGACTCGCATAGATCGCCACTTCGTTTTTGATGGCCAAAATCATTGTCCGCTCCACATAATCTTTGCCCGTCAAGGATTTCAATCCTTTAAAGACGATGGGATGGTGGGCCACAATCATGTTGCAGCCTTTTGAGATGGCTTCTTGAATGACGGCTTCTGTACAGTCTAAACTGATGAGGACACCGGATACGGTTTGTGTTCGACTTCCGCAGAGAAGTCCGGCGTTGTCGTAGGATTCTTGCCAACTTAATGGCGCCCATGTTTCCATGGAATTACAAACGTCTTGAACGGTCATTTGGCAGGTTTTAGCATTGCAAAGGTAGGACAATTCGAAAAATAATATTAATTTAAAGACGTATTACCCTAATTTATGCGTTGCAGACCAGCTCTAGTCCTAATTGAAAACAATCATTTACTCGTCATGAAGTATCAGTACGGGGAACAATTTATCTATAACCTTCCCGGTGGAAATCCAGATCCGGGCGAATTGTTGAGTGAAACCATCGTGCGCGAATGCATGGAGGAATTAGGCATCGATGTGGAAGTTGGCGAAATGCTTGTTATGGGCCAAGTGGGTGGCAGCGAAAAACGCGATGACGTATTGCATATTCTTTTTGAGGGTGAATTACTTGCGGGAATCCCGGAATTGCAAGCGGCTGAAACAAGTGCCTTGGAGGTTTTATGGATGCCCATTGAACAAATTGCTCACGTAATCATGTACCCCAATGTGGGTGAGAATTTATTGGACCTAATTTTGACCCAGCAAAAAGGAAAATACATCGGAACTATTCAGCAACCTTGGTTGGCATAGGAAATACATATGTTCCTACAAGTAATCCGGACATACTTGCTAGGAGTCCAAACCAAATGGCAGGTATCTCCGTAGGATGCATGAAGTGAAAATAGGCCCAAACAAATAGGCCCCAAATCATACTCAGATGGCTACCCATCGCACTAGCTTTTTTCCACCACAATCCCGCATTCAGTGGAATAAATAAGGAAACCAAACTAAACGCTGAAGCCTCTCCCACGAGTTCAAAAATATTCTGCCTACTGACGGCCATCCCAATACAAGCTGTTGTCACCAATACCACCGAGAGGCGGATAATGGCTAATACTTTTTTGTCGGAAGGATGCCTCAACAGCGGTTTCAATAAATTTTCCCCCAACACAGATGCTGGGGCTAAAATCGCCCCACTCGTCGTACTCAATAAGGCCGAGAGCAAAGCACCTAAAAACAAGATCTGAATCCCATTGGGCATAAATCGCATAACCAAATGGGGGATTAATAGCGTGTCGTCAGCCAATAAACTTGGGTATAATCGAACGCCTATTAATCCAATCATTAAGGGTAGCATCGCAATGCTTAAATACATCGTTCCAGCCGCGATGCTCGCTTTGGCAGCAATGGGGCTGCTTTTTGCCGACATGACCCGTTGGAAAATATCCTGCTGCGGAATGCTTCCCAGCCCAATCACCATCCAAGCACCTAAGTATTTCAACCATTCGACGGGGTTGGAGCTAAGTGGCGTAAAACGGAAAAATCCTTTGGGTTGTTGGTCTATAAATACCCCCAAATCCGGAATTTTATCTAACAATAAATAGGCCAGAATTAATAAGCCCACGATTAGGATAATGTTATGAAGGAAGTCGGTGATGGAGATGGACCACATACCTCCCATCAGGGTATAGGTCATCACCAATACTGCGCCGATGACAATACCCATTTCCGTGCTGATGGGGAGTAATAGATGCAGGGTGAGTCCTAAAGCGACTAATTGAGCAGAAATCCAGCCGAAATACGAGGGAATCATCACCAAGGCAGATACTTTTTCGGATAGGCCACCGAAGCGAATGCGGAAAAAATCACTAAAGGTTAATACGGGTAGCGGATAAAGTTTTCTGGCATAAATCGCCCCTACAATGAATAAGCCTAATGCAGCGCCGAACGGTTCTTCAATGACGGCATAGAGTCCTCCATGGACAAATTCGCGTGGAGCGCCCAATAAACTTTCTGAACCGAACCAAGTAGCAAACGTGACCATCGTCGCCAAACCCAATGACAAGGTACGACCCGCTAAAACGAAGTCGGTTGTGGTGCGAACTTTGGTGCTAGCAAACCAACCGACCAACAGGTTTAAGACTAAATAAAAGATGACAAAAGCTACAAGCATTCTTATTATTTGAGCACGAAAATACAGATTTTTTTTACCTTTAAGCTATGAAACTACTGGCATCCCTCGTGGTGATTGGCTTGATGGCCGCATCATGTACAAGCACTCGAATTTCGAAAGCATTTAAAACAGGTCATCTGGATGAACAAGCATCAGGTGTTTTGATTCAAGAGTTAGAGAGCGGGAAGGTAGTTTTTCAGCATCATGCCGACCATTATCTCATGCCGGCTTCGAATGCCAAATTGCTTACGTTTCTACAGGCTAATCGGGTTTTAAAGGATTCAATTCCCTCATATCGTTATTTGGAAACGGCCGATACTTTGTATTTCTGGGGGACTGGGGATCCGAGTTTATTGCACCCTAATCTACATGGCGATGCCTTGTTGAAAAAACTCAAACTCTCCAATAAAGTATTGGTTTTAGCGGATTCTGACGAACATGTCCTGCCATTTGGTAGCGGATGGGCCTGGGATGATTATTCGGATGATTATTCGGCTGAAATTTCTTCCATCCCCATGTACAATAACCAAGTGCGGATTACCCAAAAATCAGGGGAGAAGACGGTTTCACCTGCTTATTTTGCTTCAAAAGTAAATCCTGGCACGGGTTTATTTGCTAAGCGAGCGTATCATGCCAATCAGTTTGAGGTGCCCAGCATCAAAAAGGATTTTATTGAAGTGATCCCTTTTATTACATCTGCTCGTCAAACAGCGGAATTACTTAGCTATGAAATAAATAAGCCTGTTTATCTTCAGCCAAAGAAATTCGATGAGAGATCACGTTTAGCCTATGCAGGCAGGGTGGATAGCCTTTTCGTTCCGATGTTGCATGACAGTGACAATCAAATTGCTGAGCAAATGTTATACCTAATCGCCGCCCAAAAAAATTGGGTGGGGCCCACCAATAAAATCATTGAAAAATTAGCCAAAGAGGATTCCTTATTGAAGCCCATAAAATGGGTAGATGGCTCAGGGCTTTCTCGCTATAATTTGATGCGCCCTAAAGATTTGGTCCATATATTATCGCAATTGAAGGAGGAAGTGGGCGAGGAGCGCCTTTTTAAACTTTTGCCGGAATCAGGCTCCACAGGAACAATTCGTAAGATGGTGCTGGATGATACGCGCTCACGCTTTTATGCGAAGTCGGGCTCCTTTGGAAATACCTATAATTTATCCGGATTTTATCGGAATGCGAAAGGCAAATTGTATGTATTCTCGATTATGACCAATCTGGCAAACCATGGCAATGTAAATACGCGAGTGAATATTTTGTGGATTCTAAACGCGCTTCGTTAAGCCAAAGCGGTACACAAGGTAACTGATAAGTATAAATCCAATCACAAAAGGAATACTTGACGTATTTTGAATCAGGGTCCCGGCCAAAAATAAACTCGAAATGAATACGAGCATCCATGGCAAATAGGGATAAGCCCAAACCCGATAGGGACGATGTAACTCAGGTTCTGTTTTTCTCAAACGTAGCAAAGAAGCAAAGCCTGCTAAATAACTCGCCACAAAAAAGAAGGTGGCAATGTCAGATAAGCGGTCACTGATCGACTGGCTGCTGACCAAAAATAGACAAGCCAAACCCACCGTCATATGCGTCGCAACCGTGGGACTTCCTTGGGCATTGACCTTGCCAGCACCTTCAAAAAATAATCCATCCCGACTCATCGAGAAGATAACTCGAGGGGCAAACATGACTTGTGTATTCAGGATGCCTAAAATACTAAGCATTAAAAAGGTTGTGACCCAGCGACCAGTTTGGGCCCCGAGAATCTTTTGCATGGCATCCGCGGCGGCGAGTTTGCTTTGACTTAATTCCGCCCACGATAGCGTATTCAAGATACCGATGTTGATAAGAATGTAAATGAAGGCTACCACGATTACCCCGATAAACATGGATTTGGGCATGCTTTTCACAGGATCTTTATTTTCTTCCGTGAAATAAGCGGCGGTATGCCAACCGTCGAAAGCATAGAATATGGAAAGCAAGGCCGTCAATATTCCTGACCATAAGGGTAAACCGCTCGGAGCTGCGGGGCTAGCTTGCCAAGTGCCTCCATCCCCATGCATGAAACAAATGACGATAAATCCAATTAAAGCTAAAGCCTTTATCCCACTCAGCCATTCTTGCGATTTTCCTGCGAGGATGACACCCATTTGATGGAAAAACCATAAAATAAGTAGGAGGGAAATGGCGCAATACAATACATATTCTTGTAAACTCGGAAAAAGAATGGCGAGATATTCGCTGCATGTATATGATCCAAAACCTAAGGCGGTAACGGTCCCGAGCCAGGAGCTTAGTCCCACCAAAAATCCAACATAACGCCCAAATGCCCGTTCCGCATAGCCATACCAGGCGCCGGCTTTCGGGATGGAAAGACTTAATTCAAGTACGCAGCTTACACCTAAAAGTGCATAAACCGCAACGAGAAGCCATAATCCAATAATCAACAAAGGATTGTGCAATAGCTCAGCGATGGGGCCAGGCTTGCGAAGAATCCCTGTTCCCACCGTTCCGCCGAGTGTAACGGCCACCCCGAAACTTGTGCCCAGCACCTTCCACAATTGATTACTTGATTTTTTCTTCATAGCAAAGACAAAAATAGACGATTTTTTCGTTTTACCTGAGTAGATTGGGTCATCATGCGAACAAGCCTAATTTCTTGCTTTTTTGCCTTGCTGCTGTTTTCCTCGAAAGGAAACCAGCTCAAGCTCGATTCCTTGCAGGAATATGGGCTCGGATTCCATTGGTCCACAAAGCAAAAACGGGTTGAAATTCCTTTTGAACTTCATGCGAACCTTGTTGTCATCCCGATTAAATTAAATGCCTCGGATACCTTACTTTTTTTGGTTGACACAGGCCTTGGAACCACTTTGTTGACCGATAGTCTTGCCTTCCAAAAACTCGGATTAAAATCTATTCGAAAGATCGATCTGTTGGGTTTGGGTGACGAAAAGCCCATTGAGGCACAGGTGCTGATCGATGTAAAAATTCAGGTCGGTCAGGCCTCTGCTTCTCATCAAAATCTGATTTATGTCTCCAGTGATCAATTGAATTTATCGGATTATGTAGGAACAAAAATTCAAGGTGTTTTAGGCTATGAATTATTTGCCAATGCGGTCGTGACCATCGATTATGCGCGCCAGCGACTTATTCTCAGAAGAGCTAAACAATATCACTATTCCAAACGAAAAGGAGCTCGTTTTCCTTTGGAAATGGTCGATAACAAACCTTATATCCGTGCAGCCCAAATTATAAGCGATCAACATGTTCCGCTGGCCAATCGATTATTATTGGATTCAGGGGCTGGGCATGTCCTGTTCTTAGATGGAAATGCGGTGGATTCAAGTATGTTTCATTATTCTGCAAAGCGGGTTTATTTGGGGAAGGGGCTAAATGGGGCCATTCTGGGAAATTGGGGGCGTGTGCCTCAATTGAGCTTGGGTCCCTGGACTTGGGCACAGGTTCCCGCGGCGTTTACCTTTGCGCAATCAACGCAGCAAAAAATAAAATCCGCTGATTTGCATGGGAGTTTAGGTGGAGAATTCTTGCGACGCTTCATTGTCACCTTTCATTATTTGGATCAATATGTTGTTTTGAAGCCAGTCGCCCGACAATGGAGGAGGCAGTTTGATTTGGGGATGTCGGGTTTGAGTTTTCGTGCGCAGGGTTCAACCTATCAGCAATTTATTGTTGAAACGGTTCAAGCGAACTCTCCGGCCGAGGAAGCTGGGATTCAGGTGGGCGATGAATTGTGGTTTATCAATGGAATGCGTGCTAGTGAATATCGATTGGGTGATATCTATCGGATGCTGCGGAAAAAGGAGGGTAAAAAGATGGAATTAATCATCAAAAGAGGCCAAAATTTTCACATGATCTCTTTCACACTCCGTGCATTATTTTAGTTCATAATCCGCTGCGATCGGAAAATGGTCGGAATAATTGATGTTGCGCAGGGTTACGAATTGATTTACCGTAAAATCGTTGGAGCAAAATTGATTATCGATTCGCACTAAATAAGGGCTTCGATTCAACGTAAATCCAAATCCACGGCCTGCCTCTTCAAAAGAATTTTTCAATCGCTCACGTAGTGTACCATAGGCCCATCCATAAGGAGTCTCATTCAAGTCGCCCACAACAATCACAGGATACATGCTCTCCTGAATAAGCCGATTAATCTGCGACATTTCATCTTTGTGATGAATAAATCCTTTTCGCAACGAATTCATGATGCCACGGCCTTCTTTCTTCGCATCCTCATAGTCTTGATCGCGTATTTTTCCTGTCACACGTCCTACGCGAATACCCATCGACCATAATTGCACATTGATGATGCGAAACGTATCTTCTTTGGCAACAATATCCGCATACAAATAGCCATTCGCCGAATTGCCAAATTGCTTGCCTGATTGATGGATGATGGGATATTTCGAGAAAATTGCCAGACCCATTTTTTCTTTGGCCTCAAAAAAATCTTCTTTCAAAGGGGTAAAAGCATAATGCGGATACGATTCCTTCATCATGTTGATGCTGCGATAAGCTTTGCGATCCGCATGCGAATAAAACTCCTGAAAACATTTCACGTCGGCTTGGTAGTCCAACATGAAGCTTTTTAATGCCTTAACCTTCTCCTCATTTCCGCTGTAATTATTGGAATACATCCCATAAACATTATAACTCAAGACGCGAAGATCTTTTTTGGCAGCGGGTTTTGGTGTATTCCAAACGATACTACGGGGAATAAATCCATATCCTAGTGCAAGGACAACGAGCGGTAATAGGGCTCTTTTGGCCCGACGAAACATCCAATAAATCAAGGAAATAAAACAGAGCACTTGGGCATAAGGCAAGGTCATCATGATGAAGCCTGCAAGCCAGTGGTCAATGACTAGGGAATAGCTTAATAAATAGGTCAGTAGCGTATAAAGGCACAATGGCAAGGTTCCTAACCAGATCAAGGAAGAGATGATTTTCTTACTAACGGATTCGTCGGTTTTTCGCTTTGCCATGACTCAAAGATACACAATCCAAGGCATTTTATAAATTTTGTAAAGACCTTTGGGATATTTCAAAATATTTCCTACTTTTGCAATCCCTTTGAGGGAAATCCTTTTAGAACGCATTCAATTTTAAAAACAACATATTATGGCAAAGGTTTGTCAATTAACTGGAAAGAGAACTCGTGTAGGCAATAACGTATCACACGCGAACAATAAGACAAAGCGTAAGTTTTTCCCGAACTTGCAGACAAAGAAATTCTTTTTGGAGTCTGAAGGTGTTTGGGTTCGTATGAAAGTATCTGCGAAAGCAATCCGTACGATCAATAAAAACGGTTTCGAGAAAACATTAATCGCATCTGCTCGTAAGGGTACATTGTCGATCTAATTATATCAAGATTTTTACCGAAATTAGCCTCCTTGAAACCAAGGAGGCTTTTTTTATTTGCCCATGTTAAGCTCAACTGAATTTACCCGATATCAAAAGCAATTGGCCATTCCTGAATGGACGCTCGAAATGCAAGAATGCCTTTCGCGGGCTCATGTACTTATTGTAGGTGCCGGTGGTTTGGGCGTTAGCGTCATTCCTTACCTCGCGGCTGCTGGGGTAGGACATTTGACACTCATTGATCACGATGTGGTGGATTTGAGTAATTTAGGCCGACAAACCATTTATCGCAATGATCAAGTAGGTCAGTCGAAAGTTCTGATGGCCAAAGATTATGTGGAGGCATTGAATCCACATGTGCAGGTGGATGCCATTCCAGCGAAATTCTCGATGGCTAATCACCACCTGGTTCAATCCGCGGATTTAGTGGTTGATTGTACCGATAACTTTGACACACGCTACTTGATCAATGATGCCTGTGTCAAATTTGGTAAGGCATTTGTTTATGCGGCAATTCATACGTGGGAAGGCCAATTGGCCGTTTGCAATGCCCAAGGAGCGGGACCTACTTACCGTTGTTTATTTCCGGATGAACCCTCGGCGGGGGAAATCCCCACTTGTGATGAAGCGGGTGTGCTAGGTTTCTTGCCAGGCATGATGGGATTGATGCAGGCCAAAGAGGCGATATTTTATTTAACAGGAATGTCTTCTCCGGCCCAAAATCATTTGTTGCGCTGGGATGTGCGCTCTATGCGCATGCATCAATTTCGGATGGAACGTTTGCCAGATGCGGAGGAACGAATATTTCCTGTGAAAGCATGGGTTCCTTTGGAGATGGAGCCTGTTGATGCCGCAGATTCCATCAATAAGGGCGATATTCAGTTTGTGCTTGATGTGCGGGAGCCTTTCGAATGGGAGGAGGCGCAAATTGCAGGATCCATCTGCATGTCGATGAACAACTTACAAGTGGATTTAATCCCGAAGGATGTGCCTGGATTGGTCGTTTGTCACCACGGCATGCGCTCTATGTTTGTCATTAAGCACCTGCATAGTTTGGGTTTTGAAAACCTGATCAACTTAGCAGGTGGCATTGATGCCTGGTCGCGCGAAGTGGATGATTCGATTCCTCGTTATTAAGAAACGATATCTCCGTATAAATCGAATTCCTCAGCTTTATTGATTTTCACCTGAACGAAATCTCCCTGACGGGCAAATTGCTCAGCCGGAATTAAGACTTCATTATCCACCTCTGGGGAATCATGTTCCGTACGTCCCACAAAGAATCCGCTTTCCTTGCGATCCACCATGACCTTGAATGTCTGGCCGATTTTCGCTTGATTCAACTCTTCCGAAATACCTTGTTGGAGTGCCATAATCTCATCCGAACGCTCTTGCTTCACCTCTTCCGGAACATCGTCTTGCACTAAATAGGCATGTGTATTTTCCTCGTGTGAATAATTAAAGATCCCCAATCGGTCAAAACGCATACGTTCAACGAACGAATAGGTTTCTTCAAAATCGGCATCTGTTTCGCCCGGGTAACCGGAAATTAACGTCGTTCTCAAGGCGATTCCTGGTACTTTTTCGCGGATGTCGGTAATTAGTTGTTCCGTTTTTTCGCGGGTGATTCCGCGGCGCATGTGCTTCAACATCGCATCGGATCCACTTTGAAGCGGCATATCCAAATACTTACAAATATTATCGCGCTCAGCCATTGTCTGCAAAATTTCCATTGGGAAACCTGCTGGATAAGCGTATTGTAAACGGATCCATTCGATGCCTTGCACATCAGATAGGCGCTCTAAAAGTTCTTTGAGTTGTCGGCCTGATTTCCCTTCCCCTTTTAAATCCAAACCATAAAAGGTTAAATCTTGGGCAATTAAAATCAATTCTTTAGTTCCTTTCTTCGCTAATGAGCTAGCCTCTTTGACCAATTCATCCATCGGACGTGAAACGTGTCCGCCACGCATCAAGGGAATCGCACAGAAACTACATGGTCGGTCGCAACCTTCCGCAATCTTTAAATAGGCGTAATGTGCTGGCGTTGTCAATAAACGCTCACCTACAAGTTCATGCTTGTAGTCGGCCTTCAGTGCTTTCAGCAAGCGAGGTAATTCATTCGTTCCAAAGAACGAATCGACCATCGGAATTTCTTTCTCTAAATCGTCTTTGTAGCGGTGCGAAAGGCAACCTGTTACATATAATTTATCAATCTTACCTGCCTCTTTGGCATCTGCGTAACGCAAAATGGTATCGATGGATTCTTGTTTGGCATTGTCAATAAACCCGCATGTGTTCACCACAACAATGTTTGCGGTGTCTTTTTTTGCCTCGTGCGTTACCTCCAAACCGTTACCTTTTAATTGGGTAAAAAGGACTTCGGAGTCAACTAGGTTTTTGGAACAACCGAGTGTAACGATGTTAATGGATGGCTTGGGGCTTACTTTGGTTTTCATGCGTATGTTGAATAAGCGTGCAATTTACGAATTAATTTGCAGCTTCAGTCGGAATTTCATGCGGGCGGGATACAAGTATTGAATTCTTTTTTTAGTATTGTAATTCTTAAACTTATTTATCTACATGAAAAAATTGATATTGATTTGCGCTTGCATGGCATCAGGTTTGATGGCATTTGGACAAGGACTAAACTCACTTTCCAAGCAAGAAAAGAAAGACGGGTTTAAATTGTTATTTGATGGGAAATCTTTTGCTGGTTGGCATACCTACGGAAAACCCGGAAAAGTAGGGGCATCTTGGACGATCGAAGATGGAATCATTGGTTTTGATTTAGCCAAAAAAGACGGAGGCGATTTAATTACCGACGCGGAATATGTGAATTATGATTTTTCAGTTGATTGGAAAATCTCACCCAACGGGAACAGCGGCATTATTTTTAATGTCACGGAAGATGCTGCGAAATACCACAGTACCTATAACACAGGACCTGAAATGCAAGTGCTTGACGATGCGGGCCATCCCGATGGAAAGATTATCAAACATAATTCAGGGGACTTATATGACTTAATCAAGTCGTCTGTGAATGTAACGAAACCGGTAGGCGAATGGAATACGGCACGGATTGTTAATAACCGTGGATTGTTGCAATTGTATTTAAATGGATCGAAAGTCGTGGAGACGCGTACGGATGATGCGAATTGGAAGGCGATGATTGCTGGTTCCAAATTCAAAACGATGCCAGGTTTTGGCGTGAATATGCAGGGGCGCATTGCTTTGCAAGATCATGGAAATCCCGTTTGGTTTCGGAATATCAAGATCAAGGAATTATAAAAGAAATAGGGGGCATGAGCCCCCTATTTTAGTTTAATGCGTAATAAATTCATATCGGAGGTGACGAACAAGTATTTTCCATCGCTACCTCCAAAGGCCACATTCGAATTCCGATTTCCAGTGGCGATTCTACCTAATAGTTTTCCTTCGACATTGATGATGAGAACTCCGCCGGGGCCCGTTGTCCAGACATTTCCCTTTGCATCCACTTTCATGCCGTCATACCCTCCGCGGATGCCTTGTTTAGCTAATTCGGCTGCATCGAAAAAGACACGTCCTTCTCCCAAGTTTCCTTGCTTGTCTACCGGATAGGCCTTGATGTAGGTTGGAGGTTCTGAGGTGCCCACATACAAGATGCTTTCATCAGGATTGAAGGCGAGGCCATTCGGCCGACCTAAATCCTTGATTTGTAAACTCGTCTGACCTTTTGTGTCAATACGATAGACCCCTTGAAAATCAAGTTCCTTGGCAGGTTCAGGTTTTCCACGACCGGGTAATCCATAGGGAGGGTCAGTGAAATAATAATCGCCCGATTTTTTCTGAACCAAATCGTTAGGGCTATTTAATTGCTTTCCATCATACGTATGAGCCAAGGTTTTTTTCTGATCTGGATGATGCAAGGGCATTTCCGCGATCCGACGATCCCCATGTTCACAGGAAACAAGGTTCCCTTTTGTATTGATGATCAACCCATTAGCGCCAGGTTCTTCGGAATAAACGCCTGTGCCCGTGTATCCTGAAGGCTTCAAGAATACTTCGAGTCCTTTGGCCTCCGCCCACTTATGTATGGTGTTTTCAGGCACATCGGTGAAAAGCAAATAGCCTTCTTTTTTCACCCAGACCGGGCCTTCCGACCAAGTAAATCCCTGGGCAACAATTTCGATTTTGGCCGTTGTGTCCAACAAAGCATCCAAGCCCGCATCATAGCGATGGATTTTGCCGATGGTTTGATATTGTGCGATAGAACTCAGGCTTGCGCTCATGAGTCCAATCATGTATAGAATTTTTTTCATAGCTCAAAAAAAATGGGCCGAAGCCCATTTTCATTACAGGTGTTTCTTTTTGCTTTCTTTTACGGCAAAGTCGGCCGCACGAGCCGTCAAGGCCATATAGGTCAACGATGGATTCACGCAAGACGTTGAGGTCATACATGCGCCATCTGTTACGAATACGTTCTTCACAGCGTGCAACTGGTTATTGCCATTTAATACGGATGTTTTTGGGTCGCGTCCCATGCGAGCGGTTCCCATTTCGTGGATCGCCATACCTGGGTAAGAGCCATTGTCGAATGCGCGAACATTTTTCAGGCCGGCACTTTCCAACATCTCTTTGGCATCTTCCATCATGTCTTTCCGCATCTTCATTTCATTTTCTTTGAATTCTGCGTCAAACACAACGACTGGAATGCCCCACTTGTCTTTTGTGGTAGGATCCAAATACATCTTATTTTCGTGGTAAGGTAATGTCTCACCAAAGCCACCCAAGTTCATTGTCCATGGGCCTGGTTTTGTCATCGCATCTTTGTAATCCGCACCGAAGCTCATGTCATTCACGCCGCGGTTCCAGCTTCCACGCGAACCTCCACCTTGGTAACCAAATCCACGTAAATAATCACGTTTGTCATTGCCAATGTTCCGGTAACGTGGAATGTAAATTCCATTCGCCCGACGGCCAATGTAGTATTTATCTTCATCGCCTTCCCAAGTACCTGCGGCACCCACACGGAAGTGATGATCCATCAAGTTATGTCCTAACTCACCTGAATCATTTCCTAATCCATTTTGGAAACGGGATGATTTCGAGTTCAATAATAAGGCTGTCGTAGCTACAGTAGAACCACAAACAAAGATAATTTTCGCAAAGTATTCGCGCACATCTTTGGTCACCGTATCGATGACACGCACACCCGTTGCTTTTTGTTTGGCATTATCAAACAAGATTTCCGAAACAACAGAATCTGGACGCAAGGTCAATAATCCTGTTTTTGCAGCAGGTGGTAAGGTACAAGATTGCGTACTGAAATATGCGCCATAAGGACATCCTAAACGGCATTTATTGCGGTATTGACAAGCAGACCTACCAATTTTCAATTGCGCTTCTTTGGCTTCGGATAAGTTGGCCACCCGACCAATCGTCATGTTTCGGCCTGGGAAATTCTTTTCGATGCGTTGACGCACTTCTTTTTCCACGCAGTACATGTCCATTGGCTTCAAAAACTCAGAATCCGGTAATTGAGGTAATCCCAACGCCTCGCCAGAGATACCTACGTGTTTTTCTACGTAGGAATACCAAGGTGCAATGTCCTTGTAACGGATTGGCCAATCCACCGCGATACCATCTTTTAGATTTGCTTCAAAGTCGATGTCCGATAAACGATAGGTTTGTCGGCCCCACATAATGGATTTTCCTCCTACGATATCAGGACGGAACCAATCGAAGCGTTTAACTTCTTTGTAAAGTGCGTCAGAATCATTCATCCAATATTTGTCGGTCATCTCATTATAAGGATAATCGCGGGAAAGTTTCGGATGTGAAGCTTTTTGCTCGTTGGTCAACAAGCCATTGTATTTAAAATCCCAAGGATCTTTATAACTCGGTTCGTAAGCCGTTACGTGGTCGAATTTCTTTCCTTTTTCAAGGACAAGGACACGAAGGCCTTTTTCAGTTAGTTCTTTGGCAGCATATCCACCCGAAACGCCAGATCCTACAACAATTGCGTCATAAGTCATGGATTTAATTGCGTCAATGTTCAGATTCATAGTGCCCAAGTTTTTTGTGATGGTGATAATGGCATACAGCCGTCAAATTTGCCCGGAATAGGCAAGTATTCTAATGCTTTTGTTGCTCCGATTTCCGAAGTGAAATAGCCTGTAGTCGTTAATTCTTTGATCATAAAGAAGAAAGTTGGCTGCCCTTTTTTGCTTTTTCGAGTTGCATCGGATTCCAACATACAAGTTGTTAAAGCTTCTTTTCGTTGCGTGCCAGAAGCCTCGATGAAACCTTTGCCAAAACGTGCTTGGCAATCGGAGTCCAATTTAGCTAAGCCTTCAGCAAATGCTTTTTGGCTGGCTTCTGGGTAACAATCTTGAATAACACGCAGAATGAATTTTTCAACGCCTGCAGCTTTCGCGCCAGGAGTATCGGTTGTTGGGATAATGGTATCGGCAATTTCAGCAACTAAAGATTCTTGTGCGGCTGAGAATTGCACAAAAGTAGCATGGGATTTTTGGCCGTTGAGCCCAGCCATCGCAGGTGCGGAAATCATGCCGCCCATTAAAATGCTGAGTCGCTGAATGGCGTCCCGTCTGTTTATGTTCATAGGTAATAGGATTTTACGTATCAAATATAGGATATTTTTTTACGTTGCCAAACAGCTTTGGTTTCCGTAGCTTTGCCAATCCTTTAAGGTTTGGCAAAGCTAAAGGCCCTAAGCATAACGAAAAAACACGTATGTCCCTTGTATCAGTAAACGCATTATCTCAACAAATTCAGCAAGCTATTGCCTCGAAATACCCTGCAAACGAAGCTAGGGCCATTTCGCATGCCTATCTGAACATGCGTTGTTCGATCAATACCTTGGATATTTTGCTGAATAAAGCCGTCGAAGAGCCTCTTGGTTTTGCGGAAGATTTATCCCGACTCGCTGCCGGAGAACCCCTACAATACGTGACAGGGAAGGCGTATTTTTTCGACCGAATCTTTTCTTTGAATGCGGCGACGCTCATTCCCCGACCAGAAACTGAAGAGCTGGTTAGTCAGGTATTGAATCTCATAGGAAATGAAAAAAAACGCGTGTTGGATATCGGAACGGGTTCCGGATGCATAGCCGTTTCGCTTGCATTGGAAGCACCTCTAGCGGAAGTTAGCGCTTGGGATGTCGCTCCAGAGGCTATTTTAAAAGCGAAAGAAAATGCAGACCAATTAGGGGCACAAGTCAACTTTAAACAACAAGATGTTTTTGATTGGACGAAGGACTCAAATGTTTGGGATATCATCGTCTCCAATCCACCCTATGTATTGGAGGCAGAAAAGGCTGACATGGAATCCCATGTCTTGGATCACGAACCTCATTTGGCCTTATTTGTGTCGGATGAAGATCCGCTTGTTTTCTATCGGGTGATTGGCGAGATGGCTCAGCATCGATTAATACCCGGAGGATTTCTGTGTTTTGAAATCAACCGGGCTTTTGGTGCAGAAAATGTAGCTCTTGCTGAAAAGCAAGGTTTTGAAAATATTCAATTGCTCAAAGACTTTCATGGCAATGACCGCATGCTTATTGCGCAGAAATCAGCTCATTAATCCCAATCAAAAACGCATAATCCTTCGCAATATCTTTGAAGCGTTTGTAACGTCCAGAGGCGCCACCGTGGCCTGCCGACATGTCGCAATCCAGTAATAAGATATGATTATCGGTCTTCGTTTTTCGCAATTTGGCCACCCATTTGGCAGGTTCCCAATATTGTACTTGAGAATCATGCAAGCCTGTCGTCACGAATAGATGTGGATAATCCTGTGGCACCACATTGTCATAAGGCGAATAGGATTTCATGTAGTGGTAATGGTCTGTATTTTTCGGATTTCCCCATTCTTCCCATTCGCCCGTTGTTAACGGAATCGTTTCGTCTAACATCGTCGTGACCACATCCACAAAAGGAACAGCAGCGATGACGCCAGCAAATAGGCTAGGAGCCATGTTGATAATTCCGCCCATGAGCATGCCACCCGCGGAACCACCTTGGGCAAATAAGCGATGCGCTTCTACTTTTCCTGTGTTGACCAAATAATTACCACAATCGATGAAATCCGTGAACGTATTCATTTTTCGCATCATTTTTCCATCCTCATACCAGTGACGTCCCATTTCTTGCCCGCCGCGAATGTGCGCAATAGCAAAGGCAAAACCTCGATTCAATAGCGATAAACGACTCGATGAAAAATATGGATCCATGCTGTATCCATAAGAACCGTAGGCATAGAGTAATAAGGGCCCTTTTTGGTAGCCTTTTTTGTACACCAATGAAATAGGTACCTTCACTCCATCGCGGGCGGTAGCCCATAATCGCTCGGATTGGTATTCGTTTTTGTCAAATCCACCCAAGACTCGGTCCTCTTTTAATAAGGTCGATTTTTTTGTCGTTCTATCGTATTCCAAAACGGAATTTGGGCAGGTCAATGACGTATAATTATAACGAAGGGTTTTAGCGCGGTAATCCACATTGATGCCGATATTGACTTGGAACACCTCTTCATCCATGCGGATGAATTCGTTCGATTCTCCTTGTATCAATTGTATTTGAGAAAGTCCATTTGTTTTGACTTCCAAAGCAATCCATTCCGTTGTCGCATCAAAATCCTCCAGAAAAACATCAGGGCGATGCGGAACGACAGTTTTCCATGCTGATTTGTCCGTAGGGCCATTTACATCACAAGCCATTAACTGAAAGTTGGTCGAATCCTGATGATTTGTCCGAATCAAAAAGCGATCTTCTTGATGTTCAATGAAATATTCCAAACCACGTTCTCCCGGCTGAAACACTTCGAAATTGCCCGCCGGGTTATTTGTTTTCAAAATCCGGTATTCCGAATAAATGCCCTGCTGGCTTGAGACTGAGAAAATATATTCCCGCGACTTGCTTCTGCTCAAACCCATGTAGCATTCTTCGTTCTTTTCCTCGTAGACCAAAACATCTTCGCTGCTCGGTGTGCCTAGTTTATGTCGGAATACTTTTGAGGCCAATAAAGTTTGCGGATCGCGAAGTAAATAGAAGAAATACGTTGAATCTGCCGACCACGCATAAGAACCACCTTCCGTATTTTCAATTTTGTCGGGAAGCAATTCGCCCGTCACAAGGTTTTTAAAGTGAACGGTGTAATTCCGCCGACTCACCGTATCGGTTGCGTATGCGAGAATTTGTTCGTTATCGGATAATGCCAAACCGCCTACGGCGAAATAGGCTTCCTCTTTTCCTAATTGGTTTCCATGGAGGAGGATTTCTTCAGGAGCATCCAATGAGCCTTTCTTCCGACAATAAATGGGGTATTCCCCGCCCGTTTCGTAGCGGTGGTAGAACCAATCCTTTCCATTGAAGTATGGGACAGATTGTTCATCTGCCACTATGCGCCCTTTCATCTCTTCAAACAATTCGTTTTGAAGCGCTTCTGTGGGTTTGAGAACGCTTTCGGTATAGCTATTTTCTTGGTTTAGGTAATCGATGACCTCAGGGTCTTCGGGATTATTTAGCCAAAAATAGGGATCTTGTCGGACGTCACCATGTATTGTCAATGCTTTGGGAACTTGCTTTGCTTGTGGCGGATTGGGTAGATTTTGTAACATGGATACAAGTTAAAAATAAATTTATGGAGTGAAAAGGAACGTTTATCCTCGAAAATGCATTTTGATGTAAAAATTGGCAAGGCATATCGAATTATTTATACCTTTGCCGGACAACAAACCTTTAATTTTTTAAACGATGAACAAGAAAATTTGGATTGTATTAGGCGTAATTGCTTTGGTTATTTTTTGGGGTGTAGGTGCGCGTAACAGTATGGCGACGAGTGACCAGGAGGTAAAGGCTTCATGGGCGAATGTGCAAAGTGCTTATCAGCGTCGTGCGGATTTAATCCCTAATTTGGTGAAAACCGTTCAGGGGGTTGCGAATTTCGAGAAATCTACCTTGACAGCTGTAATTGAGGCGCGTGCTTCTGCGACACAAATGAAATTAGATTCCAAGGATTTAAGTCCTGAGAATATGCAAAAATACCAAGCGGCTCAATCTTCATTAGGAGGAGCATTATCACGTTTGATGGTGGTAGCTGAAAACTATCCACAATTGAAAGCAACTGAGAATTTCTCTGAGCTTCAAGCGCAATTGGAAGGAACAGAAAACCGTATCAAAGAAGAGCGTGATCGTTTTAATGATTCGGTTAAAGGATATAATACCTTAATCGTAACATTCCCGAATAGTTTAATCGCTTCGTTCTCTGGTTTTACAGAGAAAGGATTCTTCCAAGCGGAGGCAGGTTCTGAGAAAGCACCTGAGGTAAATTTTGACGAGAAGAAATAAGATGCAATTAAGCGCAGCACACGAGGCGGAAATTATTCAAGCGATTCAGGAGGCAGAAAAAAAGACTTCTGGGGAAATTCGTGTACACGTGGAAAGTCATTGTGAAGGGCACCCGATCGAGCGATCGAAGGTGCTCTTTTTTCAATTAGGCATGCAAAAAACCGATTTGCAAAATGGGGTATTGGTTTATTTAGCCGTGAAGGATCGTAAATTTTCGATCATCGGGGATAAAGGAATTGATGCCAACGTTCCCCTTGAATTTTGGGAAACCATTCGGGATGAAATGCGCCCTTTATTAGCGAAGGAAGAATTCGGAGCCGGACTCGCCTTAGGCGTTCGTCGGATCGGAGAGGCCTTAGCAATTTATTTTCCGTACCAGCGGGATGATGTGAATGAATTATCGGATGAGTTGTCGTATGGGGAATAGTTTCAGGTTAATTATTGGATTTTTATTGCTTTCCTTGTCCCTCTGGGGGCAAGATATCCCTACGAAGCCAAATGGTTATTTGTTGGATCAGGCCGGCTTGTTGCAGGCGAATGAAGCCCAACAATTGGAGCAGAAATTACGCGGCTATGCCGATTCTACATCGACACAATTTGCGATTGTTTTAGTTCCTACCACGGGAGATGCTGATCCTTACGATTATGCCATGGCGATTGGTAAGGGTTGGGGTGTAGGCCAAAAAGGAAAGAACAACGGCGTTGTGATTTTGGTATCCATGGACAATCGGAAAATTCGGATTGTCACGGGTCGTGGGATCGAAGATGTATTGCCAGATGCGATTTGTAAACGAATCATCAATCGAATTCTCAAACCGTATTTCAAACGTGGGGATTATTACAATGGGTTGGATGCCGCGACGACAGAAATGATGCAACGAGCAAGTGGACAATTCCAGTCGGATGGTTCCGACGAGCCTTCTGGGATACCTGTTTTTGTAATTGTGTTCCTTGTCATCGTTCTCATCAATATCATTCGTGCTATCAAAAATAAGGGCGGAGGATCTGGCCCAGGGTCACGTGGAGGTGGCATGTTTTTTCCTCCGATATTCTTAGGTGGCGGTGGATATGACCGGGGTGGATCTTCGGGAGGCGGAGGCTTTGATTTCGGCGGTTTTGGAGGTGGTGATTTTGGTGGAGGCGGAGCCGGTGGGGATTTTTAAATTATGCGTATCTTTACGCAAAATTAAACGCAGTTGAAAGATATCATTCAAGCCAATCTTCAGGAAGCCCAACAGGTTTTAGATCAGTTTTTTAGCAATCCAGCTAAAATAGAATCCATCGAAAAAGCAGCTAATTGTTTAGTGGGTGCGCTCCAACAAGGCAAAAAAATTATTGCCTGTGGGAATGGTGGTAGCCATTGTGATGCGATGCATTTCGCGGAAGAATTATCGGGACGATACCGGGAAAACCGTCCAGCATTGGCTGCGATGGCGATTTCTGACCCATCACACATTTCCTGTGTGAGTAATGATTTTGGCTATAATTATGTCTTTTCACGCTTTATTGAGGGCTTAGGAAATGCGGGAGATGTCCTGTTTGGTATATCAACGAGTGGTAATTCAGCCAATATTATTGAAGCTGTGAAAGCTGCTCAGGCGAAAGGAATGGCAGTTGTTTTATTGACGGGCAAAGACGGTGGCCAATTAGCAGCATTCGACCATGTTTTCGAAGTGCGCGTTGATCATTTCGGTTTTGCCGACCGGATTCAAGAGATTCATATCAAGGTGATTCATATTTTGATTCAGTTGATAGAGAGGGAGATGGGGTTTTAGGGAGTTAAGAAGTAAGAGCTAAGAGTAAAGAGTAAAGAGTAAGAAATCATGGACTAGCGACTAGTGACTAGCGACTATCTACAAACAAAAACATTTTGACATTCAGAGAACTAGGCTTAGCCGAAAAATTATTAGAGGGGATCGAATCCATGGGCTATAAGACGGCCACACCTGTCCAAGAACAGGTGATGAAGCCAATTTTAGCTGGACGCGATGTTCTAGCATCGGCTCAGACTGGTACGGGAAAAACTGCGGCATTTTTGTTGCCGATTATACATAAACTATTGACGGAAGAACATTCCGAAAATCACATTAATGCATTGATCATTGTTCCCACACGTGAACTAGCTGTTCAAATTGCTGGGAACATGGAAGGTTTAGGCTATTTTACCAATGTGAGTTGCATGCCCGTATATGGCGGTGGTGATGGAAATTCCTTTACGACAGAAAAGACGGCATTAACCTCTGGGGTTGAATTGGTTGTATGCACACCAGGTCGTATGATTGCCCATTTGAATATGGGTTATGTCGACTTGAAGCATGTGAAATATTTGGTCTTGGACGAGGCTGATCGCATGTTGGACATGGGTTTCCACGACGATCTGATGAAGATTACGGGATATTTGCCCAAGGAGCGTCAAAACCTCTTATTCTCTGCAACGATGCCACCTAAAATGCGTGACCTCGCTCGTAAATTAATGCAAGACCCTGTCGAAGTAACGATCGCAGTTTCTAAACCACCTGAGGCCATCGTACAAGAAGCCTTTGTGGTGTATGAAAAGCAAAAAAGTGCGTTGGTTAAACATTTATTGAAGCGCCAAGATTATACCCGCGTTATTGTATTCTGTTCTCGTAAGCAGAATGTAAAATCCTTAACTTCTGATTTGAAACGTGCACGTTTCTCGGTAGAAGAAATTCATTCCGATTTGGAACAAGATGTGCGCGAGCAAGTATTGCAGGATTTTCGTAATAAGAAGACTAAAATCTTGGTAGCTACCGATATTTTGAGTCGGGGAATTGATATCGATGAAATTGAATTAGTTATCAATTACGATGTTCCGAACGACGGAGAGGATTATATCCACCGGATTGGTCGGACGGCACGTGCTCAAACGAAAGGAACGGCATATACCTTGATTACGGAAGCGGAGCAGCGTAAATTTGCAGCTATCGAACGACTTTTGGAAAAGGAAGTAACGAAATCACCCGTTCCAGAGGAATTTGGCGAAACTCCAGCTTACAATCCAGGAGAAGCTAAGGCATCCAAACCTGGTGGTGGCGGATTTAAAGGCAAAAAGAAAGTGTGGAAAAAAAGACCACCAAAAGCATAACAAAAAAGGCGCTATTCGTAGCGCCTTTTTTTATGTTGATTAATAGCTTCCGCCATCGTCTCCTTCAGTACCCACAAGGGAGTCGACCAAACGGCCAAAGATATCCTTGATGCTCGGAGGTTTCGGCTTCGTTCTATCGGGTGGACTTGGTTGTGAAGCAGGGATGTTAGGAACTTCCTCATTGCTTTCCGCTGAAGCATTGATTTGATCAAAATATACTTGCACCAATCCAATGGATGTGGCAAATGCTGGGTCTTTAATGTCAGTTGTTAGTCCAAAAGCAGCTGTTGCGTCTGGTAAACCAATACGTGTTTCTAAGCCTGTCACTTTTTGGAACAAATCATCTAAATCGGGTAACTGAGCTCCTCCACCACAAATCACAATTCCGCCACGAAGTAATTGAGCCTGCGTTGTTTTTTGAATTTCAGCCATTACGATTGCAGCCAATTCCTTCATGCGCTCCTCAATGATGATCGCAACGTTTTTAACCGAAATAGGCGTTGGCTTTCTGCCCGCAATACCCGGAATTAATACCACTTCATTTAAGTCGATTAGGCGATGAACGGCTGTACCAAAGCGTGTTTTCAAGGCTTCAGCATGTTCTGAGGTAACGTCTAATCCGATGCGTAAATCTTCTGTAATGCGATCTCCACCCCAGTTTAACACCGTAGCATGTTTCAATCGTTTGTTTTGATAGATGCTAATTTCGGTTGTACCACTTCCGATGTCAACTAAAACAACACCTTGCTGCTTCTCCTCCGCATTTAATACGGAACTAGAACTCGCTAGTGGGCTGAAATATAAATTGCCACCTTTGATGTGATCCGATTCGGCTGATTTTAAGGTGCGACTAAACAGTTCAAATTTATCTAGTTGGGCCGTAATGACCATGAAATTGCCTTGAATCGTAGCGCCAATTTGACCAATCGGTTCTAAGGTTTCTGGTAAATTACCAACTTTAAAGCCGATTGGAAGGGTATGTAAAACGCAGGGATTTTTCTCCGCGACGTTCTTTTTAGCTTCTTCGGTGATATCGACAATATCCTTAACCGTTACCGGATCGGATGCGTTTTTGCGCGTTTTCGAGATCGTGAAAGGTGTAACTTTGATGTGGCTTCCTGAAAGATTCGAAGAAAAATAATATTCCTTAGACTTGCCTGGTAATGCTTGTGCAATTTGATTAATGGCATCAGCAATGGCCGTTGAGGTCTTATTGATGTTAACGATTTCTCCATTTAAAATGTATCCGGAGGTATTTGAAGATCCAGTAGCGACGATTTCCAAAGTTCCATTTGCTGTTTGCTTTCCGGCTACAGCACGTACCGATGAACTACCAATATCTAGACCAATGATTAAATCGTTTCGCATATAAAATAAGAACTAAAATTTTGTTGATTTCTACTAAAATATAAAATTAGGCAATTAATCACAAATTACCTGATTCTTATATTTAAGGTGTACCCAATGGTAAGTATTCCAACCTTTATTGGGAATGATTTTCTTGTAAAACAAGGCTAATTTTTTGAATTTGGTCTCAATTTTAATGGGTAAACCAAAGTCTATATACGTTTGTCCCATGGCAGGAATTAATACGACACCACCATCTGCTGCCACGATCACTTGTGTAATTTGCGCGCGCCAGAAATCATCGTTATTGATGAATTCAAATAAGGGAATTAAGGTCTTGCCTCTTGCGTCCAACAAGTCTTTACGTTTGCCCGTAAAAAAAGGACCCGAAGCAATCAGCACGCGCGGGGTAAACAAGGAACTTGTTCCAATGAATTTTCCCTCATGCGTTACATATTGATCCTTGTAATTTGACTCACCCGATGTAAAATGCAGAATACGTGCAATGGGGCGGTATTCTTTGACAGAAACAATAATTTTTCCACTGAAATCGTGATGCGCCTCACAAGATTTAACAAGCGGAATCTTCTTCACGCGTTGTTCAATTTTGTGTAGGGAAATTTCATCTAAAGGCTTGTCGACAAAATAATCAGTTCCCTGATTCGTGACCATGACGTTGATGTCCTGCTTGCTTAAAAGTGGGCGTTCGTTCTCAGAATCTAATTTGATGACGATTCCCGTACATTTGATTTCGCGGTAATTCATCTCAGCGAATATGATTGCACCTATAGCCAAGCCAGCTAATATCACCAGGGTGATTAGCTTTTTGACACGCGCGAAATCAATTCGAATTTTCTGACTCATGGTAAAATATCCTACGAAGTTACAGCCATTTTTAAATCATTCAAAAGCAAGTCGATATCTCCTGCACCCATTGTTACTAAAAGTTTGGGTTTGTCGTGTTTCATGCGCTCAATAAACGCTGATTTGCTTATTACTTGCTTGTTTTGGCTTGGGATTTTTTCCAATAATAAATTCGAATCAATGCCCGGAATTGGTAATTCTCTGGCCGGATAAATATCCAACAAATAGATTTCGTCGGCCAACCCTAAGCTTTCCCCGAAATCGGCTAAAAAATCACGGGTTCTTGAAAATAGGTGAGGTTGAAATACGGCGACCAATTTTTCATTGGGATACAAAGCCTTCACCGACTTCAAACATGCCGTAATTTCTGTTGGATGATGCGCATAGTCATCGATCAGCACATGTTCAGGCGTTTCTACATGGTACTCAAAGCGGCGTTTGACGCCTTTAAAGCTCGCGATACCCTCTTTTACTTCCTCCGGTGTAAGTCCGTGGTACATGGCCAAAGCTGCCGCAGCCAAGGCATTTTCAATGTTATGAAATCCAGGAATGCGCATTGGGATATCGCTGATGCTTCCACCAGGATATAGCATATCATATACCATGCGGTGATTTTCAATGCGAATATTTTTCGCTTGATAGTCACCTTGTTCGATTCCAAAAGTCTTTGAATTTGCAGGGCCTTTTAAATTTAGTCCCACTTTTTGAATGAAAAAGCCGCCTTGTTTAATTTGGTCAACAAATAATTGGAATGATTCCAACACTTGTTCTGCCGCTCCATAAATATCCAAATGATCCGCATCGGTTGAAGTAACAACTGCTGCTTGTGGATACAAGGTTAAAAAGGAACGATCATATTCGTCAGCTTCTACGACAGAAACAATATTTTCTGGCCCGTGATTGGGGATGAAATTTGTCCCATAATTCTGGGTAATTCCCCCTAAAAAAGCCGTTACATTTTTATGTGCATGAACCAATAAATGCGTCAAAAGAGAAGATGTGGTCGTTTTTCCATGCGTTCCTGCGACCGCGAGTGTTGGGATTTGTTCGGTCATCCATCCGAGAATCTGCGAACGTTTCCACAAGGTAATTCCCTGGCCCAACAAGTAGTTTTTCTCGATGTGATCAGCTGGGATTGCTGGTGTATAAATGAACAAGCAAGCCGCTGGGTTTTCAAAACAAATGGAGGGAATCAAAGAAACATCATCGCTGTAATGAATGGCCATTCCTTCCTCAACAAGCGTTTTTGTCAGGGGACTTTCAGTTTTATCATAGCCAGCCACCGGAAATCCATTTTGCAGGAACCAACGAGCTAGTGCCGACATACCTATCCCGCCAATTCCTAAAAAGTACACTTGTTTCAGCTCAGCTAATTTGATATCTATGCGCATGTGGAATTCTTTAGAATGGTTTCTGCTATTTCTTGGGCTGCCTTGGGTTTTCCCATGCCAAAACTATTTTCAGCTAGGGTAGCTAATAGGTTTTTGTCTGCTAATGTTTTAAGCGCGGTAGGAACTAGGTTTTCCTTCGCTTGGGCATCCAGCACTAAGATTGCTGCATTTTCTTGCACGAGGCTTTTCGCATTTTCCGTTTGGTGGTCTTCTGCCGCATTTGGGAATGGGACCAAAACGCTCGGTTTTCCTGCCAAACAAATTTCAGAAACGGATAAAGCTCCCGCACGAGATACAACTAAATCGGCCATGGCATACGCCAAATCCATTTCGTAAATAAATGCCGAGACATATGACGGCAAGGCTGGGAATTTCTCGCAGGCTGCTTTGGCTTCCGACTCAAAACTAACACCGGTTTGCCAAACGATTTGAACATCTGCATTAGACAATGCCGCTAGTCCATGCAAAATCGCTTGATTGATGCTTCGAGCACCTTGACTACCGCCTATAATCAAGATAGTTGGTTTTTCGGGGGATAAGCCAAATAACTTAGCCGCCGCCGCTTTCTTTCCAGATATATCGATTAAATCTTTCCGAACTGGATTACCAGAGAGGATTAATTTAGATGGACTGAAAAATTTCTCCATGCCTGGGTAGGCAACAAATATTTGCTTGGCTTTTGAGCTCAAGGCCTTATTGGTAATTCCCGCATAGGAATTTTGCTCTTGGATATAAAATGGAACTCCTTTTGCCCAAGCCGCTAGTAACATCGGTCCAGAAGCATAACCGCCTACGCCGATAGCTACATCGGGTTTAAAATCGGCTAATATTTGAAATGCCTTACGCAGACTTTTGGCAAATTTTACAGGAAATAATAGGTTTTTCAGGAGATGAGCGCGGTTGATGCCGACGATCGGAAGGCCGATAATCTTGAAACCAGCTTTGGGAACTTTTTCCATTTCCATTTTGCCTTCGGCGCCTACGAATAAGAATTCGATTTGAGGATCGATTTCTTTTAAAGCAGATGCAATGGCGATAGCCGGGTAGATGTGACCTCCTGTTCCTCCTCCTGAAATAATAACGCGTTTGATACTCAAAGTAATTAAATTTTAGTTTCCATTTCCTTGTCGCGGCTGATGGATAAAATAAGTCCAATGCTGATCGCTGTAAATACCAATGAAGTTCCACCCGCGGAAATCATGGGCAAAGGCTGGCCCGTTACCGGACCTGCACCTACGGCAACCAACATATTAATGAAGGCCTGAATAACGATCGAAAAAGTTAATCCTGCTGAGAGCAATCCGCCGAGGGGTTTGCCACTGTATCGAATCACGGATGAACCTCGCCACATAAACCAGAGGAAAAACAGTGGGATGAGGATTCCCATAAAAAGTCCATATTCTTCCAAAATAATCGCGTAAATAAAATCGGATTCAGCTTGTGATAAAAGGTAACGATATTGACTATTTCCAGGTCCTTTGGGAATCAAAGCACCTGTAGAAATCGCATATTTACTTAAGTTGATTTGGTAGTTTTCATCGCTCTTATTCATTTCCTTCAACTTTGATTTATCGTGTTCGCTGACACGTGTGATGAAGGTAGCAATACGAGAACGAACCGTTGCGGCCCGTTGGCCAATTCCCAAGGAAACAACCATGACGGCGAGAAAGGCTACGATGCCTACAATGCCGCTGATGTATTTGATGGGTACCCGACCAAAAAACATCAAGACGATACTCGTCATGAAAATCAAGATACTTGTCGAGAAATTTGACAACATGATTAAGAAACAAGTAACCCCAATCAAGATGAGAATCACGATGGCCGTCGCAATATTATATTGACTTTGGTCGGCTTGTCGGGTCGAAAAGATCTTCGCCAAACTAGCCGTGAGGCATAATTTCGCCATATCAGAAGGCATGAACGACACAAAGCCCAGGTTAATCCAGCGGCTGGCTCCCCCTTTGCTTTCCCCGAAGAAATAGGCAAACAGGATCAGTGCCCAAGACAGGAAGAGGAATATATTGCTGAATCGGGTGATTTTGATGTAATTCTGACGCGATATCCATGACATCAGGTAGAACGATGCTATCAGGATTGCAATGGTTTTGACGATGGAAGTCAAGGGTTCAAAGGGACCACTCATGGTCATCCGACTTTTCGTTGAAAATTGAATCAACAAACCGAAGATGTTCAAGAGTAGGACGATGAACCAGATTTGGTAATCGCCTACCAAGTGTTCTTTGATGTATTTAGTGATTTTAGCTTCCATGGGTCAAATTTTTGACAGTAGCCTTGAATTGGTCACCGCGGTCTTCGTAATTTTTAAATAAGTCGAAACTTGCACAAGCGGGAGAGAGGAGAATAATGTCTCCTTCGTTAGCCCAATCCATGGCTTGTTGAACGGCTGTTTCAAGTTTGTCGGTTTGAGTAAAATGCGATAGCATTTGCCCAAAATGATTTTCTAATTTGCTGTTATCCGTTCCCAGGCAAATCATTCCTTTCACTTTCTCTTTCACGAGCGTATCTAAGACTTCGTATTCATTGCCTTTGTCTACACCTCCTATGATCAGGATGATGGGCTGATTAAAGCTGTTTAAGGCATAGTAAACAGCATCTACATTCGTTGCCTTGGAATCATTGATGAAACGCACGCCATTCCATTCCCCGCAAGGTTCTAGGCGGTGGGGTGCGTTTTGGAATGTTGGTAAGTTCTTGATAATTGCCTCCCAGCTCACTCCAGCTGCTGTAGCTGCGAGAATAGCCGCCGACATGTTCATGGCATTGTGAGGTCCTTGAATCGGCGCTGATGCGCGTTGGATACGACCCGCTTCGAAAATAATTTCTTGTTCGGTGATGGTCGCGCTTCCTGTAGCTGGTGCAAAATGAATTTCTTGTTTCTGCGTGCTGGCAGGAATTAAATTTTGGTATTGTTGGATTACTTCATCATCACCCCAATAGATGCAAGTTGTATCTGGTTTTGCATTTTGGAAAATACGGAACTTGGAGTGGATGTAGTTTTCGAACTTATAGTCATATCGATCTAGGTGATCGGGTGTAATGTTAACCAATACGGCAATATCGGGTGCAAATTGAAAGCAACGATCAAGTTGGAAGCTGGAAATTTCCAAGACATACCAATCGAAGGACTTTTCCAATACTTGTTTGGCAAAGCTTTGGCCAATGTTCCCAGCCAGTCCTACATGGTAACCGGCTTCTTTTAGTAGGTGATAGGTGAGGAGGGTAGTTGTTGTTTTTCCGTTACTTCCTGTAATGGCAATAATTTTCGCATTGGTATAGCGTGCAGCATATTCGATTTCAGAAACGAGGGATATTCCTTGTTTTTTGATGGCTTGAACAATCGCAGATTTTTCAGGAATACCTGGGCTGATGATAATTTCATCGGCTTGCAAAATACGCTCGAGGGTATGTTGGCCTGACTCGAAGGGTATCTGATGTTGGCTTAATTCTGATTGATAAGCGGCCTTTAGTTCTCCTTGGTCGGAGAGAAAGACTTGATGTCCTTGGGCTTGCGCTAATAAGGCAGCGCCTACACCACTTTCACCTCCACCTAATATCACAATCTGGGCCATTGCAGCTTATTTTGTTCGAAAATGTTAAAACTAAATTTTACCACAATTTAGAAAATTGTCCCGATTAATTCAAGTGGGGAAGGGGCAGGTGGGGATAATTTAGCCAACAAAAAAAGGTCAGCTGTTGGGCTGACCTTTTTAAAACTTAATTAGGGATTAGACTAAAGCAATACGCTTGAATGAGGCGATTGTTAATCCTTTTTGAGCCGACTCAACATATTGACGAATCGTGATCGAAGAATCCTTAACGAACTGTTGGTTCAATAAAGTTTGTTCTTTGTAGAACTTCTCTAATTTACCTACAGCGATTTTTTCTAACATAGCTTCTGGCTTGCCTTCTTGACGAGCTTGATCTTTTCCGATCTCGATTTCACGCTCGATCGTTTCTGCATCAACACCGTCCTTGTCTAAAGCAACTGGTTTCATCGCAGTGATTTGCATCGCGATGTCCTTACCTACTTCAGCTACATCAAATCCTTGAACATTTTCGAATGCTACTAAAACACCGATTTTGTTGTTAGAGTGGATGTAAGAAACAACTTTTTCCGCTGAGATATTCTCGTATGCAGCTAAAGTGATTTTCTCGCCAATTTTACCTGTAAGCTCGATGATGTGTCCTTCTACAGAACGGCCATCAGCTAGAGGCTCAGCTAATAAATCATGTGCAGATGGAGCGTGAGATTTCACGGCAGCATCTAAGATGTTTTTAGCTAAATCATTGAATGCATCAACTTTAGAAACGGGCTCAGTTTCACAAGCAAGGGCAATTAATTTACCGTTTGAGTGATCTGCGTTCATTGCGATTAACACGACACCTTCGTTGGTTTCGTTGTCAGCGCGTTTTGCTGCTACTTTTTGACCTGCTTTGCGAAGGATATCGACTGCAGCTTCGAAGTCACCATTGGCTTCAGTCAAAGCTTTCTTGCAATCCATCATCCCAGCGCCAGTCATTTGGCGTAATTTATTAACGTCTGCGGCTGTAATTGACATAATATGAATATTGTTTATTCTTGTTCTGCTTCTTTTTCGTACTTAGCGGCTACCTTAGCAGCTTCTTGAGCATCTGTTGCGTCTACCGCACGTTTTGCTTCTTCCTCTTCAGCGATACGCGCATCGTCTTTATCTTGCTTACGCTCAGATAAACCTTCTTCGATTGCCTTGCTGATTGCTTTTACGATAATAGCGATTGATTTGTACGCATCATCATTAGCAGGGATAGGGAAGTCTACTAATTCAGGATTTGAGTTCGTATCACACATAGCGAAAACTGGGATACCCAATTTCTTAGCTTCAGATACAGCGATGTGCTCACGCTTCACGTCGATAACGAACAATGCCGCTGGTAGACGAGTCAAGTCGGTGATACCACCTAACACACGCTTTAATTTCTCCTCCTCACGAGTCATCATTAAACGCTCACGTTTCGCAAGGGTTTTAACAATAACTTCGTCTTTTAACATCTTGTCGATGCTTGACATTTTCTTGATGGACTTACGTACAGTCGCGAAGTTTGTCAACATACCACCTAACCAACGGTCAGTTACGTATGGCATCTTTAATTTATCTGCTTCTGCAGTTACTACTTCTTGCGCTTGTTTTTTAGTCGCAACGAACATGATCTTGCGACCAGAACGAACGATAGCACGCATTGCTTGCGAAGCTTCTTCAAGGCTAGAAATTGTTTTGTTAAGATCAATGATGTGGATACCATTTTTCTCCATAAAGATGTATGGAGCCATTTTTGGATCCCACTTACGTGTCAAGTGACCGAAGTGAACGCCTGCGTCAAGCAAGTCGTTGTAGCTTAATTGTGCCATTTTGGTTGTTTAAGAATGTGAAAAATAAAAAAGTGGAAAAGGCATCGGCAACAGACAAGCCTTTTCCACGGACCCTTTTTAACGCTTAGAGAACTGGAATCTCTTACGAGCTTTCGCACGTCCTGGTTTCTTACGCTCAACCATACGAGGGTCACGCGTTAAGAATCCTTCTTTTTTCAAAGGAGAACGTAATTCTGCATCTTGCGTTTGAAGTGCACGTGAAATTGCTAAACGAAGCGCTTCAGCTTGTCCTTTGATACCACCGCCATCTACGTTAGCTGTTACATCAAATGAACCTACTGTGTTCGTTAAAGCGAATGGCTGATTTACAACAATCTGAAGAATTTCAGATGGGAAGTAATCAGTCAATGTACGGCCATTAATTTTGATTTGGCCTTTACCAGGAGTCATTGAAATACGAGCAATAGCTGTCTTTCTTCTTCCGATTTTACTTGTTATTTCTGCCATTGTAATGTCCGTTAAAACTTGATTTCTTTAGGTTGTTGTGCTGCATGTGGATGCTCAGATCCTGCATATACAAATAAGTTGTTGAATAAAGCACGTCCTAAACGATTTTTAGGTAACATACCTTTTACGGCTGCTTCGACAACACCTCTTGGGTTTTTAGCTAAAACCTCACGTGGCGTAGCAAAACGTTGACCACCTGGATACCCCGTGTGACGGATGTAAACCTTGTCAGTCATTTTCTTACCTGTCAAACGAACTTTGTCCGCGTTGATGACGATCACTTGATCTCCACAATCTACGTGCGGTGTGTATGAAGCCTTGTGCTTACCACGAATGATTTTCGCGATTTCAGAGCAAAGACGACCTAAAATTTGGTTTTCTGCGTCTACTACCACCCAGTCCTTTTGAACTGTAGCTTTATTGGCAGAGATCGTTTTGTAACTTAAAGTATCCACTATTAATAATGTTTAACTGTTGAATCATTTCCACCAAGACCACGGAATTTGTCTTAAGGATTTGATTATGACCTATTTTATCTTTCAAACGGGCATTCAATCGAAAAATGGGAGTGCAAATTTAGAAAATCAAGAACTAATATGCAATACCTAATGGAAAATATTTGGCAATAAAAAAGGAGGCCTTGGCCTCCTTCCTTTAAACACACTTTTTATCCTAAATTCCACTCATGTCAAATGTCTCCATGAAGGCAGTTGTGAACTTACCTGATTGAAAACCAGGGTCATCCATCAACTTAATGTGGAATGGAATGGTCGTTTTTACACCTTCAATAACGAATTCTTGAAGGGCACGCTTCATACGAAGCAAAACTTCTTCGCGGCTTTGGCCACTCACGATAACTTTCGCAATCATCGAATCGTAATTCGGTGGAATTGTATAGCCCGAATACACGTGCGAGTCAATTCTGACACCGTGTCCACCCGGAAGGTGTAAGTTCGTGATTTTACCTGGTGAAGGTCGGAATCCATGTGCTGGATCTTCCGCGTTAATACGACACTCTAAGGCATATAATTTCGGGAAGTAGTTTTGGCCTGAAATCGCGATACCAGCAGCTACTTTAATTTGCTCCTTGATCAAATCGAAATCCGTTACTTCTTCGGTAATCGGATGCTCCACTTGAATACGTGTATTCATTTCCATGAAGTAGAAGTCTCCGTTTTTGTCAACCAAAAACTCAATCGTTCCAGCTCCTTCATAGCCAATCGCCGTTGCGCCAGCAATTGCTGCTTCACCCATTTTCTTACGAAGCTCGTCTGTCAATGCCGGTGATGGCGTTTCTTCACATAATTTTTGGTGACGACGTTGGATTGAACAATCACGCTCAGAAAGGTGACATACTTTACCAAACTTATCTCCTACAACTTGGATCTCAATATGACGAGGCTCTTCTACATATTTCTCCATGTACATGCCATCGTTGCCAAATGCTGCTGCTGCTTCCATTTTGGCATCATCCCATAATTTACGGAATTCAGATTCCTCACGGATGATACGCATACCACGTCCTCCACCGCCGGCAGTTGCCTTGATGATAACAGGATATACAATTGTTTTGGCTAATTCAATGGCTTCTTCAACCGTGTCAAGCAAACCGTCTGAACCTGGGATAACAGGAACGCCTGCTTTCTTCATGGTATCTTTGGCAGTAGCTTTGTCACCCATTTGGTTGATCATTTCAGCTGATGCACCAATAAACTTGATGCTGTGTTCCGAACAGATGCGTGAAAATTCCGCATTTTCTGAAAGGAAACCGTAACCTGGGTGGATAGCATCCGCGCCAGTTACTTCTGCAGCTGAAATTAATGCTGGAATGCTCAAATAAGAATCACGGCTTGGCGGAGGTCCGATACATACGGCCTCGTCCGCAAAGCGCACGTGTAAACTTTCCCGGTCAGCCGTAGAGTAAACAGCGACGGTTTTTATTCCCATTTCCTTGCAAGTACGGATGATGCGCAAGGCAATTTCTCCACGGTTTGCAATTAGTATTTTTTTAAACATAGTAATTGATTTGTCTAATCGCATACTCAAACCTAAGGTGGTATGCGCTAGGCTCATAATTAAGCTTTTTCTACTAAGAATAATGGTTGGTCAAACTCCACTGGGCTTGCATTATCCACTAAAATTTTAACGATTTTACCCGATACTTCTGAGTCGATTTCGTTAAACAATTTCATCGCCTCAATCATGCAAAGTGTTTTGCCTGGTGCGATTTCTGATCCTACTTCTACGTAGTTGTCTTTATCTGGACCCGCAGCACGGTAGAAGGTTCCGATCATTGGTGACTTCACCGTGTAAAGGTTATCTGCAACCGGTGCTGCTGCAGGTGCCGCCGCCGGAGCTGCTGGTGCTGCTGCAACTGGTGCTGCTGCTACGGGAGCAGGAGCTGCCGCAACCGTAACCGTAGGTGCTGCTGCGCTATTTTTTTTCACGGAAACTTTTAAGCCTTCCGTTTCGATGCTTACTTCTGCAAGAGGTGATTTTGCGATATAATCGAGTAATCGTTGTATTTCTTTCGTATCCATTTCGGTTATATAATAAAGGTTGACCGTTTACTAAGTTTTGACAAATGTAGTAGAAATTACTTAACGCGCTCCGCGTATGAGTAAGTTCTTGTATCTACTTTGATTAATTCATCTTGTTCAATGAAAATAGGTACCGTAATGGTTGCGCCTGTTTCCACCGTTGCTGGTTTTTTAGGGGAGTTTGCCGTATCGCCACGAACGCCTGGTTCTGTGTAAGTTACTTTCAATTCCACAAATGGAGGCAACTCGCAAGATAATGCCGAATCATCTTCTGTGTTGATCAAGATCTCCACTTCTTGTCCCTCTTTCATCAAATCTGCCATCACACATAGGTTCTCGCCTAATAGGATTTGCTCAAATGATTCGTTGTCCATGAAGTTGAAGCCAAATTCATCCTTGTAGATAAATTGGAATTTTCTGCGTTCAACACGTACGGGATAAATCGTTACCCCTGAGTTGAAGGTATTATCAATTACTTTGCCCGAAGTTAATGAACGTAATTTTGTCCGAACAAACGCTGGACCTTTTCCTGGCTTTACGTGAAGGAATTCAATGATCGAATATAAATCGTCATTGTACTTTATCACCATGCCATTTTTAATATCTGCTGTAGTTGCCATTGTGTTTTGTTAATTATTTTGGATCGTATGCCCAAGTTAAATAAGCGGATCCCCAAGTAAAGCCACCACCGAAGGCAGCTAGTATTAATTTATCTCCTTTTTTCAATTGGTTTTCATAATCCCATAAACATAAAGGGATCGTTGCGGCAGTTGTGTTTCCGTATTTTTGGATGTTCAACATCACCTTATCTTCACTTACACCCATACGGCTCGCAGTTGCATCAATGATACGTTTGTTTGCTTGGTGGGGAACTAAGAAACGAATGTCATCTCCTACTAAGTGATTGCGCTCCATGATTTCTGCCGAAACATTCGCCATGCGCGTTACCGCAAATTTATAAACGGCTTGTCCTTCTTGACGAATGTAGTGTAATTTTTGCTCCACTGTGTCATGCGTAGGAGGGTAGGCGCTTCCGCCACCTTTTTGCATCAAACTCTCGCAACCTTCTCCATCGGATTTTAAGATGAAATCTTGAACACCTAATCCTTCAGTATTCGGTTCTAACATCACTGCTGCAGCACCGTCTCCAAAAAGGATACAAGTTGTGCGGTCAGTATAATCAACGATCGCCGACATTTTATCTGCCCCCACGATGATGACCTTTTTGTAACGACCAGCTTCGATGAAAGCTGAGCCAACAGCCAATGCATTTAAGAATCCAGAACACGCAGCAGCTAAATCAAAAGATGCCGTTTCGCGAATGCCTACCGCCTTGCAAATCATGTTAGATGCTGAAGGGAATAGATAATCGGGTGTAACCGTTGCACAAATTAATAGGTCAACTTGATCCGGTGTTGTATTGGTCTTGCGCAATAATTCCTCTACTGCTTTTGCTCCCATAACCGAAGTTCCTTGGCCTTCGCCTTTAAGGATACGACGCTCTTTGATTCCGGTGCGGCTTGTAATCCACTCATCGTTTGTATCAACGAGTTTTTCTAACTCTTCATTCGTAAGCACATAATCCGGGACATATCCTGCCACGCCGGTTATGGCTGCGCTTGTTTTATTTGACATGTTGTGTTCTTAGTTGTTTTCAAAGGCAGCCTTAATTTTTTTGGCTACTTCTGATTTTACTATATTTTGGCATAATTTAATCATGTTCATGATGGCAGTGGGGCTTGAAGCGCCGTGTGCAATGATGACATTTCCATTAATACCAATGATCGGGCTTCCGCCGTAATTTTCGTAATTAGTCCGGTCCACAAATTCGTTGACCATTCCTTGCTCCTTCATGATGTTGTAAATGGATTCCCCCATTTTCAAAACGATATTTCCCGTAAATCCATCCGTTACAATCACGTCTGCTTTTCCACGGAACACGTCTTTTCCTTCAAGGTTCCCAACAAAATTCAGTTTATCGTTTGCTTTGAGTAAAGCGTAAGTTGCTTGGGTCAAAATAGATCCCTTTTGTTCCTCTTCACCGATGTTCAACAAACCTACACGGGGACGCTCAATGCCACGCGTTGCCGCCGCATAAACTGATCCAAGGACCGCCCATTGCTCAAGCATTTCAGGTTTGCAATCCGCATTCGCACCGATATCCAACATCACCGAATGGGTACCATCCGTTTGTGGAATAAAGCCTGCGATGGCAGGGCGTTGAATGCCTTCGATTGTTTTGACAGAAAATAAAGAGCCGACCATCATGGCGCCTGTATTTCCGGCTGATGCGAAAATGTCGGCTTTGCCTTCTTTTAAAAGCGCAAACCCAACTCCGATGCTGGAATTGGGTTTTTGCGATAATGCTCGGGTGGGATGTTCTCCCATTTCAATTACTTGTTCCGCGTTGATAACACGAATCTGGCTGCCCGTGTATCCACGATCAGCTAGTAATGTATTGATTGTATCGGCTGGGCCAACGGCAAGAATAGTTTCTTCCGGGGCTAAGTTTGAAATCGCTAAAAGAATCCCATCAACTACTGCTTCTGGGGCATAATCCCCGCCCATCACGTCGATTGCTATGTTCATTCAATAGGTGTTTAAATACTAAAACTAAGGACAAAAATAGTATTAATTTTAGTCAAAAAATAGTATTTTAACGGGATATTTTCAGCGAAGCTCAAAAAAAATCGTAAATATTGGCCTGCCTAGTAAAATTAACGTGTAGAATATCCTTCTACAATCATTTTACCTTTGTAATATAAGTTTCCCTCATGCACGTGTGCACGGTGAAATAAATGCGTTTCGCCTGTTTGACTATCTACTGCCAATTGCTTTGGTGTTCCGAAATCATGTGCTCTACGAGTATCACGACGTGTTGTAGAATGTCTTCGTTTAGGATGTGCCATGGTATTTGTTAATTAATTTTATTTTAAATCTTTTAATTGTTGAAGTGCCGCCCAGCGTGGATCAATCACCTCTTCTGTTGTTGATGCAGGTTTTTCATCTGCTCGATCTGTCGTGTAAATAAAAACATCTGTTGATGCTTCATCTTCTTCCGCCAAAAAGCGGGGATGCAACTTTTTCATGGGCACTTCAAGTGCAATGAAATCGAATATATCCTGCGACAAATCTAGTTTTGGCTCTTTTCTATCTAATAAAAATAGATTGTCACCTAAATCCTCCGAATGATCCGAATACTTAAAAATAAGCTTCTCGTTTACATCAATTTGATAATCAAAGGCCTCTAATGAACGATCACAAATCAATTCAATCGAGCCCGTAATTTTCATCTGGACCTGTATCATTAATGCCGACTTCGTTAAGTCAACACTTACTTCAAATCGCCCTTTTTCCACCCAATCCTGCTCATATGCTGCAAAAAACGCATCGTCACCGCTAAATGTATAGTGATACGATTTGTCCTCTAAGGCTATAATAGGTATCTGAAATGCTTCTAATACTTTCATGTGGACCTTGCTTGAAAAAAGGAATGCAAAATTAGGTAATTTTTTGGAAACAACAAGTGATGCGTTTACCTTTTTCATAAAATCTTCCGACCTTTGAAATTATGAAACGTTTGAATGGGGCATGGATTGCCTATGGGATTGTATTTCTTTTGTTTGAAATCGTTGTTGCGCGTTATATGGCAGTGTTTGATCGCTTCGATCAAATGCGGATTGTCAATAATTGGCATGCCTATAAATTAGATTATTTATTTCGGGCGCTCACATTTGCCGGCGAATTGCTAATCCCTATTCTTGTATTGATCCTGTTTGTATACAAAAAACGTGCTTGGGTGAAACCCTTTTTGTTTTCCTATGCGTTTTCTACATTGGTTGTTCAAGGCTTGAAACATTTAGTTTTTCCAAATGCTCTAAGGCCATACGCTTATTTTAAAGCGGTTGATATTCCCTGGTATTTAGTTCCTGGAGTAGAAATGAATGAATATAACAGCTTTCCTTCGGGACATACAGCGGCTGCTTGGTTTTGTTTTGTGTGGATTGCTTTGTTTATCAATAAACGATGGGCTGGCTTTGCGATGGCTATCTTAGCCTGCGGTGTCGGGATTTCACGCGTCTATTTATTTCAACATTTTCCTGTCGATGTAGCTTTTGGGGCATTCATTGGCATCAGTAGTTCATCGATTTTCTACTATATCTATCATGAAAATATTGCAGCGTAATCCTTATTTGTTCTGGGCGCTAGTAGGTTGTCTGGTCTACATTCCATTTTTAGGATCCTCTCAATTGTTTGATTGGGATGAAATTAATTTCGCAGAATCGGCCCGGGAAATGTTGGTGACCGGCGATTTTTTATCTGTCCAAATCAATTTTCAACCCTTTTGGGAGAAGCCTCCTATTTTCATGTGGTTGCAGGTATTGAGCTTTCAGTTCTTTGGAACTTTTACGGAAAACGCATGGACATCCATGGAGTTTGCGGCTCGTTTCCCGAACGCCCTGGTAGGAATTGCTACCCTGTTGATTTTGTTCAGAATCGGCAAGAAGCATGTTTCTGATAATTTTGGGCACTTGTGGGCCTTTTCTTATTTAGCCGCCATAACGCCGCATGTATATGCAAGTTCAGGGATTATTGATCCGCTGTTCAACTTGTTTATTTTCTTAGGAATTTACGCCTATTCACAATTTTATGCGCAACCTAATTCGCTTCGTTGGGCCCTAGTCGCCGGATTGAGTATTGGTTTAGGTATGTTGACCAAAGGGCCAGTAGCCTTGTTATTATGGGGTGCAACATTATTGGTTTATGGAATCTGGCAACAAGTGTGGAAGTCAAAGCCTGTCGGCCGACTGCTTTTAGGGGCTAGCTTATCGGGAGTTATCGCCGTATTGCTTTTTGCTTCTTGGTATGCTATGATTATCATGAAGTTCGGTTGGGGAATTTGGGATGATTTTGTGGCCTATCAAATTCGATTGATGTCGACAGGGGATGCCGGGCATGGCCAACCCGTTTATTATCATGTTTTGGTTTTATTGTTGGGTTGTTTACCTATTTCGATATGGGCTGGTGCACGCTTGCTACGAAGAAAATCAACGGATGAAGCAATTGACTTGACACGCTGGATGCAAGTATTGTTTTGGGTGGTCTTGGTGATTTTTAGTTTGGTAAAGACCAAAATCATTCATTATTCCTCGATGTGCTGGTTGCCTTTGACCTATTTTTCAGCGCAAGTGTTGACGGAATTTCAGTTGGGCCAATGGACTTGGAAACGTTATTATTCGATCGCATTAGGAGTGGTTGGTGTCCTTTTTGGAATTGTTTTAAGTTTGGTCCCGCTGATCGGGATGTATGCCGCAGAGGCGTCTGTTTACATTCAGGATGCTTTTGTACGCGAGAATTTGCAGGCACCCGTTTATTGGTCGGGCTGGGAGTGGATGATTGGTTTAGCATTCGTCGCTCTAGTGTTATGGACTATACTAGGGCGCAGTTTAGGCTTCCAACGCATCATTCGATTGATGTTGGGAAGTGTCATGGTGATGATGTGTTTTATGGCGGTAGTTTTGCCTAAAATTGCCGGCTATACGCAGGCAACGCCCATTGATTTTTATGTGTCGCATGTAGGCCAAAAGGTTTACATTGAAACGGTTGGTTTTAAATCCTTTGCTCACTTATTGTATTTTCAAAAGCAGGGACCGAGTCCGGATGGAGAGGCCTTGATGAAACAATCCTCGACAGACCGCCCCACCTATTTTGTGATGAAGTCAGATGCCGAGGATCGATTTAAGTATCATCCTCATTTGAGATTAATCAAAGAGGAAAATGGTTTTCTATTTTACAAACACGTGAATTAGTTTCCGTTCGGGAAGAAGAATGCGCCTTCGATGGCTGCATTTTCATCAGAGTCTGAACCATGGATGGCGTTTGAACTTAACGAGCGAGCAAAGCGCTTGCGTATCGTTCCTTCTGCCGCTTTCGCTGGGTCAGTTGCGCCGATTAATTCTCGGAAATCTGAAACTGCATTTTCTTTTTCCAAAATCATGGGAATGATCGGATTGGAAGACATGTATTCGCACAATTCGCCATAAAATGGACGTTCTTTGTGCACTTCATAGAATTTGCCAGCCTCTTCAGGAGTTAAGTGGACTTTTTTAATCGCGACTATGCGGTAACCCGCTTCTTCAATTTGTTGGATGATAGGCCCTGTAAACCCGTCTAAGACTGCGTCGGGCTTAATCATGGTAAATGTTCTATTTGTTGGCATTACGTTTTTTTTACAAATTTATCTCTAACTTTGCGAACGCCCAAATTTGTCGGGTGATACGAATTTTTATGTCTTCGATTTCTGCGTTACGCGCCCTTTTAATTCCTGGTCAATCCGTTGTCATAACGACGCACTTCAATCCTGATTCTGATGCTATAGGTTCAAGTTTAGCTTGGCAGAAGTATTTGATTAAGAAGGGTTTGCGTGTTGATGTGGTTATCCCATCTGCTTTATCTCGAAATCTAACGTGGATGCCGGGTGCAGATGCGGTGCTCGACTTTGAAAATATCTTGCATAAGACTACGATTGAAACCAAAATTCATGCCGCGGATTGGATTTTTTGTTTGGATTTTTCGGGTATGCAACGTTTGCATGGCTTGGCCAATTGGGTGAAGTCGGCTCGCTGTAAGAAGGTAGTCATTGATCATCATTTGGATCCGGAGGATTTTGCGGATTATTATTACCACCGGACAATTGCAGCATCTACTTGTGAGTTGATTTTTGATTTAATCAGCGAATGGGGCGATGAGGCGTTGATCGACGAGGAGATGGGTGAATGCATGTATTCGGGAATCATGACGGATACAGGTTCTTTTCGTCATCCAAATACGACGGCGCATGTGCATGAGGTCGTAGCGGAATTGATCAAAAAAGGAGTCAATACGAATGCGGTACATCGCAAGGTATTTGATTCAGCGAGTTTGCATCGTTTACGTTTTTTAGGTCATGTGTTGGCAAACCGTTTGGAATATTTGCCGGATTTCCATTTGGCTTTAATGTGGATAACGGAAGAAGATCAAAAGCAATTTAATTCACAAGCAGGAGATACGGAGGGAATGGTGAATTATGGATTACAATTAGAAGGTGCGGTGTGGTCGATTTGTATGATACAGCGACCGGATGGCGTAAAATTGTCTTTCCGTTCGATTGAGCCTTTTGCGGTGAATACGTTTGCGTCCACTTATTTTGAGGGAGGAGGGCATAAAAATGCGTCGGGAGGAAGATTTTCTGCGGGAGGAATTGAACAAGCGAAGGAAAAATTAAAGGAAGTGTTACCTTTGTATCTTTCTGAAATTAAACGAGTTAAAAATTTATAAAAATAAACAAATAATCATGCGTAAATCGATTGGATTACTAGCTGTAGCTGCTGCAATGGTAGTGGGATGTGGCAAAGACAAAGTAGAAGTCATTGAAGGAGTTAAAATTCAAATTCACGAACACGATGACAAAGCACAAAAATTGAAGGATGGTGATATCATTACGTTTGATTTGGTGATTCGTAACGGAGCTGATTCTGTTTTGCAGGATACGCACAAAGAAGGCCAACCCGGTAAAGGGATGGTTCAGGCGCCACAAGCGGCTCCAGGAGCATTCAAAGGTACATTTGAAAATGGTCTACGTTTATTGTCGGTAGGTGACTCTGCAACAATTTTGGTTCCGATTGATAGTTTAATCAAAACAGTACAAGCTCCTTTGCCTCCATTCTTGAAGCCAGGAACGGATTTGAAATATTCAGTACGTATTTTGAAAGTTCAATCGAAAGGTGAATTTGAGAAAGAAATGGAAGCGCAAGCAGCGGTAGCGAAGAAAAATGCGGCGAAGCAAATTGCTCAAGAGCCAGCATTAATCGCAGCTTACATTGCTAAGACTGGTAAATCATTCCAAAAAACGGCTTCAGGTTTGAATTATTCAATCGAAAAGCCAGGTTCAGGTCCTTCACCTAAAATGGGTGAAACTTGGGTTGTGAACTACAAAGGTACGTTCATGAATGGAAAAGAATTTGATAAAGGAAGTGCAGCAGAGATGCCATTGGGACAAATGATTCCTGGTTTTAATGAGGCTTTAACGTTGATGAAAGCGGGTGGTAAAGCGACTTTTGTGATTCCATCGCCGATCGCCTATGGTGATCAAGCGCGTGGTCCGATTCCAGCGAATTCTGTATTAGTATTTGAATTGGAAGTTCTTTCGAAGAAATAATTTCCTGAAGTTTTATGATCATTGATACGAAATGCTAACCTAAATCGTTAGCATTTCGTTGGTTAATTGGGATACATGTTAAATCAAAGTAGTTTGAAAAAAGTAGTATTTGCATTCGGAATAATGCTAGGCATGACGTCATGTTTGACTAATGTCGAGTTAGCGGATGAAGCTAAGGCGAAGGAGAGTCAGGCACAAATTTTGTCATACTTTTCGAAGTTAGGCCAAAATCCCATCGCCATGGAAGATGGTGCGTATTATTACGTGACTAAGCCCAATGTAGCAGGTGAGACTGCTGCCAAGGGTGATACACTTCATGTACATTACGTTTTGTCAAATCTTTTGACAGGAGAGGTTTTGGATAGTTCGAAGACGCCTTTGGTTTATCAATACGGCTACTTGAACCCTGTTTATGCCAAATTGATGGCACATATCAAAGATGGCGAACAAGCTGTGATGGCTATTCCGGGTACTTCTCAGAGTTTTGTAGGACTTCCTGCTTATACCCCCTTGAAAGTTCAGGTGAAAAATTATGTAGTTCGTAGTCAAAATGACCAAATTGAGGACTTCATTGCAAAGAAGAAATTAGCGGTAACCGAGCAATTAGCAAATGGATTGCGTTACATCCGTGTAAGTCCTGGAACGGGGGATGTACCTACAGCAGGAAAAATTGTTAAGTTGAAGTATACAGGTCGTTTCTTAAATGGTTTCGCTTTTGATGGAAATATGGCTCGTACAGATAGTTTTTCCGTAACAATCGGAGGAACATCGACGGTCATTGGATTTCAGACAGGCATTGAAAAAATGCGTTTGGGAGAGCGTGCTATTTTGGTATTTCCATCACCAATCGGTTACGGAGAAAAAGGTTCGGGTTCTACGATTCCTGGTTTTACGCCATTAGCTTTTGAAATTTATGTTGCCAAAATTCAATAAAATGAAATCCATTTATTTGTTTTTATTCATCAGTTTGGGCTTGTTGTCCAGCTGCGCATTCAATGAGGTTAATCAGCAAACGGAGCAAGCTGATGCAGCTATTCAGAAATACATCAAGGATCGTAGTTTAACGATGCAGAAGACTGCTGATGGGATGTATTATTCGAAGGATACAAAAGCCTCAACAGGCAAGTCGGCCTCTCTTTCAGATTTAGTTAAGTTTCATTATAAAATGACTTTGTTGGACGGTACGCTTATTGATTCAACAAATCGTGTTTTGAATCAATTTAAGGCGGAAGTTTGGGGAACGAAAGCGACGGTTTTCACGTTGCCTTTGAGTAATTTGAAAGAAGGAGAATCTGGAGTTTTCATATTGCCATCTACATTAGCTTTTGGGGGAAGTTCGTTTGGAAATGTTCCTGCTTATGCAACCATTCGGGTTGATATCACGGTTATTTCGATACGCACGGAAGCTGAGCAAATGGCCGACATGAAAGTTGCTTATGGCATGGAAAATGCCGAATTAACTACATCGGGAATGTTCTTCAAAAAGCTTGTTGAAAAACCAAGTGCGGCACAAGTTTTGGTTGGCCAAAATGTTGTCGTTAGCTATGTAGGAAAATTCGGCTATGGTGTTTTGCAACAGGATTCAGCAGGTAAATGGTTCTACAGTCCTACCTTTGGTTCTGGGACCATTGGATCTGCGACTAGTGTGTATTATGCTGGTTCAGGGAATTTGATTAGCGGTTTTGAAGAAGCAGTTATGAAATTGCGCATCGGTGAAAAGGCGTCCATTATATTGCCTTATAAACTTGCTTATGGTACTGCTGGTAATACAGCGATTCCGGGTTATTCACCCTTGTATTTTGAAATAGAAATAATATCAGCTCAATAATGATGCAAAGGCAGCGCTTGTATTTAGCGACTCAAAATCAGCATAAGATAGAAGAAATAAAAGATCTCCTCGGGGATCTTTTTGACATTCATACGGTGTTTGAATTGGGTTTGGCGGTTGAAATTCCTGAAACCGGAAATACACTTCAAGAAAATTCCATGCAAAAAGCCGCTTACATTGCGGAGCATTTTCAGGTGACTTGTTTATCGGATGATTCAGGTCTTGAGGTGAATGCCTTGGGTGGAAGACCTGGCGTATATTCAGCACGTTATGCGGGCGAGCCAAAAGACGATGCCGCGAATGTTCGGAAACTATTGGATGAGTTGGCTGGTATTTCGGACCGCTCAGCGCGTTTTGTGACTGTCTTAACTTTCCACCATCAAGGGAAATATTTTAGCTTTGAAGGAGAAATTCAAGGTCAAATTGCAAGGAGCCCACGTGGGGAGCATGGATTTGGCTATGATCCCGTTTTTGAGCCTTTGGGCTATGATCGTACATTTGCTGAAATGACGCTTGTTGAGAAAAATCAATTAGCTCATCGGGCGCGCGCGATGCAGAAATTTAAAAGTTTCATCGACGAAACAGGATTTTTTGGCGACAAGTAGCGGATATATCAACGCATTTTGTATTTTTGATTGATTTATTTCACGCAGTTTTGATGTTTAAATATAGTGGCCGTTTAGGGCTTCTCTTTTTCTTTCTTTTCATTGTTCAGTCTGCTTTTTCACAAGTTGTGATAAAGGGCCGAGTGACTGATGCTAGCAATGGCGATCCCATTCCTTTTGCATCCGTTGGCGTTTCAGGTTTGAATTATGGCGCTACAACTAATTTCCAAGGAGAATTTACTTTGCATGCGAAATCCATTACGGATTCACTTTTTGCTTCCGTGGTTGGGTATAAAAAGCGCGTTAAATGGGTCGACAAGAAATCCAAGACTATTGAAATTGATTTTCAATTGGAATCCGCAAGCAAGGAGATGGCTGAGGTGATTGTCTATTCAGGCGAAAATCCGGCATTTAAGATTCTTCGCAATGTGTTGAAGAATCGAGAAAAGAACGATCGCAGCAAATTGGAATCCTATGAGTATTCCTCCTATGCGAAAATGGAGTTAGATGTAGATAATATCTCCGATAAATTCAAGGATCGCAAGATCATGAAAGACATTTCGGAAGCAGTTAAGAAATTTGAGAAGTTGGCCGGCGATGATGGGAAATTAGTAATCCCGACCTACATCTCAGAATCCATTAGTAAGTTTTATTATCGCGAATCGCCCCAAAGGAAACGTGAGCATATTTTAAAGACCAATATCAAAGGGGTAGGTGTTAAAGACGGTAGTGTGATTTCGCAGTTGGTGGGTGGAAATTTAGTTGCGAATTACAATTTTTATCAATCCTATGTGTCCTTTTTTGGAAAGGATTTTGCCAGCCCGATTGGGGATAATTGGAAGGGTAATTATAAATTTTATTTGGGTGACACGGTAAATGTTGATGGCCATGTGTGTTACCAAATGGATTTTGATCCTCGGAATCCCATGGACCTTGTTTTTACGGGTCAAATGTGGATAGATACCACCTCTTTTGCCTTGGTGCAAATTGAGGCTTCTGTAGACAAAGCAGCCAATTTGAACTTTATTGATAAGATTAAGATTTCGCAAGAATTGGAGCAGACGGAAACGGGTGCTTGGTTGCCTGCAAAGACTCGGTTTTTGATTGACATTGAAGAGATTACAAAGAATTCAGCGGGTATGTTGCTGAAGATGTATATTTCAAATAAAGATTTTGTGGTGAACAAACCACATCCTCTTTCCTTTTATGACATGGCCTCTGAGGTGGCAGAAGATGCCAAAGAGCCTGATCCCAATTACTGGAAGTTTGCTCGACATGACCCATTGAGTAGGCAAGATTTAATTGCTTCGTCATTAATTGATTCGGTCAAGAATTTGCCTATTGTTCGCACCTATGTTGAGGTGGCTGAAATTGTGGTAAGTGGATTTAAAAAGTTTAATGATATTGAAGTTGGGCCCTATATTTCGAGTTTTGCAATCAACAAAATTGAGGGAGCTCGTTTCCGATTAGGGTTCCGTACGAATGCCAGTTTCGACAAGAATTGGATCCTCCGAGGGAATGTTGGTTTCGGAACCAAAGACCTTGTGCCTAAATATTCAGGTGAGATTGATTACCTGTTTTCAAAGAAGAAATGGACAATGGCGGGCATCCGTCATAGTTATGACATTGAGCGCGTAGGGTTGACACCAGAATTGATTGGGGATAATAAATTATTTTATGCTTTTACACGTTGGGGAGCCTTTTCGGGAGCTTTTTTCCGTAGGGAAAGTGAAGCGTTTTTTACCACAGAACTGATCAAAGGTTTAAGTATCACGAGTTCAGTGAATACCCGTTCCTTTGATCCATTGTTTCGTTTTCAGTTTCGGTTGAACCCTGAGATGGGGAAAGCTTCGCCGGTACAAGATTATTACCAGGAGTCGTCGGTGACATTAGAAGCTCGTTTTGCGAGAAATGAAACCTATATCATGAATGGTAACGAGCGAATCACTTTGGCAACCAAACGTATTCCTGTTATTACGTTTAAATACCAGCGAGGAATTAAAGGCTTTTTAGGTGGCGATTTTGATTATGAGCGATTTACCTTGAAAGCGTATCAAACATTCCGCTTGGGCCAATTGGGTCGTTCGGATTATACTTTGACTGCAGGTTATACGCCATCGAATTTACCAGCACCTTTGTTGTTTCCACATTTGGGAAATGAGACATTTTTCTTCGTGCGCAGTGCCTATTCCACGATGAATTATTTTGAATTTGTAAGTGATCAATATGCATCACTACAGTTTAATCATAATTTTGAAGGTTTATTGTTTAATCGAATTCCATTGATAAAGAAATTAAAATGGCGTTTCATTGCGAGTTCTAATGTCTTGATGGGAAGCCAGCGTAATTCGAATCGTGAGATAATGAAAGATGTAAACAATCCGCTGAAATCTAAATTTTTAGATCAATATGCATTTGATTCCTTAGATCCCAACAAGCCTTTTGTTGAGGTAGGCTACGGCATTGATAATATTTTCAAACTGTTTCGAATTCAGGCATTTCATCGCTTGACTTATTTGGATCATGGAAATCCCCAACGATTCCGCTTGATGGCATCCATCAACTTCTCTTTCTAATCTATGTTTTTGGTATATTATTAAGACGAAAATTTAAACATTTCAAGAACTTTTTTAATCTTCTTGATTTTAGGTGGGAACGGGCCTATATTTGAAAACTGGCAACAAAAATGCCTTATAACGAATTATGATTTTTATTATTGCAGGCCTTTCTATTTTAAGTTATTTACTGGGTTCAATCCCAACTGCACTTTGGTATGGTACACATTATCATGGGATTGATATTCGTACGATGGGCAGTGGTAATGCGGGGGCAACGAATACGTTTCGAGTGTTGGGGAAAAAGGCAGGCAGTATCGTATTATTTGTGGATGCCTTGAAAGGATTTTTGGCAACGGGTTTGGCTGCAGTCCTGTTTTACTTACATTTGATTGATTGGCAAACATGTGTTACGCTTAAGATTTTCTTTGGTTTTTTAGCGATTATTGGTCATTTGCTTCCTGTGTTTTGTGATTTTAAAGGAGGGAAAGGCGTTGCTACAACTTTGGGCATGGTATTAGCTTTGCATCCCATGGCAGCACTTGTGAGTATTGTTGTTTTCTTAATTGTATTTGGCATATCGCATTATGTTTCCTTGGGATCCATGGTTGCATCGATTGTATTTCCTTTGTTATTGACTTTTGGTGTCTTTGGTGAAGAAATTCCAACCCTCATCTATTTTGGTTATTTCATAGCCTTTCTTGTTGTATTTACCCATCGCATGAATATTGTTCGGATCTTTAAAGGAACTGAAAATCGCATGTATCTCATTCCGTCAAAGAAGTAAAGCCTCGGTTTATTTTTTTATATTTGTTCGTGGAATTCTAATCCATTCCGCCTACATGATATGACACAAACGCAACAATATATCGAAGCAAATCGCGATCGATTTTTAGCTGAACTACTTGATTTTTTACGTATCCCTTCTATCTCTGCGGATCCTGCCTATGCAGGTTCTGTTCGCCAAACAGCCGAATGGGTGGCTGATAATCTCCGCAAAGCGGGTGCTGACCATGTGCGTTTAGAAGAAACAGCGGGTTTTCCGATTGTCTATGGGGAAAAAATGGTTGATCCTGCGGCACCTACCGTTTTAGTTTATGGCCATTACGACGTGCAGCCAGCTGATCCCTTGGATTTATGGGATAATCCTCCATTTGAACCAGTGATCAAAGAAGGCTTGATATTTGCCCGTGGAGCTTGCGACGATAAGGGACAAGTTTTCATGCATGTCAAAGCATTTGAGGCGATGTTGGCCTCTGGCGAATTGGCCTGCAATGTGAAGTTTATGATCGAGGGGGAAGAAGAAGTAGGTTCTGATAATTTGGGCCTATTCGTCGCTTCTAACAAGGACTTGTTGAAGGCAGATGTTATTTTGATTTCAGATACGGCGATTATTGCGAATGATATTCCATCGATTGATGTGGGATTACGCGGCTTAAGTTACATGGAAGTGGCTGTTCAAGGCCCTAATCGGGATTTGCATTCAGGTGTTTATGGAGGAGCAGTAGCAAATCCGATCAATATTTTATGCCAAATGATAGCTTCCATGCATGATGAATATAATCACATTACGATACCCGGATTTTATGATGGCGTGTTAGAGTTAAGTGCGTCAGATCGTGCTGCGATGGCTCAAACGCCCTTTGATTTAGATGCATACCAAAAGGATTTAGGAATCCAGTCGGTGCATGGAGAAAAAGGTTATTCGACAATTGAGCGGGCATCTATTCGCCCAACCTTGGATGTGAATGGTATTTGGGGTGGCTATACTGGGGAAGGTGCGAAAACCGTTTTACCGTCGATGGCCTATGCGAAAATATCAATGCGTTTGGTTCCAAACCAACGTTCTGAAGAAATCACGCGCTTGTTTACGGAACACTTTTTATCGATTGCACCAAAGGGTGTGAAGGTAACAGTTAAGGCACATCATGGTGGGGAAGCTTATTTGATGCCTACGGATAGCATTGCTTATCAGGCGGCTTCGGATGCTTTGGCAAAAACGTTTGGAAAAGAACCCGTTCCAACCCGTGGCGGAGGAAGCATTCCAATTGTCGCATTGTTTGAAAAAGAATTAGGAGTGAAGTCGATATTGATGGGCTTTGGTTTGGATTCAGATGCGATTCACTCGCCAAATGAGCATTATGGCTTGTTTAACTTTTATAAGGGGATTGAGACGATCCCACATTTTTTCTCGAATTACAAGAAATTATCCCAATAAGATGGCAGAGAACTTAACGTTATTAGCTACCGAATCCGCGTCACGTTATGAGGATTTAGATCAGCAAACGGTGGACACTTTATTGCGTCAAATCAATGCCGAAGATAAAACGGTTCCTTTAGCTGTGGAACAAGTTATTCCGAATATTGAGGCCTTGGTGAATCAAATTGTCCCGCGCATGGAGCAAGGAGGTCGATTGTTTTATATTGGAGCAGGAACATCGGGTCGTTTGGGAGTGGTTGATGCGTCGGAATGTCCACCTACCTATGGTGTGCCGTTTGATATGGTGATCGGTATTATTGCGGGAGGAGATGGTGCGATTCGCAAGGCAGTTGAGAATGCGGAAGACGATCCTATTCAAGCATGGAAAGATATGGAGCAATATGACATTGGTGCCTTAGATACGGTGATTGGTATTGCTGCATCAGGTCGGACACCCTACGTAATAGGAGGTTTGAAGGAAGCGAATGCACGCGGAATTCTAACGGGCTGTATCGTTTGCAATGGAGGAAGTCCGATTGCGGCGGAAGCTCAATATCCTGTCGAAGTGCTTGTGGGGCCAGAATATGTAACTGGAAGTACAAGGATGAAGTCGGGGACTGCACAAAAATTAGTCTTGAATATGATCTCAACGGCCGTAATGATTCGATTGGGTCGTGTACGCGGGAACAAGATGGTAGATATGCAATTGAGCAATCATAAGTTGGTCTTACGCGCAATACGCATGGTTTGTGAGGCTACAGGTGTTAGCGAAGAAGTAGCTGCCGATTTGTTGGAAAAACACGGAAGTGTTAGAAATGCGGTAGATTCTGTAATGAAGGGATAGAATTTTCCCGAAAAAGCATTAATTTGCTCTCAAATAGGGCTTATCCTCAAAAGTATATACGTAAATAACATATGAAAACTATCTCTAAATTTATTATGACCGTGGCACTAGGTGTGGCTGCGTTTGGATTCGAGGCGAAAGCTGAAGATTTTCCGGCTGATATCAAGCCTTTGATGCAAAAGTATACATGCTTTGCATGCCATAAAGTGGATGCACGTTTAGTAGGCCCTGCTTACAAAGATGTGGCTAAGAAGAAATATTCGGTTGATAAGATTGTTGCTTTAATCGCGAAACCACAACCGTCAAACTGGCCTGGCTACCCTCCAATGGCACCCATGACAAATGTACCAAAGGAAGATGTGGTTAAATTAGCGAAGTATATTATCTCGTTGAAATAATCAAAACTGAACTAAAATGAAAAAGACCTCGATGTAAATCGAGGTCTTTTTTTATAGTGCTTTGGTCATCCAAATGTCACATCCATCGTGACCGCTATTTCCTAAAGGGCTACAAAGCTTGGTGAAACCTTGCTTTTCATAGATGGAAACGGCTTTGGACAGTTCAGGCATGGATTCCAAGTAGACTTGGGTGTAGCCGTTTTCTTTAGCCCATTCCATGGATTTTTCCATGAGTTTTTTCCCTGTTCCTGTTCCTCGGGCATCTTTATTGACATAAAGTTTGACAAGTTCGCAGGTGCCTTCTGGGAGGTTAGCGGTTGGAAAAATTCCACAGCCTCCGAGAACTTTATTCTGAGAGGTTGCTACAAAATAATATGAGCCCTTCGTCCTGAATAGTTCAAATAGCGCATCTGTGGTGGGGTCAAAGTATACCGTACCCGGCTTATTTGCTCCAAATTCAGTCAACGCAGCTCTGATAATTTCAGCTAGCGCAGCATTGTCTTGGGGCTCAATTGGCCGAATCGTTATGACCTGCTCCATGCCAAATGATTATTTAGCTGCTTTTTTGGCTGCTGGTTTTTTAGCTGCTTTGGGCTCCTTCTCTTCCTTTTCTACTTTCTCTGCTTTAGGTGCTTTTGCAGCTTTCGCTGGGAAAAGTTCAGGAACGTGTGTGAAAAGAATTAGGTACCAACTTAAGATTTTCTTGATATCAGAGGCAAAAACACGATCTGAATCGTAGTTAGGAACTACATCCGCAATGATCGCGAATAATTCAGCATCAGCTGCTTTTTTAGGCTCCAAAGGTAAAGAACCTTGGAATTTTGCATGGATCTGTAAAAACAAATCGGCAAGAGGCAACGTGCTATCTTGGTGGTCGGCAAGGTAAAGCGAGATGTCTTTCAAGACAGAAATTCTTGTTTGGCCGCCTACGACTGATTTTTGTTTTGCTGCGTCGAGTGTTTCTACGATTACTCCTGTGCGCGTAGGTTTTAACACTTTAAATAATCCGGGTTTACCTGAAATGTGCGCAACTTCGTTTAATAATTCCATGTGTTTATAGCTAATGATGGCTGCAAAAGTATTAAGATTTCCCTATTTTATAAGGGGATGTTTGAATTAATTGCTCGATGCTCTTTAAAATATCCTCTCTTCCGACGTGTTTTTCGGCTGATGTGATGAAAATAGGAGGAAGTTCGTCCCACATTTCGAGAAGGAAGTTTTTATATAGATCGACGCTTTCGTTGACTTGTTTTTGAGATAATTTATCGGCTTTCGTGAAAACGATGTAAAATGGAATTTCGTCTTCTACCATGCGGTTCATGAATTCGATATCCACAGCTTGAGGCTTCAGGCGGATATCCACAAGTACGAATAGGCAAGTCAGATTTTCGCGGTGAATCAGATAGTCAAAGATCATTTTTTCAAATTCCTTGCGTTTTTCCTTGCTCACTTTCGCAAAACCGTATCCAGGTAAATCGACCAAATACCATTTTTCATCAATGATGAAGTGATTGATTAGTTGGGTTTTACCGGGCGTTTGGGATGTTTTGGCTAAACCTTTGTGAAAAGTCAAGGAATTGATGAGGGATGACTTTCCTACGTTGGAGCGACCAATAAAGGCAAACTCGGGGAATCTTGCTGGCGGACAATTTTTGAAGTCCGTGTTGCTTGTGACAAATTTTGCGTTAATCTGGGCCATCGGGCGAATGTTAATGAAAGGCAAAGGTAGGGAAAATAGTCGCTAGTCGCTAGTCGCTAGTCGCTAGTCGCTAGTCGCTAGTCGCTAGTCGCTAGTCGCTAGTCGCTAGTCGCTAGTCGCTAGTCGCTAGTCGCTAGTCGCTAGTCGCTAGTCGCTAGTCGCTAGTCGCTAGAGTAAAATAGATTATAAGTTACCTAATAGGATTCATTCTAAAAAAAATGAAATTTCGTTAACGAACATTTTAAATGTTGACCACTATGAAAATTATAAAATTTGAAGATTTAATGGTTTGGCAAAAATCGATTGACCTTACGATTAGCATATATTCAAGTATGGAGTTGATTAATGACTTCGGATTAAAGAATCAAATTCAACGGGCCACCTTGTCAATATCTAATAATATAGCCGAAGGTTTTGAACGAGGAAGTGATCGTGATTTTAAACGGTTTTTATACATCGCTCAGGGTTCATGTAGCGAAGTTAAGTCCATGCTTTATGTGGCTATTCGCCTAAATTATTTAAAAAATGAATCGTTCATCTTATTGAATCATCAAGTGACAGAAATCGGTAAAATGCTTTACGGGTTATCTAATTCATTGTCTGATGGATCTTCTCGGAATTTTAGGAATCCTAAATAGAACGACTAGTGACTAGCGACTGATGACTAGCGACTAGCGAATTTTTTCTTACCTTTGTCCCCGTATGGAAAAACTACAAAACGACCTCATCCTTCGCGCTGCGCAGGGATTACCTGTGGAACGCGTACCTGTTTGGGTGATGCGTCAAGCGGGCAGGATTTTACCTGAATACCGTGAAGTGCGTGCGAAAGCAGGTTCATTTATAGGTTTAGCGACGAATCCAGAGATGGCGGCAGAGGTAACGATCCAACCGGTTGATCGTTTTGGCGTAGATGCAGCAATTATTTTCTCAGATATTTTGGTTGTTCCTGAAGCGATGGGTTTACCCTACTTAATGGAAGAGCAAAAAGGTCCTGTTTTTCCAGATGTCATTCGTTCAAAAGCTGATTTAGCGAAAATACGTGATGCAAATCCGGAAGAGGATTTGAAATATGTCTTAGATGCCATTAAAATTGTCAAAAAAGAACTTGCAGGTCGCGTTCCTTTGATCGGTTTTGCCGGTGCTCCCTTCACTATTTTTTGTTACATGGTGGAAGGAAAGGGTTCTAAAACCTTCTCGCAAGCCAAAAAAATGCTCTATGCAGAGCCAGAATTAGCTCATGCTTTATTGCAGAAAATTACCGATTCAACCATAGCTTATTTGAAAGCACAGGTTGCAGCGGGTGCGAACTTAGTGCAGATATTTGATTCTTGGGCGGGAATTTTATCTCCTGTGCAGTATAGCGCTTTCTCAACACCTTATTTAAAACAGATTTGTGATGCCATTCAAGATGTGCCTGTGACGCTTTTTGCCAAAGGTGCTTTCTTCGCTCGAGAAGAAATGGCTCAATTAAATTGTGCAACCATTGGCCTGGATTGGAACATGGATATCGCTGAATCACGAAAATTAGTTGGCCCCAATAAAACCTTGCAAGGGAATTTAGATCCCTGTGCGCTTTATGGAGATTTCAAAACCGTTGAAGCGGAAACCAAAGCGATGTTGAAAGCCTTTGGGACACAACGTTATATTGCGAACCTTGGGCATGGCGTTTATCCGGATATTCATCCCGACAAAGTTCAATGTTTCGTGGATACGATTCAGAATTATCAAGCATAAAAAAAGGCCTCGCGATCAGCGAGGCCTTTTTAATTTCATTCAATAAACTTATTTCGCTGAATAGTTCGGCGCTTCTTTCGAGATACTCACATCATGTGGGTGACTTTCTTTCACACCTGCTGAAGTGATTTTAACGAATTTAGCTTGTTGCATCGCTTCGATTGAAGAAGCTCCGCAATATCCCATGCCGGCTTTTAATCCGCCAACCATTTGGTATAGAATTTCAGTTACAGAACCTTTGAACGGTACGCGGCCTACAATTCCTTCTGGGACTAATTTTTTGATATCATCTTCCGCATCTTGGAAATAACGGTCTTTCGATCCATCTTCCATTGCCTCCAATGAACCCATTCCGCGGTAGGATTTGAATTTACGTCCTTCCAAAATAATCATTTCACCTGGAGCTTCGTCGGTTCCTGCTAGTAAAGAACCCATCATGACTGTGCTTGCGCCCCCAGCGATAGCTTTCGCCACATCACCTGAATAACGAATACCTCCATCTGCGATGACAGGAACGTCAAATGCTTGTAATGCTTTTGCTGCTTCGTAAACTGCGGTCAATTGGGGCATACCCACACCGGCGATGATACGCGTTGTGCAAATACTTCCCGGACCTACTCCTACTTTAACGGCATCCGCTCCAGCTTTTGCCAAGGCTACGGCTGCTTCGCCGGTTGCGATGTTTCCTACAATGACGTCTAGGGTAGGGAAGGATTTCTTCACCGACTTCAATGCGTCTATAACTCCTTTGGAATGTCCGTGTGCTGTATCGATGCTGATTACATCTACACCTACATTCACTAATGCTTGCACGCGATCCAATAAATCAGGCGTAACACCCACGGCAGCACCTACGCGTAGTCGGCCTAAAGAATCTTTCGATGCCAATGGGTGAGACTTACGTTTTAAAATATCTTTATAGGTAATCAAACCGATTAATTTGCCGTTTTTATCAATGATAGGCAATTTTTCGATTTTGTATTCTTGCAAAATGCTCTCGGCTTCTTCCATGCTGATGCCTTCTTTGGCCGTGATCAAATTGTCTTTGGTCATGATTTCAGCCACTGGGCGTGCCGTTTGCTTTTGAAAACGCAAATCACGGTTGGTCAAAATCCCGACCAAATGACCTTTGTCGTCAATCACCGGAATGCCACCGATTTTGAATTCCTTCATGATGCGTTGCGCATCGCCTAACGTTTGATTGTCTTTTAACGTAACGGGATCGATGATCATTCCTGACTCCGAACGCTTTACCTTGCGAACCTGCGCGGCTTGCTGGTCGATTGTCATGTTCTTGTGAATGATTCCAATTCCACCTTCTTGGGCTAGGGCAATAGCTAAGTCGGCCTCTGTCACCGTATCCATCGCTGCAGAAACGATTGGAATATTTAACGTGATGTTGCGTGTTAGGCGAGATTGTGTGCTAACCTCACGAGGTAAAACCTCTGAATAAGCAGGTAATAACAATACGTCATCGTATGTTAAGGCCTCAAAAAGAAATTTGTTGGAATCGAGCATGGCAAATAATTTGATGGAGTGTAAGAACTACTCTTATTTGCCGGACAAAATTACAGGATTTTTTTGAATTTTTTGTACCTCCTTCAAAAAATACTTGTTTCAAGAAATAGGCGGCAAAATGCCTGTGATTTTTTCGTTAAAAATCTGAAATTTTAGATTTTATGCAGTAAATTGCGGCTTCATTTTTTAAGCCTTTGTCATGAACTATCAACCTCAAGATTTTCTGCCGATATTCGTTCAGCTCTTGGCAGCATTAGCCTTTATTTTCGCGACGATGTTTGCGACACATGCCTTGGGTCCTAAGCGCCATTCGGCGAAGAAGGATGATACCTTTGAGTGTGGGATTGAATCCATAGGAGATGCGCGTACGCCTATTTCAGTTAAGTATTTCTTAGTGGCGATTCTATTCGTGCTTTTTGATATTGAAATCGTGTTCATGTACCCTTGGGCGGTTAATTTCCGCGAATTGTCATGGAATGGTTTTTATGATATGCTCGTATTCATGGGTTTATTGTTGGCCGGTTTCGTCTACGTAATCAAAAAAGGAATTTTAAAGTGGGAAAAATAAACATATTGGCTTAGCCAATGTTTATGTATTCAACAGATAGATAAGATATGAGTAATTCAACGGTTCAAGTTGCTGAAGCGCCTCCAGGAGTAGAGGGAGCTGGTTTTTTTGCAACGAGTTTAGATAATTTAGTCGGACTGGCGCGCGCGAATTCGCTTTGGCCTTTGCCATTTGCGACATCTTGTTGCGGGATTGAGTTTATGTCGACGATGGCATCTCATTACGATATTGGCCGATTTGGTGCTGAGCGTTTGAGTTTTTCTGCTCGTCAGGCCGACGTATTGATGGTAATGGGTACAATTTCCAAAAAAATGGCACCTGTTGTAAAACAAGTATATCTTCAAATGGCTGAGCCACGTTGGGTATTGTCTGTAGGAGCTTGTGCTTGTTCAGGCGGTATTTTTGATACCTATTCGGTTTTGCAAGGCATTGATCGGATTATTCCTGTAGATGTTTATGTGCCGGGTTGCCCACCACGTCCTGAGCAAATTTTGGATGGCTTCATGCAAATCCAGGAATTGGCTAAAAACGAATCGACACGCCGTAGAAACGAGCCGGAATACAAGGCTTTGTTGGCATCTTACGGTATAGAATAACAAAAATGGAGAATCAACAAATAACAGATGCATTGCAAGCTCAGTTTGGTGCGGATGCCGTGTATGGGGTGACCGAGTCGCATGGTATTTTGCAGTTTACAACGGGAGTAGACAACATCGTTCCGATGTTACACTTTTTGTATGCGCATCCTGAATTTAAGTTTCAGTTTTTAACTGATTTGGCAGGTATTCATTTTCCAGATGCCAAAGGGCAAGAATTAGGTGTCATTTATCATGTGCACAGTTTGGAAAACAATGTGCGTTTGATGATTAAGGCCTATGCGCCGATTGATGCACCGCATTTCCCAACGATCACAGGTTTATATGCTGCGGCCAACTGGATGGAGCGTGAGGCATTTGATTTTTACGGAATCTTGTTTGATGGTCATCCTAACTTGACTCGTATCTTGAATATGGACGAGATGGATTACCACCCGATGCGTAAAGAATATCCTTTAGAGGATGCAACGCGTCATGATAAAATTGATGAATTATTTGGACGATAAAAGCGACAAAGCATGTCAGAAGTAGCCTTAGTAAATAACCCTAATGTAGGTTTAGATAAGACGCAAAAGGGCGGTCCTTATGTAAATGAGCTATCCACGCTTAATTTAGGTCCTACGCACCCTGCCACACATGGTATCTTCCAAAACATCTTAACGATGGATGGAGAGACGATCGTGGATGCCGAACAAACTGTGGGGTATATCCACCGTGCGTTTGAGAAAATTGCGGAGCGTCGTCCTTTTTACCAAATCACGACCTTAACTGACCGGATGAACTATTGTTCAGCTCCTATTAATAACATGGGCTGGCACATGACGGTTGAGAAATTATTAGGAATTGAAGTTCCCAAGCGCGCGCAATATATGCGTGTGATTATGATGGAGCTTGCTCGTTTAACGGATCACATTGTATGTAATTCGATTTTGGCTGTGGACACGGGAGCCTTGACAGGTTTCTTGTATGTGTACCAATGGCGCGAGTTTATCTACGAGATATATGAAGAGATGTGCGGTGCGCGTTTGACAACCAATATGGGTCGTTTTGGTGGTATGGAACGTGATTTTACGCCAGTTGCCATCGAGAAGATTCATAAATTGTTGAAAGAGTTACCAGCGGCTTTGAAGGAATTTGAAGGCATGGTGATGCGGAATCGTATTTTCATGGATCGTACACAAAATGTGGGTGGTATTTCCGCTGAGCGTGCTTTGAATTATGGATTTACAGGTCCGAATTTACGTGCTACGGGGGTAGATTATGATGTACGTGCCATGAATCCGTATTCTTCGTATGAAGATTTTGAATTTGATGTGCCTGTAGGAACGAAGGGTGATACCTATGATCGTTTCTTAGTGCGTGAAGAGGAGATGTGGCAAAGTTTACGCATCATCCAGCAAGCAATTGATAATCTTCCGGAAGGACCTTATCATGCTGATGCGCCGCATTATTATTTGCCCAAGAAACAAGATGTATACCACAATATGGAAGCGTTAATCTATCACTTTAAAATTGTGATGGGTGAAATTGATGCTCCTGTAGGTGAAGTTTACCATTCGGTTGAGGGTGGTAATGGTGAATTAGGATTCTATTTGGTTTCTGACGGAGGTCGGACGCCATATCGTTTGAAATTCCGCCGACCAGGCTATATATATTATCAAGCCTTCCCTGAGATGATCAAGGGGACGAGCTTATCTGATGCAATCGTAACGATGTCATCAATGAACGTAATTGCAGGAGAGTTAGATACTTAAGACATGAGCAACATTGTTTTCCCAGCAGAAACGCTGGACTTAGTTAAAAAAATCATTGCCCGTTATCCGGAAGGAAAACAGAAGTCGGCCTTATTGCCTATTCTTCATTTAGCGCAAGCTGAGTGGAAATGGTGTTCACCTGAGGTTATGGATTATGTGGCTTCTTTGCTTTCAATCAGTTCAATTGAGGTATATGAAGTAGCCACTTTTTACACGATGTTCCATTTGGAGCCTGTGGGAGAGCATGTGATTGAGTATTGTCGGACAGGTCCTTGTTGTTTAATGGGTGGTGTAGAAGTTTACGATCACTTGAAGAAGCGTTTGGGGATCCAAACGGGAGAGACAACGAAGGATGGTAAGTTTACGATCAAAGAAGTTGAATGTTTAGCAGCTTGCGGATGGGGTCCTGTATTCCAAATTCGTGAGAAGTATTACATGCATTTGACGAATGAGAAAGTAGATCAGATTATTGATGAATTAAGCAAATAAGCCGAGGATGAAGATATTAACGCAACATATTGACGTACCAGGAATTGAGACCATCGACGTTTTCATGAAAAACGGAGGTTACAAGGCGGTGGAGAAAGCGATCAAAACGATGACGCCGGATGAGGTAACGGAAGAAGTGAAGAAGTCGGGTTTACGTGGTCGTGGAGGTGCAGGTTTCCCAGTGGGTATGAAGTGGTCGTTTTTGGCTAAGCCTGAGGGTGTGCCTCGCTATTTGGTTTGTAACGCGGATGAGTCGGAGCCAGGAACGTTCAAGGATCACTATTTGATGTGGAAAACGCCACATACCTTGATCGAGGGGATGATTGTTTCCAGCTTTGCTTTGGGTGCAAATACCTCTTATATCTATGTGCGTGGGGAGTTGATGTATGTGATCAATATCCTTGAAAAAGCGATTCAAGAGGCTTACGACAAAGGTTTATTAGGTAAGAATATTTTAGGATCTGGCTATGATTTAGATCTTTTTGTACAGCCGGGTGGAGGTGCATATATCTGTGGAGAAGAAACAGCTTTGTTGGAATCCTTGGAAGGGAAACGTGGAAATCCACGTAATAAACCTCCTTTTCCAGCGGTGAAAGGTTTGTGGCAAAGTCCTACGGTGGTCAACAATGTGGAGTCGATTTCGGCGACATCTTGGATAGTCAACAATGGAGGAGATGCTTATGCGGCCATTGGTGTTGGAAGAAGTACAGGGACTAAATTGATTTCGGCATCTGGACATATTAAGAAGCCGGGTGTATATGAGATTCCTTTGGGAATTACAGTAGAAGAATTTATTTACTCGGATGAATATTGCGGAGGCATTCGTGATGGACATAAATTAAAAGCTGTGGTGGCAGGAGGATCTTCTGTGCCGATTTTATCAGCGGAAAATATATTGACAACGGAAGCGGGAGAAAAACGTTTGATGACGTATGAGTCACTTTCGGAAGGAGGATTTGCGACGGGAACGATGTTAGGTTCAGGTGGTTTTATCGTCATGGATGAGACAACTTGTATCGTACACAATACCTTGACATTTGCGCGTTTTTATCACCATGAATCTTGTGGACAATGTTCGCCATGTCGAGAAGGTACGGGTTGGATGGATAAGGTCATTAAACGTATTGAGACGGGAAAAGGTCGCATGGAAGACATCGATTTATTGGTGGATGTGGCGAAGAAGATTGAAGGAAATACGATTTGTCCATTGGGTGATGCGGCTTCTTGGCCAGTTGCTGCGGCGATTCGTCATTTCCGTGATGAGTTTGAGTGGCATGTAACACATCCCGAAGAGGCAACAAAACCAGGCGCTGTTTACATGCGTCCGGGGGCTAGTTGGACATTATAAATGGTAGAAAGCAAGAAGCTATTTGTTGGACATGACGCAAATCGTGCAGGCGCTCAGCTGGTTCTTTTACATTGGTTAAAAGAACGCAAAGCGAGAGGATTGTCTAATTTTTTGCTTTTGGTTGAAGGGGGGAGTTTATTACAAGAATATAAAAAAGTGGCCAAAGTTTGGGTCTGGAAAACAGATATTCCATTTTGGTTTAAGATTAAACAAAGGATTCCAAAAATAAAAAGTCGGCAGGCTTGGAATCATGAACCCAGTGAACAAAAGGTTCTGGGTATTTTGAAATCATTGAGAAATGAGGCATTTACGAGTATCCTTGGAAACACGGTATCATCGGTTGGCCTGTTACGCGAATTGGCTTCATTACAGATTCCTATGGAGGTTTATGTGCATGAATTAAGCCATTCGATTGCAACTTATACAACTGCTTTGGATCGTACATTTTTAGCAAAGGGGATTCAAAGGTTATATGCTGTATCCAACATGGTAAAAAATGTTTTGGAGACAGATTTAGCTGTAGATGCGAATAAAATTGCGCTGCTTCCGCCCATCATTGAACTTCATGAGCAAATGCAATCGCACAAGTCGTTTATTCGAGAGAATTTAGGTATTCCTGTTGATGCGAAAATTGTGTTTAGTTGCGGATTAGCGGAATGGCGAAAAGCGCCTGACGTGTTTTTGGAAGTAGCGAAGAAATTGATTGTAAAGATGCCAAAGGTGCATTTTATCTGGTTGGGGATGTTGGAAAATGAATATTCTGACGACTTAATTGCGAGCAAGGCCATTTGGGATACAAATAAACAAGTGCATTTATTGCCTGTTTGTTCAGATAGCCGACCGTATTTTGAAGCGATGGATGTGTTTTTTCTTTCATCACGTGAGGATCCATTTCCTTTGGTAATGCTAGAAGCGGCGCATGTAGGTAAGCCGATTGTAGGTGTGCGTGCGAGCGGTGGAGTGAATGATTTCCTACAAGGATTGGATGAATTATTAGTAGAGAGTTGGGATGTGGATGTTTTGGTGGATAAAATTAGTTCACTATTGCAATTAAGTCCTGAGCAATTAGCTGGATATCAGCAAAATTTAAAAGAGCGCGCTGTGCAATATTCGGCAGCATTATTTATGGACCGATGGGCCCAATTACAAAGCAAATAACCGGGATTAACCCGCTAGATGATAGATTATGAAAGTAACGATTGACAACATCACCCTGGAAGTAGAACCGGGAACCACCATTATGCAGGCCGCACGTATGATCGGTCCTGAGGTGGCACCTCCTGCGATGTGTTATTATGAGCCTTTGAAGGGTTCTGGTGGTAAATGCCGGGCTTGTTTGGTTAAAGTGACAGCGGGTTCTGAAAAAGATCCACGTCCGATGCCCAAATTGGTTCCTGCCTGTATCACAGCCGTTCAAGATGGTATGATTGTAGAGAATACTGTGAACGAGCAAGTATTAGAAACGCGCAAGGGCATTGTCGAATTTTTGTTGTTGAATCATCCGTTGGATTGCCCAGTTTGTGATCAAGCGGGCGAATGTCATTTACAAGATTTTTCATTTGAGCATGGTGTTTCATCTACGCGCACCGTGGAAGATCGGAATACATTTGAGCCGGTTGATTTAGGTGATAACATCAAGTTGAACATGAACCGTTGCATCTTGTGCTACCGTTGTGTTTACACAGCTGATCAGATCACGGATGGTCGGGTTCATGGTGTCATGCATCGCGGGGATCATGCGGAAATCAGTACATACATCGAGAAAGCGATTGATAATGATTTCTCAGGAAACGTAATTGACGTATGTCCAGTAGGAGCATTGACTGATAAGACTTATCGTTTCAAGAGCCGTGTTTGGTTCTCGAAGCCGATGGATGCGCATTGCTCATGCGACAAATGTTCAGGTAATGTGACGTTGTGGTACCGTGGCGATGAAGTGATTCGTGTGACGGGTCGTAAGAATGAGTGGGGTGAATTGAAAGAGTTTATCTGCAATACATGCCGTTTTGATCGTAAGAAAACGAGTGATTGGACGATTGAAGGGCCAACAAACGTTTCGCGTCATTCTGTGATTTCAGCAAATAAATATGGAGCGGGCTTGATCCGTCCTGCATTCCCAATCGCGCAAGCGGCACGGGATTTCAAACAAATTGATGACGATCGTGATCGTAGTTTTTTAACGAATCAAGCAAGTTTACCTGCAAAGAAATAGGATATGGAATTAATGAATGATGTTTTTACAGCCAAAGCCATTTTCATCGGAATCGTATTTGCGATTACGCTAGGCATCGCGGCATACTCAACGTATTTTGAACGTAAGATTGCGGCCTTCATGCAAGACCGTATCGGTCCAGATCGCGCAGGTCCTTTTGGTATTTTGCAACCTTTAGCGGATGCGGTTAAGATGTTCATGAAGGAAGATTTTATCCCCGCCAATTCAAATAAATGGTTGTTTATCGCGGGTCCATGTTTATCGATGTTAACTGCCTTAATGACTTCTGCTGTTGTTCCTTTTGGGGATACTGTGACGGTTGCTGGGGTAACTTTTGACTTACAAGGGATTGATGTGAACATCGGTATTCTTTGGGTTTTTGGAATTGTATCTTTAGGGGTTTATGGAATTTTAGTGGGTGGATGGGCATCGAATAATAAGTATTCTTTGTTAGGAGCCATTCGTGCGGCATCTCAAAACATCTCGTATGAGTTAGCGATGGGGATGTCGATTATCGCGATTTTGATGCTTTCGGGTTCTTTGTCGACGAAGGCGATTGTTGAAACCCAACAAGCCGGTCACTGGAATATCTTACAACAGCCGATTGGCTTTGTGATCTTCTTGATTTGTGCGTTTGCGGAATGTAATCGTACTCCTTTCGACTTACCTGAGTGTGAGACGGAATTGATTGGGGGATATCATACGGAATATTCATCGATGAAGTTGGGCTTTTATTTGTTCGCGGAATACATCAACATGTTTATTTCAGGAGCGGTGATGGCAACCTTGTTTTTCGGTGGTTATGATTACCCAGGATATTCATTTGTCGCGGCTCAATTGGGTTCTAATGCGGCTGCCTTCATTGGAATGGGTGCATTGATCGGGAAGGCCTTATTATTTGTCTTTGTATTCATGTGGGTACGTTGGACATTGCCTCGTTTCCGTTATGACCAATTGATGGGATTGGGTTGGACAGGTTTAATTCCTTTGTCGATGTTCAATGTCGTGGTAACAGGATTTGGTATATTAATTGACCAACCGATTCTTGCAGGATTAGGTGGTATTGTTATTTTGTTTGTGGGTTTATTCGTGAATGATGCCCTATCAAGAAAGAAAAAAATAGCTTAGGCATATGAAATTAAGTAATAAAACAAAGGTGTTAGAACAAGGTGAAATGACCTTGGCGGAGCGCATGTACTTACCTGCGATTGTGGGCGGTATGGCAACGACCTTAAAGCACTTTTTCTCAAAGCCGGTAACAATTCGTTACCCGGAACAACAGCGTTACTTAGGTCCGATTTACCGCGGTCATCACATTTTGAAAAAAGATGAGCAGGGAGCTGAGCGTTGTACTGCATGTGGTTTATGTGCGGTGGCTTGTCCAGCGGAGGCGATTTCGATGGTGGCTGAAGAGCGCAAGAAAGGGGAGGAGAATTTGTACCGCGAAGAGAAATATGCGAAAGTGTATGAAATCAATATGTTGCGTTGCATATTCTGCGGCTTATGTGAAGAGGCTTGTCCGAAAGAAGCCATCTTCTTGCGTCATGACAAAATGGTACCTGTATTCAGCACACGTGACGAAGTGATTTACGGGAAAGATAAATTAGTAGAAAACATGGACCAACGCTATTTGCGCGACGGTTGGAAATAATCATATTATGGAGATTACAAATATTTGGTATTTTCTGTCAGCCTTGACACTTTTGAGTGCACTGATGGTCGTTTTTGCAAAAAATCCTATTCACAGCGTTTTGTATCTGGTGTTTACATTCTTCTGTATTTCAGGTCATTATGTGTTGTTGAACGCACAGTTTTTGATGGCCGTGAATATCATCGTTTACGCGGGAGCTATCATGGTTTTATTCCTTTTCGTAATCATGATGTTGGATTTGCGCAAGAATATGCCTGAATCGAAAAGTTCTTTGGTGAAATTAGCGGGTTCAGTTGTAGCAGGTACTTTATTGGTTATTTTGGTCGCAGCATTTCATAGGAATTCAATGCCAGCGCCTACGGCTGAAAATACAGCGAATTTTACCTCACAAACAGGTATGGTAGAGAATCTAGGAAAGGTTCTTTATTCTGAATATCTATTGCCTTTCGAATTGGTTTCTATTTTGTTCTTTGTAGCTATGGTGGGTGCCGTTTTATTAGGTAAACGCGAAGCTGGCGAACGAAATTTTTAATCAGACTAGATGTCAAAATAAAAGGCTGCTCCAAACGGGGCAGCCTTTTTTATGTAGATCAATCTAATCTTACTTTTTCTTACCTTTTAAACTTCGGTCAAATAAGCCTACTTTAAGACCTACTGTTCCTACAAATCCGCGCATGGCATCTGTGCTATTTTCGCCAACAGCGAAACGGTAATTGGCCCCGGTAAACACGCGTAAGTGTTTCAACACATTTAACTCAAGCTGAACTCCAGGTTGGATTCCCAATGATTTAGGGCCACCCCAAAACATGCCTCCCTCGCGAAATCCACCATGTCCACCAATGATTGGATTCGGTTGGGTGTTGGGATCCATGATGCCAATCGGTGCCACTTCGTTTTGAGTTGTAATAGCGCCAATTAATAATGGAAAGCTCAAATGAATTAATTTATTTGCCTTCGCTGTATATGCGATGGAAAGCGCATGAAATTGTTGGCCTAATTGTGGTGCCGTCGCAAAATCATCGCGATTCCCACGAAGGCTACGGGTAAATGATCCACCAATTTCCCATTTGTTATTCAAGTGTAATGCCAGTGACATACCTGCTTGTGGGCCCATGGGTCCAAACTGAAAGGTTGGTGAAACGGACAGTCCGAATGAATTGATTTTACCTTGGAAAAGGGTTTGGATTTTTTTTGTACTGTCTTGTTTAATCAGTACAGTTTGTTGGGCGTTTAGTTGTGTTGATGCGAACAATGCTAAACTGCATGCGATTAGGCGGATTGAATAGTTCATGTATATGGGTTTAATTAATTGCTCCGCAAGCTATATTATTTTAATGAGCCTTTTGAATAGATTCGATATGTTAACTGATTTTGTTGACGAATGCCTTCAACTAATTAAATCAGCGTGATCCGTTCGCTAGTCGACAAGATTGTTGGGCTGGTCATTTGTATTTTCTATTTCGGCTTGAATGCCTAGCTTTGTAGGGCAAAATGAAAGCTTATGTGGCGCGCTTGGAACCTTCCCAAAACGAAATTAACCTTCAAGGTCTTATTTAACCTGATTCTTTGGGGATTGTGGATTGGATTACCATTGTTGAGTCCAGTTCATCAAACCCATGAAAATGAACATCCACATGAACATGTTAATCCGGAATTTTCGGAACATATCTGGTTAGAACTATTAACGGTTGTTCCCTTATTTTATATTATTACACTTGTACTAGTTCCGCATGTGTTCAAGCGTTTTGGTGTATTTGTGTTTTTCGCGAGTTTATTTGGCGTCGTGGCCATTTTCTTTGGTATTCAAACGCTGTATCATTTATATTTCTTACCCTTCGATCAACACAAGGGCTTCTTTGATCCGCAAGGGATTTTCCCTTTGGTTATGATTACGGGTATCGCATCTACTTATGGACTCTTATTGGAATTCATCAATTTCGAAGCGGAAAAAGAGGAGCGTAGCAATGAACAATTGAAGTCGGAGCTTTCTTTTTTGCGCTCCCAAATCAGCCCGCATTTTATCTTCAATATTCTCAATAGTATCGTGTATTTGATTCGGACAAAGGCCGATAAACAAGCGGAAGATGTGACGATTCGCTTGTCTTCTTTGATGCGCTATATGTTGTATGATTCAGACCAAAGTATGGTTTCGCTGGATCGCGAATTGGAATATTTGCGTAATTATGTGGACCTCCAGCGCATGCGTTTTGAAGGGGATGTTACGATCGATTTCGAAGTTAACGGGACCGTAAGGGGCTGTCGGATCGAACCGATGCTGCTCATTCCTTTTGTGGAGAATGCCGTGAAACATGGTGTTTCATTTGTCCAAGAGCCTTACATTCATGTTGTTTTTTCGATTGACCATGGCCAATTGAATTTTCAAGTGAAGAATAAAAAGGGAAAAATGAAAGATGATGTCAAAGATGAGAGTTCAGGCATTGGGTTGAAAAATGTTTTACGACGACTCGATTTACTGTATCCTAATGAACATGTATTAACGATTCGCGACACCGAGGAAGTATTTGAAGTGGATTTACAAATGACTTTACAACAACATTAATCAGATGGAAAAGATGAATTGCATCGTCGTAGACGACGAAAATATGGGTCGTAAATTACTCGAGGAAAATGTTCGCCAAATTCCATTTTTGAACTTGATAGCCTCGTGTAAAAATGCCTTTGAGGCCATGGAGCAATTGCAATCGAATTCGATCGATTTGATTTTTCTGGATATTCAAATGCCCGGAATGTTGGGTACGCAATTCATTCAAACTTTAGCTAAAAAACCGTTGGTCATCTTCGTTACAGCTTATGACAATTATGCGGTGGAGAGTTATCAATTGGACGCCATGGATTATTTGATGAAACCTGTGAGTCTGGAGCGTTTTTCCTTGGCGGCTAATAAGGCATACCAATTGTTCAATTTGCAGAAACCGGCTGTACCTACTGCCGCAGTGCCACAAGAAGCTTTGGAAGATTTCTTTTTCGTCAATGTTGAATATTCTTTGGTTCGCATTTCCATACCACAAATCTCGCACATCGAAGGCTTGAAGGATTATGTGAAGATCTATTTGGATGGCGAGCGCCGACCTGTATTAACGAAGACGACGATGAAATCGTTGGAAGCCAAAGTCATGCCGCATGGCTTTATGCGCGTGCATAAATCGTTTATTGTCAATCTGCGAAAGATTGAATCGATCAAACAGCAACGGATCAAAATTGGGACTTTTGATATCCCGGTCAGTGATTCCCATGCCGCGGAATTAATGGAAAAATTGAATTTTACCCGCCCTAGTTAAGCGTGATTTTTAGGCCTGCTTGAAAATAGCGACCGGGTGATACATTGTAAAAGCGGTTTCCTGTGGCATTCAAATCAGGTCCAGAAACATATAGTTCATCGAAGATATTTTCCGCTGTCAACCAAATTCCCCAGTGTTTTTGTTGGTAGGAAATTTTACTGTTCCAAACACGCGAGGCCGGTAGCATTTCTGTATTCGCATCGTTCAGGTACATGAAATCTGTAAATAAAAACTGGGCATTCCATGTCAAACGGGGATGAATTTCCCATTGCACAAGACTAGCATGTTGGAAAGGACTTGTACCTGTCAAGCGATTTCTAGAATAGTTTTTCGTGCCTGATACGTAATCCGAAAAGCGGAAATTTTGAATGGATTCAGAATTTCGAATGTTGATGCTTTTACCCAGATGCAAAGCATAATTGATTTCAATTCCTTGCTGGGTTGTTTTCCCTGCATTCACAAAGTAATCGGAGCCATCAGCTGCCCGACGGATCACAATCGTTTCATCTAAATCGAATTGGTAAGCACTGATATCCCAGTCGAAAAATGCATATTTCCCGCGCCAAGTGATTTCTTTATTCCATCCTTTCTCCGACTTAAGATTCGTATTGATGATGCCTGTTGAAGGGCGCATTTCCGCGATACTGGGCGGAGAATAGCCTGATGCAATTTTTGCGATGATTCGTTGGTGAGTTCCTAATTTTCGAACGATGGCGAAACGCGGAGTAAGGTTTTGTTCATTCCCGATGTATTGCGTCCAATAGCCATTGGCACTTAACGAAACGGTCGAATTCCAGTTTGAATTGATTTGGTAATCCCACTGGGCAAAGATATTGCCACTCTGAATGTTGGTATTTTGCGTGACTTGCAAGGTGTCTTTGATTCCTTTTCGATTGCCAAAGGTTTGACTATCGAATTGACCTATTTGGAATTCATAGCCGAAATCCACGGCATTTTTGTTCTGCTTATAATGAATCACGCCCCGACTGCTGACATTCGGTTCGTGCCGAATTTCATAATTTCGGATGGTAGGGTTTTCAACTTTATTGACTTGAATGGAATTGGCTATGTTATATCCCCAGTTCCCATTCCAGGAGTTGGCTATATATATACCCGTCCCAAATGATTTCAAACGGAAGGTCGCTTGCTGATCAGCGGCACTTAAAAATGCCCCCGCCGCTGGTCGCGCTTGAAAGGGATTTGCCTTGAATTGCGCTAAAGTGAGTCCGCCTGGCGTTTGGTAGGCAATATCAGCGTAATAAGAGGTTATTTGGAGGGTACCGTTAATGCCCAAATTTTGGTGGTATTCGTGGCTAAGAATTTGTTTTTTCATGGCCGACCAATCCCGCGCGCCCGGCTGTTGCCAGAAAGATGCGTAGACCCGGTGGTTAGCTTGTTGGATATCCCATATTTGCTTGTATCCACCTAATGAGTTTCCGATTTCCTGATGCTCAATTTTGTTGGGTCCTTGCGGTCCGTTAAATAAAATACTGCCTCCTGTTCCTGCTCCGTACAAACCTCCGCTGGGCCCTTTGGTTAGGATGATTTGGTCCATCATGTCAGGTTCTAACACCGCCAAATAGGTGTTATTCCCAGAATCCGTGAAGGGGATTTGATTCCAATACACTTTGACATTACGAACGCCAAAGGGAGCGCGTAACGAACTTCCTCGAATGGCAATGCGGTAGCTTCCTGGGCTTCGTTCTTCCAGTCTAACACCACTTTGTGCGTTAAGGGAGCTGCTAAAACTGTTGCTTTGGATGGCATGAATATCTTTTGCTGGTAGCAAACCGAAGGCATCTGGACTGGAGAGACGGGTTCTGTTTTGTTCAAGTACGCGTACTTCTACCTCTGCCAGGGTTTTTGAAGTGTCTGGTGCACAAAAAAGCCAAGCCGAAACGAGCAAGCTGAGGAGCATGGCTTAGAAATAATATGTGAAGAATGTAGAGATTAATTGAGCTTGAGAGGATTCAATGGATTTTGAATTCGGGTTTTTGGCAGAACCAAAATTCAAAATTTCATAATTGAGCGCTACGCCATATTTTTTGTAATGAAAGTCGAGTCTACTTTTATAATTGATGGAATTGTCGGTCGTCAATGAAGAATAGGGTACTCCGATATATCTGCCATATAATGTAACATCACGATACAGAGGTTCAAACACTTGGCCTTGAAGATTGATGGTTGATTCCTTAAATTTCCATTCATAGTTTAGGCCTACACTAATTCCATGTAAAGAATATTTTTCTTCCTCGATATATTGCGTCTGATTGGAGGTGATTTTACGTGCTAATGATTTACTATAAATCGCGAGAATAGGTGAAAACCCTGATTTCATCGGCCACTGAAAGCCTACTTCCGCCTGGCCACCGCGATAAAGGGCAGTTAATGGTTCGGTTGCCGACAAAGGCATGTTGTTTGGCATAATAGGTGCTTCAACAAACGTATATATTTGTCGATCCACTGGGGAGGTTTCCACGTTTCCCAATGTTTTTAGTTTAACATAAAAAAGGTGTTTTTTTCCAGGATTTTGATAGATGATTTGTGCCCCAAAATCAATGGTTGCTTGTTTTTCATGCCAATTTATAAAGCTAGTTCCAATGCTGGATGCAAAGCGGATTTTCTGGCCGAAACTCGACAGACTTATCAATAAAAGTGTAAAAAGGCTAAGCGTAATTCTCATAAGGGTTAAATATACAGCATATTACCAATATTTCCCTCCTTTTTGGAGTGCGAAAAATAATCCTCTGGTAACAATTTTTAGATGTGCGAATACTGTATGCCAAAAGCCAAAGTGTCTTTCCATGACTTGGAAGCGCTCTTGCCAGGACCGTTTGAGGTTTTGAACGGAGGCGCCGCCGGTTAAATACCGACAAATCGGGATAGCAAGCTGTATTGTTTTTTTGCTGCGTTTTAGGCAGTGAATCTCCCAATCAATATCCGAACTAAGTCGGTAAGTTAAATCATACAAAGGGGCAATCGAACGCTTAACGATAAAAGATTGATGGCAAATAACCATGCCGTATTGAAACGATTTCCAAGACAAAATGGCTGGGATTTTATGTGGTGTCACTTCACTGCGAAGTCCTAGTTCTTTACCTGCTAGGTCTACGAATAATGCATCGCCCACGATGACGTCTGGTTGATTTTTTATCGCTTCTAAAAGGGAGTCTAGTGTATTGTTTGAAGCAAAGCAATCGCCTGCATTCATGAAAATCAGATAATCGCCCGTTGCCTGTTGAATCCCTTTATTCATCGCATCGTATATACCGCGGTCGGGTTCTGAAACGATGATATCAATGTTTGCACGGTATTTTTCTACGATGGCTAGCGTGCCGTCTTTGGAAGCTCCATCGATGATGATGTACTCGATTTCAGGGCGATTTCCTTGGGAAATCACACTTTGAATCGTGCGCTCCACGAATTTTTCCGCTTGGTAGGTGATCGTGATGATGCTTAATTTAGCAGACATGCGTGTAGTATTTTACATGTTTTGCTGCAATAATTGCTTCTGCGTAGGACGATTCCGCTTTTTGGCGGGCAGCTTTTTCGGGTGCGTTTGCTAAGGTCCAAATTAATCCCGCTGTTAAATCTTCCGTCGATTGATAGTCGGCCACATAGCCATTTACCTCATGGTCAATCATTTCAGGAATTCCACCAATGCTAAAGCCAACGCAAGGGGTTCCGCAAGCCATTGCTTCCATGATCGTATTGGGTAGGTTTTCTTCCAAAGAGGGTGTGACAAACACATCTGCCGCTTGGTAGATTTGAATCATTTTTTCCGGGGAACTGATGTGGCCTAATTTGTGCGTTTTCAAAGGCAGTTCTGGTAAATCCTGCGCATTTCCTACCACGATCAATTCCGTTGTTGATTTATCTAAACTTGCTAATGCATTTTCCAAATAGTGAAATCCTTTTTTGGGAGCATTCACGCGCATGGCAACAAATAAGATGTGTTTTTTGCTGGGATCTAGCCCTAATGTTTTTATTGCGTCAGCTTTATTCCCGGGTTTGAAAAGTTCCGTATCGATGGCATTTGGGATGCTTTCGATGGGCTGGTTTTTTAAAATGCTACTTTTCTTGGCGCGTTCCTTTAACCAGTCACTGCATGTGATGATATGCAGATTGGTTTCTTGGAATGCTTGCATTTTTACTTCCCAAATTTGATGACTCAAGTCGTTCGTATGCGGATTCTTGATGAATGTGTCGCAGTTTCCGCAGGCATTTTGGAAATTCAAACATGAGCCACTATGGTGACAACCACCAGTGAATGCCCACATGTCGTGCAAGGTCCAATACACCGGTTTCCCTGTGTTCAATAATTGCTTGATATTCTGAATGGATAACATACCAAAATTCACCCAATGCAGATGAATGATATCTGCTTGTTGGATTAAGGGATGTTGGCTTAAATCCTGCCCAAATCTCCCTGGATTAAAAAGAAAGCGGTCGGATTTGTTTTTTTCAAAGGGTAGGTATACGAGACGTTCGAGAATAAATCGCAGCCAGCTCATCGTTTTTGACCATAGGTTGGTATTCAACGCGATGGAATTGTCATCACCTGTTTTTTCTTGCACCAAGATGCTAACTTGATGTCCCGCTTTTTTTAGCGCTTCTGCCAATCGACCACAAGCAATCCCGGCACCACCATTTTGGTTGTGATAGGAGAGGAGGACGATGTTGAGCGGCTTTGGCATGTTTATGCGAAGAGTTCTTGAATTTTAGCAGCGATGCGTTCGGCAGCTTTCCCGTCCCAAAGCGGTGGAATTTCGCCTTTTTTTACTTCGCCTTTTAAAATGTGCGTTAAAGCTTCGTAGGTTTTATCGGGGTCTAAGTCGGCCAACAACTGATTCGTTCCCATCGTCACCGTGATCGGTCTTTCGGTGGAATCTCTAAATGTCAAACAAGGCACGCCTAGGTAGGTTGTTTCTTCTTGGATTCCGCCGGAATCTGTCAAGATCGCTTGGGCGTGGCTCATCAATTGGATGAATTCCAAATAGCCCAAAGGCTCCGTTAAGATTAAATTTGGGTTGCTTTCAATGGCATCCAGTAAACCAAATTTCTCCATGTGCGCACGTGTGCGGGGGTGGATAGGGAAAACGACTTTGGTCTGCGTAGTGCTTAATTCGATTAATCGTAAGATGGAGGTTAGGCCCAGTTCTGTGTCGACATTTGCGGGGCGGTGCATAGTCATGACGATGTAGGACGATGGACGTTGGTCATTAGACATTAGACCAAGGTCTTTTAGGATCGTGCTGCTTTTTGCTTTTTCTTGGTAGCGAACTAACGAGTCAATCATCACATTTCCTGTGAAGAAAACTTTCTCATCGGAAACACCTTCGCGTTTCAAGTGATCGATGCCGCTTTGCTCCGTCACGAATAGGTAATTCGCCACAGAATCCGTTAAAATTCGGTTGATTTCTTCAGGCATATTGCGATCGCCGGAGCGTAAACCCGCTTCCACGTGTGCTAAAGGGATGCCTAATTTAATGGCAACCAAGGTGCAAGCGAGGGTCGAGGTAACATCACCTACGACGATGACTAGATCCGGTTTTTCTTCAAGTAGAATGGGTTCGAAGGCCAACATGATTTTGGCGGTTACTTCGGATTGTGTTCCTCCGCCGATGCCTAAAAAGAAATCGGGTTTCGGTAATTCCAATTGCGTAAAGAACACGTCGCTCATTTTGGCATCAAAATGCTGTCCGGTATGAACAATTTTAGAAGTCCAATTAGGAAGATTTTGAATAGCACGATGTAGCGGGGCTACTTTCATGAAATTGGGACGGGCGCCTACGACTTGAATTACTTTCATTCGGGAATCTTTGTAAGGATAATAAGGGACAAAGATAGGGAAAAAGCGGGATTGTAGAGACGCGATACCTCGCGTCTATTTACTCCAGGTTATGAATATCTGATACTCTGCATGTATTTGCCTCATAATTGTAGAGACGCGATACCTCGCGTCTATTTACTCCAGGTTATGAATATCTGATACTCTGCATGTATTTGCCTCATAATTGTAGAGACGCGATACTTCGCGTCTATTTTATCAGGTTCTAGATAATCTAAATCTACTCCTAGGAATTCGATGTTTCATTTTGAATATTTCATCATGAAAAAGACTTTAAGTGTCAAAGATCAAAACAAATTTCAAATTAAATCAACACGTGCCGAATGGTGAGATTATTCTAATAATGGACTTTATTTTGTGACAATTTGCACAAAATTCATGCGGCCTAGTTTTGGAACACTTGGGAACGAAAAGGTAATTCTCAATCAATTAGGACAGGTCGCTCGTATTAATTGGTTACAAATACCTACATTTTTCCCTTTTACGTACCTTGGGCCTTTTATCATCATGCCGAATCATTTGCATGGAATCATTGGCATTGAAAAAGCTTCAGATTTTTTAGAAATAAATCAGGCAAGATTTGGCCCACAATCTAATAATTTAGCTTCCATAATTCGAGGGTTTAAATCTTCTGTGAAGGTTGAAGCTAGAAAATTTGATGCTGATTTTGCTTGGCAAGCACGATTTCATGATCGAATAATTCGAGATGAAACTGAGCTTGAAAATATCATTCAATACATATATGATAATCCGATCAAAGGTTAATTTATTATGTAGAGACGCGATACCTCGCGTCTAAATTGAAATAGACGCGAGGTATCGCGTCTCTACAGGTTCAAAAAATAAACGCGTGGTATGCGTATCCATATGTTTTTAGAAATAGACGCGAGGTATCGCGTCTCTACAAACGCGCAGCAATCGCGTACTTAAACGCCTCCATGTAATTCCCTAAGACCGTATGGATATTGATTTCGTTTTGAATGATTTCTTGGGAACGCTTACCCATGATTGCAATTTGATCCGGATTTGCAAAGAGTTTTTCGATGACCGAAACGAGGCTTTCTACGGAACCTGATTCGAAAAAGTGGCCATTGTAGCCTTCGCGGACCAAACGCTTTTCCGTGCCATCAGCAACCGAACAGATAACCGGTTTGGCAAAACACATCGCCTCATTGATGGATAAACCGCCCATGCCGGCCAATACATAAATGCCTGCCTCGCACGTGATTTGGCCTAATTCACGCATGTCATAGATTCCTCCGTGAAATTTAATAAAATCGTAGCCTGCCGCTTGAGCTTTTAAGGCCTCCAATTCGGGGCCATCACCTACGATGCTAAGTTCTGTCTGCGGATATTTTGCGTGTAGCGCCACCGCTGCCTCAATCAACACATCCACCTGCTTCCATTTGACAAGCCGACCGATATGCAACAGGCGAAAGGGATTCGATTTGACATCTTTCAACGCTTCAACGTGTTCAAAAATTACATCCGTATCCGGCGAATTTGCCGTCACAAATACCTTCTCCGCAGGTACGCCATAGGAAGCATGCATCGCCACAGCCTCATCCAAATAGTTGATATGCGCATCCACCAAATTGCTAAATAGCCGACGGGTCTCCCGAACAATCATGAATTTGAATCGCGCCAACATCGATTTATTTTGTTGGTGAGCCTGATTATTTTCTGTCACGCCCCCACCATTTAAATAATAGGAAATTGCCTGATCGTAATGCGGAACTTGGAAAGGAATCTCTTTGGAAACCAAAGCGACATTGTTTCGGCGCAAGAAATTATACCATCCCGGATAAAAAACAAAGGCGGCTTGATAAGGCCAGTTGACCATCAATACATCCGGTTTTTCCTGCAGGATTAATTCCTTCAAACCTTTGAAAAATTTCTTCCCATAATAGGTCGTGTATTCTTCCTGGTAAAAAACCTTGAACTCAATGCCATCTTTGCTCTCGAATACGCCCGCTCCTAAGGTTGCTCCTTTGGCCGATGGAACGACCACACAAACCTCAACGCCCATTTCCTTTTGGAGCTTATTCAATACCAAATTGTAATAATGTGGCAAACCTCCCGCCAATGACATCAACTTCATTTCTTTAATTTATTTTCGATCAATTGGCGGATGTCGGGGGATAAATTAAATGCCCAGCAAGCCAAAAAGAACAATACCGTAACTGCCGAGGAACGTATCCCCACATTCAAAAACCAATTATCGCTAAACTCCGGAATAGCTAAAACAACATAAGCGATGATCAAACTGCACAGAATAATTCCGAGCGTTTTCAGGTCAAAAGGCTGCATGCCCATCTTATTCCAAAGGAAAAAATACTTGATGGCATTGTAGCCGCCCAGCGCGATGAGCGAGGCTAAAGCAGCTCCGTTATATGAATACAGCGGAATGAAAATCAAATTTCCTATCACAATTCCGATAGCCAAAATCAGGTAAAAAATCAGGTCGTAGCGGTAGTATTTGGAATTAATTAAAATCTCGGAGTTCAAGCCTGTGCCCATGTCGATGACTTTTGAAATACCCACCAACAAAACTACCCATTTGCCAGCCTCATAAGCCTCGTGGTTGGGGATGATTTGGTAGATAAAATCCAGATTACACCAAATGCCTAAGAATAGAAAACATCCCACTAATAACAGGTTAGCCGATGATTTTTTATAGATATCTGCGATTTGCGCATGATCATTTCGTTTCCAAGCTTGCGCCAAAATAGGCGTACTTATCGCTGCAATCACATTTCGTGGAATGGCGATCATCAAAGCCATGCGGGAATTGATATCAAAAACGGCCGTCGTTCCTAATCCACCCGCATACGCAGGTAGCATGATTTTCTCGACGTGTTGGATTAATGTGAAACTAGCACCCGCCAATATCACCCAACCTCCGTATTGCAACATTTCGTTAAATACCGGTTTGCGAAGAAATGAAAAATCAAGGCGTGTGTAAAAACGCTTCAATTGTTTGATATAAATCAACAAGCCAATGACCGCAAAAACATAGGAAAGTGTAATGCCTAAAACTAATTGGTCTAAATTCAAATAGCCTAAACCAAAGCCCAAAATCAAGGCTGAATTTGACAATCTCAACAATATTTCACGAATAATGGCAGGGACAACAATCCGCAAATGTACCCGGGCATAAGCTTCCAAAATCGCCATGTAAAGAAAACTACCTGTCAGCGGAATGATGTAATAAAAATAGCGCGGCAATAAAGGCGAAGTATCCGCGTAGATGCTGTGGAAAGTTTCACGTAATCCGATATAGCCTAAGGTAAAAAGGCTTAAGCCAACCAGCGGCGATATCAATAAAAAGGTAAAAAAACCATTGTGCCCATTTTCAGGATCGTCGAAATGCGGAAAGAATCGAACGGCTAATTGGGGAATTCCGAGTTGGGTAAAGGACGCAAAAATCAGCGGAATACTGACTAAAGCTCCTGCGATTAGCCCTACCACATCTTGATTTAAAAATTGATTGTAAAGGAAAATGACATTGAACGTCCCGATCGCCGTCCCCAAGTAGGTGACGATGGAGGCTTTAAGACTTTGCCGTATGACGATTCCCATGCATTATTCGAATAAGGGACAAAAATACACTTATTTTAAAATACTTTTGATTTTTTGACTGAGCTTCACCACATCGTATTTTTCTGATACGTGCTGGCGTGCTGCAATCCCCATTTTTTCTGCTTCCAAAGGATTTTGAGCCAAGAAAATACAGGCTTCCGCCATGGCATCAATGTCATGTTCATCGGTCAAAATGCCTGTTTCTCCCTCGATCACGGCATCCGGAATTCCCGCATGTCGGGTAGAAACCGTAGGCAAACCACAGGCTGCCGCTTCTAAAATAGCTACGGGTGTTCCTTCGGAATCTCCCGCTTTCGTGATGATGGAATGTTGGATGAATACATGCGCCGACTGCAATAATGGCAAGTATTCGTCTTGCGTTTTAGTACCTAGAAAGAATACATGTTTTTCTAACTGGTTTTCAGCTACATAAGCTTTTGCTTCCTCCCACATAGGGCCGTCGCCAACCATCAGCAAGCGAGCGTTAGGGATTTGTTGGAACACCTTTGTAAATGCTTTAAGGCTATGAATCGGTCCCTTTTTCTCCGCAAAACGTGCTACAGAAATGAATGTAAATGCATCCGATTTCGGACCTGCGGGTTTGAATTTTGCTGTATCTACGCCACAAGGAATGAAGTGTAAATTATTTAAAGGACCCGCAATGGCTTCTAGATTTTCCCGCATGGATTGCGCCACCACAATTACCGCTTGTGCACGAGGTAACATGGCCTTGTATGCGGCATGATATTGCGTCAGTGTCTTTTTCTCATTCGCATCAAATCCCAAAAACACTATCGAATAAGGGATATTCGCAGCGATACATGCCTCGTAGATATTCGCACCAAGTGGGCCATAATTTGCGAGAAATGCATCGATTTGGTTCGTGCGCAGGAACTTAATTAAAAAATGCTGATAGATTTTTTTGAAAAAAAACGGAAATAGATTCCGTAAAGTTCCACGAACGATTAAAAGCGATAACGGGAATGGGTATATGGACTTTCCGCTGAAGGTTCTACTCGGTAACCAACCCTCGTAAAGCACCTCGTTAGGTGCTAATTGCTTAATTTGCTCGTCGATAAAGGTCTCGGAATAAGAATGGAAATTCGATCGGGCAATCAGCAAATTCATAATAGGGCTATATTTTATACGAATTTACCCTATTTTTGCTTCACATTAAAAGCGCATGGATAAAATTCTCGTTGTTGGCGGTGCCGGTTTCTTAGGCTTTAATCTCTTGGATTATGTGCAGCAACATGTCCTGGATGGTGCACCTGAAATGGTTGTGTTATCACAGGAGATTCCGGAATCTTCGATTCATTTCCCAGATGTTTTATTTGTGGAAGGGGATTATTCGGATGTGAATACCTTGACTCATTTGTTTGAAACGCATCGTTTTACACACGTTTTTCATTTCGCGAGTTCCATCATTCCGGCACTTTCGACCCAAAACATCCAACGGGATGTGGAGACCAATTTATTGCCTACCATTGGATTGATGGAGGTGATGAAAAAGTTTGCTTGTACGAATTTATTGTATTTGTCCTCAGGTGGGGCTGTGTATGGGAACGAATTACCTACGCATAAAAAGGAGTCGCAGGCCTGCCAACCGATTAGCTCGTATGGTATCATTAAATTGGCTGTTGAGCATTACATACGATTATATGCGAATCTATATCTAATCGATTACTTGATTTTACGTTTGTCGAATCCATTTGGTTTACATCATCGGTCTACGACGCAAGGGGTTATCAATATCGCAATACGTAAGGCATTGCGCGGGGAAAGTTTAGTCGTGTGGGGAGATGGTTCGCAGGCCAAAGATTACCTGTTCGCAGAGGACATCTCGCGGGCCATCATGGATTTGTTTAAGGCTCAGGTAAGCAATCAAACCTTGAATATTGGCTCGGGTCATACGATGTCATTGTTGGAAATTATTGCCTTGGTTAAAACCAAAGTTCCGCATTTTCAGGTGGAGTTTATGGAGGCGATGCCGACGGACGTCCAACAAGTTTCCTTGGACATTACGCAATTGCGCAAACATATTCCGTTTGAATTGACTTCCATCGCGGAAGCCTTTGAAAAAACCTTTGCTTATGAGCAAGCAGTTTTGGCTAGCGAAGATTAAGGATTCTCTTTTGTTCTTCGATCGAGTTTTTGTACTCGACAAAATCCCCCGCTTTTTTCGCGAAATGCATCGCTCTGGATTTATTCCCTTTTCGGATTTCAAGTCGGGCAATGCCCAACAAGGCTAGGCCATGGATGTCTTTGGTAAATCGCTCCTCCCAGGGATGCGTCAGGCCTTTGGCATAATAGGATTCCGCTGCCGCATAGCGCTTGTTCCCGAATTCCTCCCGCATTCCTCGGAAGACATGTGCCGCCCCTTTGAAATAGGGTGAATTGATTTTTTCCAATTGGTCTATGTACGGATCTGCCGCCTCGTATTGTCCGGATAGTGTCAATAATTCAGCCCTTTGCAGAATGTACCAATGGTTATTGGGAAATTGTTGAATCAATTGCGTGTTGTAAGGCAATCCCTTGTGTGGTGTTCCTTCGTATTTGTTGAAAATGTAACTGTAATAGAACAAGGACTCATTGCGTACAAAAATCGTTTTTCGAGTTCCCGCTTCTAGCATAGATAATCCGGTTCGTTTATTTCCCTCTTCGAAAAAGATCATCAAAGGTTTGATGATGGGGTGGAGTTCGGGGTAAGCCACGCGGTAGTAATTGTAAATACCTGAAGAATACAGAAATTCCGGTTGGCGATCCGTATTCTTTATCCCAATTTTCATGAAACTATAGGCCTTTCTTGCATAGGAAACCGCCTTCATGAAATTTTGATTGTCGGCCTCATATGCCGCCAAAAATCCCAAGGATGCCGTGCAAAAAAAGGATGCTTCGAAATCGTTGTTGTTGCGGTCGTAAGATTCTTGCGCCAAATTATAGGCTAATTCCAAAAAGGCTAAATATGCTCTGCTTTGAGCTGGATGATCTTTTAATGGAAAAAATTGCTGTTCATACTGCATGGCCGATAATAAATAGCCAGCCGGATGTTTTGGATGTGCAGCTTTGATCGCATTAAAATCTTCAGAGGATTCTTTGAAGTCGTATTGGTATAAGTGGTTCAATCCCTGCGATATAAGATTCTTTGCCTGCGCATCTTGTAGGAGCTGGGCTGAACTCAAAAATGAGGTAAACAAAAAGCAGCAAAGGAATAAAAATCGCATCGTGAAATTTTGGTACGTAAAAATAAGGAAGCTCTGTGGTTTTTAGGCCTAATTTTTTACTTTTGTTTCTATTTTAATTTCTCCCTCGCCTCATGATTTCATACCAACAATTCACCTTATCGAATGGTCTTCAAGTCATTGTGCATGAGGATGCCAGCACGACATTAGCCGTGATGGATGTTATTTATGATGTGGGGTCACGGGATGAGGATCCTGAACGAACAGGTTTTGCGCATTTATTTGAGCATTTGATGTTTGGGGGTTCCATCAATATCCCCAATTACGACTCGCCTTTGCAGTCGGTGGGTGGTGAAAACAATGCTTTTACAACCCCAGATTTAACGAATTATTACATCTCCTTGCCTTACCAAAATCTTGAAACGGCATTTTGGTTAGAGTCCGACCGCATGTTGTCACTCGCATTTAATCCACAATCTTTGGAAGTGCAACGCAAAGTGGTGATTGAGGAGTTTAAGCAACGGTATTTGAATCAGCCATATGGCGATGTTTGGTTGAAATTTCGTCCCTTGATTTACCAACAACATCCCTATCGCTGGGCGACGATCGGTAAAGAGATTAAACACATTGAGGAGGCCACATTGAAAGATGTGAAGGCCTTTTTTCAAAAACACTACGTGCCAAGTAATGCCATTTTGGTGGTTGCAGGAAAGGTCGATTTTGAAGAGGTGAAAACACTCGCTGAAAAGTGGTTTGGGCCAATTCCAGCAGGCGTGAAGCCAGTACGGAATTTGCCTGTAGAGCCAGTTCAGGATGAAAACCGAAGAATGGAAATCAAGGCCGATGTACCTTCTAATCGGTTATATATTGCCTATCCAGTTGTGGGACGTTATGCGCCGGGATATCATGCGATTGACTTGCTTTCAGATTTATTGGGTCGGAATGAGTCATCGTATTTGTACAATGCTTTGGTTCAAGACCAACGAATTTTCGACTCTTTGCATGCCTCATTGACTGGGTCGATGGATCCGGGTTTATTGGTCGTTTCGGGTCAAGTTTGTGAAGGGGTGGATGTGGCTGATGCCGAAAAATTGTTGCTTGATGCTATTCAAGATTTTGTGAAAACGGGCATTGATGCAGAAGGATTACAGCGTGTGAAGAATCAAGCGGAGGCATCTTTGGTATTTGGTGAGGTGGAAGTGTTGAATCGTGCGATGAATTTAGCGATGGCGGCGAATGCAGGGAATGTTGATTTTGTTAATACAGAGGCGGCGCACATTGCGGCAGTTGAATTGAAAGAAATACAAGATTGGGCAAACAAGCTGTTTGTCCAAGGGAAAAAGAATACATTGCTTTATCTTAAACAAGGATAATCATGAAAATACGCGTAGGACAAGGGTATGATGTACATCGTTGGGTAGAAGGCCGACCGTTTATTTTGGGAGGTGTAGAAATTCCCAGTGATTTTGGGCCATTGGGTCATTCAGATGCTGATTTAGTTTGTCATGCTTTGTGTGATGCGCTTTTAGGAGCGGCAAACATGCGGAACATCGGTTATCATTTTTCGGATAAAGATCCGATGTGGAAAGGCGTTGCTTCCACCTTGTTGCTGAAAAAGGTCATGGAAATGATTCGCGAAAAAGGTTGGGAAGTGGGAAATGTGGATGTGACAGTGGTATTAGATCAGCCGAAATTAAACCCACATATTCCTTTAATTAAAGAGAATTTGGCTTTGGTGATGGACCTTGAGGTAGATCAAATTTCGGTTAAAGCGACCACCTCGGAAGGGTTGGGATTTGTGGGAAGAAAAGAAGGGATTTCGGCGATGGCCGTAGCATTAATTCAAGCTCAATAGCGTCATGAAGATCGATTTAGAAGCAGAAAGACTGGAAATACTGAAGCGTTATCGCAAGCTTTTGCGTACGGCAAAGCCGTATTTAAAAGATGATGATGCCAAGGAAATTAAGAAGGCATTTTTGTTGTCGGCGGAAGCCCACAAAGAAATGCGCCGTAAATCAGGTGAGCCATATATTTACCACCCTTTGGCAGTCGCTCAAATTTGTGTGGAGGAAATTGGTTTAGGGCCTACATCCATCATCGCGGCATTGCTGCACGATGTGGTAGAGGATACAGATACAACATTGCAGGAAATTGAGAAATTGTTCAATCCTAAGATTGCACAGATTATTGATGGATTGACAAAGATTGCTGGAACGTTTGAATATGGTACGTCCCAACAAGCCGAAAATTTCCGGAAGATGTTGTTGACGCTCTCGGATGATATTCGGGTGATCTTGATCAAGCTAGCCGATCGTTTGCACAACATGCGGACCTTGGAAAGCATGGCAAAGGAAAAGCAATTGAAGATTGCATCGGAGACTATTTATCTATATGCTCCTTTGGCCCATCGTTTGGGTTTGAATGCGATCAAAACAGAGTTGGAGGATTTGGGCTTGAAGTTTACGGAGACGGAAGCTTATAAGGAAATTGCCAACAAGTTGATGGAGAATAAGCAAAACCGTGAGAGTTTTGTGGATCAATTTATTCGCCCGATCAAGAAATCGTTGGATGATCGGGGGATGAAATATACCATTAAAGGCCGACCGAAATCCATCTATTCCATTTACAACAAGATTAAAAAGTCGAATACACCGTTTGAGAAAATCTACGATTTGTTCGCGATTCGGGTGGTGTTAGATGTGCCTTTGGAACGGGAAAAAGGGGAATGTTGGGAAGTGTATAGTATTGTGACGGATCATTACCGTCCGAACCCAAGCCGTTTGAAGGACTGGGTTTCTACGCCAAAATCGAATGGTTACGAGTCACTTCATACGACGGTGATGAGTATGCCTTTTGGAAATGATAAAGAAGGTCGCTGGGTAGAGGTGCAAATTCGTACAAAGCGTATGGATGAGATCGCTGAGAAGGGTGTTGCTGCCCACTTTAAATACAAGGGGACGGATACGCGAACTTCGCAGGCATTTGAATCGTGGTTAAGCCAAGTGCGCGAGGCTTTGGAAATGAATGATAAGAGCCAGTCGGCGGTGGAATTAGTGGATGATATCAAGAATTCCCTTTACCACGAAGAGGTCTTTGTCTTTACCCCCAAAGGAAAACTTATTGTGCTTCAGGCGGGTGCTACGGCTTTGGATTTCGCTTTTGAGATCCATACGGAGGTGGGTTCTCATTGCATCGGTGCGAAAGTGGGCGGTAAATTAGTGCCTTTATCGCATAAGTTGAGCAATGGAGATCAATTGGAGATTTTAACCTCCTCCAAGCAAAAGCCATCAGAAGATTGGTTGCGCATAGTTACTACAACGAAGGCCAAAGCGCGGATCAAGGATTGTATCAAAGAGGATAACAAAGGCTATTTGATTCAAGGAAGAGATGTCGTGGAGGCGCGTTTGAAGCATTTGGGTTATCCCAATTTGACGTTGGAAATAACGAACCAATTGCGCGCCTATTTCAATGCGAAGGATGCCAATGATTTGTTCTATCGATTTGGGAAGGCCTATATTTCGGTTGACCAGTTGAAGCACTGGAAGTCCGATAAAGAAATGCATGAGCGGAAGCAGGCGGAGAAAGCCATTAAGGCGCCGATTGTGGATAGCAAATCCTTTAAGAAGGGGATGCAACAGGTAGAAGAGGGGCGCAAGGAATCGGATATTTTGTTGATTGGTGAGGACATGGACAAGGTGGATTATACCTTGGCGAAGTGTTGCAATCCGATTTCTGGTGATGAGGTGTTTGGATTTGTGACGATTAATGAGGGGATTAAAATACATCGGACAACCTGTCCTAATTCGCCTGAACTCTTGTCTCGGCATGGTGATCGCGTGATTAAAGCGCAGTGGACGAGTCAGATTCAGATGTCCTTTGTGGTCGATTTGATTATAAGAGGAATTGACCGTGTCGGGTTAGTGAATGATGTGACACGTGTGATTTCGGATGAGTTGAAGGTGAACATTACAGCCCTATCGATCGGAGTGAAAGATGGTTTATTTGAGGGTAAGATTTCCTTGATGATTCAGGATACATCGCATTTGGAAAATTTGGTTTCTGAGTTGGAAATGGTTGCTGGAGTTATAGAGGTTGCGCGGGAAGATTAAGTAGCATTTTTCCGTTTTTTTTGCTTATTTTACGTTGTTTTTTTTCAATAATGTCTGCAGCAATAGAGAAGTTCGATTCGGTTAAAAAGATTTTCACAGCTTATTTAGAAAATAAGGGTCTGCGGAAGACGCCGGAGCGTTTCGCTATTTTGGAAGAGATTTATTTGCGCGATGATCATTTTGATGTGGAGGAGTTATATATCTCCATGAAAAACAAAAAATATCAGGTTTCGCGCGCGACGGTTTATAATACTTTGGACGTGTTGGTTGAATGTGATTTGGTGGTCAAACATCAATTTGGGCGTAATCAAGCACAGTTTGAGAAGTCCTATGGCCGTCGGCAGCATGATCATTTAATCTGTACGGATTGTCACAAGGTGACAGAGTTTTGTGATCCGCGTGTTCAGACGATTCAGAGTTTGGTAGGAGAGATGTTGGAATTTAATGTGATGCACCACTCCTTGATTTTTTACGGATCGTGTACGAAGAAAAATTGTGAGTTTCGGGATCAATACCAGGCTCAATCACCCGAGTAATTATTTATCATTTATATTCATATTATGGCAGTTGATGTATTATTAGGCTTACAGTGGGGCGATGAGGGGAAAGGAAAGATTGTGGATGTTTTAGCACCTCGTTACCAAGTAGTTGCGCGTTTTCAAGGTGGACCTAATGCAGGTCATACACTTGAATTTGATGGTTTTAAGCACGTTTTGCATCAAATCCCATCAGGAATTTTCCGTCAAGAAGTTCAGAATATTATTGGAAATGGAGTTGTGTTGGATCCAATTATCTTCAAAAAGGAGATTGATGGTTTGGCTCATTTCAATTTAGATTTGCGTAAGAATTTGGAGATTTCAAAGAAAGCATCCATCATTTTGCCTACGCACCGTTTGTTAGATGCGGCGTATGAAAAGGCGAAAGGAGATGCGAAGATTGGATCAACATTGAAGGGAATTGGGCCAACATATACGGACAAAATTTCACGTCAAGGATTACGTGTTGGAGATATGATTTCACCTGATTTTACGGCGAAATACAATGCATTGGTTGATCGTCACAAGGCGATTTTGGATGTGTATAAATTTGAATATGATTTAGCTGCGGCAGAGAAGGAGTTCTTTGAGGCAGTAGCCTTTATGAAGGAATTTCATTTGGTTGATTCGGAATATTCGGTGAATCATGCGATTCAAGCAGGTAAAACGATTTTGGCAGAAGGAGCGCAAGGTTCTTTATTGGACGTTGATTTTGGTTCTTATCCATTTGTTACGTCATCGAACACCATTACTGCCGGAGCATGTACAGGTTTAGGTGTAGCGCCAAAGAATATCGGTGAGGTATTTGGTATTTTTAAGGCTTATGCAACACGTGTAGGTTCGGGTCCTTTCCCAACGGAATTAGAAGATGAAGTAGGTGAGCGCATGCGCCAAGAGGGTCGTGAGTTTGGCTCAACAACCGGTCGTCCGCGTCGTTGTGGTTGGATCGATTTACCTGCATTGAAGTATGCGATGATGATCAATGGGGTGACTCAATTGATTATGATGAAGGCGGATGTCTTGAATATTTTTGAAGAGATTCAGGTTTGTACGGGCTATGAAATGCCGGATGGTACGATGACGGATCAAATTCCATTTGAGATTACAGATATCAAAGTGAAGCCTGTATATGAAACCTTGAAAGGTTGGAATTGCTCATTAGAAGGCATGCGTCGTTTTGAGGAATTGCCTGCAGAGCTTTCAGCTTACATTAAATTTTTAGAGAAGCATTTAGATTTACCGATCAACTTTATTTCAACAGGCCCGGATCGTGAGGCTTGTGTGTTGCGCGGTTCTTTAGCATAAAATGACAAAGGGAATTGATTTAGCTGCTTTGTATGAGAATGAGGTGATCTATTGGGTCACGTCGGAACGTCCTTTGGAGCAGCTAGATCAAGCTCCTGTTTTACTTGCAGAGGAGGTTGTTGAGGTGGGTGTTCCTTCCATCGCTAGTCCGTGGTTGGTCATAGGAGCCATCACCGAAGCGGAAAAATCCCGCTTGCAATTGATCTTTTCGGCGCCACCTTTGACTTTGCCGCAAGGAGATTGGTCCATTATTGATGGGAATCAAATTCAGGTTTCTTTGGAGGAATTTGTGTCAAAAACAGCGCCGACTCGTTATATTTTCTTGGGCGAACATAGTCTTGCTGGTCTGCAAGCTAATCAGATTCAGCAGCTAGGTGCGAGTAAGGTCTATTATTTCCCGCGTTTGATTTCTACGTTGACCGATGAGGAAAAAGCCTTGAAAATGGCGTTTTGGAATGCGCTGAAGTCTTTGGTTTAGCGATGCTTTGCATCGTTTTTGTAGAGACGCGATATCTCGCGTCTTATGTGTAAATAGACGCGAGGTATTGCGTCTCTACAGTCAGGGTTAAATTGACTCGAAGTATCGCGTCTCTATAACGAGTACCTCGCCAAAGGCGCCACATCCTGATTCGTAAATTCTCCCGCTTCGTATTTGAAATGACCTGCCATGGCGATCATACCTGCATTGTCTGTGCAATATTGAAAGGCAGGAATAAACACATCCCATTGTTCTTTTTCGCCCATTTCTTTCAGTCGGCTGCGGAGGCCTGAGTTTGCTGATACTCCGCCTGCAATCGCGATTTGTTTGCAGTTTTTCTCTTTCATCGCCTTCTTCACTTTACGCAAAAGCATATCGATGAGACTTTTTTGAACGGAGGCACAGATGTCGGCCTTATTTTCTTCCACAAATTGGGGATTCTTCTGCGTTTCCTTTTGAAGAAAATAGAGGATTTGCGTCTTGATTCCCGAGAAGGAGAAATTCAAACCGGGCATTTCGCCCAATGAAAATGGAAAGCGATCCGGATTTCCTATTTGTGCTAATTTGTCGATTAAGGGACCACCTGGATAAGGCAGGCCGATGAGTTTAGCGGTTTTATCAAAGGCTTCTCCCACGGCATCGTCTTGTGTTTCACCAATGACCTCCATGTGGAGGGCATCTTTGACCCAAACCAATTGTGTATGTCCGCCACTCACCGTTAGGCAGAGAAAGGGAAATTTCGGTTTGGGCTCCTCAATAAAATGGGCCAAAACGTGCGCCTGCATGTGATTTACTTCGATTAAAGGAATGTCCAAGGCTAGGGCTAAAGACTTCGCAAAGGATGTTCCCACGAGCAGTGCACCCAATAAACCTGGACCGCGCGTGAAGGCAATGGCATTCAGGTCATTTTTGTTTATATTTGCTTTTTGCAGAGCCTCTTGAACGACAGGAATAATCGCTTTTTGATGTTCTCTGCTAGCTAACTCGGGTACAACACCACCCCATTCCGTATGGATGAGTTGGGTTGATATAATATTTGACTTTAATTCTCCGTTAACCATAACGGCTGCGGAGGTTTCGTCACAAGAAGATTCGATTGCTAGTAGGACCATTTGTCTGCAAAAATAGGGCAAAAAAAGTAAACATGGTAAAATACTTAAAGATCCTCGCTAAAGCGATCCTGTACGGGTTGGTAGGAATCTTTTTGCTCATTTTTACTTGCATTTTATTGCTCCGTGCACCTGCCAATCAGATGCTTTTAGCCAATTATTTTACGCCCACCATTAAGCGTGAATTGGGCTATCCCGTTGAAATCAAGGGTATTCAAGTCAAATTTTTCGATGAATTAAGTCTTTCGGGTTTACGCATTCAGGATCCCTGGGGCAAGGAAATGATTTACATTGAGCACCTTGATGTGAATTTTAGCATCAGTGATTTGTTCTTGGGAGGGAATCGGCCAACGCTCGATTATGCGCGTTTGTTGCGACCAAGGGTGCATTTGGTCTTAGAGAAAAAGAAAGGTCAGGTGAATTTAAATCACTTTATAGATCAAATTATTGCCTGGGTAAATCGAAGTTCCACAAGCCCTTCTAAGGGGTCTAGTATGTTTATTATTCGAGAAGCAGAGGTTGTGGACGGGCAATTTATCTTGGACGATGAACAGATTCCTAACACAGGTACCGCGACCCATTTTGATCTGTCGCATTTCGCGATATCCCACATTAATTCCAAGGTAAAACAGTTCTATTCCAAAGGCGATACGATCGGTTTACAGACCATTGGTTTCCGTGCAAGGCATGAGGCTACGCGCTTACAAGTCAAACGCATGAATACCCATTTCATGATTTGCGACAAGCAAATGCGGTTTGATCAATTGGATTTAGCGGTCAATGAGTCCTATGTGGCTAATCAATTTTTGGTCGATTATAAACACATCGAAGATTTGACAAAATGGTTTGATAAAGCCAATATGCATGCGAATTTGGTTAAAACGCGCTTGTCTTCACTGGATGTTGGTCGATTCATCGACGCCATGTATCCCTACAAAGGGGTATATACCGTAACTGGTAAATTAAATGGGACTGTCAGGAAATTAGCCTTGAAGAATTTCTCTTTGGGATTCGGCACCAAAAGCGTGTTGCGTGGTGATTTTTCATTCAAAGGGTTGCCTGAAATTCCGAAGACGCAGATGGATTTCAACATGCGAAATTCATTGTTTATTCCACAAGATTTAGCAGTTTTTATCTCGAAGCCTGCAGCCGACAAGATGCGTATTTTAGGGCCGGTTTCCTTTGCTGGGAAGTTCAATGGAACGCATATGAATTTCCGAACTTCTGGTCAGGCGAATACGGGCTTAGGCTACATGGAAGGCGATGTGTCGATGCGCTTAAAAGACTCGATGGCCTTTTCGGGCTATGACGGACGGGTGGCATTACGGAAGTTTAAGTTAGGCAAACTCCTAACATTGGAATCCTATTTGGGGACAATCGATTTAGCAGCCAAAATCAAAGGGACGGGCTTCTCGAATCAATCGGCGAATGTCGATTTCGATGGCATGATTTCTGAGATAAATTTCAATCGATACGCGTATAAGCGCGTGAGTTTAATTGGGAATTTGCAGAAGCAATTGTTCAAGGGAACGGTTGCTGTCAAAGATTCACATTTGGTGGCTAATTTGGCAGGAGAAATCAATTTGCGACAAGCGAAGCCAACCTATCAACTGGAGGGGAAAGTGGAACGCGCGGATTTGGCAACATTACATTTTACCAAAGAACCTATTCGAATTAAATCAGCTATTGATATTGATTTGGCATTGAATAATGTGGATGATTTAACGGGGCGCGGATTTTTCCAAGATGTATTTATTCAAAAGCCGAATATGGAAGATTTGGCGATGGATATGGTGACGTTTAATGCTGAGAATCGCCCTGGTTCCAAACGCCATTATGTGTTGAATTCGCCTTTTGTTTCCGTGGAGGTGAATGGGGATTTTGTGCCAAGTCAAATGCAAACGGAATTGCTGCAATTATGGGATGAGTATCAATTGTATTTTCAGAAAAATGAAATGGAGCGCAAAGCTTATTATGCTGGAAAATTGCATGATACGGATAATAAATATGGGGCTGATTTTACGATTGTTTGCCATGATGCGGCACCTTTATTGAAGCGCTTTTATCCTACTTTAGGCGTTGCTCATAATACGGTTTTTTCTGGAAATGTGACCAAAGGGCGGAGTTTTCAGGTAAGTCTTGAGGCCTATCCTGATACACTCATTATGGGTGGTTACAAGTTTTATCAATCGGTTTTCTCTTTCCAAAGCTCGAAATATTTAGGAGGCCCTGAGGTTTCCTCCAGCTTGATTTTTCAATCACGAAAGCAACAATTGAACTTTTTAACCCCTACGGAAAATTTCAAATTGGATGCTCTTTGGGATCAGGATCGCATCAATTTTGGCTTAGATTTTAAGCAACAAGGCGAAGAAAATATGGCCCATTTAGGGGGGCTCTGGAAATTTGAAAAGGATGGACTTTCCTTGAAATTCAAGGATTCCTATGTGCGTATTTTAGGGCAGGATTGGTCAATAGATCCGGAGAATCGTGTGCGTATTCAGGGGCAAGATTTACGTGCGGAACATGTGTTAATTTCGAATAAAAAACAGTCGATCGCCCTACAAGGAAGTATCTCCATGGACTCAACGGAAACCTTGAAATTGAAGGTCAATAAGTTCCAATTGGGAACACTCGCGCCGCTCTTTGCGACCAAGGTTCAGGGCGAGATGAATGCCGAATTTAGTTTGCAAAATTGGTATCAAAATACACATTTAGACTCTTGGTTGTTATTGGATTCTTTGCGTTTGGATAAGTTTTACATCGGTGATTTTCAAGGTGTGGGTACCTACGAAGCTGCATCGCAATTGATGGATTTGAATTACCATTTGAATCGTTTGGGTGAATCGGTGTTGTCGGTGAGTGGAACCTATCGCCCTTTTGAGGAGTCGGAGAAATTGAATGTTCGTGCCGAATTGAATAAGACGAATTTGCAGATTTTGGAACCCTTTGCGAAAGGGATCTTCTCAGATTTAGGCGGGGATGCCTCGGGGGAATTACATATTGGTGGCCGTTTTCAGGAACCTATTTTGGATGGAAAAATCATTGTGCGAAATGGGAAAACGACCTTTGATTATTTGAATACGCGTATCCTTTTTGCGGATACCGTACTGTTTAAGTCGCGTCAGATTGTAGGCCAAAACTGGTTGTTGAAAGATCCGGAGGGTAACACGGCACGGATGAATGCCCGTTTGGCATTCCCGAAAAACAGTCCATTTGAATTAGATCTAAAAGCCGATCTGAATCATTATAAATTGTTGAACACGGCACGAACAGCTAAGTCGATTTATTATGGAACGGGATTTGCGACGGGCCCTTTTGCGATACGAGGGACTGTGGATCAACTGGTTATTTCTGCAGATTTGAAGAGTGATCGTGGGACCCGATTATTCATTCCATTGGACCGCGAATATGAACAAATGGATCAAGGGGATTATGCATTTTATAGCCATACCTTAGCGACTGCCGCGGAGCTGAATGAAAAGCCTTTGGTGAATCAATTGAAGCAAGATGGTATTACCATGGATCTTAATTTGGCATTAACACCTGAGGCATATGGGGAGGTGCAATTTGATGCGAAGAAAGGTGATATTATGCGGGTTTACGGCATGGGGAATATTAAGATGACCTTGGATAAGCAGGGTGATTTTAAGATGAATGGGGATTACGCCATCGATCAGGGAGATTATACATTTACGTTGCAGAACTTGATTAATAAGAAGTTTGCTATTCAACGTGGGTCGAAGATTTCTTGGAAAGGGGATCCATTGGAGGCCAATGTAGATATCAAGGCTGTCTATACCCAATATGCGTCCTTGTTTCCAATTCTGTTGGATACGACAAACAAGAGTAATATGCCGGAGTTTAAACGTCGGTACCCGGTCGATGTGACGATTAATTTGCAGAATCGGTTGTTGTCGCCCAACATCACCTTTGATATAGGCATTCGGGATTATCCCAAAGACGTACATTTAAATGGTGCTGTGACGGCCTTTGCTAACCGGATTAAAACGGATGAGCAGGAGTTGACGCGTCAAGTAAGTAATGTCTTGTTATTTGGCCAATTGGTTTCTCCATTTGGCGGATCTGGTATTGCGATCAGTAATTTGATGGGGAATTTCACGGAAATGTTGTCGAATCAACTGAGTAATTTAGCCTCAAAAATAGACAAGGATTTGAATGTGGATGTGTATTTGGGTGGTGGGATTTTGAATCAGGATATTTTATCGAATTTGCAATTACGGGCATCATATAATGTAAATGACCGACTGCGCATTACGCGGAGTGGTGGATTTACTGATGCTCGAAATCAGACAAGTCCACAGTTGTTGCTGGGGGATTGGGCATTGGAATGGTTCATGAATCGGGATGGTTCCTTGCGTTTAAAGACCTATAATCGCAACGTGCAAACTTCCCTTGCGGGTTCTTTGAACTCCTATCAAATCAATCAGACGATTGGATCGAGTATTCTGTTTACGAAGAGTTTCTCGAAGTGGTGGTGGGAGAAATAGACCGTTGGACGTTAGACGTTGGACGTTGGACTGTAGAGACGCGATACTTCGCGTCTAATCCCCAGGATATAACCCCAGACTTCAGTCTGGGGAATTGGCGCCAAGAGCCTCAACAGCAACTAACGAACGTCCAACGTCTAATGTCCAACGTCTAACGTCCAAAAAAAAGACCCCGAGATTGCTCCCGAGGTCCTAAATTCTTTGCTGGCGTCCAAAGTCTAGCGTCTAATGTCTAACGTCTAATTTACTTCACTTCAAACGTCCCCGCACCTACTGTAAATCCTTCAGCGATTAATTCAACCGTGTATTTACCTGGTTTGTAGGAAACGCCACCACGTGGGTAAACAACGCTAACTTCTTGGTTGTCATTAGTATACGTAATAACTTGTTTCGTTGTATAAGTTACATCTTTGCCATTCACGTTAACTTTTCCGGATCCAATTGCTTCATCAGAAAGCGTAGCACCCTCACCGTCGATTACGCGAACGTAAATTGTTTTGTTCTCTAATTTCGTGATTGGGTTGTTAGCCAACGTGAAAACAACTTTCAATTTTTCGATTTTCTTTCCATTCAAACGCGCACGCTCAATTTCTTTTCCTTTCGCATTAACTGCCAATACACGTAAATTTTGTGCTTTTAACGCTGCTGCAATGCTAACCTTACGAGCCAATTCTTTGTTCTTCGCTGCAGTTTCCGTTAAGGTATCCGACAAAGATTTGTTTTGTGTTTTTAAGCCTGTGTTTTCGTTGTTCAAGTTGGTGTTTTGCGTCGTCAACACTTGGTTGCTTTCTGTCAAAATTCCATTTTGCTTCTTCAATTCAACGATTTCGCCATCTTTTTGCGTTAATACCAAATTGTATTCTTTGATTTTTGCTTCGTAAGATGCGATGGTAGCATGATTAGCTTGCTTCAATGAAGATTTATCTTGCTCCAATTGTACTTTCAATGCTTCTAAATCAGCTACTTGTCCACCAAGAGACTTGATTTCAGCGATTTTGGCATCTAATTGAGTAGAGATCGAGTCCAAAGAAGTGCGTGTATTCGCTAATTCAGTTGCTTTTTCTTCGATTGTTGTTGCTTGTTCGTTGTTTAATTGATTCGAACGGAAGTAGAGTACTCCTAGCACTGCTGTCAAGACTGCTAATGCAATCAACGCAATTTTAGAGGTATTGTTGGAAGATTCCATGTAGATTAGATTGATTTTTAAGGGTTTAAATTTTTTCAAGCGCAAAACTACAATAAATTATCAACATTTCATTTCCAATGCGCTTTTTGGTTAATTTGCAGGAAAATCGAAGACAGGATGCCTACGTATGATTTTATAGTGATTGGTTCGGGGATAGCAGGTTTGTCCTATACGGTGAAAGTTGCTCAGCACTTTGAAGATCGAAAGATCCCCGTGAAGATCGCCCTGATCACCAAAACTATAGCGGAAGAAACGAATACCAAATATGCTCAAGGTGGTATCGCTGCCGTTTGGGATACGGATGATTCCTTTGAAAAGCATATCGAGGATACAATGGTCGCGGGTGATTTCATTAGTGATCGTGAAGTTGTGGAAATGGTTGTGCGGGAAGCTCCGGAAAGACTTCGCGAACTGATTGCCTATGGAACGGATTTTGACCGAAAGTCTGATGGGTCGTTTGATTTGGTTAAAGAGGGCGGGCATTCCGACAAACGTATTTTGCATTACAAGGATTCCACTGGAAATGAGATTGAACGCGCTTTATTAGCCAAAGTGAAATCATTTGAATCCGTTGATTTTTTTACCCATTATTTTGCGGTTGATCTGATTACCCAACATCATTTGGGGGAGAAAGTAACGAAAGACACGCCGGGCAAGCAATGTTACGGTGTCTATGTGTTGAATAAAAAGACCAAAAAAGTGGAAACCTTTTTGGGTAAAACAACACTCTTAGCGACAGGGGGTATTGGTCAAGTTTATCAGTCGACGACTAATCCGACCATTGCCACTGGGGATGGTATTGCGATGGCTTATCGGGCCAAAGGTTTTGTTCATGGCATGGAATTCATTCAGTTTCATCCCACGGCTTTATATAATCCTGGGAAGAAACCTTCCTTTTTGATATCTGAGGCAGTTCGTGGCCATGGAGGTATTTTGAAAAATCAGGATGGTTCTACTTTCATGGAAAAATACGATGCGCGTTTGTCTTTGGCACCACGTGATATCGTGGCACGCGCCATTGATTCCGAGATGAAAATTCATGGTGTGGATCATGTTTATTTGGATACTCGACATATTCCGAAGGAGGAAATTCTGCAGCATTTCCCGATGATTTATGCGCATTGTTTGAAGGAGTTGGGATTGGATATGTCGGCCGACATGATTCCGGTTGTACCAGCCCAACATTATTTATGTGGCGGAATTATTGTGGATCATTTTGGCCAAACCAATATTGAAAACCTATATGCAGCGGGTGAATGTTCGCATACGGGATTGCATGGAGCGAATCGTTTGGCATCGAACTCGTTGTTAGAGGCTATCGTTTACGCACACAACGCTTTTGAAAAATCAGTTAGTCAATATGGTACCCAGATCTTACCGGCTGGGATCCCCGACTGGGATGATTCAGGCACGCGAAACCCGGAGGAATTGGTATTGGTGACCGAGATGACGCGAGAATTGGAATCGATTATGTCGAACTATGTGGGGATTGTTCGCACGGATCGCCGTTTGAAACGGGCCTATGATCGTTTGGAGTTGATTTATTTAGAGCATGAGGAATTGTATAAGCAATCGCGTATTACGGTTCCATTGTGTGAATTGCGTAATATGATCAATGTCGCGTATTTAATTATTAAACATGCTCGGGCGCAACGCCGAAATAAAGGCTTGCATTATAACATCGATTTGCGGTAAATCTAGCCGTAGACGCTGACAGGGTTGTGCCCTTGTGGCAAACGATTTTTTACGCGTAATCGTATGTTTATTTTATCAATTAACTGATAAACTTTTTCGCGGATTTTATTTTTTAATGCCTTAAACTCACTATCTTAGCTTCAAATGCGTTAAAGCCAAAGCGGTTTTAGCTCAATCCTAGTTCTGATAGATGAAATATTATAAAGCTTCGACGAAGCACCTATGTGGTGTTTGGTTGATAACATGTTGCATAAGCATTGCACCATTCTTTGTGCATGCTCAATCCTGGAAATGGACCATAGGGTCCGCCATCACGCAATACCAGTTTGAAAATTCCAAAGGGTATCAAATCGATTGGATGAAACCATCGTCGGGTTTGCACGTTGAACTCGCGCATGAACATGTATTGTTGGATACCGTTCGCTTGATTTCCAAGTTTTCTAAATCGGCAATTTATTTCAGTAATCGCCCTAAACTCGCCAAATCGCTGAGTTATTTACAATATTCGATCGGGCTGAATTATCACCAGCTGAACGCCATCGGGGATGTGCAGCAAATCGCTTTTTCTTATCAAACGGATTTTGTCGGGTTCTCTTTTGCCCTAGGCCCCAAATATACCTTTTATAAAGGATGGAATTTGGGCTTGGCGGGTGTGGTGATGGGCCAACAGCTGATAGCCGGGAATCAATTATTGTCCAATCATTATTATCCCTTGACGCAGGACAGTCAATTTAATTCATTCAAAGTGTTTGCAGGATATCAGTTGGAGCTAGCGAAAATGGTTAGTCCGAATATTCGTGCATTTGTCCAAGTCCGAAAGACCGCTAGCCTTTTCGCTCCGCAAAGTCCCACGGGGAAATTGGATATGTCACCCATGACGATTTCAATGGGAATTAGCTTGAATCGTTAAAATGAAAATCAAATGAAGCATTTATATCTACTGTTACTCTTGATTTCGTTGGGGGCATTGGGCCAACAAAAAGGTTTGAATTATCAGGCTGTCATTTTGGATCCCAATACCATTGAAATTCCGGGTCAAGTGATTGCGGGACAACCTTTGGCTAAAGGGAAGGTTTGGGTTCGCTTTACCTTGATCTCTCAGGCTGGGATAGATTATGAAGAAATTCAGCAAACAGCAACGGATGAATTTGGTCTGATAAATTTAACCATAGGGGCGGGCAATTCGACTGCATCTTTGGGTACCAATGCTTCTTCAGGAATTGCTCGATATTCGCAATTTGACTCGATTCTTTGGGATGAAAAATTGAAACGGCTCAAAGTATCTGTGAATTTCACAGGATCAGGAAATTATACAGAGGTAAGTAATCAGCAGTTGACATTTACCCCTTATGCGCTCTATGCGGAGTCTGTGGACTATAAAAATGTGCGTGATGCCCCTAAGAATTTAAGTCAATTCAATAATGATGTGGGTTATTTGGTACCAAAAGATATTGAGCCACTCAAGAAGGAAATTGGCTTAGCGGTCGTTGGCGGGCAAGAAAATGCTGCCAAAATTGAGGCCAATCAAGTCGCGAATAATTTGCGATTTATCGTCATCGATCAATCGATTTCAAAATTGTCGGATCAAGTGGATCAAAACAGTTCAACGATATTGTCGATGAACAACACCTTGAATGATCATGAAGCACGTTTACAACAGAATGTCAGTCAAATTCAGAATACTTCCACGAGTATTATGGGTCAAATTGGCTATTTGCAAAATCAAATTTCGTCGACACAAAATGCTTTATCTAGCATTACGAGTGTTTATGAATTAGCAGCGAATAAGTCTACAGCTTTGGATTTAGGAAATTCCCAACCGAGCAATACGCTGTATCCGACGCAATTGGCTGTGAAGTCTTATGTCGACAATGCCATGTCCAATGTCATTACGGTGGGAACGCCGGATGCGACGACTTTGGCGACGGGTAAGGTTCAATTAGCGGGTGATTTGGCAGGAACGGCCACGGCACCTACGGTTCCGGGTTTGGCATTGAAAGAATCTTTGTCAAATAAGTCGACGGATGTGGCGGCAGATGCGGCATCGAATACGAAATATCCTTCTGTGAAAGCAGTTAAGGATTATGTAGATGTGGCTACCACGGGGATTGCTTTTCAGGCAGCTTTAAATGCCAAAGCGGATATTAATTCGCCCACGTTTACGGGAACACCTTATTTGCCCTCAGGTTCTACGGGTGTTACTCAGTCGCCGGGGAATAATTCGACTTCTTTGGCGACGACGTCTTTTGTTCAAACAGCCATGGCGAATGTCACAGTACCCGATGCAAATGCCACAACCAAGGGGAAAGTACAGTTGGCCGGCGACCTAGGTGGTACTGCCGCTGCGCCAATTGTGGCCAAATTGCAAGGGGCAACATTAAGTTCATCGTCTCCTACGACGGGACAAGTTTTGAAATACAATGGAACGGCATGGGTTCCGGATGCGGTGGTATTAGCCGAGGCGCAGACCTTGTCTTTGTCGGGAACCACGGTCACACTTTCGGGTACGAATAGTTCCGTTACGCTTCCGGCTGTAGGGGATGCAACATCCTCCGCCACGGGAAAGGTGCAATTGGCCGGTGATTTGGGTGGTGTGGCTACTTCTCCGAATGTGGTAAAGATTCAGGGAATTCCGGTTTCAACGGCGACTCCCTCAATAGGTCAGGTTTTGAAATACGATGGGACGTCCTATGTGCCCAATAGTTCGATCATGGCGGAAACGCAGGTATTGAGTTTATCGGGTTCAACCTTGAGTATTTCGGGAACGAGTAGTTCAGTGGTATTGCCTTCGTCGACGAGCTCATCCGTTGGTTTGATGCAATTAGCTGGGGATTTAGGAGGAACGGCTACGGTTCCTAAAGTTGTGGGGATTCAAGGAATACCAGTTGCTACGACGGCTCCCGTAACCGGTCAGGTCTTGAAATATGATGGGACAAATTATGTGCCCAGCAATTCGATTATGACGGAAACGCAAACCTTAGGATTAAGTGGGTCAACGCTAACGATTTCGGGAACAAATAGTTCGGTGGTGATACCGATTGCGGCAGATGCGACGTCTTCATCGAATGGTATTTTGCGTTTAGCGGGGGATTTGGGCGGAACGGCAGCGTCTCCTTTGGTCGCTAAAATTCAAGGAAAAACGGTGAGTTCGACGGCTCCTACAACGGGTCAGGTATTAAAATATGATGGTACCCAATGGGCGCCTGGTTCTACGGTGACGACAGAAACGCAGACTTTGTCTTTGTCGGGGTCAACCATCACCATTTCAGGTACGAATAGTTCGGTGGTTTTGCCGGTAGCGGCGGATGCGACGACGACTACGAATGGGATTTTGCGATTGGCAGGTGATTTGGGAGGAACGGGAACGACGGCTGCGGCACCTGTGATTTCCGATAATGCGATTACGACGGTGAAGTTGGCCAGTGGCGCCGTAACCGATGCCAAATTTTCGGGTACTTTATCAATTGCCAAAGGGGGGACAGGATCTGCCACCCAAAATTTCGTTGATTTAACGACGGCCCAAACGGTTGCAGGCGCAAAGACTTTTTCAGGTAATATGGTCGTAGGCGGAACATTAACAGCCGGTGGGATTTTGTATCCGAACACGAATGGTACGTCGGGTTTTGTATTGACCTCAAATGGTGTTGGTGGGGCGACTTGGGCATCGGTTCCGGTGACATCGCTTTCGGGGACGTTATCGGTAGCGAATGGAGGTACCGGTTCAACGACCAAAAACTTTGTGGATTTAACGACGAATCAAATTGTTGCGGGAGATAAGTCGTTTACGGGGACGACGTCAACGGCGGATTTGAATGGTACGAATGGATTTTTCTCGAGCACTTTGGGAACGAATGGAGCGACTTCTTTGGGATCAACTTTGATTGTGGCTGGCAATGTGACATTAAATGGAACGGCGAATGCTTTGGGAAATATCAGTTCAGGAACTTGGAATGGGTCGACGATTGCGGTGGGTCGAGGCGGAACGGGTGCGACGAGTTTAACGGGGATGTTGAAGGGGAACGGTACGTTTGCGGTGACGCAAGCGGTGATTAATACAGATTACAGTTTGGTTAGGTTAGTTTCAGATGAATATGTGATTGCAACGCCTGGACAAACGGCATTTACGTTGACTCAAACGCCCAATGTAAATTCAACGGTCCGCTTGTTCATCAATGGGGTACGTATTTCCAAAAATGCTTTGTCGGTGAGCGGAACCACCCTCACCTACAATCCGGCTAACAATGGTGCGGCGAGTTTGATTGTCAATGACCGGGTTCAAATTGATTATTATTATTAAGTAGTATGCGTTTGTTTCAATTGCTTTTTGCTGAGTTGCGGAAGCCTGTTTTCAGGTTGGTGGGCTTGCTATGGCTTTTGGTTTTTGTGGCGGAGGCGCAGCATAGTAATGTGGTGATTTCTACGGCGGCCAATGCGAATGGATCGTGGTCATACAGTGGAAGCACGTATACGTTTACCCCTACCGCTGACAATGCGGTGATCAATAATGTGACGCTTCAGAATTATTTACAGAGTTATTCGGTAGAGATCAAGACGTCACGAGTGGGAGGTACGCAGGTGGGTAGTATTGTGTTTGATGCTGGTGTGAGTGTGAGTAAGGCCTCGAGTAGTTCGAGTGCT
>Ga0228699_1000035_pt1 | contig 139900 bp, 140 predicted proteins | sample McNCre217_Aug_MG_FD_178016 | JGI IMG/M metagenome (GOLD analysis project Ga0228699, IMG submission 178016) | Freshwater microbial communities from McNutts Creek, Athens, Georgia, United States - 2-17_Aug_MG | ecosystem: Environmental > Aquatic > Freshwater > Creek | place: USA: Georgia... | reverse complement strand
CTCAGCGCCTTCGTGTAGGGCGCCCAGTTCTTCGTCTTGTACTTCTTCTTGGCCGGCTTGCTCATCCCGTCAGCCTACTTCACCGCTCGGCCATCGGCTGTCAGGGCGGGTTGTGCAACAAAGCCGTAGACAAAGTCACCCACATCTGCGAACAGCCAATGGATCGCCACAAGAAGGCGAAGCGGATGAATTCCGCTTCGGAGAGGTCGTATCAGTCGGTTGATTTGGGCGCAGCCACCATCTTCATGCGTCGAGAGCATCGCCAGTTCTGGTAAGGACTGCAGATGCGTGCAATGCGCAACATAGGACTTGGTGGCCTCCTTCAGCCGAACATGACCTGCGGGGGTAATCCATCCACGGTCTTGCATACGCCGCAGGATCGTGGGCTGGACCTTCTCGGCGTGCAGCCAGCCATCATCTCGGTCAGTCCCAGCGAGTTCTGTCACCCACAACGAAAACTCGTGCAAGGCATGCAGGCATCGCGCCTCCGAAGCACCAAGTACCTCGGTCAGATTACGGTCATGGGGAAGTTGCCAAGAGAAGCGCTCAACGCCGTTGTGCTTCACGGTCGAAACGCGCAAAGGCGAGGCATGTACCGGACAGATCCAGACTCCGGGAAACTGATGCTCAGCGTGCCAGTACGCCCAGCCATTCCGCTCGACATCGGCCGTCATGCATGCGATGCAGGCCTTGAGTGGGTGGTTCGCGCCAAATCGGCTGGTCAGCAGCCCCAGTTTGTACTTTAGGTGGGCAACAGACGGCCCACCCATGATCTCTACGGTCTCAGCTACTGCAGATGGGCGCAGGAAGGGCCGGTAGAAGCGCAGCAACGTCCGGTTCTCGGCGATCGGTACCGGGCCACCCAGTAACTGGCCTGTTCGTGAAGAGAACGTCCTGAGGGCGCTTGGCAGGTCGTGGTGCAAACCCAGGCGTCTACCGCCAAACAGGATTTCCGCAGACTTCCATGACGACGAATAGCCCCACAGCCGATGGAGTCGGCCACAGAGGCTGAAGAGGGTCTCATCTGGTAGCCACGAAAGCAGCGGACCTGCGAGGGTGCCCGGTGCGGTGAAAGGCTGGTCTGTCAGCGACACATCGGAAGACTGACACCGTCTTGGCGCAGAGACAAGGACCACGCGACAGACGCGGCGATTCGCTCGCCTAGCTCTGGCTGAATGCGGATGCTGGTCGGCCAAGACGAACGGCTGCGCGGGCAAGAGCACTCGCACGTGCTGCGGTAGCACACAAAGCAGAAGTGGCAGCCTCGGGCTGCCACTTGTTCGTTCATCCCCGTCTGCCGAGCGTAGCGTCCGGCATGGAGATGCTGTTTACGACTCTATCGCCACGTTTACGACTTTAATGTCGTGTTTACGACTTTATTTGTCGAGAACATTCCATTTACGAGGCGCAATCCCTCACTCCACCGTCACCGACTTCGCCAGATTCCGCGGCTTGTCCACATCCGTCCCCCGCGCACACGCCGTGTGATACGCCAGCAACTGCAGCGGCACGACGTGCAGGATCGGGCTCAGCGCGCCGTAGTGCTCCGGCATGCGGATGACGTGGACGCCCGGCTCGTTCTCGATGCGCGTGTCCGCATCGGCGAAGACGAACAGCTCGCCGCCCCGCGCCCGCACTTCCTGCAGGTTGCTCTTGAGCTTTTCCAGCAGCTGGTCGTTCGGCGCGATCGTGACGACCGGCATCGACGCGTCCACCAGCGCCAGCGGGCCGTGCTTGAGCTCGCCGGCCGGGTAGGCCTCGGCGTGGATGTAGCTGATTTCCTTGAGCTTCAGGGCGCCTTCCAGCGCGATCGGGTAGTGGCGGCCACGGCCCAGGAACAGCGCGTTCTGTTTCGGCGTGAACAGCTCCGCCCACGCGATGATCTGCGGCTCCAGCGCCAGCACCGACTGCACGGCGGCCGGCAGGTGGCGCAGGTTGCGCAGCGCGGCGGCCTCGCCCGTTTCCGGCAGGTTGCCGCGCTGCTTGGCCAGCACCAGCGTCAGCAGGAACAGCGCCACCAGCTGCGTCGAGAACGCCTTGGTCGAGGCCACGCCGATCTCGACCCCCGCGTGCGTGATGAAGGCGAGCTTGCACTCGCGCACCATCGCGCTGGTCGAGACGTTGCAGATGGTCAGCGTCTGCTCCATGCCCAGCGCGCGGGCGTGCTTGAGCGCGGCCAGCGTGTCGGCGGTCTCGCCGCTCTGGCTGATGGTGACGACCAGCGTCTTCGGGTCGGGCACGCTCTCGCGGTAGCGGTATTCGCTGGCGATCTCGACCTGGGCCGGGATCCTGGCGATGCTTTCCAGCCAGTACTTGGCGGTCATGCCAGAGTACGAGCTGGTGCCGCAGGCGAGGATCAGCACCTTGTCGATCTGGCTGAACACCTCGGCTGCGCCGCCGCCGAACAGCGCCGGCGTGATCGTCTCGACACCTTCGAGCGTGTCGGCGATCGCGCGCGGCTGCTCGAAGATTTCCTTCTGCATGTAGTGGCGGTAGGGGCCCAGTTCGGCCGCACCGCTGTGGGCGTGGACGGTCTTGACCGGGCGGTCGATGCGCACGCGGGCGCCATCGGCCTTGGCCGTGATCCAGTACTTGCCCTGCTGCAGGTCGACCACGTCGCCCTCTTCCAGGTAGACGATCTGGTCGGTCACGCCGGCCAGCGCCATCGCGTCCGACGCCAGGAAGTTCTCGCCCTGGCCCACGCCCAGCACGAGCGGCGAGCCTTCGCGGGCGCCGACGACGCGCAGCGGCTCTTCCTGGCAGAACACCGCGATCGCGTAGGCGCCGCGCAGCTGCGGCAGCGCGCTCTGCACCGCGTCGAACAGGTCGCCCTGGTAGAGCGAGTCGATCAGGTGGGCGATGACCTCGGTGTCGGTCTGGCTGGTGAACTCGTAGCCGCGGGCCTTCAGCTCGGCGCGCAGTTCGTCGTGGTTCTCGATGATGCCGTTGTGCACCAGCGCGATGCGGCCGGCCTTGGCGCTCTTGGCGTCGACGCCGGTGCCGTGGCTGAAGTGCGGATGGGCGTTGTGGACGGCCGGCACGCCGTGGGTGGCCCAGCGGGTGTGGGCGATGCCGACGAGGCCTTCGATGCCGTCGTTCAGGACCTGCGTGTCCAGCTCGGCCACGCGCGAGGTGCTGCGCGAGCGGCGCAGCTGGCCGCCCTGGTGCACGGCAACGCCGCAGGAGTCATAACCACGGTACTCCAGGCGCTGCAGGCCCTGGAGCAGGATGGGGACGATGTTGCGCTGGCTGACGGCGCCGACGATTCCGCACATGGTGGCACTTCCCTAGGCAATGGGTGAATGGAGACAGGTGATGATCGTAGCGAGCCTGTCGCGGAATTAATATGCAAAAAACAATCATTTAAGACGAATTCGTTCACCACCCATTAGTATTGCAATGAACCATCATTTGACAACATGATCTGGAGATTCATTGCATGAGATTCCGCGACGCGATGCCACTGGACGCCATCGATCTGCGCCTGCTGGACGAACTGCAGCGCGATGCCACCCGCTCGAACCAGGCGCTGGCCGACGCTGTGCACGTCTCGGCCGCCACCGCCTTGCGCCGCATCAAGCGGATGACGGACGCGGGCGTGATCGAACGCACGGTGGCCGTGCTGTCGCCCGAGGCGCTGGGCCATGGGCTGACCGCCATCGTCGAGGTGACGCTGGACACCCAGTCGGTCGAGCGCTTGTCGGCCTTCGAGACCCGGGCCGTGGCGGACCCGGCCGTGCAGCAGTGCTACCGCACCCAGGGCGGGCCGGACTTCGTGCTGATCGCCCAGGTGGCGGACATGCCCGCCTACCAGGCGATGGCCCAGCGGCTGTTCACCAGCGATGCCAATGTGCGCAACGTGCGCTGCTTCTTCAGCCTGCACCGCGCGAAATGCGGACTGCAGATCGCGCTGCCGAAGCCGGTCAGCCCTGGCGCAGCAGGCGCTTGAGCCAGGACGTCGGCGCCGCGCGTTCGCGGGCGAGCCAGGCGTCGTAGACGGCGCGCCGCGCCGGATCCACCAGGACGGCGCAGGCCAGACGCCGGTCCTCGGCCCGGTGCGCCTCGCTGCGCTCCTCCGGCAGATCGCGGCGCTGCAGGGGTGTCAGCGGCGGCGGCAGGGTCGGCTCGATCCGCATCCACGCGATCTGCAGCTCGGTCGCCGTGCAGTCCTCGGGCAGGCCGAGGCGCTGGTAGTGCGTCGGCTCGATCGGCAGCACGCCGGTCGGCACCACAGGCGTGGCAGGCGCGCCCGCCGCCGACCCACGGCGCCATGGCAGCAGGCTGCTGGCGAGCGTGCTCACTTCTTCGGTGCCTTCACCGGACGGGTCCAGCCGCTCAGGCTGGTCTGGCGTCCACGGGCCACGGCGAGCTGTCCGGCGGCGACATCCTTGCTGATGGTCGAGCCCGCGCCCACGGTCGAGCCGGCCCCGATGGTCACCGGCGCGACCAGCACGCAGTTGGAGCCGATGTGGACATCGGCCTCGATGGTGGTGCGGTGCTTGTTGGCGCCGTCGTAGTTGGCGGTGATGCTGCCGGCGCCGTAGTTGACGCGCTCGCCGACCACCGCGTCGCCCAGGTAGGCGAGGTGGTTGGCCTTGGCGCCGCGGGCCATCGTGGAGTTCTTGACCTCGACGAAGTTGCCGATGTGGACCTCGTCGCCCAGCTTGGCACCCGGGCGCAGGCGGGCGAACGGGCCGATCTGCACACCCGCACCGACCGTGACGCCCAGCGCCTCGCCGTCGATGTGCGTGAAGGGCTGCAGCACGGTGCCGGCGCCGATGGTGGCGTTGCGGATGCAGCAGTTGGCGCCGATCGTCACGTCGTCGCCCAGCGTGACCGTGCCCTCGAAGACGCAGTTGACGTCGATCGACACGTCGCGGCCGCAGGCGAGCGTGCCGCGCAGGTCGAAGCGCGCGGGGTCCGCCAGCCGCACGCCGGCTTCGAGCAGCGTCTCGGCCTGCTGCGCCTGGAAGCGGCGCTCCAGCTGCGCGAGCTGCAGCGGGCTGTTCACGCCGAGCACCTCGGTCTCGCTCGACGCCAGCGTGGCGACCACCGGCACGCCGTCGGCCACCGCCATCTCGACGATGTCGGTCAGGTAGTACTCCTTCTGCGCGTTGTCGTTCTTCAGGCGCGACAGCCAGCGCTTCAGATGCGCAGTCGGCGCGGCCATCATGCCGGTGTAGCCCTCGCGGATGGCGCGCTGCGCGGGTGTCGCGTCCTTGTGCTCGACGATGGCGCGGACCTGCTCGCCCTCGCGCACGATGCGGCCGTAGCCGGTCGGGTCGTCCAGCGCGACGGTCAGCAGCACCAGCTTCTCGCCGCCGCAGGCGTCGATGAGCGCCTGCGCGGTGGCGGGGCGGATCAGCGGCACGTCGCCGTTGAGGATCAGCGTCGTGCCGGCCTCGGGCAGTTCGGGTGCGGCCTGCTGCACGGCGTGGCCGGTGCCGAGCTGCGGCTCCTGGCGGACGAAGGCCAGCGGCGCGGCGGGCAGCGCGGCGCGCATCGTGCTTTCGACCAGCTCGGCGCCGTGGCCGGTGATGGTGATCAGGCGTTCAGCCCCGAGCCCTGCGCCCATTTGCAGGACGTGCTGCAATAAGGGGCGACCTGCCAGCGCATGCAGCACCTTGGGGCGGGCGGACTTCATCCGCGTGCCCTTGCCAGCGGCCATGATCACAACGTCGAGCAACATGCACAGATCCTCTCTATCGAAGCGTGTTCCGAATTCTCGGGAATCCCTGATTATCGGGAACGGCGTGACAGGGCTGCGAACAGCCTGGCTTAACAGGTGGGCCCGGAACGTGCTGCTTTTGTCGGTTTGTGCACTGCTGGCGGCGTGCAGCACGCTGCGCATCGGCTACGCCCAGGCCGACACGATCGCCTACTGGTGGCTCGACCGCTACCTCGATTTCAATGCGGCACAGGCGCCACAGGTGCGCCAGACGCTCGCGCAGTGGCAGACCTGGCACCGCACCCGCCAGCTGCCCGAGGACATCGCCCTGCTCGAACAGGCCGCCCAGGACGCCGCGGTGGACGCGACCCCCGCGCAGGCCTGCCGCTGGTGGAAAACCGTGCAAGGCCGCCAGGAGTCGTACCTGAGCATGCTGGCCGAGCCGATGGCCGAAACGCTCGGCAGCCTCGACGAAGGACAACTGCGGCACCTGCAGACCCGGCTCGACGCCAACAACCGCGAATGGCGCGACACCTACCTGCGCGGCGACCACGACCAGCGCCACCGCGCCTCGGTCGAGCGCGTCATCGACCGGGCCGACACGCTCTATGGCCGCATCGACAGCGCGCAGCGCCGCTTCATCTCCGAGCGCCTGCGCAGCGCGCCCTGGGATCCGCACCGCTGGCAGCAGGAACGTCTGCGCCAGCAGCAGGAACTGGTCACCACGTTGCATGCGGTCGCCGCACCGGGTCTGGACAAGGCACAACGCGCCGGCCTGCTGCGCACCTGGGCGAGCGCCACGGTGCGTCCGCCTGACGAGGCGGCGCGGCAGTACCGGGAGCAGCTCGTGCGCTTCCAGTGCGAACTCGCCGCCGACCTGCACAACCGCACCACGCCCGAGCAGCGCGAGCACGCCGTCGAGCGCCTGCAGGGCTGGGCCCAGGATCTGCGCAGCGCGGCCGGGGCTATGGCAGCTGCACGGTGACGTGGCGGGTGCCGGCCTTCAGGTCCGGGAAGCCGCTCAGGCCGGCATCGAACAGCAGTGGCAGGTAGTCGGCGCTGGAATAGCGGGCCTCGTGCCGGACCTGGATCTCGACCAGCTTGTCGCGGCTGGCGCGGTCGATGAAGAGCAGTTGCACCTGCTGGCGGTCGTAGGTCGCCGGCTCGCCGACGCTGCCGCCGAAGCCGCCACGGCCGCCGCCCACACCCACACCCACACCGATACCGACGCCGACCGCGGCATGGGCCCGGCGATCGGGTCGCAACGGTGCGCCACCGCCACGCGCCGGCCACCACGGCGCCGGGTCGGCGAAGGGGCTCAGCACCCGCGCGCGGCTCCAGCCCGTCTGCACCAGCACATCGGCCCGTGCGGCGCTGTCGGCAGCCACGAAGCCCACGCGCTGCAGGGCCTGCGCCGCAGCGTCTTCGAGCTGCACCTGCTCCGGGTTGCCGGCGTCCTGGGAGGGCAGCCGGTCGAAGGCATAGCGGCCCGGCAGGCGCTGGTCCGGCCAGGCGCCGAAGGTGACGACGTCCACGCCGATCTGCTTGAACGCGGCGCACCCGGGCAGCAGCGCCACGGCGGTGGCGGCGACCAGTGCCAGACCCCAGCGGCGGCGGTCGGGGCGAAACCCATCGGGTGGAGCGGGAACCTTCGGCATCGCAATCTCCTGCTTGGTGGCGGGGTGATCAGCCGCCGCCGGACGCCACGGCGGTCCGGCGCAGCGCCGCCAGCGAGATGCCGGCCTCGGCCGGCAGCGCGGGGGCCGTCGGCGTGGCGCACGCATCCTCGTCGTCCTCGTCGAACGCCTTGTCGCCCTGCGGGTTGACCTCGCCGGTCGGGCGGATGGTCTCGAAGGGGAACAGCGCGCGGTCCATCAGGTGCGAGGGCACGACATGCGCGAAGGCGCGGTGCATGTTGTCGATGCGGCCCGGGTGCTGCTTGTCCCATTCGCGCAGCATGCGCTTGATCTGCACGCGCTGCAGGTTTTCCTGCGAACCGCACAGCGTGCAGGGGATGATCGGGAACTGGCGGTGCGCGGCCCAGCGCTCCAGATCCGTCTCCGGGACATAGGCCAGCGGGCGGATCACGGTGTGGCGGCCGTTGTCGCTGACCAGCTTCGGAGGCATGCCCTTCAACTTTCCGCCGAAGAACATGTTCAGGAAGATGGTGCCGAGGAAGTCGTCGCGGTGGTGGCCCAGCGCGATCTTGGTGGCGCCCAGCTCCTCCGCCACGCGGTAGAGGATGCCCCGGCGCAGCCGCGAGCACAGGCTGCACATCGTGTCGCCCTCGGGGATCACGCGCTTGACGACGGAGTAGGTGTCCTGGTTCTCGATGTGGAACTCGACGCCGCGGCTGGCCAGGTACTCGGGCAGCACATGCGCCGGAAAGCCCGGCTGCTTCTGGTCGAGGTTGACGGCGATGATCGAGAACTGGATCGGGGCGCGCTGCTGCAGGTTGAGCAGGATGTCGAGCAGCCCGTAGCTGTCCTTGCCGCCCGAGAGGCAGACCATGACGCGGTCGCCGTCCTCGATCATGGCGTAGTCGTTGATCGCCTGGCCGACCAGGCGGTGCAGGCGCTTGCTGAGCTTGTTGGTCTCGTGGGCGGCGCGCCGCTCGGGGTCGGCGGACCGCGGCGCGGCAGCGGAACTCGGGGAGGTGTCGGTGGTCTGCATGGTGGGCGGAATTGTCGCCGCACTCGCACGCCCTGCACCACCGCCTCACCGCCTCACCGCCTCACCACTGCCCCGTCTCCACCCGGATCGCCACCTCGCAGTCCTCGAAGATCTCCAGCTTGGCGATGCGCACCCGCACGCCGAGCACGCCGGGCAGGTCCATCAGCCTTGCAGCGACCTTGCCGATCAGGCTCTCCAGCAGGTTGACGTGCTCGGCGGTGCATTCGTCGATGATGATCTTGCGCACGCGGCGGTAGTCGAGGACGTGGAACAGGTCGTCATCGGGCGGGGTCAGCGGCTGGGTGCCGAGGTTGAGTTCGGCGTCGACGGCGATGGGCTGCGGGGCAGTCTTCTCGTGGTCGAGGATGCCGAGGCTGGCATCGAAGCGCAGGCCGGTCAGGGTCAGGATCTGGGTGCCGCGGGTGGTGGACATGGGGAACTGGCTACCTTTCTACAATCGGCCGGTGAACACCGCCACCGCCTCTCTCCCCAGTGTAGCCAGCGACCCGCTGCCCGCCGTCCCGGCGCTCCAGGCCCTCATCGCCGACGAGATCCGCCACCGCGGCGGCTGGATCGGCTTCGAGCGCTTCATGGCGCTGGCGCTGTACCAGCCAGGTCTGGGCTACTACAGCGGCGGCGACCGCCAGTTCGGCGCCCTGCCCGCGTCCGGCAGCGACTTCATCACCGCGCCGGAGCTCTCGCCGCTGTTCGGCCGCGCGCTGGCCCGCCAGGTCGCGCAGGCACTGGCCGCCACCGGCACGCGCGAGGTCTGGGAGTTCGGCGCCGGCTCGGGCGCGCTGGCCTGCCAGCTGCTGCAGACGCTGGAGGAGCTGGGCGCCGCAGTCGACCGCTACACCATCGTCGACCTGTCCGGCACCCTGCGCGAACGCCAGCGCCAGCGCCTCGCCCAGGACGTGCCGCGGCTCGCCGACAAGGTGCGCTGGATCGACGCGCTGCCGGAGACGTTCGAGGGCGTGGTCGTCGGCAACGAAGTGCTGGACGCGATGCCGGTGGTGCTCGTCGCCTGGGACGGCGCGCAGTGGCAGGAGCGGGGCGTGGCGCTGGACGAGGCGGCCGGCACGCCGCAGTTCGTCTGGGCCGACCGGCCGACCGACCTGCGTCCGCCGGTGGACCTCGGCTTCGTGCCCGGCACCGTGACCGAGCTGCCGCGGCAGGCCAGCGCCTTCCTGTCCACGCTGGCGGCGGGGCTGCAGCGCGGTGCGGCATTTTTCATCGACTACGGCTTCCCGGAGCACGAGTTCTACCACCCGCAACGCACCGGCGGCACGCTGATGTGCCACCGCGCTCACAAGGCGGACCCAGACCCGCTGCACGACGTCGGCCTGAAGGACCTGACCGCCCACGTCGACTTCACGGCGATCGCGCTGGCCGGGCAGGACGCCGGGCTGGAGGTGCTGGGCTACACCTCGCAGGCGCGCTTCCTGTTCAACTGCGGGCTGCTGGCCGACCTGGAAACCGCGGATCTGCGCGGCAGGGCCATGGCGCAGAAGCTCGTCACCGAGCACGAGATGGGCGAGCTGTTCAAGGTGATCGGCTTCGTGACCGAGGCCGCGTCCTTCGAGGCGATCGGCTTCAGCGCCGGTGACCGCAGCCACACGCTCTGACCGACCGGACCGGACACACCCCATGCGCTGGCTCATCGTCTTCACGCTGTCGTGCCTGGTCTTCAACGGCCTGCACGGCTGGCTGGAGAAGATCGGGCTGGGGCACCTCCCCGGCGACTTCAGCGTGAAGATCGGCGCGCGGCGCTGGCACTTTCCCTTCGGATCGAGCGTGCTGCTGACGCTGATCGGGCTGGCGCTGGCGCGCTGGCTCTGAGCCGGGGGCGCCCCGGCCCCGGCACACCACATCAACCCGCGAGGTCCGCCAGTGCCTCCTTGACGCCGTCCTCCTGCAACGGACGGTCCGCACCCGGCAGGTGCAGCGCCGCCTCGGCCGGCACGGGTGTCGCGCAGTCCTTGTGGATGGCGCCGTCCTTCATCACCAGCTGCACCTTGGCCGGATCCAGCAGCAGGGCCAGGTTCTTCAGCGGATCACCATCCACCAGCACGAGGTCGGCCAGGTAGCCCGGGCGCAGCATGCCCAGCTCGTTCGGCCGCTGCATGATCTGGCCGCCCAGCCGGGTCGCGGACCGCAAGGCCTCGGCTGGGGTCATGCCGATGTAGTCCACGAAGTACTGCAGGTCGTTGGCGTTGGTGCCGTGCGGCATCCAGGCAAAGCCATAGTCGCCGCCGGGCAGGATGCGGATGCCACGCTTGTGCATCTTTTGCAGCGTCTCGGCGGCGATCTCCAGTTCGCGCTTGTAGCCCATCGCCTCGGCCACCACCGGGGTGATGCCGTACTCCGACGCATGGAAGTTGGTGCGGATCAGCCAGGCGATGCCGGGCGCAACGAAGTGCTTGTCCTTGTTCGCCTCCAGCAGATCGAGTGCTTCTTCGTCGGCAAAGCTGGCGTGGTAGATCAGCTCGATGCCGTGGCGCACGCACTGCTTCACCGATTCGGCCGAACGGGCATGCGCCGCGATGCGCTTGCCGTAGCGGTGGGCCTCGGTGGCCAGCATCGCCACCTCGTCGTCGGCAAAGGGCGACTGCTCGGCCGCGATGCCGGCGATGTACTCGCCCGAGAGATTGATCTTCAGGTGGTCGACGCCGTACTTGATGAAGGTGCGTGCGGACTTGCGGATCTCTTCCGGACCGGTGCAGACACTGCCGAAGCTCAGTTCATCGAACTTCATGTGCGGCAGGCTGTTGTCGCCCAGTGCCCCGATGGTGGTGATTTCCTGGCTGCCGGCCAGGTAGCGCGGGCCGGGAAATTCGCCGGCGTTGACGGCATTGCGCAGCACCACGTCCAGGCGCGGCTTGGCGGCGGCGGCGCCGATGGCCGAAGTCCAGCCCATGTCCAGGTAGCGCTTGGCCACGCGAACGCACCACAGGATGTGCTCTTCCGGCGGCATGAACTGGATGGCGGCCAGCGAAGGCTGGTCGTTCCACGAGAAGTGCGTGTGGGCCTCGGTCATGCCCGGCATCAGGAATCGACCCTTGCCATCGATGACGCGGGCACCATCGGTGTTGACGCGCTGCGGCGCGCGCACCACCTCGACGATGCGCTGGCCTTCGACCAGCACTTCGCCCAGGAAGGTGGCTTCGCCGCTGCCGTCAAAAATGTTGACGTTGGTGAATGCAATGTTGGACATGACAGTCTCCTCCGGCCCCCGCAGAGGGGTCGGTTGTTGTGCGAGAAATGGAACGAAAAGGGACTAGCGAAGGCCGGCGTGGAACGCCTGCAGGGCCTGCACGCAGGCCTGTGGCTGCTCGAACGGTGTCCAGTGGCCGCAGCCATCGAACACGGTCATTTGGCTGCCGGAGATGCGCTGGTGCATCAACGTCACGTTGACCACCGGCGCCACGCCATCCTGGTCGCCGGTGACCAGCAGCGCAGGCACACGCAGGCCTTCGATGGCAGCGGACTGCGCCTCGGCCAGCGCTTCGCAGCTCTGGGCGTAGCCTTCGGGCGGCTGGCGCATCAGGCTTTCACGCACCAGGGCCAGCACAGCCGGTTGCAGAGTCTTGGTTTCGGCGCTGGTCGCACCGTTGACAATGGCGTCGGCGATCTCCTGCATCGCGGCCACGCCGGTGCGCGCCAACGCGGCCCGGGCCACGATGTTCGGGCGCGCCGCCTCGGGTGGCGCCACCAAGGGGCCGAACAGCGCCATCGACTTCACCCGATCGGGGTGCCGCACCGCGAAGTGCTGGGCAACGATGGTGCCCAGCGAATGGGCCACCAGATGCACGGCATCGGTCTTCAGCGCAGCCAGCATCTGCACCAGCGCCGTCACGTACAGGTCGATGGACAGCGGCTGATCCGGCAGAGCCGAACGGGCGCTGCCCGGCAAATCGGGCCGGATCACCTGGCAGCCTTCGAAGGCCGCCATCAGCGGCGTCCAGGTGTTGGACGATCCGCCCAGCCCGTGGATGCACAGCACGGGCGTGCCGCCACCATCGACCTCGACGGTCAGGCCATTCAGGACATGGGTGCTCATGGTCGCGCCCTCAGACGAACTTGTTTGCGATGGCGCCGATGCCGTCGATCTCGACCCGCACCACGTCACCGGCCTTCAGGTAGCGCGGCGGCTTCAGGCCCATGCCCACACCGGCGGGGGTGCCGGTGGCGATCATGTCGCCCGGAAACAGGGTGATGCCACGCGAGACGGTCTCGATCAGTGTGGGGATGTCGAAGATCATGTTTTCCGTCGGGCCGTCCTGGCGCAACTCGCCATTGACCCAGCAGCGCACCCGCGTCCTGGTGCCGTCCAGCTCATCGGCTGTCACGGCCCACGGGCCGGTGGGGCAGAAGGTGTCGAAGGACTTGCCCATGTCCCATTGCTGGTGGCGCATCTGCACATCGCGTGCGGTCACGTCGTTGACGACGGTGTAGCCCCAGACATGGCCCATCGCGTCGGCGCGGCCGATGTTCTTGCCCCCCTTGCCGATGATGACCATCAGCTCGGCCTCGTAGTCGATCTGGTCGGACACGCCCACCGGCAACTGAACGTCATCGAACGGCCCCACCACACAGTCGGGCACCTTGGTGAAGACGATGGGCCAGGACTCGGGGTTGGCCTCGTTGTCCTTGAACACCGAGGCCTGCAGCTCCTTGGCATGGGCGTGGTAGTTGCGGCCCACGCACCAGACGTTGCGGCGCGGCGTCGGGATGGGCGCGTCCAGCGTCACGTCGCTGATCGGAATGGGCGCGCCGCCGGCCTCGGGCAGCGCATGGCCTGCGTTCATCCGCTCGATGATGGCCAGCACGCCACGCTCGGCCTGTGGCGGTGGCAGCGCCAGCGGCGTGACGGTCTGGCCATCCGCCGACACGGTGCCTACTTGCCGTTGTCCGCCAGAAAAATAGGTTGCGATGCGCACGGGCTCTCCTTCGTTTGAACCTTGAGGAACGACCTGCTGATAGGGCGGGTCACGATGGAGAGACTGTAGAAATTCCAGCGCCAGTGCGCTTATCGCCAGATCCGTTGACTTATCGCACAGTCTGATCCGCTCCTCGGGGCTTTCCCTCGGATGTCCAGGCCACGCCTTTCATGCAGCGCGACGCTCGGCCATAGTCCATTCCAAGGAGACGAAACAAGACATGAGCGACGCCTATGCCCTGCGCGAAGGCGCCTTCGGGCGCGCGGTGGTGCTGGACCTGCGCGACGACCTGGTGGCCCATGCGCACGCCGAAACCCAGTTCTCTTTCTGGCTGGGCGGTGGCCGCGTGCAAGCCCACCTGGGGACAGAGGTCGTGTCCTACAGCGAGAACGTCGCCTTGGGCACCAACGCCTATGAATCGCACGATGCCCGGCTGCTGGACAAGGCACAACCAGCCGTCTTCCTGGTGCTGTACATCAGCAAACTCTGGCTGGACGAGCGTCGCGCCGCCAGGGGCCGACCGTTCTTCTTTCCATCGCCGCGGGTGCCCATCAGCCCCGCGCTGCGGCAGGCCTGTTGGCGCTTGCTGGACCTGATCATTTCGGTGGACGCCACCGCGTTGGACCGGCTGGAACACGAGGTCGAGGCGCTGATCATCACGGCCATCGATGCCACGCTGGCTACGGTCGTCGAGCTACCACGCACCCGCGCGCCCATGTTGGACCACCGCTTGCGCGCCGCCATCGCCTACATGCGCGAGCACGTGGCCGACCCGATCGCAGTGGAAGACGTGGCAGGCAAGGTCGGCTTGTCTCGCGCGCACTACTTCTCCCTGTTCCGGGACCAGTTGCACACGACGCCGCAGGTGTTCTGGAGCGCGGTGCGCGTCGAAGAGGCCGTCAGGCGTCTGGTGCTGCGGGACGAGCCGCTGACCTCGGTCGCACTGGAGCTGGGCTTTTCCTCACCCGGCAACTTCTCGCGCTTCTTCCGGGAACATATGGGGGTGACACCTTCCAAGTTCAGAAGGGTCGCCTCTGGCCCGGATCAGCATCCGGTCACAGGCGTGGCGGGGACATAACGCGCGACGCGACGTCGGGCGGCAGCGCGGCGGCGACCGCCTCGACGCGGGCCTGGTGCAGCGCCCGACCGATGTCGGGGCCTTTCAATCCGCGGGCAATCGCTGCGGCGCTGACCTCCGCCGAGCTGACCTGCTGCGCCGCCGCCAGCGCCGCCCGCAGGCGCGGCGCGGGCGCGTAGACCTGCTCCTCGAAGCCGAGCCGCCCGCGCGCGTCGCACTCGCAGGCCTGCAGCGTCTGCTCGAAGCGCTCGGCGCGGCGCCAGGCGTCGCAGCGGTCCATCAGCCGGACCAGCGCAGCGGCGTCGAAGGTGCTGCTGCGGTGCAGATTGCCGTGCTCGCGCGCGACGACCTCGGCCAGTTCCTTGCACTCCACCGGCACGCGCAGCCGCTGCGCCAGTGGCCCGAGCAGCCGCACGCTGCGCGCCTCGTGGCCGATGTGGCGCGGCAGCACGTCGGCCGGTGTCGTCGCCTTGCCCAGGTCGTGCGTCAGGCAGGCGAAGCGCACCGGCAGCGCCGTGCCCAGGCGCGCGGCCATGTCGAGCACCAGCATCAGGTGCACGCCGGTGTCGATCTCGGGGTGGTACTCGGCGCGCTGCGGCACGCCGAACAGCGCGTCCACCTCCGGCAGCAGCCGCGCCAGCGCGCCGCAGTCGCGCAGGAACAGGAACATCCGCGACGGCGCCGCTTCCATCAGCCCGCGCGACAGTTCCTGCCAGACCCGCTCGGGCACCAGCGCATCGACCTCGCCCGCGGCGACCATCGTGCGGCACAGCGCCAGCGTCTCGGGCGCCACGCTGAACGCCGTGAACCGGGCCAGGAAACGCGCCAGCCGCAGGATGCGGACAGGGTCCTCGACAAACGCCGGCCCGACGTGGCGCAGCACCCGGTCGCGCAGGTCGGCCTGGCCGCCCCAGGGATCGATGACGGTGCCGTCGTCGTCCATGGCCATCGCGTTGATGGTCAGGTCGCGGCGGGACAGGTCCTCTTCGAGCGTCACGTCCGGATCGGCGCGGAAGGAAAAGCCGTGGTAACCGGGCGCAGTCTTGCGCTCGATGCGGGCCAGCGCGTACTCCTCCCGGGTTCGGGGGTGCAGGAACACGGGGAAGTCGCGTCCGACCGGCAGGTAGCCTGCGGCCCCCATCTGTTCAGGGGTCGAGCCGACAACCACCCAGTCCCGGTCCCCGGGCGGGTGTCCCAGCAAGCGGTCGCGAACGGCGCCGCCAACGAGAAATATTTTCATATCAAGCACCGCCCACGCCACGGACCAGCCGATGTGCCTCATTTGGCAAGAACATCACCCGCGAGCCAGGGATAGTCAGGAAATGTGATGGAGTGGTCCAATCATGCACCGGCACTGGCTCGTACCAAATGTCTAATATTTGCAACGAACGCATGCCCTGTTCAGAGGGAGCCATTCCATGTCCAAGATTCGATCCATCGCCACCCGTTCCGGAATGGCCGCCCTGCTGCTCACTGGCGCACTGCAGGCGCAGGCCTACATCGAGCAGGAGCAGAGCACCGGCGTCGCCAATGATGCACCGTCCCTGGCCGAGGCGGTGGGCACGCTCTCGCCGGGCAACTACTTGTTCATTTCGGGTGCACGGCGGACCGAAGCAGGCGCGTCCAACAACGGCGGCGGCGGCTCGGCCGACTTCTTCCGCTTCGACGTGGATGCGGCGCTGTCGGCCACGCTGACGATCGAGACCCCGACCGCCGCCGCGAAACCCGTGCTCGGGCTGTTCGACAACACCCAGCCCGACAGCGTGCTGCTGGCCAGCGCCTTCGACAACAACAGCACGCCCAGCACGATCCTGTCGTTCACCTACCAGCTCCAGCCCGGGACCTACTACGCCGCGGTGTCCGGCTTCCGGCTGGGCTGGAACGATTTCGATGGTGGCGGCCAATCGGGCTGGACCTACAACCTGGTGCTGAGCGGCAGACCCATGGCCGTGACCGCCGCCGTGCCGGAGCCGGAATCGGTCGCCCTGATGCTGGCCGGACTGGGTCTGCTCGGCCTGCTCGGCCGCCGCCGCGGCTGATTCAGCCGCGGCCAGCGCGTGCACGCCGCCGGTCCTCGGCGGTGCAGCCTGGGCGCAGCACCGGCGGCATCACGGCCGAGATCGCCGCAGGCGTCAGCCCCAGCGCAGCCAGCCCCGGGTGCAGTCCGGTGGCGACATTGGGCACGCGCATCGACTCCAGGTTGTCGCACGACATCAGCGGCTCGCCCGGCAACAGCCCGAGCGCGGCCGCCTGCAGGCGCCCGGCCCAGGCCGGCAGCGGCAGCACCGGGCGCACATGGCCGCTCCACTGCCCCGCCAGCCGCACCAGATCGCCCAGCGTGAACACCTCCGGCCCGGTGCATTCGATCGTCTGGCCGATGGTCGAACGCTCGCGCAGGCACTGCACCAGCGCCTGCGCCACGTCCTCGACCCACACCGGCTGGAACCGGGCCTGCGCCCCCGCCAGCGCCATCACCGGCACCAGCGTCTGCAGGCGCGCGAACAGCCGGATGAACCGGTCCTCGGCCCCGAAGATGACGCTCGGGCGCAGGACCGTCAGCTCGAGGTCGGGCGCCACGCGCAGGGCCTGCTCGCCGCGCGCCTTGCTGCGCAGGTAGTTCGATGGTGCCGTCGCCGGATCGCCCTCCGGCACGCCCAGCGCGCTGACGTGCACCAGACGCCGCACGCCCGCCCGCTGGCAGGCGGCCGCGAGCTGCCGCGGCAGCGTGACGTGGGTGCGCTCGAACTGCGCGGCGCTGCCGTGCAGGATCGCCACCAGATTCACCACCGCGTCGGCGCCCTGCACCAGCGCCTCCAGCTGCTGCGGGTCGTGCACGTCGGACTCGACCACCTGCACGGTGGGCAGCATCGCCTGGGCACGGCCCCGGACCCGGCGACGGCTCGGAATCAGCACGGTGTCGGCGTCCACCCCCGGCGTGGCCACCCAGCGGGAGACCAGGGCACGGCCGACAAAGCCGGTACCACCCAGGATCAGGAGTTTGCGCAGGTGCATGGTGGCGATCGGTGGGGTTGCGTGGACGGGTGTGTGTTCAGGGCAACTGGCGGTTCTCGGGCGGCGCATCCGCCAGACGCGGCCCCACCAGCGGGGACAGCCGGCTCTTCAGGTCGACCACCGGCTTGCCGCCCAGCACCGCGGCGTAATAACTGGCGTTGGAGAGCACCTTCTTCACGTAGTCGCGGGTCTCGTTGAAGGGAATGTTCTCGGCCCAGGCCGCCACCTCCATCACCGGCCCCTCGCGCCAGCGGCGCGGACGGTTCGGACCGGCGTTGTAGCCGGCCGCCGCCATCGCCTGCGAGCCGCCGAAATCGTCGAGCACCAGCTTGAGGTAACCCGCCCCGAGCTTCAGGTTGGTGCTCTTGTCGGTGATCGACTCCTGCGTGTAGGGAATGCCCAGCCGCTTGGCCGTCCAGCGCGCCGTGGCCGGCATCACCTGCATCAGGCCGGAAGCGCCGACGCCCGAGCGGGCATCGACGACGAAGCGCGACTCCTGGCGGATCAGTCCGTAGACATAGGCCGGATCCAGCCCCACGCCCTGCGCCGCGGCGACCACGTCGTCGCGGAACGGCATCGGGAAGCGCTGGGTCAGGTCGATCTCCTGGCGGGTGCGTTCGCTGGTGCTGATGCAGCGGTCCCAGACTTCGCTGTCGCAGGCGCGCTGGGCGGCCGCGAGCAGTGGCCGGTCGCCCAGTTCGCGGATCGAGAAATTCCATTCGCGCACGCCTTCGCTGCGCAGCCCCAGCGCGATCAGCGCCAGCGCGCGGGTCAGGCCGGGCTGGCGCAGCGCCTGCGCACGCTCTTCGGCCGTGAGCGCAGCCGGACGGGCCGGCAGGGCCTGCGGGTGGCCGAGCTCCTCGGCGGCGAGCTTGCCGTAGAAGTTCATCTGGCCCGCGATGCGCTCGAAGAGCACGCTGGCCGCCGTGCGCTGCCCGTCGCCTTCGGTGCCGGCCTGGGCGGTGGCCTGGACGGCACGGGCCTTCCAGTAGACCCAGGTCGGGTCGGCCTGCCCGGCCGCGCTCATGGCCGTGACCGCGTCGAGCAGGCGCTGCCAGCGGCCCGGGTCCGTGGCGCGCAGCGCCGCGCGGGCGCGCCAGGCCAGCGTGTCGTCGTTCCAGTCGATGTCGCGGGTGGCCGTGGCCGCGGCACCGCTGGCACGCTGGAACCAGGCATCCGCCTCGGGCATCAGCTTCATCGCCGCCTGCCGCGCCACCGAGCCCCAGGCCCAGGCGGCGGCTTCGGGCGGGAGCCGGCTCTGCCAGCGGTCCTGCAATTCGGTCGCAGCCGCCGCCGGGTCGTTCGCGGCCAGCCGGGCCAGCGCCATGACGGCGTGGTCGGCGCTCTGCCGGGTGTCGGTGTCGGCGCGGCGGGTCAGGTAGCGCTGCGGCTGCTCGAACAGCTCGGTGAGCGCGGGACCCGTGTCCTCGCCCAGCAGCGTCAGCGCCTGCCGTGCCGCGTTGGGGCGCTTGGCCTCGGCTGCTTCGCGCGCCTTGAGCCAGACATCGCTGGCGCTGAACAGCCGCGCGGTGTAGAGCGTGGTGACGAGCAGCGTGCAGCCGGCGTCGCCATCGCGCTGCAGGAACCAGTTCGCGCGGGCCGCGGCGCGCACGTCCTCGCCGACGTGGTGGCGCAGCAGCAGCGCGTAGCAGCTCACCTCGCGGTCGTCGTTGTACTTGAAGCGCGGGTACTCGGTGGCGAAGTTGCGCCAGTCGCGGCGCCTGCCGAGTTCGAGCAGCCAGTCGTTGCGCAGGCGGTCCTCGACGTAGGTGCCGGGCCAGCGGGCGTAGAAGGCCTCCAGCTCGCCCTGGTTCGACTCGGCGAGCCGGTTGTTCAGCTCCCAGTAGTCGGCCCACATCGCCAGCGGGTGGCGGGCAGCCACCAGCGTGTCGCGGTGGACCAGCAGCCGGGCGCGGTCCCGCTTGCGCAAGGCCTCGCGCGCCTGCACCAGCCGGTCGTCCAGCGCCCGGGTCTCGCTGGTCGCGGGATTCTCGGCCTGCGCCACGCACACCGACCCCGCCAGACCACCGCTGGTCACCACCGCCACCACGGCGACCCTCGCCACATCCACCACTGACTTCATGCGCACCTTGGTTCACCCCCGCCGCCAGTGTAGGGGCGGACCCTGATCCCGCCACGCCGTTGCCGACAAGCACGTGCGAATCGACCGGTCAAACCGGCCGGAGCCCACGCAGCAGACCCGCCGGGCCCCGATTTGCCGCCGTGCCCGGGCGCACGCACAATCGACCCACTTTGGACCCACTTTGGCCGAGAACGAAATCCGATGAGCACGCCGTCCAGCCCCCTGCCCTTCAAGCTTCCCGAACCGCCCCGCGACAAGAAGACGCTGCGCAAGCAGTTGCAGGCCGAACGCATGGGCATGTCCGACCGCCACCAGCGCTCGGTGCACCTGCAGGAGGTGCTGATGGTCTGGCTGCTGTCGCGCAAGGAGAAGACGATCGGCGCGTTCTGGTCGATCAAGGGTGAGTTCGACGCCCTGCCCGCGCTCTACCGCTGGACCGAGTCCGATCCGGACCGGCGCATCGGCCTGCCGGTGATCGACAAGCGCACGAAGCAGCTGCGCTTCCATGTCTGGTACCCCGGCTGTCCGATGGAGGAAGACGCCTTCGGCATCCTGAAACCCAAGGACACGGAGGAATTCCACCCGGAACTCCTGCTGGTACCCTGCGTGGGCTTCGGGCCTGGAGGCGTGCGGCTGGGCTATGGCGGCGGGTTCTACGACCGCACGCTGGCCTCACTGAAGCCGATGCCGTTCACCGCGGGCATCGGCTATGCACACGGCCACATCCCGTGGCTGGCGGCCGAGCCGCACGATGTGCCGCTCGACGCGATGCTGACCGAGGACGGCACGGTCTGGGACCGTGACCGTGACCACGGCCAGAAGGCCGCTCCCGACGCGGATCAGAACTTGTAGCCGACGCCCACGCCGACCAGCAGCGGATCGATCTTGATGGTGCCGAGGCTGGCGCCGGTCGCGGTGTCCTTGAGGTCGGTGCGGATCTGCACTTTCTTCACATCGAAGTTGACCGACCAGGTCTTGTCGATGGCGTAGTCCAGGCCGGCCTGCAGCGACAGGCCGACGCTGTTCTTGTCCACCGACAGCGTGCCGCCGCTGAGGTGGATGCCGGAGAAGCGGGTGTAGTTCAGACCGGCGCCGACGTAGGGCCTGAAGGCACCCAGGCCGAGGTCGGTGAAGTGGTATTGCAGCGACAGCGTCGGCGGCAGGTGCTTGAGCGTGCCGACCGCAGCCCCGTTGGCACTGACGTCGTGCTTCTGCGGGTAGGTCAGGACCAGCTCGGTGGCCAGATTCGGGGAGATGAAGTACGTGAAATCGACTTCCGGGATCACCTTGCTGCTGACCGAGACGTCGAGCGTCGGGATGGTGTCCTGGTTGGCCGGATCGAGGTTGACCGCACGCACGCGCACCAGCGTGTCACCGGCGACCTGCGCCGACACCATCGGGGCGGCGGACAGGGCACACAGGGCAACGAGAGCGAAACCGATTTTCTTGGACATGGAGAGACTCCTGGTTGAACAGTGCCCTCCATTGGATCCATGCCTGTCGCACAAAGATTGCGCAGTCTCAATGCCTCACCGGCGCAGCGCTCGGATCGCGCGACGCCAGTGTGGTGCGGGGCATCAAAGCCCCAGCCGGTGCGCCAGTTCCAGCACCGTGGCGCTGGTGTTCATCGTGTAGAAGTGCAGCGACGGTGCCCCCTGCGTGCGCAGCCGCTCGCAGAGGTCGGTGACGACGTCCAGACCGAAGGCCTTGATGCTGGCCGTGTCGTCGCCGAAGCTCTGCAGCCGCAGCCGCACCCAGCGCGGGATCTCGGCGCCGCAGCCGTCGGCGAAGCGCAGGATGCCGCTGGAGTTGGTGATCGGCATGATCCCCGGCACGACCGGGATGTCCATCCCGAGCGCGCGCACCTCGTCCACGAAGCGCCAGTAGGCCTCGGCGTTGTAGAAGAACTGCGTGATCGCCGAGTCGGCGCCGGCCTTCACCTTGGCCTCGAAGGCCTGCAGGTCGGCCTGGGGCGAGCGGGCCTGCGGGTGCATCTCGGGATAGGCGGCCACCTCGATGTGGAAGTGGTCGCCCGTCTCGGCGCGGATGAAGGCCACGAGGTCGCTGGCGTGGCGGAACGCGCCCATGGGGCCGAAGCCGCTGGGCAGGTCGCCGCGCAGCGCGACGATGCGGCGCATGCCCATCGCCCGGAACTGCGCCAGCCGCTCGCGCACCGATTCGCGGGTCGCGCCGACGCAGGTGAAGTGCGAGGCACCGTCCTGCCCCTCGTCGAGGAGGGCCTGCACGGTCTGCAGCGTGCCGTCCTGGGTCGAGCCGCCCGCACCGTAGGTGACGGAGCAGAACTGCGGCTTCAGCGCATACAGCGCCTGGCGCACGGCAGCCAGCTTGGTCACGCCTTCAGGTGTCTTGGGCGGAAAGAACTCCAGGCTCAGCGGGAGGGAGGCGGTTTGCGTCATGGCAGGTTCAGTCGTGGTCTGCGCAGGCGGAGCTGCTCAGGTGTCGTCTCGGACAGGCTTCTTGGGCGTGGGCTGCGCGATCGGCTTGTCGCCGGCCTCCAGGTCAAGGTGGCGCGCCCACAGGAAGAATTCGGTGTTGCCGTTGCCGCCGGTGATCGGGCTCTGGAAGTAGGCGTGGACCTTCATCCCGGCGTCGCGGCAGCACTGGCGCACGCGCGTCTCGACCTCGGTGAACATCGCCTTGTTGCGCACGATGCCGCCCTTGCCGATGTGCTCGGGCTGCAGCTCGAACTGCGGCTTCACCAGCACCAGCAGGTCGGCGTCCGGGGCCATGTAGGCGAACAGCGTCGGCAGCACGTGCGTCAGCGAGATGAAGGACACGTCGGCAACCACCACGTCGAAGCTGGCCTTCGCCCAGTCCTGGGCGAAGGCCGACTCGCTCACGTCGCGGGCGTTGATGCCTTCGTAGCTGACGACGCGCGGATCGTCGCGCAGCTTGGCGGCGAGCTGGTCGCGGCCCACATCCAGGCCGACCACCTTCACGGCGCCCTGCTGCAGCAGCAGGTCGGTGAAGCCGCCGGTGCTCTGGCCGACGTCCAGGCAGGTGCGCCCCGCCACGGCAAAGCCGCAGCGTGCGATGGCGCCTTCGAGCTTGAGGCCGCCGCGCGACACGAAGCGCAGCTCCGCGTCGTCGGTAATCTCGACCCGGGCGTCCTCGGGCACGTCCTCGCCGGACTTGGTCGGCACCAGCCAGCCCTTGGGGCCGAGCCAGCGCACGGCCTTGCGTTCGATCAGCCGCTGGGCGGCGGAGCGGGTCGGGACCATGCCCCGTTGGACAATCAGCTGATCGATGCGCATGTCGTGTGTCTTTCTCGGTGGCCCCCGCAGGGGCCGGGGTGAATCAATAACGGTAGGTATCGGGCTTGTAAGGGCCCTGCTTCGGCACGCCGATGTAGGCGGCCTGCTCGTCGGTCAGCTCGGTCAGCATGGCACCGACCTTCTTCAGGTGCAGGCGCGCGACCTTCTCGTCCAGGTGCTTGGGCAGCACGTAGACCTTGCCGGCGTCGTAACCGTCCGGGTGGCAGAACAGCTCGATCTGCGCGATGGTCTGGTTGGCGAAGCTCGACGACATCACGAAGCTCGGGTGGCCCGTGCCGCAGCCCAGGTTCACCAGGCGGCCCTTGGCGAGCAGGATGATGCGCTTGCCGTCGGGGAAGATCACGTGGTCGACCTGCGGCTTGATCTCTTCCCACTCGTACTGTTCGAGCGAGGCGACCTCGATCTCGTTGTCGAAGTGGCCGATGTTGCAGACGATCGCCTGGTCCTTCATCGCGACCATGTGCTCGTGGCGGATCACGCCCTTGTTGCCGGTGGTGGTCACGAAGATGTCGGCCTTGTCGGCGGCCCACTCCATGGTCACGACCTTGTAGCCTTCCATCGCGGCCTGCAGCGCGTTGATCGGGTCGATTTCCGTGACCCAGACCTGCGCCGACAGCGCACGCAGCGCCTGCGCCGAGCCCTTGCCCACGTCACCGTAGCCGGCGACCACGGCGACCTTGCCGGCGATCATCACGTCGGTGGCGCGCTTGATGCCGTCCACCAGCGACTCGCGGCAGCCGTAGAGGTTGTCGAACTTGCTCTTGGTGACCGAGTCGTTGACGTTGATCGCGCGGAACAGCAGCGTGCCGGCGGCCGACATTTCCTTCAGGCGGTGCACGCCGGTCGTGGTTTCCTCGGTCACGCCGATGATCTCGGCGGCCTTGCGGGTGTACCAGGTCGGATCGACCGCGATCTTGGCGCGGATCGAGGCGTAGAGGCAGGTTTCCTCCTCGCTGGTCGGGTGGTCCAGCAGCGACAGGTCCTTCTCGGCGCGCTGGCCGAGGTGCATCAGCAGCGTGGCGTCGCCGCCGTCGTCCAGGATCATGTTCGGGCCTTCACCCGGCGTGCCGGCGGCGCCGAAGTCGAAGATGCGGTGGGTGTAGTCCCAGTAGTCGGCCAGCGTCTCGCCCTTGTAGGCGAAGACCGGCGTGCCCTTGACGGCCAGCGCGGCCGCAGCGTGGTCCTGTGTCGAGAAGATGTTGCACGACGCCCAGCGCACGTCCGCGCCGAGCGCCTGCAGCGTCTCGACCAGGACGGCAGTCTGGATGGTCATGTGCAGCGAGCCGGTGATGCGCGCGCCCTTGAGCGGCTGCTTCGCGGCGAACTCTTCGCGGATGGCCATCAGGCCGGGCATCTCGGTTTCCGCGATGCGGATTTCCTTGCGGCCCCAGGCGGCCAGCGCCAGATCGGCGACGAGGAAATCGGGGTTATGGACAGACTTGACGACAGCGTTCATGAGGAATGGGCTCCGAAGGATGAGCCGCTCACTGCATCGACGCGCGGGCCAGTCAGGGGTCACGAAAACGGCATCCATGCCGGCTCACCCTGTGCCCTCGCCGCGGATGCGGGCGAGCGGGTGAGCGCCGTTGCCTTGTTGAGAGGGGTTCGAGCCTGGGATCGGGTATAACCACCGATCTTGCAACGCTCCTCGAACACGAGGCGCGATTGTAGCCACCTCGGGCGGACCGTTGCGCCAAGCAGGGCCGGGTGTCCGTCGCTTTTCCGGGTCATGCCATGCCTTCCTCTGCGGACCACCCCGCGCCCCCGTCGGCCGTCTCCTTCGGCGAAGCCCTGCGCTTCTGGCTGAAACTCGGTTTCATCAGCTTCGGCGGACCCGCCGGGCAGATCGCGCTGATGCACCAGGAACTGGTCGAGCGCCGGCGCTGGATCTCGGAGCGGCGCTTCCTGCATGCCCTGAACTACTGCATGGTGCTGCCGGGCCCCGAGGCGCAGCAGCTCGCCACCTACATCGGCTGGCTGATGCACCGCACCGCCGGCGGGCTGGTCGCGGGCGGGCTGTTCGTGCTGCCGTCGCTGCTGCTGCTCATCGCCTTGTCATGGATCTACATCGCCTTCGGGCAGCAGCCGCTGGTGGCCGGGCTGTTCTACGGCATCAAGCCGGCCGTCACCGCCATCGTCGTGCAGGCCGCACACCGCATCGGCACGCGGGCGCTGAAGAACGCCACGCTGTGGGCGATCGCGGCAGCGGCGTTCGTCGCACTCTTCGCGCTGGACGCGCCCTTCCCTGCCATCGTGCTGGCGGCAGCGGCGGTCGGTGCGGTGGGTGGCCGGCTCGCCCCCGACACCTTCCGCACCGGCGGCGGCCACGGCGCGGCGAAGACCGCCGCCGGCCCCGCGCTGATCGACGACGACACCCCCACGCCCGCACACGCCCGCTTCCGCTGGCCGCGGCTGGCGCGCGTGCTCGGTGCGGGCGCGCTGCTCTGGTCGGTGCCGATGGCGCTGCTCAGCGCCAGCCTCGGCTGGGAGCACACGCTCACGCGCATGGGCTGGTTCTTCACCAAGGCGGCGCTGCTGACCTTCGGCGGCGCCTACGCCGTGCTGCCCTACGTCTGGCAGGGCGCCGTCGGCCACTTCGGCTGGCTCACGCCGGCGCAGATGATCGACGGCCTGGCGCTCGGCGAGACCACGCCCGGCCCGCTGATCATGGTGGTGGCCTTCGTCGGCTTCGTCGGCGGCCACGTGAAGGCGCTGTTCGGGCCGGAGCAGCTCTTGCTGGCTGGCGCCGCGGCGGCGGCGCTGGTGACGTGGTTCACCTTCCTGCCGTCCTTCGTCTTCATCCTGGCGGGCGGGCCGCTGGTCGAGTCCACGCACCAGAACCTCAAGTTCACCGCGCCGCTGACCGCCATCACCGCGGCGGTGGTCGGCGTGGTGCTGAACCTGGCGCTGTTCTTCGGCTACCACGTGCTGTGGCCGAGCGGCTTTGGCGGACGCTTCGATGCCGTGTCCGCCGTGATCGCGGTCGGTGCTGCGGTGGCGCTGCTGCGCTACAAGCGCTCGGTGGTGCAGGTCATCGCCGCCTGCGCGGTGCTCGGGCTGATCGCCCGCACCGTGCCGGGCGGCTGAATCCGGGCCGCGGGCAGGCTCAGCTCGCCCCGTTCGACGCGATCTGGTCCTCGAAGCCACCCTGCACCAGCGACGGCCGCCCGACGATCAGCGGATCGGCCGGCCCGATGGTCGCCACGTCCTTGTTCGAGTAGGGCAGCCGGTGCAGCACATAGCGCATCGCGTTGAGCCGTGCGCGCTTCTTGCAGTCCGACTTGATCACCGTCCAGGGCGAATCGGGCGTGTCGGTGTGCAGGAACATCGCCTCCTTGGCGCGGGTGTAGCTGTCCCACTTGTCGAGCGAGGCCAGGTCGATCGGGCTGAGCTTCCACTGCTTGAGCGGGTGACCCTGGCGCTCCTTGAAACGGCGGCGCTGCTCGGCCCGGCTGACCGAGAACCAGAACTTGAAGACGTGGATGCCGCTGCGGACCAGGTTGCGCTCGAACTCGGGCGCCTCGCGCATGAACTGCTCGTACTGCGCGTCGCTGCAGAGGCCCATCACCCGCTCGACACCGGCGCGGTTGTACCAGCTGCGGTCGAACAGCACGATCTCGCCGCGCGTGGGCAGGTGCTGCACGTAGCGCTGGAAGTACCACTGGCCGCGCTCGACCTCGCTGGGCTTTTCCAGCGCGACGACGCGGGCACCGCGCGGGTTGAGGTGCTCCATGAAGCGCTTGATCGTGCCGCCCTTGCCCGCGGCGTCGCGGCCCTCGAACAGGATGATCACGCGCGCCCCGGTCTCCTTCACCCAGGCCTGCAGCTTGAGCAGCTCCACCTGCAGCCGGTACTTCTGCTTCTCGTAGCTCTTGCGCGAAAGCAGGTTGCGGTAGGGATAGGCGCCCTCGCGCCAGCCCGCCGACAGCTCCAGATCCGGGTTCACGCCCGGCGCGGTGGCCTGGTCCCGGCGCAGCAGCGTGCGGCGCAGCACGGCCAGATCGTCGGGCGATGCGCCATCAATGAGCGCCTGCAGCTGCGACCGCCATTCATCGCCCCCCTCGCCACGGGCATGGCGCGCCAGCAGATCGGTCACCGCCAGCGCCTGCACTTCGCGGGCAGCCTCGGTCGCGGCGCTGACCTCGTAGTGCGCCATCCGCGCCGCCGTGACGGGCGCGGACTTGTCGGCCATCACCACCGGAGCAGCCGCTGGGGGGGCCACCAATGCAGCGGACTTGCGCGGCGCATGGCGGCGGGAAGCAGGAGCAGCCGCATCGCCACTCGTCTTGACCGTCATGAGAACTCCCGGGACACCATTCCTGTCTGATGACGCCATGATGAAAACATGGCGGCCCGGCGTCCTTGCGCTCCATCAATTCCTGGCCGGATAGGCCGACTCCGACCGGGCACAAGACCACGCGACAGCCGCCCCGCAGCGACAATCGCGGCTTGTTCATCTGCGCCGCCCGCAGCGGACCGCCCCATGCAAGCACTCGGCACCCCCCATTCCCCGAACGCGACCCGCGTCATGCTGCTCGGCAGCGGTGAACTCGGCAAGGAAGTCCTGATCGCGCTGCAGCGCCTGGGCGTCGAGACGATCGCCGTCGACCGCTACGACCACGCCCCCGGCCAGCAGGTCGCGCACCACGCCCGCACCATCGCCATGAGCGACCCGGCCGCGCTGCGCGCGCTGATCGAGGCCGAGCGCCCGGACATCGTCGTGCCCGAGATCGAGGCCATCGCCACCCAGGCGCTCGAAGCGCTGGAGGCCGAGGGCGCCGTGCGCGTCATCCCCACCGCCCGCGCCGCCCGGCTGACGATGGACCGCGAAGGCATCCGCCGCCTGGCCGCCGAGACGCTCGGTCTGCCGACCAGCCCCTACCAGTTCTGTGACTCGCTCGAAGAATTGCAGGCCGCGATCGACGGCGGCATCGGCTACCCCTGCGTCGTCAAGCCCGTGATGAGCAGCTCCGGCAAGGGCCAGAGCAAGATCGACGACCCCGCCGACGTGGCCAGAGCCTGGGACCACGCGATGGCGGGCGGCCGGGTCAGCCACGGCCGCGTCATCGTCGAGGGCTTCATCGACTTCGACTACGAGATCACCCTGCTCACCGTGCGCGCCCTCGGGGCGGACGGCCAGGTCGAGCCCCACTTCTGCGACCCGATCGGCCATGTCCAGGTCAGCGGCGACTATGTGGAAAGCTGGCAGCCGCACCCGATGCACCCCGCTGCGCTGGAAGAATCCCGCCGCATCGCCAAGGCCGTCACCGACAACCTCGGCGGCCAGGGCCTGTTCGGCGTGGAGCTGTTCGTGAAGGGCGCGCAGGTCTGGTTCAGCGAGGTCAGCCCGCGCCCGCACGACACCGGCATGGTCACGATGACCACCCAGTGGCAGAACGAGTTCGAGTTGCACGCCCGCGCCATCCTCGGCCTGCCGGTGAGCACGGCGCTGAAGAGTCCGGGCGCCAGCGCGGTGATCTACGGCGGCGTCGAGGCGGCCGGCATCGTGTTCGACGGCGTGGACGAGGCGCTGCGCGTGCCGAACTCGGACATCCGCCTGTTCGGCAAGCCGGAGAGCTTCCTCAAGCGCCGCATGGGCGTGGCACTGGTGCACGACGCGGACGTGGAAACGGCGCGCGTGCAGGCCAAGCTGGCAGCGTCCAAGGTGCAGCCGCGGGTGGCTTGAACCGCTTGCCGCCACAATGGAGCCCTTTTCTGTCCCAACGACCACCGCCCCATGTCCACGTCTGACACCCCGATCGTCCCTGAAGAGGCTGCACAGCCCGTCGCCGAGTCCATCGCCGAGCCCGTCGCGGATGCTGCGGTCGAGCCCGCGGCGGAACCGGTGGCGGACGCCGCCGTGGTCGAGGCTGCGGCCGTGGCCAAGGTGCCCGAGATGACCCCGTCGGAGTGCGCCCGCCAGCTGAAGGAACGTTTCCCGGCCCTGTTCGCCGGCAACGCCGCCAAGCCGCTGAAGCTGCGCATCCAGGCCGACATCAAGGAACGCGCGCCAGGCGTGTTCACCAAGGCGGTGATGTCGGCGTTCCTGCGCCGCTACACCGGCACGACCGCCTACCTGATCGCGCTGACCAAGGCCGAGCACCGCCTCGACCTCGACGGCCAGCCCGCCGGCGAGATCACCGACGAACACCGCCAGGTCGCCCAGGAAGAGCTGGACCGCCGCCGCGCCGTGCACCAGGAGCGCCGTGCCAAGGAAGCCGAAGCCGAACGCGCCCACCGCGACAAGGCCCGCGCCGAGGAGCGCGCTGCCCAGACCCAGCAGCGCGAAGAGCAGGAACTGCAGGCGCAGAAGCGCCGCAACCGCGCACAGCTGCTGCGCGACTTCGAGAAGACCACGCTCACGCGGGCGAACTTCTGCGTGCTCAAGGGCCTGCCGGAATCGGATCTGGACCGCGTGCTGGCGATCGCGCGCAAGGAAGCCGCCGAGACCCCCCCGCCCCAGGCCGACCGGCCGACCGTACCGCGTGGCGATCGGCGCGACCAGCGCCCGGCCGGCCCGCGCCGCGACGGTGATCGCCCGGCACAGGGCCGTCCGCCGCGCCGCTGATCTCTCGACACCGGAGGACGGGAACTGAGCCGGAAGAATCCCCGGTTCCTTGTCCACTTTCCGGCGCTGCCGGCCGCAGTCCAGTGTCAGCATGCTTGAGACCGTCCGCTCCGGGCGGTTTCTTCATTCTTCTTCACCCCCGACTGGACTGCCATGAAGCGAATCCCGTTTCTGCCCGCTGCGATCCTGGCGCTGGCGGCGGCCGGCGCCGCCCACGCCAATGACCCGAAGGCGACCATCACCGATCTCGACGCGCGGCTCACGCGCATCGGCGCTGCCCGCCTGGAGGGCACCGACACCGTCGGCGGCAAGACCGTGCCGGCCCTCTATTTCGGCGACCGCAAGATCAACAACAACTACGACGTCGTCGACGCCGTGCGCAAGGCACACAACGCCACGGCCACGGTCTTCGTCAAGGATGGCGACGAGTTCGTGCGCATCAGCACCAACGTGCTGACCCCCGAAGGCAAGCGCGGCGTCGGCACCCAGCTCGCCCGGAACGCCGCCTACGAGGCGGTGAGCAAGGGCAGCGCGTACTGTGGGCCGATCGACGTGCTCGGCACTGCCTTCGATGCCTGCTACCACCCGATCAAGGATGCGGGCGGCAAGATCGTCGGCGTCAGCTACATCGGTCACAAGAAGTGATGTCACGCGACGGCCGCATGCCGTGGCCGCGCTCCTCGGAGTACACCCCATGAAACGCATCCACCACGCCCGTGACGCAGCCGGACGCCTGGGCCTGAGCGCGCAGTTGCACTTGGCGTTCGCGCTGGTGATGTTGCTGACGGTCGCGGTCGGCGCGGTCGGGCTGCTCGGGCTGCACCATGTCGGCACGCAGACGAAGGCGCTGTCCGAGAAATGGCTGCCCGGCGTCGGCCAGATCGCCTCGGCCCGCGCGGCACTGATCGAGGCACGGGACGTCGAGATCCGCCACAGCCACACCGAAGACCGCAGCTACCAGGCCGAATACGAAGAGAAGATCGGCAAGGCCATGAAGACCGCCGATCAGGCTCTGCTGGACTACGGCCAGCAGGTGGCCGGTGACCAGGAAACCGGCCTGCTCAGCGACGTCCGCAAGCACTGGGACGCCTACCTGAAGTCGCAGCAACGGGTGATTGCCCTCGGTCGCGACAAGCAGCACCAGGATGCCGCGGACATCAGCGACGGCGCCTCCAGCACCCACATCGACGAGTTGCTGGGTGCGCTGGAGGCCCTGTCGGCCTACAACTTCGAGGGCAGCCACACCACGAGCGAACGTGCCAGCGCCATCAGGGCGATGACCTGGACAGGCATGCTCGGACTGCTGGCCTGCGCCCTGGTCGCCGGTGTGGGCATGGCCTCGCTGTTCGTGCGGCGCCTGTACCGGCAACTTGGCGGGGAACCGGCCACCGCCGTGTCGGTGGCCCGTGCCGTGGCCGCGGGCGATCTCGGCAGCCTGGTGCCGGTGCAGACCGGGGACACGGAAAGCCTGATGGCGCAGTTGCAGGCGATGCAGACGGCGCTGGTGCAGGCCGTCAGTGCGGTGCGTGAAGGCTCGGAACAGGTCGCGACCACCAGCAGTCGCATCGCCCAGAGCAACCGAGACCTGTCGTCCCGCACCGAGGAGCAGGCCGCCGCCCTCGAACAGACGGCTGCGACCATGGAACAGCTCGGAACCACGGTGCAGCACAACGCCCAGAATGCCCTGCAGGCCAGCGCGGTGGCCCGGGAATCGTCACAGATCGCCACCGAAGGCGGCGCGGCCGTGACCCAGGTGGTGACGACGATGAAGGGCATCCACGAAGCGTCGCGCAAGATCGCCGAAATCATCGGCGTCATCGATGGCATCGCCTTCCAGACCAACATCCTGGCGCTCAATGCAGCAGTCGAGGCGGCACGGGCCGGCGAGCAAGGCCGCGGCTTCGCGGTGGTCGCCGCCGAGGTACGTTCGCTGGCGCTGCGCAGCGCGGATGCCGCCCGGGAGATCAAGTCGCTGATCTCCGTCAGCGTCGAGCGGGTCGCGCAAGGGTCGAGCCAGGTGGACCAGGCGGGCCGCAAGATGCAGGAGATCGTGGAGTCGATCCAGCGCGTGGCCGCATTGGTCGGCGAGATCAGCACCGCCAGCGCCGAGCAGAGCACCGGCGTGGCGCAGGTCGGTCAGGCCGTCTCGCAGATGGACCAGGCCACGCAGCAGAACGCGGCGCTCGTCAACCAGGGAACGGCCTCCGCCGAGAGCCTGGCGGCGCAGGCGCAGGGGCTGGTCGATGCGGTGGCGGTGTTCCGGATGGCAGCGCACGCGCACCACTGACGTCCGCACAGTCGATATAAAGATATGAAAAAGGGGCCGCCAATTGGGGCCCCATTTTCTTTTGGCATCTGGTGGCGGGCCGTGACCCCGCACGCGCTCACAGACCGGCGGCTGCGCGCAACAGCGCGGCCTTGTCCGTGCGCTCCCACGTGAACTCCGGCTCTTCGCGCCCGAAGTGCCCGTACGCGGCGGTCTTCGTGTAGATCGGCCGCAGCAGGTCCAGCATCTGGATGATCCCTCGCGGGCGCAGGTCGAAGAGCTGGTTCACCAGCGCCGCGATCTGCTCGTCCGGAATCACGCCCGTGCCTTCGGTGTAGACCGTCACGTTCATCGGCCGCGCCACGCCGATCGCGTACGCCACCTGGATCTGGCACTGCTTGGCCAGGCCGGCTGCGACGATGTTCTTGGCCACGTAGCGCGCCGCGTACGCCGCCGAGCGGTCCACCTTCGTCGGATCCTTGCCCGAGAACGCACCGCCGCCATGCGGGCACGCGCCGCCGTAGGTGTCCACGATGATCTTGCGGCCGGTCAGCCCACAGTCGCCTTGCGGGCCGCCGATGACGAAGCGGCCCGTCGGGTTGATCAGGAACTTGGTGTCCGCGGTGATCCACTCCTTCGGCAGCACCGGCTTGATCAGCTCCTCGCGGATGGCCTCGATGAACGACGGCTTCATCGTCGTCTGCGTGGCGCTCTGGTCCGGGTCGTGCTGCGTGGAGAGCACGACGGTGTCGATCGAGTGCGGCTTGCCGTCCACGTAGCGCATCGTCACCTGGCCCTTGGCGTCCGGACGCAGGAAGGGCATGCGGCCGTCCTTGCGCAGCTGCGCCTGGCGCTCGACGAGGCGGTGCGCGTAGTAGATCGGCGCGGGCATCAGCTCCGGCGTCTCGTCGCAGGCGTAGCCGAACATCAGGCCCTGGTCGCCAGCGCCGGTGTTGAGGTGGTCGTCCGACGCATGGTCCACGCCCTGCGCGATGTCGTTCGACTGCTTGTCGTAGGCCACCAGCACCGCGCAGCCCTTGTAGTCGATGCCGTACTCGGTGTTGTCGTAGCCGATGCGCTTGATGGTGTCGCGCGCGACCTGGATGTAGTCGACGTGCGCGTTGGTCGTGATCTCGCCCGCCAGCACGACAAGACCCGTGTTGCACAGCGTCTCGGCGGCGACCCGGCTGCGCGGGTCCTGCTCGAAGATCGCGTCGAGGATCGCGTCGGAGATCTGGTCGGCGACCTTGTCGGGGTGACCTTCCGAGACGGATTCGGATGTGAAGAGGAAATCGTTCGCCACTTATAAACTCCTGAAGTCGGACAAGCTGATCGGGGCGTGTCGCCGTGCTATTCGGGAGCCTGCGGCGAACGCTTTAGCGGTTTGGTTCAACTTCAGCACATCTCATTGAGAAATCTGAAAGAAGCGTGCCGGAATCGACATCGTCGTCATGGTGGTGTCGGCTCCGTCCCGTCGCCCCGCAAGTTGTTCCTTAACTCGGCGAACTTTCAATTCTAGCCCTGCCCACCGCCACGTGATCTCAACCCTGTTCCGAATGGGCGCACGCACGCCCCTGCCCCTGCTGCACGCCCTCGGCGCGCTGCTGGGCTGGCTGGCCTGGCTGGGCTCGCCCACCTACCGCCGCCGCCTGCGCGACCACGTGGCCCAGGCCGGGGTGCCGTGGCCGGCGGCGCGGCCGGCGATCACCTCGGCCGGCCGCATGGTGGCGGAGCTGCCCTGGCTGTGGAGCCGAGGTCCCGACGAGCGCCTGGGCGATCTGGTGCGCTGGGAAGGCGTCGAGCGGCTGGAAGCAGGACTGGCCGAGGGCCGCGGGCTGGTGCTGCTGACACCGCACCTGGGCTGTTTCGAGATCATCGGCCAGGCCTACGCCGAGCGCTTCGGCGCGCAGCACCCGATGACCGCGCTGTACCGCCCGGCCCGCAAGGCCTGGCTGCGCGATCTGGTGGCGCAGTCGCGCAACCGGGCAGGGCTGGAGATGGCGCCGGCCACGCTCGCCGGGGTGCGCCAGATGATCCGCGCGCTGCGCAAGGGCGGCACGATCGGCCTGCTGCCGGACCAGGTGCCGCCCGAGGGCATGGGCGTGTGGGCGCCGTTCTTCGGCCGCGAGGCCTACACGATGACGCTGGCAACCCGGCTGGTGGCGCAGACCGGCGCGTGCTGGCTGCTGCTGGACTGCGAGCGGTTGCCGGCCGGGCGTGGCTTCGTGGTCCGCGTCAGCCAGCCGCCCGAGCCCCTGCCCGACACCCGCGCGGAGCCCGACCCCGACCGGCTGGCGGCGCTGGGCGCGGGCGTGGTCAATCGCGCGATGGAAACACTGATCCGCCAGAATCCTGGCCAGTACCTCTGGGGCTACCACCGCTACAAGGCGCCTCGCCCGCTCGAAACCACGGCCCCGACGCCCTCCGATCCCGCATGAAATCGTTCCTCTCCCGCGCTGGCGCCCATGCGGTGCTGGCCCTGCTGTGGCTGCTGCACTGGCTGCCGATGGGCGCGCAGCACCGGCTCGGCCTGGGGCTGGGCGCGCTGCTGTGGAAGCTCGGCAAGTCGCGCCGGCGCATCGCGCTGCGCAACCTCGAACTCTGCATGCCCGAGAAGCCCCTCGCCGAGCGCGAGGCCATCGCCCGCGCCCACTTCGGCTGGCTGGGCCGCAGCTTCCTGGAACGCGGCGTGCTCTGGTACGCCTCGCGCGAGCGGCTGCAGCGGCTGATCCACGTCGAAGGCGACGTGAAGCTCGCCGAGCGCAGCGACCGCCCGGTGATGTGGCTCGTGCCGCACTTCGTGGCGCTGGACGCGGTCGGCATCGGCCTGCTGCTCAACCAGACGCGCCACGCCGGCTCGATCTACCAGGCGCAGAGCAACCCCGTCTTCGACGCCGCCGTGCGCCGCGGCCGGCTGCGCTTCGGCGGGGTCGAGGTCTATGCCCGCCACGAAGGCGCGCGGGCGCTGATGCGGGCGATCAAGCGCGGGGACGCGTTCTTCAACCTGCCGGACATGGATTTCGGGGCGCGGGACGCGGCGTTCGTGCCCTTCTTCGGCGTGCCGGCGGCCACGCTGCTGGCGCCGTCGCGCATGGCGCACCTGCTGAACATGACCGTGCAGCCGGTGATCGGCGAGATGCTGCCGGGCGGCGCCGGCTGGCGCCTGCGCGTGCTCGACCCCTGGCCCGATTTCCCCACCGCGGATGCCGAAGCCGACACGGCGCGCATCAACCGCTGGATCGAGGAGGAGGTGCGACAGATGCCGGCGCAGTACCTGTGGGTGCACAAGCGGTTCAAGACGCGGCCGCCTGGGGAGGCCGGGTTGTATTGACCCGGGCGGACGGGCGCGATAATTCCCCCATGACCACCCGCCCGCCCCTCCCCTTCACCAAGATGCACGGCCTGGGCAACGACTTCGTCGTGCTGGACGCCACCCGCGCGCCGCTCGACCTGAGCGAGGCCGACCTGCGCTTCATCGGCGACCGGCGCTTCGGCATCGGCGCGGACCAGATCCTCGTCGTCGAGCCGGCCCGCGCCGCCGACGCCGACTTCCGCTACCGGATCTTCAACGGCGCGACCGGCGAGGAGGTCGAGCACTGCGGCAACGGCGCGCGCTGCTTCATGCGCTATGTGCGCGACCACGGGCTGACCGACCGCGACACGGTGCGCGTCGAGACGATGAACAACCGCATCGTGCTGGAGATGACGCCGGACGGTCGCGTCACCGTGGACATGAACCAGCCGATCTTCGCGCCTGCGCAGATCCCCTTCGATCCGAGCGGGCTGGTGCCGCGGCTGGTCAACGGCTTCGACCTCTGGCCGCTGGCGAACCCGGCCGATCCCGCAGAGGTGGTCGAGATCGCCGCCGTGTCGATGGGCAATCCGCACGCCGTGCAGCGCGTCGAGGACGTGGACACCGCGCCGGTCGCCGAAGTCGGGCCGTGGGTCGAGGCGCATGCGGCGTTTCCGCGCAAGGTCAACGCCGGCTTCCTGCAGGTCGTCGACCGCGGCCATGTCCGGCTGCGCGTGCACGAACGCGGCGCGGGCGAGACGCTGGCGTGCGGAACCGGGGCATGTGCCGCAGTGGTCGCCGGCATCCGGCTGGGCTGGCTGGACACGGTGGTCGACGTGGACACCCGCGGCGGACGGCTCACCATTGTCTGGGACGGCGTGGGCCACAGCGTGCGCATGACCGGGCCGGCGGTGACGGTGTTCGAAGGCACCGTGGCGTTCCCGGACTGAGATTGCCGGTTCACTTGATCTCGGCAATGAAGGCGGGTCACTGACCGCCTTTTCCTGCGCATTGCCGAAAAACCCTGCGATACCCTGCTGCCCATGAGCACGCAGGGCATCTCCGAAATCGACATTGCCAGCTACCTGGTCCGCACGCCCGGTTTCTTCGAGCGTCACGCCGAACTGCTGGCCCATGTCGAACTGGCCAATCCGCATGGCCCGCGGGCGGTGTCGCTGCAGCAACGCCAGATGGAGATGCTGCGTGAACGCATCCGCGGTCTGGAGCGGCGGTTGATGGACATGATCCGCCACGGCCAGGACAACGCCGCACTGACCGACCGCCTGCACCAGTGGGTGTGCGCGCTGATGCTGGTGACCGACCCGCGCGACATTCCTGACATGCTGGTGATCGACCTGCAGGAGCAGTTCCAGATCCCGCAGGTCGCCATGCGGCTGTGGGACGTGGCGCCGGTCTATGCCAGCGAGCCGGTGGCCCGCAGCGTCGGGCCGGACCTGCAGCGTTTCGCGTCCAGCCTGCGCACGCCCTATTGCGGCGCCAGCACGACCTTCGAGGCGGTGCGCTGGCTCGGCCATCCCTCGGCCGTGGCCTCGCTGGCGCTGCTGCCTCTGCGGCGCAGCTACACGGGACCGGCGTTCGGCATGCTGGTGCTGGGTTCACCCGACCCGACCCGCTACACGCCCGAGATGGGCACCGACATCCTGATGCGCATCAGCGAACTCGCCAGCGCCGCCGTGACGCGGCTGCTGCCCATCCCGGACTGAAGGCGGTCAGCGCCCGACGGGTGCGGCATCTGCATCCGACGCCACGTACATCGACGACAGCGCCACGGTTTCGACCGACGCCACGGCCGCGATCTCCGACACCGCGGCAGGCGCGACACCCAGCAGGTGGTGCCGTCCGCCACCATGCCCGCCCCCATATCCCCCCCCGCGGTCCTCGAATCCGCCCGGCGCGCACACGCTGAGCACCGGCGACAGCACGCAGCATCCCGCCGTCGCCACCACCAGCAAGGCCAGCGAGCCGGCCCGAACCACATGGCGCATCTGCATCAGCATCAGAAATTCCCCTCACGACATGAACGTCTCGTGGAACAACGTCCGGCAGGGACTCACGTTGACCCAGGCCCGCGCAAGGCCAGCACCAGCGTGAAGACGGCCGGGGCGTCGAGCAGGTCCTGGTGCGCACGGCCAGGCTGGTGGATGGACACCGCGCCGTCCAGCGTGGCGCAGTGCGGCGGGAAGGTGACGTTGTCGCACGCGCTCCAGACGCAGGTGAAGCGGGCCCGCCACGCCGGCGATTCGCTGGCCGCCAGCGCCTGCAGCCACGGGCTGTTCTGGCGCATCTGGACGGCGTTGGGCCGCCGCCCGAAGCGGGCGAGCCAGGTGCCGCGGTGCGGCGTGCCGATCGTCAGGACGTGGTGGACGCGGGCATCCGTCGCCTCTGCGGCCTCGCCGCGCAGCAGCCGCGACCGCCGCCACGCCCGCACGGCCACGCCGCCCATGCTGTGGCAGACCACCAGCGGCGCCTGCCCCGTGGCGCGGTGGAGCTGCACCAGTGCGGCGTCGATCTGGTCGGCGTAGTCGTCGATCGGGCAGAACACCGATTCCAGATTCACGCCGACCACGGGCACGCCCCGCGCCTGCAGCCGCGGATACCACGGGTTCCAGCAACCGCGGTTGCACAGGTAGCCGTGGACCAGCAGCACGCCGCGCCCACCCGTGCCCGGCCCGGCCGGCGTGTCCGGCCAGCGCTGGCTGGCGAAGGGCATCGCCCAGCAGAAGGCCGTGGTCGATGCCCGCAGCTCGCGCGCCCAGGCCCCCCACCGCGCCGCCGCGCTCGGCCGCGGCGCAGGATCCTGGCCGTGGACCGCCGCCGCCATCACCTGCTCCAGCCCAAGGGCCAGCGCATTCAGGCCCAGCAGCGCCAGCACCGGCCCCAGCGTGGCGCCCAGACCCAGCCCCTGCCAGGCACACCAGCCCAGCCAGCCGGCCACACCCAGCGCACCAGCCAGCCCGAGCCACCGCAACAGGTGCGAGAGCATCCCGGCCTCAACCCGGCCGCACGACGACGAAGCCGGATTCGGAGCGCACGCGGAAACCGACCACGCTGCCGAGGTGGAGGTCGAGCGGGCCCTCGGCGATCGGCCAGGCGTTGAGGACGTGGCCGTAGCAGTCGTTGTCGGTCCAGCGGGTGGTGACACGCTGGTGGTGGGGAACATCGGCGGCGGTGGGACGAGAAGCAGGCACGGCAACGGTCCAGATGGTCGAAGTCAGAATTGTGGCCCGACATAGGATGACGGACCATGCATGCCCCCGCCATCCTCCAGGCCCTCGCCGCCGCCGCCCTCTTCGGCGCCAGCGCCCCGCTCGCCAAGCTGCTGCTCGCGCAGTCCTCCCCCTGGCTGATGGCCGGCCTGCTCTACGCCGGCTCGGGCCTCGGCCTGCTGCTGTGGCGGCTCATCACCCGCGCACCAACCGTGCACATGCCCCCGGGCGAGGCACGCTGGCTGGCGCTGGCGATCCTCTCGGGCGGCGTGGTCGCGCCGGTGCTGCTGATGCAGGGCCTGGCGCGCATGCCCGCGTCCGGCGCCTCGCTGCTGCTCAACGCCGAGGCGGTGCTGACGGCGGTGATCGCCTGGGTCGTGTTCCGGGAGAACGCGGACCGGCGCATCGTGCTCGGCATGGTGGCGATCGTGGCGGGGGCGGTCGTGCTGGCGGGCGGGGACGCCTCCGGGTTCGGCGGGGTCGGGCCGGCGGCGCTGGTGCTGGGCGCCTGTGCGTGCTGGGCGGTGGACAACAACCTGACGCGACAGGTGTCGCTCACGGACGCCTCCTTCCTCGCGATGGCCAAGGGGCTGGCCGCGGGCGGCGTGAACCTGCTGCTGGCGTGGCAGACGGGGGCGGCGTGGCCGGGCGTCGGCGTGGCCGCGGCGGCGGGACTGCTCGGGCTGCTGGCCTACGGCGTGAGCCTGGTGCTGTTCGTGGTGGCGCTGCGTGCGCTCGGCACGGCGCGCACGGGCGCCTATTTCTCGGTCGCGCCCTTCTTCGGCGCGGCCTTGTCGGTGGCGCTGCTGGGCGAGCCGGTCACGGCGCCGCTGCTGCTGGGCGGGGCGCTGATGGCGCTGGGCGTGTGGCTGCACGTCACCGAACAGCACGGCCACCTCCACACCCACACCCCGCTCGAGCACCGCCACGCCCACGTCCACGACGCACACCACCAGCACCCCCACGACGCCGACACCCCGCCCGGCGAGCGCCACACCCACTGGCACCGCCACGAGCCCCTCACCCATGCCCACGTGCATTTCCCGGATGCGCACCACCGGCACCCGCACTGAAGGCCCACGACACCGCGCACCGGAACTGGACAAACTGAACCCTCGCCCCCTACGCTGTCGCTGCTGGCGCACCGCACGACACCAGCACGACCACACCAACCGGGGGAACACACATGCCAACCGATCTGCTCGTCATCACCGAGGTGATGCTCCTCTCAGGCGCGCTGGGCGGCCTGGTGAACGGCTTCCTGTCCGAGGCGCCCGAGACGGCGCGGCTGGCGTGGTGGAAACACGTGGTCATCGGGATCACGGCGGCGTTCATGGTGCCGCTGTTCCTGGCGATGATCTCGGCCGACCTGATCGACAAGATCCGCGGCACGGCCGGTCAGCCGGGCAACCCGGTGCTGCTGCTGAACCTGGCGGGCTTCTGTCTGGTGGCCGCGGTGTCGTCGCGGGCCTTCATCGGCTCGCTGACCGAGCGGGTGATGCGCGAAGTCCGCGACGCCCGCGCGCAAGCCGATGCCGCCAACGCCACCGCCGAGCAGGCCAGCCACCGCGCCGTCGATGCCACCGAAGCCGCGCTGGCGGCCCAGTCCGATGCCGAGACGGCACAGGCGCTGGCGCGCGCGCAGGTGGTGGAGGAGCCGGCCGCCGAAGCCACGGAAGACCCCGCTCCACGCCAGCGCTCGGGACCGCCGAGCGGCGTCGGCCTGGGCGTCTCGTCCGCACTCGCGCAGGAAAAGCTGGTCCTGCTCGCCCTGACCGGAGGCGCTGTGGCGCTGCGCACCATCGCCGGACTGGCACAGGACAGCCGGCTCGACGAGGCCACCGTGCTCACCGTGCTCGGGCACCTGCAGCAGAAGTCCTGGGCACTGCCACTGGCGGGCAGCGATGGCCAGCCACGCTGGTTTGCCACCGCCGCAGGCAAGGCGCAGACAAGGATGGCGGTGCCAGCCTGAGTCGACAGGCGGGAGGCTTGCTGGGCACTGGCGGGTGATCCAGCGCACACCGGGAACCTCGAGGCGCCGCTACAGTCCGACGTTCTTTCCACCAACCGCGACACCATGCAGAACACCACCGCGCGCGCCGTCACCGCCCTCACCCTGGCCCTGGCCGCCCTGACGGCGCCGGCCGCCCACGCTGCGGACGGCTGGCAGTGGCTGCCCGCCGTCCACAACCCCGCCTGGAAACCCGAGGCTTCGCTGGCGCTGACCGGCAGCCGCACCAGCCCGGGCACCGGCCCGGATGCCAACGCCTGGGGTCTGGACCTGAACTTCAATTGCGCGCTTGTGCAGACGCCGGACCAGCGCATCCGCAGCCACCTGAACCTGACGCATTCGAGCAAGAACGGCACGTCGGTGACCGGGTTCGAGCTGTCGCCGCGCTACACGGTGCCGCTGGGCGATGGCCTGTCCGCCGGTGTCGGCCCGAGCGCAGGCGCGTTCCAGGTCAGCACGCCGGGCACCGACCGCACGCTGCTGGGCCTGGGCGCGGCGGCGGGCATGAACTACCGTGCCGGCATGCTCTACACCGGCTTCGACATCCGCTACCACGCGACCACCTCGCGCAGCGGCGTGGACCACGACCCGCTGACCTTCGGCGCCAAGGTCGGCATCAACTTCTGACCAGCGGCACGGCGCCGCAGTGGTCCGGCGCTCAGCCCTTGAGCGGGTAGCGCCGCAGCAGCTGCATCGGCGCACCGGCGCTGGGCTCGACATACAGGCTCAGCGCGTCGCAGCGCCACGGGCGCTCCAGCGCTGGCGAGAAGAAGGTGCGTGCCAGATCGAGCCAGACCTGGCGTTCACCCTCATCGACCACCGAATCACTGAGCGTGCAGTGAAAGGTCCAGCTGTCGAGCACGTACGGATAGCCCCAGCGCACCAGCAGCTCGGACTGGTGCGCATCCAGCGGACGCCGGCTCTGCAGACGCTGCAGGTCGGCGGCCGTCGGCGGATCGCGGAAACTGTCGAGATCGCGCACGCAGGTGTCGGCCAGACAGTGCAAGGGATGGCCCGGATCCAGCGGCGCGGCGGTCTGCAGCACGATGAAGTCCACGAGCGTGCCGACCTGCAGCGCGGGCATGTCGAAGGCCTGGAGCTGCCGGCTCAGCGCGGTCAGCGCCGCATGCAGGCCCTGCATCGAGGCCCCTTCGGCCAGCCGCATCGGGGGCTTGAGCGTGGCATGAAAACCGTAACGCCAAGGCGTGATCCGCCGCGACGGCGGAGACGGGGCGAAGTCGCTGGACGGGTCTCGGCCCAGCCAGGTGCACCCGGCTTGCCACAAGGGATGGTCAACGGGCGGAGTGAGGTAAATCGCGTAACGGGCGCTCATGAAGAAAGATTGCTGGCATTCGGCTGGCACATAGCCTACAGGGTTCCAGTCGGTTGCGTGCACGCAGGCACATCAAGTGGCCCGATCCAGGTTCGACCAAGTACCGGATTGTCTGCCGGATCTCCACACCGTGAAGACTGCACATCATCAGTTCCCCCAGCCGGTGCAAACTCGCATGCATGCGACAAGAACAGGTGATGACCCGCGCGCGGCTGGTACTGCCAGGGGAGGTGGTGACGGGCACGGTGGTGTTGCGGGAGGGGCGCATCGCCGCTCTCGACCGCGCGCACTCGACGCTGCCATCGGCGATCGATCTGGAACAGGACTACCTGCTGCCGGGCCTGGTGGAGCTGCACACGGACAATCTGGAGCGCCACGTCATGCCGCGCCCCCAGGTGCGCGTCCCGATGTGGGGCGCCGTGCAGGCCCATGACGCCGAGGTGGCCTGTGCCGGCATCACGACGGTGTTCGACGCGATCGGCGTCGGCGACCCCTACCACCAGGGCTTCCGCTCGCAGAACCAGAGCGAGTTGCTGCCCGTGCTCGATGCGCTGGACGACGCGGGCGTGCTGCGCGCCGACCACCGCATCCACGCCCGCTGCGAGCTCCCGGCCGCCAACGCGCGCGCGCTGTTCGAGCCGTTCTCCCACCATGTCCGGCTGGGCCTGGTCTCGCTGATGGACCACACGCCAGGGCAGCGCCAATGGTCCGATCTGGACCACGCCCGCATCTACTACACCGGCAAGAAGGGCTGGACCGAGACGCAGTTCGCGCACGAGATCCAGCTCGCCCCGGCCCGCCAGCGCGACCACGCCGGCCCGAACCGCGACTGGTTCGCCGCCTACGCCCGCGCCACCGGCATCACGCTGGCCTCGCACGACGACACCACGGCCGCACACGCCGAGGAAGCGCACCAGCTGGGCGCCGTGATCTGCGAGTTCCCGACCACGCTCGACGCCGCCCGCCGCGCCCACCACCTCGGCCTGCTGACGCTGGCCGGCGCGCCCAACGTCCTGCGCGGCGCCTCGCACGCGGGCAACGTGGCGGCGGTGGCGCTGGTGCGCGAGGGCGTGCTGGACGCGCTGTCGTCCGACTATCTGCCGGCCAGCCTGCTGGCGGCCGCGTGGCAACTCGCGGACGAAGGCCTGCTCGACCTGCCCGCGGCGATCCGGCTGGTCACCCTCCAGCCCGCCCGCGCAGCCGGCCTGCACGACCGGGGCGCGCTGGCGGTGGGACTGCGGGCGGATCTGGTGCGGGTGCGCGTCGTCGCGGGCCACCCGGTGGTGCGCGAGGTCTGGAACGCCGGACGCCGCGTGGTCTGACCCGACAGCGGCCGGCACGCTCCCCATGGGCGTGCGCACGTGGTCACTTGACAACGGCGGGACGGAAACCGAAGGTAGCGGGCTGACCATACCGCACCACACACAGGGACCGCCCATGCCGCACCATCCACTGCCACGCCGACTCTGGGCCGCCCGCACAGCGGCGGGGCTGCTCCTGCTGGGGAGCCTGCTCGGCGGCTGCGGCACCAAGGAAGACCCCGACGAAAGCAGCGCCAACACCGGCACGCTGCGGGTCATCAACGCCACGACCCAGCACACCGCCGTCGGCCTGCTGATCGATGAGGTGTCGCGCGAAACCGCCATCGAACGCGACGGCGCCAGCGCCACCTACCGCCTCACCGCCGGCAGCCACACCATCGCGCTGGCCAACAGCAGCGGCAGCGCCCTGGCCAGCACCACGGCGACCTTCGCCGCCGGCAGCGCCACCACGCTGGTGGCCTGGACGGGCGACAACAACGTGGTCAAGTACCTCAGCCTGGACGAGCTGGAGACCGTGCCCGCCAGCGGCCGCAGCAAGCTGCTGGTGTTCAACGCGGCGCGGGACGCCGGCGCGCTCGACGTCCACCTCACCCCCGCCTCCGAAGCGCTGAGCGACTCGCCGCTGCTCGGCAACCTCGCCGCCGGCAGCAGCAGCGGCTATTCCTCCGTCAACGCGGGCAGCCACCGCCTGCGCCTGCTCAAGGCCGGCAGCGTGCTGGCCAGCGACGTGCGACTCGATACCACCGTGACCCTGCCGGACGCGGGCATCGCCGCGCTGGTGCTCACGCCGAGCACCGGCGGCGTGCTGGCCCATGCGCTGCTGCTGCAGCCGTCCACGGCCGTGACCGCGCTGACCAACACGCAGGCGCGGGTCCGCATCCTCAGTGCGCTGCCGACCAACCTGTCGGTGGCCGGGACGATCAACGGCACCACGCTGCCGCTGCTGGGCAGCTCGCCGGGCTTCGGCAGCTATGCGCTGGTGCCGGCCGGCGCGTCCACGCCGCAAGTCACCGTCAATGGCGGCACGCTCACCGGCGCCTCCTGGACCGCCGCCCCGGGCAGCGACACCACGCTGTTCGTCTGGGGCACGGCCGCTGCGCCGCAGTTCGCCACGCTGAGCGACGACAACCGCCTGCCCAGCAGCACCAGCGCCGCCCGCATCCGGCTGCTGCACGGCCTGGGCAACCTGACGCAGGATCTGACGCTCAACATCGCCGGCGCCGCGGTCACCACCGCCAGCCAGGGCGGCATGTCGCCCGTGACCGCGGTGTCCGCGGTCACCGACACCACGCTGTCGGTGACCAGCAGCAGCACCGCGGCCAGCGTCTACGAACTCACCGGCAAGACGCTGGAGGCCAACGGCGTCTACAGCGTCTTCCTGCTGGGCGACAGCAGCCTGGCCTCGGGCAGCGGGCTGACCACGGCGGTGGTCAAGGAACGCTGATCAGGCGGCGCGGCGGGCCGCCACCGCGGCCTCCAGCGCATCGATGAACACGACAGCGACGTCGAAGCCGGTCTGCTGCCGGATTTCCTGGAAGCAGGTCGGGCTGGTGACGTTGATCTCGGTGACGCACTCGCCGATCACGTCCAGCCCGATCAGCAGCAAGCCGCGTGCGGCGAGAACCGGCCCCAGCGTCTCGGCGATCTCGCGGTCGCGCGCCGACAGCGGCTGCGCGACGCCCTTGCCACCCGCGGCGAGGTTGCCGCGCACCTCGCTGCCCTGCGGAATGCGCGCCAGGCAGAACGGCACCGGCACACCGCCGATGATCAGGATGCGCTTGTCGCCGTGGACGATCTCGGGCAGGAAGCGCTGCACCATCACCGTCGTGCTGCCGTCCCGGGTCAGCGTCTCGGTGATGGAGCCGAGGTTCAGCCCGTCCGGGCCGACACGGAAGATGCCCATGCCGCCCATGCCGTCGAGCGGCTTGAGGATGATGTCGCCGTGCTCGGCATGGAAGGCGCGCACCGCCTCGGCCTCGCGCGTGACCAGCGTCGGGCCGATCCACTCGGGGAATTCGAGGATGGCGAGCTTTTCCGGGTGGTCGCGCAGCGCGGAGGGCTTGTTGAAGACGCGGGCGCCGTCGCGCTCGGCCTGCTGCAGCAGGTGGGTCGCGTAGATGTACTCGGCGTCGAAGGGCGGATCCTTGCGCATCAGCACCGCGTCGGTGTCGGCCAGCGCGACCTCGCCCTCGGCGATCACCTCGAACCAGTCCGCCTGCTCGCGGCCAGTGAGGATGACGGTGCGGCAGCGGCGCGCCACGACCCGGCTGCCGCGCACCCAGACCAGGTCACGCGGCTCGCAGACCTGCAGCGTGTGGCCGCGGCGCGCAGCCTCGCGCATCATCGCGAAGGTGGTGTCCTTGTGCGTCTTGAAGGACTCGATCGGGTCGGCGACGAACAGCAGCTTCATGGTGGTCAGGGCCGCCACGCAGCCCGGCAGTGCAGAGAGTGGCGCAGTGTTGCACAGGCCCGGCGAGCCTGCCGGCCGCGCCGGTCAGCCCGGCTCGGTGATGAAGGCGATCCGGCTCAGTCCGGCCTGCTGCAGCTGCCCGATCAGCTCGGCCACGCGGCCGTAGGGCACCAGCTTGTCGGCCCGAAGCAGCACCTCGGGGCGCTCGCCACCGCGGCGCTCGATCTCTTTCAGCCGCTCGGCGAAGGCGGGTGGCTCCAGCCGCTCCTCGCCCCAGTAGAGCGCGCCGTTGGCTTGCAGGCCGAGGCTGATCGCGGTCGGCGTCTGCTCGGTGGGAGCGGCGCCGTCGGCCTTGGGCAGATCGAGTTTCAGGCTCGACGTCATCAGCGGCGCGGTGATCATGAAGATCACCAGCAGCACCAGCATCACGTCGATCAGCGGCGTCATGTTGATGTCGCTGATCGGCGCCTCGGCCTTGCGGCGTTCAAGGCGCCCGAAGGCCATCGCCGCGCTCCCGCGTTCCCAGTGCCATCTCGCGCAGGTCGTGCGCGAAGCCCTCGAGGTCGGCCTCGCAGGCGCTGACCAACTTGCCGAACACGTTGTAGGCCAGCACGGCCGGAATCGCCACCGCCAGCCCCGCCGCGGTCATGATGAGCGATTCGCCCACCGGACCGGCCACCTTGTCGATGCTGATCGAGCCGGTCGCCGAGATGCCCAGCAGCGCGTGGTAGATGCCCCAGACGGTGCCGAACAGCCCGACGAAGGGCGCCGTGCTGCCGACCGAGGCGAGCAGCACCTGACCCAGCTGCAACTGCCCGAGCACGCGGTGCAGCGCGTCGCGCAGCAGACGGGTGAGGCGCGATTCGGCGTCGCTGCCGGCGTCGAGCGTGCCGGAGGTGGCCTGCTGGAGCAGCGCGTCGAGCATCGGCACCAGCACCTGCTCGCGGTCGAGCGCGGCGAGCTGCGTGCGGCCGGTCGGCACGTCAGGCGCCGACCAGAACACCGGCACCGCCCGCGCCAGGTCACGCCGCGCCCGCGTCAGCACCCAGCCTTTCCACAGGATCAGCACCCAGGCCGACACCGACATCGCCAGCAGCAGCCCCGCGACGGTGCGCGAGACGCCGTCGCCGGCCGACCAGATCCGCACCAGCCCGTCCATGCTGCGGGTCAGGCCAGGCCGAGCACGTCGTCCATGCCGTACAGGCCACGGGACTTGCCGGCGAGGAAGCGCACGGCGCGCAGGCTGCCCTGCGCGTAGGTCGCGCGGCTGCTGGACTTGTGGCTGATCTCGATGCGCTCGCCGATGCCGGCGAACAGCACGGTGTGGTCGCCGACCACGTCGCCGCCGCGGATGGTGGCGAAGCCGATGGTGCTCGGGTCGCGCTCGCCGGTGACGCCTTCGCGGCCGTAGACGGCGCACGCCTTGAGGTCACGCCCCAGTGCATTCGCCACGACCTCGCCCATCTTCAGCGCGGTGCCGCTCGGCGCGTCGACCTTGAAGCGGTGGTGGGCCTCGACGATCTCGATGTCGTAGCCCTCGTTCAGCGCGCGGGCGGCCATGTCCAGCAGGCGCAGCACGACGTTGACGCCGACACTCATGTTGGGCGCCATCATGATGGCCACATCCTCGGCGGCGGCGGCGATCTCGGCCTTCTGTGCGTCCGAGAAGCCGGTGGTGCCGATGACCAGCTGCACGCCCAGTTCGCGGCAGACGGCCAGGTGGGCCAGCGTGCCCTCGGGGCGGGTGAAGTCGATCAGGCAGTCGGCGCCCTGCAGGCCGGCGCGCAGATCGGCGGTGATGGCGACACCGCTGGCCTTGCCGAGGAAGGCGGAAGCGTCCTGGCCGATCGCGGGGCTCTCGGCGCGGTCGAGCGCACCGGCCAGCACGCAGTCATCGGCGGCCATGACGGCCTCGATGAGCATGTGGCCCATGCGGCCGGTGCAGCCGGCAATGGCGACGCGCAGCGGTGCGGCGGTGGAAGGAGTAGAGGCGGGAGCGTTCATCGGACAGAGGTTTCCAGCGGAGGATAAGAGCGCAGCGGAGCACTGGCGGCCGTCTCGGGCGCCAGCATGGACCGGCTGGGGGCTGGCACGGGAATGGCCCGCAGCTGCTGCTCGTCGAGTTCAAGCACGGTCTTGCGCGAGGACGGCTTGACCACATCGATCGAGGCAACGAACTCGCGCTCGGTCGGCACGGAGTCGGCCTCGAAGCGGGCGACGCGGTCGCTCTCGAAGAAGACGGTCACGCGGCGCTGCTGCGCGGGCGCGCCCTGGCGGCGGATGGTGAAGACATAGTCCCAGCGGTTGGCGTGGAACACGTCCGCCAGCAGCGGTGCGCCCAGCAGGTTGCGCACCTGGTCGGTCGACAGGCCGGGGCGCAGTTGCGCCACCATGTCCTGGGTGACGACATTGCCCTGCACCACTTCCATGCGGTAGGGCGTGATGAAGCCAGGCAGTGCACCGTCGGAAAAGGTGGTCGAGCACCCGGCCAGCGTGGCAGCAGCCACGAGCGCGAAGCGCGACACGAAAGGGAGGAAGCGGGTCGGAGCAGCCATGTGGTTTTGGTGGTGGACACCGCCGGTCGCGGCACATCCCGATATGATCCGGCCATTCTAGCGAGCCACCAGGGCCGCGCACGGCCCCTGGCCACACCGGTCGAACAGGCAATCCCATGACGAACGCGGAAGAACTCAAAAGCTCGGGGCTCAAGGCCACCCTGCCGCGCATCAAGATCCTCGAAATCTTCCAGCGCGCCCAGCAGCGCCACATGACGGCCGAGGACGTGTACAAGGTGCTGCTCCTCGAAGGCGCCGACATCGGGCTGGCCACGGTGTACCGCGTGCTGATGCAGTTCGAACAGGCAGGCCTGCTGAGCCGCAACCACTTCGAGAGCGGCAAGTCCGTGTTCGAACTCAACGAGGGCGAGCACCACGACCACCTGGTCTGCCTGGACTGCGGCCATGTCGAGGAGTTCTTCGACGCGCAGATCGAGGCCTGCCAGCGCGCCATCGCGCAGGAGCGCGGCTTCGCGCTGCAGGAACACACCCTGGCGCTCTACGCCCACTGCACCAAGCCGGACTGCGCGCGCCGGGCGGCGAAGTAGCTCAGAGCCCCGGCTCGCCGCGGTCCATCAGGTCGCGGTGGCGCTTGATGAATTCCTTGTAGGTGTCGATGCCGCGCAGCTGCAGCACGGTGTTGCGCACCGCGGCCTCCACCAGCACCGCCAGGTTGCGCCCGGCGTCCACGGCGATGATCACCTTGCGCACCGGCATGCCGAGGATCTCCTCGTACAGCGGCTCGTAGGGCAGGCGCTCGAAATCGCGCTCCAGCGTTTCCTTGCGCACCATGTGGACAATCAGCTTCAGGCGCATCTTCCGGCGCACGGCCGTCTCGCCGAAGATGGCCTTGATGTCGAGCAGGCCGATGCCGCGCACTTCGAGCAGGTTGCGCAGCAGCTCCGGGCAGCGCGCCTCGATCGCCGACTGCGACACGCGGAACAGGTCCACGACATCGTCGGCCACGAGCCCATGACCACGCGAGATCAGCTCCAGCCCCAGCTCGCTCTTGCCCAGTCCGGACTCGCCCGTCAGCAGCACGCCCAGGCCGAGGATGTCCAGGAACACGCCGTGGCGCGAAGTGCGCTCGGCGAAATGCTGGCCGAGGTAGCCGCGCAGCACGTCGATGACGTGGCCGGCCGATTCACGCGTGCAGAACAGCGGGATCTCGGCGCGTTCGCACATCGCCACCAGCCGGTCCGGCGGCGTGCAGCCATCGGCCACCACCACCACCGGCGGCTCCAGCGCAACGATGCGCGAGATGCGGCGCTCCTGGGCGTCGGACTCGGCCTCCGCCAGATAGCCGACCTCGCGCCGGCCGACGATCTGGACGCGGTACGGGTGGATGTAGTTGAGGTAGCCGACCAGATCGGCCGCCGACTGCGCATCGCGCACGGCCACTTCGTCGAAGCGGCGTTCCGGATGGGCGTGTCCGGCGATCCACTCCCACTTCAGCATGCTGCGGTGGGAATCGAACAGCGCCTCCGCGCTGATGACGGTCGGTTTCAAGTCAGCCTCAAGACAAGCGCAGGCTCAGGCTCAGGCCACCGAGCGCAGAGGCTCCCAGCGGGAAATCATCTCGTGCAGCTTGACCGGATCGGTCTCGACCTTGAGCCGCTCGCGCAGTTCGCGATCCGACAGCAACTCGGCGATCTCGGAGAGGATCTCCAGATGGCGCTGCGTGGCGGCTTCCGGCACCAGCAGGAAGATCAGCAGCACGACGGGCTCGTCGTCCGGCGCCTCGAAGGCGATCGGCTGCGCAAGCCGCACCACGGCCGCCAGCGGATTCTTCAAGCCCTTGATGCGACCGTGGGGAATGGCCACGCCATGCCCGAGCCCGGTCGAGCCCAGGCGCTCTCGTGCAAAGAGGTTGTCGGAGACAGTGGCACGGGCAATGGCGTGCTGGTTTTCAAACAGCAGACCAGCTTGCTCGAACGCGCGCTTCTTGCTGGAAGCATCCACGTTCACCAGCACATTGCCAGCAGGGAGGATCGCGGCGAGACGGTTCATCGAGATCGGGCGCCGGTTTGAGCATGAGCCTTGGCAAGCGCGGGTCGGGTGTGTTCGGGGAGCTGATTATAGGAATCAGCGGGGTGGCTGTACGCAGCTTCTCACCCTCTGAACAGGCCAGGCGGGCTCCGGTTGCCGATGGACAACGTTCAACTTGCTCATTTCTTTCAGAAATGACGACGGCCCCACTTGGGGGCCGTCTGTCTGTCACCGAGTCGCAGGACCCGGGTCGCTCGACTCACACCACCGTCAGACCGCTTCGCCAGTCAGAGCGATGCGCTTGGGCGCGGTGTGGTGGTGGTCTTGCAACTTGTCCTTGTGACGCACGACCTGGCGGTCGAGCTTGTCCATCAGCTGGTCGATCGCGGCATAGAGATCCCCATTGGCACTTTCCACAAAGATGTCACGGCCCTTGACGTGCAACGTGACTTCGGCGCGTTGGCGACGTTCCTTTTCCTTCTGCTTCTCCACGGTGAGCAGCACGTTGACATCCACTACCTGGTCAAAGTGCCGGGTGACCCGGTCCAGCTTGGTCAGCACATATTCGCGCAAAGCCGGCGTAACTTCCAGATGATGACCGCTGATCGTGAGATTCATGAGGCCTCCTTTCGAGAGGTTGGGTGGGGGAGAGGCTGAAAGCAGTGTGACCATTTCATGAATTGCTGACAAGCCCTGCCGGTGACACCCCGCAGTCACCGTGTGGAATTGCGCTGCAGTCACGAATATGCGGTCTGTACGCGGGTTTCCGAGCATTCAGACACAGCGTCTTCCACAGTGCAATAATTGATCCTTTGCGCCGGCACAGGAGTTGCACTCGGACAGCAGTCACCCTCGGTGAACGTCCCCCTCCGGGCATGATCTGCAGGAGTTCCGATGCTCAACGTCTTCACCCTGGCCAACGGCCGCCTGTTCCAGGAAGAGATCGATGCGCCCGAAGCGCTGGCCCATGTCGCGCCGGTCTGGGTCGATCTGGAAGCGCCCACCGCCCAGGAAAAGGGCTGGATCCAGGCACGCTTCGACCTGACGATCCCCGAGAACATCGTCGATGACGACCTGGAGGAATCGGCCCGTTTCTACGAGGAGGACAACGGCGAGCTGCACATCCGCTCCGACTTCCTGATCGACGACGGCGAGACGCCGCGCAACGTGCGCGTGGCCTTCATCCTGCACCACAACGTGCTGTTCTCGGTCCATTCGGAAGACCTGCCCGTGTTCCGCCTGCTGCGCCTGCGCGCACGGCGCATCCCGGCCATGATCGAGGACGCCAAGGACGTGCTGCTCAAGCTCTACGACGCCGATGCCGAGTACTCCGCCGACGCGCTCGAAGGCATCTACGACGCGCTGGAAAAGGTCAGTGCGCGCGTGCTCAAGCAGGATGTGGACGACCACGCCGCGGGCGAGGCCCTGTCCGCGATCGCCCACCAGGAGGATCTGAACGGCCGCATCCGCCGCAACGTGATGGACACGCGCCGCGCGGTGAGTTTCATGATGCGCAGCCGGCTGCTGAACGCCGAGCAGTTCGAGGAGGCGCGCCAGATCATGCGCGACATCGACTCGCTCGACTCGCACACCGCCTTCCTGTTCGACAAGATCAACTTCCTGATGGATGCCACCGTCGGCTTCATCAACATCAACCAGAACAAGATCATCAAGATCTTCTCGGTGGCCAGCGTCGCGCTGCTGCCGCCGACGCTGATCGCCAGCATCTACGGCATGAATTTCCAGCACATGCCCGAGCTGACACAACCCTGGGGCTACCCGTTCGCGCTCGGGCTGATGGTGGCGTCGGTGGCAGCGCCGCTGATCTACTTCCGCCGCAAGGGCTGGATGCGCTGAGCACCGCCAAGGCCCAGTCTGCCAACCATGCACACCGGAACTGCGCAAGTGATCGCTAGACTCGATGGAACCCGGCCGTCCCACGGCCGAGTACACCAAGCAAGCCCGCAGCAGCCACGGCGCGTGCGGGGGATGGGCTTGCTGGCAGGGTGGGCGTTGGCTGCCCTGCCGGCATGCGCCCAGTTCGCGACGCCGCCCGAGCCCCAGCCGCTCGACGAGATCGCCAGCCTCGGCACCGGAGCGGCCCGCAACGCCAGCGAATACCGCATCAACGGCGCCCGCCACCTCTACATGCGCTACTGGCCGCAGGTCTTCGACGGCAAGCTGCCGCCGATGCTCTACGCGGTCGCGGCCTTCCGGACCACCGTCGACAGCCGCGGACGCGTCACCGATCTGCGCATCACCCGCTACCCGGCCTCTGCCCACGAGGTCGTGCCGTGGATCCAGCGCATGGTCTACGCGGCCGAGCCCTATCCGCCGCTGCCACACGGCATGAAGAGCATCGTCTACCCCGAGGTCTGGCTGGTCACGGCCGATGGGCGGTTCCAGCTCCACACGCTGTCCGAAGGACAGGCGGATTCGGACGATCCGGCGCCCTGACGCGCGTGCCGCGCCACCGCGCTCAACCGGCAGCGCGGCGCTTGAGCCAGCGCATCAGTGCGCCGATGGCGGGCAGCTTCTCGTAGAGTTCCTCGGCCGCGTCCCAGTAGTCGCGGTGCAGCACCAGCCGGCCATCGGCGCCGAAGCGCAGGTGCGAGCCACCGTGGATCGACGTGGTGCCCGGCCCGAGGCGCGGCGCCTCGAACAGGAAGTCCCAGGTCAGGAAGCACTGGTCCCCCTGCGCCATGGCATCGCGCACGACGAACCGCGGCGCGCCGAGGCTGTCGAACATGTGCGCGAAGACGCGGCGGATGCCTGGGATGTCGCAGACCTCGTTGAACGGATCCTTGAAGCGGGCGTCGGCGGCGTAGACCTCGTCCAGCCGGTCCAGATCGGCGGGGGCGAGCCGCTCGAAGAAGGTGATCACGCGGGCGACGCGGGAGTCCGGGTGGCGCGGTGTCGGCAAGGTCATGGCGTGGTCCTCACAGCCCCGTGGCACGGCGCACCAGCGAGAAATACAGCCCGTCGCCGAGCAGCCCCAGCAGCTTGAGCACCCGGCTGAAGCGCTTGGGGAAATGGACCTCGAACCCGCCCCGCGCCCAGCCCTGGAGGATCTCCGCCGCCGCCACCTCGGGCGTGATCAGCGCGGGCATCGGGTGGGTGTTCTGCGCGGTGAGCGGCGTCTCGACGAAGCCGGGGTTGATGACGGAGACGTCGATGCCGCTGGGCTTCAGGTCCATCTGCAGCACCTCGGCCATGTTGATCAGCGCGGCCTTGGTCGGGCCGTAGGCCAGCGCCTGCGGCAGGCCGCGGTAGCCGGCCACGCTGGCGACGAGGCTGATGTGGCCGCTGCGCTGGGCGAGCAGCGTGGGCAGCACGGCGTCGAGCATGCGCATCGCGCCGGTGACGTTGATGTCCTGGTGGCGGAGTACCTCGTCGAGGTCGTAGGCGGTGGCGCGCACCGGCAGGTAGTGGCCGGCGCAGTAGAGCGCCAGATCGAGCCGGCCGTGCTGCGCCAGCAGCTGCGCCATGCCCGCCTTCAGCGCACCGGGCGCGGCGGCGTCGAGCGGCAGGGCCATCGCGCCGGGATGGGCGGCGGCAAAGGCCTGCAGCGGCCCGGCCTTGCGCGCCGAGACGACCACCTTGGCGCCGCGCCGCGCCAGCGCCTCGGCCGTGGCCAGACCGATGCCGGACGAGGCGCCGACGATCCAGACGACCTGTCCAGTCCAGTCGCGCAAGGGGCGGTTGATGGGCATGTGGATTCCCGGCTCAGGGCTTGTGGAAGGCCAGCGTGACCTCGCCGAGCCGGATGCCGAACTTGCTCATCACCGCCTTGTTCAGCATCACCTTGTCGTCCATCAAGTACATCCAGTCGTCGAACTGCACCTCGTAGGTCTTGCCATCGACCGGCAGCTTCAGCGTGTACTGCCAGCGCAGCGCATTGCCCGCCGCGCGGCCCTGCGCTTCGCCCAGCACGTCGTCGGCGCGGCCGGTGTAGCGCCCGTCGCCGAGGTCGGTCAGGCGCCAGACGCGGCGCTCGGTCTGGCCGTCGCTGTAGGTGAAGTCCTCTTCGAGCACGCCTTCGTTGCCGCTCCAGCGCCCGACCATGCGCACGGTGAAGCGCCGGGCGACCTTGCCGGAGCGGTCGGTGAAGACGCCGTGGGCGGTCATCGGGCCGTTGAAATACTCGCGCAGCACGAGCTTCGGGGTCTCGCGGGCGTAGTCGTCCACCTGGGGTCCGGCGCAGGCGGCCAGCAAGGCGGTCGCTGCGGCCACGGCAAAGCGCTGCACCGATCGGGTCACGTTCATGGCATCTCTCCTTCAATCACCCGGCGCAGGCGCCACAAGGCCCCCAGCGCCAGCAGTTTCAACCCGCACGGCAGCGCCGCATACGCCAGGCTCAGCGACCACAGCGCATCCGCCTCGCGACTGCCCGGCGTGTAGCCCGCCCATTGCAGCGCGGGCAAGGCCAGCCCGGCGGCCAGCGCCAGGTTGAGCTTGGTCGCGCTGTTCCACCAGCCGAAGAACGCGCCCTCGGCCGCCCCGCCCTGTCCGCTGCGGCGCACGATGCCCGCCAGCAGCGCGCCCGGCACCACCAGGTCCGCCCCCAGCGCCAGCCCGCTGGCCAGACACACCGCCAGGAAGCCGCCGGTGTCGCCCGCCCCGAGCGCCAGCGCGCCGACAAACGTCACCACCGCCAGCACCATGCCCGCCGCCCAGGTCCGCACCAGCCCCCAGCGCGCCACAGCCCGCACCCACAGCGGCAGCGACAGCGCCCCGGCCACGAAATACGCCGCGAGGAACGCCCCTTCCAGCGCCGGCGCCTGCAGCCGGTCGCGCACGAAGAACAGCACCAGCGTGGCCGGCACCGCACTGGCGATGCCGTTGAGCAGGAACACCGCGATCAGCCCGCGGAACCCCGCCACCCGCCATGGCGCCCCCATCGACGGCGGCGCCGCCACCCGGCTGCGCAGCACCGGGCGCGGCGCCCGCCCCAGCGCCAGCAGCCCGGCCCCGAGCGCCAGCGCGAACACGCCCACCATCGCCGGCAGCCCTGCCGCCGACGGCAGCACACTCGCCAGCACCACGCCGACCAGCGCTGCGCCTTCACGCCAGCCAACCCAGCGTGCCTGCGCCGCGTCACCGCCACCCAGGCGCGCGCCCCAGCTCTGGTGCAGCACGCTGGCGACGCTGTAGGCCAGGTACGTCGCCACCAGCAGCGCACCGCACCAGGCCAGCAGCGCCGACGCAGACCCGCGCACCCCCGCCAGCGGAAAGAACAACCCGGTCAGGCCCGCCACCAGCACCAGCGCCGCCAGCCCGAGCACCCACCAGACCCGCCCGATGGCCCCGCCGAGCAGCGCATCGACCCAGCGTCCGATCCACGGGTCCACCACCGCGTCGAAGGCCCGCACCGCCAGCAGCAGCACGCCCAGCGCCGCCAGCGACACACCAAACTCCGTCGCGTAGTGGTTCGGCAGCACGACATAGAGCGGCAGCGCGACGAAGGCCAGCGGCAGCCCGAGCGCGCCGTAGGCCGCGCCGGACGAGGTGGCCGCGTTCATCCCGCCGCGCCCAGCAGCGCCTGGCGCAGCGCCGGCTCCGGGCTGCGCGGCGAGAGCCAGATGCCGAAGAACAGGCGCGCGAACTCGGCGTCCGCCACGTCGCGGGTCGGGCGGGCGTTGTGGAAGAAGCGGGCGCCCCGGCCCGGCTGGTGCAGCCCGGTGAGGCGGTCGCCGCTGGCCACGTCCGGGAACGCCGCCACCATCGCCGCGCGCCAGTCGCCGGCCTGCCGGTCCTCGATGCGGTCGATGCGGCGCATCTCGTCGACCGAGCGATCGGCGATGTCCGCACCGCCGAGCTTGCGGGCGTAGAGCAGCTCCAGCGCGAAGGGGCGCGTGGCGTAGTCCTGCGCGCTGATCGGCTCGCCGGCCACCCACAGCCGCGTGTCGTAGATGGTCAGGCCGAACCAGCGAAAGCGCATCTGCCCCTGCAACTTCGCGCCCGGCAACGCTGCGCGGACCTCGGCCGGCGGCTCGTTCGCGCCCTGCGCCGACGCGGCCAGTGCCAGCAGGCCCGGCAGCGCGGCCAGCATCGTCAGCGACTGGCGGCGTGTCGTCATCACGGCCGACGCAGCGTGTACTGCACGACGTTGGTGTTGCCGGTGTCGAAGGCCGCTTCGCAGTAGGCGAGGTAGAAGTCCCAGGTCCGCATGAACGGCTCGTCGAAGCCCAGGCGCTGGACCTTGTCGGCCTGCGCGTGGAAGTCGGTCCGCCAGCGGCGCAGCGTCTCGGCGTAGTCGGGCCCGAAGGCCATCGCCTCTTCCACCACCAGCCCGGCACGCTCGGCCGCCTGGCGGAACTCGGCGTCACTGGGCAGCAGGCCGCCGGGGAAGATGTACTGCTGGATGAAGTCGGTGGAACGCACGTAGCGCTCGAACAGGTCGTCGCGGATCGTGATGCTCTGGATGCAGGCGCGCCCGCCCGGCTTCAGGCAGCGCGCCACCGTCTCGAAGTACGACGGCCAGTAGCTGCGCCCCACCGCCTCGAACATCTCGATCGACAGCACCGCGTCGAACGGCGCGAAGCCGGGCGACTGGGCGATGTCGCGGTAGTCCTGCAGGCGCAGGTCAGCCTGTGCGGCGGTGCCGTTGCGGGCCATGCGCTCGTTGGCCCAGGCGAGCTGCTCGGTGGACAGCGTGACGCCGGTGACGTGGGCGCCGAAGTCGCGCGTGCCCGTCTCGGCCAGCGCGCCCCAGCCGCAGCCGATCTCCAGCACGCGGTCGCCCTGCCCGACGCGGGCCTGCTGCAGCGCGCGGCGCACCTTGGCGTGCTGCGCGTCGGGCAGCGGCCTGGTGTGGTCGCCCTCGAACCACGCGCTCGAATAGTTCATCGTCCCGTCGAGCCACAGCCGGTAGAAGGCGTTGCCGAGGTCGTAGTGGGCGTGGATGTTGCGCTTGCTGCCTTCGCGGCTGTTGCGGTTGCGCAGGTGGCGCAGGCGGTACAGCAGCGAGCCCCACCAGTTGCCGAAGATGAGCTGGTCGACCGCTTCCCGGTTCGCCAGCATGAAGCGCAGCAGCCCCGGCAGGTCCGGCGTGTGCCAGCCGCCGGCGATGAAGGTTTCGGCGAAGCCGATGTCGCCCGACTTCAGCACCGCCGAGAACAGCGTCCAGTCCTTCACCACGATCGACGCCTGCGGCTCGGCACCATGGCCGACACGGCAGTGCGACCCATCGGGCCACTGCAGGTCGAGCGTGCCGCAGGGCAGTTTCTGCAGCACGCGGAACACCGCGCGCGCCGCGGCCGGCGCACCGGCGGGCAGCATCAGCGAAGCCGGTGTCAGCGTCGCCCCCATCGGCAGGCCGGTGCGCACAGCAGAAACGGATTGAGCGGGACAGTTCATGGTTCGAGGCGGGTGGCGAGGTTGCGGAATCAGCGGCTGACCAGCGCCGCGGGCGGCACCGGCTTGCGGAAAAACGGCACGCGCTGCCACCACAGGTGCAGCGCCTGCCAGTGGATGCGCGCCATGACGCCCAGCGTCAGCAGCGGACTGCCGAGCCACGCCTGGTGCAGCGCGCGGCGGGTCAGCGGCGCGAGCTGGCCGCTGACGCTGGTCTGCAGCAGCGGCTGGCCAGTGGCGTCGTCGTGGTCGATGCGGGCGACGGTGCGGTCGGCCGTGCGCATGAAGCGGAAGCGGTAGCCGCCCTCGATGGCGCAGAAGGGCGAGACGTGGAAGACCTTGGCCGCCCGCAGTTCGCGGCCCCAGCCGAGCGGCGTGGCGTCCGAGCCCGTCAGCAGGTAGCAGTGGCGCTCGCCGAAGGTGTTGTTGACCTCGGCGACGATGGCGCGCAGCGTGCCGTCTGCCCGGTGCGCGTACCAGAAGCTCACCGGCTTGAAGGCGTAGCCGAGCACGCGCGGGTAGGTGTGCAGCCAGACCTCGCCCTCCGCGTCGGCGATGCCCTCGTTGGCAAGCAGGTGCTCGAACCAGGCGAGTGCGTCGGCGCCCCCGTCCCCGTGGTCGCGGTCGTGGAAGCTGACGACCCCTGCGCGGTTGCGCGCCAGCACCGGGTCCGGCTGCATGCGCAGCGTGCGCATCGGCAGCAGCAGGAACCACGTCGGGTAGCGGAAGGCCCGCCGCACCGGCCGCAGCCGCGTGTGGCGCACCTCGCCCCGCCCGATCAGCGCCCGCGGCGAGCCGAGGTCCGCGCTCATGCGGTGACCACCTCGCGGGTACCCGCGCCCGCCCATTGCTGATGCAGGCCGCGCACCACGTTCAGCCCCGACTTCAGGCCGTCCTCATGGAAACCGTAACCCGTCCAGGCGCCGCAGAACCAGGTGCTGCGCCGGCCCTGGATCGACGGCAGGCGACCCTGTGCGTCGATGGCGGCGCGGTCGAAGACCGGGTGGCTGTAGTCGAACTCGGCCAGCACATGCTCGGCGCGCACCGGCCGCACCGGGTTGAGCGACACCACCACCGGCTGCTGGAAGGGCATCGGCTGCAGGCGGTTGAGCAGGTAGTGCAGGCACACGCCCGCGTCCTCGGTCGTGGCGTCGCCCGCGTGTTCGTAGTTCCACGCGGCCCAAGCCTTCTGGCGGCGCGGCAGCTGGGTGATGTCGGTGTGCAGCACGGCGCGGTTCGGGTGGTAGCGGATCGCCCCCAGCACGCGGCGTTCGTCGTCGGTCGCGTCCGCGCCGAGCAGGCGCAGCGACTGGTCGGAGTGACAGGCCAGCACCACCTCGTCGAAGCGCGCCTGCCCGTCGCGGGCCACCACCACCGCACCACCGCCCGACAGCCGCTGCACCGACTGCACCGGCGTGTGCAGCCGCACATCCGGCAGCCGCGGCCGCATCTTCTCGACGTAGTTCCGTGCGCCGCCCGTCACCGTGTACCACTGCGGCCGGTCGCTGACCTGCAGCAGGCCGTGGTTGTGGCAGAAGCGGATCATCGTGGCGATCGGGAACTGCAGCATCTGCGCGGTCGGGCAGGACCAGATGCAACCGATCATCGGCAGGAAGTACCAGCGGCGGAAGGTATCGGAGTAGCCCTCGGCGTCGAGGAAGTCGCCGATCGACTGGGCGAGTTGCGCCTCGCTGCCGGTGCGGGCCAGCTCGGTCGTGCGCTTGTTGAAGCGCATCAGCTCGCGCAGCATCCCGAGAAAGCGCGGGCTGAACAGGTTGCTGCGCTGCGCGAAGACGGTGTCGAGGTTGCAGCCGCTCCACTCCAGCGCGCCCTGCTCGGCCTGCACCGAGAACGACATGTCGGACGCAGCCGTCTCGACGCCGAGTTCGGCGAAGAGCTTGAGCAGCTCGGGGTAGGTGCGGTGGTTGAAGACGAGGAAGCCGGTGTCCACGCCCTGGGTGTGCAACTGGCCGTCGGCGCCGGGCAATGTCACATCGACGGTGTGCGTGTGGCCGCCGAGGTAGTCACCCGCCTCGTAGAGCGTGACGTGGCAATCCTGCCCTGGGGCGCTCAAGTGCCAGGCGGTGGACAGACCGGCAATGCCGGAGCCGATGACAGCGATGCGGCGCATGGCTCAGCACCCCGCCAGAAAGAAGACCCGTGCAGCACCCGGCGGCGAAGGAGGGAGGAGGGAGGAGGAGAGGAGCCGCCTCCGGGGAACTGCCGGCCCTGAAGGGGCAAGCAGGCTGCACGGTTGCAAAACGTTGATCCGGTCCATGCTGATTCCATACGCACTGCAGGGGACATCGGATGCAGATGATTGGACAAGCTGCGGCCGATAAAGTTCCGAAAACATGGTGGAAATGGGTGCAGCGCGCATCAGATCCTCTCCAGCATTCAGCGGGCGCTCAGCATGGCCCGCACATCGCGCAGCAGCGCGGCGTCGTCGGGCTCGGTCAGGCTGGTGTAGCTGCGCACGGTCTGCCCGTCGCGGCTGATGAGGTACTTGTGGAAGTTCCACAGCGGCGACTTGCCCGAGCGCCTCGCCAGCTCGGCATAGAGCGGATGCGCCTTGTCGCCCTTGACCGCCACCTTGCTGAACATCGGGAACTTCACGGCGAACTGGTTCTCGCAGAACGCCGCGATCTCGGTGGCCGAGCCCGGCTCCTGCCCGCCGAAGTCGTTCGACGGGAAGCCCAGCACCACCAGCCCCTCGCCGCGCAGGCGCTCGTACAGGGCTTCGAGTCCCTTGTACTGCGGCGTGAACCCGCACTGGCTGGCCGTGTTCACCACCAGCACCACCTTGCCGGCGTACTGGCACAGCGACTGCTGCTGCTCGTCCTGCAGGCGCGGCACGCTGCGGTCGAGCAGTGCCGGACAGGTCGCCGCCTGTGTCGGGCCGATCAGCGCCACCAGTCCGAATGCACAGAGGGCGTGTGCAGCGCGTGAAACTTGCCGGGCCTTGAACATGATTTGTCTTGGGCAAACGTTGGGTTGAGGGTTATATTAGGCCTCATCATGGAATTTAACAAGCGTTTGTCCAAGACACGCCAAAGACACCCGGTAGACATCGGCGGACGCTGCAGACAGCGCCGTTTCGGTGTGCGGCACACTCGGAGCCCCTGATGAACGACCGGGCACCTCCTGTCCTGCACATGCTGACCATCGCCGCCGTCGAACGCGACACCCGCATCGGCAAGGACACCCTGCGGGTGTGGGAGCGTCGCTATGGCTTCCCCGCCCCCCTGCGCGACAGCAACGGCGAGCGCCTCTACCCCCTCGACCAGGTCGAACAGCTGCGCCACATCAAGCGCCTGCTCGACGCGGGCTGGCGACCCGGGCGCGTGGTCGGCCTGCCGCTGCAGGACCTGCAGGCCATCGGCGATCTCGGTCGCAGCGGCAGCCCGGCCGCCGTGTCCGGCGACGCCGCGGCGCTGGACGCCGAACCGCAGGCGCTCTACACGCTGCTGCGCGCGCATGACGTGCCCGGGCTGCGCCGCGCGCTGATGCAGTCGCTGCTGCGGCGCGGGCTGGGGCACTTTGTCGGCGAGGTGGTGACGCCGCTGCTGGTCGAGATCGGCCAGGCCTGGTCCCGCGGGCAGCTCGCCATCTTCGAGGAGCACCTGTGCAGCGAGACGATCGAGACCGTGCTGCGCTCGGCCATCGCCTCGGCACCTGAAGCCATGGCCGAGGGCACGCCCCGCGTGCTGCTGACCACCTTCCCGGACGAGCAGCACGGTCTGGCGCTGCTGATGGCCGAGGCGCTGTTCACCGTCGAGGGCTGCGCCTGCATGAACCTGGGCCGGCAGACCCCTGTCCAGGACATCGTGCTGGCCACGCGCGCACACCGGGCGCAGGTGGTCGCACTGAGCTTTTCCTCGCTCAGCCCGACCGGCCCGTCGCTGGACCATCTGGCGGATCTGCGGGCGCAATTGCCCGGCTCTGTCGAGATCTGGGCCGGCACGCCGCAGCCGGCCATGCTGCGCCGCGGCGTGGTCGGCGTGACCCTGCTGGACAACCTGGCACAGGTCCACACCGAAGTCGCCCGCTGGCGCGCAGCGGCGCGCTGAGCCTGTGCGCGGGCATTCAGCTTTTTGCTATGCATGCGTCAAGCCAGGTGAACTGGCGCTGGCGCCGGGCCCGGCAGACTGGCGGCCATGACATCAAGCAACACCTCTGCGCGCTACCACGGCCTGTCGATCGCCCTGCACTGGCTGCTGGCGGTCGCGCTGGTCGGCATCTTCGCGGTCGGCGTCTACATGGCGGACCTGCCGTTCTCGCCGACCCGCCTGAAGCTCTACAACTGGCACAAGTGGGCCGGCGTGACGATCCTGGTGCTGTCGGTGGCACGGCTGGCATGGCGGCTGGTGCAGCGCCCGCCCGCCCTGCCGGCGCGCATCCAGGCGGCGATGCCCGGCTGGCAGACCACCGCCTTCCACGCCACGCACCACCTGATGTACCTGCTGTTCTTCGCGGTGCCGCTGACGGGCTGGGCCTACAGCTCGGCCGCCGGCTTCCAGATCGTGTGGTTCGGCGTGCTGCCGCTACCGGACTTCGTGCCGGTGGACAAGGCGCTGGCCGAGATGATCAAGCCCTTCCACGAACTCAGCGCCTTCGCGCTGGCCGCGCTGGTCCTGGCCCACGTCGGCGCCGCGCTCAAGCACCAGTTCATCGACCGTGACCGCCTGCTCGGCCGCATGGGCGTCGGCCCGGTCTGAGCCCCCCTCGTCTTTTTCGGAGCGTTCCCATGAACACGTTCAGCACCGCGGCACTGGCCGCCGCCGCCTTCCTGGTCCTGGTCAGCCAGCCCGCCCTCGCGCAGCAGAAGCTCGATGCCGCCAGGAGCGAGATGGGCTTCGTCAGCAAGCAGATGGGCGTTCCCGTCGAGGGCAAGTTCCGCAAGTTCGACGCCCAGATCGCGTTCGACCCGAAAAAGCCCGAGGCCGGCAAGGTCAGCTTCACCATCGACACCGGCAGCGCCACCCTGGGCGCACCGGAAACCGACGCCGAGATGGTCAAGCCGACCTGGTTCAACGTGCCCAAGTTCCCGCAGGCCACCTTCCAGTCCAGTGCGATCAAGGCGGTCGGTCCCGGCAAGTTCGAGGTCGCCGGCAAGCTGACGATCAAGGGCGCCGTGCAGAACGTGACCGTGCCCGTGGCCCTCGCGCAGGCGGGTGGCAACACGACCGCCTCTGGCGCCTTCGCCATCAAGCGCCTCGAATTCAAGATCGGCGAAGGCGAATGGGCCGACACGTCGATGGTCGCCAACGACGTGCAGGTCAAGTTCAAGCTGCTGCTGAGCGGCGTGCCTGCGCTCTGATCGTCCTGAATTGCTCCTCTCCAACCCTGAAGGAAACCCTCCCATGAAGAAGTCCCTGCTCGCCCTGGCCCTGGTGCCCGTCCTGTTCGCTTCGGCCGCCCACGCCGAAAGCGCCGCCTACGCGATCGACCCGACGCACACCTTCGTCACGTTCGAGATCGACCACTTCGGCACCTCGACCAACCGCGGCCGCTTCGACAAGAAGGAAGGCACGGTCCAGTTCGACCGCGCAGGCAAGTCGGGCAAGGTGGACATCACCATCGACACCAGCTCGATCAACACCGGCACGGCCCCGTTCGACGGCCACCTGAAGAGCGGGGAGATCCTGAACGTCGCCGCCCACCCGACGGCACGCTTCGTCAGCGACAAGTTCGTGTTCGACGGCGACAAGGTCAAGGAAGTGACCGGCCAGTTCACGCTGATGGGCAAGACCCACCCGGTCACGCTGAAGGCGATCAAGTTCAACTGCTACATGAACCCGATGGTCAAGCGCGAAGTGTGCGGTGGCGATTTCGAAGCCACCATCAAGCGCAGCCTGTGGGGTGCCAGCTATGGCATCAACTACGGCTTCTCGGACGACATGCGCCTGGTGGTCCAGGTCGAAGCCGTCAAGCAGTGAGATCCTGACGGCGCGCGGCACGGACAAAGTCCGTGCTGGCGATGCCGGCTGGCTTGATCGGCTTGCCTGGGGCGCGCTTTTACCGGCCAGCAATCTTCCCGGGCCAAGCCGACGCGATACTGAGCGCCCGCCTGACCAGACCGGGACTGGTCAGCGCTTGCGGTCCATGCGCAGGGCAAACGCCATGCTGCGCTGGTCACAGCCGATGCGGCCGTAGTCAAAGGTTTCCTGCTTGCGCCCCTTTTCGGTCTGCCGGTCCTGCAGCGGCAGGCGACGGGGAGCGGGATGATCGGTGCGGAGGAGATGCTTCATGGCGAAAGGGCTCATCGGGGTTTTTCACATCTTCCGGTGACACCCTGGGTGCCGCTTGAAGGTGAACTGATTGACACTGCTGACAACGCACCAGTGGATGCGGTGGATGACAGTGCTTCAGACGGACGGAAGAAACAAGAATGAAGGCCTGATCGTTTACTAAACGATGGGGATTTTCTACACTCGAACGCCCGAAACAACCGCGTTCGAGCCATGCCTCTTCCCTTCGAGACCCACTCCGGCGACGCCAGGTCGCTCGTCTGGGACCACGGCAGCGTGACCCTGAACCGTCTGGGAGCGATGCTGGCACCGGTGGTCTTCACGGCCCCGGGGCAGCCGGAGTTCTCGCCGATGCAGATCGCCCCCTGGCACGTCGAGCCGATCGGCGCGGCGCAGACCGGCCTGATGCGCGGCCTGCGCGGCGACTGGCCGTGTGTTCCCTTCGGGCGCTCCGACCGGCCCGCCGATCTGCCTGCCGGCTGGTCCGCCCGCACCCCGCACGACGGCTGGGGCCACGGCCACAGCGCCCACCACGACTGGGACTGGCTTGCCACCGACGATCCGCACACCCTGGCGCTGACGATCGCCCTGCCCGCCGCCGACCCGATCGCGCGGCTGACCCGCACGGTGCGCGTGCAGCCGGATGCCACCGTGGTCGATCTCCGCCTGTGCATCGAAGCGCGGGTTCCCTGCACGCTGCCCGTCGCCCTGCACCCCACGCTGCGGCTCGATGCCGGCCGCGTCGCGCTGGACCTGCCCGCGCACGGCCCCGGCCTGAGCTACCCGGTGCCGGCCGAGCCCGGCCGTTCGCGGCTGGCGCCCGACCAGCGTTTCGACCGGCTGGACGCCGTGCCCACCGCCGACGGCCCGCCCGCCGACTTCACCCGCTTCCCGCAGCCGCAGGACAGCGAAGACCTGCTGCAGCTGATGGCGCTCGGCGGCCCCGTCACTGCCCGCTATCTGGACTGCGGCTGGGCGCTGGAACTGGACTGGGACCGCACGCTGCTGCCCGACCTGATGCTCTGGGTCAGCCACCGGGGTCGGCTGTATCCGCCGTGGAATGGCCGCCACCTGGCGCTCGGCGTCGAGCCGGTGTGTGGCGTGTTCGATCTGGGCCGGGTCGCCGCGCCGCCGGCCGATCACCCGCTGTCCGCCCGCACCGGCCTGACGCTCGCGCCCGGCCAGCCGCTCGTCGTGCGCAGCCGGTTCAGCGCCCGCCCGCTGTCCGCCGCGGAGCGCCAGCCATGAGCGGCGACGTCACCGTCCGCGACATCGCCGACGCCGCGGGCGTGTCGGTCGGCACCGTCTCGCGGGCGCTGAAGAACCAGCGCGGCCTGTCCGACGAGACGCGCCGCCATGTCCGCCAGGTGGCCGCGGACCTCGGCTACGACCTGTCGCGGCTGCGCTCGGGCAAGGCGCCGCGGCTGGTGTTCCTGATCCACCGGCACCACAGCAACTTCGCCGTGAACCCTTTTTTTGCCGAGGTGATGCACGGCGTCGAGGAGGGCTGCCGCCAGTTCGGCGTGGCGCCCACGCTGCTGAGCGCGCGGCAGGGCGACGCGGTGGGCAAGCTGCTCAAGCTGCACGAGCCCGATGCGCTGCTGGTGGCGGGCTACTTCGAGGACGAGGTGCTGGCGCAACTGACCGACCTGGGACTGCCGCTGGTGCTGGTCGATGGCTGGATTCCCGGCTGCGCCGCCGTGAACCCGGACAACACCGGCGGCGGCTACCAGGCCACGCGCCATTTGCTCGACCTCGGCCGACAGCGCATCGCCTACATCGCCGGCTCGCTGGCGCACTTCAGCATCCGCGAGCGCAGCCGGGGCTACCGGCGCGCCTTGTTCGAGGCGGGGGTGCTGGCCGATCCTGATCTGGAAGCGCTCGCGCCGCCAGGGCTGGATGACGCGGAAGGGGCGGCGGCCGCGATGCGCACGCTGCTGCGCCGGCGATTGCGGCCGGACGCCGTGTTCGCCTACAACGACAGCGCGGCGCTGGCGGCGATGCGGGTGTGCCTGAACGCCGGGCTGCGCATCCCGGAAGACATCGCCTTCGTCGGCTTCGACGACATCCCGGCCGCCCGCTACGGCGCCATCCCGCTCACCACGCTGCGCGTGGACAAGCAGGAGCTGGGGCGCACGGGGGTGGAGATGCTCGTGGGGGGTGGGGCGATGCCGCAGGAGATGGTGATGGGGGTGGAGTTGATGGTGAGGGAGAGTTCGGGGGTGGGCAGTGCGATCAGCGACATGAGGACATATCCAGTGGACAGGTGATCAAGCGCGCAGATATGATTTGCCACTTCTGGCAACCAGACAGGGTACGCCAGCAGCATGTAGCATCGATCGATGTTAGGAAAATACTAATTCAGAGCCTGTCACCTAACATTTTTAAATTGGCTCTTATGGAGAAAGAAATGACAATTCCTCAAGCTGTCGGTCTTGGTATCACTGGCGACGAACTTGGCAAGAAAATTGCCGGGGATCAAGTTAGCGTTGGAAGAACCGTTACTTCAACGGCCATTGGCGCAGGACTTGGCGCCGCCGCTGCGGGCGGCTTGGCCGTAGCGGGCGTTGCCGCAGCTGCTCCGATAGTTGTTCCGTTGGCAGTAGCCGCCGGGGCCATTTCATTTGTGAAGAGTTTATTTGATTGAGTAACCATCCCCAGGCAAAGCCGGGGGCTTTCAATTTGTAAGCCGCTCAAAGCGGCTAATAGGGGTCGCTAACGCGGCCCATCATTTTTGGGGCCACCTAAAGCCATCCCATTACACACATCTTTTTTAGCAAGTTCTGCGCCCGGTTGAATCTGCTCCGATTTGCCTAAAAATTGAGCACTTTTGCCAGATTCTGGCCCGTCACGACCAATTTTGATGCCCACATCGCGCCAACGGAGAGGCTGGTGAGTGCCAAGGTGAAGCCCGTCAACCTACGTAGGATCGCTAAGTCGTTGTTTTTAAAGGAGAAAAGGTTGCCACTAAAAAGTGCCTACTTCAATGAAATCAAGGACTTACAGCAGTTCGTGTCGAACTCGGGGGCGCGTGACCGGCACCGCAAGATCCTCGACTTCCGTACACCTCGCGAGGTCTGTACCGAAATCGTGCAAGCCAAACTCGCCGAGCAGCACGCGCTTGCTGCCACAACCGTTGGTACGTATTCAGGTACCCCCCGTTCCTTGTAAATCAACAACTTAGCGGAGCCGTGAGCCCTCGATTTGGCTGTGATTCATGCTCCACGACCATGTTGGGTAGACTTTTCGGGCATCAGCCGATCTATCGCAATTCGCGGGCAGGCGCTAAGTCGTTGATTGGAAACAGATTTCCTGTCTGCGCGACCAGAGGGGGGTACCTGAATACGTACCAACCGTTGCACTTCAGACTTGACTCCGCCCACACCTTGAAAATAAAGTCAGCCATGAATAGGCTGCGCCACCAATCGCACCCCAAGCGCCGCGCAAACCTTGCTGATCGTGTCGAATCGAGGATGCGCGTCGGCTCGCAGCGCCTTGTACAGGGCCTCCCGCGCAATCCCTGAAGCCTTGGCAATTTCCGTCATGCCACGGGCCCGCGCAATATCACCCAACGCCGCGGCGAGCAATGCCGAATCTCCAGCCTCCAGGATGTCGGTCAGGTAAGCCGCAATGCTCTCTTCCGAGTCCAGATAAGGCGCAGGATCGAACTCCGCCAAATCGCTGACTTTTATGCTCTTGGTCATCTGCTACTCCATGCTCAGCATTTTTGCCAAGGCTTTCGCCTGACGAATATCGGCCGGCTGACTCTTCTTCGAGCCGCCGGCCAACAGAACGATCACTTCGGCGCCACGCTGCACGAAGTACACGCGCCAGCCAGCCCCCAAATGAATGCGCAGCTCGGAAACACCCTCGCCCACCGGCGCAACGTCACCGGGCAGACCAAACGACAAGCGGCGCACACGCGCCGCGATCACAGCCTTCACTTTGGCGTCGGGCAAACCGTCCAGCCAACGGGTGAACTCGGGGAGCGCTTTCACACTGATCATGCCGCACTGTAATCGTTCGATTACATCGCCGTCAATCGCAAACCGCTTGTTTCGCTCCCAACGCTGACTCCCCCACGGGAAAGTGCGCTGCCCTCCCCGCACGCCGCGCCCTAGCATCCTCGGCATCAAGTCAAGACATGCGAGGACACACACCATGCGCTGGGGTTTCATCGGAGCAAGCAACATCGCCGAGCGGGTCATCCCGTCGCTGCGCAAGATCGCCGGGCAGGAGCTGGTCGCCGTCTGCTCGCGCAGCGCACCCCGCGCGCAGCAGTTCGCCGAACAGCAGGGCCTCGCCAGCGCCCACACCGAGCTGAGCGAGCTGCTCGCCCTCGGGCTGGACGCCGTCTACATCAGCTCCACCAACGAGCAGCACGCCGCGCAGACGCTGGCCGCGCTCGATGCCGGCTGCCACGTCCTGTGCGAGAAGCCGCTGGCGATGTCGCTGGCGGACGCCGCGGCGATGATCGAGCGCGCCGAGGCCCGGGGCCGCGTGCTGGGCACCAACCACCACCTGCGCGCCTCGGCGCTGCACGGCCGGGTGCGCCAGATGATCGCCGACGGCGCCATCGGCCGCGTCCACGGCGTGCAGGTCTCGCACGCGGTCTACCTGCCGCCGCACCTGCAGGGCTGGCGGATCGACGCCCCCGGCGCGGGCGGCGGCGTGGTGCTGGACATCCTCGTCCACGACGGCGACCTGCTGCGCTTCCTGCTGCAGGCCGAGCCGCGCCGCATCACCACCGTCACGCGCCAGCACGGCCTCGGCCAGGGCCAGGTCGAGGACAGCGCGATGAGCCTGATCGAGTTCGACGGCGGCGTGCTGGCGCAGACGCACGAGTCGTTTGTCGCCCGACACGCCGCGACCCGGCTGCACGTGCTCGGCACCGAAGGCGCGCTCTACGCCGAAGGCTCGCTGACGCAGGCGGGCGGCGGGCGGCTGTGGCTGCGCGACGCGGCGGGCGAGCGGGAGATCGAGGTGCCGGCGGTCGATCTGTACGAAGTGGGCTTCGACGCCTTCGTGCGCGCTTGCGCCGGACAGGGCGCGCCGCTCGCCACGGGGGTGGATGGTGAACGCTCGATGGCTGTGGCGCTTGCTGGGCTGGCGAGTGCCGCCAGCGGCCAGTCGCAGCAGATCGACTGACCAGACCGATCAACCGACAAGGAGAACCTTCATGGAAGCCTGGATGAACGACATCCCCGCCGCCGTGCGCGCCAGCCAGCAGCGGCTGCGCGCCGAGGTGCCCGACCTCGCCGGCCGCTTTGCCCGACTCGGCGAGGCGCTGAACGACGAGGTCTCGGCCATCCGCAGCGAAATGCTCAGCGGCCACGCCGTCCCGGAGATCGCCTACGCCGACATCGCCGCCGGCCGCGTCTCCCCCGCCGACGTCGCCCGGATCTACCGCCGCGGCTGCGCGGTCATCCGCGGCGTGTACGACCCGGCGCAGATCGCCGAGTGGAACGACGAGGTCGTGCGCTACATCGACGAGGTCGGCTACCTGCTGCGGATGAAGGACAAGGCCGGTCTGGACAAGTACTTCAGCGCGCTCGCCGCCGGCAGGCCGCAGATCTTCAGCCTCTACTGGTCCAAGCCGCAGATGCAGGCCCGCCAGCACCCGAACCTGGCCGCCACCCGCGCGTGGCTGAACCGGCTGTGGACCTTCGAGAAAGACGGCGTGCGCTTCTTCGACCCCGACCGCCAGTTCAACTACGCCGACCGCATCCGCCGCCGCGAAGCGGGCGACTCGACGCTCGGCCTGTCGCCGCACTCGGACGGCGGCTCGGTGGAGCGCTGGTGCGAGCCGACCTTCCACTACCTGTACCGCGACGTGCTGCAGGGCGACCCGTTCGCCTTCAACCCCTTCGACGCCGATGGCCGCACGCAGACGAAGGAAATCCCCTCGCCCGCCGTCTGCTCCGCCTTCCGCACCTTCCAGGGCTGGACCGCGCTGACCCGCCAAGGCCCGGGCGACGGCACGCTCAAGCTGGTGCCGATCGCGCGCACGATGCCGTGGATGCTGCTGCGGGCGCTGCAGCCCGACGTGCCCGAGGGCGATCTCTGCGGCGCGCAACCCGGCCGCGCGCTGGGCGCGTCGGAACAGTGGCACCCCGAGCTGCTCGCCGGGCTGGTGTCGATCCCCGAGGTGCAGCCGGGCGACACCGTATGGTGGCACTCGGACATCATCCACGCCGTCGAGAACCAGCACACCGGCCGCGGCTACAGCAACGTCATCTACATCGGCGCCGCCCCGTGGTGCGACAAGAACGCCCGCTTCGCCGAACGACAGGCCGCAGCGTTCCTGGCCGGCCGCAGCAGCCCGGACTTCGCCCCCGAGGACTACGAACTCGACTTCCCCGGCCGCGCCACGCCCGCCGACCTCAGCCCGCTCGGGCTGCAGCAGATGGGCCTCGCACCATGACCGAGAAGACCATGCCCGATGTCCGCACCCCCGACTTCCTGCTCGGCCACATCCGCCACACGCTGGCGTTCTACGACGGCCGCTGCCTCGACCCGACCGGCGGCTTCTTCCACTTCTTCAAGGACGACGGCACCGTCTACGACACGCGCACGCGCCACCTCGTCAGCAGCACGCGCTTCGTCTTCAACCACGCGATGGCGTACCGGCGTTTCGGCGATCCGGCGTACCAGGACGCCGCACGCCACGGCCTGCGCTTCCTGCACGACGCCCATGCCCAGCCGCAGGGCGGCTACGCCTGGCAGCTCGACTGGGACGGCGCGCAGCGCGTGGCGACGGTGCAGGACGGCACGAACCACTGCTATGGCCTCGCCTTCGTGCTGCTGGCGCACGCCCACGCGCTGATGGCCGGGATCGACGAGGCACGCGCGGGGCTGGACGCGACGTTCGCGCTGATGGAGCAGCGTTTCTGGGAGCCGGCGCACGGTCTCTACGCCGACGAGGCGACGCCGGACTGGCAGGTCGGCCCCTACCGCGGCCAGAACGCCAACATGCACAGTTGCGAGGCCATGATCGCCGCCTTCGACGCGACGAAGGACCGCCGCTACCTCGACCGCGCGCTGACGCTGGCGACCTCGATCACGCAGCGGCAGGCGGGGCTCGCCGGCGGGCTGGTCTGGGAGCATTACCGCGCCGACTGGTCGGTCGACCCCGACTACAACCGCGACGACAAGACCAACATCTTCCGCCCCTGGGGCTTCCAGACCGGCCACCTCACCGAGTGGGCCAAGCTGCTGATGCAGCTCGAAGCACACCTGAAAGCGACGCCCGGCGCCGACGTGCCAGCGTGGATCGTCCCGACCGCGCGCCATTTCTTCGACACCGCCATGCACCACGGCTGGGACCACACACACGGCGGCCTCGTCTACGGCTTCGCGCCAGGGGGCGAGGTCTGCGACGCGGACAAGTACTTCTGGGTCCAGGCCGAGAGCGTCGCCGCCGCCGCGCTGCTGGCCGTGCGCACGGGCGACGAGGCTTACTGGCAGTGGTACGACCGCATCTGGGCCTACAGCTGGGCGCACATGGTCGACCACGTCTTTGGTGCCTGGTACCGCATCCGCACGCCCGACAACCGCGCCTACTCCGACGAGAAGAGCCCCGCCGGCAAGACCGACTACCACACGATGGGTGCCTGCTGGGACGTGCTGCGGGGCCTCGGCGCCTGACGGAAACGAACTTTACCCACAGGGTTATCCACATGCTGCGCCACCTCGTGCTGCTCCAGTTCAAGGCGGACACCACGCCAGCCGCCATCGCCGGCATCACCGCCGCGTTCCAGGCGCTGCCCGCGGCGATCGACACCGTGCGGGCCTTCGAGTGCGGCACCGACGTCAGCCCGGAAGGGCTGGCGAAGGGCTACACCCACGCCTTCCTGCTGACCTTCGACGACGCGGCCGGGCGCGACCACTACCTGCCGCACCCGGCGCACCAGGCCTTCGTCGCGCAGCTGCAGCCGCTGCTGGCGGAGGTGCTGGTGCTCGATTACGCGACGGACGGGGGCTGAGCCTCGCCAGGGCCGCTACCGCCGTGTCCCGGTGGGCACTGCGATGAGCTGCAGCGTCAGGCGCAGTGCCCCTTCGTAGACCTCGTCCACCGCCACACGCGGCAGTGGCGACCCATCGGCGGAGGCCGGGCCGATCCAGGGCGCGAAGCTGCGGCGCAGCGCCGACACCGGCAGCAGACGGTCTGCCCCCCCGCTGCGCAGGGCGATGCCGGCCCACCGCCCGGCTGCATCCAGCACCGGACCGCCGCGCGGCCCGGGCGGCATCTCGATGCCCAGCGCCCGCTGGGCCGAGCGGGCATCAACGGCGCCCTGGAAGCCGCTGCGCAGCCACGGCCAGGCCGGTCGGGCGTGTGGGTCTGGCCGGAATTCGACGGCGTAACCGGGACTGCCGGGGAATGGATCCCGTGCAGCAGCCGCAGGCAGGGGCTGTTCGACCGCCGAATCGCCCAGCGCCCGCGGCAGGCTGCGGCTGGCCAGCGCCGGCATCAGCGCCAGCAGCGCCACGCCGAGTGCCGGATCGCGGCGCACGGTGCGCGCGTCGGCGGTCTGCCCCAGGCCATTGCGCACCTGCGGGGCACCCGCCTGGTCCAGTCCGTCCAGCGGCACCAGCGCGTGGCGTCCCTGGTCGATGAGCACCCCGCTGGCCACGACCCGGGCAGCACGCGGCGTGCCAGGACCACTGGCGTAGGGCGCCAGCCGCACGGGCTGCAACACCGGCTCCGGCTCGGCTCCGGGCGCGGCCATCCACCGGCGCACGGCGGCCAGCATCGGCGCGGACGGAAAGCGCCCGGCCGCCTCGTCGAGCAGGCGGTTGGCGGCCTCCTGCTGTCCGCCGATCGCCAGCAGCCCGGCGTAGAGCACGGCGCCTTCCACCACCTGCCGATGCGCTCCGGCGGTGTGGGCGCCGAAGGAGGTGGCGTGCCGGTAGTCGCCGGCTTGCAGCCAGGTGCGGACCAGCGCCATCTCGGTGTCGGCGGCATGCGCCAGCGACGCCGCACGCTCGAAGCGGCGCAGCGCCTGGTCGACCTGGCCGTGCGACAGGGCCGCTTCGCCCTCGGCGAGCAAGACGGTGCGCTCGGGGGTGTCCGTTGCTGCCAGTACCGGCAGGCCCATCGCCCCGGCCAGCGCCAGCACCGCCCTCCAGCCCGAACCCGTCCTCACGGATTGACCGCAGCGCCGGTCGGGCAGGACGTGCCGCCCGTGCGCAGCACGCGGGCCGTGCCGAGGTCGTTCGCGCTGGCGCCGCGGGCGTAGGGCGCTGCCGGTGCCTTATAGCCGGCCAGGAACGCGGTCAGCGCGTCGATGTCCTGCGCGCCGCCGAGGGCCTGCTTGCCGTTCAGGAAGGTCGTGAATCCGTCGCCCCCGGTGGCCATGAAGTTGTTGACGGTGACGCGGTAGGTCTTGGTCGGCGCGAGCACCGTGCCGGCCGCGTCCACGATCGTCTCGGTCGCGCCATTGCGGGTCAGCGTGACGCTGCTGATGCGGGCGTCGCAGGCCTTGGCGCCGTCCCAGGTGTACTTGAAGCCGTTCGACGGAATCATGATCCGCGTGGCCGCCGCGGCCTGGCCGCGGCAGCCGGCGAACTGCTGCTCCAGCACGTTCTTCAGGTCCTGCGCCGTCAGCGTGAGCGTGACGAGGCTGTTGCCGAAGGGCTGCGTGGTGAAGGCTTCGCCGTAGGTGACGTTGCCATCGCCCTCGCCCGCCGTGCTCGACGCGAAGGTGAAGCCCGGGCTGCGCACGCCGCCGCGGTTCATGAACGCGATCACCGCGTCGCCGAAGCCGGCCGGCGCCGTGGCGGCGAGCTGGGCGTCGGCGATCAGCTCGCCGGCGGGCATGTTGCAGGCGGCGTCCGCGGCGGTGGCCGGCAGCTCGGCCTTGACCGCGCCGATCACCTTGTTCGCCAGCGGCGAGATCAGGTCGTTGTAGGCCTTGACAATGGCCTGGATGGCGCTGTCGGGCGTGACCGTCGTGTCGGTGCGGTCGACCAGGCGGTTGGTGGCCTGGACGGCGGTGATGTCGCGCGTCGTCGGGTCGATGGTCACGTCGATGTCGCTCAGCACGCGGCCGAACGAGCTGGCGCTGGTGACCGGCACGCGGCGGCCGGTGGCGTTGGCCAGGCCGGTGGTGCGTGGCTTGCTGGAGACGACGCCGGCGGTGCTGGTGACATCGACGGTGCCGGCCGAGCAGTTGTAGGCGGCGTGGGTGTGGCCGCTGATGACGAGGTCGACGGCGTTGTCGAGCTGCTTGACGATGGCGGCGATGTCCGAGCCGGCGAGGTCGCCGTCGCAGCCGTTGATGTCGGACAGGCTGGTCGCGCTCTGGAAGCCGCCCTGGTGCACCAGCACGACGATGGATTCGACGCCCTGCGCGCGCAGCTCGGGGATGAGCGCGTTGACGGTGGCCGCCTCGTCCTTGAAGGTGAGGCCAGCGACGCCGGTCGGCGTGACGATGGTGGGCGTGGCCTGCAGCGTCATGCCGATGAAGGCCACCTTGACGCCGTTGAAGGTCTTGAGGCCGTAGGCGGGCAGCAGCGGCTTGCCGGTGGCGGTGTCGAGCACGTTGGCCGAGAGCCACTTGAACTTCGCGCCCTCGAACGGGACCGGCGTGCCCGCGGCCAGGCCCTTGCAGCTGTTCGGATCGGCCACCCCGGCGACGACCTTGCAGCCGCCGTTCTGCAGGCGCAGCAGCTCGGCCGAGCCGTGGTCGAACTCGTGGTTGCCGACGGCGTTGAACTCGACGCCGATGCGGTTGAGCGTCTCGATGGCCGGCTCGTCGTTGAACAGCGACGAGATCAGCGGCGATGCGCCGATGAAGTCGCCCGCGCCGACGACGACGTTGAGCGGGTTCTGCGCCTTGAGCTTGTTGACGTGGCCGGCGAGGTAGTCGGCGCCACCGACCGCGGGACGGCTGGCGGTCGGCACGGTCGTGTTGGTGCCGAAGGTGCCCGGCGACTGCAGCGTGCCGTGGTAGTCGTTGAAGCCGACGATCTTCACCGTGAACGGCGTGGTCGAGCCGGCCGAGATGCCGAGCGGCTCGTCGGTGCCACAGGCCGTCATCGCCAGCAGTGCCACGGCGGCGAGGGCCAACAGGGGGGTGCGTTGCGACATGGTCAGCGTCCCATCTCGGTCAGGTAGTCGCGGCGGGCGGCGATGGCGGTGTCGGCGAAGTCGGAGAACAGGCCGTCCAGGCCGAGCCGGTAGAACTGCAGGTACTCGGCCTTCGGGTCGCCCTGGTAGTCATAGGCCAGGCGGCGCCGCTCGTTGCGGAAGGTGTAGGCGTGCACGAAGAGGCCTGCCTTGTGCGCGTCAGGGATCAGCGTCGTCGGGGTCTGCGTGGTGGCGTCGGCCCAGTTGACCTTGCCGTCGCCGTTCAGGTCCTTGACGGCGCCGCTCGCGTCCAGCGTGCCCTTGACCGGCACGATGTAGGGCTTCCACGGGCCGATGCCATCGGCGTAGGTCTTGATCTCGGCCAGCCCGGCGGGCGTGACCATCGCGCTGAACAGCCGCGTGTCGCCAGCCTTGAACCAGTCGTACGGGCGGTCGTAGGGCGCAGCGAAGGTCAGCGCGCCGGTCTTCAGGTCCACGTCGTCGGCATCGATCAGCTGGATCAGGCGCGTGTTCAGGCCCTTGCTGCGCAGGGTCTGCAGGCTGCTCGGCTCGAAGCTCTGCACATAGACCGGCGCGGTCTTGCTGTTCCAGCCGGCCGCCGTGAGCTGGGCGATCAGCGTCTCTTCCAGCGGCAGGCCGAGGGCGCGGTGGTAGGTCGGGTTCTTGGTTTCCGGGTAGATGGCAATCGCGCGGCCCTTGGCGGCCGACTTGGCCTTCACGAGGTCGATGAGCTCCTGGAAGGTCACGACCTTGAAGACGCCGTTGTAGACCGTCGCGCGCTCTGCATCGGTGGTGATGGCGCCCAGGGTCTTGATCTCGGCCAGCGTGAAGTCGCTGGCGAACCAGCCGGTCTGCGTCTCGCCGTCGACCTGCGTGGTCTTCTTGCGGGCGGCGAACTCGGGGTGGCTGGCGACGTTGGTGCTGTAGTCGAGGTTGGGGTCGTGGCGGGCGATGAGCACGCCGTCCTTGGTGGCGATCAGGTCGGGCTCGACCACGTCGGCGCCGAGGTCGATCGCCAGCGTGTAGGCCTCCAGCGTCTCTTCGGGCAGGTAGCCGGAAGCGCCACGGTGCGCCACGACCACCGGCGCCGTGCCGTCCAGTGTCTTCAGCGCCGGCGGGCCGGCGGTGGCGGGGCTGTCATCGCCGCCACCGCAGGCGGCCAGCAGCCCGGCGCAGGCCAGTGCCACGACGCTCCAGCGCGTCATCGTTCGGTTGGACAAGGTGGCCATGGCGCTCGCTCCCGGTGGGTGTGCAAAGGAATGTGAATAAATGCATACCTTCTTCCACACCGGTGACGGTGCCGTGTCGGGGCCATGTCAACCGGATGACCACGGCGCCCGCCGCCGAGCCATCGCTATAGTCCGCCCCTCCTTCACCCCACCCGACCACGTCCATGTCCGCCATCCCCGCCTGCCCGCAATGCACCCTGGAGAACACCTACCCGGACGGTGACCGCTACGTCTGCGCCGACTGCGGTCACGAGTGGTCGGCCACCGAGGCGGCGGGTGCCGACGACGAGGCCGATGCCGTCGTCAAGGACGCCAACGGCCAGGTGCTCGCCGATGGCGACGCGGTCGTGCTGATCAAGGACCTCAAGGTCAAGGGCTCCTCGATCACGCTCAAGCAGGGCACCAAGGTCAAGAGCATCCGCCTCGTCGGCGGCGACCACGAGGTGGACTGCAAGATGGACGCCGGCAGCTTCATGCTGAAGGCGTGTTTCCTCAGGAAGGCCTGAACCGCAGGACGCGCTCAGCCCCGCAGCACCGCCGCCGCGATCGCCTCGCCCATCTCGGTCGTGCTGGCCGTGCCGCCGAGGTCCGGCGTGCGCGGGCCGCTGCGGATCACGTCCTCGATGGCGCGCACGATCGCGTCGTGCGCGGCGCGGCCGGCGCCCTGGCCGTGGCCCAGGAAGTCGAGCATCAGCGCGCCCGACCAGATCATGGCCACCGGATTGGCGATGTTCCGGCCGAAGATGTCCGGCGCCGAGCCATGCACCGGCTCGAACAGCGACGGGAAGCGCCGCTCCGGGTCGAGGTTGGCCGACGGCGCCAGCCCGATCGTGCCGGTGCAGGCGGGGCCGAGGTCGCTCAGGATGTCGCCGAACAGGTTGGACGCCACCACCACGTCGAACCGATCCGGCTGCAGCACGAAGCGCGCGCAGAGGATGTCGATGTGCTGCTTGTCCACCGCGATCTCCGGGTAGGCGGCGGCCATCGCGTCGGCGCGGCAGTCCCACCACGGCATGCTCACCGCGATGCCGTTGCTCTTGGTCGCCACGGTCACCTTCTTGCGCGGACGGGACTGCGCGAGGTCGAAGGCGTACTTCAGCACCCGGTCCGCGCCGCGGCGCGAGAACACGTTCTGCTGCAGCACCACCTCCTGCTCGGTGCCCGGCCACATCACGCCGCCGATGTTGGTGTACTCGCCCTCGGTGTTCTCGCGCACGACGCAGAAGTCGATCTCGCCCGGCTTTCGGTTCGCCAGCGGGCATGGCACGCCCTCGAACAGCCGCACCGGACGCAGGTTGATGTACTGGTCGAACTCGCGGCGGAACTTCAGCAGCGAGCCCCACAGCGAGACGTGGTCCGGCACCGTTGCCGGCCAGCCGACCGCGCCGAAGTAGATCGCGTCGTGGCCGTCGAGCTGCTGCTTCCAGTCGCTGGGCATCATCTCGCCAGTGCGCGTGTACCAGTCGCAGCTCGCCCAGGCGATCGGCGTGGTGTCGAGCGTGAGGCCGAAGCGCTGCGCGGCGGCCTCCAGCACGCGCAGCCCCTCCGGCATCACCTCCTGGCCGATGCCGTCGCCGGGCATCACGGCAATGCGGAAACGCGGGGTGGACGCAGTCATGGGCAGGCTCCGAAACAGGGGGCGCCCATGCTACCGTGGCCGGCATGTGGACCTCCCTGCGCGCCCTGCCCCGCACCGTCTGGCTGATCGGGCTCATCAGTCTGGTCAACGACTCGGCCTCCGAGATGCTGTATCCGCTGATCCCGCTGTACCTGTCGTCGGCGCTGATGGCCGGACCGCGCACGCTGGGCCTGATCGAGGGCATCGCCGAGGCGACCGCCAGCCTGCTCAAGCTGTTCTCGGGCGCGGTGGTCGACCGCACGCAGCGCGCCAGGCCGTGGATCGTGTTCGGCTACGGGCTGGCCGGCATCGGGCGGCCGCTGGTGGCGCTGGTGACGAGCTGGCCGGGGCTGCTGCTGCTGCGCTTCGCCGACCGGGTCGGCAAGGGCCTGCGCACCTCGCCGCGCGACGCGCTGCTGGCCGCGAGCGCCGGCCCCGAGCGGCGCGGTCTGGCCTTCGGGCTGCACCGGGCGATGGACAACGCGGGCGCCGTCATCGGGCCGCTGCTGGCCGCCGCGCTGCTGGCCTCCGGCGTGGCGCTGAAGGACGTGTTCGTCTGGTCGATCGTGCCGGCGGTGCTGTGTCTGGCGCTGGCGCTGGGCATCCAGGAGCCGGCACAGCGCGTGGTGGCCGATCGCAAGCCCTTCGACTGGCGGCTGCGGGACATGCCCCCCGCCTTGCGGCGTTATCTCGTGGTGGTCGCGCTGTTCACGCTGGGCAATTCGTCGAACATGTTCCTGCTGCTGCGCGCGCGGGAACTCGGCCTGCAGCAGGCGCAGGTGCCGCAGCTCTGGGCGGGGGTGTCGGCCGTGGCGATGGTGCTGTCGACCCCGCTGTCGGCGCTGTCCGACCGCTTCGGCCGGATGCGGCTGCTGCTGGGCGGCTACCTCGCCTACGCCGCGGTCTATGCCGCGCTGGGTCTGCTGACACACGCGGGGCCGGGCCTGTTCGTGGTCTTCGCCGCCTACGGCGTCTTCCTCGCCGCCACCGAGGGCGTGGAGAAGGCGCTGGTCGCCGACCTCGCGCCCGCGGACGGCCAGGGCACCGCCTTCGGCTGGTTCAACCTGACGGCGGGACTGGTGCTGCTGCCGGCGTCGGTCGTGTTCGGAACCCTCTACCAGTCGGCGGGGCCGGGCGCGGCGTTTGCGTTTTCGAGCGGCTGCGCACTGCTGGCGGCGGGCCTGCTGGTCGGCTGGGTGCGGCCGGCGAGGCCGGTGCGCTGCACCGATGGCATGGCGCATCGGCTGCGGTGATCACCGCACGCCGGATCCACCCTCGCGCTGGACAGCACGGTGCTGTGGGGCGACGTCGACCTGGTGGTCCTGTGGACATCCCGGAAGCAGCGCAGCCGACAGAACGACCCCACCGATGGACCAGCTGGGGATAATCCGTCGTTGGTCGATCGGCCGGCACCACGGGAGCCCACCTTGTCAACAAGCACATTCTGGTCTGAACTGTCAACACCGCTCCAGACCATGGTCCTGGCCTGTTCCGGGGCCGGAATGCGCGGGGCGTGGTTCGTCGGACAACGCCATTTCGATGGCCCTGCGCCCGACTGGCAACGCGATGACCAGCACCCGCTGCTCCAGGAAGCCGCCGCGCAGCTGACCGCCTGGCACGCAGGCCAGCGCCGCGTCTTCCACCTCCCGCTCGCACCCGACGGCACGCCCTTCCAGCAGGCGGTCTGGGCCGAACTGGCCCGCATCGGCCATGGCGCCACCCGCACCTACGGCGAGGTCGCCGCCGCGCTCGGGCGCCCCGCAGCGTCGCGCGCCGTGGGCGCGGCGACGGGCCGCAACCCGCTGTCGATCATCATTCCTTGCCACCGCCTCGTCGGCCGCGGGGGCGCCCTCACCGGCTACGCGGGTGGCCTGGACCGCAAGCGCACACTGCTGGCTTTCGAATCCGGAGCACCGCTTGAAACCCCGTGACCTCGCCGATCTGATCCTGCTTGCCGCACTGTGGGGCGGCTCCTTCCTCTTCATGCGCTACGCCGCACCGGCCTTCGGGGCCCTGCCGCTGATGTGGCTGCGGGTGGCCATCGCCACCGCCTGCCTGCTGCCGGTGCTGCTCCTGCGTGGTCAGGTGGGCGCGCTGCGCGCGCGGATCGGCGTGGTGACGGTCATGGGCCTGTTCAACAGCGCGATCCCATTTGTCCTCATCGCCTGGGCAACGTTGTCGATCACGGCGGGATTGTCGTCGATCCTGAATGCCACCGTGCCGATCATGACGGCTCTGATCGGCGCCGTCTGGCTGCGCGACCGGCTCGGCGCGGGGCGCGTGGCCGGGCTGGTGATCGGCATGGCGGGCGTCGTGCTGCTGGCAGCAGACCAGGCGGACTTCAAGCCGGGCGGCTCCGGCTGGGCATTGCTGGCGATGGTCGGCGCGACGCTGTGCTACGGCTTCGCGGCGAACTTCACCAAGTGCCACCTGACCGGCGTGCCGCCGATGGTCAACGCCGCCGGCTCGCAGATCGTCTCGGCGGTGGCGCTGACGCCGTTCGCGCTGTGGACCTGGCCGACGCAGAGCCCGGCGCCGCTCGCCTGGGCCGCCGCCGCGGTGCTCGGCGTCGGCTGCACGGCCATCGCCTATGTGCTGTTCTTCCGCCTGATCGAGCGTGTCGGCGCCTCGCGCGCAGTGACGGTGACCTTCCTCGTGCCAGTGTTCGGCACGCTCTGGGGCGCGCTGTTCCTGGGCGAATCGGTGACGGGATCGATGCTGCTGGGCGGAGCGGTCGTGCTGCTCGGCACCGGGTTGTCCACAGGCGTGATCCGGTGGCCGGCGGGTCGCTGACTAGGTTTCAATTTATTACAAATTAAACGAGCAAGTCTCCAAATAGAGACAATTGCGGCACATTGAACGATTGGCAATTCTTATTGGCCAAATGGTTGCTGATCGTTCGGTCATTCCACGGAAAATACGGGAATGCATGACCGCCTGACCACGCTGCTCCAGCGCTTCGCCCTGCACGCCGCGCCGATCCGCCCGACTCCGCTGCCGAAGCCGGTCTCCCCTGACACCACCCTGCCTGCCCAGCCCGGCTGGCTGCACCTGCTGCTGCGAGGGCCGGTGCAGCTCGAAGGCGTGGGCGACACACAGCCCGCAGCGGGACGCCACCAGTGGCTCCAGCCAGCGCTGGTCTGGCTGCCCGCACCGCTCGCGCACACGCTGCGCCCGCTGAGCGACCAGGGCACCACGCTGCTGAGCGCGCCAGTGCACTTCGGCGATCCGGCGCTGAACCCGCTGATCGAGGCGCTGCCGCCGGTGCTGGTGGTGCTGCAGCACGACATGACCGGCACGATGGCCGCGACCTGGGCGCTGCTGGTCCACGAATACGAGGCCGCCGGATGCGGCCATGGCGAAGTGCTCGCACGGCTGGCAGAGGTGCTGCTGCTGCTGGCTCTGCGACGGGCGGTCGACGGCGCACGCGGGCAGGTCGGCCTGCTCGGCGCGTTGTCAGACGCGCACCTGCGACGCGCGCTGGACGCTCTCCATGCGCGTCCCGAACACCCCTGGACGCTGGACACGCTCGCCGCCGAGGCAGGCCTGTCGCGCACGGCACTGGCGACGCAGTTCCGCACCGCGGTCGGCACCACGCCAGGCGACTACCTGACCAGCTGGCGGCTGCGCATGGCGCGCACGCTGCTGGCGCAGGGCCGGGCGGTGAAGGACGTGGCCGAAGCGGTGGGCTACACCTCGCCGGCGGCCTTGACGCGGGTGTTCACGCAACGGCTGGGACACCCGCCCACACACTGGTGGAGCGCCCGCCCTTGAGCGCCTGGCATGGGTCGGCGCATGCGCGGGACCAGCGGGTCGGCGGGGATCACATGCCGGCCCTGGCGCTGGGCCGGGCATTGATGCGGTCGCGCCAGTCCTGCAGGTGCAGCAGCCCCAGATCGCTCGGCCGGAACTTCATCAGTCCACGCGCGAACTCGACCGCACAGAAGGCGGTGATGTCGGCGATGGTGAAGCGCTCGCCAGCCCAGTACGGCCGCGACGCCAGGTCCGCGTCGAACACCCGCAGCAGGTCGGGCAGCTTGCCGGCCTGCGACTGGCCGAACTCGGGGAACTGCGGCTGCTCCAGCAGCGCGAGGCCGGGGTGGCAGTGGCGGATCCAGTGCGCGATCGGCAGCAAGCAGTAGAACTCGGCGCGCCGGTCGTGCATCTCGATGAAGGCGCGTTCCTCGGCATCAACACCCATCAGGTTCGGCTCGGGATGGCGCCCCTCTAACCAGGAACAGATGGCCCGCGTCTCGCTCAGGAAGCGTCCGTCGTCCAGCTCCAGTACCGGCACGCGCGACACCGGGTTCTTGGCGAGAAACGCCGGCGAGCGGTGCTCCTGCGTGTTGATCGCCACCGGCACGGTCTCGACCGACACGCCCTTCTCGGCGAGGAACATCTGGACGCGGCGCGGGTTCGGGGCGCGGGGGGCGATGTGCAGTTTCACGGGAAAGACTCCGGTGGCGACAGGAACGACAGGCCTCCCGGAGCATGGCGCAACTTTAGCCGGGCCGCGTCAGGTCTTCCATGTAGCCGAGCCAGCGCAGCGCCTGCTCGCGGCTGTCGCCGCACATGTCCTCGTCCGGCTGCAGCCCGCCGCAGACCGCGGGCCGTTCGGGCTGGCCGAAGATCCTGCAGCGCAGCTCCTCGTCGAGCTGGATACAGGGCACACCCGCCGGCTTGCCGTTCGGCATGCCGGGAATCGGGCTGGAGATCGAGGGCGCAATGCAGCAGGCAGCGCAGCGGGGACGGCATTCCATGGTGCGCCGATCGTGCCACACTGACTGCCTCCCGATCTGCCGCGGCGCGTCCGCTGTTCCACGTGAAACACCCCCAATACAACCCCGCCCTCGACAACCCGCCACTGACCGAAGCGGAGATGGACGAACTCGACCAGCTGCTGCTGTCGGCCGCGACGGACGAGTCGGTCATGGACATGGAAAGCCTCGACGGCTACCTCACAGCCCTGCTGCTGACGCCGACGCTGCCCGACGCCGACGTCTGGGTGCCCGGTCTGTGGAACAGCGACGACCCGGACAGCTCGCCCTTCGCCAGCGGCAAGCAGACCAAGCGCGTCGTGCAGCTCGCGCTGCGCCACCTCGCGTCGATCGACCGCCAGTTGAAGGAAGACCCGGACACGCTGGAGCCGCTGTTCGGCATCGCCGAGATCCCTGGCAGCGACGACGCCTCGGACGTGGTGGTCGACGCGGAGCTGTGGTGCATCGGTTTCCTGCACGCCGCCGCGCTGACGCCGGACCACTGGAATGCGATGTTCGACGATCCGGAACTGGCCGACCAGCTCGCTCCGATCATCCTGCTCGGCGGCGATCCGGACAGCATGACGCCGGAGCAGGTGGAGATGATCGCCTCGTCCGAAGCCCGCGATGCGCTGAGCCGCATGGTGCCGGACGCGGTCTCTGCGCTGTACGCACGCGCCGTCGCCGCACGAACCTAAAATCGGGGTTTGTCCGCGCGCCCCGTGCGGACACCCTGTCCTCACTCGGAGCGCCCGATGCTCTACCCCGAAACATTTGACGTCATCGTCGTCGGCGGCGGCCATGCCGGCACCGAAGCGGCCCTCGCCGCAGCCCGCATGGGCAGCCGCACGCTGCTGCTCACCCACAACATCGAGACCCTCGGCCAGATGAGCTGCAACCCGTCGATCGGCGGGATCGGCAAGGGCCACCTGGTCAAGGAAATCGATGCGCTCGGCGGCGCGATGGCGGCGGCGACGGACGAGTCGGGCATCCAGTTCCGCATCCTGAATTCGAGCAAGGGCCCGGCCGTGCGCGCCACCCGGGCCCAGGCCGACCGCATCCTCTACAAGGCCGCGATCCGCCACCGCCTGGAGAACCAGCCCAACCTGTGGATCTTCCAGCAGGCGGTGGACGACCTGATGGTCGAAGGTGACCGCGTGGTCGGCGCCGTGACGCAGATCGGCATCCGCTTCCGCGCCGCGGCGGTGGTGCTGACAGCCGGCACCTTCCTCGACGGCAAGGTCCACGTCGGCCTGAACAACTACCCGGCCGGCCGCGCGGGCGATCCGCCGGCGGTGAGCCTGTCGGCGCGGCTGAAGGAGCTGAAGCTGCCGCAGGCGCGCCTGAAGACCGGCACGCCGCCGCGCATCGACGGCCGCTCGATCGACTTCTCGAAGTGCGTCGAGCAGCCCGGCGACCTCGACCCGGTGCCCGTGTTCAGCTTCCTCGGCCATGCCGCGCAGCACCCGCGGCAAGTCCCCTGCTGGATCACGCACACCAACCAGCAGACCCACGACATCCTGCGCACCGGCTTCGACCGCAGCCCGATGTTCACGGGCGTGATCGAAGGGGTCGGGCCGCGCTACTGCCCGTCGATCGAGGACAAGATCAACCGCTTCGCCGACAAGGACTCGCACCAGATCTTCCTGGAGCCGGAAGGCCTGACGACGAACGAGTTCTACCCGAACGGCATCTCGACCTCCCTGCCCTTCGACATCCAGCTCGCCGCGGTGCGGACCATGGCGGGGCTGGAGAACGCCTACATCCTGCGCCCCGGCTACGCGATCGAGTACGACTACTTCGACCCGCGCGAACTGAAGAACACCTTCGAGTCGAAGGCGATCGGCGGGCTGTACTTCGCCGGCCAGATCAACGGCACCACCGGCTACGAAGAAGCGGCCGCGCAGGGCCTCTACGCGGGCGCCAACGCGGCGTTGCAGGTCCAGGGCAAGGACGCGCTCACCTTCGGCCGCGACCAGGCCTACCTGGGCGTGCTGGTCGACGACCTGATCACCAAGGGCGTGACCGAGCCCTACCGCATGTTCACGAGCCGCGCCGAGTTCCGGCTGCAGCTGCGCGAGGACAACGCCGACATGCGCCTGACCGAACTCGGCCGCAGCGTCGGGCTGGTGGACGATGCGCGCTGGGATGCCTTCAACCGCAAGCGCGACGCGGTTTCACGTGAAACGCAGCGGCTGAAGAGCACCTGGGTCCGCCCCGCCACGCTGCCGGCGGCCGACAGCGAGCGCCTGCTCGGCAAGGCGATCGAGCACGAGTACAACCTCACCGATCTGCTGCGCCGCCCCGGCATCACCTTCGACACGCTGGCCGAACTGCTGGCGATCGCCCATCCGGGCGCCGTGGTTTCACGTGGAACACTGCAGGCCGAGCTGGGCGACACGCTGGCCGACGCGGTGATCGAGCAGGTCGAGATCGCCACCAAGTACGCCGGCTACATCGACAAGCAGAACGACGAGGTGCAGCGCGCCAGCGCCTACGAGCATCTGAAGCTGCCGCCGGATCTCGACTATGCGCAGGTCACCGCGCTGTCGATCGAGGTGCGCCAGAAGCTCGCGCGCCACCAGCCGGAGACGCTGGGACAGGCGTCGCGCCTCTCGGGCGTGACCCCGGCAGCGATCTCGCTGCTGCTGGTGCATCTGAAGAAGCACCGGATGCAGGGGTTTGCACATGCGGCATGACCTGATCGCGGGCGCCGAAGCGCTCGGCTGCCCGCTGGATGACGCTCAGGCCGACCGGCTGCTCGGCTACCTCGACCTGCTGGCGCGCTGGAACAAGGTCTACAACCTCACCGCGCTGCGCGACCCGGCGCAGATGCTGACGCACCACCTGCTGGACAGCCTGGCGGTGATCGCGCCGCTGCGGCGGCACACGGGCGGCGCTGCGACCGCCGTGATGGACGTGGGCAGCGGCGGCGGCCTGCCCGGCGTCGTCATCGCGGCCACCCAGCCGAACATCACCGTCACCTGCGTCGACACGGTGCAGAAGAAGGTCACCTTCGTGCGGCAGGTGGCCGCCGAGTTGCGCCTGCCCAATCTGCACGCGCGCCACACCCGCGTCGAGGCGATCACCGACACGCAGTGGCCGCTGATCACCGCGCGCGCCTTCGCCTCGCTGCCGGACATCGTGACGCTGACGCGCCCGCTGCTGGCGCCCGGCGGCGTGTGGATGGCGATGAAAGGCCAGCACCCGACCGACGAGATCGCCGCACTGCCCGCCGACATCGAGGTGTTCCACATCGAACCGCTGCAGGTGCCGGGCCTGAACGCCGAGCGCTGCATCGTCTGGATGCGGCGACTGGCAACCCCCGAAGGACACTGACCCATGTTCGGCATCGCGGATTTCGGCGCGTTCTGTGCGGCCATCGTCGTGCTCCTGGCGCTGCCGGGGCCGGGCACCTTCGCGCTGCTGGGCGCGACCTCCAAGGGCGGATTCCGGGGTGGCGCGGCGGCGACGCTCGGGGTGATCGTCGGGGACCAGGTCCTGCTGTGGCTGGCGGTTGCCGGCGTGGCCGCGCTGCTGGCTGCGCATCCGGCGGTGTTTGACGGAGTGCGCTGGGCCGGTGCAGCCTACCTCGGCTGGATGGGCTGGCGGCTGCTGTTCCCGCGTGCGGGCGCATCGTCCAGCCCGGTGCAGATCGCCCCGCGCCACTACGCCCGGCAGGCACTGCTGATCACGCTGCTGAACCCGAAGGCGATCGTGTTCTACATGGCCTTCTTTCCGCTGTTCATCGACCCGGCCACGCACCGCGGCATCCCGACCTTCACCGCGATGGCGGTGACCGTGGCCGCGATCACCGCCGTGTGGTGTCTGACGCTGTGCGCCTTCGCCGACGCCATCGCGGCCAAGGTGCGTGCCCACCAGCGCCTCGGCATGGCCCTGCAGCGTTTCGCGGGCGTGTGCCTGATCGGCTTCGGGCTGCGCCTGATACGCTCCTGATCGCCTGTCCGCCCGCCCCTTCCCTTCGAACCGACCACGGCCCGAGCGCCCGCACCCCACATGGCCAAGATCTTCTGCATCGCCAACCAGAAAGGCGGCGTCGGCAAGACGACCACCAGCGTCAACCTGGCCGCCGGACTGGCCCGCATCGGCCAGCGCGTGCTGCTGGTCGACCTCGATCCCCAGGGCAACGCCACGATGGGTTCGGGCCTGGACAAGCGGGCCCTGGTGCAGACCGTCTATGACGTGCTGCTCGGCTCGGCCAGCGTGCGCGAGGCGCGGCAGACGATGGAAAAAGTCGGCTACGACGTGCTGGGCGCCAACCGCGAGCTGGCCGGCGCCGAGGTGGAGCTGGTCCAGCTGGAGCACCGCGACCGCCGCCTCAAGGGCGCCCTGGCCGAGGTGCAGGACGACCATGACTTTGTCCTGATCGATTGCCCGCCGTCCCTGAGCCTGCTCACGCTCAACGGCCTGACCTGCGCCCACGGCGTGATCGTGCCGATGCAGTGCGAGTACTTCGCGCTCGAAGGGCTGTCGGACCTGGTCAACTCGATCAAGCAGGTCCACGCCAACATGAACCGCGACCTGGGCATCATCGGTCTGCTGCGCGTGATGTTCGACCCGCGCATCACGCTGCAGCAGCAGGTCAGCGAGCAGCTGCAGGCGCACTTCGGCGACAAGGTGTTCCAGACCATCATCCCGCGCAACGTGCGCCTGGCCGAGGCGCCGAGCTACGGCCTGCCCGGCGTGGTGTTCGACCCGAATGCCAAGGGCTCGCTGGCCTTCGTCGCCTTCGCGCAGGAGCTGGTCGAGCGGGTCGGCCTGCCGGCGGCGAAGAAGCGGGCCTTGTCGCGCCAGACGGTCCTGGCCGCTCAGACCGCGCCGAAGCGCCAGACGCCATCGGCCTGACGCACGCGCTGCAGGTCGCCGTCCAGCCACAGCGCGTGCAGGTGGGCGATGGCCTCGCCCATCGCGAAAGTGAGCTGGTGCAGGTCCAGCTCGCGCCTGAACAGCACCGGCAGGATCTCGAAAGCCGAATGCGGCCGCAGCGCGCATGCCGCCATCACGTCGGCGAGCCGGTCGGTGTGGTGGTCCTGCAGCTGCTGGATGCGGGGGTGCAGGCCGCGGAAAGGCTTGCCATGCGCCGGCAGCACCAGCGTGTCGGCCGGCAAGCAGCGCATGCGCTCGATCGAGGCCAGGTAGAGCGGCAGCGGATCGCCCTCCGGCTCGATGTCGATGACGCTGATGTTGGTCGAGATGCGCGGCAGCACCATGTCGCCCGAGACCAGCACGCCCAGCGCCTCGCAGTGCAGGCTGATGTGTTCGGGCGCATGGCCGTGGCCGGCATGGCAGGTCCAGACATGGCCGCCCATGGTCAGGCGCTGGCCTTCCAGCATCCGGCGGAACTGGCGCGGCACGTCGGGCACCATGCCGGAATAGTAGTTGCCGCGCTGGCGCACCTTGTCGAGCGCGGCCAGGTCGGTCACGCCGTGGCTGCCGAAGAAGGCCGCCGCCGCCTCGCCGCCGAAGCCGGTGGTCGACAGCGACGCCATGCGCGCCGCGTTCCAGTCCGACAGGCTGATCCACAGCCGGCAGGGCCACTCGGGCGTGCTCCAGCGCTCCGTCAGCCAGTGCGCCAGGCCGATGTGGTCCGGGTGCATGTGGGTGACGATGACGCGCAGCACCGGCAGGCCGTCGAGTTCCTCGTCGAAGATGCGCTCCCACGCGGCGCGGGTGGCGTCGTTGGCGATGCCGCAGTCGATGATGGTCCAGCCCTGGCGGCCCTCCAGTTCGTCGCGGACCAGCCAGAGGTTGATGTGGTCCAGCGCAAAGGGCAAGCCCATGCGCAGCCAGCGGATGCCGGGGGCAATCTCCAGCGTGTGACCGCTCGCGGGCAGCGTGTCGCCCAGCACATAGGTAAGTTCGTGTTCCTGAGGGTTCGCCATGGGGGCTCCGGGGGCGGGACTGGGTAGACTGGCGTTCGTTCCAGTGATTAACGTTTACGTCAACGGCAGTGTATCCATGACCACCCCCGACCGCTCGACCGCGGATGCCCGCGATGTCGCCCAGGTGACCTGCACCATCACCGAGCTGGCGCAGGAGTTCGACATCACCCCGCGCGCGATCCGTTTCTACGAGGACATGGGCCTGCTCACCCCCGCGCGCGACGGCCGCAACCGCGTCTACACCCACCGCGACCGCACCCGGCTCAAGCTCACGCTGCGCGGCAAGCGGCTCGGCCTGAGCCTGCAGGAGATCAAGCAGCTGGTGGACATGTACGCGTCGCCCTCGGACACGGCACAGCAGCTCACGGCCTTCCTGGCCATCCTGCAGTCCCACCGCGACCAGCTCGCGCAGCAGATGGAGGACATCCGCGTGACGCTGGAAGAGATCGGGCAGCACGAAGCGCGCGCGCGGGGCCTGCTCGCCGAAGCGGAACAGACCCGCATGCCCGCATGCCGAACAGACCACAAGACCATGCACCCTTGAATTCCGAAACCCGCTTGTCCACCCACTGCTGCCACTGCCACGCAACAATCCGCGCATGAACACCGAACTGGACGAACTCTTCGAGAACAACCGCCGCTGGGCCGCCGAGGTCGAGCAGCGCGAGCCTGGCTTCTTCACGCGGCTGCTCAAGCAGCAGACACCGCAGTACCTGTGGATCGGCTGTGCCGACAGCCGGGTGCCGGCCAACGAGCTGGTCGACCTGCTGCCAGGCGACCTGTTCGTGCACCGCAACATCGCCAACGTGGTCGTGCCGAGCGACCTCAATGCGCTGTCGGTGATCCAGTACGCGGTGGATGCCCTGCGCGTGCGGCACATCATCGTCGTGGGTCACTCCAACTGCGGCGGCGTCAAGGCGGCGCTGAACAACCTGCGCGTCGGCCTGGCCGACAACTGGCTGCGCCACATCCAGGACGTGCGCAACACGCACCGCGCCTTCCTGGAGCAGGTGCCGCAGGAGCGGCGGGTCGATGCCCTGGTCGAGCTGAACGTGCTGGAGCAGGCGCGCAACGTCTGCCGCACCACCATCGTCGAGGACGCCTGGCAGCGCGGCCAGGAGGTCGTCATCCACGGCTGGGTCTACGGCCTGCACAACGGCCTGCTCGAAGACCTGCGCATGACGGTGGCGGGCATCGACGACATCGAGCCAGCCCATGCGCGCGCCGTGGCGGCGGTGCACCAGCGCTACCTCGGCAGCACGCCAGACTGAACGCGCAAGGCCCGGCGCGATGTTCCCGCAGCAGCTCAACGACACACGGGCCTTCGACATCGCCAGCGCGCTGATCGACGGCTTCGACCGCCACTACCACCTCTTCCGCGAGGCCAGCGCGCAGGCCCAGCCCCGCTTCGAGCGCGCCGACTGGCACGGCCAGCAGCGCGCCCAGCGCGAGCGCATCGAGTTCTACGACCTGCGGGTGCAGGAAGCGGTCGAACGGCTGCAGACCGGGTTCCAGGCCGGCTCGCTCGGCATGGACGTGTGGCAGCAGGTCAAGCTCCACTACATCGGCCTGCTGACCAACCACCGCCAGCCCGAACTCGCCGAGACCTTCTTCAACTCGGTGACGACCCAGATCCTGCACCGGGACTACTTCCACAACGACTTCATCTTCGTGCGCCCGGCGGCGTCCACCGAGTACATCGAGAACGACGAGCCCGCCGGCCGCCCCACCTTCCGCGCCTGGTACCCGACCCGCGAGACGCTGCGCGAGACGCTGGCCGCCATCGTGCGCAGCTTCGGCCTGCAAGGCGCCTGGGAGGACTTCGCGCGCGACCTCGACGACGTGCACGCCGCCGCGAACGCCGCCATCGGCCAGGAGCGGCTGCGCACCAACTTCCAGCTGCAGGTGCTGTCGTCGCTGTTCTTCCGCAACAAGGGCGCCTACGTCATCGGCAAGATCGTCAACGGCCACGTCGAGACGCCGTTCGCGCTGCCCATCCTGCACAGCGCCGCGGGCGGCCTGTGCATCGACGCCGCGCTCTTCGGCGAGGACGACCTGCAGCGGCTGTTCAGCTTCGTGCGGGCCTACTTCCTGGTCGAGATGGAGATTCCCTCGGCCTACGTGCAGTTCCTGCGCTCGATGATGCCGCGCAAGCCGCGCAGCGAGATCTACAACGCGCTCGGCCTGCAGAAGCAGGGCAAGACGCTGTTCTTCCGCGACTTCCAGTTCCACCTGCGCCACTCGACCGACGCATTCCGCATCGCGCCCGGCATCAAGGGCATGGTGATGCTGGTGTTCGACCTGCCGAGCTACCCGTTTGTCTTCAAGCTCATCAAGGACCACTACCCGCCGCAGAAGGACACCAGCCGCGCCCTCATCAAGAGCAAGTACCTGCTCGTCAAGCAGCACGACCGCGTCGGGCGCATGGCCGACACGCTGGAGTTCAGCAACGTCGCCTTCCCGCGCGCGCGCTTCACCGACGCGCTGATCGCCGAGATCGAGAAGTTCGCACCCAGCCTGCTGGAGATCTCCGACCGCGACGGCGACGGACAGCTGGAGGTCATCCTCAAGCACGTCTACATCGAGCGCCGGATGATCCCGCTGAACATCTACCTGCAGGACGCCACGCCCGCGCAGCTCGAACACGCCGTCATCGAGTACGGCAACGCCATCAAGGACCTGGTGGCAGCCAACATCTTCCCCGGCGACATGCTGTGGAAGAACTTCGGCGTGATGCGGCACAACAAGGTGGTCTTCTACGACTACGACGAGATCGAGTACGTCACCGACTGCCACTTCCGCCGCGTGCCCGCGCCGCGCAACGAGGAAGAGGAGATGAGCGGCGAGGTCTGGTATTCGGTCGGCCCGAAGGACGTGTTTCCCGAGACCTTCGGGCCCTTCCTGCTGGGCAACCCTGCCGTGCGTGCGGTGTTCATGAAGCACCACGCCGATCTGCTGGATGCTGCCTTCTGGCAAGGGCACCAGGCACGCATCCGGGCCGGCCACGTCCACGACGTCTTCCCCTACGAGCAGGACAAGCGTTTTTCCCTTCACCGACCCTGACCCCGAAACACGCAGGGCACCACAGGAGCACGTCCATGACTGATCCGATCGTCATCGTCTCGGCAGCACGCACGCCCATCGGCGGCCTGCTCGGCGACTTCTCCAGCCTTGCCGCCTGGGAACTGGGCGGCGTGGCGATCCGCGCCGCGGTCGAGCGCGCCGGCATCCCCGGCGACGCGGTGAACGAGGTGCTGATGGGCAACTGCCTGATGGCCGGCCAGGGCCAGGCGCCGGCGCGGCAGGCCGTGCTCGCCGCCGGGCTGCCCCAGTCGGCCGGCGCGGTGACACTGTCGAAGATGTGCGGCTCGGGCATGCGCGCGGTGATGTTCGGCCACGACATGCTCCAGGCCGAGAGCGCGGATGTGGTGGTGGCTGGCGGCATGGAGAGCATGACCAACGCGCCGCACCTGGTGTTCGCGCGCAAGGGCGTGAAGTACGGCGCCACGCAACTGTTCGACCACATGGCCCTCGACGGCCTGGAAGACGCCTACGAGCGCGGCAAGGCGATGGGCGTGTTCGCCGAAGCCTGCGTCGAGCAGTACGGCTTCACCCGCGAGGCACAGGACGCGTTCGCCATCGCCTCCACCACCCGCGCCAAGGCCGCCAACGAGAACGGCAGCTTCGATTGGGAAATCGCGCCGGTCACGCTCAAGGGCCGCGGCGGCGACACCGTGGTCAAGTTCGACGAACAGCCCTTCAAGGCCAGGCTCGACAAGATCGCCAGCCTCAAGCCCGCGTTCAAGAAGGACGGCACCATCACCGCCGCCAACGCCAGCAGCATCTCGGACGGCGCCTCGGCGCTGGTGCTGACGCGCGCCTCGACCGCTGCCGCCCGCGGCCTGACCCCGGTGGCACGCATCGTCAGCCACGCGGTCCATGCGCAGGCCCCGGCGTGGTTCTCCACCGCCCCGGCCGGCGCGATCGAAAAGGTGCTGAAGAAGGCCGGCTGGCAGGCGGGCGAGGTCGATCTGTGGGAAGTCAACGAGGCCTTCGCCGCGGTGACGATGGCGGCGATGGCCGAGTTCCAGCTGCCGCACGAGATCGTCAACGTCCACGGCGGCGCCTGCGCACTGGGCCACCCGATCGGCGCGTCGGGCGCGCGCATCGTCGTCACGCTGCTGGGCGCGCTGAAGCAGCGCGGGCTGAAGAAGGGCGTGGCGGCGCTGTGCATCGGCGGCGGCGAAGCGACGGCGCTGGCAGTCGAGATGCTGTGAGGCACACACGATGACCCTCGGCCTGCACGACCTGCCGCTGTTCGCGCTGACGGTGCTGGTGCTCAACGCCACGCCGGGCGTCGACCTGGTGTTCACCATCAGCCGCACGCTGCAGCACGGCACGCGCACCGGGCTGGCGGGCGCGGCGGGCATCAGTGCGGGCTGCGTCGTGCACGCACTGGCGGCGGCCTTCGGGCTGGCGGCGCTGCTGGCGGTGTCGGCGACCGCGTTCACGCTGCTCAAGGGCCTCGGCGCGGCCTATCTGGTCTGGCTGGCCATCGGGATGCTGCGCAGCGCGCTGAACCCCGCGGCACGCGCGCCCGAGGCGGTGAACGCCGCGCCAGTGCCGATCCCGCACGGGCGGGTGTTCCGGCAAGGGCTGCTGACCAATGTGCTGAACCCGAAAGTGGCGCTGTTCTTCCTCGCCTTCCTGCCGCAGTTCATCGACGCCGATGCGCCGCACAAGACGCTGGCCTTCCTCGCGCTCGGCGGCTGGTTCGTGCTGCAGAGCGCGCTCTTCCTCACTGCGCTCGTGCTGCTGACGGCACGGCTGCGCCACCTGGGCCGTGGCTCGGCCACCCCGGGCCGCTGGCTCGACGGGCTGGGCGGCCTGCTCTTCCTTGGCCTGGCCGCACGGCTGGCCCGCACCGACTTGCCATGACCACACACCCGCTCCCCTCCTCCGTTCTCGTCGTCGGCGCCTCGCGCGGCATCGGCCTGGAACTCGTCCGCCAGTACCGCGCCGAGGGCGTGCGCGTCACCGCCACGGCGCGGGACGAGGCGGGTCTGCAGGCGCTGAAATCCCTCGGCGCCCAGGCCCTGCGGATCGACGTCGCCAGGACCGCCAGCGTCTCCGGCCTCGCGTGGCAGATCGACGGCGAGGCCTTCGACCTCGCCGTGGTCAACGCCGGCGTCTACGGCCCGCGCCTGCGCACGCTGGACACGCCGACCGACGCCGACTTCGACCAGGTGATGCACACCAACGTGCTCGGCCCGATGCGCGTGGTCCCGCAACTGCTCGACGCGCTGGCGCCGGGCGCGCGGGTGGTGTTCCTGTCGTCGGTGATGGCCTCGATCGGCGCGCGCCAGCAGACGACCGGCTGGCTCTACGCCGCGTCCAAGGCGGCGCTGAACTCGGTGATGAAGGATGTCTCGCTGGCGCTGGCCGACCGCGCCACCTGCATCGCCGTCCACCCCGGCTGGGTGCGGACCGCGATGGGCGGGCCACAGGGGCAGCTCTCGGTCGAGGACAGCGTCACCGCGCTGCGCGGCACGGTCGCCCGGCTCGGCCCCGCCGACAACGGCCGCTTCCTGAACCACGACGGCACGCCGCTCGACTGGTGACAGGTGAGGCCCGCCCATGCTGCTCGACGACGACCACCGCGCCATCCAGGACGCCATCCGCGTCTACGTGCAAGACCAGATCGCCCCGCACGCGGCGCGCTGGGACAAGGAGCACCACTTCCCCGCCGAACAGCTGAAGGGCCTGGCCGACCTGGGCTGCTACGGCGTGGCCGTGCCGACCGCGTACGACGGCGCGGGCCTCGACTACCTGGCGCTCGCGCTGATCCTCGAAGAAGTGGCGGCGGGCGACGGCGGCACCTCGACGGTGATCAGCGTCAACAACTGCCCCGTCTGCTCGATCCTGATGGGCTTCGCCAACGAGGCGCAGAAGCAGGAGTTCCTCAAGCCGCTGGCGCGGGGCGACATGCTAGGCGCGTTCTGCCTGACCGAGCCGCACGTCGGCTCCGAAGCAGGCGGACTGCGGACCACCGCCGTGCGCGACGGCGACGACTACGTCCTCCACGGCGTCAAGCAGTTCATCACCAGCGGGAAGAACGGCGACGTGGCGATCGTCATGGCCGTGACCGACAAGGCCGCCGGCAAGCGCGGCATCAGCGCCTTCCTCGTGCCGACGAACACGCCCGGCTACACGGTGGCGCGCCTCGAAGACAAGATGGGCCAGCACAGCTCGGACACGGCGCAGATCCTGTTCGAGAACTGCCGCGTCCCGGCGCATTACCGGCTCGGCGAGGAAGGCCAGGGGCTGAAGATCGCGCTGGCCGGGCTGGAAGGCGGGCGCATCGGCATCGCGGCGCAGAGCCTGGGCATGGCGCGGGCGGCGTTCGAGGCGGCGCTGCGCTACAGCCAGGAGCGCGTGGCCTTCGGCGTGCCGATCTTCGCGCACCAGGCGGTGCAGTTCCGGCTGGCCGAGATGGCCACGCAGATCGAGGCGGCACGACAGCTGATCTGGCACGCCGCGTCGATGAAGGATGCCGGCATCCCCTGCCTGAAGGAAGCCGCGATGGCCAAGCTCTTCGCCAGCGAGATGGCCGAGAAGGTCTGCTCGATGGCGATCCAGACCTTCGGCGGCTATGGCTACGTCAGCGACTTTCCGGTGGAACGCATCTACCGCGACGTGCGCGTCTGCCAGATCTACGAGGGGACGAGCGATGTGCAGAAGATCCTGATCGGGCGGGCGCTGGCATGAGCCACGCACACTGGACGGCGTGGTAGGGTCGACCGGGTCTTTCAGGGCATGCGTGAAAATGTCCGCTGGAGCAACCCAGGCACGCATACTGCGTGAATTGCCCTCGCACAGGCCCTCTCTCCATCTTCAGGTAGCCCCATGATCCGCATCGAACTGCAAGTCGAGCTGAACTACGACGTCGATGCCAACGGCGCCGACTTCGTCTTCAACATCCACGCCGCCCAGACCGCCTGCCAGAAAGTCTCCGCCGAGCACCTGGTGCTGAGCCAGCCGGTCGTGCCGCACATCCACACCGACGCCGCCACCGGCACCCGCTACATGCGCGTGCGCGCCCTGCCCGGCCCGCTCAAGCTGTCGTACGCGGCCACGATCGACCTCACCCACCACTTCGCCGAGCCGGCGCATCTGGCCGAGGTACCGGTCTACCGGCTGCCGCCCGAGGTGATCGGCTACATCTACCCGAGCCGCTACTGCCAGTCCGACCGCCTGCTGCGCCTCGCGGCGCACGAATTCGGTGCGCTCTGGCAAGGCCACGGACGGGTCCAGGCGATCGTGGACTGGGTGCGCAGCCGGGTGAGCTTCACGTCCAACGTGTCGAACTCGACCACCTCGGCGCTGGACACGCTGATCGAGCGCGTCGGCGTCTGCCGCGACTTCGCGCACCTGATGATCGCGCTGTGCCGCGCGCTGAACATCCCGGCGCGCTTCGCCACCGGCACCGACTTCGGTGCCGACCCCGCGCTCGGTCCGCCGGACTTCCACGCCTATGTCGAGGTCTGGCTGGGTGACCGCTGGTACATCTTCGACCCGTCCGGCACGGCGATCCCGATGGCCTTCGTGCGCTTCGGCACCGGGCGCGACGCGGCGGACGTGGCCTTCGCGACCATCTTCGGCGGCGTGCGCTCGCAGGCGCCGTTCATCATGACGCGGGCCATCGAGGACCCCTCGCAGGGCCTGCTGCGGCCGGTGCGCTGCCGCGAGGCGCTGTCCACCGACGCGGGCACGCCGCCCGTGCCCGCACCGAAGCTGCCGCAGCTGCCCGCCTGAGCCCTGAACCGCCGACACGTCGGCGTTTCACGCAGGCGTCACGCCCGCTGCCGACACTCGCCCGATCGACGGATCGAGCGAACGGATGCCAGCGTGCGACGCAGCGGTTTTCACTTGCTGATGGGGGCACAGTTCGTCTCCGGCCTGGCCGACAACGCGCTGCTGCTGGTGGCGATGGCCCAGGTGGCAGCGGCTGGCGGACCGCTGTGGCTGCCGCCGCTGCTCAAGCTGGTGTTCACGCTGGCCTATGTGCTGCTGGCGCCGGTCGTCGGCCCGCTGGCGGACCGCCGGCCCAAGGCACACGTGATGGGCGCAGCCAACGCGCTGAAGGCGCTGGCCTGCGCGGCCATGGCTGCCGGGGTGCCGGTGGCGGCCTGCTTCTGCGTCGCAGGGGCCGGGGCGGCGGCGTACTCGCCGGCCAAGTATGGGCTGGTGACCGAGCTGGTGCCGGCAGAGCGGCTGGTCGCCGCCAATGGCTGGATCGAAGTGACGACCGTGCTGGCGATCCTGCTCGGCACGGTGCTGGGCGGCGGGCTGAGCGAGCCGCGCTTCGCGGGCCTGGGCTTCGCGGAGCTGCTGGCGCTCTACGGGCTGGCCGCGCTGCTGAACCTGGGCATCCCGGACAGCGGTGCCCGCTACCCCGCCGCGTCGCCGCTGGTGCATCAACTGCGCGCATTCCGGCGTGACAACGCCCGGCTGTGGCGCGACCCGCTCGGCCAGGTGTCGCTGGCCACGACCACGCTGTTCTGGGGCGTCGGCGCGACGCTGCAGTTCCTGGTGCTGCGCTGGGCGGGTGAACAGCTCGGGCTGACGCTGGCGCAGGCGGCGTACCTGCAGGGCCTGTCGGCGACCGGCGTCGTGCTGGGCGCGGCGCTGGCGGGGCGCTGGGTGCCGCTGGCGCGGGCGGCGCAGGTACTGCCGCTCGGCGTGGCGCTGGGACTGGTGGTCCTGCTGATGCAGCGGGTGCACCACTGGCCGGCCGCCGCGCTGGTGCTGGCCACCGCCGGGCTGCTGGCGGGGCTGTTCGTCGTGCCGATGAACGCGCTGCTGCAGCACCGCGGCAGCACGCTCCTGAGCGCCGGCCGCTCGGTCGCCGTGCAGAACTTCAACGAGAACGCCAGCGTGCTGCTGATGCTCGGCGGCTACGCGCTGTGCACCGGGCTGGACCTCGGCCTCGGTGCGCTGATCCGCGGATTCGGCCTGCTCGTGGCGGGATTGATGGCGCTGATCGCGCTGCGCCACCGGCACCTGCAGCGCCAGCCCTCCACGTCACCGACGCCTGGGAGCCCCAGGTCAACGGCGTCGTCCGCACCCTGAAGATGACCGCGCACGCGCTGGGCCTGCTGGGCCACCAGGTCGAGTTCGTGTCGCCGCAGGGGTTTTTCAGCGTGCCGTGTCCGACCTACCCGGACATCCGGCTGGCCGCGGTGACGCCGGGCCGGATCGCCCGCGTGCTCGACGCGCTGGCACCCGACTGCCTGCACATCGCCACCGAAGGCCCGCTCGGCTGGGCAGCGCGCGCGGTGGCGCTGTCGCGCGGCTGGCCGTTCACGACCGCCTACCACAGCCGTTTCCCCGAGTACGTCCGGCTTCGCACGCGCATCCCGGTGCGATGGAGCCACGCGCTGCTGCGCCGCTTCCACAACGCCGGCCAGGCCACGCTGGTGCCCACCGAGCACATGGGCGCCGAGCTGCGTACGCAGGGCTACCGCGCGCCCACCCCCTGGAGCCGCGGCGTCAACCTGCAGATGTTCACCCCGGACGGCCCGACCTTGCCGCGCGCTGCAGGCAGCGGGCCGGTGTTCCTCTACGTCGGCCGGCTGGCGGTGGAGAAGAACATCGACGCCTTCCTGCGCCTCGCCCTGCCCGGGGAGAAATGGGTGGCGGGCGCCGGCCCCGAGGCAGCGCGGCTGCAGCGGCAATACCCGGGCGTGCGCTGGTTCGGCGTGCGGTCCGGGCCCGACCTGGCGACGCTCTACCGCAGCGCGGACGTGATGGTCTTCCCGAGCGAGACCGACACCTTCGGGCTGGTGCTGATCGAGTCGATGGCCTGCGGCACGCCGGTGGCCGCGCTGCCGGCGACCGGCCCGATCGACGTGGTCGGGCCGAGCGGCGAAGGCGGCGTCCTCGACACCGATCTGCACCGCGCCTGCCTGGCCGCGCTGCAGTGCGACCGCCAGCGCGTGCGGGCCTTCGCCGAGCGCTACACCTGGGAAGCCGCGACCCGCCAGTTCGCGCAGGCGCTGCAGCCCATCGCCAAGGCGGTGCCGACGGCGGGCGCCGCCCAGGCCGCAGCCACGCTCACGTCGCCGTGATCGACAGCGGCAGCGCCGGCTCCGCCGCGCGCTGCCGCTGGCGCAGCACCTCGGCCCACTCGATGACCTCCAGCCGCCCGTCGCCGTGTTCGACCAGCGCGGTCAGGCTCTCGACCCAGTCGCCGTCGTTGGCATAGGTCAGGCCGTCCACCGTGCGCAGCTCGGCGTGGTGGATGTGGCCGCAGACGACGCCGTCCACCCCGCGCCGACGGGCCTCGCGGATCACCGCCGTCTCGAAATCGCCGATGAAGCTGACCGCGCGCTTGACCTTGAGCTTCAGGTAGCGCGACAGCGACCAGTAGGGCAGCCCGAGCCGCGCCCGCGCCGAGTTCAGCGCCCGGTTCAGCCGCAGCGCGAGCGTGTAGAGGCCGTCGCCGATGTGGGCCAGCCACGGCGCGCACTGCACGACGCCGTCGAACAGGTCACCGTGCATGACCCAGAAGCGCCGGCCATCGGCGGTCTGGTGGGTGGCGTCCTCGACCACCTCGATGCCGCCGAAGCTGTGGCCGAGGTAGCGGCGCGCGAACTCGTCGTGGTTGCCCGGCACCAGCACGACCCGCGTGCCCTTGCGCGCCTGGCGCAGCACCTTCTGTACCACGTCGTTGTGCGCCTGCGGCCAGTACCAGCGGCGCATGAGTTGCCAGCCGTCGACGATGTCACCGACCAGGTAGAGCGTCTCGCACTCGACACAGCGCAGGAAGTCGAGCAGCGCCTCGGCCTGGCAGCCCGGCGTGCCGAGGTGCACGTCGGAGATGAAGACGGTGCGCACCGACAGGCGCTCGCCGGAAACGGCGTCGGGGTTCATGGCGTGGGCACTCCTTGTCGGGGGCGACTCAGGCGGCCGCCAGCAAAGGTCGGGGCAGGACTTCCCAGCGCTGCAGCCACTGCGCGAAGACGCTCAGCCCCTCGTGCAGCGGCGTGCAGGGCCAGGCGCCGATCGCGGCGATCAGCCGCGAGGGATCGGCGCAGGTGTCGGGCACATCGCCGGCCTGCAGCGGCGCGAACTCGATCTGCGCCGGACAGCCGAGCACCGATTCGAGCTGGCGCACGAAGTCGATGACACGCACCGGGTGGTGGTGGCCGACGTTGAACAGCTCGGCGGGCACGCCCTCGGCATCGGCCGGCGGCGCGCCACGCGCGACCAGCCGGACCAGCGCGTCGGTGACGTCGTCGATGAAGGTGAAGTCCCGGCGCAGCTCGCCCCGGCCGAAGAGCTGCAGCGGCTCGCCGCGGCGCAGGCGCTGCGCGAAGCTCCAGTACGCCATGTCGGGCCGGCCCCAGGGACCGTAGACGGTGAAGAAGCGCAGGCCCGTCACCGGCAGGCCGTGCACCGCGGCGGTGGCCCGCGCCATCGCCTCGTTGGCCTGCTTGGTGGCGGCGTAGAAGGAGGCGGGCTGGTCGGTGCGGTCGGTCTCGCGGAAGCCGCCCGGCGCGGCGTCGTGGTCGCGCCGGCCGTAGACGCTCGACGAGCTGGCGTAGAGCAGGTGCTGCACGCCGTGGCGCCGGCAGGCCTCCAGCACCGCACCGAAGCCCAGCAGGTTCGACTGCACGTAGTCCATCGGCGCCTGCACCGAATGCCGCACACCGGCCTGCGCCGCCAGGTGGAGCACCGTGTCGAAGCCGTGGCGGGCAAAGAAACCCTGCGTGGCCAGCATGTCGGACAGGTCCAGCCACTCGACCGGCACGCCCAGCGGCGTGAGCAGCTCCGCCACCCGGGCGTGCTTGAGCGCGACCGGGTAGTAGCCGTTGAAGCTGTCGCAGCCGGTGACGCGGTGACCGGCACGGGCGAGTGCAGCGGCCGCATGAGCGCCGATGAAGCCGGCTGCGCCGGTGACGAGGAGGTGGGCCATGGTGCACTGATCCTCGGCAGTACCTGTGACAGCGCCATGTCGGTGCGGTGCGGCACGGTGCATCGGCCGTGGCCTGGTCGCGACGTCACAGGCCGGTCACGTCCGTTTCAAACGCGCGTCACAGGAGGCGACGAGGATCGGTCCGCCATGGACACCTCCCCAATGCCGTCGCCGGCCCGCCCCGCCACCCTGTCGCACCGACCGCTGCTGGCCGCCTCTGCCGTGCTGCTGGCGAGCGGTGCGCTGCTGCACGGCACGGCCCGCGACACCACGCTGTTCCGCACGCTGAACCAGCTGGGCGCCGTCTGGCCGACGCTGTGGGCGATGCTGAGCGTGGCGGGCCTGGGGCTGAGTGCCTTCATCGTGCTGGTCGCCCTGCACCGCGGTGCGCACCGGGGGGCGATGCGGCCGGTGGCCGCGCTGCTGTGGTGCTTTCCGGTGGGCGGCGCGCTGACGCATGTGCTCAAACGGCTGATCGACCATCCCCGTCCGGCCGCGCTGCTGGGCACGGACCAGATCGTCGTCATCGGCGAGCCGCTGATGCGTGGCGCGATGCCCTCGGGCCACGCGATCACGACGCTGGCCGTGCTCGGGCTGTGTCTGCTGGCCTGGCGCACGACGTGGCTGCAGCGGGCAGGGCTGCTCGCGCTGGCCGTGCTGGTGCTGCTGTCGCGGGCGGCGGTCGGCGCGCACTGGCCGGCGGATCTCTGCGTCGGCGCCGGCCTCGGGCTGGTGACGGCGGCCATCGGCTGGCAGCTGTCGGGCCGGGCGCGGCTGACGGACTGGCTGTGCAGCCGCCCGGGACAGCAGGTGCTGGCCGCCGCACAGATCGGCTGCGGCACCGTGATGGCGGTACTGCACAGCGGCTACGGGCTGGCGCTGCCACTGCAGTGGGCGCTGGGTGTGTGGAGCGTGGCGGCCGGACTGCACCGGCTGGGCCGCCCGGACACGCAAGCCGCGCGTTCGGCGCCGGTGGGCATCGGCTCGGAGCCGGGCTGAGGTGCGCCACCGGCGCGTGGCCGCAGGTGTTCTCGGGCTGCTGCTGGGCGGAGCGGCGCTGGTGTGGGCGGGTCGCACGCTCGACCTGGCCGCATGGCGGCGCAGCGCGGCGGCTGTCCCGGTCTGGCAGTGGGGGCTCGCCAGCGCGGGGATCTTGCTGAGTTACGCGCTGCGGGCCGCACGGCTGCACGCCGAGTGGCAGCCGCGCACCGGCGCGCGCTACGCCGAGTGCCTGCAGCTGTTCCTGCTGCACAACGCCGCCGCCGCATGGCTGCCGATGCGCAGCGGCGAAGCGGGCTACCCGCTGTGGCTGCACCGCCGCTGGCAGGTGCCGCCGGGCGAGTCGCTGCGCAGCCTGCTGTGGCTGCGCGTGCAGGACGCACTGGTGCTGGCGCTGCTGAGCGCAGCGCTGTGGGCGGCGCTGGCGGCGGACTGGCCCTCCACGGCAGCGCTGGCTGCGGCAGCACTGGCCACGGGCGGCGTGGTCGCGGCGGGCGCGCACCTGACGCGCCGGGGCAGCGGACGCGGCTGGCTGTGCTGCCTGGGCAACTGGGTGGTGAAGCTCGCGGTGATCGGCGGGCTGCTGGCGGCGGTCGGCGCGCTGCCGGGGGCCGCGGCACTGCGCGGCGCGGTGGGCGGCGAATGGGCCGGCGTGCTGCCGCTGCAGGCCCCGGGCGGGCTGGGCAGCTACGAAGCCGGCGTGTGGGCCGCCAGCGGCCGCGGCCAGGCCGCGCTGGCGACGGTGGTCGGCGCCGCGCTGCTGGTCCACGCGCTGACGCTCGGACTGGCGGGCCTGACCGGGCTGGTGACGATCGCCGCCGCAGCCCTCTCCAACCGAAACACAAGCGCGCTGCCGACCCCATGAACATGACCCACCCCGCACGCCTGCTCCCGGCCCACCGCCTGTCGGTGGTGGTGCCCATGTACAACGAGGTCGAGAACGCCGCGCCGCTGATCGACGCCGTGCAGGCCGCACTGGCGACGTATCCACAGCCGTGGGAGCTGATCGTCGTCGACGACGGCAGCCGCGACGCGACGGCCGCCACCCTGCGCCGCCACGCCCGCACCGTCGGCGACCACATCCGCGTGGTGCAGCTCGCGCGCAATTTCCGCCAGACCGCCGCGATGCAGGCCGGCATCGACGCCGCCACCGGCGACGTCATCGTCACGATGGACGGGGACCTGCAGAACGACCCGCGCGACATCCCGCGCCTGGTGCAGCGCCTGCTGAGCGAAGACCTCGACATCGTCGCCGGCTGGCGCCACCAGCGGCAGGACGGCTTCTGGCTGCGCAAGCTGCCGTCGCAGCTCGCCAACCGGCTGATCCGCCGCATCACCGGCCTGCCCTTCCACGACCTGGGCTGCAGCCTGAAGGCCTTCCGCGCCGACGTGCTGCGCGAGGTGCGGCTCTATGGCGAGATGCACCGCTTCATTCCCGCCTGGCTGTCCACCGTGACCTCGCCGGCGCGCATGGCCGAGGAGCCGGTCGAGCACTACGCGCGCACCCGCGGCACTTCGAAGTACGGCCTTTCGCGCACGCTGCGGGTGCTGGTCGACCTGCTGGCAGTCACCTTCTTCCAGCGCTTCGCGGCGCGGCCGGGGCATTTTTTCGGCGTAATCGGGCTGGCGGTGGGTGGCCTGGGTGTCGGCATCCTCGGCTACCTGGGCGTGCTCAAGCTGCTGGGCGCGTCGATCGGCGGACGGCCGCTGCTGTCGCTGGGGTTTTTCTGCGTGATCGGTGGGCTGCAGTTTTTGACGACGGGCGTGCTGGCGGAGCTGCTGATCCGCATCTACTACGGCGCACGCCACGGGCAACCGTATGTCGTGCGGCGCGGTGAGGGCGACGGCGATGGCGCCTGAGCACGCGGTGTCTGCTGTGCCGGGCTGGCGCCTGTGGGCGTGGGCGGCGGTGGTGCTGCTGGTCGGGCTGGCGCGGCTGGGCAGCGTGCCGCTGTTCGACGTGGACGAAGGCGCGTTCTCGGAGGCCACCCGCGAGCTGCTCGCCAGCGGCGACTGGGGCCACACCACGCTCAACGGCGCACCGCGCTGGGACAAGCCGATCCTGACCTACTGGCTGCAGGCGCTCTCCGTGCGCGCCTTCGGGCTGGGGGAGTTCGGGCTGCGGCTGCCGTCGGTGCTGGCGGCGTGGGGCTGGGCGCTGGCGGTGGCGCTGTTCGCGCGGCCCCGCTGGGGCGAGGCGGCGGCGCTGGCGGCGGGCACGGTGGTGGCGACGAGTCTCGGCGTGCTCGTCATCGGCCGCGCCGCGACGGCGGACGCGCTGCTGAACCTGTGGCTCGCGCTGACCGCGCTGGACCTGTGGCGCCACCTGGAGGCCGAGCGCGGGTCACCCGCGGCCCGCAACGCGCTGCGGCGCGCGGGGTTGTGGCTGGGACTGGGGCTGCTGACCAAGGGGCCGGTGGCGGTGCTGGTACCCGGGGCGGCGGCGCTGCTGTTCATCGCGACGGAGCCTCGGGCGGTGTGGCGTGGGCGGCTGGTCGCGCTGCTGGGTGACGGGCGGGCCTGGGCACTGATGCTCGTGGTCACCGTGCCGTGGTACGCCTACGCGCTGCACCGCCACGGGCAGGCCTTCATCGACGGTTTCTTCATCCGCCACAACCTCGCCCGCTACGGCGGCACGCTCGAAGGCCACGGCGGCAGCGTCGGCTACTACCTGCTGGTGCTGCCGCTGCTGATGCTGCCGTGGACGCCGCTGCTCGGGCTGGTGCTCGCCCGGGTGCGCGGGCTGTGGCGCGTGCCGCTCGGGCGCTACCTGCTGGGCTGGGCGGGCTTCGTGCTGGTGTTCTTCAGCCTGTCGGGCACCAAGCTGCCGCACTACGCGCTCTACGGCCTGACGCCGCTGGCGCTGCTGGCAGGCCAGGCGCTGACCGGGCCGGTGCCGGACGGACTGCGCCGCGTCCTCACCGGGCTGCTGGCCGGGTTGCCGCTGGTGCTGGTGGGCGGCACGCTGCTGGCGCTGCGCGCGGCACCGGGGCTGGGCCATCCGCTGTACCGCGCGCTGCTGTCGGCGCCGGTCGACACCACCGGGCTGCTCACCGCGGCCGGCCTCGCCACGGCCTGGTCGGCCTTGTGTCTGTGGGCCCGCCAGGGCGCGCGGTCGGTCCCGGCGCGGGCCGGCGCGGCTGCGCTCGGGCTGGCCCTGCTGGTGCATGCGGCGCTGGCACCGTGGTGGGGCGAGCGGCTGCAGGCGCCGGTGCGCCACGCAGCCGAAGCGGCGCGCCAGCAACCCGCCCCCGTCGTCGCCGTGCAATGGGGGCTGCACCTGCCGAGCTTCGCGGTCTATCTGCAGCAGGAAGCCCCGCGCCGCGCGCCCCGACCGGGCGAGCTGGCGCTGGTGCGCACCGACCAGCTCGCCACCCTGGCCGCAGGCGGCCGCTGGACCACGGTGCATGCCGAACGCGGCCTCAGCCTGGTCCGCTGGCAGGGACCGGCGGTGGAGCGGACCCCATGAATGCGCTGCCTCGTGCGCTGTGGGGACAGCTGCTCGCGCTGATCGGCGCTGCGCTGCTGCTGCGGCTGGCCGTGCTGCAGGGCGTGCTGCTGGACCCGGTGATCGGCCTGCAGGTCGACGAGGCGCAGTACTGGGGCTGGTCGCGCGATCTGGCGTGGGGCTATTACTCCAAGCCGCCCGCCATCGCCGCGCTGATCGCGGCCTCGACGGCGCTCTTCGGGGACACCGTGACCGGCGTGAAGGCGCTGGCGATGGCGCTGCACGGCGCGACGGCCCTCGCGCTCGCGGCCCTCGCCCACGCGATGGCGGGCGACCGCCCCGCCCGCGCACGCCGCGCCGCCTGGTGGGCGGCGCTGATCGCGCTGAGCAACCCGGTCGCCAGCCTGCTGGGGCTGGCGGCGACGACGGATGCGCCGCTGCTGCTGTGCTGGACCCTGGCCGCCGCCGCGCTGTGGCGCCTGCACCAGCAGGACCGCCTGCGCGACTGGGCCCGGCTCGGGCTGTGGCTGGGCCTGGGGCTGCTGTCGAAGTACACGGCGGCGGTGCTGCTGGTGGCCGTGGCCGGGGTGGTGGCCACCCGACCGGCCGCGGCGCGGCATCCGCGGAGCGGGCCGGCGCTGATGCTGGCCGTGCTGGCGCTGCTGCTCGCACCACACCTGGCCTGGAACGCCGCAGCGGCCTGGCCAACCTGGCACCACACCGCCGAGATCACCGTGCAGGCACACCTGGAAGCCGACGCCTCCAGATGGGTGAGCCTGGGCGCGTGGCTCGGCGGGCAGTGGCTGCTGTTCGGGCCCCTGTGGGGGGTGTGCGTGCGACGGCGGCGGGGACTGCGGCCCGGAGCGTGGGGCTGGCGGGCCACGCCGACACAGCGCTTCCTCCTCTGGCTGGCGCTGCCGCTGCTGCTGATCGGCGCGCTGCAGGCCGTCCGCGCCGGCGCGCAGATCAACTGGACCGCGCCCGCCGGACAGGCCCTGACGCTCGCGCTGGCGCTGTGGCTGTCTGCGCCGCGTCGCCAGGCCGCACGCAGGACCGCGGCGGGCGTGGTGGCGCTGCACCTGCTGGTGCTCACCAGCCTGCCACTGGCCGGGAGTGCGGCCCGCGCCCTCGGCGGCCCGCAGGCACTGCCCCCCCGGGCACTCGACCTCTGGGCGCGGATGCGCGGCTGGGACGGCGCCTTCGCCGCGCTGGCAACACCGGCCCGGCAGCAGCTCGACGCCGATCCACGCACCGTCCTGCTCGGCACCGACCGCACCGTGATCGCCCACGGCCAGTACGCCTGGCGCGACCAGGGCTGGCGCTGGCGGGCCTGGCGCCCCGACCCGGCACGCCGGCCGACCGACCACTACCAGCTCACCGCCGGCTGGCCCGGCCTGCCGGCAGCCGACGCCACCGCGCCCGTGCTGATCGTCGGCGAAGGCGCGCAGCTGCCGCCCGACTGGCTGGCCCGGTTCGACCCCCCCGAGCGCCTCGGCGAAGCCCGCCAGCCGCGGGCCCGCGGACAGATGCTGCACCTGGTGCTCTGGCGCACCCGGCTGCGCCCGCTGCCATGAAGCGGCGACACCGGACCGAGGCGCTGCGCTGGCTGGCCACCACGCTGACCGCACTGGCGCTGTTCCGCCTCTGGCCCGGGCTGGACCTGGGCGTGAGCGCCGCGGCCTTCGACGTGGACGGGCCGCGCCACTTCCCCTTCGGCGAGGCGGCGCCGGTGCAGTGGCTCTATCTGGTCGTGCCGTGGATGGGGCGGTGCGCGCTGCTGGCGGCGCTGGTGCTGGTCTGGCGGTCCGGCACGCCGCCGCGGTGGCGGCGGCGTGCCCAGGCGCTGCTGCTGGTGCTGGTGCTGGGGTTGTGGGGCGTGGTCAACGTCGGGCTGAAAGACCACTGGGGCCGCCCGCGCCCGACCGAGGTCAGCGCCTTCGGCGGCCCGCACCCCTTCCAGCCGGCCGGCCGCATCAGCGCCTGCTGCGACACCAACTGCGCCTTCGTCAGCGGCCACGCCGCCACCGGCTTCACGCTGATGGCGGTCGGCCTGCTCGGTGCGCCGGCGGCGCGTCGCCGCTGGTGGCACATCGGTCTGGTCGCGGGGCTGGTGATCGGCACCGGCCGGGTGCTGCAGGGCGGACATTTCCTCAGCGACATCGTCTTCGCCGGACTGGCGATGCAGGGCGTGTGCCTGCTGGTCCGTGCCGGCTGGGTGCGCTGGCGCCTGCGACGCCGCCGCGCGCGTGCGCCAGACAAGGACGCTGGGCAGCGGGGGTGTCCCCATAATCGCCCCGCATGAACATCCTCATCATCGGCGCCGGCCGGGTCGGCACCAGCGTGGCCGAAAGCCTCGTCTCCGAGCGCAACGACATCACCATCATCGACACCGACCTGCAGCGCCTGCGCCAGCTGCAGGAGCGGCTCGACCTGCGCGGCGTCACCGGCAACGCCATCCAGCCCTCCGTGCTGCGCGAAGCCGGTGCCGAGGACTGCGACCTGCTGATCGCCTGCGCCCCGATGGACGAGACCAACCTGACCGTCTGCAAGGTCGCGCACGACCTGTTCAACGTCACCACCACGATCGCCCGGGTGCGCTCGCCCGAGTTCGTCGAAGGCTCGCCGCTGCTGGCCCGCGAAAGTGGCTTCGCGGTCGACCACGTGATCTGCCCCGAGCAGTCGGTGACGACCTACATCCGCAAGCTGGTCGAATACCCCGAGGCGCTGCGCATCATCGAGTTCGCCGGCGGCCGGGTGACGCTGGCGGGGGTGCGCGCCTACGCGGGCGGGCGGCTGGTCGGGCACCGGCTCGACGAGATCCCGACGCTGGTGCCGGGCCTGGACATGCGCATGGTCGGGCTGTTCCGCGGCGACCAGCCGGTCAGGACCGATGGCGACACGCGCATCGAGGCCGGTGACGAAACCTTCGTGCTGACGCGCACGGCGGCGATCTCGGAGATGCTCGGCGCGCTGCGCGCGCGGGACCGGCCGGTGCGGCGCGTGATGATCGCCGGGGGCGGCAAGGTCGGCCTGCGGCTGGCGCGCGAACTGCGCGGACGCTACGAGATCAAGCTGATCGAGACCGACCGGGTGCGCTGCGACTACCTGGCCGCCGACCTCGGCTCGGACGTGCTGGTGCTGCACGGCGACTCGACCGACGAGGACCTGATGGCCGACGAGCACGTCGGCGACATGGACGTCTTCATCGCGCTGACCAGCGACGACGAGGACAACATCCTCGCCGGCCTGATGGCCAAGCGGCTGGGCGTGCGCCGCGCCATCGTGCTGATCAACCGCCGCGCCTACACCGAACTCGTGCAGGGCACGCAGATCGACGTGGCCATCTCGCCGCAGCACGCGGTCATCGGCGAGCTGCTGGCATTCGTGCGCCGTGGCGACGTCGAGGCCGTCCACAGCATGCGCCAGGGCGCCGCCGAATCGATGGAGATCATCGCCCGCGGCGACCGGCGCAGCTCCAGGGTGGTCGGACGGCGCATCGAGCAGCTCGCCCTCCCGGACGGGGTGCAGATCGGGGCCATCGTGCGCGGCGACGCGGTGCTGATGGCGCACCACGACACGGTGATCGAGACCGGCGACCACGTCATCGTCTTCCTGCCGAACAAGCGGCTGGTGCGGCCGGTGGAAAAGCTGTTCCAGGTCGGCGCGACCTTCTTCTGAAGCCGGGCACAGGACACACGATGCGCTACTACTACCCGGTGTTCAAGGTGCTCGGCGGCGTGCTGGTGCTGTTCGGGCTGACGATGGCGGTGCCGCTGGGCTTCTCGCACTTCTGCCACGACGGCATCGCGGCGGGCTTCGCGCTGTCGATGGCGATCACGGTCGTGGTCGGCGCGGCGCTGTTCCTGCACTGCCGCCACCTCGACCGCGAGCTGCAGCCGCACGACGGCTTCCTGCTGGCGACGCTGGTGTGGGCCGTGCTGCCGGTGTTCGGCGCGATCCCGCTGCTGCTGCACATCCCTGGCCTGAGCTTCACCGACGCCTACTTCGAGGCCGTCTCCGGCCTGACCACCACCGGCGCGACCGTGCTGACCGGGCTGGAGAAGCTGCCGGTGTCGCTCAACATCTGGCGCTGCTTCATGGTGCTGCTGGGCGGCATGGGCATCATCGTGCTGGCGGTGGCGATCCTGCCGCTGCTGGGGGTGGGCGGCAGCCAGGTGTTCAAGGCGGAAACCCCCGGCCCGATGAAGGACGACAAGCTCACCCCGCGCATCGCCGAGACGGCGCGCGGGCTGTGGGCCGTGTACTTCGCGGTCGCGACGGCCTGCCTGCTCGGCTACCGCTGGGCGGGGATGCGCTGGCCGGATGCGTTCATGCACATGTGCTCGACGATGGGCCTGGGCGGTCTGGCGGGCTACGACGCGAGCTTCGGGGCCTTCGACTCGCCGCTGATCGAGGCGGTGGCGATCGTGTTCATGCTGCTGGCGGGGGTGAACTTCGCGCTGTACTTCCGCGTCTGGCAGCGGCGCTCGCTGCAGCCGCTGTGGCGCGACCTGGAGGCCCGGCTGTTCTTCGCGCTGATGGCCGCCAGCGTCGCGGTGGTGACCGTCTTCCTGGTCGCGCAAGGCGTCTACCCGGAGTGGACGACCGCGCTGCGCCACGCCGCGTTCAGCGTCGTCTCGGTGGCCACGACGACCGGCTTCGCGACGGTGGACTATGCCCAGTGGCCGATCTTCGCGCCGATCCTGATGCTGTTCCTGTCCGGCTTCGCGACCTGTGCGGGCTCGACGGGCGGCGGCATCAAGCTCAGCCGCTCGCTGCTGCTGCTGAAGCAGGTGCAGCGCGAGTTCACCCGGCTGCTGCACCCGCGCGCAGTGCAGCCGGTGACGCTGGGCGGCGCTACCGTGGACACGCAGGTGCTGTTCTCGGTGCAGGCGTTCATGCTGGTCTACGGCGCGGTGCTGGTGGCGGGCACGATGGCGCTGCTGCTGACCGGGCTGGACATCCTCAGCGCGTTCACGGCGGTCGTGGCCTGCATCAACAACACCGGCCCGGGCCTCGGGCAGGTCGGTCCGGCGAACAACTACCAGGGCCTGACAGATGCCCAGACCTGGATCTGCACGGTGGTGATGCTGCTGGGGCGGCTGGAGCTGTTCGCGGTGCTGGTGCTGTTGACGCCGCAGTTCTGGCGGCGGTGAGGGCGGTGCGAGGGACCCCGAAGACACGCGTGGCCCGCATGATCGGACTGGCGGTGGCCGCCATGCCGACCATGGCGCTGTGGCCCGGCCTGGCCAGGGCATGCATGGCGCTGGCACCGCTGCCCGCGCCCCCAGCCAGCGCCCTGCGCGTCACCGACTTCGGCGCCCTCCCCGATGACAAGGTCGACGACGACGCCGCCATCGCCCGCGCGCTGAAGGCCCTGAAACCCGGTGGCTGGCTGGTGTTCCCGCCGGGACGCTACCGGCAGGCCCACAGCGTGCTCGTCACCGTGCCGGGCGCGACGCTGTGGGGACCGGGCGCCACGCTGCAGGCCACCGACCCGCGCGACCACACGCTCGGCCTGCGCGCCGACGGCGTGCGACTCTACGGCCTGACGCTCACCGCCACCCCCGACCAGCGCCGCAGCGGGCCGGCACAAGCGCGCATCAGCCTCTACCGCGACCGCAGCGACCACCGCGGTGGCGCCACGCCGCAGCGGGGCAATGTGGTGCGCGGCGTGACGGTGGACGGCGCGGGGTCGGTGGGCGTGCTGGTCTACGGCGCGGCCGATTTCACCATCGCGCACAACACGGTCCGGCGCACGCTGGCCGACGGCATCCACATCACCGGCGGCAGCCACCACGGCCGCGTGCTCGGCAACCAGGTGCGCGACACCGGAGACGACCTGGTCTCCATCGTCTCCTACGACGACGCACCACCCGTGCACGACGTGCTGGTCGCCGACAACGAGGTGTCCGGGGCGCGCTGGGGCCGCGGCCTGAGCATCGTCGGCGGCGAGCACCTGACCCTGCGCGGCAACCTCGTCAGCGGCGTGGCGCACGGGGCCGGCGTGCTGGTCGCGCAGGAAGGCAACTGGCACACCCACGGCGTGCGCGACGTGCGCATCGAGGACAACCGGCTGCGCGAGATCCAGACCCCCGCCGCGCGCGTCGGCGTCACCGCGCCACCCACCGGCCACGCGGCCATCGAGATCCACACCTACGCGGTCCCGGACGGCGCGGCGGGCATCGGCGACGTGCTGCTGGGTGGCAACACGGTCGAGCACAGCCGCTACGGCGAGTTGCGCCAGCGCGCAGGCCGGCTGGTGCAGACGACACCTGGTGCGCAGCTCGACTGCGCCCGCTTCAGTGGCCCGTGAGGACCACGCCGGCGATGGTGGCGGACGTGCGGCGCAGACGGTCGACCAGCAAGTTCATGGTGCGTGCCTCGGTCTGGCCCTGGCGGCCGACCAGCACGGTCTGGCGGCAGGTCGCGGCGATCACGCGGGCGTCGGCCGTGTGGCGCGCGGGCGGCGTGTCGACGATGACGCGGTCGAACTCGCGCTGCAGCTCGCGCAGCAGGATGCGGAACATCGGCTGCTGCAGCAGCTCCAGCGGGTTCGGCGGCGGGGCGCCGACCTGCATGATGAACAGCCCCGGCAGAGCGGCCGAGCGGTCGAAGGGCTTGGCCGGGCGGCGGCCGTTGAGCAGGTCGCTCAGGCTGGCGCGCTCCTTCAGGCCGAAGAGCTTGTGGAGACCGGGGTCGCGCAGGTTGCCGTCCACCAGCACCGTACGCTCGCCGAGCTGGCTGAAGGTCACGGCCAGATTCGCAGCGACGCAGGTGCGCCCGTCGCCATGGTCCGGACTGACCACGGCGAGCGGCTGGCGGCCCTGCACGGCATCGTTGGCGATGATCTTGCTGCGCAGGTTGCGGAAGGCCTCGGCCTGCGGGCCGTAGGGCTCCACCGCCACCACCAGATCCGCGCCGCGCAGTCCGTGGCCATCGAGTGAATATGGGTAGTTGAACTGCTGCGACAGCGCCCAGAGCACATCGGCCTGCGTCACCAGATCGAGTGCCACGGCCGCCTCGCCAAAGCGCAGCTTCATGCGCCGCTGCACGACCAGGATGTGCGCGATGTCACCATCCGACAGCGGCCGCATCGTGCGGATGATCTCGCCCAGCGGGCGCAGCACCGCTGGCGCGCCCGAGGACTGCGGCCGCGCATCGGCCGCCGGCAGCTCGAAGGGGCGCTCGAACGCCGGATCCGGGCGGGACGCCTCGGAGGAGGACGTGGCAGCAGGCGCAGCCGCCGGGCTGGGGGCGGGGGTCGGTGTGGACATGGGCGCTGGCGCCGGCGAAGGCACGGGGATGGGCATCGGGGCCCGCACGGGCTGTGGCATCGGGACCGGGACCGGGACTGGCACGGGCACGGGCACAGCGTCAGGCAGATGCGCGGGCGCATCCTCGGCATGGAAGCGCGCCCAGGCCTGCTCGACCGCGGCCTGGAAACGCTGGCGGAACAGCGCCGGCGCGAACTGCTCGGCGTGGGCGCGGCAGGTTTCCGGGCGGATCGGCACCGGCAGCGCCTCGAAGGCCTCGACCGCGGCGATCACCGCCCCGGGCGTCTGCTCCGGGAAGAACACCCCCGTGCGCTGCGCCGGATGGCCGCGGCCACGCACCGTCTCCAGCGAGCCGCCGCGCCCGAAGGCGATCACCGGCGTGCCGCAGGCCTGGGCCTCGACCGGGGTGATGCCGAAGTCTTCCTCGGCGGCAAAGACAAAGGCCTTGGCGCGCTGCATGTGGTCGACCAGCGCCGCGTCGCCCAGGAAGCCGAGCACCGACACGTTCGGCCCGGCCGCGGCACGCACCTTGTCCATCTCCGGCCCGTCGCCGATGACGACGAGCTTCTTGTCGGGCATGCGCGAGAAGGCCTCGACGATCATCGGCATGCGCTTGTACGGGACCATGCGCGAGGCGGTCAGGTAGAAGTCGTCCTTGTCGGTGCGCAGCGCGAAGCGCTCGACGTCGACCGGCGGGTGGATCACCTCCGCGTCCCGCCGGTAGACCTTGCGCACCCGGCGCCCGATGAAGGCCGAGTTGGCCAGGAACTGGTCGACGCCGGCCGCAGTGCGGGCATCCCACAGCCGCATGTAGTGCAGCAGCAGCCTGGCCACCGTGCCCTTGACGCCGCTGGCCATGCCTGATTCCTTCAGGTACTGGTGCTGCATGTCCCAGGCGTAGCGGATCGGCGAGTGGATGTAGCAGACGTGGAGCTGGTCCGGCCCGGTCAGCACGCCCTTGGCGACGGCGTGGCTGGACGACAGCACCAGGTCGTAGCCCGAGAGGTCGTGCTGCTCCATCGCCAGCGGCATCAGCGGCAGGTAGTGGCGGAAGCGTTTCTGCGCACCGGGCAGGCGCTGCACGAAGGTGGTCCTGGCGACCTTGCCCTGCAGGAAACCACGCTCGTGCGGTTTGAGGAAATCGACCACGGCGAACAGGTCGGCCTGCGGGTAGATCTTCAGGATCTCCTCGACGACTTTCTCGCTGCCGGCGTGGTTGACCAGCCATTCATGCACCAGGGCAACGCGGAGGGGGGCTTGCATGGAGTGGGGTTCCTCAGGCTCAGGCTCAGGATCAGGCGAAATGCAGGTCCATCAGCTCGGCGAACTCGCGCGCGGCGCGGTCCCAGGTGAGCTGTGCCGCGCGCTGGTGGCCACGCATGCGCAGCTCGTCGGTCAGGGCCGGCGAGCGCAGCACGCGGCGCAGCTGGGCGGCGAGCGTGGCGGGGTCGTCGGGGTTGCAGTAGAGGGCCGCGTCGGCGCAGACCTCGGGCAGCGAGGCGCGGTCCGACACGATCACCGGGCAGCCGCAGCACATCGCCTCCAGCGGCGGCAGGCCGAAGCCTTCGTAGAACGACGGAAACACGAAGCACGCCGCGCCCTCGTAGAGCGCGCGCAGCTGCTGGTCGCTGACGTAGCCGGTGCGCCGCAGGCGCTCGTGCTGCACGCCGCTGCCGGTGAAGATGCGCGTGTTGCCGCCGCCTGCGGCCACCAGCACCACGTCCGGGTCGTCGATCAGGTTCATCGCGTTCAGCACCGCAGCGAAATTCTTGTTCAGCGACAGACTGCCCACCGCCAGCACGTAGCGCCGCCCGCGCAGGTCGAGCCGGTCGAACACGGTCAGGTCGGCCGGCAGGCGCAGGATGTGCTCGCCGCCTTCGGGGATGACCTCGATGCCGTGGTGGTGGGCGCCGAAGTGGCGCGTCAGCTCGTCGGCGCTGAAGCGCGAGACGGTGGCGATGACGCGGCTGCGGTGCATCAGCGAATCGATCATCACGCGGTACCACTGCCGGAAGGCGAAGCTGTAGTTCTGCGGATTGGCGACCGCGGCAGCGTCGTGGATCACCGCGAGCTGGCGGCGGTGGCGCAGCGGCGCGGTGTTGCACAGGTTCACCAGCGGCACGTCGCCCGCCGCGGCCGCGAGCGCCGGCAGCTCGAACTGCTCCCAGCGGTGGCCGCCGTGGCAGCCCTCCTGGCGCACGGTCAGGCCCTGGGGGGCGGGGGTCACCAGCGTCGCGCCAGCCGGCACCACGGCCGCGGCCCGGGCCAGGGTGCCGTGTGGTTGCGCGGCCTGCAGCAGCTCGATGGCGAAGCGGTCGACGCCAGTGGCCTGCCGCGTGAGGAAGCGGGCATTGATCAGCATGGTCGGAGGCACAAGGGCGGACATGGTTCAGCACTCCTGGCGCGCCGGCAGCGGCCGCACCGTGGAGGCCAGCAGCAGCGCCACCCCGATGCCCAGCGTCCATGTGAAGGCCCGCGGCACGCCGAGGTAGGGGTAGCGGTAGATCTCCATGAAGGTGATGAAGAAGATCGGATAGAACAGCACGCCCACCAGCCGCGCCTCGCGGTAGGCCCGGAAGCACAGCCCGCTGACCAGCCCGATGGCCAGCATGTAGGCCAGACCGCCATAGATCCCCATGTCGGAGAGCGGGCCGTAGATGCCGGAGGGGCTGTTGAATTCCTCGTCCTGGTAGGTCGCGAGGTAGTAGTCCAGCCGCGGCACCGTGTAGCCGACGGCGGCCGAGAACGGCTTGCCCAGGCCGAAGGGCGCGCGGTGCAGCCACTCCAGCGTGAACTCGAAGGTCCAGGTCGGCCACGGCATGTTGGCCAGCAGGCCGGCGCCGTTGTTCAGCGAGGTGTAGTAGTAGCTCGCGAAGCGGCCGAGGGCGAATTCCCAGAAATCCATCTTGCCCTGGTAGGTGTCGGACGACCACGACCGGAAGTACTCGCTGGCGCCGAAGAACAGGATCAGCAGCGGAATCGCCGCATACGGCCCGGCCACGCGCACCAGCGTCCAGCCGCCGCCCCGCCGCGTCGAGGTCCAGCGTCCGATCGTCAGTCCGAACGGCACGGTCAGCTCGATCAGCGCCAGCCGCTCGGTCCAGACGTAGACCCGGAACAGCGTGAACAGACCGAGCACCACGAACATCACATGCATGGCGCGGGGCAGCGCACGCTCGCCCTTGTCCAAGAGCCGGAAGGCATAGACCGAGAAGAACACCGGGCCCATGTTGGCCAGCGAGGTCAGCCCCGGCGTCAGCTCGATGGTGTTGCGGTCGGGCTTGAACTCGCCGGTCAGCGTCTGGAACAGCAGCACCGGGTTGAACACGAAATCGCGGAACCAGATGACGAAGGCGAAGGTCGCGAGGCCGCCGATGCCCAGCGCGGCGCGGTCCCAGCCGCGCACATCGCGCACCGCGGGTGCGGCGCCGAACTGCAGCTGCGCGCCGAACCAGCCGGTCAGCGCGATGGCCAGGATCATCATCGCGCCCAGCATCAGGTAGTGCGCGTCGAGCGCCTGCACGCCCCGGAGCGTCAGCGCCGGGTGCGGCAGGTCGTCGGCGTACGAGATCAGCACCATCAGCGGCAGCAGGAAGCCGATCGCGATGCCGGCTGGCGCGCACCACCAGGGCATGGGCATGGCCACGGAGACTGGCGTGGAGGTCTTCATGCCACCATCTCCCCGCGCAGGCGGATCAGCACGCCCGCCGACAGCAGCATCACCGTCGACTCGGCGCCGATGATCGCCCAGCCATAGGCGCTGCGCTGGTCGATCAGGAACAGGCAGGCGCAGAACGCCAGCGTCGCCGCCAACTGGATCAGCGCGTAGCGGCGCTCCTGGCCGAGCGCGATCAGCGACTGCATGCCGAACAGGCTGGACAGGCCCTGGATCGGGATGCTGAACGCCAGCAGCAGGATCAGCATCACGGCGATCGGCACCTCGGTCTGGAACACGTAGCGCGCGATCAGCGGCGCCGTCGCCATGCAGACCATGCTGATCACCGTCCCGATCGCCAGCGTCACCACCATCAGCCGGCTGCCCAGCGCCATCGCGGCCAGCGGCGCGCGCGAGGCCAGCCCGGAGATGCGCACGAAGCCGAGCTGCTGCACCGGCAGCATCACCGCCTGCCCCGCCATGCGCACGCGCAGCGCGAGGTTGGCCGCGCCGACCGTGGCCGGATCGGCGTGCATGCCCAGCAGCGCGATGCCGCCGTTGGTGAGCATCGCGCCATTGACATTGCCGAACACGATCGCCGAGGAGCTGCGCAGCAGCTGGCCGATGTAGCGGCCCTCGACGCGCGCGCGCTGCACCAGCCCGCGCTGCGCCAGGAAGAACCAGGTCACGCCGCTGGTCAGCAGCGACACCAGCGCGTAGACGCCCAGCGCGCTCTCCATCGTCGCCACCCGCGGCACCACCGCGAGCAGCACCGCGATGCCGACCAGCCGCACGCCGCTGGTGATCAGCAGCAAGAGGCGCGTCTGCTCCAGCGCCCGCACATACCAGCCAGCGTCGAACGCGAAGCCGACCAGATAGGCGCTGGACGCCAGCATCAGCGGCCACTCGGCGTGCGCCCGCAGCTGCCACAGCGCGCCGCCCGCCACGCTCACCACCCCCGCGCACAGCAGCAGCTTGGCCGCGGTGATGTTCCACAGGATGCGGTGCACGCCGGCCGGGTCGCCCTGGTGGCGCGCCACCTCGCGGATGCCGTACCAGTCGAAGCCGAACTCGATGACCATGCCAAGGAAGGCCGCCAGCGCAGCGTAGAACGAGACGATGCCGTAGTCGTGGAGGCCCAGCGTGCGCCCGCAGATCACCGCGAAGACCAGCGGGAACGCGAACGTGGCGACGTGGGTCATCGCCAGCTCGATCAGCTTGCGCACGGTGGAGGCGCGGTCGGAAACAGGGGCCATGGTGGGCACTCGGGGCGGCGGTTCTGAGCGGAGCCGCTCAGCGCGCATTCATGACGACGCCGACCAGATCGACCTGCTGCGCGCGCAGTCCGGCGACGAGTGCGCGCAGGTCCGACGCGGCACTGTGGTCGCGGCGACCGACGACCAGTGCCTGGGTGCAGGCCGTGGCAATCACGCGGGCGTCGGCGGCGCCCTGCGCCGCCGGCGTGTCGACGATGACGCGGTCGAACTTGCGCGTCAGCTCGCGCAGCAGCGTGCGGAAGGTCTCGCGCTGCACCAGCTCCTGCGGGTTCGGCGGAGGCGTGCCCACCTGCAGCACGTGCAGGTGGGGCAGCACGTCGATGCGGTCCGGCGCGCCCGCCACCTGCCGGTCGGCCAGGATCGCGGTCAGACCGGGCCGCGACGGCAGGTCGAACAGCGTGTGCAGCCGTGGCGCGCGCAGATTGGCGTCGACCAGCACCGTGCGCTGGCCCATCTGGCTGAAGACCACCGCCAGGTTGGCGGCGATGTGGGTGCGGCCGTCCCCCGGCGCGGGGCTGACCACGGCGAGCGCCACCGGCTCCGTGCCCCCGGGGCGCAACATGATCTGGGCCCGCAGGTCGCGGAAAACCTCGGCCTTGTCACCGTGCGGGTCGATGGCCGCGGCCAGCTCGGCCAGGTGCGGCGCGGCCTCCGCCGTGGTGCAGGCGTAGCTGAACTGCCGTGCCAGCGCCTGCGCCACATCCTCCGGCTGCACCAGACGCAGCGCCACCGCGGCGTCCCCGAAGCGCAGCCCGCGCTCGGCCTGCAGCGTCACGATGCGCGCCACCTCCGCGTCCCCGAGCTGGCACTGGCGGCGCAGGATGTCGCCCAGGCTCAGCGCGTGCTGCGGCTCGACCGTGAAGAGGGCCTCCTCGATCGGCGAGACCCGGCTGAGTTCGAAGTCGCGTTGCATGTCCATGTTCACGCCGGCAGGCGGCCCTTGGGAGCGCCGGGTCGGGCGGCGGCGCGACCCAGCTTCCGCAGCGACAAGCCCTGGCCTGCGCCGCCGGCCGGCTGGCGCGACGGAATCTCGACCAGCAGCGGCAGATCGAGCAGCTCGGGCACGTCGTCGGCGCAGCGCAGCAGGCGGTTGCGCTGCTCCTGCACCAGCACCACCACCAGCGCCAGCACCGAGCCCAGCAGCCCCGCGACGCCCAGGTTCACGTCCATCTGCGGCGACGCGGCCAGCGCGGGCGGGGTCGCGGTCTTCAGCACCGAGACGTTGCTCATGCGCGCCTGGCTTTCGGTGGCGCTCTGCGTGCTGCGGCCGGTCACGGCGTCGAAGGCGGCCTGCGCGTTCTGCACATCCTTCTGCAGCACGCGGGCCTCGTCGCGGCGCGTGGTGAGGTCGAGCACCTTGGTGCGCTGCGCCTCCAGCGCGGTGCGGACCTGCGCCAGGCGCTGCTGGTTCACCGTGTCGCTGACGCCCAGGCTGGCCGCCACACGGCGCGACTCGGCAGCGAGCTGGCTGCGCAGCTGCGCGACAGCCGCACGCTGCTCGACGATCGACGGGTGGCTGTCGCCCAGACGGGCGCTCATCTCGTTCAGGCGCGTCTCCTGGCGCAGCAGCTCGGCCGACAGGCTGCTGACGACAGGATGGCCGATGACCTCGGGCGACTTTTCCGGGTTGGCGCGTGCCTGCGACTGGCGGCTGCCGGATTCGCCGGTCTGCGCCTGCAGCGACACGAACTGCGACGACAGCTCGTTGAGGCGCGCCGTCTCGACATCGAGCCGCTCCTCCGCCCCGCCGATGCCCAGCAGCCCGTGCTGGCGCTGGAAGTCCGACAGCCGGGCCTGCGCGGCATCCAGCGCCGTGCGCAGCTGGGCGGCGCGTTCGTCGAAGAAGGTGGTGCTGGTGCGCGCCGGCTCGACGCGCAAGGCCAGGCTGGTGTCGACATAGGCCTGCACGTAGGCATTCGCGATCTGTGCGGCCAGCTGGCGGTCGTCGGCGGTGTAGCCGATGGACATGATGCCGGACTCCTTGGTCGGCCGCACGTCGAGCTTCTTCTTCATCCGCGCAGCCAGCCACTCCTCGAAGTCCCCGACACCCCCGGTCTTGCTGCGCCAGAGCTGGCGGGTGGCGTCGTTCGGGTCGCGCGTCATGCCGGTCGCGGCCATGACCGCGCGGGCCACCCGCTCGCTCTGGATCAGGTCGACCTGGGTCGCCATGTAGGCCGCCGCCTGGCCGGACTGCTGCTGCTGCGCCGACACCGCCAGCGGATCGGCCGCCTTGATGTCCACCAGCACCATCGCCGTGGCGGTGTACTGCCTGGGCAACAGCGCACTGACCAGCGCCGTCACGGCCAGCACGGTGGCCAGCACCAGGACAGCAGTGAGCCATCGCGCCTTCAGCGTCAACAGGAATCGGGCAAGTGACATGGATCGATGCGCTTACAGGTTGTAACTTTACGAGTTCCGGATTTCCGGTTTCTTGCATGCATTGGGGACTGGTTGACCCCGACAAGCCACCCTCCAGACACGGGAGAACGCCGAGACCGACCCTATCGAAGCGCGGGGTCGCAGCGCCAAAAACGGAAAATACGAACCAGTACTGACAGATTTCTCAGAGGAACTTGGTTTATCGTTCGAAATGCAGCATGAATGAAGTCAATAGGCTGAAGAAACATGCAAATAGATGGCACTTCATCTTTACACCAAACAACGTGTGAATAATGCACCAAAGCGCAGCAGCCCTGACGCCGCTTGCAACACACTGGAATGATTTGTATGGAAAAGAAACACGGACTCGCGGCAGAACACCCCTCTCTGAACGCATTCGTGGCAGGGGCCCGGCAGTTCCGCGCACAGCGCCAGCCCAGCCATTCGCGCGGGCTGGAGCGGCTGCATCTGCGCCTGGACCAGGCCCTGGCGGCCATGCTGCTGCTGCTGTTCAGCCCGGTGTTCCTGGTCGTGGCGCTGCTGATCTGGCGCAAGGACGGCGCCCCCATCCTGTTCGGCCACTACCGGATCGGCCAGCACGGCAAGCTCTTCCGCTGCCTGAAATTCCGCAGCATGTACCTCGATTCCGACACCATGCTGCGCGATCTGCTGGAAAAAGACGCCAACGCGCGCGCCGAATGGGAGCGCGACCACAAGCTGCTCGACGACCCGCGCATCACGCCGATCGGCCACTTCCTGCGCCGCACCAGCCTGGACGAGCTGCCGCAGCTCTTCAACGTGCTGCGCGGCGAGATGAGCCTGGTCGGCCCGCGGCCGATCACGCTGGCGGAGCTGCCGCGCTACGGCCAGGTGCGCTGGCACTACCTGAGCGTGCGTCCCGGCATGACGGGGCTGTGGCAGGTCAGCGGCCGCAACGACACGACGTACGAAGAACGGGTTGAGCTGGACCGTGTCTTTGTCGAAAAGCACAGCTTGCGCATGCGCCTGAGCATCCTGGTCCACACCTTGCGCGTGGTGTTGCTGGGCAGCGGCGCACGCTGAACCCGCCACCCGGAAAGTGACCCCGCCCATGACCCGCAGCGTGCTCCACCTCGTCAGTCGATTGCAGCCTGGCGGCCAGGGACAGACGCTGTGGCCCACCGTGCTCGCGCTCGCCGATGCCGGCGTGCCGCAGCGCCTCGTGCTGATGGACCCCCGAGACGCCGTACGGGCGCGGCTGATGCTGCCCGCCGGCGTGCGGCTGGATGGCGACAGCGCACGCCGCACGGGCCTGTCCGCGGTGCGGCAGACGGCCACCGCGCTGCGCAGCGCCCTCGCGGACGCACCGACGCTGGCCGTGCACGTGCACGGCCTGACCGCCGGGCTGCTCGGACGTCATGTGCTGCGCGGCATGTCGGTGCAGGCGCCGATGTTCTTCCACCTCGACAGCGACACGCTGGCGGCGCGCATCGTGCGCGGCCTCGACCGCTCGGCCTTTCTCGTGCAGCGCAACCGGGTCGATGCCCTCGATCCGTCCGGCCGCGAGTCTCCCGGCGACGCGTCCGGTCCGGTCGACGAGGTCTACTTCAACACGGAACGGACCGAGTCCGAGACTCCGCTGATCGTCACCACCGGACAGCCCGGCGACCTGGCCTACGCCCAGGCCTTCGTGCAGCTGGCGGTGATGCTGACGGGCCTGCGCCCGGCACTGACCTTCGGCTGGATCGGGGACACGACGCCCGCAGTGCAGCAGATGCTGCAGGCCGCGCAGATCCGGCGGATGCGCGGCGCGGACGCCAGCGACCGCGCCGAGGCCCTGCGCCGTGCCTGGGTCTACGTGTCACCGGACCAGACCGGCAGCGACGCCCGCGGCATGGCCGAGGCGATGGCCGTCGGCGTGCCCTGCCTGGGGCGCTCGGCCCCCGCCTACCGGAGGCTGATCGTGCACGCGCTGTCGGGCTATCTCTGCAACCGCAACAACGACCTGATCGCCGCCATCGCCCGCCTCGTGGAAGCCGCCCCGCTGCGCCAGAAGATGGGGCAGGCCGCCCGCACCCGCGTCCGCCACCGCCACGGGCGGCATCGGTTCCGTGCATCGATGCTGCTGGCGCATGGGTTGTCGCCGGTCCCCGGAGAGGCTGCCGCGGCAGAACAGGTCGACGCGGTGTGCGGCGCGGTCCACGCCGGCGTCAGCGCCGGATAGAGGGTCTCCATCACCTGCCGGCCCACCTGGCCAAGGACCTCGGCGAGCTGTCCGGCCGTGGCGGCTTCAGTGACCTCCGGGGTGCCGCGCGCACGCCAGATCCGGTCGAAAGCCGCACGGTGCGGCACCAGGGTCGCAGCGACCACCTCGCGCCAACAGGCCGGCGCCTCGGTCTGCGCCCACGGGCCGCGGCCGCGTCCGAAATGCGCCACCGCCAGATAGCGCAGCAACGCGGCCTCGACCGCCGCGTCCAGCGCCCCGGGCCGCCAGCCGAGCCAGGATGCATCCACCCCGCGCACCAGGTTGACCCCGTGTGCCAGCCCCATCGCCCCCAGCGCGCCGAGGACGCCGCCCGCGATCAGCCCGCCCCCCAGCGTCAGCCCGCCGGTGGCCAGATCGGCGCCCAGCCCGGTGAGCGCGCCCGACACCATGCCGCCGATCACCGCGGCCTGGCCGGCGCCAACCCGCTCGCGCCGGTCGAACTGGCTGCCGACACGCGCCAGGATGTCCTCGGCGGCGGCCTGGCCCTCCAGCGCATGGAGATGGAGCAGGTCGGTGGTGCTGCTGCGCACCTCGCTGTCCAGCCGGGCGATCAGCGCGTCCTGGGCCTGCTGGCGCGGATCGTCGTCCTCGCGGCGCAGGCCCAGCGCGCTGCCGACCTGGCGCAGCGCCAAGCGCAGGGTGCCGGCCTCGGGCACCGTCTCGCGGGCGTGGGCGATGCGGGCCAGACTCTCGGCCAGCATGCGCACCGCGGTGTCGAAGGTGGCCAGCCGCTGCGCCTGCCAGACACCGCGCAGCCGGCCCATCAGCGGCTGGCGTTCGGCGGGCAGAGCGGCCTCGATGGCCTGCAGCAGCGTCAGCTCCTGTACCCAGCAGCGCGCGAACGCATCCAGCGGCAGCACCGCGCGCACGTGCGCCTGTCCGGCCAGATGGGCGCGCCAGCGTTCGATCTCGGCGGCCTCCTGCGCCGGCTGTCCTGGCGCGCCGAGCTGGTTGAGCAGCACGATCACCGGCAAGCCGGTCCACGCCAGCAACTCCATTTCCGGCGCCACATAGCCGGCCGCGGCGGGCGACTCGGCGGCGCTGACCAGGTAGAGCACCACATCGGCCTCGTCGCGCACATTGCGCAGCGCCACCTGGCTGGCCCAGAAGGCGCGGTCGCGCCAGCGGTCCCAGACCTCGGTGAGCAGCCAGCCGATCGGGTGGCCCGAGTGCCGCATGCGCCGGACCAGCCGCACGCTGTCGCCGAAGCCGGGCGTGTCCCACAGCGTCAGGCATTCGCCCTGCGGCGTATCGACCATGCGGTGCTCGTCGGCGAAGTCGGTGACATGGGTGGCATCGCGCACGGTGCCGATGTCACGGCCGAGCAGCGTGCGCGCCAGCGTCGTCTTGCCGATGTTGGTGTGCGAGACCAGGCTCAGCGCGAGGGTGTGGTCACGGCGGCTCATGCGTGGACTCCGGTGGCGACGCCGGCGGTGGGCGCGCCCTCGAGCTGGCGGCGCACCGCCGTGGCCGAGGGCTCGACCGGCTCGCCTCCGCGCAGCACCAGCATCGACAGGCCTGCACCGGTCGCCAGCGCCTGCCAGGCCGCGCGGCGCTGGTCGATGCGCTCGGGCGCGGTCTGACCGAAGCGCTGCACGAAGCCGCTCTCCTCGACCACCAGGACACCGCGCGGCGCACCGGCCTGGCGCGTGGCGGTCTGCAGCGCGCGCAGCCAGCGGCCGTGGACCTCGGCCTCGGGGGTGGCCGACAGGTCGAAGCGCGCCAGCAGCAGCGTCGGCCGGCCCACCAGCGACTGCTGCAGCGCGGCCTCGTCCTCGCTGCCATAGGGGCGTACCGGCATCACCTGCCAGTGCATCGTCTCGCCCAGCAGCGGCTGCAGCCAGCGGTGCAGCCGCTCGTGTTCGGCCGGCGAGGCGGCGTCCTGGGCATACGGCAGCAAGGTCACGCGCGCCTGCTCGCGGCGCTGCTGGCGCAGCAGGTCCTCGAAATAGGGATCGCCGGCGAGCCGGAGCGGAAACCGCCTCGACCACCACAGCACCCGCAGCCCGCCCAGCGCCGCCAGCACCAGCCGCGGCCCCACGACCAGCAGCGCCAGCGTGAGCGCCTGCCGGTGGATCCACGGCGCGGCGCTGTTGGCGGGCGTGGGCGCCGGGGGCTCGCCACCCACCAGGCGCAGGGCGTCGAAGCCGGCCGGATCGGGCAGGGCGATCGGCGCGACGCCGGGCATCCACGCCATCGCCTGCTGTGCCGGGGCGTAGAGCATGCCGAGGATCTGGTGCACCGTGGCCGCGTCGAGGAAGGTGCTCGCCCAGCCGGCGCGGTAGTCCAGCACGAGCCCGCGCAGGTACAGCCCGCCGATCACGCCCAGCGCCAGCCCCGCAGCGCCCAGGTGCATCAGCACCCCCGCCCGCGCCAGCGACAGCGGCGCGCTGGCCACGGTCCATCGCTGTGCCACGCGGTCGAGCACCGGCTCCTGTCGGGCGCCGCGCAGCAGGCCGCGCAGGTCCAGCATGCGCCGGGACAGCGCGCGGCGCATCCGGCCCTCCGGAATCGGCAGCACCAGCAGCAGATAGACCAGCAGGTTCCACGCGACCAGGCCCCAGACACCCGTGCCAAGCAGATTGACGCGGTGTCCGGCCCCGACCGTGTCCGCCACGAACCCGAGCACCCCACCCAGCAGCAGCACCGCCACCGCCCAGCGGCGGTGCCAGAGGCGGTGCGAGAGCCACGCGGCCACGGGCGCAGCGCGTGGCGCGAGCCGCCGGACGGCACCGGCGGCACGGGCGGCGATGAAGCGGTCGGCGCGGGTGGCGGGATCGGCGCCCTCCAGCGCCACGCGGGTCGCCCAGCGCCGGTCCTCGGCGGTCCAGAGCGGGTGGTCGGCCTCGGCGGTCTCGAACGCCTGGATCAGCAGCACTTGTCGGGCGGTCGATTCATCCATCGGACCACTGTACCGCGCAGACCCCCGGCCGTCCCGGTCCGGCAGGATGGGCCGGTCAGCACCGCTTCATCCAGCGATCGCCCGACCGATGCGGATGGCAGACTCGGACGGCCTCCCGTTTGTGCGTCTTCATGCTCATCACCCCGCTGGTCCGATTGCTGCTGTGTACGCCCCTGGCCGCCTTGCTGCGGTCGGGGGGTGCGCCGTGGGCGTGGCCGATCAGCGGCAAGCAGGCGCCCGAGCGTCGGGGCCAAGCCGCCCGGCTGCGCGCTCGGCGCCACCCGACCCGCCACATCCTGGCCGACCGTGCCCCCCCGCGCTGCCGGCCGTTGCGGCGTCCGCGCGGACGCGAACCTCCCGGCGTCGATCCACCCGGCCACGACCACCGCCGCGACTGAGTTTCGCCGGCACCTCCGCAGGAGGGCGCCGGTTTCGGCACGTCCGGATCACCCCGAAATGCACCGGAACGATATGGTTTCATTCAGACAATCGGGCTATTTTCAAAAGCTTGCACTCACTTCTTTAAAACTGAAGCCAGTACCCACCAACCAGAATGAACCGCCCTCCCCTGCCCTGGCGTGTCGGGCAGGGGTGTCTTACAGTCGGAAAGTCGGGCGGCTTACCACGGTAAGCCGGCGTGGCGGAGTCGCCAGCAGTGCCATGCGCCATGCGAGCTCACGCCGCCAGAGCGTCATGGCACGGCCTTGCGGCAATCGCGCAGCAGATCCCATTCGGGCGCATAGAGCGCCGTACGCACATCGGCCAGGCCGAGCACGGTGTGGAACAGGTGGTCGTGCGCCGCCGGCTGCGCGGCGCGGCGACGCAGGCAGTCGGTGTCGATCCCGGCGGACCGGGTCAGTCCCGCGGAGAACCACATCACCATCGGCACCCGCTTCTGGGTGTCCGGGGCGATCGCGTAGGGCAGTCCGTGCAGGAACAGGTTGGACTCGCCCAGCGACTCGCCGTGGTCAGAGAGGTAGACCAGCGCGCTGTCGACCGTCGCTGCGCGCGCCTGCAGCCGCTCGATCAGCGTGGCCAGCACGTGGTCGGTGTAGCGCAGCGCGTTGTCGTAGGCGTTGACGATCTCGGCCGGCGTGCACTGGCGCAGGTCGTCGTTCGTGCACGCCGGCTGGAACGCGGCGAAGGCCGCCGGGTAACGGCGGAAATAGGACGGGCCGTGGTTGCCGAGCTGGTGCAGCACGAGCACCTGCGTGCCCTTCGCCTGCGCGAGGCGGTCGTCGAGCCCGGTCAGCAGCGCCTCGTCCAGGCAGCGGCCGTCCGCGCACAGGCCGGGCGGGTTCAGCTGCAGCACCTCGTCGTTCGGCAAGCCGTCGCACACGCCCTTGCAGCCCGACTGGTTGTCACGCCACAGCACGCCCACGCCCGCGCGGTGCAGCACGTGCAGCAGCGACTCGCTGCCGCGGATCGTCGCCTCGTCGTAGTCGCGCCGCCCGACCGGCGCGAACAGGCAGGGTACCGACACCTCGGTGTTCGTGCCGCAGCTCGTGACCTGCGGGAAGTTCACCAGCGTGGGGATCTTCGCGAGTTCGGGGGTCGTCTGGCGCGCGTAGCCGTTCAGGCCCCAGTTGGCCGCACGCGCCGTCTCGCCGACGACAACGACCAGCACGGTCGGCCGCGTGCGCGCCTGCATCCGCGGGCCGGGTCGGGCATCGAGGCCGATCGGCCGGCGGGGCCTGGCGGCGCCTTTCAGGTCCTCGGCCACCACGCTGCCGGTCGACCAGAGCACATTGGCCGGCGTGATCAGGTAGCGGACCTCCTTGTGGTTGCGCATCAGCGACGAGAACGGCTGGAACACGGCCAGCACCGTGCCCACCAGCACCAGCACCCCGCCCGCGATCCACAGCAGACGCAGGCCGAGCGCGCGGCCCCAGGTCCGCTCGCGCAGCGACAGCCCCCAGAGCAGCGCGATCGGCAGCGCCGCCTGCAGCAGCAGCCGCACCGCGAAACCGAGACTCAGCAGCTCGCGCGCCTCGCCCACGTCGGTGCGCAGCGCGTTGCGCAGCATCGACGGATCCAGGTAGACCCCGAATGCCTGCATGAAATGCGTCGATCCCGCCGCCACGACCAGCAGCACCGCCACCAGCGGCTTGAGCAGCCGGCCATGGCAGAACAGCGCCAGCACCACGAAGTTCAAGGCCAGTGCCCCGACAAACAGGGCGGCGCCGAAACCCCAGCTGGACAGATCGGACCAGGCGCGCCCCTGCAGCGCGGCGCTGAAAAACGGCCGGTGGCAGGTCAGCGCCCAGAGCAGGCTCACCGCCAGCAGCACCCATTCACTGGGCACACCGACGGGTCGGGAACGGAAGGTGGCGGCACGGGACATGGCGGGATTGTCCCTGAGCCACCGGCCGTGACGGCGTAGGATGGTCCGGGTCCACGTCCGCCCAAGGAGCCACGTCGCATGAACCCCGCCAAGATCCTGGTCGCCCAAGGAGGCGGCCCGACCGCCGTCATCAACCAGTCGCTCGTCGGCGTCGTGCTCGAAGCGCGGCGACACCGGGGCGTCGAGTGCGTCTACGGCGCGCGCCACGGCGTGCGCGGCATCGTCAACGAGGACCTGGTCGACCTGACGCAGGAGACCAGTCACAACCTCGAACTCGTCGCGGCCACGCCCTCGTCCGCGCTCGGCTCGACCCGCGACAAGCCCGACGAGGCCTACTGCCGCGAGATCTTCCAGGTGCTGCAGGCGCACCAGATCGGCCAGTTCTTCTACATCGGCGGCAACGACTCGTCCGACACCGTGCGCATCGTCAGCGAGCAGGCGCAGGCGGCGCACTACGCGCTGCGCTGCATCCACATCCCCAAGACGATCGACAACGACCTCGTCGGCAACGACCACACGCCCGGCTTCCCGAGCGCGGCGCGCTTTGTCGCCCAGGCCTTTGCCGGGGCGAACCTGGACAACGCCGCTCTGCCCGGCATCTACGTCGGCGTCGTGATGGGCCGCCACGCCGGCTTCCTCACCGCCGCATCGGCGCTCGGCAAGAAGTTCGACGACGACGGCCCGCACCTGATCTACGTACCGGAACGCACCTTCGATCTGGATCGCTTTCTCGCCGACGTGAAGGCCACCTACGACCGCCTCGGCCGCTGCGTCATCGCCGTCAGCGAGGGCATCCACGACGCCGCCGGCACGCCCATCATCACCACGCTGGCCAAGGACATGGAGTTCGATGCCCACGGCAACGTGCAGCTCTCCGGCACCGGCGCGCTGGCCGACCTGCTGTGCGAGGAGATCAAGCGCAAGCTCGGCATCAAGCGCGTGCGCGGCGACACCTTCGGCTACCTGCAGCGCAGCTTCATCGGCTGCGTCTCGGATGTGGACCAGCGCGAGGCGCGCGAGGTCGGCGAAAAGGCGGTGCAGTACGCGATGTGGGGCGGGCGCGATGGCTCGGTGGCCATCCAGCGCGCCGGCTACTACGCCGCGGATTACAAGCTGCTGCCGCTGGAGGCTGTGGCCGGCAAGACGCGCACGATGGAGGACGAGTTCCTCAGCTCCAGCGGCACCGACGTGACCGATGCGTTCCGGCTGTACCTGCGGCCGCTGCTCGGCGCCGGGATGCCGGATGCGTTCCGGCTGCGGCCGAATCCGGTGGCGAAGGTGCTGGGACGCTGAGTCGCTTGCCGATGGCCGCGTGCCAGGTGAGCCAGAAACTTGTCCACAGACCCGGAGACACGCAGCCGCCTGTCCACGCCACGTCGCATCGGCACGTTGTCCACAGGTTCCCTCGATCGCCAAGGAGCGCTGCATGATCCTCGACATGAAGACCACCCGCCGATGCGCCCTGCTGCGTGCGGCGGCCCTGCTCGGTAGCACGGCCGCGCTGCCCGGCTGGGCGCTGAGCGAACTCGATGCGACGCAAGGCCTGCGCGCCGCACTGGAGCGGGGCGCCAGTTCGGCCGTCAGCCTGCTCGGACGCGACGGCGGTTTCCTGAACAACCCGCTGGTGCACATCGCGCTGCCCGAGTGGCTGAACCAGGGCGCCAGGCTGCTGCGCACGTTCGGCCAGGGCGCCAAGATCGATGCGCTGGAAACCGCCATGAACCGCGCCGCCGAGCAGGCCGTGCCGGCCGCCAGGCCACTGCTGGTGAACGCGGTGAAGTCGATGTCGGTGCAGGATGCGGCGCAGATCCTGCGCGGCGGCGATACCTCGGTGACCGACTTCTTCGCCGAGCGCACCCGCACCCCGATGAGCGAGCAGTTCCTGCCCATCGTCACCGCCGCGACCGAAAAGGTGTCGCTGGCCCAGAAGTACAACGCCATCGCCGGCAAGGCCAAGGCGCTGGGACTGGTCAACGACCAGCAGGCCAGCATCCAGCAGTACGTGACGGCCAAGGCGCTGGACGGGCTTTACCTGATGATCGGCGAGGAAGAGAAGAAGATCCGGCAGGATCCGGTCGGTACGGGCAGCAAGATCCTGCAGTCGGTGTTCGGGGCGCTCAAGGGCTGAGCGGGCTGCTGCAGGCGTGCGGAACGGTCATGCCGATTCCGCGAGCAGCTGCTCCAGCAGCGCATGCAGCTGCGCGAAGTCCGGCTCGCCCACATAGCGCTTGACGATCTCGCCCTTCTTGTTGAGCACGAAGGTCGTCGGCGTGAGCTGGACCTGGCCGAACTTCTTCGCCATCTCGCCGGTGTTGTCCATCGTCACGCGAAACGGCAGCTTGCGCGATTCGGCGAAGTTCATCACGTAGGCCGGCGGGTCGTAGGCCATCGCGATCGACAGCGTCTCGAAGCCGCGGCCCTTGTACTTCTGGTGCGTCTCGATCAGCTGCGGCATTTCCTTGACGCAGGTCGTGCAGCTCGTGGCCCAGAAGTTGACCAGCACGACCTTGCCACGCAGCGCGTCGCTGCGCTGCTGCGTGCCGTCGAGCAGCGTGTACTGGACGACCGGCGCCATCTCCTTGCCCCCCACGGCCAGCGTGGCGGCCAGCGCGACGGCGGCCAGGACTGCGGCGCCAATGGCCAGACGAGCGATTTTCATGGTGTGAGGACGATCCAGCGGAAGCGGAGCCTGGAGTGTAAGCACGAAGCCTTGCGCCACCCCATCCCACCGCCACCGACTCGGCTATTCGGCCGTGGCGCAGAGCGGATGGATCATTTCGATGCCGCGGCCGTCAACCCAAGGGCCACAGGCACGTTGAACAGGAGCCGCAAGGCACCGAATGGTTCTCCATCACCAGACCCCGAAAGACACTCGCCATGAAGATTCTGTTTGCCGCACTCGCCGCCTCCCTGATCTCGTTCGGCGCACTGGCTGCCGACGCTGCTCCTGCCGCCGGACCGGCCGCTTCGGGTACCGCAGGGACCAAGCCGCATGCCAGGATACAGCAGCACAAGAAGGCCGAGATGAAGCACGCTGCCAAGCCGGCCGGCGCCGCGTCGGGCCCGGTGGCCGCCGCTGCAGCCGCCAGCAAGTAAACCAAGCGGCACACGCCGCAAACTGGTCCAGGGGCTCCCGCGTGGAGCCCTTGTCGCGTCTGGCCGCAGCCCGCGTCTCGGCGCAATGCCGTAGCATTTCCGTTCTGCGCACGCCGACACCCGGCCGGCGCGCCTCTCCGGAAGAATCTGCCCCATGACCGCATCCCTCCTCGTGCGCGGCTACGAAGTCGTGATCGGCTTCGAGACCCACGCCCAGCTCTCGACCCAGTCGAAGATCTTCTCCGGCGCCTCGACCCGCTTCGGCGCCGAGCCGAACACCCAGGCCTGCGCGGTCGATCTGGCGCTGCCCGGCGTGCTGCCGGTGATGAACCGCGGCGCGGTCGAGCGCGCGATCCAGTTCGGGCTGTCGGTGAACGCCACCATCGCGCCGATGTCGATCTTCGCGCGCAAGAACTACTTCTACCCCGACCTGCCCAAGGGCTACCAGATCAGCCAGTACGAGATCCCGGTCGTGCAGGGCGGCGTGGTCGAGTTCTTCGTCGATGGCGAGCCGTTCAAGCTCAACCTCACCCGCGCGCACCTGGAGGAAGACGCCGGCAAGTCCGTGCACGAGAACCTCCACGGCATGACCGGCATCGACCTGAACCGCGCCGGCACGCCGCTGCTGGAGATCGTCACCGAGCCGGAGCTGCGCTCGTCGAAGCAGGCGGTGGAATACGCCAAGGCGCTGCACACGCTGGTGGTGTGGCTGGGCATGTGCGACGGCAACATGCAGGAAGGCTCCTTCCGCTGCGACGCCAACGTGTCGGTGCGCCGGCCGGGCGCGCCCTTCGGCACCCGCCGCGAGATCAAGAACCTCAACAGCTTCCGCTTCCTGCAGCAGGCGATCGACTACGAGATCCAGTGGCAGATCGACCAGATCGAGGACGGCTACGAGATCCAGCAGGCCACCGTGCTGTTCGACCCGGACACCGGCGAGACCCGCATGATGCGCACCAAGGAAGACGCGCACGACTACCGCTACTTCCCCGACCCGGACCTGCCGCCGCTGGTGATCGCGCCGGAATGGATCGAGCGCGTGCGTGCCGAGCTGCCCGAGCTGCCCGGCGCGCTCGCGGCACGGCTGCAGCGGGATCTGGGCCTGCCCGCCTACGACGCCGCGATGATGACGGCCAGCCGCGCCACCGCCGCCTATTTCGATGCGGCAAACGCGGTCTGCGCACAGCCCAAGCTGGTGGCCAACTGGATCATGGGCGAGATCAGCAAGCGCCTGAACGCCGACGGCGGCGACATCGCCTCGGCACCGGTCAGCCCTGCCACGCTGGGCGCGCTGATCGGGCGCATCCAGGACGGCACCATCTCCAACAACGCCGCCCGCCAGGTGTTCGAGGTGCTCTGGACCGGCGAAGGCTCGGACGTGGACGCGGTCATCGACGCCAAGGGCCTCAAGCAGATGAACGACAGCGGCGCGCTGGAAGCCATCCTCGACGCCGTGCTGGCCGCCAACGCCAAGTCGGTCGAGGACTACCGCGCCGGCAAGGAAAAGGCCTTCGGTGCGCTGGTCGGCCAGGCGATGAAGGCCACCAAGGGCAAGGCCAACCCGGCCCAGGTCAACGAGTTGCTGAAGAAGAAACTGGCAGGCTGATGCTGCCCGGCGCGGCGCCTGCCCACAGGCGCTTCAGGCGCAGGAGCTCCTGGTCGTAACTGGTGTTGATGCGCTGGATTTCGGCCAGGTGGTTCTGGGCCGCGTCCTGCTGGGCCTGCAGCGCCGCCTGGTTCTGGCCGAACTTGATCTTCAGCTCACGGGGCTGGTCGCGGCCCTTGTAGAACTCCGCTTCCTGCTGCAGGCGCTTCTGCTCCTGCTCCAGTTCGGTCAGGCGGCGCTCGGTGGCTTGCAGCGCGGTGTTGAGCGGCTCCAGCGCGGCGATGCGGGCACGCTGGTGGCGCGGCTCGTCGGGGTAGCGGCTCAGCAGGTTGCGGTCGCGCCGGATCGCGTCGCGCTTCACGGCCTCGGCGGCCATCTCCTGGCGCAGCCGGTCTTCGTACGCCACGCGCTCCTCGGGCGTCATCGACGGTGGCACCACCTGCTTCACCGATCCATCGGTGTTGCGCAGCTCCTGTGTCCGGTCGAGGCATTCGGAGATCGGCCGGTCCGAGGTGATGCGCTGGCCCTTGGCGTTGATGCAGGTATAGATGCTCGACGCCTGCACGGGCAGGCCAGCCACCGCCAGCGACGCCGGCAACAGGAAGGATCCCGCCAGCCGCACCACGGCCGCTGCGCGGGCCGGCCTCACGTCTGGACTCCGTAGCGCTCGCGGTAGGCCTGCACCGCCGGCAGGCTGCTGCTCAGGCGCGGGTCGCTCTGGCCCTGCAGGTAGGCGAGCAGGTCGGTCAGCGTGGCGATGGCCACCACCGACAACCCGAGCTCGCGCTCCACGAACTGCACGGCCGAGTGCGGCGCGTCGACGCCGTGTGCGCTGGCCTTTTCCTGGCGATCCAGCGCGATCGTCACGCCGCAGGGCGTGGCACCGGCGGCCTGGATCATCGCGATCGACTCGCGCACCGAGGTGCCGGCCGAGATCACGTCGTCGATGATCAGCACGCGGCCTTGCACCGGGGCACCGACCAGCGTGCCGCCCTCGCCATGGTCCTTGGCTTCCTTGCGGTTGTAGGCGTAGGGCACGTTCTTGCCCAGGCGGGCCAGCTCGATCGAGACGGCCGCGGCCAGCGTGATGCCCTTGTAGGCCGGGCCGAACAGCATGTCGAACTCCAGCCCCGAGGCCACCAGCCGCTGTGCATAGAATTGCGCCAGACGGCCCAGCTTGGCGCCGTCATCGAAGAGACCGGCATTGAAGAAGTAGGGCGACAGCCGCCCGGCCTTGGTCTTGAATTCGCCGAAGCGCAACACGCCGGCATCGACCGCGAAGGCCACGAAATCCTGGGCGAGAGCGTCGGTGCGGGGGGAGCTTGCGTCTTGGTTCATCTGCTTTGACGAAAAAAAGGTCTACGTGTGCGACTGGTCAGCCTCAACCTCAACGGCATCCGTTCAGCCTCCAGCAAAGGCCTGCAACCCTGGGTCGAAGCATTGAAGGCCGATTGTATGGGGGTGCAGGAGCTCAAGGCACAGGCTCAGGACCTGAGCCCGGCGCTGTCTGTTCTGGACGGGATGCACGGGCATTTTCATTTTGCGCAGAAAAAGGGCTATTCCGGTGTGGGGATGTACACCCGGCGCACCCCGAGTGCGGTGATCACCGGCATCGGCGTACCGGAATTCGACGATGAAGGCCGCTACGTCGAAGTCCGCCACGATACGCCCGAGCGCAAGCTTTCGGTCATCAGCTGCTACTTCCCCAGCGGCTCCTCCGGCGACGAACGCCAGCAGGCCAAGTTCCGTTTCATCGACCAGATCTACCCGCACTTGATGGCGCTGAAGGCCGAGCGCGAGTTCATCCTGGTCGGCGACGTCAACATCGCCCACCGGGAAGCGGACCTGAAGAACTGGAAAGGCAACCTCAAGAACAGCGGCTTCCTGCCGGAGGAGCGCGCATGGATGACCCGGCTGCTCGACCCGGCCGAGGGCGGGCTGGTCGATGTCTACCGCCAGCTGCACCCCGACACGACCGACGCGTGCTACACATGGTGGAGCAACCGCGGGCAGGCGCGGGCGAAGAACGTGGGGTGGCGGATCGACTACCACCTCGCGACGCCGGGTGTCGCGGCGCTGGCGCGCAGTGCGCACATCTACAAGGCGCAGTGGTTCAGTGACCATGCGCCGCTGACGGTCGATTACGACTTCGAGATGTGAGCGCCGGCCTCACGGCAGCGCGGCCAGTCCCAGCGTCCGGGCCTGCGCCAGCTCTTGCGCACTCAGCACGAACTCGCGGCTGTCGGTCAGCCGCTCGACGGTCAGGTCGATGAAGCGACGCACCCGGGTGGGTTGTGCCGTGCGACTGCCGTAGTAGAGGTAGAGGCTGTAGTCCTCGCTGACATGCTCGATCAGCAGCGGCACCAGCCGGCCTGCGCGGATGTGGGGGGCAGCCGTCGGCCCGGCCAGCTGCCCGACGATGGATCCGGCCAGGGCGGTGCGCAGCTCGAAGTCCTCGTCGTTCGTGGAAAAGGCCGGCGTGATGTGCTGCTCCTCCACGCGCTCGCCCACGCGCACGCTCCAAGGCGCGATGCGGCCGTCGCTGCTGCGGCGGAACGCACTGCAGCGGTGGCGGGCCAGATCCTGCAGGGTGCGGGGCACCCCGTGCCTGCGCAGATAGACGGGGCTGGCGCAGACGATCAACTGCAGCGGAAACAGCCGGCGCGCGATCACCCCCTCCTGGGGGGCGTGCCCCAGCCGAAAGCCCACATCGACGCGATCGACCACCCAGTTGCCCAGCCGGTCATCGAGCTGGACGTCAGGCTCCACCTCGGGATAGAGGCGCCCGAACTCGTCCAGCACCGTGCCGATGATGGGCTGCAGCACCGTGCGCGGCCCCACGATGCGCAGCGGCCCGGCGATGTCCTCGCGCGTCTGCCGGACAGACTGCAAGGCCTGCTGCAACCCGATCAGTGACGGCCGGGTGGCCTCCAGAAAGCGCTGTCCCTCCTCGGTGAGCGACATGCTGCGCGTGGTGCGGTGGAACAGCCGCACGCCCAGATGGGCTTCGAGCTGCCCGAGCGCCTTGCTGGCCGCCTGGGGCGACATCTGCTGCACCTCGGCCGCCTTGCTGAGGCTGCCCAGCTCGGCCGTGCGCACGAACGTGGTGATGGAGCGCAGTTCGTTGATCATCCGCGGCCCGCCTATTTACATCGTTTGGTTGTAAGTCATTCAAATGATGACCGTCTATTTTAATGTGGATGGTCTATCTACAGTCCTGCCCGACGACACGCGCTTCGCATGTCTTTCGAGCAGGACACGTCATGAACGACTTCAGCTTCTACAACCCGACTCGGGTCGAATTCGGCAAGGACAAGGAACAGCGCATCGGCACCGTACTCGCCGAACAGGGCGTGCGCAAGGTGCTGCTGGTCTACGGCAGCGAGCGCATCCAGCGCGACGGCCTGTTCGACACGGTGCGCCAGAGCCTGGACGCCCAGGGCATTGCTTTTGTCGCCTGCGGCGGCGTCGTCAGCAACCCGCTGCTGTCCAAGGTGCGCGACGCGATCGCGCTGGCACGCACGCACCAGGTGGATGCCGTGCTCAGCGTGGGCGGCGGATCGGTGCTGGACAGCGCCAAGGCCATCGCGGCCGGCACGGTCTACCCCGGCGACGTGTGGGACCTGTTCATCGGCAAGGGGCAGATCGAGGCCGCACTGCCGGTGTTTGCCATCCTCACGCTGGCGGCAACGGGCAGCGAGATGAACAGCGGCGCGGTGGTCACCAACGAGGCGACGAAGGAGAAGTTCGCCATCAACTCGGTGCACACCTTCCCCAAGGTGTCCATCGTCAATCCGGCCTTGATGCAGACGGTGTCGCGCGACTACCTCGTGTATTCGGCGGCCGACATCATTGCCCATTCGATCGAAGGCTATTTCACCGCGACGGAGCAGCCCAGGATCCAGTCGCGCCTGGTCGAGTCGGTCATCGCCACGGTGATGGAAACCACCGGGCAGCTGCTGGCCGACCCTGCCGACTACAACGCCCGAGCCGAGTTTGCCTGGGCGGCGACGCTGGCGCTCAACGGCATCACCTACGCCGGAACGGCGGGCTTCGGCTATCCCAACCACATGATCGAACATGCGCTGTCGGCGCTGTTCAACGTGCCGCACGGTGCGGGGCTGTCGGTGGTCATGCCGGCGTGGATGAAGTGGTACCACGGGCGCAACCCGGCGCAGTTCGAGCGCTTCGCGCAGCAGCTCTTCGGGCTGCCGACCGCCGAAGCCGGCATCGCCGCCCTGGAGCGGTGGTTCGACCAGATCGGCACGCCCACCCGGCTGTCGCAGCTGGGCATCACCGAGGGCCACCTGCCCGCGATCCTCGACAACCTGAAGGGCAACGCCCAGTGGTTCGGGCTGGCCGAGACCTACACGCACGACGTGCTGGCCGAGATCCTGAAGACGGCGCTCTGAGCCTTCGCGCAGCCTGTTTGCACCATCCATCAAAGAACCTGTCCATGCAAAACGAAGTGATCGTCATCATTGGCGCCGGCGGCGCTCGGTCGCGTGACCCAGGTCGTCAACACGGCCGGCGTATCGCCCAACATGGCCCCCATCGAAGGCGTGCTGAAGATCGACCTGTATGGCGCGGCGGTGGTGTTCGACGAGTTTGGCGACGTCATCGCGCCCGGGGGCTCGGGCCTCATCATCTCCAGCATGGCCGGGCACATGATGCCGGCCCTGCCGCCGGCGCAAGACCAGGCCCTGATCCACACCCCCACCGAGGAGCTGCTGGCCCTGCCCTTCCTGCAACCGGACACGATTCCGAACAGCGTCGTCGCCTACATGATCGCCAAGCGCGCCAATCACCTGCGCGTGCAGGCCAGCGCCATCCGCTGGGGCCAGCGTGGCGCACGCGTCAATTCGATCAGCCCGGGCATCGTTGTCACGCCACTGGCGCAACACGAACTGAACTCCCCGATCGGCGGCATGTACCGCGCGATGGTGGACGCCTCGCCCGCCCGCCGCATGGCGCCACCGGACGAGATCGCCATCGCCGCGTCCTTCCTGCTCGGCCCGGATGCCACCTTCGTCACGGGCAGTGACCTGCTGATCGACGGCGGCGTGATCGCCGCGATGAAGACCGGCATGCTGCCCTCACCCGATTGAAAGCACGCATGACCCGCATCCTGATCCTCGGCGCCAACGGCCAGCTCGCACAGCACGCGACGCCAGTCGTTCCTGCAGCGCGATGGCGTGTAACTCACGTTGTACCTGCGCCGGGCCAAGCGCCGGACTGCCCCGGTACGCATGCGCGTGGTCGAGGGCGATGTGCCGGACACCGCAGCATTGGGAGCCGCCATGCAGGGGCAGGACGTGGTGTACGCCGATCTGGCTGGCGAGGTGCCGGGCGAGCGCTACCGCGGCGAGCTGTCAGCTCACGCCCTGGAACACCCACCCGTCAGCACGCGACGGCCGTCTCCACCGCCGGATACGCCACATACGCAAACCGCTCGCTGTCCGGCGCCCAGCCGTTGACATTGATCGTGCCCTGCCCGCCCAGCAGGTGCACGAGGTCGGTCGCCGGCCCACCCTCGGCGGGCGCGATGCGGATGATCACCTCGCGGTTCGCCGGGTGCCCCAGCGTGCCGGGCGGGTAGCTCAGGTAGAGCATCCAGCGGCCGTCGGGCGAGAGGTGCGGGAACCAGTTGACGCGCTCGTCGTGGGTCAGCTGCTCGACGCCCTGGCCGTCCGGGCGCATCCGGAACAGCTGCGCGTGCCCAGGGATGCGGGCGCCGATCTCGCCGTTGAAGTAGATCCACGCGCCGTCGGGCGAATACTCCGGGCCGTCGACCGGCACGCCCGGCAGCAGCAGCGCCCGGTCTTCTCCCCCTTGCGTCGGCACGGTGTAGAGGCCGTACGCATACCCGACGCCGTCGGCTGCCGCACGCAATCCGACGTAGGCGAGCAGCCCGTCATCGGGCGAGACGCCGTGCAGGTAGTAGTGGAAGCCCGTCTCGACCAGCGCTTCGCTGGACACCCGCCGCGGCACGCCGCCCTCGAAGGGCACCGCCAGCAGGCGACAGTCGTTGGTCGAGAAATACACCGTGCGCCCATCCGGCGAGAGCACATGGTCGTTGTTCGCGGCCGCGTGCGTGCCGGTGTCGATGCGCTCGGGCGCGGCCGAGCCATCGGCGCGGACCCGGAACAGCGCGCCCTCGCTGTTGAAGAGCAGCCACTGGCCGTCCGGCGACCAGTTGGGCGCCTCGATCAGCTGGTCGGTGTCCAGCACGACGTGGTGGTGGCGCCCATGGCGGTCGGCGATGGTGAGCCGGGAACGCTGGCGACCGGGGACAAACGCCGGGGTGCCGATGAGATCGAGGGGCTGGTCCTGCATGGAGATGGCCTTCGTGGACAAGTGGGGTCGCCAGTCTCGCAGACCCGGTGCCAGAATCCGCAGCCCCGCTGACAAGACACCGCCCGTGACTCCCCTGCTCCACACCATCGCGTCGATGCCCTTGCCCGCCGACGCCGCGCGCCTCTTCCACGGCCGTGGCGGCCTGCACGCCAGCTGCGAACACTGGACGCTCGACTTCTACCCGCCCGTCTGGGTGCTGACCAGCTTCCAGCCGGTGCCCGACGAGGAACTGGCCACCATTGGCACGGCGCTCGCCGCCCGCTGGGAACAGCTGGCGCCGGGACAGCCGCTGAACTGGGTCTTCCAGACGCGCCTCGAAGGCCGCGCCGACACGCGGCTGATGGCCGGCAGCGTGCCCGAACAGCACGCCGTGAGCGAGGACGGTACCCGCTACCTCGTCCACGTGCTGCGCGGCCAGAACCACGGCCTCTTCCTCGACATGGCAGAGGGCCGGCGCTGGGTGCGGGCGCTGGCGGCGCAGCAGCCGCGGCTGAAGGTGCTGAACCTGTTCGCCTACACCTGCGCGTTCTCGGTGGTGGCGCTGCAGGCGGGCGCGCGCCAGGTGGTCAACGTCGACATGAGCCACGGCGCACTCGCCATCGGGCAGCAGAACCACCGGCTCAACGGCGTGGCGACCGGCGCGAGTTTCCTGCCGCACGACATCTTCAGCTCCTGGGGCAAGATCCACCGCAGCGGCCCCTACGACCTCGTCATCGTCGATCCGCCCAGCTACCAGAAGGGCAGCTTCGTGGCGGGCAAGGACTACGCCCGGCTGCTGCGCCGCCTGCCCGACCTGCTCGCACCGGGTGGCCACGCGCTGCTCTGCCTGAACGCGCCGGAACTCGGCACCGGCTTCCTCACCGAGCCGATGCAGACACTGGCGCCCGAGCTGACGCTGGTGCAGCGCCTGCCGAATCCGCCCGCCTTCGCGGACGCGGCCCCCGAGCGGGCGCTCAAGGTGCTGGTCTACCAGGCGCCGGGCTGAAGCGCGTGCCTGGCCGCGCCAGCGGTCAGACTTCGGTGATGAACGCCGAACGCGGGCGGCGCACCTTCTGCAGGTGCACCAGCCAGTCGCCCTCGGGCTGGCGGTAGCCCAGCGGCAGGATCACGGTGCTGCGCAGACCGCGCGCGCGCAGGCCCAGGATCTCGTCCAGCGCGGCGGGGTCGAAGCCTTCCATCGGCGTGCAGTCCACGTCCTCGAAGGCGGCAGCGATCATCGCCGCCGACAGGCCGATGTAGGCCTGGCGCGCGGCGTGCTGGAAGTTCACCTCCGGGTCGCGCTGCGGGTAGGTGGACAGCAGCATGTTGCGGTAGTTCTCCCAGCCTTCGCTGCGGAAGCCGCGGACCTCGTTGGTCAGGTCGAACATGTGGTTGATGCGCTCGGCCGTGTAGTGGTCCCAGGCGGCGAAGACCAGCAGGTGCGAGCCTTCGGTGATCTGGGCCTGGTTCCACGCGATCGGCTGGATGCGCGCGCGCACGGCCGGGTCGGTCACGACGAGGATCTCGTAGGGCTGCAGTCCGCTGGAGGTGGGCGCCAGACGGGCGGCTTCGAGGATGCGCTCGACCTTGTCCTGCGGCACGGCCTGGGCCGGATCCATCTTCTTGGCGGCATAGCGCCAGTGCAGGCGCTCGATCAGCGGGGACGCCGGAGCGGTGAGGGCGTGGTGCGGAATGGGTTGGGTCATGCGCGCACTGTAGAGCGTTGTCCGTTGCCCAGAAAGCCGCAACCATGGAACATAGCGTTGCGCCCGAAGGGACAATCCCCAGAAACCTTCGATCGATGCCCCCTCCCTCTGCCCCGGGACACCCGCCCCATGCCTCTGCTGCGCATCCACCACGCCGCGATCATCGCGTCCGACTACGCCCGCTCGCGGCACTTCTACGTCGAGCTGCTCGGCCTGCGCGTGCTCGCCGAGAACTTCCGCGCCCAGCGCGATTCGTGGAAGCTCGACCTCGCGCTGCCGGACGGCTCGCAGCTGGAGCTGTTCTCCTTCCCGGCACCGCCGCCGCGACCGTCGCGCCCGGAAGCCTGCGGGCTGCGGCACCTGGCGTTCTCGGTGCACGACGTGGCCGCCTGGAAGGCCCGGCTGGAAGCGGCCGGCATCGCCGTCGAGGACATCCGCCTCGACGAGTTCACCGGCCACCACTTCGTGTTCTTCGCCGATCCGGACGGGTTGCCGCTGGAGCTGTACGAAACGGCGCCCGCGGCCTGATACCGGCGACCACCGGCGGCACGATCAGGGTCGTCGGCATGAACAGCCGGGCTTCACTTGCCTGCGCGGGCCTGCTCGACCGCCGCGTAGGCCTCGCGCACCAGCGGCTCGCCGAGTTCGCGGGTGAACTTCTCGATCACCGGCCTGGCGCGCTCGCGCATCTTGGCGATCTCTTCAGCGGGCAGTTCGTGGA
>Ga0228699_1000034_pt1 | contig 140294 bp, 137 predicted proteins | sample McNCre217_Aug_MG_FD_178016 | JGI IMG/M metagenome (GOLD analysis project Ga0228699, IMG submission 178016) | Freshwater microbial communities from McNutts Creek, Athens, Georgia, United States - 2-17_Aug_MG | ecosystem: Environmental > Aquatic > Freshwater > Creek | place: USA: Georgia... | reverse complement strand
TGGGGCGTACAGGTTGATGCGGGAAAGCCTCTCATTATATCCGAGGCACTGGTTTTCCCGAATCAAAACAGGTGAATTAACCCAAATGACAGGTGGCGCTGGCGTGTAAGCAAATAGCAGCAGCCGAGGCCACATTGAGCGACTCTTCCCCGCCAGGCTGCGCAATGCGCACATGCACGGTGGCACGCTCGGCCAACGCGGCAGACACGCCCTGCCCTTCATGACCCATGAGCCAAGCACAAGGCATGGGCAGCTTGGCCTCGGCCAGCAAGGTGTGCAAAAACGGGCCTTGGTGAGAACTGGTGGCAACCCAAGGCATGTCCAAGGCATTCAAATCATCGGCACTCAAACCTTCGACCAAGTGGAGCCCAAAATGCGCGCCCATGCCTGCGCGCAAAACCTTAGGCGACCACAAAGCCGCTGAACCTTTGATGGCCAGCACCTGCTTGAAGCCAAAGGCCGAAGCACTTCGAAGAATAGAGCCCACGTTGCCAGCGTCTTGCACACGGTCCAACACCACGGTAGGTGTCGTTGGCTGCACCTCTTGCGAGGTGGGTGCCGCCAACACAAAGCCCATCTTGGCGGGTGACTCTAGGCTGCTGATTTCGGCAAATAGCGCATCGGGCAACACCGTGTTGCGCTCTGCCGCTTGCGTCCATTCACGCGGGGCGGTGGCCCACAGAGATTCGGCAAACACCGCATGCTCTGGCTTTACACCACGCGCGAGCGCAGCGCGGCACAGATGGTCGCCCTCTAACCAAACACGGCCGAGTTTGCGATACGCCGTGCTGTCTTGCGACAAGCGGCGCAGGTCTTTCACCAAGGGGTTGTCACGTGAGGTGATCAAGTTCATTTCAAAACCTCAGCCACAGGCGAAAACGATGTGCGGTGCCAAGGTGTGGCGCCGTGTTCTTTCAGTGCTTGCAAGTGCGCAGCCGTGCCGTAACCCTTATGCGCATCAAAGCCGTATTGCGGGTACTGCGCATGCAGCTCTTGGCACCAACGGTCTCGGTGCACCTTGGCCAAAATAGACGCCGCTGAAATGGCCTGCACTTTGCTGTCGCCTTTGACGATGGCTTCGGCCAGTACATCCAACACAGGCAAACGGTTGCCATCTACCAAGACTTTGCTGGGCTTCAGGCGCAAGCCCTCCACAGCACGGCGCATGGCGAGCATGGTGGCTTGCAAGATGTTCAGCTCGTCAATTTCTTCGACCGTCGCCTCGGCGATAGAGCAGCACAAAGCCTTGGCACGAATCTCGTCGTACAAACGTTCGCGCTTCAAGGCGGTGAGTTTTTTGGAATCGGCCAAGCCAGCAATCGGGTTCAAGTCATCCAAGATGACGGCGGCGGCCACCACAGGCCCAGCCAAGGGACCACGGCCAGCCTCATCTACCCCGGCAATCAAGCCTGGGGCATCCCAAATGAGCGCAGCTTGTTCAGCGCGCAAGAACTTTTTCGATCGCATGGGCCGCCAGTGCGGGGGTGTCGCGGCGCAGCGTGTCGTGCAGCGTCGCAAAGCGTTGTTGAACCGCGGCAGCCGCCGCAGGGTTGGCCAGCCATTGCAACACCTCGTGCGCCAACGCGTCCGGCGTGGCGGCGTCTTGCAACAGCTCGGGCACCACAAAGTCTTGACAAAGAATATTGGGCAAGCCCACCCAAGGCTGCAATTTTTTACGGCGCATGATTTGCCAGCTCAGCCAATTCATGTTGTACGCAATCACCATAGGGCGCTTGAACAGCGCAGCCTCTAAGGTGGCTGTGCCACTTGCAATGAGCGTGACATCGCAAGCGGCCAATGCCGTGTGTGACTGACCATTGAGCACCAAGAGATTGGGCACCTCACCCACATCCTTCGCAATGGCGTCGATGCGCGCACGCAAGGCTGGCATGGCCGGCAACACAAAGTGCAAACCCGGTTGCTGCTTGGCCATGCGCTGCGCCGCTTGCAAAAAGCGGTGCGCCAAATACTCAATTTCAGAACTGCGGCTACCCGGTAGCAACGCCACCACCGTGGCGTCTTGCGGCAAGTCAAGCGCCGTGCGTGCGGCCGCACGGTCTGGCACATCGGGAATGTTTTTGGCGAGCGGATGGCCCACATACGTGGCGTCAATGCCGTGCTGGGCTAGCAAGTCGGTTTCAAACGGGAAGATGCACAACACGTGGTCCACGCTTTGGCGAATCTTCTCCAAACGGTCTGCGCGCCACGCCCAAATGGAGGGGCACACAAAGTGAATCGTCGGAATGCTGTGGGCTTTGAGGTCGCGCTCTAGAGCGAGGTTGAAATCGGGTGCGTCGACCCCGATGAATGCACTGGGTGGATTAGCCAGCAAGCGTTCGCGCAGCTGGTTGCGAATGCCAACGATTTCTCGGTAATGGCGCAGCACTTCCACATAGCCACGCACCGCGAGTTTTTCGTAAGGCCACCAAGGCTCAAAACCTTGGGCCGCCATACGCGGACCGCCAATGCCTGCGCTGCGCATGTCGGGCCATTTGTCGCGCATGCCGCCGAGCAACAGGCCAGCAAGCAAATCGCCCGAGGCCTCGCCTGCGACGAGCGAGAAAGACAGGGCCTCGGCCATGGTGTTTAGCGGATGATGCCGCGTTGCGGCGAAGTTTGGTTCAAGAAGTCCAGCATCATGGCCACATCGGGGGCGGCTTCTGGTTTTTCTTGGGTCAAGGCTGCAATGCGCTCTTTGGCTTGCTCTAACGTCAAGTCATCGCGATACAACGCTTTGTGCATGGCTTTCACTGCGCTGATACGTTCGGCTGAGAAGCCGCGACGGCGCAAGCCTTCAAAGTTCATGGATCGCGGCTCAGCAGGTTGGCCTTGGCACATCACAAACGGTGGCACGTCCGCAAACAAGAGCGAATGCATGGCCGAGAAGCTGTGCGCACCAATGCGCACAAACTGGTGCACCACGGTAAAGCCACCCAAGATGACCCAGTCGCCTACATGCACATGGCCTGCCAACTGCGCGCTGTTCGCGAAGATGGTGTGATTGCCCACGATGCAGTCATGCGCCAAATGCACATAAGCCATGATCCAGTTGTCGTTGCCGACCTTGGTCACGCCATCGTCACCGGGCGAACCGATGTTGAAGGTACAAAACTCGCGAATGGTATTGCGATCGCCAATGATCAGCTCGCAGGGCTCGCCCGCATACTTCTTGTCTTGCGGAATCGCGCCCAACGAGTTGAACTGAAAAATGCGGTTGTCATTGCCAATCGTGGTGTGGCCTTCGATCACGCAATGCGGGCCCACAGTTGTGCCCGCCCCCATGCGAACGTTCGGTCCAATGATGGTGTAAGGCCCCACCTGCACCGAGCTGTCGAGCTCGGCCTTGGGGTCCACAATGGCGGTGGCGTGAATAAGGCTCATCGTTTGCTGTTTGGACTTGTGGGTGTTTAGGCGATAGAGCGCATGGTGCACATCAAATCAGCTTCTGTGGCCACCACATCGCCCACTTTGGCACGTGCTTTGAATTTGAAGATACCGGCCTTCATGCGGTCCAGCTCAACCTCTAAGATGAGTTGATCGCCTGGCTCCACGGGACGCTTGAATCGCGCACCGTCAATACCGGCAAAGTAATACACCGTCTTGTCATCGGGCGCAGAACCCAAGGTGTCAAACGCCAACAAAGCCGCAGCTTGCGCCAAGGCTTCCAAAATCAACACGCCAGGCATGACAGGATGGTGCGGGAAGTGGCCACCGAAAAACGGCTCGTTCATCGTCACATTTTTGAGCGCCTTGATGCTTTTGCCTTTTTCAAGCTCCAACACACGGTCTACCAACAAAAAGGGGTAACGGTGTGGCAATTGCTTCAAGATTTGGTGAATATCCATGCTCATTTTTTTTGACTTTCTAAGGCTGATTCAAGAGATTTGATGCGGTCGCGCAAGCGATGCAATTGGCGCAAAGTGGCGGCATTTTTCTCCCACGACGCATTGTCGTCGATTGGGAACACGCCGCTGTATTGCCCCGGCTGGCGAATCGAGCGCATGACCACCGAAGCGGCCGAAATATGCACGCCATCCGCGAGCTGCAAATGCCCCAGCACCACAGCGCCGCCACCGACCGTACAGTTCGCACCAATGCGCGCGCTACCCGCCACACCAGCACAACCGGCCATGGCTGTATTCGCCCCCACGTGCACGTTGTGACCAATTTGCACCAAGTTATCAAGCTTGACGCCGTCTTCAATCACCGTGTCATCCAAAGCGCCGCGGTCAATGCAGGTGTTGGCACCGATTTCGACATCGTTGCCAATGCGCACGGCACCCAACTGCTCAATTTTTTCCCAGCGCCCGTCGAACAAGGCAAAACCAAAGCCGTCCGCACCAATCACCACGCCCGCATGCACGATGCAGCGCTCACCGATGCGGCAATCTTCACCGACGGTGACGCCCGATTTGAGCCACGTGTTTGCACCGATGTGTGCGCCGCGCTCGACCACACACAGCGGGCCAATGCGTGCCGTGGCATCGACATGGGCTTGCGGATGAATCACGGCACTGGGGTGAATCAAAGGCTCATCACTCACGCGTGTGTGCTGACGCCACAACTGCGTGAGGCGCGCAAAGTAGTGATACGGGTTGTCCGCCACGATCAATGCTGTTCGTGCGTCTGTTGCATCCGCCACAGCGGGCGAGACAATCACACAACCCGCCTGCGTGGTGACGAGCTGAGATTGGTATTTGGGGTTGCTTAAAAAGCTCAGCGCATCGGCTTGAGCGGTGTCAAGCGGCGCGAGTTTTTGAATGAGGTGCTGAGGGTCGCCAATCAGGCGGCCACCCAGGCTTTCGACAATTTGGCCGAGACTCAGTGCCACGGCAGATTATTTGGCGGCGTTGATGACCTTGAGCACTTTGTCAGTGATGTCGTGCTTGGGGTTGATGTAGACAGCTTCCTGCAACACCAGGTCATATTTCTCGGCTTCTGCCACTTGCTTGATCACGCGGTTGGCGCGTTCGAGCACTTGTTGAAATTCTTCGTTTTTGCGCGCATTGAGCTCTTCTTGAAACTCGCGGCGCTTGCGTTGGAAGTCACGGTCTTGCTCGCCCAATTGCTTTTGGCGAGAGGCACGCTGAGACTCGGACAAGGTGGGTGCCTCGCGCTCAAACTTTTCAACCGACGATTTCAACGCATTGCCTGCGTCATTCAATTCTTTTTCGCGCTTGGAAAATTCTTGTTCCAACTTGACTTGCGCTTGCTTAGCCGTGTTCGCTTCTTTGAAGATGCGATCAGTGTTGATAAAGCCGATGCGAATCTCTTCAGCCTGCGCACACAACGCAGCAAGACCCAATACAACAGCTAACGAAATTTGGCGAGTAAACATGTTCATCAGAAAGATGTCCCGATTTGGAATTGCAATTGTTGGATTCTATCGCCTGGGAATGAACGAACAGGACGCGCCCAAGCAAAGCGCAATGGCCCCATCGGAGACACCCAACTCAGGCCAACGCCATAGGCGCTACGCAACTGAGCGAGGTCAACCTTTTGGGTTTCGCCATATACGTTACCCATATCGAAAAAGCCATATAAACGCAAGGTGCGGTCATTGCCAGCGCCTGGGAAGGGCATCAAAAACTCGCTATTCAGCGTGATCTTTTTCGCACCACCAATCACCGGACCTGTGACATCGCGTGGGCCCAAAGTACCTTGCTCAAAGCCACGGACCGACCCCAAACCACCTGAGTAGTAGTTTTTATAGAAAGGCAGCGTTTGTCCATTCAAACCTTTGCCTGTCCCTAAATCTGCGTTGAACGCAAAGGTGTACTGCTTGGTAATAGGGAAATATTGCTGATACTGCCCACCCAACTTGGCGTAGCGTGCATCGCCCATGGCGCCAATTTCGGTATTCAAACGAATGAATTTACCGCTGTTTGGGTTGAGGTAGCTGTCACGGCTATCTCTGGCCCAACCTGCTGTGATAGGCACGTTTTGAGCCACACATCCGAAATGCGCACACAAGCTCTCATGTATACCAAGCATGTTGGTACCTCTAACAAGCTCGGTTCGCTCTGCGGCAGTACCTACAAAAACTCGATCAAGTTCACTGAATGGCAAGCCAAATCGAATGCCCAAACCTGAGGTGATCATGCGGTAGTTACCGCCCTGCTCCACATACGGCTTGCTCGCACGGTGATAAAACTCAAGCGTACGCGAAACACCGTCTTCCGTGAAATAAGGGTCGGTGGTGTTCAGCACGTAATACTGATTGAACTTGCTGGTACTGACCTGCAAACCTAGGTTATGGCCAGAGCCAAACACGTTGTCTTGCTGGATACCGAAAGACAAGGTGACTTTTTCTGCGCTAGAAAAACCAGCGCCTAAAGTCAGCATACCCGTGGGTTTTTCGACCACGCTCACATTCAAGTCAACTTGGTCTTGAGACGATGGCACCTCTTGGGTGTCAACCTCGACATCCTTAAAGTAACCCAAGCGGTTCACGCGGTCACGAGACAAACGAATTTTCTCGCCGTCATACCAAGAGGATTCGGTTTGACGGAATTCACGACGCACGATTTGATCGCGCGTGCGGTTGTTACCCACGATGTTGATGCGACGCACATACGCACGACGCGCGGGATCTGCAACAAGAACCAACTTCACACGATTGGTTGTGCGGTCAATTTCAGGACGCACATCGGTGCGGGCAAACGCAAAACCAAAGTTGCCAAAGTACTCATTGAATGCTTTGGTGGTTTTAGCAACGTCATCCGCGTTGTAGGCTTGCCCCGCCTTGATCTCGACCAACGACTTGAACTCGTCATCCTTACCGAGGTAGTACCCTTCCATGGCCACTTCAGAGACCACGAAACGGTCGCCTTCGGTGACGTTGATGGTGATGCTGATGTCTTGCTTGTTGGGTGAAATCGCCACTTGCGTGGAGTCAATGCGAAATTCCAAATAACCACGTGCCAAATACCAAGCACGCAAGGTCTCCAAGTCTGCATTCAGTTTGGTGCGCGAATAGCGATCCGACTTGGTGTACCAGCTCAACCAGTTGCCCGTGCCTTGATCGAATTGGTCCAACAGTTTGGACTCATCGAACGCTTTGGCTCCGACCACACGCATTTCTTTGATTTTGGCCAAATCACCTTCGACCACCGTGAACGACAAGTTCACACGGTTGCGGTCACTGGGCGTGATGGTCGTGATGATTTCTGCGCCGTACAAGCTGCGGTTCACATATTGGCGTTTGAGTTCTTGTTCAGCACGGTCAGCCAAGGCTTTGTCAAACGGACGGCCTTCGGCCAAACCGATGTCACGCAAAGCCTTGCGCAACACATCCTTGTCAAACTCTTTGGTGCCAATGAATTCGACCTGTGCGATGTTGGGGCGCTCTTCAACAATCAAAACTAACACGTCACCATTGACTTCGATGCGCACGTCTTTGAACAAGCCCAAGGCAAACAAGCTGCGGATTGCAGCTGCGCCTTTTTCGTCGGTGTAGTCGTCACCCACACGAAATGGAATCGAGGCAAACACAGTGCCGGGCTCCACACGTTGCAAACCCTCCACACGAATGTCGCGCACATTGAATGGGGCTGCAGCCAGCGCATTGAACGCCATCAACGTACCGGCAATGAAAGCAGCCGTGTGGGCAAGTGTGGTGCGACGAAATTGAGAAAGTTGCATGTTCATGGGATGAATAGTGAGACTCATGGCAGCCAGCCCAGGCGAACCAGATCGTTAAAAATAGAAAAAACCATCAGTGACACAAGTAGCGCCAGACCCGCACGCTGCATGGTATCGAGCCATTGTGACGAAGGAGGATGCCCTGTGCAGGCTTCGTAAAGATAATACAACAGGTGCCCACCATCAAGGACAGGCAAAGGCAGCAGGTTAAACACACCCAGACTCACACTCACCAGGGCCAAGTAACTCAAATACGCACCCATGCCAAGGCTTGCAGAACGCCCCGCGTAGTCGGCCATGGTCAGCGGACCGCTCAGGTTATCCAGCGACGCGTGACCGGTGAGCAAGCGGCCCAACATGTCGAGCGTCATCACGATGACCTCCCATGTTTTGACCATGGCTTTGCCAATCCCATCCCACATGCCGTACTGAACCCAAACCTTGGCAGGTGGCTCGCCCACTTGCGCGCCTATGCGGCCAAAGTGTTGGGCCGCTTCGGTGATTTGTTCTGGTTGAACTTCAATGTGAAGCGAATGCCCGGCACGCAACACGTCCCACATTTGTGGCTGAGGCACTTCATGCTGCCCACTGACACGCACCATGGTTCGCAGTGTGCTGGCGTCTGACACCACACGGCCATCGATGCGCAACACCTCGTCGCCGCGTTGCAGCCCTGCCGCGTGCGCCGCACCACCGACGCGAACATCAGCCAACACCGCACGGCTCCACGCCCCCGTGAAGCCACGGGCCTGCCAAGCATCGCTGGTGTTGGTGAGCGCCTCCTCGGCAAGCGCAGGCAAGCTCAAAACACGAGAACTTGACTTGCCCTGCGGCTGCACTTCTAAATACACAGCTGACGCATCTTGCTGAAGCAGCCACCAACGCAGCGCATCCAAAGAAGCGATGTCTTGCAAATCTTCGGTTGATGTTCCAGCACGCAACACGGTGTCGCCGCTGCGTAAGCCAGCGGCTTCTGCCACAGAGCCTGCAATCGGCGCGGCCAAGGTGGCTTGGGTTTCGTATTGCCCCACCCAGAAAGTCGCCGCATACAAACACACGGCAAGCGCCAAATTGGCCAAAGGCCCAGCAGACACAATCGCCGCTCTGACCCGCAGCGGTTGACGATTAAAGGCCATGGGCACATCTTGCGGCGCCACATCGCCTTCGTTCTCGTCGAGCATCTTGACGTAGCCACCGAGAGGAATGAGGCTGATTAAAAACTCGGTGTCTTGCCCTGCGTGTGGTTGGCGAGATTTCCAACGCAGCAAAGGCTTGCCAAAGCCGATTGAGAACGTGAGCACTTTGACGCCGCATGCCACCGCCACGCGGTAGTGGCCCCACTCATGCACGGTGATGAGCACACCCAGTGCGAGCAAAAAGGCCAAGAGGGTCATGGCTTATTTAGCCAAGAGGCGGACAGCATCTTCAGCCACTGCGCGGGCTTGCGCGTCCAGGGCCAACAAATCGTCCAAGTTGTGCGGTGCAGATGGCGACAGCTGCGCCATGCAGTTTTGATTCACGTCGTGAATTTGATCGAAGCGAATGCGACGCTCCAAGAAAGCGGCCACGGCAATTTCATTGGCGGCATTGAGCACCGCTGTGGTGCCGCGTGGGCCACGCAAAGCATCCCAGGCCAAATGGATGCCCGCAAAACGCTCCGGGTGACCATGGTCGTCCAAGGCTTCAAACGTCATCGCAGACAACGCATGAAAGTCCAAGGCTTGCGCGCCAGAGGCCATGCGCTCAGGCCAGCTCAAGCCATAGGCGATGGGCACGCGCATATCCGGCGTGCCGAGCTGCGCTACCACCGACATATCGCGGTACTGCACCATCGAGTGGATGATGCTTTGGGGGTGAATCACCACCTCCAAGCGCTCGGGGGGCAGACCAAACAAATAACGCGCCTCAATCACTTCGAGCGCTTTGTTCATCATGGTGGCCGAATCCACTGAAATCTTGCGTCCCATCACCCAGTTGGGATGGGCGCACGCTTGTTCAGGCGTCACGTCTTTCAGTGTGGCTAAGTCGCGGGTGCGAAAAGGTCCACCTGACGCGGTGAGGATGATTTTTTCAACGCGCGCATCCCATGTCGAAGCATCTTCTGGCAACGACTGAAAAATGGCTGAGTGTTCGCTGTCAATCGGTAACAGCGTTGCACCGCCTTGTTTGACCGCATCTAAAAATACTTCTGCGCCAACCACCAAAGCCTCTTTGTTGGCCAAGAGCAAGCGCTTGCCAGTGCGTGCGGCAGCCAAACATGGCGACAACCCGGCAGCGCCCACAATGGCGGCCATGACCGCCTCGACATCCGGATGCGCAGACACCTCATCTAAAGCGGCGGCACCACTCAGCACTTCGGTGTTCAAGCCTTCGGCTTGAATTTTGTCTTTGAGTTGTTGCGCGGCTTGCGCATGCACCATCACCGCAAAGCGAGGCTTGAACTGCGCACACTGGCGCAGCATCAAATCGACTTGGGTGGCACCTGTGAGTGCGAAAACTTGAAATCGTTCAGGGTGACGCGCAATCACGTCCAAAGTGTTGGTGCCAATCGAGCCCGTCGAGCCCAGCACTGTGATGCGTTGTGGCTTTGCGCATGCTTGCATGCTTGTCACACCGATTGCGCCAACATCATGGCCAATGGCAAGACGGGCAACAAAGAGTCCACACGGTCCAGCACACCACCGTGACCTGGCAACAATTTACTGCTGTCTTTCATGCCAGCGCTGCGCTTGACCAATGACTCGACCAAATCACCAGCCACACCCATCATCGTCAAGAACACGGTAGCCAATACCAAGAACGGTGCGCCACGGCTGTACAAACGGGTGTAGAGACTTTGACTGCCCACTGCGTACTGTGTGTCTATCCAAATCCAAACACAGGCCATGAGCAACACGCCCACCATACCGCCCCACACGCCTTCCCAGCTTTTGCCAGGGCTGATGGCCGGGGCCAATTTGCGACGGCCAAAAGCACGCCCAGCAAAGTAAGCAGCGATGTCAGCCATCCAGACGAGGAACAGCACAGACAGTAAAAAATTAATCCCCATGACTTTGGCTTGGTACATGGCCACCCACGTCAGCCACAAGGCCAACACGCCGACGACCAAGCGCACCATGCGTGAAATCGTAGCCCAACGCGCGACGCCATGACGAATCAACCAACCCGCCACCAACACCCAAGCAGCGCCCGCGATAGTCCAAACATTAGCAGGTACGTCATACGCCCAGCGGGCAGACCAAACGTACAAACACAGCATCACACACATAGCCGTCACACGCAAAGAACCGCGCATGGCGAAGCCATTCAAGCGACCCCACTCCCATGCGCCTGCAGCAATGAGAACCAGTGCAAGTCCAGCCAGAGGCTCAGCAGTGTCCGCCAGCAACGCTGGCAGAAGGAGCGCCAACAAAACCAGCGCAGTGATGACGCGTTGTTTCAACATCCGGCTTAGACCGACATGATTTCGTGTTCTTTGCTGGCGATGAGCTTGTCAATCTCAGCAATGTGGCTGTCAGTCACTTTTTGAATGTCGGCTTCTGCGCGTTTTTGGTCGTCTTCAGACGCGAGTTTGTCTTTCACCAACTTCTTCACAGATTCGTTGGCATCACGGCGCAAGTTGCGCACGGCCACCTTGGCGTTTTCGCCTTCGGTGCGAACCACTTTGGTCAATTCTTTGCGGCGCTCTTCCGACATGGGAGGCATAGGCACGCGAATCAACTCGCCCATGGACGAGGGGTTCAAACCCAAATCGCTGTCGCGAATGGCTTTTTCAATCTTGGCACCCATGGGCTTTTCCCAAGGTTGCACACTCAAGGTGCGCGCGTCCAACAAAGACACGTTGGCCACTTGGCTGATAGGCACCATAGAGCCGTAGTAATCGACTTGCACCGAATCAAGCAATGCAGGGCTAGGACGGCCCGTGCGAATTTTGGACAAGCTGTGGCTGAAGGCCGCAATGGATTGACCCATTTTGGTTTCGGTGGTTTTTTTGATGTCAGCGATGGTCATGTTGTGCTCCTGAGGCAGCGCAGTGTGAGGTTCGGAAAAACGGGGGAATTAGGCGTGCACCAACGTGCCTTCGTCTTCGCCCATGACGACGCGCTTGAGCGCGCCATTCTTGAAAATTGAAAACACCTTGATCGGCAGCTTTTGGTCACGGCACAACGCAAAAGCGGTGGCGTCCATGATGCCGAGGTTTTGGCCAATGGCATCGTCAAAGCTAATTTCGGTGTAACGCGTGGCGTTGGGGTCTTTCTTGGGGTCGGCCGAGTAAACACCGTCCACCTTGGTGGCCTTGAGCACCATCTCTGCACCAATCTCGGCACCGCGCAATGCAGCAGCGGTGTCGGTGGTGAAGAAGGGGTTGCCGGTACCAGCAGCGAACACCACCACTTTGCCCTCTTCGAGGTATTGCAAAGCTTTGGGACGCACATAAGGCTCGACCACTTGGTCAATCGCGATGGCCGACATGACGCGTGCGGTCAAACCGGTCTTGTTCATGGCATCGGCCAAAGCCAGTGAGTTCATCACCGTCGCCAACATACCCATGTAGTCAGCCGTGGCACGGTCCATCCCGACCGAACCACCCGCGACACCGCGAAAGATGTTGCCGCCACCAATGACGATGGCCACCTCGACGCCGAGGTGGATGACCTCAGTCACCTCGTCCACGATGCGAACGATGGTGGCGCGATTGATACCGAACGCATCGTCGCCCATCAAGGCCTCCCCCGACAGCTTGAGCAAAATACGCTTGTAGGCTGGCTTTGGTGAGGTCATGAAAAGGCTCCTTGATGTGTTCAGTGAAATTTATGTACGGGGATATCAAAAGGGGAGCCTAAGCCCCCCTTTGTTTTAAGCAGACTGCTTAGCGGCAGCGACTTGAGCGGCCACTTCGGCTGCAAAGTCGTCGACCTTCTTCTCAATGCCTTCGCCCACCACGTACAGGGTGAAAGAAGCCACATTGGTATTAGCAGCCTTGAGCATTTGCTCAACGGTTTGCTTGTCGTTCTTGACGAAAGTTTGGTTGAACAAAGACACCTCTTTGAGGTATTTCTGCACAGAACCTTCAATCATCTTGGTGGTGATATCAGCAGGCTTGCCAGACTCAGCCGCTTTGGCTGCAGCAACTGAACGCTCTTTTTCGATCAAGTCAGCAGGCACGTCAGCGCTGGTCAAAGCCACAGGCTTCATCGCAGCCACGTGCATGGCCACATCTTTAGCGGCTGTTTCGTCGCCGTCGAACTCGACCAACACGCCAATGCGTGTGCCGTGCAAGTAAGAAGCCAACTTGTGCGCGCCGTCGAAACGCTTGAAGCGGCGGAAGCTCATGTTCTCGCCGATCTTGCCAATCAAACCTTTACGCACGTCTTCGAGCGTAGGGCCAAAGCTGTCTTGCTCGTAAGGCAAAGCGCCCAAGGCTTCGATAGAAGCTGGGTTGTGCTCAGCCACCAACTTAGCAGCAGCTTGTGCCAATGCCAAGAAGCTGTCGTTCTTGGTCACGAAGTCAGTTTCGCAGTTCACTTCCAACAAAGCACCTGTGTTGCCGCTGATGAAGCTAGTCACGACGCCTTCAGCAGTCACGCGGCTAGAGGCCTTGCCTGCTTTGCTGCCGAGCTTGACGCGCAGCAACTCTTCTGCTTTGGCCATGTCGCCATCGGCCTCAGTCAAAGCTTTTTTGCACTCCATCATGGGAGCGTCGGTTTTTGCGCGCAGTTCAGCGACCATGCTTGCGGTAATTGCAGCCATTTAAATTCTCCGTATTCAGTTCAAAACAATTTGGGTGTGAAAAAGGGGCTTCACAAGCCCCTTTTCAAACTTGGGCCGCGTGATTAAGCAGCGACTTCAACAAACTCTTCGCCGCCTTCGGTCACAGCTTTGACCAAGTCATTGGTGGCGTTGGCACGGCCTTCGATGATCGCATCAGCGATACCGCGAGCGTACAAAGTCACAGCCTTCGACGAGTCGTCGTTACCTGGGATGATGTAGTCGATGCCTTCAGGTGAGTGGTTAGAGTCCACCACGCCGATCAATGGGATGCCCAATTTCTTGGCTTCAGCGATGGCGATTTTGTGGTAACCAACGTCGATCACGAAGATCGCATCAGGCAACACAGCCATATCTTGAATGCCGCCGATGTCTTTCTCAAGCTTTTCCATTTCGCGCTTGAACATCAATTGTTCTTTTTTAGACAAAGCGTCCAAGCCAGCTTCTTGCTGGATTTTCATATCTTTCAAACGCTTGATCGAAGTCTTGACGGTTTTGAAGTTGGTCAACATGCCGCCCAACCAACGTTGGTCAACATAAGGCACGCCAGCACGTTGTGCTTCAGCGGCGACGATTTCGCGTGATTGACGCTTGGTACCGATCATCAACACGGTGCCACGGTTCGCAGACAACTGCTTGACGAACTTGATGGCGTCTTGGAACATCGGCAACGATTTTTCCAAGTTGATGATGTGAATTTTGTTGCGGTGACCGAAGATGAACGGGGACATCTTGGGGTTCCAGAAGCGAGTTTGGTGACCAAAGTGGACGCCGGCTTCCAGCATATCGCGCATAGTGACTGACATAGAGATTCTCCAAAGGTTGGGTCTAAAATCCAGCCCATCATCACCGCAAGTTTTCATTCTTGAAAAACTCTTGGCAACACCTTGATTGGACTGGTTTGCGAGTGATGTTTGTCCGAACTTGAGACAAAGCCTCAACCTCGGAAAAACCCAATGATTCTAGCACACCCATACATGCCCCCTACCCCCACCCAGCCGCCTTCAGCAAGGATTTACGCATGAAGGTCGCCGTGATTGGCGCGGGCGTGATTGGTATCACCACCGCCTACGAATTGGCAACACAAGGCCATCAGGTCAGCGTTTTTGAGCGCAACGGGGCAGCAGCCGAAGAATGCAGCTTCTCCAACACCGGCGTGGCCTCTGCTGGTTATGCCGCGCCATGGGCTCAACCTGGCATGCTCAAACACGTGTTGACTCATTTGTGGCAGCGCGATACACCGCTTCGCATTTCAAAACTCAGCATGGCCGATTGGCGCTGGCTATGGCAAATGCGCAAAGCTTGCGACAGCACCACCTTTGCACGCAACCGCGAAAGCATGTTGCGCCTGGCCGAGTACAGCAGCCACCGCATGCGCACGCTCACCGACACCTTGAACTTGGAGCATGAACGCAGCCAAGGCTTCATGGTGTTGCTGCGCAGTGAGCGTGAAAGCCGCCTGATGCAAGACTCCTTAAAAGTCATGCGCGACGCGGGGCTGAGCTTCAAAACATTGAACGCTGAAGAAGCCAGAAATATCGAACCTGCGCTCAAACCTGAAACCGCTTTGGCACAAGCCATTCATTTTCCTGAAGATGAAGTGGGCAACTGCCGTCAATTCGCCCTGCTGCTAAAAAATGAAGCCGAGTCGTTGGGCGTGAAATTTCACTTCAACACACCCATTGAGCCACTGTCAAGCGCACAGCCCAAAACCATTCGCACCGCCAAACAAGACCTTGGCGAAAAGTTTGATGCGGTGGTGGTTTGCGCAGGTCTGGCAAGCGCGCAACTCGTGCGCCCTTTGGGGCTTCGAATTCCATTGGCGGCAGTCCACGGCTACGCCATCAGCGCATCGGTGCGTGAGCCCCTCGATGCCCCACGCAGTGGCGTGATGGACGAACAATACAAAGTTGCCATCAGCCGCCTTGGGCAGCGCGTGCGCGTCTCGGGTGGCTCTGAAATCGGTGGCAACGCCAGTCGCCATGATGCGGCCAGTATCAAGACGCTGTACCGCGTCTTGGACGACTGGTTTCCAGGCGCTGCACGCACGCAAGACAGCGTGCAGGTCTGGAAAGGCTCGCGTCCCATGCTGCCAGACGGACCACCGATCTTGGGTGCCAGCGGCATCTCTGGCGTATGGCTGAACCTAGGTCACGGGGCCAGCGGCTGGACGTTGGCTTGTGGCAGCGCTCGCGCGGTGGCAGACAGCATCAACGGCAAAAGCCCCGACATTGATTTACAAGGCCTAGGCCTTGAACGCCTGCACCTCCAACGATGAAAACACAAGGTCTGACACAAACACTGAGCAGCCAAGCCACTTGGCCGCTGCACAGCGTTGTGCAGACCCAAGCCCTTGAACATGAAGCGCAAGCCGCACTCCCCGCTCACACGCTGATGCAACGCGCAGGCTTGGCCACGGCACAACTGGCCTTGGCGATTGCACCTCACGCACAAAAAATTTGGATTGCCTGCGGCCCCGGCAACAACGGTGGCGACGGCCTAGAAGCCGCCATGCATTTGCAAGCGTGGGGCAAACACCCCATCGTCACATGGCTAGGCAAAGACGGTCACACGCCAGCAGATGCCAAGCAATCATGGCTGCGCGCGAAAGACGCAGGGGTCACATTTGCTGAACAACCCCCTGTGCAGTTTGACCTTGCCATCGACGCCCTCCTCGGCATAGGCGCACAACGCGCGCCCGAAGGCCTGATGGCGCAATGGCTAGACGCCATGCAACGCAGCGATGTGCCTGTGCTCTGCGTGGATGTGCCCACAGGCTTGTTGGCAGACACAGGCGAGTGGTTAGACACATCGCCACAGCATCACGTCACCGCCCAACGTCACACCCTGAGCTTGCTCACACTCAAACCCGGGCTATTCACAGCCAATGGCCGCGATGCAGCTGGTCATATTTGGTTCAACGACCTAGGTGTGATTACCTCAAAAACGCCAACCGCCTGGCTGCAACACAGCCAGCCAGCTCACGCGCCTCGCGCGCACAGCAGCCACAAAGGTAGCTTTGGCGATGTGGCCGTCATTGGCGGTGCGCCTGGCATGTCTGGCGCAGCCATGTTGGCGGCATTGGCTGCCTTACACGGGGGTGCTGGCCGCGTGTTTGTTGGACTCTTGGATGAAGACGCCAAACATGCGATGACCGCCGCGCACCCACCTTTGATGGTGCGCGACATCCCACACCTAGCCCTGAATGAATCCACCGTGGTGTGCGGTTGCGGTGGAGGCGATGCGGTGCATGCCTTGATGCCGCAGGTGCTGTCGTCGTCTCAGCAATTGGTATTGGACGCAGACGCCTTGAATGCCGTCGCACGTGACACGGCGCTGCAAATTTTGCTGAAAAAACGCAGCGCCCGTCACAAGCCCACCGTCCTCACGCCCCACCCGCTCGAAGCTGCTCGGCTCTTGAATTGCTCAGCAAAAGAGGTTCAGAAAAACCGTTTGCACGCTGCACAACAACTGGCAAACACGTTTCAATGCGTGGTAGTACTGAAGGGGTCTGGCAGCATCATTGCCAGCCCTGATCACTCACCCGTCATCAACGCGTCTGGCAATGCCTTGCTCGCCACAGCGGGCACAGGTGATGTGCTGGCGGGGTTGATAGGCGCCTATCTGGCATGCAGCGAAGATCTATTCGCCGCAACATGCCAAGCGGTGTTTGCACACGGTCACGTGGCAAATGCTTGGCCGAGCGATGCACCGGCACTCGATGCCGCGTCGTTGGCGGCATCGGTGCGCTAAAACGACACGTCGCTTAGCTTGTGCGCATCACTTGCGGGAGCGGCGACTCTTGGCGCTGGCTTTTTTATCGCCCGATTTACGAGCGGCGCCAGCCGTTGATTTAGGTTCACCTCGCCCGGCTTTGCCGCTCATGTTGGTGAATGCTTTTTTCACCGCCGTTTTGAAGTTTTGCATCGGCGATCCGTTGGCATCCTTCGCGCCGCGTGGTGACAACTCATCGGTGTCACGCACCAAGCGGAAGTCAATCTTGCGACCATCCAAGTCGACACGGCTCACCTGAATGCGCACGCGCGACCCAATGCCATACCGAATGCCCGTGCGCTCACCGCGCAGCTCTTGGCGCATTTCGTCGAAGCGGAAATATTCACCGCCTAACTCGGTGATGTGCACCAAACCTTCGACGTACATGGCGTCCAAAGTGACGAACAAGCCAAAACCGGTTGCCGCAGTCACGACACCGCTGTACTCCTCGCCCAAATGCTCCCGCATGTACTTGCACTTGAGCCAAGCCTCCACATCACGGCTGGCCTCATCGGCACGGCGCTCATTGGCGCTGCAATGCAAACCTGCGGCTTCCCACGCTTGTTGGTCTGGTGTTGACTTGGTTTTTTGTTCCAACTTGTTTTCTGGCTCACGCACACGCGAGGCCAAGCGACGTGCCAATTTGGCATGCGCTTCACCGGGCGTGGGCAGCGTCGGCAATTGGTATTTGCGCTTGAACAAAATCGCTTTGATGACGCGATGCACCAACAAGTCCGGGTAGCGACGGATGGGGCTGGTGAAATGGGTGTAAGCCTCAAACGCCAAACCAAAGTGACCGTTGTTGTCAGGCGTGTACACCGCTTGCGACATAGAGCGCAACAGCATCGAATGAATCTGCTGTGCGTCTGGGCGCTCTTTGGTGGCTTCGGCAATCGCTTGAAATTCAGCGGGCTTTGGGTTGTCGCCCACAGTCATGCCTACGCCAGTGGCTTTGAGGTAACCACGCAGCAAGTCGATCTTTTCGGGCGTTGGGCCTTCATGCACACGGAACAAACCTGGGTGCTTGCTTTGCAAAATAAAGTCGGCGCTACACACGTTGGCGGCGAGCATGGCCTCTTCAATCAACTTGTGCGCATCGTTGCGCACACGTGGCACGATTTTGTCAATGCGTCCACTGTCGTCACACACAATTTGTGTTTCGGTGGTTTCAAAGTCAACAGCACCACGCACACGACGGGCCTTGAGCAACGCACCGTACACATCGTGCAGATTGAGCAAATCGTCGATGCGCTCTTTGCGCTTGGCGGCTTCTGGGCCGCGTGTGTTTGACAAAATCGCTGCCACTTCGGTGTACGTGAAGCGCGCATGGCTGAACATCACCGCAGGATAAAACTGGTACGCCTCGACATCGCCTGAGGCGTTGATCATCATGTCGCACACCATGCACAGGCGCTCGACATCGGGGTTCAAGGAACACAAACCGTTCGAGAGTTTTTCGGGCAGCATGGGAATCACGCGGCGTGGGAAATACACGCTGGTGGCGCGGTCGTAGGCATCCACGTCAATCGCACTGCCCGTTTCCACATAGCTGCTCACATCGGCAATGGCCACCAACAGGCGCCAGCCTTTGCCTTTGCCCACTTTGGCAGGTTCGCAATACACGGCATCGTCAAAGTCGCGCGCGTCTTCACCATCAATGGTGACCAAGGGCACGTCCGTCAAATCGACGCGGCCTTTTTTATCTTGCGCACGCACCTTGTCAGGCAAACCACGCGCCATGCCCAAACAAGCGTCTGAAAATTCATGGGGGACGCCATATTTGCGCACTGCAATTTCGATTTCCATGCCAGGGTCATCGACCTCACCCAACACTTCTTTGACGCGGCCCACGGGCTGACCGTACAGGCTTGGTGGCTCTGTCAACTCGACCACCACCACTTGGCCGACCGTCGCGTTGGCGGTCGCACCTTTGTTGATCAAGACATCTTGACCATAACGTTTGTCTTCAGGCGCCACGAGCCAAACGCCACTTTCTTGTAGCAAACGACCAATGATGGGTTGCGGCGAACGCTCCAAAATTTCAACCACGCGCCCCTCTGGGCGGCCTTTGCGGTCAAACCGCACAACGCGTGCTTTGACGCGGTCACGGTGCAGTACCGCGCGCATTTCATTGGGGGGCAAAAAGATGTCTGGCGAGCCATCATCTCGTTGCACAAAACCATGTCCATCGCGGTGTCCCGAGACGGTTCCTTCAAACTCTTCCAGTAAACCACTGGTGTGTGCGGAATTCTTGATACAATGCCTCTCTTTCCTGAAATGCCCAGGTGGCGGAATTGGTAGACGCACTAGTTTCAGGTACTAGCGAGTAACATCGTGGGGGTTCGAGTCCCTTCCTGGGCACCAATATAAGTTAAATGAAAGCCACCTTTTAGGTGGCTTTTGTTTTTTGTGAATTTAAATCGGTAATGCGACAAGATCATGACCATCTGTCGCCACCACTTTGGCGCGGGTAAATTCACCCACTTTCAATACTTTGCTGAGTTTCTCAGGTGGCAACAACTTCACCACGCCATCAATCTCAGGCGCATCGGCGTAGCTACGGCCCACACCACCTTTGCGGCCACCCGCGGGTGCTGAGTCGACCAACACCTGAATGGTCGAGCCAATGCGGCGCTTGAGCTTGGCAATCGACACTTCTTCCGCCACTTCCATGAAACGCGCTTGACGTGCCTCACGCACCTCTTGCGACAGCATGCCTGGAATGTCATTGGCAGCGGCGCCGTCCACGGGGCTGTAGGCAAAGCAACCGGCGCGGTCAATCTCGGCTTCACGCACGAAGTTGAGCAAATGCTCAAACTCTTCTTCAGTCTCGCCAGGGAAACCAGCAATGAAGGTGCTGCGAATCACGATTTGCGGGCACAGTTCGCGCCAGCGTGCAATGCGCTCTAAGTTTTTCTCACCACTGGCTGGGCGCTTCATGCGCTTCAACACATCGGGGTGGCTGTGCTGGAACGGCACATCCAAATACGGCAACACATGACCCGTGGCCATCAAGGGAATGATGTCATCCACACTCGGGTATGGGTACACATAGTGCAAACGCACCCAAGCGCCATAGGTTTGCGCCAATTTGGCCAAGGCTTGCGCCAGCTCTAAGGTGCGCGTCTTGATGGGTTGACCATCAAAGAAACCGGTGACGTACTTCACATCTACGCCGTAGGCCGATGTGTCTTGGCTGATCACCAACAGTTCTTTCACGCCGCCTTCAAACAAAGCGCGCGCTTCTTTGAGCACATCGCCAATCGGGCGGCTCACCAAATCGCCACGCATGGACGGGATGATGCAAAACGTGCAGCGATGGTTACAGCCTTCGCTGATTTTCAAATACGCATAGTGCTTGGGTGTGAGCTTGACGCCTGCCTCACCAAAGCTGTTGGGCACCAAGTCAATGAATGGGTCGTGTGGTTTGGGCAAATGCAAATGCACCGCATCCATCACCTCTTGGGTGGCATGCGGGCCTGTGACAGCCAACACGCTGGGGTGCATTTGCATCACCAAGTTAGAGCCGCCTTCGGCTTGACGTGCGCCTAAGCAGCCTGTCACGATGACCTTGCCGTTTTCGGCCAAGGCTTCGCCAATGGTGTCTAGGCTTTCCTTGACTGCGTCATCAATGAAGCCGCAGGTGTTGACGATGACCAGGTCCGCGCCAGCAAAAGTTTTAGAGGTTTGATAGCCTTCGGCGCTGAGTTGCGTCAAGATCAATTCGGAGTCGGTCAAAGCCTTGGGACAGCCCAAGCTCACGAAGCCAACTTTAGGTGTGGTTACTTCAGTCATTTACGTTTCAGCCCCATCACATCCATCATGTGTTCGGTTTGTTTTTGCAATTGTTCGGCATAGCTGCTCACCAGTGGGGGCACGATGGGCAGCTGTGGCACGTTGTCCATGAACGTTTGCACGTTCTTCTCAAGGTAAGAGCCCATGAAGCCTTGCATCGAATGCCCATAGAAGCGAATGATGTTGGCCAAGACCTGCTCGGTCAAGATGGGTGAGCCTTCCGACTCATGCTCCAAGATGATTTGCAACAAGATGCTACGCGTCAGGTCTTCACCCGACTTGGCATCCACCACCCGAAACGGGGTGTTGTGCATCACCAGTTGTTTGATATCTGCCAAGGCCACATAGCTGGATGACGCGGTGTCATACAAGCGGCGATTGGGGTACTTCTTGATCACGCGGTCTTGCGTGTCATCTGAAGCGGTCGATTTTTTGCTGCTCATGAAGTCAGCTCCCGTTGAAAGAGAAAAGCCCAGTACTGTTCAAACAGTGCCGGGCTTGACGGGGAACAATATGGTAGGCGCGATTGGAATCGAACCAACGACCCCCACCATGTCAAGGTGGTGCTCTAACCAACTGAGCTACGCGCCTACATTGTTCGAAGCTGAAAGTATAGCAGACTTCAGCGACGTTTTGCCGTGCGCACGCCGCGAACCTCTTTCACCAAGCCCAACACCTTTTGCAAGCGACGTGAATCGCCGACTTCCACGGTAAACGTCATCCACGCCAAGTCTTTGACTGACTGGGTTTGCACACCAATGACGTTCATCTTTTCTTTGGCGAACACTTCAGAGATGTCACGCAGCAAGCCTTGGCGGTCTAAAGCTTCGATGTTCACATCCACCGGATACACCAAGGCTTTGGCCGAAGCGGATTGCCCCCAGTCCACCTCGATCACGCGATCGCCATTGCGCAAAGCCATTTGACGGAAGTTGCCGCAATCAGCCCGGTGAATGCTCACGCCTTTGCCGCGCGTCACAAAGCCACGAATCTCATCAGGCGGCGCGGGCTTGCAGCACTTGCTGAGTTGTGTGAGCAAAGAGTCAATGCCCACCACCAACACGCCACTCTTAGAGGCCTTGTCGCTCGTTTTGGCTTTTTTCAAACGCACATAGTCGTCCGCCACCATCACCGTGGCAGGTGGGTTCAGCAGCGTTTCGATGTTGCGCAGCGAAAACTCGTCCTTGCCCACCAGCTCAAACAAAGCCTCCGCCGATTTAAAGCCCAGTTGCGATGCCAAGTCATCCAGCTTCATGGCTGTTTTGCCTTCGCGTTGCAACAGTTTTTCGACTGCCTCACGCCCTTTGGCCGCTGTTTCTTGCATGGCCTGGGCATTGAACCAAGCGCGCACCTTCGAACGCGCCCGCGAGCTGGCCAAAAAGCCCAGCTCTGGGTTGAGCCAATCACGCGAGGGGCCGCCTTCCTTGATGGCGGTCACCTCCACCGTTTGGCCGTTTTTCAGCTGCGTATTCAGCGGCACCATCGCGCCGTCCACACGCGCGCCCCGGCAACGGTGGCCGAGGTTGGTGTGCAAGGTGTAAGCAAAGTCAATGGGGGTTGCGCCTTGGGGCAGCTCAACCACCGCCGCGTCTGGCGTCAACACATAAATGCGGTCGCTCAAGGCATCGGTGGTGGCTTGGCTTTGGGCGCCAGCTGAGAGCTCGCGCTCCCAAGCCAAGAGCTGACGCAGCACCGCAATCTTGGCGTCGTAGTCGCCAGAGGCGCTCACGCCCGCGTAGCCTTTGGTGCCAGCTTCTTTGTAAGCCCAATGCGCCGCCACGCCATGCTCGGCGTGGTCGTGCATCTCTTGGGTTCGGATTTGAATTTCAATCGGGCGCCCCTGCGCGTCACGCACCACCGTGTGCAACGATTGGTAGCCGTTCGATTTAGGTTTGGCAATGTAGTCGTCAAACTCCGAATCAATCGGCGAGAACTTGCTGTGCACCATGCTCAAGGCGGCATAGCAATCGGGCACCGAAGGCACCACCACGCGCAAGGCACGGACATCAAACACACGAGAAAAGTCCAGCGACTTGCCGCGCATCTTTTTGACAATGCTGTAAATGTGCTTGGGCCGTCCTGCCACTTGCGCCGTGATGCCTTGAGTTTTGAGCTCGGCCTCTAGGTCTTCGCGCAACTGCACCATGTAGTTCTCGCGCTCCACACGTTTTTCATCGAGGAGCTTGGCAATTTCACGGTAGGTTTCGGGCTCAAGGAAGCGGAAAGACAAATCTTCCATTTCCCACTTGATCTGCCAAATGCCCAAACGGTTCGCCAATGGCGCAAACACATGCAAGGACTCATACGCCAAGCTGTGCGGCACGGGCTGCTTGCTGGCGGCGTAGTAACGCAAGGTTTGCAAGCGCGACGCCAAGCGCAACAACACCACACGCAAATCGCGTGAGAACGCCAACAGCATCTTGCGCACGTTTTCGGTTTGCAAAGCTGCCACTTGCGATTCGGCCGCCACGGCACGCGCTTGGCGTTGCACGCGAATCAAGCGCGTGGTTTCCAAAGCCAACTCGGCATAGCTCGGGCCAAAGGCTTTGGCAATGACTTCTTCTGGCTTTTGCAAGTGCTCTGCGGCATAGACCAAGTAGCAGGCCGCTTGCATGGCTTCAGAGCCACCAATCACACTCAAAATTTGAGCCACAGCATCCGCGTGCGCCAGCACATCTTCACCGGTGTCCAGCGCAGCACCCATCAGCAAAGGCTGTGCGAAAGCACGTGCCCGAGTCAAGGCCTCCGGCTGATCAGGTAAGTCTTGCAAGGACGCGCTCAAGAGCGAGGCGCGCTGCGTTTCTCCGTTATGTTTCATGTAAGCCGCTGAACCGCATAATGTCTATAGGTTTCTCATCGTAATGCATGGAGTTTTGAAAATGTCTGAACGCACACTCATCGGTAAAACAGCTTTGGTCACTGGTTCTACCAGCGGCATTGGTCTTGGCATCGCCAAATCATTGGCACGCCAAGGCGCCAACATCATCCTCAATGGCTTTGGCGACGCCGAAGGCCCCAAGGCCGAAGTGGCCGCATTGGGCGTCAAAGTGGCTTACCACGGCGCAGACATGAGCAAAGCCTCAGACATCGAAGCCATGATGAAGTTTTCAACCGACACCTTTGGTGGCGTGGACATCTTGGTGAACAACGCAGGTATACAGCATGTGGCCTCGGTGGAAGACTTCCCTGTGGAGCGTTGGGACGCCATCATTGCCATCAACCTCAGCAGCGCCTTTCACACGTCTCGCTTGGCTTTGCCTTACATGCAAAAACAAAACTGGGGCCGCATCATCAACGTGGCGTCCATTCACGGCTTGGTCGGCTCCGCGCAAAAGTCTGCTTATGTGGCCGCGAAACACGGCATCGTCGGTTTGACCAAAGTCACAGCACTTGAAAACGCCACCACCGGCGTGACCTGCAACGCCATTTGCCCGGGCTGGGTGCTCACACCCTTGGTTCAAAAGCAGGTGGATGCCAAAGCTGCGGCCTTGAACATCTCCAACGATGAAGCCATCAAGTTGCTGTTGGGTGAAAAAGAACCCTCTATGCAATTCACCACCCCCGAAGAGCTGGGTGAGTTGGCTGTCTTCTTCTGTTCTAAAGCCGGCAACAACGTGCGCGGCGTTGCTTGGAATATGGACGGCGGTTGGGTCGCGCAATAAAAAATCCAAAGAGATTTAGCGATATTTGTAGTTCTTATTAATCAAATAAGAATATTTTTCTACTTACAATTACAACATTAAGCTGAATCTCTTTTACCTTAGAGGTATGACACAAACCTACCCTAAAGAAACCAGCAAATTTGCAGACCGTTTTCGCGCCGCGCTCAAAGATGCAGGCATTCGAGTCTCTGCAACCGTCGTCGCAAACGAGTTCAACTTGCGTTATTGGGGTGAAGGTATTTCCTCCCATGCTGCACGTAATTGGCTCATGGGGGTGTCCATACCCAAGCAAGACAAACTCCTTGTTTTGTCTAAATGGCTCAAAATTTCACCGGAAGGTCTGTTGTTTGGCACACCGCCGCCACGTCCTGCCGACGAAGGCCTGAAAGACGAGCGCATCAACCTGGTTGATCAGCAGTTGATTTCTCGCTACTTCTCGCTTCAGCCAGAACACCGCCGCGTGGTGCGCGAAGTCGTCGAAGGGTTGGCTGCTTTAGGCCCCAAACCTACGGGCAATCAATAAATCAACGCGACTGCGCGAGCTTCCATGCTTAGGCCCTGTCCCACAGGGCCTATTTTTTCGGCCGTCTTCGCCTTGACGTTCACACGGGACACATCAACATTCAAGGCCTGCGCAATGCGCTGGCACATGGCTGGCATGTGAGTCGCCAACTTAGGCGCTTGCGCAATCACGGTGCTGTCGATGTTGCCAATCTGAAAACCTGCGGCGCGCACCATCTCAGCCGTCTTTTGCAACAGCACCCACGAGTCGGCGCCTTTGTAGGCTGCATCGGTATCCGAAAAGTGTCGACCGATGTCCCCCAACCCTGCAGCCCCTAACAAGGCATCGGTGATGGCGTGCAAGAGCACATCTGCGTCCGAGTGACCAAGCAAGCCGTGCGTGTGCTCAATACGCACGCCACCCAGCATGAGCGGGCGACCTTCCACCAAAGCATGCACATCCCAGCCTTCACCAATTCGAAATGAGGGTACGGTCATCGTGTGTTCTTTCCATCAAGCGTCAAAGACGCGAATTCAAAATAGCAGCAGCCAAGGCAAAGTCTTCGGGATAGGTCACCTTGAAGTTTTGCGCATTGCCAGACACGAGCAAAGGGCTCAAGCCCATCGCCTCAATGGCACTGGACTCATCTGTTACGGCTGCGCCTGCGTGTTGTAGTGCTTGCGTCAGGACACCTAGGCGAAACATTTGCGGCGTCTGGGCTAACCATTTGTCAGAGCGGTCCACCGTTTGGGCCACACGGCCATGGGTTTCGACTTTTAAAGTGTCGGCCAATTTGTGAGCCAGCAAACCACCCACCGCATCGTCTTGGCAAGCATCCATCAACGCATTGATTTGCTCTGGCGTCACCAAACAACGCGCCGCATCGTGTACCAGCACCCAATCGCTGTCGTGTGCACCCTGCTTCACCAGCTCACGCAAGCCCGCCAGCACACTCTCAGCCCGCGTCGCACCACCTGTGCGCGATGTCTCAAACAAAGGCTGTGGATGCGCAGCCAACACACCCGCCATGTGCACATCATCTGGTGCCAATACCAACACGCCTTTTGCCATGCGTGCCACGCCTGCAAAGGCCTTGAGCGTGTGCACCACCATGGGCAGGCCTGCAATGGCTTGGTATTGCTTGGGCGTGGCCGTGCCGGCGCGGCTGCCAAAGCCCGCGCAAGGAATGACGGCAAAAAAACGAAGAGGGCTGTGGGTGTGTAAGGGCATTGAATAGGTTTGAGCCTCAGCAAATAGAAAGCTCAGCCCCCATTCTAGAATTACGCCAATGCATCTGCCCTCATTGAGTCCCGGCAAACGATTTGCCATGCCCCGCCCTGTCGGCTCTGCGGACGCATTGCTGCTCGCACAGCTGGGCGCTCGCGAAAAAGCCAAACAACAACGCGTCGCCATCATCACCGCCGATGCGGTGGATGCCCAGCGCCTGCAAGACGAAATGGCGTTCTTCGCCCCCGACTTGCGCTGCGTGCTCTTTCCCGATTGGGAAACACTGCCCTACGACAGCTTCTCGCCCCACCAAGACCTCATCAGCGAGCGCTTGGCCACCTTGTGGCGCATCTCGCAGGGTGACGCTGATGTGGTGCTGATTCCAGCCACCACGGCGCTGTACCGCTTGGCACCGCCTGCGTTCTTGGCCGGCTACACCTTCCACTTCAAAGTCAAGCAGGCGCTGGACGAAGCCAAGCTAAAGTCACAGCTCACACTGGCGGGCTACACGCACGTCACCCAAGTGGTCAGCCCCGGCGAATACGCGGTGCGCGGCGGCTTGATTGACCTCTTTCCCATGGGCTCGTTGGTGCCCTACCGCGTCGATTTGTTTGACAACGAAATCGACTCCATCCGCACCTTCGACCCCGACAGCCAACGCAGCCTCTACCCCGTGCCCGAAGTGCGCTTGTTGCCCGGCCGCGAGTTCCCGATGGACGATGCCGCGCGCGCGTTGTTTCGCAACCGTTGGCGCGAAATGCTCGACGGTGACCCGACCAAGAGCCGCATCTACAAAGACATTGGCAATGGCGTGGCCACCGCTGGCATTGAGTACTACCTGCCTTTGTTCTTTGAAGAAACCGCCACGGTGTTTGACTACCTTGGGACATCGGCCACCGTGGTCTTGCACGGCGACTTAGAGCCCGTGTTTCAACGCTTTTGGCAAGACACGCAAGACCGCTTCCGGCTCGTGCAAGGCGACCCCGAGCGCCCTGCGTTGCCACCTGCCAATTTATTTTTAAGCGCCGAACAGTTTTACGCCTCGGCCAACAGCTATGCGCAGTTCGCGCTGCGCCCGCACTTCACCGACGTGATCGACAACGCGTTTGCCCAAACCCTGCCCGACCTCACCGTAGTGCGTGGTGCGGCTGACCCACTGCAAAAGCTGCAAGCACACGCAGGCAAAACCGCCAACCGCTTGCTCATCTTGGCCGAGAGCGATGGCCGCCGCGAGAGCTTGCTCGACTTCTTGCGTTCGTCCAACGTCAGTCCACCCGCGTTTGATTCGCTGGCCGAGTTCGAAGGCAGCGCCGAAAAAATCGGCATTGCCACCGCAGCACTGCAAGTGGGCTTTAGCTGGACCGAAGCGGGTTTAGACCTCATCACCGAAACCGAGTTGTTTGCTGTCGGCGCCACCACGCGCCGCCGCAAAAAACAAGAACAAGTCAGCGATGTCGAAGCACTCATCAAAGACTTGTCCGAGCTCAACCTCGGTGACCCCGTGGTGCACAACGCCCACGGCATTGGCCGCTATCGCGGTCTGATCAACATGGACTTGGGCGAAAAAAATGCCGATGGCACGCCCGCCCTGCAAGAGTTTTTGCACCTCGAATACGCCGACAACGCCGTGCTCTATGTGCCCGTCAGTCAGCTACACCTGATTGGCCGCTACACCGGCGTGAGCGCCGACGAAGCGCCACTGCACAAACTCGGCTCCGCCCAATGGGACAAAGCCAAACGCCGAGCTGCCGAGCAAGTGCGCGATGCCGCCGCCGAGCTACTCAACATCTACGCCCGCCGCGCCGCCCGCCAAGGCCACCCCTTCCGCTACTCGCCGCAAGACTACGAAACCTTCGCCAACGACTTCGGCTTTGAAGAAACCGCTGACCAGCGTGCCGCCATCCACGCCGTCATGCAAGACATGATCAGCCCTCGCCCCATGGACCGTTTGGTGTGTGGCGATGTGGGCTTTGGTAAAACCGAGGTGGCCTTGCGTGCTGCCTTCGTGGCTGTGACGGGTGGCAAACAAGTGGCCTTCTTGGCACCCACCACTTTGCTGGCTGAACAGCATTACCAAACACTGGTGGACCGCTTCAGCAAGTGGCCCATCAAGATTGCCGAGATGAGCCGCTTTCGCTCGGCCAAAGAAATCACCGCTGCCGCCAAAGGTTTGGCTGAGGGACAAGTCGACATCGTGGTGGGCACACACAAGCTGCTCAGCGAATCGGTCAAGTTCAAAGACCTGGGTTTGCTCATCATCGACGAAGAGCACCGCTTTGGCGTGCGCCACAAAGAAGCCATGAAAGCCATGCGCGCCGAGGTGGACGTGCTCACGCTCACCGCCACGCCGATTCCGCGCACCTTGGGCATGGCCCTCGAAGGCCTGCGCGACTTGAGCGTCATTGCCACCGCACCCCAACGCCGCCTCGCCATCAAAACCTTTGTGCGCAACGAAGGCAATGGCGTGATTCGCGAAGCCGTGTTGCGTGAACTCAAACGTGGCGGCCAGTGTTATTTCTTGCACAACGATGTGGCCACCATCGAGAACCGTCGTGCGCAATTGGAAGAGCTGCTGCCCGAAGCCCGCATCGCCGTAGCCCACGGCCAAATGCCTGAGCGCGAACTCGAGCGCGTCATGCGCGACTTTGTGGCCCAGCGCTACAACATGCTGCTGTGCTCGACCATCATCGAGACCGGCATTGACGTGCCCAGCGCCAACACCATCATCATGAGCCGTGCTGACAAGTTTGGTTTGGCTCAGCTGCATCAGCTGCGTGGTCGCGTGGGCCGCAGCCACCACCAAGCCTATGCCTACCTCATGGTGCCCGACACACAAGGGTTGACCAAGCAAGCCTCGCAACGCTTGGATGCAATTCAACAAATGGAAGAGTTGGGCTCAGGCTTTTACCTCGCCATGCACGACCTTGAAATTCGTGGCGCAGGCGAGGTGCTGGGCGAAAACCAAAGCGGCAACATGTTGGAAGTGGGCTTTCAGCTCTACAACGAAATGTTGTCTGAGGCCGTGCGTGCTTTGAAGAACGGCGAAGAGCCTGACTTGCTCAGCCCTTTGAGTGCCACCACCGAAATCAACCTACACGCCCCCGCCCTGCTGCCCGACGACTACTGCGGCGATGTGCACCTGCGTTTGTCGTTCTACAAAAAATTGGCCACCGCTAAAACGGGCGACCAAATTGACGCACTGCTCGAAGAAATCGTGGACCGCTTTGGCAAACTGCCCGCGCAAGCGCAAACCCTCATCGACGTGCATCGTCTGCGCGTGCAAGCCCGCAGCTATGGCGTGACCAAGGTAGACGCGGCACCGGGCGTGACCCACATCAGCTTCAAGCCCAACCCACCGTTTGACGCCATGCGCATCATCGAGTTGGTGCAAAAAAACAAGCACATCAAACTGGCTGGCAACGACCGCCTGCGCATCGAGCGCGAGCTGCCTGAGCCACAAGCCCGTGCGCAATTGGTGCGCGATGTGTTGCGCTCACTCGGCACACCCACCGCCCCCGTCGCCAAAGCAGCTGAGGCGCAGTCATAAGCATGGACTTTGAAATCGCCGTCATCTTGGCTTGCTTGACTGCATCGCTGTGGCTCAAGCCGTGGCGCATGCTGGTGGGCACCGAGCTGCTCACGCCCTTGCTAGCCACCTTGGTGTTGCTGCCATGGCTGTGGGCGCTGCCCAGCTTGCACCACATGCCGCTGCAACTGCATTGGTCGGGTGCGCCCTTGGTCACGCTCATGCTGGGTTGGCCCTTGGCCGTGCTGGCCCTTGTGGCGGTGGGCATCACCACCACCTTGATATCGGCCACCTCGGTCGACACCGCCGTCGCCCTCATCGTGTGGCAAGGTTTGCTGCCCGCCACCTTTGCGCTGCTGTTGGGCGCTGCATTGCGCCGCTGGGTGTCGCACCACCCGTTTGTGTATGTGCTGGGCCGAGGTTTTTTAGGCTCGGTGCTGTGCATTTTTGCGGCCAGCCTGCTGGCCCAGTGGACCGGCCACGAACTGCCCAATGTGACCAGTGGTTTGTCGCTGATCGCGTTTTGGCTCATGGCCTGGGGTGACGCGTTCATCACAGGCATGATGTGCGCCATCTTTGTGGCGTTCAAGCCCTATTGGTTGGCCACTTGGTCAGACCATCTGTATCTCAAGTCTTAATTATTTATGCAACAAGAATTCGCTCCTGGCTTAGTCATCCAAGGCTTCACCGCCCCTCTGAAACTCCAAGACTTCAAACTCATCGCGTTTGACATGGACTCGACGCTCATCAACATCGAGTGCATTGACGAAATTGCCGATGCCACGGGCCGCAAGGCCGAAGTGGCGGCCATCACCGAAGCGGCGATGCGCGGTGAGATTACCGATTTCAAAGACAGCTTGCGCCGCCGCTTGGCGCTGCTCAAAGGTGCGCCAGAGTCGGCTTTGCAAGAGGTGTTTGAACAGCGTTTGCGGTTGAACCCTGGTGCAAAAAACTTGGTAGATACCTGTAAAGCCCACGGCATGAAAGTGTTGTTGGTCAGCGGAGGCTTTACCTTCTTTGCCGACCGCGTGTGCGAGATGTTGAACATCGATTTTTCACGCAGCAACTTGCTCGACATTGCCGACGGTCACCTGACGGGTCAAGTGGTGATGCAAGATTGGGGCGACATTTGTGACGGCGCTGAAAAGCGCAAGATGCTGCTGCACATCTGCACGCAAATGGGCATCAGCCCCAAACAGGCGATTGCGATGGGCGATGGCGCGAACGATTTGCTGATGATGGGCGAAGCGGGTTTGTCCGTGGCGTACCACGCCAAACCTAAGGTGCGCGAGCAAGCGATGGTTGCTATCAATGACGGTGGCTTGGACCGTTTGCTGGAAGTGGTGAAGGCTTAAGCACTTCGCAGCAGCCCGCGCCTCGGCGCGAACCCCTTCAACGCAACGCGTTGTAAATCGTTTGCGCCAAGTCTTCTGAAATACCTTCCACGGTACACAGGTCTGCCACGCTGGCATCGCCCACCCCGCGTGCACCGCCAAATCGCTGCAGCAACTTGGCGCGCTTCTTCGGTCCCACCCCCGGAATTTCTTCGAGCTTGCTGCCACCCACGCGCACTTTGGCGCGTGCGGCGCGCATGCCGGTGATGGCAAAGCGGTGAGCCTCATCGCGTATTTGCGCGACCAACATCAAGGCAGCCGAGTCACGGCCTAGGTACACCTTTTCGCGGCCATCGGCAAACACCAGCTCTTCCAAGCCGACTTTGCGGCCTTCGCCTTTTTCCACGCCCACGATGCGCGAGAGGTCGAGCCCGAGCGACTCAAACACCTCACGCGCCATCGACACTTGGCCTTTGCCGCCGTCAATCAGCACGAGGTCGGGCAGCTTGCCCTCGCCTGCACGAACGGCCTCGGCCAGCTTGCTGTAGCGGCGCACCAGCACTTGGCGCATGGCGGCGTAATCGTCACCGCCCGTGATGCCGTCGATGTTGTAGCGGCGGTATTCCGCGCTTTGCATTTTGTGGTGATGGAACACCACACACGAAGCTTGTGTGGACTCGCCCGAGGTGTGCGAAATGTCAAAGCACTCCACGCGGAACTGTTCTAAATCTTCTGGCGCTAAGTCGAGTGCATCCACCAAGGCACGTGTACGTGCTTGTTGCGATCCTTCTTCAGCCAGCAAACGAGCCAGCTGAATGTCCGCATTTTGTTGCGCCATTTCCAGCCACACGCGACGTTGCTCGCGCGGGTTGTGGACAGCGGTGATCTTGACGCCGGTTTGCTCAATCAGCGCTTGCAACAGTTCTTTGTCCACCGCATGACTGGTGATGAGCGCAGGCGGTACAGGCACGTCTAAATAGTGCTGACTCAAAAACGCTTCCAGCACTTCGACGGGCTCGGCATCGTCCACATGCACGGGGAAATAAGGCCTGTCGCCCAAATGACGACCACCGCGCACCATGGCCAAGTTGACACAAGCTTTTCCGCCCTGCACTTTGACGGCAAGAATGTCCACGTCTTGGTCGCCCACGGTGTCCACCGCTTGTTGGTGCAACACTTTGGAGAGCGCGCTCATTTGGTTGCGCAGTTCGGCGGCTTGCTCAAACTCCAACTTCTCGGCATGCGCCATCATGCGCGCTTCGATGCTGCCCATCACCTCTTGGGTTTCGCCGCGCAGCAAGCGCATGGCGCTGTCCACATCGCGCTGGTAATCAGGCACAGAAATGAGGCCCACACATGGCCCCGAGCAACGCTTGATTTGGTACAGCAAACACGGGCGCGTGCGGTTGTTGAACACCGTGTCTTCACAGGTGCGCAAGCGAAACACTTTTTGGAGCAACTGAATGGCTTCGCGCACCGCCCACACGCTGGGGTAGGGGCCAAAGTAGTCGTGGCTTTTGTCCACGGCGCCGCGGTAATACACGACGCGGGGCACTTGTTGGGGGTTCACGCTCAGGTGATGGCCCGCGTTGGGGTTGGCCATGTCGGGGATGGACAAACCGACTGGCGATGCAGCCAACTTTGCCGCGTCATTGATTTTCACTGACACGCTGCGCGTCATCTTCAAATACGGGTAGCTCTTGTCATCGCGAAACAAGATGTTGTACTTGGGCTTGAGCGTTTTGATGAGGTTGTTTTCCAGCAGCAGCGCCTCGGCCTCAGAGCGCACCACCGTGGTTTCCATGCGCACAATCTTGCTCACCATGTGGCCAATGCGTGTGCCGCCATGGTCTTTTTGAAAATAGCTAGACACCCGCTTCTTCAGGTTGATGGCCTTGCCCACATACAACACCTGCTCTTGCGCATCAAAGTAGCGGTACACGCCGGGCAACGCAGGCAAGCTGGCCACAAGCTCTAACAGCTCGGGTGGATGGCGCGGAGCCGTGTTTTCTGGCGTAACGTCTGAAGAAGTTTTGGACATGTCTGTATTGTGGACAATCTGAGGCGTGAAACCAGACACCTCTTCATTACCCGTTCTGCACTGGGATATTTTTTGTCGCGTCATCGACAACCACGGCGACCTCGGCGTGTGCTGGCGGCTGTGCGCCGACCTCGCGCAACGCGGCCACAGCGTTCGCTTGTGGGTCGACGATGCATCCGCCTTGGTATGGATGGCACCGCAAGGTTGTGCGGGCGTTGAGGTGCGCGCTTGGCCGACGGAGACAGCGCTTCAAGCCTTGGCGCAAGACGCCACATTCCAAATCGGCGACGTGGTGCTCGAAGCCTTTGGCTGCGAATTGCCTGAAGCGTTTCAAGCTCTCATGGCGCAAGGCACATCCCCTGTGTGGATCAACCTCGAATACCTCAGCGCCGAGAGCTATGTGGCACGCTCGCACGGATTGGCGTCGCCCGTGATGAGCGGCCCCGCGCGCGGCATGACCAAATGGTTTTTCTTTCCGGGCTTCACGCCAGACACGGGCGGCTTGCTGCGCGAGCCAAACTTAGCCGCACGCCAAGCCGCGTTTGACCGCACGGAATGGCTCAACGCCCTGCCGCTGGACACGCCGATAGCAAGCAACGAACACCTCATCAGCCTCTTCTGCTACGAACCAGCCGCCTTGCCATCGCTGCTCAATCAACTGAACCAAACCGATGAACCCACGCGCCTACTGGTGGCCCAAGGCCGCCCCAGGGCAGCGGTGGCGGCGGCCACACAAGCGCTGAACATGCCCGCCACCGGCACTGGTCAGTTGCACATCAGCCAACTGCCCTACTTTAGCCAAACCGACTTTGACCACCTGCTGTGGGCCTGTGACCTGAATTTCGTCCGTGGCGAAGATTCACTGGTACGCGCCCTTTGGGCAGGCCAGCCGTTGGTGTGGCACATCTACCCACAAGACGATTTAGCCCACCATGACAAGCTACACGCCTTCGAAGCGGCGCTCGACATGCCCCTACTTTTGAGGAAGTTTCATGCGATTTGGAATGGCCTAGAAACCGGCCCACTTCCGACGCTATCCCGCGCCGCCCTTGAGGATTGGCGTGATTGGAGCAGCCAAACTCAGCACCGTTTACAAAGTCAAACCGACCTCACCACCACATTGCTAGGTTTTGTGGCCCAAAAACGCTAAAATAGGTGGCTTTGCGAATCCCAGCGCAGCTTGAGCTGCATGGGCCACATACCTCTTAGAAAACATCCAAACTATGAAAACCGCTCAAGAAATCCGCGTTGGCAACGTCATCATGCACGGCAAGGACCCTATGGTTGTCCTGCGCACCGAATACCAACGTGGCGGTCGTGGCTCATCGACCGTTCGCATGAAACTCAAAAGCTTGATCGCTAACTTCGGTACCGAAGTCGTGTTCAAGGCCGACGACAAGATGGACCAAGTCATCTTGGACAAGAAAGACTGCACCTACTCTTACTTCGCTGACCCGATGTACGTTTGCATGGACGCTGACTTCAACCAATACGAAGTCGAAGCCAGCAACATGGGCGACGCCCTGAACTACCTCGAAGACGGCATGGAACTCGAAGTGGTGTTCTACGACGAGAAAGCCATCTCTGTCGAATTGCCCACCAACGTTGTGCGCGAAATCACTTGGACTGAGCCAGCCGTCAAAGGTGACACCTCAGGCAAAGTGTTGAAGCCCGCCAAAATCGCAACCGGTTTCGAAGTGGCTGTGCCCTTGTTCGTGGCCCAAGGCGACAAAGTTGAAGTCGACACACGCACAGGCGAATACCGCAAGCGCGTCTAAGCCTTCAACGGTTTAGCAAATCAAGGCTCCTTCGGGAGCCTTTTTTCATGGCCACTCAAGCGAGCCGCTAACATAGCGCCATGGATGGAATGCTTGACCCTCACGACCGAAGAATTGCAGAAGCTTGGGAAACGCTCAAAGCGCAGACCCCCGCAGGTGACACGCTCGCCCCGGAGTCAAACCGACTCGCTTTTGGAGACCCTGAGTTTTTGCTGCGCCGTGAAACGCGTGGTATTCGTTTTCAACTCGAGATGCTCAAACCAGACTTGGCTCAGCAAGCTTTGGGCATCGAACACACCGTGGTGGTGTTTGGCAGCGCGCGCTTCAAAAGCGAAGAGGAGGCTCATCGCATCTTGCTCAAAGCGCGTACAAGCGACGACGCGCAAGCCATCACCGAAGCTGAAACCTTGGTTCGTAACGCCCGCTTTTACGAACAGTCTCGGGCACTGGCGCACCTCATTACAAAATTCAGTGCAGACCGGCTCAATGGCCGCAAGTTTTACATCTGCACAGGCGGTGGCCCCGGCATCATGGAGGCCGCGAACCGTGGCGCATCCGAAGCTGGCGGGATGAGTGTTGGTTTGAACATTGCCTTACCGCACGAACAAGAACCCAACCCCTACATCACCCCAGGGCTAAGTTTTAAATTCCATTACTTTGCGCTGCGCAAGATGCACTTCATGATGCGCGCCAAGGCCTTGGTGGCATTTCCTGGCGGCTTCGGCACCATGGATGAACTCTTTGAAACGCTGACCTTGGTGCAATGCAAAAAAGCAAAGCCCGTCCCGATTGTTTTGTTTGGCAGCAGTTATTGGAAGCGCTTGCTCAACATCTCGGTGATGATTGAAGAAGGCGTGATTTCCGCGGCAGATGCTGAGTTGTTCAAATACAGCGACAGCGTCGAAGAAGCCTGGGAATTTATTCGTGCTTTTTATGAACTCTGAGCTGATACGCACTGCGTGAGCCCAAACCCACCACCGCCGACACGCACCAAAACACCCCGCTGATGCCAATGACGGTGCCTGCTGCACCAAACACCATGGGCATCAGCACGCTGGAGGCGTTGATGCCCATCAAGCGCAAACCCAAGGCCTCGCCGTGCCGATGCTCTGGCGTGATTTGGTGCAAGGTGCTCATGACCATAGGCTGAACACCACCCAACGACAAGCCCACCAACACCGAGCAAGCCCCCATCAGCCAAGCTGTTTCGGTGAACGGATACACCGCCAGCATGAACGAGGTAATCAGCATCGCACCGGTGATGACTTGCCACTCATGCAGCCGCGCCGCAATGAACGGCATCATCATCCGGATGAAGGCTGCGGCCAAGGCAAACACGCCCAAGATAGAACCAATCGCCGAAGCACTCAGACCGCGCTCGTGGCCCAAGATGGGCACCACAAAGGTGTGCACATCCCAGCACGCCGACAAGAACCAATTGACCATCAACAAGCGGCGGAACATGGGCTCGTTCAACAAATCCCAAGCGCTGTTGTTCTCATGGCCCTCGGGCTTGACCACCTTGGGCAATTCATGTGCTTGACGAATCCACAACCACGCAATCACAGGCAACAAAGCCATCGCAGCAAACGCCCATTGAAAGCCCGCATGGTCAATCAGCAAACCGGCCATGAACGGGCCAATGAAGTTAGAGAACGCAGGCGCAATCGACAGCCAACTGAACGCTTGCTTCATTTGCGTCAAACCTTGCGCCGCACGCCCCACATGGCGTTGCAAGGCAATGATGGCAATGCCCGTCGCACCACCCGTCATCAAACCACTGAAACACAGCACGGGAAAGATGGGCCACAAGGCCGCCGCACCTGCCCCCGTAGCCCCCATGAGCACACTCCACATCACAGGGCGCTTCAAGCCGTGCAGGTCTGCATAGCGGCCTGCGGGCAAAGCCAAGAACACTTGGGTCAAGGCAAACATAGCCAGTAAAAAACCAACGGCAGCTTCGCTTTGGCCATTACGCAAGGCCATCAAGGGTGCGGCCATGCGCATGCCCGCCATGCAGGCATGCAAGCACACTTGGCCTGCAATCAACTTGGCAAGTTCACGTTTCAAACTTTGGCGTCCGCTTTCAGGTCCGATTCTTCCAAGGCATCGTCAAACTTGGGTAACAAGGCTTGCGCCTCACCTTCGGGCAAGGCCTCCACGTTTTTGAGTGCACGGCGCATTTGACGGCTGCGCGTGTCGGCGCGGTCCAAGGTGTCGGCGGCTTTTTGCACTTGCTCGCGCACCTTCTCCACCCAATCACCGTAGCGTTCGAACTCGGTTTTGACCGCGCCCAACACTTTCCACACCTCAGAGGCTTGCTGCTCCAACGCCAATGTGCGAAAGCCCATGTGCAAGCTGTTGAGCATGGCCAACAAGGTGGTGGGGCCAGCCAGGGTGACGCGGTAATCGCGCTGCAAGCTGTCCATCAAACCGGGGCGGCGCAACACCTCGGCATACAAACCTTCGGTGGGCAAAAACAAAATCGCAAAGTCAGTGGTGTGCGGCGGCGCGAGGTAGCTTTCGGCAATGCTCTTGGCTTCGGTGCGGATGCGCACTTCCAATGCTTTGGCTGCCACTTCAGCGGCAACCGCGTCAGCGCGGTCTTGCGCGTCGAGCAAGCGCTCGTAGTCTTCACGGGGAAACTTGGCATCAATCGGCAACCACACGGGTTCGCCGTCTGCACCGCCTCGACCGGGAAAGCGGATCGCAAAGTCCACGCGCTGGTTGCTACGCGGTTTGGTTTCGACTTGCTTGGCGTATTGCTCAATCGTGAGCACTTGTTCCAGCAAGGCTTCGAGTTGCACCTCACCAAACATGCCGCGTGTTTTGACGTTGGTCAACACGCGTTGCAAGCTGCCCACACCGTCAGCCAGTTTTTGCATTTGGCCGAGGCCGTTGTGCACTTGCTCTAAGCGCTCCGCCACTTGTTTGAAGCTTTCAGACAAACGCTTCTCAAGCGTGGTTTGAAGCTTCTCGTCCACCGTTCGGCGCATTTCATCCAACTTGTCGGCATTGCTTTTTTGCAGTTGCTGCAGTTGTTGGTTCAACGTGTCGCCAATGCTTTTTTGCATGAGCGTGAGTTGCTGCACTTGGCTTTGCTGAAACAGCGCCAAGTTTTGCGTCAGCTCTTGGCGGCCACCGCGTGAGGATTCGGTAATTTCTGTGCGCAGCTCGCGCTCGATGCGCTCTAGCTTTTCATGCAGGCTCTGCTGCAACACCAAGGCAGCTGCTTCGTTGTTGCCACCGGGGCGGCGCAACAGCAACACCAACAGCAAGGCATTGAACGCGCCAACGCCGACCGCAATCCAAACTTCCATCATGCCGCCACCGTGTTCAAAGGCGTCAACGATTTGCCTTGGGTGAAATAGCTGATGAGGTTGTCTGCAGCCAAATTGGCCATGGCCATGCGTGTGGAAATCGACGCGCTGGCAATGTGCGGCGTGAGCACCACATTGGGCACGGTCAACAAATCAGGATGCACTTTAGGTTCACCCTCAAACACATCCAAGCCAGCCGCTGCAATGCGGCGCTCGCGCAAGGCCACCGCCAAAGCGGCATCATCCACAATGCCACCACGTGCGATGTTGATGAGCGTGGCCGTGGGCTTCATTTGCGCCAACTCTGCCGCGCCAATGGTGTGGTGGGACGCGGCGCTGTAAGGCACCACCAACACCACGTGGTCTGCGGTTTTGAGCAGTTCTTCTTTGCTCACATACGTGGCTTTGCATTCAGCTTCAGACTCAGCACTCAAGCGCGAGCGGTTGTGATAAATCACCTTCATGCCAAAGCCGTGTGCGGCGCGGCGCGCGATACCTTGGCCAATACGTCCCATGCCCAAAATACCAATGGTGCTGCCATGCACTTCGGCGCCTGCAAACATGTCGTAGCGCCACTGCGTCCACTCACCGCGGCGCAAGTAGTGTTCGCTCTCGGTGATGCGGCGCGCTGTGGCCATCAACAAGGCAAAACCAAAGTCAGCTGTGGTTTCGGTCAATACATCGGGCGTGTTGCTGGCTTGCACGCCGTGTTCGGTCATGGTGGGCACATCAAAGTTGTTGTAACCCACGGCCATGTTGGCCACGGCTTTGAGTTGAGGGCACGCTTTGAGCACCTCGGCGTCCACTGGATCAGAACCGGTGGTGAGTGCGCCCACGTGCTGCGACAGCGCTTGTGTCCACGAGGCTTTGGTCCACGGCGTATCAACCTGGTTGTCAGTCACCTCAAAGTGTTCGCGCAAGCGCACCAAGGTTTCTTCAAAAATCGGACGGGCGATGATGATTTTGGGTTTCATAAGTTACTCAATCATGTTTAGTTTTTTGGCCCACCAAGGGGTCAGCGCAGGAAGCAAGGTCAAGGTCCAAATCACCACCCACGCGGTCAAGGGCATGAGTTGGGTCATGTCTGGAAATTGGGCCACCGTGACCACGGCCAAGACGACGGGAATCACGCCGGTTTCGCGCACGGCGCACAGAAATAATTTTTCTTGGCGACTGATGGATGTGGGCAGCAAGGACACGAACACCGCCACAGGCCGAGCCAAAACGATGAAGGCCAAAGACACCAGCAAGCCCAACAAAGCCGTATCAGCCAACTGTTGCAGGGCCACGAACGGCCCCACCATCATGAAGATGGTGGGCTTGGCCACGCTTTCAATCTTCACTTCGAGGCTGTGCAGCAAGCCATGAAAGTAATGCGTGCCGTGGTTGAAGTTGGCCAGCAAGCCTGCGATGAACGCAGCCAAGAAACCATTGCCATGAATCGTTTGTGCCAACACAAACGTCACCAAAGGCACAGCCAACACCAGCGCAAAGTCATACGGCTCATCCAACTTGCCTGCCGCGTTATTTTTGGATTTGTAGCGCTCAAACGCATACATGCCCAACCAACCCACGACACCCGCGACCACGCCAAAACCAAACTGCGCGGCCAGCAAACGCAAGTTGTCACCACTGAACAACCCCGTCGCCAGAGCGACCACGTTGTCCATGTTGACGCCACCCAAAATCATGGCGGCAATGGCACCGGTAAAGATAGCCCCCACCGCATCGTTCAACGCGCTTTCAGCCACCGACAAGTTGGACACTTGTTTGTACTGGGGTTTGAACGCCAAGGTCTTGAGCGTGGGGATCAACGCAGCAGGATCGGTAGAGCCGATGATGGCGGCCAAGAGTGCCGCTGTCTTGCTGTCCAAGCCCAGCCACATCAGCACGGGGAACATGATGAAAAAAGTCACCAAGTAGCCCACGGTGGCAATCAGCAAAGTTGGAAACGCAATTTTCAAAAAATCTTGACGCGCAATCTCATCACCACCCGATTTCAAAATGATGGCGGCCAAAGCCGTGCAGACGACCACCGACAACACCAGCTGCGCAGACAACGGTGCCAATGCATCGTGCAAAACGATGCCGATGAGCAACTGCAACGTAAAGCTCGGAAACAGTGTGCCTTGCGCCACTTTGCTGCACGCCCAACCAAACAGAAGAAACAAACCCAAACACCACAAGGTGGCGGCAATGGCGGCTTCTGCCTCGCCCAAATGCGAGATATGCGCCAGCAGGCCAGGCGCCACCAGATTCACCCCAAATGCGAGTGCAAACACCAAAGCGACCTTGAGGTAATTCATCAGCACGCCTTTAAGTAGGCTGTGCAATGTCAAACACCTGGCGCAAATAGGCCAAGTATTTTTCGTCTTGGCACATATTTTTAGAAGGCGTGTCCGACAGTTTGGCCACCGGCTGTCCATTGCACTGGGTCATCTTGATGACGATTTGCAAGGGTTCGTAGCCGAGGTCATTGGTCAAGTTGGTGCCAATGCCAAACGCGAGTTGACAGCGGCCACGGAACTGTTGGTACAGCGCGATGATTTTTTCGATGGTGAGGCCATCTGAAAAAATCAAGGTCTTGGTCATCGGGTCTACGCGGTTGTTGCGGTAATGCTCAATCATGCGCTCGCCCCAAGTGAAGGGGTCACCACTGTCGTGACGCGCGCCATCGAACAGTTTGCAAAAGTACATGTCGAAATCGCGCAAGAACGGCTCAATGCCGTACACATCGCTCAATGCAATGCCTAAGTCACCACGGTATTCGCGCGCCCAAGTTTCAAAGCCGAACACTTGGCTGTCACGCAAGCGTGGGCCCAAGGCTTGGCACGCTTGCAAATACTCATGCGCCATGGTGCCCAAGGGCGTGAGGCCAAGCTTCATCGCAAACAAGGCGTTGCTGGTACCGGCAAACTGCCCTTCAGATCCTGTGCCCAAACGAGAAATTAATACGCGCAACAACTCTTCATGCCACGCTTTCGAGAAGCGACGGCGTGTGCCGTAGTCGGCAATTTTCAAATCGCTCAAACGTTCGGCATGCAAGGCTTGAATCTTTTGATCCAGTCGCTTGCGTCCTTCCAAGAAATCGGGCACTTTTTGCGTGTTGCGAAAGTACACCTCGTTGACGATGGCCAACACAGGAATCTCAAACAAAATTGTGTGCAACCAAGGGCCTTGGATGCTGATGTCGATCTCGCCATTCGAGAGCGCATTCACTTGGATGTATTTTTCGTTCAGGCGGAACAGCCCCAAAAAATCTACAAAGTCGCTCTTGATGAAACGCAGGCTGCGCAGCCAAGCCAACTCGGCATCTTGAAACTGCAAGCTGCACAGCGAGCGAATTTCGTCACGAATTTCCTGCACGTACGGTGCCAGCGCCACACCTGGGTTACGGCACTTGAATTTGTACGACACCTGCGCACTGGGAAACTGATGCAGCACGGCCTGCATCATGGTGAATTTATAAAGGTCGGTGTCGAGCAGGCTGGTGATGATCATGTGAAAGCAACTTAAAAAATTAGGCCACCCAATGGGTGAACTCATCCACGGGCACACGCGGTGTGACCAAGGTGTTGACCTTATCGGTTTCATCGGCATAACCCAGCGACATACCGCACACAAGCATCTCGCCCTCGCCCGCGCTGATGTGCGGCAAGATGATGCTGTGAAACGCGTTCCAAGCCGCTTGCGGACAGGTGTGCAAACCACGCGCACGCGCAGCCACCATGATGTTTTGAATGAACATGCCGTAGTCCAACATCGAACCACGGCCCATGATGGGGTCGATGGTGAACATCAAACCCACAGGCGCATCAAAGAATTTGAAGTTGCGTTGCTGCTGTTCGTGCATGCGGTCTTTATCGCCCTTGCCAATGCCCAACAAGCCATACAGGCTCCAGCCGTTTTCACGGCGGCGGTCGATATAGGGGCTGACCCATTGCGCGGGGTAATAGTCATAAGGCTCTTGGTATTGCTTGGCCACTTCGGGGTTGGCGCGAATGGCGTCGTGAGCGGCGCATACTTTGTCGACCAGCGCATCACGTGTGGCACCTTGCAAGACATAGACCTTCCAAGGCTGTGTGTTGGTGCCCGATGGCGCGCGACTAGCCACTTGCAAAATGTCTGTGATGAGTTCACGAGACACGGCTTGTTGCGTGAAGGCACGCGCGGACATGCGCGAGGTGATGGCTTGATCGACAGCGGCCACGTTTGAATTTGTCATGGGTGAGTCTCCTTTTCTTGATTTAGATCTTTGGTCAGATTTTGCCAGCGTCGCCAGTACGCATAGGCGACACGGTAGGTGTTGATTTGCACCTGGACGGTGTCCGTCATTTCACGGCCATACCCACCCGCCATCGAAAAGGCCAAGGGAATGCGTTTGGACCACGCCCAGTCGAAGACTCGGCGGTCACGGGCCTCTAAGCCATCAAAGCTCAGGCTCAAGCGCCCCAAGCGGTCGCCCTCGTGCGGGTCTGCCCCGGCGAGGTAAATCACCAAGCCTGGGTCAAAGCGGGCCTCTAGCTCAGTCAAAGCGTGTTCCAGCGCCTCTAAATAAGCGGTGTCGTCACAGCCATCGGGCAGTTCAATGTCCAAATCGCTGGCTTCTTTGGCAAACGGAAAGTTGCGCGCCCCGTGCATCGACAAGGTGAACACCTGCGCATCCCGCTCAAAGATGCGCGCTGTGCCATTGCCTTGGTGCACATCCAAATCAATGATGGCGACTTTCAATGGCTGCTTGTGCACACGCCCCCACTCAGCCTGCATCAGGCGTGTGGCCACCGCCGCATCATTGAACACACAAAAACCGCTGCCTTTGTCGGCATACGCGTGGTGCGTGCCGCCAGCGAGGTTGGCCGACACGCCCTGCCCGCCAAACAAGGCGGTGCGAGCGGCCATCACCGTGGCGCCTGCCGAGCGGCGTGAGCGCTCGACCATCGCCGGTGTCCATGGAAAGCCTATTTCTTTTTGCTGGGCATCACTCAACGTGCCCTGTACGACAGACTGGATGTAGCTGGGCGTGTGGACCAACGCCAGCTCGCCATCGCTGGCGGGTTCGGCGGCAGCCAGCTCAACTTCAGGCACATCGGCACCCAAACGCTCGCGCAGCAGGCGGTACTTGGCCATGGGAAAGCGATGGCCGGGCGGCAAGGGCAATACGAATTGGTCCGAATAAAAAGCGCGCATATCCCTTGGAAACCGCATGAAACAAGGCTGCATTGTCACCAATCTGCAAAAACCTTAGGTTTTAGAACCTCACCTCTAAACAGAGCGTCAAAGCCCCAAACCCTCTTGCAAAGCTGCGGGATAACCCTAAACTTCATCCCAATGCTGCACCGCAACATTTTTTGCAAGCTCACTTAACTTTCTGGAGTATTCACATGATCAACGTTGAACAAATCGCCGCCACTAACAAAGCCAACTTGGACAACCTGTTCGGTTTGTCAAACAAGGCCTTCGCTGGTGTTGAAAAAATGGTTGAACTCAACCTCACTGCTGGCCGCGCCGCTTTGGCCGAGTCTGCTGCTCACGCACAAGCCGTGATGGGCGTGAAAGACGCACAAGAATTGATCGCTTTGCAAACCAGCTTCTTGCAGCCTTTGGCTGAGAAGTCTGCTGCTTACAGCCGCCACATCTATGACATCGCTCAAGGCACTGGCGCTGACCTGACCAAAGGTTTTGAAGGCAAAGCCGCTGAAGGCCAACACGCTGTTCAGGCTTACATCGAATCTGCTTTGAAAAACGCACCTGCTGGCTCTGAGCAAGCTGTCGCTTTCTTCAAGCAAGCCGTGACTGCCAGCAACACCGCTGTGGAATCTGTGCAAAAAGCCGTCAAGCAAGCTGCTGACTTGGCCGAATCACACATCCAAACCGCCACTGAAACCGCTGTGAAAGCTTCTAAAAGCGTTGCTGCTAAGAAGCGTTAATTTGTAACGATTGTCTCCTCGGATTCTTCGTCACCTCAGGGTGCAGGAATCCCTTCAAGGGCTCGCCGCAAGGCGGGCCCCTTTTTTTTGCGCCTCTGCATCTGAAAGCTTATTGCCCAGCCAATGCGATTTTGAGCTTGGGTAAGGCTTGCAACATTGCGGCGCGGCCTGCCTCGATCGAGCGGCGGCGTGCTTTGAAGTCGGCGCTGCCCACATCGTGCAACGCGGGACGGACCACAAGGTCGGCATCACGCAGCTCAAGGGTGTTGATGCTTTTGCCCATGATGGTGAAAGTCTGCATCAAGATGTCAAACATATCGCCCGTTTTGCCCGACTCGGGCGGGCTAGAAATGTCGATGGCTAACACATACTCGGCCCCCATCTGACGCGCGTAACGCACAGGCACAGGCGACACCAAGCCACCATCCACAAACTCACGGTTGCCAATGCGCACCGGCTCAAACACCGAAGGCACCGAACTAGAGGCACGCACCGCTGTGCCCACATCGCCGCGCTGGAACAAAATGCCATCGCCAGTTTTCAAATCGGTGGCCACGATGCCTAAAGGCATCTTCAGCTCTTCAATACGACGGCCACCCGTTTGCTTGTTGACGTAACGGGCCAAACCATCGCCGCGCATCATGCCGCGTCCAAGCAAAGGCACAGTCCAGTCGGTGATGGTGGCTTCTTCCATGGTCTCGGCTGCTTTTTGCAACTGCGCACCGTCTTTGCCACTGGCATAAAACGCGGCCACCACGCTACCGGCCGAGGTGCCCACCACCAAGTCGGGCTTGATGCCTGCTTCTTCCAACACCTGAATCACGCCCACGTGCGCAAAGCCACGCGCCGCACCGCCGCCCAGGGCCAAGCCAAACTTGGGCACACGTTTGGCCACAGGCGTTTCTGGCTGGCCGCTTTCTGTGGGCGCCAAAGGACCGCGCGAAGAACAGCCCGCCAACACAGCCAAACTCAAAGCCAACACCCAAGCACGCGCGCTGAACGGTGCAAACAACAAACGCAAATTCATGCAAAAGCCTTAACAAATTAATCTCTAACTAGGGATTGTCCTAGATGGCCGTCACAAGCGCTCAGCATCCCGCATAATTGACGTTTACGTAAACGTAAAGTAACTTTCTAAATTCTGGAGACCCTCATGGACATCAAAGGCAAAGTTTTCATCGTCACCGGCGCAGCCTCTGGCTTGGGTGAAGGCACGGCACGTGCACTCGCCGCGAAAGGCGGCATCGTGGTCATCGCTGACATGCAAGCCGACAAAGGCGAAGCCGTGGCCAAAGACATTGGCGGCGCCTTTGTGAAATGTGATGTGAGCAACGAAGCCGACGGTCAAGCCGTGGTCGCCAAAGCCGTGTCCTTGGGCAAACTCATGGGCTTGGTCAACTGCGCGGGCGTGGCGCCTGCCGAAAAAACCGTGGGCAAAAACGGCGCACATGCGCTGAGCAACTTCACCCGCACCATCACCATCAACTTGGTGGGCAGCTTCAACATGATTCGCTTGGCCTCTGAAGCCATGTGCCACAACGAACCCGAAGCCACCGGCGAGCGCGGGGTGTTGATTTCTACCGCATCCGTGGCGGCTTACGACGGCCAAATTGGCCAAGCCGCTTACAGCGCCTCCAAAGGCGGCATCGTGGGCATGACCCTGCCCATCGCCCGCGACCTGGCACGCAACGGCATTCGCAACATGACCATCGCCCCCGGCATCATGGGCACGCCCATGTTGTTTGGCATGCCCCAAGAAGTGCAAGACGCACTGGCCGCTGGCGTGCCCTTCCCTTCACGCTTGGGCACCCCACAGGACTACGCCAAGCTGGCCCTGCACATTTTTGAGAACGATTTGCTCAATGGCGAAGTGATTCGTTTGGACGGCGCGATTCGTTTGGCACCGAAATAAAGAACTGGCCAAGTGGGAAAGGCGGGAGTGCCTGCCTAGAATCTGTGCTCTCTCGCTTTTCTCTCACATGGCCATCCCCCAGCACTTCATCCAAGAACTCCTCGCCCGCGTCGACGTGGTCGAGGTGGTGGGTCGCTATGTGCAGCTCAAAAAGGGCGGGGCCAACTTCATGGGGCTGTGTCCGTTCCACGGCGAGAAGTCGCCCTCGTTTTCGGTGAGTCCCGCCAAGCAGTTTTTTCATTGCTTTGGGTGCGGCAAAAACGGCAATGCCATTGGCTTCTTGATGGAGCATGCGGGCATGACCTTCGTCGAAGCGGTGAAGGACTTGGCGCAAAACGTCGGCATGCAAGTGCCCGAAGACGACGCCTCGCCGCAAGACCGCGAGCGTGCGGCACAGCAACGCCAAAAACAAGCCACGCTCACCGATGTGTTGGAAAAAGCAGGTGAATCATTTCGCAAGCATTTGCGCAACTCACCCAAAGCGATTGAGTATTTCAAAGGCCGTGGCCTGAGTGGCGAGATCGCCAAACAATTTGGCCTGGGCTACGCGCCTGAAGGTTGGCGCAGCTTGGCCAGCGTGTTCCCAGACTACCAAGACCCGCTGCTGGCTGAAAGTGGCTTGGTCATCGTGAACCAAGAAGACGGCGAAGAAGAAAAACGCTACGACCGTTTCCGCGACCGCGTGATGTTCCCCATCCGCAACGTCAAGGGCGAGTGCATTGGCTTTGGTGGCCGCGTGTTGTTTGAGGGCACACCCAAGTACCTCAACTCACCAGAAACGCCTGTGTTCAGCAAAGGCCGCGAGTTGTATGGCTTGTTCGAAGCCCGTAATGCGCTGCGCGACGCCGGCTACGTGCTGGTGACCGAAGGCTACATGGATGTGGTGGCCTTGGCGCAGCTGGGCTTTCCCAACGCGGTGGCCACGCTGGGCACGGCCTGCACGACCGACCACGTGCAAAAACTGTTTCGCTTCACCGACAACGTGGTGTTCAGCTTTGACGGCGACAGTGCGGGTCGCCGCGCTGCACGCAAAGCGCTGGATGGCGCGCTGCCTTACGCCACCGATGTGCGCAGCGTGAAGTTTTTGTTCTTGCCCGCTGAGCACGACCCCGACAGCTACATCCGCGAATTTGGCAAAGAAGCCTTTGCCCACTGCGTGACCGAAGCCATGCCACTGAGTCGCTTTCTCATTGAAGTGGCCCGCGAAGGTTGTGACTTGCACACGGCGGAAGGCCGCGCCCACATGGCCAGCAACGCCAAGCCCATGTGGATGGCCTTGCCCGATGGCGCGCTCAAGCGCCAGTTGCTCAGCGAAATCGCCGAGCTGGCCGATCTAGGCAACCACGAGCTACAAGACCTGTGGATGCCCGCGGCCCCTGCTGCTGCGCCTACACGCACGGGTGAATTTAAAAAATCATCCAAGTTCAAACCCCGCGAGTCCTACGCGCCCAAAACCTACAAGCGCGGCACACGGCTGATTCCCCAAGGCCGCGCCGACCACGCAGCGCGCGTGCTGCTCTCGCACATGGACTTGTGGGAAGACCTGTCCACCGAAGACCACAACCTCTTGTGCGAGCTGGCCCCACCCCACGGCCCACTGTTTGTGTGGCTGGACCACCAACACCACGAACACGGCAACCAAGCCTGGGGCGCACTGCGCGAAGGCCTGCGTGAACATGAGTCGGAAGACTTGGCATTGCGCGTGATGGCCTCAGCCTTCACGCCCTTGCTGGACGACGAAGGCAAGCCCATGCCCGAAAGCCTGACGCCAGAGCAACAACGCAAAGAAGCGGGCTTGGAGCTGCGCGGCATCTTGAACAAAATTTTGTTTGAAAGCCTAGACGCGCAAATGAAAGAGGCCATTGCCGAGGCTGCGGCTGATCCCACGGCCATGCAGCGCTACAAAGCCCTGTTTGAGCGGCGCAAACAACTGGGCCTGATCCCGCAGAAATTGGTCGAAAGCCAAGACTGACGCGCCTGCGGCTAATTCAATGTCGCAGTTTTGGGTATAATCCACACTTAGCAAGTGCGACAGCAGCACCTCCGGGCCCGGCTAACCGTGACACAAGCGCACGACTCGCCACCTTACCGCAAGGACTGCATTCCAAATGTTCGCCCAATCCGCTTGCTTCTAGAGGTTCACACTTCATCCCCCTTTTTCTTTTCCCGCGCCGGGTTTTTGTGGCGCTGTGTATTTGTTTCTTTGATGTCTAGGAGTTTTCATGCCCGTTGACCGCAAGTCCAAGAAGCCTGCCAAACCTGTGGCCAAGAAGTCAAGCCCCGTTGCGCCCAAAGCCGCAGCAAAGCCTGCCGTCAAAGCCACAGTCAAAGCAGTTACTAAGCCAACCGCAAAACCCGTTGCAAAAACCTCTGCCAAACCGGCAGTCAAAGCTGCTGCCAAACCAGTAGCCAAGCCCGCAACGAAAGCCAAGTCAGTGCCCGCATCGAAATCAAAAACAACTGCTAAGACAACCAAAGCAGAAGACACCAAGAAAAAAACTTCGGCCGTAGAAGCCCATGCGCCAAAAGCAGCGGCCAAAAAAGCCCCAGCTAAAAAAGCCACCAAAGCCAAAGGCAAAAAAGCCGGGGCTGATGACGAAGACCTCGGCGACATCGAAGCCGACCTCGAAGGCGAACCTGTCGTCGAAGCCGGTGCAGAAAAAGTCAAACCCCTGCGCATGAAAATCAGCAAGGCCAAAGAACGTGCCTTGATGAAAGAATTCGGTTTGGACGAAACCGTGCTGTCTGAAGAAGACATGCAAAAGCGTCGCTCACGTCTGAAGACCCTGATCAAACTCGGTAAGACACGTGGCTACCTGACACACGGCGAAATTTCTGACCACTTGCCCGACAAGCTGGTCGATGCTGAAACCCTCGAAGTGGTGATCAGCATGTTGAACGACATGGGCGTGGCTGTTTACGAACACACCCCTGACGCAGAAACCCTGCTGCTCAACAACAACACCCCAACGGCTGCGACCGAAGAAGAAGCCGAAGAAGAAGCTGAAGCCGCGCTGTCCACCGTGGACAGCGAATTCGGCCGCACCACCGACCCCGTGCGCATGTACATGCGCGAAATGGGCACGGTCGAGTTGCTGACCCGCGAAGGCGAAATTGAAATTGCCAAGCGCATCGAAGGCGGCTTGATGGACATGATGGCTGCGATCAGCGGCTCACCAGCGACCATCGCTGCTGTGCTGGTCATGGCCGAAGACATTCGTGAAAACAAAGTCGTCATCTCGACCATCGTGGACGGTTTCAACAACCTCAACGAAGCCGACGACTATGTGGCCGAAGAAGACTTCGACGAGTTCGACGAAGAAGATGACGACGACGGCAAAGGCGGCTCAAAAGCTCTGACCAAGAAACTGGAAGAGTTGAAGAACGCAGCCTTGGAGCGTTTCGACCGCATGATTGTGTTGTTCGAAAAACTCCGCAAAACCTACGACAAAGAAGGTTATGGCACCCCTGCTTATGTGAAAGCACAAACGGCTTTGACCACCGAGTTGATGGGCATCCGCTTCACCGCGAAGACCATTGAAAAGTTGTGCGAATCTGTGCGCGGCCAAGTGGATGATGTGCGTAAAAACGAACGCGAATTGCGTCGCATCATTGTGGACAAGTGCGGCATGCCACAAGCCACCTTCATCAAAGACTTCCCACCGAACTTGCTCAACCTCAAGTGGGTGGAAAAGCAAGCGGCGGCTGGCAAACCATGGTCCACCACCATGGGCCGCTACATCCCTCCGGTGCAAGACTTGCAGCAAAAGCTGATTGACTTGCAGTCCCGCGTGGTCGTGCCTTTGGAGCAACTCAAAGACATCAACAAGCGGATGAACGCCGGCGAGCGCAGCTCACGCGGTGCGAAGAAAGAAATGATCGAAGCCAACTTGCGTTTGGTCATCTCAATCGCCAAGAAGTACACCAACCGTGGCTTGCAGTTCCTGGACTTGATCCAAGAAGGCAACATCGGCTTGATGAAGGCCGTGGACAAGTTTGAATACCGTCGCGGCTACAAGTTCTCGACTTACGCCACTTGGTGGATTCGCCAAGCGATCACGCGCTCCATCGCCGATCAAGCACGCACCATTCGTATTCCCGTGCACATGATCGAAACGATCAACAAGATGAACCGCATCAGCCGCCAACACTTGCAAGAGTTTGGTTTCGAGCCCGATGCCAGCGTCTTGGCCGAGAAGATGGAAATTCCAGAAGACAAGATCCGCAAGATCATGAAGATCGCCAAAGAGCCAATCTCGATGGAAACCCCAATCGGTGACGACGACGACAGCCACTTGGGCGATTTCATCGAAGACAGCGTCAACACCGCGCCTATCGAAGCCGCGATGCAAGCGGGCTTGCGCGATGTGGTGAAAGACATCTTGGATGGTCTGACACCACGCGAAGCCAAAGTGCTGCGCATGCGCTTTGGTATCGAAATGGCCAGCGACCACACCTTGGAAGAAGTGGGCAAGCAGTTTGACGTCACGCGCGAGCGCATCCGTCAAATCGAAGCCAAGGCTTTGCGCAAGTTGAAGCACCCAAGCCGCAGCGACAAACTGCGCAGCTTCATCGACACGATGTAAGCAACCTCACCTGCCTCGCTGTTTGCGAGACAACAAAAAAACCCCGCCAGTTTGCACCGGCGGGGTTTTTCTTTTGGTGCTTTGTTTTATTCAGTCGCCAACGCCATCACGCCTGTGGCCGTGTTGGAAATTGGGATGTGATAGTTTTGGTGCACAGGCTTCACGTTGTCGCCCAAGGCACCACGCATAGCCAGCCACATCACCAGTTCCACACCTTGCGTGCCGGTCTTTTCAACCAACTCGTGAATGCTGAACTGCGTGGCCCACTCGGGGTTCTTTTGCAGGCTGTCCATGAATTCCAAATCAAACGCCTTGTTGATGTGGCCTGCACGCTCGCCGTCGAGCTGATGGCTCAAACCACCGGTGCCCAAAATAACCACGTTCAAGTCGCTGTCCCAACTGCGAATGGCGTCGCCCACCGCTTTGCCTAAGTTGTAGCAACGCTTGGCAGATGGCAATGGGAACTGCACGGTGTTGATGCAAATTGGCACGGTCAACACGGGGCATGTGTCGCCTGGCCAAAACAATTTGAGTGGCAAGGTGAACGCATGGTCGACCAACATTTCTTGGCACGTCACCACATCAAACTCTTTTTCCACCAGCTCGTTGATGATGTGCCATGACAAATCTGGTGCGCCTTTGAACGGTGGCAAAGTGGGAATGCCCCAGCCTTCGTCGGCGTTGTTGTATTGGGCTGCAGCACCCACAGCAAAGGTGGGCATTTTGTCGAGGAAGAAGTTCAAACCGTGGTCGTTGTAAAACACGACCGCGACATCGGGCTTGACCTTGCCCAACCATTCGTGAATGGGTGGGAAGCCATCGAAAAACGGTTTCCAGTACGGGTCTTGCTGAATGCCTTTGGCAATCGCGCCGCCGATGGATGGGATGTGTGATGAGGCGAGGCCGCCAACGATGTGTGCCATGGTGTGTCTCCTTGATGTTTATTGATGGGCTGCAGCGCGCAGCTTGGCTTTGAATTCTTCTTTGGTCATTCCGGTTTGGGCCGCGCCCAGGTCTTGCACGTCCAAACCCAAAATGCCAGCGAACTTGGCGAGGTAATACACATTGCCACCGGCAGCAATGAGGCCCAACACATTGCGTGTGCGAATGGCGTCGGCTTGTTGTGCGTTCAAGCCGTACTGCAACATGTACGCCTCTTCATCCCCCTTGAAGGTTGCGCGGTTGTCGGCGCTGTTGAACGAGTAGCACATCTTGTTGAGGGCGTAGCCTTTTTGGGCTTGGTCACCGTCAAACAAAGTGGTTCCAAAAATGGGTTCAGGTTTGTGGCTCATGGTTGTCTCCGTGATTGAAGTTTTTCAATGGAACGGAGTGTGGGCGTTTCAACCCATAAAATAAACAGCGCATTACTCATTTATTCCATGAAAAAATTTAATCATTTCGATTTGGACGGCCACCTGCTGCATTTGCTCAGCACGGTCATTGAGCAAGGTTCGGTCACCGCAGCGGCCAATGCGCTGGGTATCACACAGTCGGCCGTGAGCCACCAGCTCGACCGCTTGCGCGCCATCGTCGGTGATGCCTTGTTTGTCAAATCAGGGCGCGGCATTGTGCCCACAGCCCGCGCAGAAGCCTTAGCTTTGCAAGCACAAGGGCTGCTGACTCAGCTGCAAGGCTTTGTGCACAGCGGTGCGTTTGAGCCTGCGCGTTTGACCCAATGCTTCACCATCGCCGCCAACGATTTGCAGCGTGACTTGCTACTGCCGGGTTTGCTCAATCGCTTGCAAGCCCAAGCGCCAGGCGTCACGCTGCGCGTGGTGCCGTCGGATGTGCCCAGTGCTGACATGCTGCGCGCACAAGACTGCCAGTTGGTCATCAGCCCTCGCCCGCCAGATGCCACCGACATCAAACACAAGCGCTTGTTTGCCGACAGCTACCGTGTGTTCTACGACCCGCAAATGCGCAAAGCTCCACGCTCGCTCAAAGCCTATGAGGCCGCCGAGCACATCACCGTGGTGCACCAACCGCGTCGCAACTTAGACATTGACGAACTGCTGCTCAAAAAAGGCGTGCAACGCCGCTTTGCGGCCACCTTGAGCAGTTTTGCAGGTGTGGCGGCGTTTGTGACGGGCACCGAGCGCTTGGCCACCCTTCCCGGCTTGCTGCGCCAAGGTTTGCTGCGGGGCTTGGCTGACGCGCCTGCCCCATTTGAAACACCCGAGATGCCCATGTATGCCATCTGGCATGTGCGGCACCAGCAAGACCCTGTGCATATTTGGTTGCGAGAGCAGTTGTTTTCTAAGCACAATAAAATGGCACATGAGCAGAGTTGATGCAACCACCAAATTACCAGCGATGACCTCTGTCACAAATTTCAAGTGGCGTCCCATCCGTTTGATGGGCGCCACAGTAAAAATCACTGCATTCTTACTGCTCAGTCTGCTGCTTGGCATCCGTGCTCACGCCCAGTCCTCCCCAGAGGGTCTTTGGATGAGTTTTGACGACGATGGTAAAACGCCCATGGCACTGATTCGTATCGTCAAAGCAAACGGCATGCTTAACGGACGTATTGAGAAAGTACTAGACGTTCAATCGCAAACAGAAACTGTTTGCTCGCGATGCAGCGGCGACCGGAAGAATCAACCGATTGTTGGCTTGGAAATTATCCGAGGCGTAAAACCAGAACCACAAAATAGCCAGTGGTCCCAAGGGCAAATTCTTGACCCTGATGATGGGGCTGAGTACCGACTAGTGATGGAGTTAAGAGAATCAGGTAAGCAACTGAAGCTGCGCGGGTATTTAGGACCATTTTGGCGGACGCAGCTTTGGCTCAGGCAAAGCAATAATTAAGTGTCAATTTATATGAGGAATACCTATTAAATTTAACCCTATGAATTGATAACTATTTAAATATTTCAAAATTATATTCAATATTAAATAACACTTATTACGTATATAAAAATTGGGAATTGTAAAGTTACTCAGGTGCTAGTCAGCTAAAGATGGCTAAACTTTAACGACTTTAACTACGCCACACACGCTTTTGAGCTCTGCACTAAAACTGAAAACTACCACAAGCTCAACAAAGTTGCCGATGGTTGTCTTGCTCCATGGGCTTCACAGTTCTAAGGAAGAACTGGCATTTATAGAAGCCGGCTTGAAACGATCAGGTGTTTCATGTCATCTACTGGAAGTCCAAGGGTACACAGCGAGTAGAACGTTAGATCCTAAAAACTCTGGTGTTGCTTGGCGCTCATGGTTGGACGAGATCGTGGGGAAACTTCGAGAGCTTCAAGCGCTTCACGGCCCTGTTGTGCTTGCCGGTATTTCTACAGGTGCCAATTTGTCGATTGCTGCGGCGCTGACGGCGCCAGAAACTTTGGCTGGTGTGATTCCACTTTCAACATCCATATTTTTGGATGGTTGGAGCGTCCCTTGGTATAGCTTCTTGCTACCGCTTGCGTATTACACGCCAGTAGGTTTTTTTTGGACGTACAAAGAGACACCTCCGTACGGCGTCAAGGATGAACGAATTAGACAGTGGATTGCTCGCGAATTGGCCACTCGGGGAATGAGTGCTACCGGGAACAGTTCGATACCGAATGCATATTTGAGAGAAAATCATCGCTTGCGTTGCTGGCTTCGTAAAACTCTAACGAAAAATGTGTGCCATCTGCCAATTCTGGCTATTCAAGCGCAAGATGATGAATTAACCAGTCTGACAAATTTACATTTCCTTGAAAAAAATTGGTCACAAGAACATTTCAACCAACTTATCCTAAAAGACAGCTACCACATGATTTGCATTGATCGAGAGCGTGCCAAAGTTACTGATGCCATCATTGAATTTGCTGCCTCAATCACCAACTCCTCTTCTTCTAACTAAAAAATTATGACTTCCACTTTTAATACACTTAAAAACATTCTTGTAGATCAATACAGCATTGATTCGGAAATGATACAGCCGGACATCAGCTTAGTTAGTTTGGGGATGGACTCACTCACACTGATGGAGTTCATTTTTGCTGCTGAAGACGCTTTCAACCTTCGCATCCCTGAAGATCGATTAAGCGAAAGCCTGAGTGCAATGACTTTGCAAAATATTTGCGACGCAATTGATCAAATTAATCAAAGTAAGTAACTATGCAATCATCAGTTTGGATTACCGGCCAAGCTCAATTGAGTTCAATGGGTTTGACCGTGGAGGAATTTTCTGCAGCCTTGGCTCATCCTCAGTCCAATGCACAGTCAATAGAAATTAATTTATCAGGGTTTGATCCCTTCGTAGTCCCTATATATGCAGCTAATTTTGATAGCCAGAGCATTAAAGCGCCGTCAAAATTACCACTTGATAGAAGCAGTGCTTTAGCCTTGGGCGCTGTTCATCAATTAATTAAAAACACCCACCTTAACTTAGATGAATTAGATAAATCGCGCGTCGGTATATTTTGGGGATCAGGCATGTCTGGTGCGTCCAGCTTAGATAGCGCAACCAAGGCTCTCTATGCCGACAAACGGCGAATTCGCCCAACATCCGTGATTACCTCCATGCCTAATGCACCCGCTGCGGAAATAAGTTTGTTACTAGGTGTACACGGGCCATGTCTTACTTATGCAACTGCGTGTGCATCCTCTGCTGTCGCGATTGGTGAGGCAATGCTTGCTATTGCCTCAGGCCGTGTGGACATTGCCATCGTTGGCGGCAGTGAGTCCATGCTAAGTCCCGGTGTATTAGCAAGTTGGGATGCGCTAAGAGTCATTGCAAATATGAAAAATGGCGCTAAAGATGCGTGTCGTCCATTTGATGAGCAACGAACTGGCTTTGCCCTCGGAGAGGGGGCCGCTGCATTTGTGATCGAATCATCTACCCATGCGCAAAAGCATGGACGATCACCTGTAGCAATCCTCAGTGGTTATGCAACAAATTGCGATGGGGTTCATATGACAAACCCAAGCCCAGCAGGACAACGGGAAGCAATGCTGGGTGCTCTACGCTACGCAAATCTTAAGCCTAAAGATATTAGCTATATCAATGCTCACGGGACGGCTACAAGCGCTGGCGATTTAGCTGAAGCCCAGTCGATCACAGAGGTTTTTGGTGAAAAGCAAGTTCCAGTGAGTTCAACGAAGAGCATGCATGGACATTTGCTAGGTGGTGGCGGTGCGGTCGAGTTACTTGTTGCACTTGACGTCCTTTCTACAGAAAGAGCGCCGCATACTGTCAATCTGAAAAATCCTGATCCCAGCATGCAAATAGATCTGATTCAGGGCGAACCTCGCGTGCTGACCAAACCGCGTCATGTGATGTCTAACTCATTTGCATTCGGCGGTACGAACGCCGTATTAATTGCCAGCAAGCCTTAGCAGGCTAACGCCTAAAAATGCAAGCTCTCTCTATTAAAACTCTTCCGTATCCACCTCAGACGCGTTGACCGCGTTGTAACGCGCCCCCTTCACCGTCTGCGGGTTGATGAGCGCGTCCAACTGCTGCATCTGCTCAGCCGACAACACCAGATCTGCGGCGGCGATGTTGTCTTCGAGGTGGCGAATGTTTTGTGTGCCGGGAATCGGGATGAGTTTGCTGTCTTTGTGCAGCAACCAAGCCAACGCCAGTTGCGCGGGCGTGCAACCCACTTCGCGGGCGATGGCTTGGTAGGCATCGAGCAAAGGCAAATTAGCGGCATAGGCGTCCACAGCAAAGCGTGGCATGGCGCGGCGAATGTCGTTGGCAGCCAAGCTGCTTACATCACGCAAATCACCACACAAGAAGCCACGCGCCACGGGGCTGAAAGCGACAAAGGTGGTGCCCAGTTCTTCGCAGGCTTTGAGCACGGCGATTTCGGGGTTGCGTGTCCACAACGAGTATTCGGTTTGCACCGCCGCAATGGGGTGCACGGCATGCGCTTTGCGCAGCGTGGTGGCCGAGACTTCGCTCAAACCAATCTCGCGAATCTTGCCGGCACGCACGAGGTCGCTCAGGGCGCCCACGCTGTCTTCGATGGGCACTTGTTTGTCCCAGCGGTGCAGGTAATACAGATCAATCACATCGGTGCCCAAACGCGACAAGCTGTCTTCACAGTTTTTGCGCAGCGTTTCAGGGCGACCATCAATCACACGCTTCACACCATCGGGGAATGACACACCGGCCATGCCGCCCTTGCTGCACAAGGTAATTTGGCTGCGATGCGATTTGAGTGCCTTGCCCACCAACGACTCGTTGGTGCCAAAGCCATACAAAGCAGCGGTGTCAAACATCGTCACGCCGAGGTCTAGGGCGCGATGAATGAGTGCCTCCCCCACTTCAGGCGCGGGTGGCGCGCCATAAGCGTGGCTGAGGTTCATGCAGCCAAGGCCAATGGCTGAAACTTGATAAGGGCCGAGTTGACGTTGTTTCATACAGAAGCTTGTGTGCGAGTCCAAGCAGGCAATGGGGCTGAACGGTGCAGCACATTGTCGTGCAGCCATGTGGCGCTCTTGCGTGCACGCTCGGCCACAGTGGCCAAGGGCAGTTGTTGGTAGTCGTCGTTGAAGACTTCAAAGCTGTAGTCGCCACGGTAACCAATGCGGTCTAAACGCAGCACCAAGTCAGCCAAGGCTTCGCTGTGCACGCCTTCACCGGGGAACACGCGGAAGGTGCGTGCGGTGGTCATGCGGTCTTCAAAGGTGGGGGTTTCGTTCCACATGAAGTCAGACAATTGCACCAAGAAAATTTTCTCGGGGTCGAGGTCTTCAATCGCATCCAGCGGTGTGTTGGCGGCAAAGATGTGGAAGGAATCAATACCAATGCCGAGGTTGGGGCAATCGGCGCGGCACACCACATCCCAAGACGTGGTGAACTCGTTGACTGTGCGGCCCCATGACAAACCTTCGTAAGCCACTTTGATGCCCAAGGGCAAGGCCAACATGGCGAGCTTTTTCAGATCGCGGGCGATGTGATCGAGGTCATCGGTGGCATGGCGTGAGGTGGACGAACACGCCAACAACACTTTGCTGCCGGTGGCCGCGCACATTTCCAACATCGATTTGGCAATGTCCACTTTGTAGCCGTGCAAGTGGCCCGACAAACCTTCAAAGTCGCGCAGCACCTGAAATCCTGTGGGGCGCAAGCCGCTGGCCTGCACGGCGGCCACGGCGGCAGGTACGCCGCCGGGGTGTGTGACCAAGTCACGCGCCATGAGCATGACTTGTGAGAAGCCTGCGTCTTTCATCGCCGACAGCTTGGCTTCTAAAGAGCCCGCCATCGTGATGGTGTCCATGCCGAAGCCGTCGAGTAAGTTCATGGCGTGGCCTTTTAATTAGTCTTTGTGAACCAGCTCAAACGACACCGAGCCCAAGGCGCTGCGTGTGAGCGCGCCACGGTCTTCGGGGTGCAACTGGGTGGACTCCACAAACTCCACGCCACGCGCTTTGAGTGCCGCAACCGCAGCGCCCACATCGACCGCGCCCAAACCAATGCGTTGCAAGCACTCGGGCGATTCGTCGGTGTCCATCCAAGGATCGGGTTCGATGAGTTGCCACAAGAAGTTGCCACACGGGCTCTTCATCAACTTGCCTTTGGGCAAGATGCCAAAACGTTGGTCATCGGGCACAAAGCTGAAATCAAACATGTGTTCAAAGTAGGCCAACCAGTCGGCACTGCGGCCTGCACCGATGTACTGCACCACGCCAAAGTAGCTCATGCCAGCCGTGGCTTCTGGGTGTTGGTCCACCGTAGGAATGGGTTTGAAGTCGATGTCGTAAATCGAGAACTCTTGCCAACGGTCCACAAAATAAAAGCGGCTGCCGCCTGGGCCGTGAATGGCAGGAATGTGCAACTCCATCGCTTGCGCTTGGCTGGTCACATTCCATGCACCCAACTCCATGCAGCGGGTGTGCGCTTGCAGCGCATCACGCACGCGGAAGGCCACAGCAGAAATCACGGGTTGGCCATCGGTGGTGGCGCTCACGCGGGCGTCATCGGGGCTGGCGTTGACCACCAAGTTCATACCGCCTTGGCGGTACAAGGTCACCTCACGCGAGCGGTGGCGTGCCACGGGGCGAAAGCCCATGTTCTCTAGCACTTGGCCCAGCGCCTGTGGGCGGCTGGTGGCGTATTCGATGAACTCGATCCCGTCTAAGCCCAAACGGTTGGGGCTCTCGGGCACGGACTCGCGGTGTGTGAGGGGCAAGGTCATCAAATACTCCAAGAAAAATTAGTAACTCAGCTGTGCCACATCGCGCAGCACGTCAGCCGTGGTGGTGGGCAAGTCGAAGTATTCCAAGTAGGCAGGAATTTGTTCAAACAACATGTCCGAGCCCACCTGCACGCGGCAGCCACGGTTTTTGGCGGCTTGCAAGAACGCCGTCATTTCGGTTTTCATCACCACCTCGCCCACAAAGGCGTCGGGTGAAATGCGCGACACGTCCATCGGCAAGGCATCGCCTTCGTTCATGCCCATGGGTGTGGCGTTGACCACCAAATCGTGGTCAGCAGGGTCGTTCGAGCCCGTGCGCACATCGATCTGAGGGTAGTTTTGTTTCAAGCGTTGGCCCAAGGCCTCGGCGGATGCGGTGTTCACATCAAACAAGCTGATGGCTGCAATGCCTGCACCCGCGAGAGACGCCGCAATGGCGCAACCCACACCGCCTGAGCCGACCACCAACACGCGCTTGCCTGTGAGGTCAAAGCCCTTGCGTTGTACACCGCGCACAAAGCCTGCGCCGTCAAACATGTCGCCAACCAAACGGCCATCCGCCAATTTTTTCACGGCATTGCAAGCCCCGGCTACGCGCACGGTGGCGGTCACTTCGTCGAGCAAGCCCACGGTCACCACCTTGTGGGGCATGGTGATCAACGCACCGCAAATGTTGGTGAGGCTGAAGACTGATTTCAAAAACACCGGGTAGTCAGGCGTTTGGCAGCCCATGGGCACCACCACCGCATTGATGCCCGCACTGGCGAAGTACGGGTTGTAAATCATGGGTGACTTGAAAGAATGCGTGGGATAACCAATGTGGGCAATCAGCTGCGTGTTGCCATTGATAGAGATGCCGTGCTTGCTCATGGTGTTTTATTTAGAAGATTGAACGGCTGACACTGCGGCACGCAAAGCCAGCTCGTAGCTGTCGGCACCAAAGCCGCAAATTTGGCCTTTCACAATTTCAGCGAACACTGATTTGTGGCGGAATTCTTCACGCGCGTGAATGTTGGACATGTGCAACTCGACCACAGGGCAAGTCAACACAGCCAAAGCATCGCGAATGGCGTAGCTGTAATGGGTCCAGGCGCCGGCGTTGATGAGCACAGCATCCACGTTGTCGAAGTAGCCTTGGTGAATGCGCTCGCACATGTCGCCTTCATGGTTGGTCTGATAGCACTCGATCTCAGCACCCAGCTCTTTGCCCAGCGCTTGCAAGTTGGCATTGATCTCATCAAGTGTGATGGTGCCGTATTGCTTGGGATCGCGTTTACCAAACATGTTGTGGTTCACGCCGTGGAGCATCAAGACTTTCATACGCTACTTCCCTTAAGAATCATTAGTCGTTCAACAAAAAAAGCTTCGCCGCAACAACGCGGCGAAGCATCACAAAGCCAATTACTTGGACTTCTTAGCAGGCGCAGCTGAACGCACCTTGTCGATTTCAGCTTGCAACTCTTTGACCAAGTCTTGACCCACAGTCACGCCGTGCTTGGCAGTGACAGGGCGCATCTTGTCGCGCAAGATGGTCATTTCAGACTCAGGCAACTGAGTCACTTGCATGCCATTCTTCTTCAAGTTGGCCAACAAGCTGGCTTCCAAGTTACGTGCGGTTTCGCGTTGGAACTTGGCAGACTCAGTGGCTGCGTCAGCCACGATTTTTTTCTCAGCAGCGCTCAAGGTTTCCCAGAACTTTTTGCTAATCACCACAGACTGTGGGTTGTATTGGTGGGCTGTCAACACCATGTGCTTTTGCACTTCGTACAACTTGGCACTGTTGATGGTGGGGATGGGGTTTTCTTGACCGTCCACAGCACCTTGCTCCAAAGCGGCATACACCTCTGGCCATGGCAGTGGTGTGGGGTTGGCGCCCAAGGCTTTGACCCAATCGACGTTGATGGGGTTAGGAATGACGCGCAACTTCAGGCCTTCGATGTCAGACACTTTGTTGATAGCGCGCTTGCCATTGGTGAGGTGACGAAAGCCCAGCTCGTAGTAAGCCAAACCGATCAAACCTTTTTCTTCCAACTTGGCGTGCATCTTCTTGCCGAAGGGGCCATCCACCACAGCGTCAGCTTCTTTGGTGCTGGCGAACATGAAGGGGAAGTCGAACACGCCGAAGTCTTTGACTTGGCTGGCGAAGATGCCAGAGTTCATAGAAGCCATTTCCAATGAGCCGCCTTGGATGGCCGACACGTTAGCTTGGTCGCTGCCCAATGTGCCACCTGGGAAGATGTTGACTTTGAGTTTGCCGCCAGAGTTCTTCTCGACGATCTCTTTGAACTTCTCCATACCTTGCACGATGGGGTGACCCGCAGTGTTCTGGTTGGCGAACTTGATGGTTTTCACTTGTGCCGAAGCGATGCCCATGGCAGCCATGGCCACGGTCGCGATCACGGTCTTGATAAATACACGTTTCATGTCAGTGTCTCCTGATGAACTTTGCGGTCGTACGCCAAAGAAGGGTTCCACGGTCTGGCGTACCCGGACAGACCGTGGGAAAAGAAACTTAATATAACCAGCGCGCAGGCACCATCACGATGGATGGGAACAGCACCATCAAGAACATGACGATGAACTGCACAGCCATGAACGGCAACACACCACGTGTCACGTCATCCATGCGCATGCGGCCCACGCCCGCCACCACGTTCAGCACAGTGCCCACAGGCGGTGTGACCAAGCCAATCGAGTTGTTGATGATGAACAAGACACCGAAGTACACGGGGTCAATGCCAGCGGCTTTGACGATGGGCATCAACACAGGCGTCAAGATCAAAATAGTGGGTGTCATGTCCATCGCGGTACCCACGATCATGCACAGCACCATGATGGCGGCCATCAACAAAGTGGGGTTACCCAACAGAGGCTCAAGCAAGCTCACCACTTGCGCTGGCAAGTTGGCCACCGTGATCAACCAGGCCGACACCATCGCAGCCGCCACCAAGAACATGATCACTGATGTTGTTTTGGCCGCCATGCGGAACACATCAAACAACTGCGACCAAGTGAGCTCACGGTAAATCACACCGGCCACAAACAAAGCGTACACCGCAGCCACCACAGCAGCTTCTGTGGGTGTGAACACGCCCATGCGCAAGCCCACCAAGATGATGAGTGGCAGCATCAAGGCCCAGCCTGCTTCACGCATCGAAGCAAACACCTCAGCGCCCGTCTTACGTGCTGGAGGTGTCAAATCTTCTTTGCGTGTGCACCACCACCATGTGGCCCACAAACCAGCAGCCAACACGATGCCAGGAAAAATACCAGCCAAGAACAACTTGCTGATCGAGACGTTAGCAGCGACACCAAAAATCACAAAACCAATCGAAGGTGGAATGATGGGGCCGATCACACCGCAAGCGGCAATCAAGCCACCGCTGCGTGCTTTGTCGTGACCTGCTTTGACCATCATGGGCAAGAGCAATGCCGTCAACGCAGCAGCATCGGCCACCGCAGAGCCGGACAAGGCGGACAACAAACAGGCAGCAACAATCGTCACGTAGCCCAAGCCACCGCGGATGTGGCCCACCAAAGCCATCGCGAAATCAACAATGCGGCGGGACAAACCACCCGTGTTCATCACCTCACCGGCCAGCATGAAGAAAGGAACGGCCAACAGCGGGAAGCTGTTCGAGCCCTCGATCACGTTTTGCGCCAAGATTTGCGCATCAAACATGTCCATGTGCCACATCAACGCGGAGCCACACAGCAACAAAGAAAAAGCGATAGGCACACCCAGCGCCATCGCGGCGAGCAAGGAGCCCAAAAATACAGCGATTGTCATGATTGAATTCCTTGGGGTTTACTTGAGGGGTGCGGGAACGTCGATGGGTTCTTCTTCAGACTCACGAACACCAATCAACTCACTGTCAGCCAACTCACCACGCATCAAACGCAACAAGTGGTCCACCAAAATCAAAGCGCCCGACACGGCCAGCACCATGCCGCAGGCGTAGAAGATGCCCATCGACGCTTCCATCACCGCGCTGGTGGAATCCCAGTTGATGAGGGTTTGGTCCAATGAACCTTTGAACAACAGCCAACACACAAACAGCATCAAACCATGGCCGATGACCAAGAAGATTTTTTGCCAACGCACAGACAACTTAGACACGATGGTGTCAGAGCCCAAATGCGCACCGTCTTTCATGGCCACGATGGCGCCCAAGAAGGTCACCCACACAAACAGCCAACGTGACAACTCTTCCGACAAGGTGATGCCAGAGTTAAAGGCGTAACGCATCACCACGTTGCCAAAAACCAAAACCACCATGACGGCGAGAGCAACAGAGATCACTAGTTCGAGAAACCGACAGTAGCGATCCAAAAAACGATTAAGCATTGGAAAATCCTTGAAGAATAGGGGCTAGGACAAAATGTACAAAACAGTTACTTTGTGACATGTCAGTGAAAACCCGCATTTAAATCTCGCATAGCAAACTATCTGTTATGTTAATTTGGAATAGCTTACAAAATGCAGAACCATGTCCACCACACTTTGACGCCGTGCCGCCAAAGCTTTGGCGGTTTGGCCGTTGCGTTTGAAGATCAAATCGAAGGTGTAGCGATTGGACACGTTGAAAAACGTCAACGCCGAAATGGACGCGTGAATGTCGATGGGGTCCAGCCCCTTGCGAAACACCCCTGCTTTCACGCCGCGTTTGTACAGCTCTTCGATGGCCTGAATGACTGACACGTTGAGCTCTTGAATCAGCTTGCTTTGCGCCAGATACTCCCCGCGCTGCATGTTCTCGGAAATGACCAAGCGCACAAAGTCTTGGTTGCTGTGGTGGTGGTCGAAGGTAAAGCCCACCAAGGCCTTCAGCGCCTCGACGGGCGACAGATCGGCCAGATGCAGCTCGGCTTCGGTGGCACGGATGCGGCGATACGCGTCTTCCAGCACGGCCAGGTACAAGCCCTCTTTGCTGCCGTAGTAGTAATAGATCATGCGCTTGCTGGTGTGCGTGGCGGCGGCAATCGCGTCGATACGCGCCCCGGCCAAGCCCTTGGCAGCGAACTCTTGCGTGGCCACGGCCATGATGCCCGCCATCGTCCGCTCGGGATCGTTGGTGCGCTTGGGCGCCTTGCGTGCAGAATGTACCGTTTCGTTCATTCATAAAGTATAGAACGCAAGACATGGGGTTTAGACACCAGAAGAACCCTAATACGTCAGGCGGCTGTGTGCCACGCGCGCGTTAAAAATTCAAAGCTATGGCGCATAGCTGCCACCGGCTCACCTTTGAAGCCGCACTCGGCACTGAGTAACCCACGGTAACCGCTGCGCTTCAAATGGTGCATGAATTCTGGATAGTCATAGCTGCCAGTGCCTGGGTTCAAGCGTCCCGTATCGGCCAGATGGATGTGTTGCACCCAATCGCCTTGCTCTGACAAGGTGGCCAAAGGCTCGTTCTCTTCATCCATGTGATAGAAATCAGCAAGGCCACGCACCTCGGCGCGGTTGAGTTGCTGAGCCAAGCGCACGCCATCGGCCACGCTGTTGACCAAGTTGGACTCTTTGGTGTTGAGCGGCTCAATTACCAGCGTCGTGCCCACACCTTTCAGCGCATCCGCACACCAAGACAAGGCGTGCAAGAACTCATCTTCCGCTTGAGCTTGCGTCCATCCTTGCGGGATATTGCGTGTCCACCCACTGCCCAAGACCACGATGCGACTTTGGGCCAGCGCCAACATGGCCACTACGCGGTCAAAGTAAGCACGGTTGTGCGCCTCATTTTTTTCTGCGCCAACGAGTCTGAAATCATGCGGAAACAAATAGCTCATGGCCAACGCCGGCAATGGCAAGTCGCGCACCTGTGCTTTGGCTTCTTCAAAGGCTGGGTCATCTTCTAGCTTCATGGGGACGAGCTGTGCTTCGATGTAGTCCAAGCCTGCTTGGTGCATGTCGGCAGCGCGTTCCAGTGGGCCGCACCAACCGATCGGAGGTGTATGAATGTGCATGAATCGCTTTCGTTAAACCAAAGGAACACGGATGCGTTCTATCACAGCCGCTGTATCAGGGCGCACACCGCGCCACCACGCAAAGGCCTCTGCCGCTTGCTCTGCCAACATGCCCACGCCATCGGCGATGTGTTTGACGCCTGCGTTTTGCGCCAAACGCAAAAAGGGTGTGAGGCCTTTGGCATACGCCAACTCGTAGGCCAATCCATTGGGGGCAAAGACCGTAGCGGGCACAGGCGGCAAGTCGCCCGTCAAACTGGCCGATGTGGCGTTGAACACCACATCAAATTGTTCGCCCACCAAGTCTTGATAGCCCATGGCCTGCAAGCGACCTTTGGCGCTGGGTTGTTGTGCCAAAACTTGCGCCACCAAGGCTTGCGCTTTCGCCAGCGTGCGGTTGGCAATCACCAACAGCTCGGGTTGCTCCTCTAGGAATGGCAACAAGGCACCGCGTGCAGCACCGCCCGCACCCAGCATCAACACGCGCTGGCCGCGCATGGGGGTCTTGAGGTTGTGCACCACATCACGTACCAAACCCACGCCATCAAAATTTTCAGCAATGACTTTGTTGCCGTCAAACTTCATCGCATTGACGGCCCCTGCCAACTCGGCACGGGCCGAGCGTTCGGTGGCGTAGGCAAACGCATCCAGCTTGAACGGCGCAGTGATGTTCAAGCCTTGACCGCCGTTGGCGCGAAACGCATCGACGGTTTTGGCGAATTCGCCCAAGGGCCCCAAGATCTTGATGTATGCAATGTCTTGGTGTGTGACTTCGGCAAACATGCCGTGAATGAGTGGCGACTTGCTGAAGTCAATCGGGTTGCCAATGACGGCGTATTGATCGGTCATGGTGCGTTCTCTTATTCAGCGTACAAAACGCCATCGGCTTGCATGGCCGCGATGTCGTCATCGCTGAAGCCCAAGCTGTGTGCAATCTCAGCATTGTGTTGCCCCAAGTCAGGCGCCACTTGCGTGACCGTGGTGTCGCAGCCAGAGAAGTGAAATGGCAAGTTAGGCAGCTTGATTTTTCCAAGCGCGGGATGGTCTTGCTCAATCACCATGCCGCGGGCTTTGATTTGTGGGTCGTCCAACACTTCATCAATGCGTTGCACTTTGGCGCAAGGCACATCGATGGCGTCGAGTTTGGCCAACACGTCCGCCACTTTTTGCTGAGCCACCCACGCTTTGACAATCGGCAAAATTTCCAAGCGATTGGCATTGCGCCCTGCCGCGGTATGAAAGCGCTCATCGGCATCCCATCCTGCAGGGCCACCTGTGTTCGCGACCACCTGCGCAAAACGCTTCCACGCATCGTCCACTTGCGCCGCAATGACCAAGTCACCATCTTGCGCACGGAACACACCATAGAGCGTGGAGTTGGGCATGTCATGGCCCGTTTGCACCGGCACCTCTTTGCCGCCCGACAAGGTGTAGAGCTGCACCGCATATTCATGCATGGACACCAAGGTGTCGTACAACGCCAAATCAATGTGCTGACCCTTGCCAGATTTCACACGCCCGAGCAACGCAGCATTGATGGCTGCCACGGCATGAATGCCCGTGTACATGTCACCCAAAGAGATGCGCAACAAAGGCGGCGCCTCGCCGGGCACACCCACCATTTGCATGATGCCGCTCTTGGCCTCTGCAATCAAACCAAAGCCTGCGCGGTGCGCGTCTGGCCCCGTGTGGCCGTAGGCTGAGATTGAGCAATACACCAAGCCGGGATTAGTCTTGGCGAGGTCTTCATACCCAAAGCCCATCTTGGCCAACGCGCCTGGGCGGTAGTTCTCGACAAACACATCGGCGCTGTCCACCAGCTTTTGCATCAAGGCACGACCGCGTGGGTCTTTCATGTTCACGCACAGGCCTTTTTTGCCCATGTTTTGCTGCAAAAAATAACCGCTGTGGTTGCCGATGAAGTACGCGTGCTGACGCCCCGCATCGCCCGTTTTAGGACGTTCGACTTTGATGACTTCTGCCCCCAAGGCCGCCAAGCAACGGCCCACATACGGCCCCGCCAAGAAGTGGCTGTAGTCAATGACGCGCATGCCTGCGAGCGGAAGATTTTGTTGACTCATGTTGTTGTCCTTAGAAGGCACCGGGGCGGCGTGGAATCATCAAACGGTGCTCACCCTTGTGCACCACTTGGCCGTGTTGGTTGATCAGCTCAGAAGGCAAGATGACGATGCCCCAAGCCGGACGGCTTTTAGAGGCCCGCAAGCCCGTGACAGTGAACTTCACATGCAGCGTGTCGTTGATCTTGATGGGCAACAAAAAGTCCCACGTCCAGCCCAGCGACATGCCGGGCAAAAAACGGTATTCGCTTTGTGTTTTCAAGCCATCTGCAATCGAGAGCCCCAACAAGCCGTGCGCCACGCGCGTGCCAAAGGGGGTGGTCTTGGCATAGTCTTCGTCGATGTGCACAGGCGTGTAGTCGCCAGTCAACACGGCGTAGGCGTTGATGCGTTCTTCTGTCACTTCATACGTGGGGCTGATGCACACGTCGCCTTCTTTGGCGTCGTCCCAGTATTTTTCGGGCGTGTTGAAGTGAATGACAGGCGGGGTGAGTTTCATGGGCGTCTCTTTATTTCGCACGGGGGTTGATCGACAGGGCTTGGCCCACGGTGCCGGGTGCGGCTTGCATCAGCTCAACGGCCAAGCCGTCAGGCAGTTGCAACCAATTGCGGCCTTGGGGCAATGGCTTGACGCCCCACTTTTGCGCTTCGGTCAACGCAGCTTCTAAGTCGTCCACCATCACGCCGAGGTGAGCCAACCAACCGGCATCGTTGGACGGCGGCGCTTCAAAGTCGGGGGTGGCCATGAGTTGCATGCCGCCCAAGGTCCAATATTGGCGGGGGTTGTCTGTGGGGCCGTCGACTTCGCGCACATCCATGCCCAACACGTCGTAGAAAAATTTGATGTGCCAGTGGATGTCTTTCACACGCACAGCGACGTGCTCGACATAGGCTTTGTTGGTATAGGTCATGCGTTGTCTTTCTTGGCGGAAACATGGAACAAACCGCGCTCAATGCCTTTCATGCAGGCCACGAGCGCAAGGTTCACAGGGGTAGGTACACCGAGCTTTGCGCCCCAGCGCACCACGGCGCCGTTGACAAAGTCGATTTCGGTGATGGAACCTTTTTCCAAGCTTTGCAGCATGGAGGCTTTGAATTCATCAGGCAGGCCCGCAGCAGCTTTGACCCACGGTTGCTTGGGGTCCGTCACACTCAGCGCGATGCCTTTGGCTTTGGCCACCGCCATGGCCTCCGCCACAGCGGAGATCGCTGTCGCTTCGATTTCGGGCAATTGGTACAACTCGCCGTAGGTCAAGCGGGTGATACCACTCAACGCGCCTGTGGCGACGTTGACCAAGAGCTTGTCCCACATGGTGCCCATGATGTTTTCGCTCACATGGGTCAACAAACCTGCCGCGTTAAACACCTCGGCAATGCGTGTCACGCGCTCCGTCACTTGGCCGTTGAGCTCGCCGATGTGGGTGTCTTTGCCTTGGGTGCCCGCGATGATGTGGCCAGTGCCAATCATCACGCCGCCGGCGTAGGTCTTACCCGCCAACACGCGTGCTTGGCCCACGACTTCAGCCAAGATGTCTTCGTGGCCCAAACCGTTTTGCAACGACAGCACCACCGTGTCTTTGCCCAAAACAGGTTTGGCTGATTCGATGGCTTCGCGGGTGTGAAACGATTTCACCAACACGATGACCAAATCCACAGGCCCCGTGCCAAGGTCAACCTCGGCGCACGTGGTGGCGGCATGCACCTTCACAAAACGGTCCAAGCCGTTCTCGCGCACCTTCAAACCTTGCAGCTTCATCGCATCCACATGCGCTTGTCCACGGTTGACCAACCACACCTCATGCCCACCCTCGGTGAGAGCACTGCCTAATGCGCAACCCAATGCGCCTGCGCCAAGTACAACTATTTTCATGAGGGCAAATGCTAGGCAGTTGGCCCCCTCTTGGCTATGCAATGGCTGCAATAATTCACATTGCATATTTCAATAGTACAAACCACAACCATTGCCATGCCTCGCACCCAATCTGCCGAAACCACCAGCACCTCGTCTGACTTGTTTGACGCCAAGTTGCTGCGCCTGTTCGACTTGCTGTATCACACACGCAGCGTCACGCGAGCTGCAGAAGATCTGGGTTTAAGCCAGCCCACCGTCAGCATTTGGCTGGCCAAGCTGCGCACCCAGTTCAACGACCCCTTGTTTGTCCGCACCTCAGAAGGCATGCAGCCCACACCACGTGCCGATGCGCTGATTGGCACCGTGCGCACCGCGTTGGAATCGTTCCGTTTGCTCTCGGCCTCAGAACCTGTGTTCAACCCCGCCACTGCCGTGCGCAGTTTTCGCATTTGCATGACGGACGCCAGCCACATCACGCTGCTGCCACAGTTGCTCTCGCATGTGCGGGCTTTGGCCCCCAACGTTCGCCTAGATGCCGCGCGCATTGATGACGACATGCCGCTGGCCCTGCAAACGGGTGACGCCGACATCGCTATTGGCTTGGTGCCGCAACTCGAAGCTGGCTTTTACCAACAAACCTTGTTCACCCAAGACTGGGTGTGTTTGGCCAACAGCGCGCACCCGCGCATTGGCAAAACATTCAACCTCAAGCACTACAAAGAAGAAGCCCACATCTTGATTGCGGCGGGCACAGGTGCCGTGTTGCAAAGCGAAGCACTCAAACGTCAGCGCATCAACCGACGTGTGTTGCTAGAACTGCCAGGGTTTTTAGGCCTGCCCGCCATTTTGGCCACCACCGACTTGATCGTCACCCTGCCCCGTCAAATCGGTGAATCATTGGCGCGACTGGGTGGACTCCAAGTGCTGGACTGCCCTGTGGCTATTCCCTCCTTCACCGTCAAGCAACATTGGCATGCGCGTTATCACAACGATCCCGCCAATCGCTGGCTGCGCAGTGTGTGCGCCGATTTGTTCTTAAACTCCAAGACACGCACACGAAAAACCACACATGTCATTTGATTCTTACTTCGTCCTAGCTGGACTCGCCGCTCTCTTGGTGGGGCTGTCCAAAGGCGGCTTGCCCACCGTGGGCATGTTGGCCGTTCCCCTGCTCTCGCTGTTCATGTCACCTGTGAAAGCGGCGGTGTTGTTGCTGCCGATTTACGTCATCTCAGACGTGGTGAGCGTTTGGCTGTATCGCAAAGATTTCAGCTTGCCCAATTTGAAAATCCTCATTCCAGCGGGTGTGCTGGGCGTGCTGATTGGTTGGCTCACGGCTTCGTTCACCTCTGACAGTGCGGTGAAGCTGATGATTGGTTGCATGGGCGTGGGCTTTTGCCTCAACACTTGGCTGCGCAAAACGCCGCAAGACAAGCAACCCGTCGATATGAAGAAAGGCTGGTTCTGGGGCACGGTGGCTGGCTTTACGAGCTTCATCTCGCATGCGGGCGGACCACCATTTCAAATTTATGTGTTGCCGCAACGGCTGCCCAAGATTCAATTTGCAGGCACGGCCACGCTGCTGTTTGCGGTCATCAACGCCGCCAAAATTTGGCCCTACCAACTGTTGCAGCCCTACTCTTACGATGACTTGATGCGTGCAGCTGATTTGATACCGTTTGCTTTGGTGGGCACCGTGCTGGGCGCGTACATCACCAAAAAAATTGCAGACGTTTGGTTTTACCGCTTGGTGCAAACGGGTCTGTTCATCGTTTCCCTCAAACTCATTGCGGATGTTGTTCTATGACCACCTCACACCACACACCTTTGCACAGCACCCCTTTACGCTTAGGCATCTTGGGCTGCGCCAACATTGCCAAACAATTTGCACGCGATGTATCTGGCAGCCCACTGGTTGCCATCCAAGCCGTGGCCAGCCGCGACTTGGCCAAAGCGCAAGCCTTCGCGCAAAGCTTTGACATCGCACGCGCCCATGGCAGCTACGAGGCCTTGTTGGCCGATGCCGCGCTAGACGCCATTTACATCCCCTTGCCCAACAGCATGCATGCCGAGTGGGCGATTCGCGCCATGCAAGCGGGCAAGCATGTGTTGTGCGAAAAGCCCTTGGCACTCAACTTGGCAGAAGTCACGCGCATGTTTGAAGTCGCACGCCAACAAGGCGTGATGTTGCTAGAGGCCTACCCTTATTGGTTCCAACCTCAAACCCGTGACTTGTTGGCGTGTTTGAGCCACGACAAAATTGGTGAAGTGCGCAGCATGCAAGCCAGCTTTGGCTTCACCGTGGGCAACACCGACACCAACATTCGCATGAAACCCGACCTCGGTGGCGGCGCCTTGCTAGACGCGGGCAGCTATCCGCTCAGTTTGATTCGTTTGGTGATGGGCTGCGCACCCGAACGTGTGATGGCGCATGCCACTTGGGCCGACTCGGGCGTGGACATCAGCCTGATGGCCACGTTGTTTTATGCCAATGGCCGACGTGCGCAGATGTCTTGTGCCATGGACACCGCCAATCACCGCCGTGCCACCATCGTGGGCTCACACGGCACAGTAGAAACCGAATACCTCAACCACACCAGCGACTCGCACACCCATGCATGGGGCTACTTGCCCAGCCAACTGCGCGTGCGCCAAGGCATTGCCAACAGCATTCCGTTTGAAGATGTTCACTCGGCTTCAGGCAGTGGTTTTCGCTTTGCCGCAGAAGCTTTTGCTCAAGTTGTGCGCGAGGGCGACATGGCCGCTATCGAACGCGCCGCAGCGGCGAGCCACGACATTGCCGCCACCTTGGATGCCATTCAGACCAGCGCCAAGACGGGCGAAGTTGTGCGCTTGACCCGCTGACCTTCAGTCAGCGCAAGCACGCCCTGCGCGCCAAGTTCAAGCTTCGCTTAAGCGAACGGTTTGCTGACTTGCCGCCGCCTGCGCAATGGCTTCGACGACTCGCAAATTTTGCAAGCCATCGTGCGCGCTCACCAGCGGCGCATCTAAGCCTTGAATGACGCGAATGAAGTGATCCATTTGCAAGCGCAAGGGGTCTTCGCGCTGCAAGGCCACCGTGCTGATGTCATATGGTTTGAACCATGAACGGTCTTCTGCTTTGGCGTAGGTTTTCAAGCGCATGGTGGGCACAGACAAACTGCCCATCGTTCCGGCAATGACGTAGCAGTCTTCATCGTCATAGCTGGCGTAGGCTTTGTTTTCTTGGCTTGTTTGCTCCCAACTCCGCGCCGATGCAGCTGTGTCAGAGAGCATGAATGACGCCAACACGCCTGATGCAAAACGAAATGTGATGGATGCCGTGTCTTCCACCGCAAAGCCACGCACCGCGTTCGAGGTCATGGCCTGCACTTGCGCGATCTCACCGCACAACATGCGCAAGTTGTGAATCTCGTGGATGAGGTTGATCAGGATCGGCCCCCCACCCGCCTCACGCCGCCAAGGCGCTTGCGTGAAGTAGTCATCGGGCTTGTAAAACATGGCACTGCCAACCACGCTCACCAACTGGCCCAAACGCCCCTCGTCGATCACCGCTTTGGCTTGACGCATGAGGGGGCTGTGCGCACGGTGGTGGCCGATCAACACCTTGGCTTGATGCGCTTGCGTGGCTTGCACCAGCTTTTGCGCATCGGCCACGGTGTGTGCGATCGGCTTCTCCACCAACACCGGTACACCTGCTGCGATGCACTGCAGGGCTTGCGGCACATGCATGGCATTGGGTGTGGCCAAAATCACGCCGTCTGGCGAGACAGCAGCCAGCAGTTCGTCCAAGGTGGCGAACCAAGGCACGCCATGCGCTTGGGCCAAGGCTTGCGCAGCCTCAGACGGATCGGCAATCGCGCTCAATCGGCACTGCGAAGATTGCGCAATGACGGCGATGTGGGCGCGACCAATCACGCCCGCACCGGCAACCGCGATGTTCACCAAGGGCATGCTTAAACGGTAGCGGTAGCGGCCGTGGTGGTGTGTGCGCCACCCAAGAACAAACGTTCCATTTGTGGGTCAGCCAAAATTTCAGCGGCTGATTTGTACAGCACCAAACGGCCAGACTCCAACGCAATCGCGTTGTCTGAGTACTTGAGCGCACTCTTCACGTTTTGCTCCACCATCAGCACCGTGGTGCCTTGGTCAGCCAGCTTGCGCAAGAGCTTGAACACGTCTTGCACCACCATGGGTGACAGGCCGATCGAGGGCTCGTCAATCAACAAGACCTTGGGACGCAGCAGCAAAGCGCGGCCAATTTCGAGTTGCTTTTGCTCACCACCTGACAGTGAAGAAGCCAACGAGTTCATGCGCTCTTTCACGCGTGGGAAAAACTCCAGCACTTCAGGAATGCGCTCGTGCGTGGTTTTCATACCCAGCGTGATGCCACCCAACTCCAGGTTTTCGTACACCGAGAGTTGGCCAAACAAATTGCGACCTTGCGGCACAAAGGCAATGCCACGCGCGAGCAAGTCTTTTTGTGTGGCGCCGGTGATGTCATCGCCATTCAAACGAATCTTGCCTTGGCGCGGTGTGAGCAAACCAAACAAAGTTTTGAGCACCGTCGATTTGCCAGCACCGTTAGGGCCAATCAGCAAGGTGATGGAGCCCTTGGGCACGGTGAATGACAGGTTGTTCAAGATCATGAAATCTTTGTAACCCGCCACGACATCGTCAAACTCGATGCACGGTGTTGTGTTGTTGTGTGTTGTCATGGTCAGCTTCCCAAGTAAGCGTCGAGCACTTGTTTGTTGGCGCGAATCTCAGCCGGTGTGCCAATGGCCATCACCTTGCCTTCGACCATCACCATGATGCGGTGGCACAGGTCCATCACAAAATCCATGTTGTGTTCGATCACCACAAAACTTCCCTTGCGGGTTTTGTTCAAGTCCTTCAGCAAGGTGCTGATGCCGCCCACCAAAGAGGGGTTCACACCCGCGCAAGGCTCGTCAAGCAACACCAAGTCGGGTTCACTCATGAAAGCCATGGCAATGTCCACCAGCTTTTGCTGGCCGTAGCTCAACTCGCCCGCTTTTTTGTCCGCCACATGTCGGATGTGGAATTGGTCAATCAAGGCATCCGCCTTGGCACCCAAATCTGAATCGCTGGGCGCGAACATGCGGCTGAACATGGTGCCTTGGTGCTCTTGCGCGGCCACGATCAAGTTGTCGCGCACGGTCATCTTGCCAAACACCTGCAGGGTCTGGAAGGTGCGGCCCACGCCGAGGCGGTTGAGTTCCAACGGGCCTAACTTGGTCACGTCTTGGCCGTTGAGTTCGATCTTGCCGGTGTCGGGTGTGATCTGGCCCAACATGCTGTTGAACAAGGTGGTCTTGCCTGAACCGTTGGGGCCAATGACACCAAAGATTTCACCGGGGCGCACTTCAAAAGACACGCCACCCACCGCTTGAATCGCCCCGTAGGCCTTCTTCAAGTCGGTGACTTTGAGAACGGGTTGAATGTTTGAATTCGTCATGCCTTCACTCCTGATTGGCCTGCCGCTGCACGCGCAGCCGAAGCCTCACGCGACTGGCGTTTCGCACGGATGCGGTCTGGAATGCTCAGCAAACCATCGGGCAGCCAAATCATCAACATCACCACGGCTGTGCCGAACACAAACAAATACCAAGCCTGCGCAAAGCGCAACCACTCGGGCAAGATCACGCCCACGGCCGCCCCCAGCAAGGGGCCCAAGAAATAGCCAGGGCCACCCACCACCACCATGAGGTACATCATGATGGACGCTTCCACCGTGAACGGTGCAGGGTCAATGAACTGAACCATCGAGCCAAACAAACCACCCGCAATGCCTGCATAAGCCGCGCCAATCGCGAAGCTCAACAAGGTGTAACCACGGATGTCCACACCCAAGCTCTCCGCACGGATGGGGTTGTCACGCAAGGCCGTGAACGCTTTGCCCCATGGTGAGTTGAGCAAGCCCCACAAGAGCAAACCCAGCACCACGGCAAATGCCAAGACCAAGTAGTAATAAGCCAAGTTGCCATCAAAGCTGATGCCGAAGGCTTCAGGACGTGCAATGTTGTTGATGCCGAATGTGCCCCCCGTGAGCCACTCTTCGTTGCGCATCACCAACCACACCGCGGTGTTGAAGCCGAGTGTGGCAAACGCCAAGTAAATGGTTTGCACGCGCAGCGCAGGAAAGCCCAGCGCCAAGCCCACCACAAAGCAGCCCAAGGCTGCGAGTGGCATGCCGAGCCAAAAGCTGTAACCCGCTTGCATCATCACCGCCACGGTGTAGGCGCCAATGCCAAAGAACGCGGCATGGCCGAGTGACTTTTGACCGGCATAACCGATGGTGAGGTTCAAGCCCATGGTGGCGATGACGTAAATCAGCCAATAGGTGAACAAATAGATCCCATGATTTTTGAGCAACGTGGGCACAAAAATACAGGCCAGCAGCCCCAAGAGGCCGGCAAGAATTGCGAGCTTCTTCATACTTTGCGCTCCACTTTTTTACCGAGCAAGCCTTGTGGCTTGAACAAAATCACGACCATGAAAATGACCAGCGCGACCGCGTCTTTGTAGGCCGGCGAAATGTAGGCCGCAGCCAAGTTCTCGCACACGCCCACAATCAAGCCGCCCAACAACGCACCGCGTGAGTTGTTGAAGCCACCAATGATGGCGGCGAAGAAGGCCTTGTTACCCAGCGACGCGCCCATGTCGAACTTGGCCAAGTAGGTGGGTGTCACCAAAATCGCGGCGGCTGCAGCCAGCACCGCGTTGATGGCGAAGGTGTAAAAAATCATGCGCGGCACGTTGATGCCCAACACCGAAGCGCTTTCGGTGTTTTGCGCCACGGCTTGCATGGCGCGACCGGTGACGGTCTTGGCCAAGAAGGCTTGCGTCACCAATACCAGCGCAATCGCAAACACAAAGGTGCCAATGTCGGTGGCCGAAATCGTCACACCGGCAATGTTGTACACCTCGTCTGGAAACAGATTGGGGAAAGGTTGTGGCTCAGCGCTGTAGCCCGCACGCACGGCGTTGCGCATGGCGATGGACAGACCAATGGTCGCCACCACGATGGGCATCATGCCGAATTTGAAGAGTGGGTCCACCACGCCGCGCTTGAACAACCAGCCCAAGACGAAGACCGACAGCACACAACTCGCGGCAAAGCTCAACACCAAAGGAAAGCCTGCGGCCAAGAAGCCGAGCATCATGAAAGCAGGCAGCATCACAAATTCGCCTTGCGCGAAGTTGATGGTGCCCGAAGCTTGCCAAAGCAAGGTAAAGCCCAAGGCCGCCAGCGCATAAATGCTGCCGGTGGCAAGGCCACTGAAAAAGAGTTGTAGGAAGTCGGTCATGTCGATTCGCTTGAAAAAAGAAAGGCATGCCCGAAATAGGCACGCCTTGTTTTCTTGGTTACTTCTTCGCGTTCAAAGCGGGCAAGGTAGCGGTCACCACTTGGCGGCCGTTTTTGACTTCGATCAAGAAGCTCTCACGGTCGAGGTCACCATTGGCATCAAAGCTCACATCCATGATGACGCCTGGATTTTTCTTGGCACTGATGTTGATGCCGTGCAAGGCTTGAGCCACGGCCTTGCGGTCGAGCTTGCCCACTTTTTCGATGGCAGCTTTCAAGACGTACACGCCGGTGTAGCCCTTGATACCGTTGTGGTCAGAAATGCTGCCGTAGGCTTGGTAGTACTTGGCCTTGAACTTCAACATCTCGGGGTTGGGGGCATCCACGGTCAAGCCGACGTGGGCAATGGCGCCGTTGGCTGCATCGCCAGCAAGTTCGATCACTTTTTGGCCAGTCAACGTGGTTTCACCAATCACGGGCTTGTTCCAACCTTGTTTCTTCAACTCACGCAACAAGCGTGCAGACTCTTCTTCGTTGGTGTACGCGAAGATCGCGTCGGCGTTGCTTTGCTTAGCTTTCAACACCGCAGCGGAGAAGTCGACTTGACCTGCGTCTGTCGAGATGTCGGCCACCACTTTGGTTGCAGAACCATCCAACAACTTAGCCAAGGTGTCACGACCACCTTTGCCGAAGTCGTTGTTCACATAAATCACCGCCAATGTTTTGGCTTTGGTGTTGATGAACTTGGCCAGCTTGGGGAACGATGTGCTTTGGCCAAACGCGGTACGGAACACATATGGGTTGCCTTGTGCGGTGATGGAAGCTGCTTCGCCACCAGTGAAGTTAGGCACTTCGCCGCGCTTGGATTCAGCCATGGACACCATGATGGAGCCCGAGTACACAGGGCCAAAAATGGCGAACACGCCGTCGTCCACAGCCTTCTGGGTCAAACCCTTGGCCACGCCAGGGTTGGTTTGTGTGTCAACGGTGTAGTTCTCAATCTTCTTGCCCAAGATACCGCCGTTGTCGTTGATCTCTTTGACCGCCAACTCCACGCCGTTCTTGAACACCGTGCCGGCTGTGGTGCCAGGACCTGAGAGCTCAACGATGTTGGCAATCTTGATGGTTTGCTGGGCGTGTGCAACGCCAGCCAACGCAAAAATAGCGGCAGCGGCAACAGCTTTCAAGGTGGAACGTTTATTCATGGATGTCTCCTCTTTGGGTTTGAAATTGAGCCTTGATGTGGTGACTCGGGGTGATGAAATCAGCTGCACACCGTTCAAAGGCATTGAACGTGTGAAATTTAATTGGAAATGTTTGAAGTGTTGGATGAATAAACCCGAATTGCGCGATTAACGAACGTTTTTGTGCGATCATCGAACGCATCACGGGTTTCCCCCTGCACACGTTATGAACACACTTTTGACGCAACCCACGGGCATGGACAAGAAGGACTGGATCGCGGGTCTGGACAAAGGTCTAGCCATGTTGCAAACCTTTGACGAACACAACCCGCGCTTGACCGCCACGCAAGCGGGCCAACGCTGTGGCCTCACGCGCACCGCCGCGCGTCGTTACTTGCTCACCCTCGCCCACTTGGGTTTTGTGACCACCGACGGCAAATTGTTTTGGCTCACGCCCAAGGTCATGCGGTTGGGCCAGTCGTACTTGGAATCGGCGCGCTTGCCGCGCATCGTGCAACCCTCGTTGCAACGCTTGGCGATGGGCACACAAGAAATTTCGTTTGTCGCCGTGCTCGACGGTTACGACTTGGTTTACATCGCACGCAACGGACAAAACCGCAGCATGAACACCAGCTTCGCGCTGGGTGCGCGTGTGCCCTGTCACCTCACGAGCGCGGGTGTATTGCTGCTCGCGCTGTTGGGCGAAGAAGAAGTAGACGCGTGGTTGGCCGAGCATGAACTCAAAGCCTTTACCTCGCACACCATCACCGACCCCAAGCGCATGCGTGCCGAGTTGGCTCGTATTCGCGCGCAAGACTGGGCGCTGTCCGAACAGCAACTCGACTTGGCGTACCGCGGGGTTGCTGTGCCCTTGCGCGACCACAAAGGGAATGTGCAAGGGGCGCTGACCGTGAGCATGCCCATTCAGCACGAGACTTCTAAGGAAGCCGTGAACCGGGTGTTGCCTGTGTTGCGTGAAGTGGCGCAGAGTTTGCGGCCGTTGATTTAATGCTGCGCGGCTTGCGGTGACCAAGTTGGACTGCCTGTACGCACAGCAGCTCCTCTTCGCTTTGCTCAGAATGTCGCTTGCTGCGCGCACAGGCAGCCCAACTTGGCGACTGTTGTGAACGTAGCGTGTTGATTTAGGCATCGCCTAAAACTTTCTTAGTGGCGTTGAGACACAGCTCAGCCCAAGCTTTGTCGCCGATTGGTTTCGAACGTTCTAGGTTCACGATTTCTACGCTGACTGGCAGGTCTTGCGGCAGGGTGGCAAACAAACCTGTCACATCAATGTTGCCTTCACCTGGCAACAAGCGTTCTTGTCGCGCGGTGTGAATCAACTCTTCTGTCGTGAAGTTCAAGCCTGCTTGTGCATCGCACATTTGTGCGTAGTGCAACAACTCGCGTGGGATGGCGGCGATATCTTGCAGGGTCGTAGTTGAACGGCCAAAGTGCAAGGCATCAACTAACACACCGGCGTTCTTCGGTGTGCCTGCTTCTCTGACCACACGCATCGCGGCTTGTGCATCTTTCACACCCGTCCATGGCATGAACTCTAAATCGGCGGTGAGTCCGTAGGGTTGCATGAACTCACACAGCTGCGCGTAGTGGTGGGCCAAACGCTGTTCGTTGCTGTCGTCGGCTGCAATCAACACCGCACGGGCTTTGAGTGCGGCACCCGCCTCTAACAAGGGGCGGTGTGCCACGGGGTCAAACTGTTCGCCGATGCGGATGATTTCAAGGTCAAACACCTGCACGCCCGTGTCAGCCATGCGCGCCAAGGTTTCGCGTTGCACGGCGGCATCGCTGATGAAACTTTGAAACGGTGCGCCAGGCCCATTGGGTTGCAAACGCAAGCCCACAAAGCCATAGCCCAACTCAGCCGCAATGCCGATGGCTTGGGGCACGGTGGAGGCGTTGGCCGTTAAGTACGCGAGCGAATAGGTACGCATGGTGTTGTGCTCCCTTGAAAACTTATTTCAATGGCGAGACCGCGGTGGGCAACGCGATGGTGGACACCATGTTGGTGGTCAAGTTGGCTGGGCCGCCTTTGGGTGGCCAAATGCCTTGGGCCACGGCATCTGCACGCGCTTTGCTGCGGGCGTCGATGGTGGGGTAAGCCCAGATGTTGGTGAAGCGCAAAGGGCCATCCAAAGCGACCATGGCCACCACGCAAGGCGAAATTTTGTCGCGTGCGGGAATGGCTTGTTCCCACAAATCAATCGTGGGTTGCACGCCACCGGGTTTGATGCCATAGGTGCGAATTTCGTACACGGGGCCGTTGATGCCGCTCTCGGCGCTGGGGCGCACGGGCTTCATCCAAGGGAAGCCTTGGTAGCTGTGTTGCTCCAAGCTTTGGAAAATATCACCGCAGCCAAAGGGGCTGGCGTTGTGTTGCGTGCGGTTGCGCTCGGCTTGCAAAGTCGCGAGGTCATCAAAGCCACGCAGCACAATCATTTGGTTGAGCACACCGATGTCGGTGAACCAACAGCCCAGCAATTCACCTTGGCCTTGGGCGCAAAAAGTTTGCACGTTGGCAGCGGCTTGAGCGGCGGTGCCAAAAGGCAGCGTCATGGTGGCGAGTTCGTAATACATGGGTGAGGTCCTTTTCAAAAATGGATGTTCAGAAGATGCGAAGTCAGGTGATAAACGGGCCGCATGATGCGCAGCCAAATAACCAAAGGTCATGGCGGGGCCAAGGGTGATGCCACCGCTCGGGTAGTTGCCGCCCATGACGCTGGAGAGGTCGTTGCCACCGGCGTACAAACCGTCGATGGGCTGGCCTTGCGCGTTGAGCACTTGGGCGTGTTCGTTGCAACGCAAACCCGCAAACGTGCCCAAGCTGCCAGCCACAATGCGCACCGCGTAAAACGGACCGTCTTGAATGGGCGCCATGTTGGGGTTGCGGCCTTCGTGCGTGGCATCGCCTTGCACGCGGTTGTAAGCGGTTTGGCCTTTGGCGAATTCACCGTCGTAGCCAATGTCGGCTTGGGTGTTGTAACGCGCCACGGTGTTTTGCAAAGCCACGGCGTCGATGCCACACGCATCCGCCAACTCGGCCAAGGTGTTGCCACGCCTCAAGTAACCATTGGCCAACATGCCGTGCATGGGCACAGGCGCAGGTTTGACCGCACCCAAACCCCAACGACGGATAAAGCGGTGGTCTACCACCAGCCACGCTTGCACGGGCTCTCCTTCGGGAAGCGCTTGAATCAAACCTTGCATGAAGTCGTGGTACGAGTCGGCTTCGTTCACAAAGCGTTTGCCAAACCGTGTCACGGCAATCAGGCCGGGCTTGCCGCGCTCAATCAAGTGCGGGAAGTGTGCGGTGGTTCCATCTGCACGTGGCACCAAAGACACGGGCGCCATCGCAGCTGCGTGCTTCAAATCTTTCGCCACCACAGCGCCCACCGATTCGCCCAAGCGCAAACCATCGCCGGTGTTACCGCGCGACGCGGCAGAGAAATGTTGTTGGCCTGTCGGGTCATGGGGCAAGAGTTGGCTCTTACGTTGCGGGTCGTGTGGAAAGCCACCGGTGGCCAGCATCACACCGCGTTTGGCACGAATGGATTGCTCGGTGCCGTTGTGCATCACCACGGCGCCCCTCACCTTGTGTGTGCCGTCCTTGCCATCCTCGGTGATCAAACGCACCGCCGGGCTGTTGACGCGAATGTCCACACCCGCATCAAATGCCGACTTAGCCAAACCTGCGACCAAGGCATTGCCGTTGACCAGCTGCATGCCTCGACCATGGATTGCCAAATCGAACACATGACGCGTGACGCGCTTGGCCACATGAAAGAACGAGCCCCATGAACGCAAGGCATTGAAGAAGTGACGAATGTCAGCCCCCGACGCAATGCCCATGCCCAAGAAAGTCATCTCATACAGCGGTGTTTTGAGCTGCTTCACATGCTTGCCGAGCAAGCGGCCATTGAACGGCGCGGCACACAAGGAACGGCCACCCAAGGCAGCATCTTCGGTCTTGCCATGGAAATCGGGAACCAAGTTACCGTCAACGAACTGCAAAGACGTTTGCTCTTCAAAGAAGCGCACCATGCGCGGCCCGTGCGTCAGGAAAGCGCGCGCACGCGTTTCGTCAAACTGTTCGCCCAACTCGTGGCGCAAATATGAGAGCGGTTTTTCAATCGGTTCGGTGATGCCCGCTTTGATCGCCAGCGGGTTGCGTGGAATCCACATCCAGCCGCCCGACCAAGCGGTGGTGCCGCCGTAATGCGGGTCTTTCTCGACCACGATGACTTTGAGCCCAAGATGCGCCGCAGTCACGGCGGTGGACAGCGCACCTGCGCCCGAGCCCACCACGAGTAAATCGCAGTCCCAGACGTTGGCTGCAGCGGTGTCGATTGAAGAGGTGCTCATCGTGGTGTCCGACTCAATCAAGCCGCGTAAATGGGTTGCAAACGCACATGGCTGGTGCCACGCGCCAACATGGGCGAAGCACCACTGGCCGCGGCCAGCTGCGCTGCGTATGACAGCAAGTCAGGCACAAGTGCCAACATGCGCTCGCGCGTCAAACGTGCAGAAGGCCCCGCCACGCTGATGGTGCCCATGGGCAACTGCCCAGCCAAGCCCACCGGCACGGCAATGGCGTTGAGCCCTGCGGTGTAGGTTTCTTCGGTCAGGCTGTAGCCTTGTTTGCGGGTGTCTTGCAACACCTTGAGGAAGGCTTTCAAACTCTTGGGCGCGTTGGGTCCGAACTCTTGTGGCGTTCCTAGGCCTTGTTGCGACACCAAGGCCAAAGCATCGTCATCCTTCATCGTGGACAACCACGCCAAACCAGACGACGAACAGCTCAAGCGGGCAATGCTGCCCATGTCCGGGTCATAGCGCAGACCTTGGCGAGCACCTTGTGCGCGGGCCACCCAAATCAAGCGGTCACCGTCCACCACAGACAAGCGCACCAGCTCGCCCGTTTGCTCGGCCAAGCGATCGAGCAAGGGTTGCGCCACATCAATAACGCCTGTTTTGCTGAGGTAGGTCAAGCCCAAGGACACGAGTTTGGTGGTCAACACGTACTCGCCCATGTCGCGGGTTTGGCGCACGTAGCCGAAACGAATGAGGTCCGCCAACAGGCGGTGCGCAGCACTCTTGGGCATGTTGAGCTTGTCGGCCAACACAGCCAGCTCAACGCCCTGCTCTTGGCTAGACAAGAGCTCCAAGATGCCCAAAGTTCTCTCAAGTACGCCGCTCATAGTGGTGTGTGGTTGGTGAATGTTGGATCGGACTTTATCACGAAAAATGAATTTGATTCAAAAGTTGAACGCAATTCCATTTTTGGATAAACTGCGACACATTCATCCACTCAACGCTTAATCACCATGCTTGAAAATTTCAGCGGCGCCACTCGTGTTCACCTCATCGTTGGCGACCCCATCGCCCAAGTGAAATCGCCTTTTGGCGTGACCCAAGCCTTTGAATCGCATGGCCGCGATGCCATCTGCGTCCCCGCCCACGTCGCCCCCGCTGACTTGACAGACTGGTGGGCCGGCACCAAGCGCGCGCGCAACATCGACGGCCTCATCGTCACCGTGCCGCACAAATTTGCCTGCACCGCGTTTTGCGACACCTTGTCAGAGCGCGCCGCTTTTCTGGGCACCGTGAACACCGTGCGACGCGACGCGCAAGGCCATTGGCATGGCGACATGTTTGATGGTTTGGGCTATGTGCGCGCCATGGAAAAAAACGGTTGCGTGCTGAAAAACAAACGTGCCTTGTTGGTGGGCGCAGGTGGCGCAGGCTCTGCCATTGCGCACAGCTTGGTGCTGGCGGGCGTGAGCGAGTTGGCCATTCACGACCCCGATGACCAACGCCGTCAATCCTTGATCGACCGCCTCAACAGCTTGAAGCTGGGTAAGGTCATACAAGGCACCCCCGACCCCACAGGCTTTGATGTGGCCATCAACGCCACGCCCATCGGCATGAAAGAAGCCGACCCCACACCGATTGATGCGACCAAGATTCATGGCGACATGTTTGTCGGCTGCGTCATCACCGCACCGGCCATCACCCCCTTGATTGCGGCGGCACGCGCGAAAGGGTGTAAAACAGTAACGGGCGCCGACATGTTTGCGCAAGTGCGCGAGCTGATGGTCAATTTCTTGTTGGAGGCTTAATTCATGAGCGACACCTTGCATCCCCTTCATCAGCGCATCAGCACCGACCTGTCGCAACTCAAAGACCACGACACCGTGGACTTGGTGGTGATTGGCTCTGGCGGTGCCGGCCTCTCAGCCGCACTCAATGCCGCAATTGACGGCGCACGCGTGCTGTTGGTCGAACGCATGGCCCATGTGGGCGGCACCACCGCGTTGTCGGCAGCCACCACGTGGGTGCCTGGCACCAAGCGCGGTTTGGAAGTCAACCCGGATGACACGCCTGAGCGCGTGGCCACGTTTTTGAACCTCGCCGTGGGCGAACGCTCGGATGCCAAGTTGCGCCAAGCGTTCATCGACAACGGGCCACACGCGATTGCCAAACTCGAAGCCCACAGCGCGCTGCAATTCCAAGTGCGCATGTTGCACCCCGACTATTTGTCTGAACTCGAAGGCTCGGTGCTGCGTGGCCGCGCGATTGAGCCACAACCCTTTGATGGCAAATTGCTCGGCCCCAACCTGCCCCTCGTGCGCAACCCCATCCCCGAGTTCACCGTGCTCGGCGGCATGATGGTGGACCGCGATGACATTTTCCATTTGCTGCGTTTGACAGAAACTTGGAAGTCGTTCAGCTACAGCGTACGCATCATCGTGCGCCACTTCCTCGACAAACTGCTGCACCCACGCAGCACGCGCTTGGTCATGGGCAACGCCATGATTGCGCGCATGCTCTACAGCTACATCCAACGCCAAGGCATGTTGGTGACCAACACCGAAGCCACACAACTGCTGCAAGAGGGCAACACCATTCAAGGTGTGGCGCTGCAACAAACCCTGCCCGATGGCAGCGTGGTGAAACGCACGGTGCGCAGCAAAGGCGGCGTGGTCATGGCCAGTGGTGGCTTCAACCGCCACCCCACACGCCGTGCAGACATGTTGCCTGGTGCCAAAGAAGCGTGGTGCCCCGCAGGCCCCGGCCACACAGGCAAGGCGCAAGACTTGGCGCTCCTTGCTGGTGGCCAACTCGGCACAGGCGGTTTGAGCAATGCGTTTTGGGCACCCGTCTCCACACGTCAACGTGCCGACGGCAGCACCGCTGTGTTTCCACACTTTGTGATGGACCGCGGCAAGCCCGGCATGCTCACCGTGGACAGCCAAGGCCAACGCTACCTGAACGAATCCACCTCATACCACTTGTTCGGCATTGCCATGCAAGCCCACCACGCCACCACGCCCAGCGTGCCGTCGTGGTTGGTGTGCGATGCAGGCGCGTTGAAGCGCTATGGCATCGGCATGGTTCGCCCTGGCGGTAAGGGACTAGCCCCGTTCTTGGCCGATGGGTACTTGAAACAAGGCAACACCTTGGCCGAGTTGGCGCAACAACTGAATGTGCCCGCAGACAAACTCAAAGCCACCGTCGAGCGCTTCAACACGTTTGCCGACAAAGGCGTGGACGAAGATTTCCAACGCGGCACCACCGACTACCAGCGCGCCAACGGTGATGCCACATGGCATGGGCCCAACCCCTGCTTGGGCGCGTTGCGCGAAGGCCCGTTCTACGCAGTGGCGCTCTACCCCGGCGACATTGGTGCGGCCACAGGCTTGGTCACTGATGGCGATGCGCGTGTGCTCAACGCACAAGGCGTGGCGATTGACGGTTTGTACGCGGCGGGCAACGACATGCACTCCATCATGGGTGGCATTTACCCAGCGCCTGGCATCACCATCGGACCCGGGGTGACGTTTGGCTACTTGGCTGCCAAACATGCAGTGGCGCGAGCCCATCACATCGGTTCATGACCTCATGGCAACACGCTCAGAACACGATTCCTTAGGTGCCGTAGAGGTGCCAGAAGAAAGACTTTGGGGCGCTCAAACCCAACGCTCTCTGGCGCACTTTCACATCTCCTGCGAAACGATGCCTTCTGAGATCATTCACGCCCTGGCACACATCAAAGCGGTCTGTGCCCATGTGAATGGTGAATTGGGATTGCTTGCAAAACACAAAGCAAGCGCCATTGCCGCGGCGGCAGAGGAGGTTCTTTCGGGCAAGCATCCGGATGAATTTCCTTTGTCCGTTTGGCAAACGGGCTCTGGCACCCAAAGCCATATGAACATGAACGAAGTCTTGGCCAACCGTGCGTCTGAATTGCTAGGGGGACCACGCGGGCGTGGCCGACTCATTCACCCCAATGACGATGTGAACCTTGGCCAGTCTTCCAATGATATTTTTCCAACCGCCATGCATGTGGCTGCCGTCACTGAAATATCCAATCGTTTGCTGCCCAGCCTAGCGCGTTTGACACAAACTTTGCACGCAAAGTCCGAAGCGTTCCATGACATTTACAAAATCGGACGAACCCATTTGCAAGATGCCACACCGTTGACATTGGGGCAAGAAATGTCGGGCTATGTGGCGCAGCTGGAACATGCAACCGCATGTATCCAACAAGCATTGACATCCATTTATCCATTGGCCGTCGGTGGAACAGCCGTCGGCACGGGTCTCAACACACACCCTGAATTTGGTGAACGTGTGACGGCTGCGTTGGCTCAAGCCACAGGACTGCCTTTTGTCAACGCTGCAAATAAATTTGCAGCGTTAGCTGCGCATGATGGTTTGGTGGCTGCGCATGGTGCGCTGAAGGTACTTGCCATCGCTTTGATGAAAATCGCCAACGACATTCGCTGGCTGGCATCTGGTCCGCGCTGTGGACTTGGCGAACTTGCGTTGCCAGAAAATGAACCCGGCAGCTCGATCATGCCGGGCAAGGTCAATCCAACCCAATCAGAAGCCATGGCCATGCTGGCCTGCCAAGTTCTGGGCAACGATGTCGCCATCGGTTTGGGGGGCGCTTCTGGGAATTTTGAACTCAATGTGTACAAGCCATTGATTGCCCACAACTTCATGCAAAGCGTGCGTTTGCTCACCGATGGCATGCACAGCTTTGAAACACATTGTGTGCGCGGCATTGAGCCACAACGTGAACGGATTGCTGAATTGGTCAACAGGTCGCTGATGTTGGTGACGGCGCTGGTGCCTCATATTGGGTATGACCGCGCTGCTCAAATTGCCAAGCAAGCCCAGCATGAAGGCACCACATTAAAAGCCGCCGCATTGGCATTGGGGTTCGTGTCTGCCGCAGACTTCGACCGTTGGGTCAAGCCAGAAAATATGATTGGCAATCAAAAACAATAGATGTACGATGAAATGGCTTGATCGCTTGGTCAAGCATCACTACCTTGAAAAAGGAGAACCGTATGTCATCTTTCAAAACCTCCATGGGGCGCGTATTTTTATCGTCGTGCATCGTACTGCTCGCAAGCTGTGCATCTGTTTACGGCGACCCAAACACCGTGAAGTTAGGCGGTCAACTCAGCGGGATGAATGAAGTTCCGTCAAACCCGAGCATGGGCAAAGGAATAGTTGAAGCCGTTTTCAACAAAGAAACCAACGAGCTGGTGTGGACCGTCACTTACTCTGGGTTGAGTGGTCCTGCTGTTGCTGGGCATTTTCATGGCCCCGCACAGGCTGGCGCAAATGCCGGCGTAGCACTGGGTTTCAAAGGTCCCCTTGAAAGCCCCATCAAGGGCACTGCCACGCTGTCAACAGATCAATCGAAAGATCTGTTGGCTGGCAAGTGGTACGTCAACCTTCACACCAAAGTCAGTCCTGGCGGCGAAGTTCGGGCACAAGTTCTACCGGCACAGCAGCGTCTTGGCTACTAGCCTTTAACAGCTGATTCACAAAAAAAAGCGGCTTCGGAAAACCGAGCCGCTTTTTTCATGGACGAAAAACTCAAGCGTTGAGTTGCAACTCCAACTCGTGCAACACCTTGTAGCAAGGCAGCACTTGAGCGACGCTGGAATTAGGCTCGCGGCCTTCTTTGATGGCGGCGAAGAACTCACGGTCTTGCAACTCGATGCCGTTCATGGACACCGCCACTTTGGACACATCGATTTGCTCTTCCTTGCCGGTGTACAGGTCGTCGTAACGGGCCAAGTAAGTGCCGGTGTCGCCGATGTAGCGGAAGTACGTGCCCAAGGGGCCGTCGTTGTTGAACGACAGGCTCAAGGTACAGATCGCACCGTTGGCGGCTTGCAACTGAATGCTCATGTCCATCGCGATGCCCAATGCGGGATGGATGGGGCCTTGCACCGCATTGGCTTTGACGATGGGGCTGCCAGCTTGGTAAGCGAACAAGTCCACGGTGTGCGCAGCGTGGTGCCACAGCAAGTGGTCGGTCCAGCTACGGGCTTGGCCCAAGGCGTTCATGTTGGTGCGACGGAAGAAGTAGGTTTGCACATCCATTTGTTGGATGTTGAATTCGCCCGCTTTGATTTTGTTGTGCACCCATTGATGGCTGGGGTTAAAGCGACGGGTGTGACCACACATGGCGACCAAGCCTTTTTCTTTGGCCACGCGCGCAACCTCTTCCGCATCTTTCCAGCTATCGGCCAAGGGAATTTCCACTTGCACGTGTTTGCCCGCCTTCAAGCAAGCCAAGCTTTGTGCGGCGTGCATTTGGGTGGGGGTACACAAAATCACGGCGTCGACTTCGGGCAAAGCCAAGCTGTCCGCCAAGTCGGTGGTCACGTGGTGGATGCCGTATTTGTCAGCGACTTCTTTGGTCTTTTCCAAATCACGGCTGATCAAGGAGACGACTTCGACGCCGTCGATATTTTTGATGCCGTCCAAGTGTTTGATGCCGAAAGCACCTGCGCCAGCCAAGGCGACTTTGATGGTTTTGCTCATGTTGTTTTCCTCTTAAGCGTTTTCAAGAATGGCGTGGCCCACAGCGGTGTTCGATGCAGGCACATGGTAGAAACGGTGCGTCAACTTCGGTGCTGGGCCGACGACTTTGCCGTCTTGGATGTCAGACATCGCACCACGTGCGATGAGCCACATCACCAACTCAATGCCTTCGCTACCGGCTTCGCGCACGTAGTCGATGTGAGGCACGGCAGCACAAGCCACGGGGTCGTTGATCATCAAGTCGAGCCAGTTGTTGTCCCACTCGCGGTTGATCAGGCCCGCACGCGCGCCTTGCAACTGATGGCTCATGCCGCCTGTGCCCCAGATGTGCACATTGATGTCTTCGTCGTAGCTTTCAATGGCTTTGCGAATCGCTTGGCCAAGGTTGAAACAACGCTGGCCACTCGGCACGGGGTACTGCACCACGTTCACCGCAAATGGAATGACGGGGCAAGGCCAAGCACCTTTGACTGGGTCTTGCTCGCCACACATCAAGGACAGGGGCACGGTCAAGCCGTGGTCCACATCCATCTTGTTGACGATGGTCAAGTCGAAGTCTTGTTGAATGACCGACTGCGCGATGTGCGAAGCCAACTCTGGGTGGCCTTTGACCACAGGCACAGGACGTGCGCCATAGCCTTCATCAGCGGGCGTGTATTCAGCTGCTGTGCCAATGGCAAACGTCGGAATCATGTCCAAGCTGAACGCCGTGGCGTGGTCGTTGTAGACCAAGAAGATGACGTCTGGCTTGTTGTCTTTCATCCATTGTTTGGAGAAGTCATAACCAGCAAAGACCGGTTTCCAGTAGTCTTCTTGCGTCTTACCGAGGTCCAAGGCAGCGCCGATGGCGGGCACGTGGGAGGTGTAAACGGATGCGGTAATTTTTGCCATGGTTATGCTTTCTTTCCTGCTGCGCGGGACTGTTGACCGGCTGCGCCTTGAGGTTGGTTTTGCGCTTGGGCATCACCGTTTTCGCCAATCACGCGGTTGCCTTCAGCAGAACGACCGCCGTGAATCATCATGTTGCGGTATTCCTCTTCGGTCATGCCCGTCATCGAGCCTGCCATTTGTTGGAAGCTCAAACCGTCGGTTGCACCGATTTTGGCGAGGAAGTAAATATTGCCACCGGTGCGCATGCACCAGTTCAAATCACGGGCCAGTACGGCCTGCTTTTGCTCTTCGGTCATGGCCCACTCATCCAAGTAGGCGCGCTCGTTGGCTTTGAAACGCGTGCGGTTCTCAGCCTTCATGAGCGACATGCAGAACTGGTTGAGCCAGTAGCCTTTGCGCGATTGCTCGGCATCAAAAATGATGGTGCCGGGAACGTCTGTGTAGGGTTTGTCGAGTGCCATTAAAAAGTCTCCTCAGGCCAGTACAAGCGCATCGGGTTGTCCACCAAGAGTTTCTTTTGCAGCTCAGGCGTGGTCGCGATGTGCGGGATGAAGTCAACCAACAAGCCGTCATCGGGCATGTGGTCTTTCAGGTTGGGATGCGGCCAATCGGTGCCCCAAATCACGCGGTCTGGGAACTCGTCCACGATGCGCTTGGCAAAGGGAATCACGTCTTGGTAGGCGTTTTGTTCGCCGTTCAAAGCCTTGGGGCCAGAGACAGACAAACGCTCTGGGCAAGTGACTTTGCTCCACACGTTGTTGTGTTCGCGCATGAACTTCACGAACAACTCAAACTCAGGGCCATCCACGGGCTTGGTCACATCAGGACGGCCCATGTGGTCCACCACCACGTTGGTGGGCAAGGCGGTGAAGAAGTCCCACAACTCGGGCAAGTCGACCGCTTCAAAATAAATCACCACATGCCAGCCGTACAGCTGAATGCGTTTGGCGATTTCCAACAATTCGTCTTTCGGTGTGAAGTCGACCAAGCGCTTCACAAAGTTAAAGCGCACGCCGCGCACACCTGCGTCGTGCATGGCCTGCAACTCGTCGTCAGTCACGCTGCGTTTGACGGTGGCCACGCCACGCGCTTTGCCGCCGGAGCTGACCAAGGCATCCACCATGGCGCGGTTGTCTGCGCCGTGGCAGGTGGCTTGCACCACCACGTTGCGGGCAAAGCCGAGGTGGTCACGCAAAGCATAGAGCTGCGCCTTGGAGGCATCGCACGGGGTGTACTTGCGCTCAGGAGCGTAAGGGAACTCGTTGCCAGGGCCAAACACGTGGCAGTGGGCATCCACGGCGCCTGCGGGCAATTTGAATTTGGGTTTACTGGGGCCGGTGTACCAGTCCATCCAGCCGGGGGTCTTTTGAAACTCCATGTTGCTCCTCTTTGTCTTTAATCAGGTTGAATGTTGGCTTCGCGCACCAGCTTGGCGTAACGCTGGCGTTCGGAGCGAATCAGGTTGGTGAACATCTCGGCGCTGCCGGGCACAACTTCGCCGCCCACGGCGTTCATGCGCTCGCGCACTTCCTTGGTTTGCAAAGCCTTTTGCACTTCGGCATGCAGTTTGTTCACAATGGGTTTGGGCGTGGCCGCAGGGGCCACCAAGCCGTACCACACAGAGGCTTCAAAGCCCGGAAAGCCCGACTCAGCGATGGTGGGCACATCGGACAAGATGGCACTGCGGTTGGGGCTGAGCACAGCCAACACTTTGAGTTTGCCGCTCTTGACGTGAGGCAGCACCTCAAGCGCGTTCACAGCCACCAAGGGCAGCTGGCCACCCATCACGTCGGTGATTGCGGGGGTGCCACCACGGTAGGGAATGTGTTGTAAGTCGATGCCCGCAGCGCGAGCGAACAACTCAACCGCCATGTGCGGCGTAGAGCCGTTGCCGGGCGTGCCAAAGGCAATGCTGTTGGGCTTGCCTTTGGCCGCTTCAATCAGTTGTTTGATGTTGGTGTAGGGTGCATGTGGGTTTGCCGCAATGACCACGGGCACACGACCAATGAGCGACACGGCCACCAAGTCACGCTCGGCATCGAACGGCGCGGGTTGGTACAGCGACATGTTGGCCGCCAACGCATTCGCAGCCATCATCAAGGTGTAGCCATCCGGCTCAGCCGTGACCACCGACTTCACGGCAATGTTGGTGCCTGCGCCGGGTTTGTTTTCCACAATCACGGGCTGGCCTAGGCTGGTGGAGAGACTTTGGCCAATGGTGCGTGCCACCACATCAACCGCACCGCCAGCGGCATAACCCACCACCACTTTGATGGGTTTGGTTGGATAGTTTTGTGCCAGCGAGAAAGTCGCCACACAAGACGTCAACAGAATCAGGCTCAAGCGTTTCAACATGGTGGTCATGACATTCAATCCAAAGACACTTGTGCTTTTTTGATGATGCCGCCAAAGCGGGTTGATTCAGCCTGGATGTAGGCGTTCAACTGTTCGCGGTTCAAGGTGAACGGCTCGTAGGCAAACGATGCAAACTTTTCGCGCACATCGGGTTCGGCCAAGGCTTTTTCGATGTCGCGTTGAATTTTGTCTGTCACCGCTTTGGGTAAGCCACGCGGTGCGGCAATGGTGGTCCAACCACTCACCTCAAAACCTGCGGGGCCACCTGACTCACCGATGGTGGGCACATTGGGAAATGCGCTCACGCGCTTGGGGGCAGCCACGGCCAAGTATTGCAACTTGCCTGCGCGATACATCGCACCTGCTGTGGCATTGGAACCCAAAGCGAATGACAGTTCACCATTGGCGACGCCCGTGTAGAGCATGCTGGTTTCTTTGTAAATCACATGCTGCATGTCGGTGCCCGTGACCGACTCAAACAAGGCCGAGCCCAAATGCACAGGGTTGCCCACAGACCAAGAACCGTAGTTCAGCTTGCCGGGATGCGCTTTGGCATCGGCCACCAAGTCAGACACTTTTTTGTATTTGCTGTCAGTGGCGACAGTGACAAAAAAGTAGGTTTTGAACAAAGGCGCCAAAGGCTCGAAATCGGCCTTTGCGTCATACGGCAACTTCTTAAACAGATGCGGGTAGGCCGACAAATGCACGCTGTCGAGCTGAATCAAATCATGGCCATCGGTCGCACCACGTTTGAAGGTGTCAATGGCGATGAAGCCATTGCCACCGGGCTTGTTCTCCACCACCACAGGCTTGCCCCAGGTACGTGACAACTTGTCCGCCACCAAACGCAACACGCCCTCTGGACCGCTCCCCACAGGGAATGGCGTGAGGATGCGCACAGGTTTGGTGGGGAAGTCTTGGGCGTGCGCGGGCAGTCCGCACAACGCCAAAGCACCCAACGCCACGGCAACAAGCAACTGGCGTTTAGAGGGGTGAGTCATGAACAAAGCCTTCAAAGTGATCGAAATTAATCGATGTACTTTAAGCCCGCAGCAGCCAAAGGCTCGCGCATTTTGTACATGTCGAGGCCCAAGACACCAGAAGCCAACTTCTCGCGCTTCTCGCCTTCAAAGCTTTCGCGTTTTTGTGCAGCGGCCAAAGTCTCGGCAGCGCGTGCAGCGGGTACGCACACCACGCCGTCGTCATCGGCCACGATGACGTCACCGGGCGTAACCAACATGCCCGCACACACCACAGGGATGTTGACGGAGCCGATGGTGGCCTTGATGGTGCCTTTGCTGCTGATGGCTTTGCTCCACACGGGGAAGTTCATTTTTTGCAGCTCTTTCACATCGCGCACACCGGCATCGATGATGAGGGCGCGCGCGCCGCGTGCTTGGAAAGAGGTGGCCAACAAATCGCCAAAGTAACCGTCAGTGCACTCGGCCGTGATAGCAGCCACCACGATGTCGCCGGGTTGAATTTGTTCAGCCGCCACGTGCATCATCCAGTTGTCGCCGGGGTGCAAGAGCACGGTCACCGCGGTGCCAGACACTTGCGCGCCTGGGAAGATGGGACGCATATAAGGCTTGAGCAAGCCCACACGGCCCATGGCTTCGTGCACAGTGGCCGAGCCCAAAGCGGCCAAGCCGTCTGCTGCTGCGCGGTCTGCGCGTTTGATGTTGCGATACACAACGCCGAGTTCGTACATAAGAAATCTCCTGAGAATTGAATTAACGGCCTTGCGACTTCAGCTTGGTGTCCAAGCGCGAGAACACGCGGCGCGCGTTGCCCTCGTACACCTGATGGCGCTCGTCGGCATTGAGGTTGAGCGTGGACTCGATGTAACGCTTCGTGTCGTCGTAGTAGTGACCGGTTTCTGGGTCGATGCCGCGCACTGCGCCAATCATTTCGGACGCGAACATGATGTTCTTGACCGGAATCACTTTGGTCAACAAGTCGATGCCTGGCTGGTGGTACACGCAGGTGTCGAAGTAAATGTTGTTCATCAAGTGCTCGGTGAGCAAAGGCTTTTTCAGCTCTTGTGCTAAACCGCGGAAACGGCCCCAGTGGTAAGGCACAGCGCCACCGCCGTGAGGGATCAAGAACTTCAAGGTGGGGAAGTCTTTGAACAAGTCAGAGGTCAAGCACTGCATGAAGGCGGTGGTGTCGGCGTTCAAGTAATGCGCGCCCGTGGTGTGGAAGCAGCCATTGCAGCTGGTCGACACGTGAATCATGGCGGGGATGTCGTACTCGACCATCTTCTCGTAGATGGGGTACCACGACTTGTCGGCCAGCGAGGGCGATGTCCAGTGACCACCTGATGGATCGGGGTTCAGGTTGATGCCGACGTTGCCGTATTGCTCCACGCACTTGACCAGTTCAGGAATGCAAGTGGCGGGGTCCACACCGGGTGACTGGGGCAGCATGGCCGCAGGCACGAAGTTGTTAGGAAACAGCTCAGACACGCGGAAGCACAGCTCGTTACAGATGGCGGCCCAAGTGGATGACACTTGGAAGTCACCAATGTGGTGGGCCATGAAGCTCGCACGTGGGCTGAAGATGGTGATGTCAGAGCCGCGCTCTTTCATCTTGGCGAGTTGGTTGGTCTCGATGGTTTCGCGCAGCTCGTCATCGCTGATTTTGAGCTCAGACACTTTGGGCATAGACGCGGGGTCTTTGATGCCGGCGATTTGGCGATTGCGCCATTCTTCCAAAGCCTTAGGCGCTGTGGTGTAGTGACCGTGGACGTCGATGATGAGAGACATGAATACCCCTTACAGAATGAAATTTAAAAATTAAAGCCAGTTCATGCCTTGCTTGCGCTTGACGTCTTCCACGTCAGCCGAAGCCAAGAACTGTAAAAACGATTGCACTGCCGCCACGCGAGCCACGTCGTTGGCAATGACTGAAGGAATGCCCGACGAGAACGTGGTGATGAACGCCACATCCGCAGGCAAGGTGCCCAGCACGTCAATGCCGGGCAAGGCAATGAGTTCGCTCAACTGTTGAAAGCCCAAAGCAGCTTTGCCGCCGGCCACCAGCGCGCCCACAGGCGTACCGGGTGGTGGCACCACGATGCGGGCTTTCACCTCATCAGCGATACCCCAGCGTGTGAACAATTTCTCAAGGTACACGCCGCTTGGACCAGTGGAGTAGCTCAGTGTGGGGCTGGCCAACACAGCCGCTTTCACTGCAGCTTCGTTGCGCAGGTCAGGGCGTGCTGCACCGGCCTGCACCGCCACGGCCACGGGTGAACGCACCCAGTCGCTGCGCGAACCGGTTTGCACATGACCCGACGCGATCAAACGTTCAATCGCGTCTGAAGCCAAGAGCACCATGTCAAAGGCCTCACCTGCTTGCACGCGTTTGGCGGCATCCACACCACCCACCGACTCAATTTGCACAGACACACCCGTTTGCGCCTGGTACGCCTGAGTCAAATCCGCCAACAAAGCCTTGGTGGCCATGGATGAAATACCGCGCAGAACAGGAGATGAAGATGGGGTTTGCATGGGCGTGATTCTAGAGATTTACCCCAGAAATGGGCCTCAAATGAGGAACTAGCTGCTATAACGTTTTTAAATAACGGACAATTGGTTATTCAAAATAGAGAACGCCATGGAACTCAAACAAATCGAATCATTTGTACGCGTCGCAGAGCTGGGCAGTTTCACCAAAGCAGCACTGGCTTTAAGCATCCCCCAACCTCTGCTGAGTCGCCATGTGCGCCAGCTCGAAGTGGAATTGCACCAGAACTTACTGATGCGCAATGGCCGCGGCGTGACCGTGACCGAAGCTGGCTTGGTGATGTTGGAACACGGGCGCGGCATCTTGCACCAAGTGGCCGTAGCGCAAGAAGAGCTGGGCTCGGTGCGCGGCGCACTGGCGGGGCGTGTGTCGATTGGTTTGCCCCCTAGCCTGTCCAAGCTGGTGACGGTGCCGCTGACCATGTCGTTTCGCCAAGCCTTGCCCCACGCACAACTGTCGTTGACCGAAGGTTTTTCGGTGTTGATGGTGGAGAGCTTGCGCGCTGGACGCCTAGACATGGCGGTGCTCTACAACCCACCGCCCTCCCCCGATTTGGAAATGACGGTGCTGCACGAAGACACCTTGATTTTGATTGCGGGCAAAAAAAGTCAGCCGCTCACACCCGACACCCAACTCAAAGACGTGGTGCAACTGGCCGACTTGGCCAAATTGCCCCTGATCGTGCCCAGTCGTCCCAATGCGTTTCGCTTGTTGATTGACACCGAAATGCTGCGCATCAACTGCAAGCCCAACATCGTGCTGGAAATTGATGGCTTGAATGCGATTTTGGAATTGGTCAAAGAAGGCTTGGGCTACGCCGTGCTGCCCGCCTACACCCTGAGGAACTTTGCAAAGCCGAAAGACTTCACCACGCATCGCGTAGAGAAGCCTAAGTTGATGAGTCAGCTGATGCTGGTGTGGTCAGCGCGCCGCCCGATGACGGCGACGCACAAAGCAGCCATGCAGCTCACCAACGAGGTGGTGTCTCAAGCGCTGCAAGCCAACGGCTAAACAGCGCTTACCAGCTGTCGTCGCTGCCGCCACCGGAGTCGGCACTGTCCCAATCGCTGCCGGAGCCTGCATCGAAAGCGCCCAGGTCGGGCTGGGCAGGTGTGTCAAACGGCACGTAACCACCGTTACCGGAGGAAGACGATGCGCCCGCAGAAGATGGGGCGGAGGTGTGGTGGTCACCTTCTAAGGCTTTGGACAAAGCGTAACCCGCCGCCACGCCAGCCAAACCGCCCACCACGGCGCCGGTCATGGTCGAGCCACCACCGGTGGGTTGTGCATAACCTTGAGGGGCATAGCCACCTTGTGGCGCATTGGGTGTGAACTGAGCGCCAAAACCGCGCGGTGCAGGTGGCGTGCCCATAGGGGTGGCCACAGGCGCATAGCTGGCCGTGTTGGCGTTGGCAGCCGCAGAGCGACGCAGCCACAAGCCCACCACAACCAAGCCCGCAATGGCCAGCCACACATAAGTCAGCGATGAACCGCCGCTACTGGGTGCGGGTGCAGCTTGAGTGGCAGCGTGCGTGCCGGGTGCAACTGAAGGAGCCATCACCACAGAAGACGATGGCGCAGCGGCCAACTCACTCACTTTGGCGAACACCGTGTTGAATTTTTCGGGACTGGTCGCGAACTTCAAAGACGGATCGATGTCCTTGGCTTTTTGCAACTCGGTTTGCGCATCTTTGTAGCGCTGTTCGTGGGCCAACACTTGGCCTAATTCGTAATGCGCTTTGGCGCTTTGCGGTTTGTCTTGCAGCACCTCACGCAGCATGGTTTCGGCTTGCGTGTAGTGGCCAGCAGCCACCGCAGCCTCAATGTCTTTGGGCGTGGGCAGTGCCAACGCAAGCGTGGCACTGAGCACCAATGCACCCGCAACAACGGATTTGAATAATCGAGAAAACATGGGTTTGACTACCTTTCAATCCAATCTGAACACTTCAGCGGCGTTGCATTGTGCAGTACCGATGTGACGACTTCGTAAAGCACGCACACATGACGCCTAGATGGGCGTACTCAGCACAAATACAAGAGGGAAAGAAAAGTAAAGCAGAAACGAAAAAGGCTCCTTGCGGAACCTTTGACTTTTGCTTTTGTAAAAATGGTGGGCGATGCAAGTTTCGAACTTGCGACCCCCACAGTGTGAATGTGGTGCTCTACCCCTGAGCTAATCGCCCATTTTTACTGTTTTTCCATCTCTGGAAAGACCGTGATTATGCCACAGAATTTTGTAGATTTCGCCAAACTGTTTTTCCGCCGCTGGATTTATCCAACTGAGCCAACACATCGTCGTGTTGCGTGATTTCAGCTTCTGAGGCGGCTATCACTGGTAGCTGGTAGCTACTCAGGTCCACGCGCTCAGTGGTGCGGGTTTGTTCGTCATTGCTCTCCACATCCATGAGCAAGGCATCTTGGCCACGCGTCATGTTGATGTACACATCGGCCAACAACTCGGCGTCCAACAAAGCGCCGTGCAAGGTGCGGCCTGAGTTGTCCACCTCTAAGCGGTCGCACAAGGAGTCGAGCGAGTTGCGTTTACCCGGGAACATTTCCTTAGCCATCACCAAGGTGTCGGTGATGCCATCGACAAACGTGGTGAAACGCGGGCGACCTTGCAGTTCTAGCTCTTTGTTCAAAAAGCCCACGTCAAACGGCGCGTTGTGGATGATGACTTCTGCGCCTTCGATGTATTCCAGAAACTGATCGACCACTTCGCCGAATTTGGGTTTGTCTTTCAAGAACTCATTGGTGATGCCGTGAACGCGCAAGGCGTCTTCGTGGCTGTCACGCTCGGGGTTCAAATAGAAATGCAGGTTGTTGCCCGTGAGCTTGCGGTGCAGCAGCTCGACGCAACCAATCTCAATGACGCGGTCGCCGTTCTCAGCCGAGAGACCGGTGGTTTCAGTATCTAGAAAAATCTGGCGCATGGTCAGTGGTTTTCTTTGGCGTGGTTGATGGTGTATTTGGGGATTTCCACCACCAAGTTTTGTTGCGCCACGATGGCTTGGCAACTCAGGCGGGAATTAGGCTCCAAGCCCCAAGCGCGGTCTAGCAAATCGTCTTCGTTTTCATCGGCTTCGTTGAGCGACTTGAACCCCTCGCGCACGATGACGTGGCAGGTGGTGCAGGCGCAGCTCATGTCGCAGGCGTGTTCGATGTTGATGTGGTTTTCCAACAGCACTTCGCAGATGGTGCTACCAGCGGCAGCTTGCAGCTCTGCGCCCTGTGGGCAGAGTTCGGCATGGGGCAAGATTTTGATGACGGGCATTTAAATGTTCTCGATGTTTTGTCCGGCCAAGGCATGTTGAATGCCTCGGTTCATGCGTTGTGCGGCGAAGGCTTCGGTACCTTTGGCCAGCGCTTCGGTGATGGCTTGAATGGCGGCTGCGTCTTCGAGCTTTTTAGCGTCGAGCGTGGCAGCCATGAGTGCCTCAATGCGCGCGCGGTCTTCGGCAGACAGCAAATCGCCATCGGCGTGCAAAGCGCTTTGCGTGGCCAACCACATGCGATCGGCATCCACGCGGGCTTCGACCAACGCACGGGCTTTGATGTCTTGCTCTGCGGTTTTGAAGCTGTCTTGCAGCATGGCGGCAATTTGGTCGTCCGACAAACCATACGACGGTTTGACCGTGATGTTGGCGGTCACGCCACTGAGTTGCTCTAACGCGCTCACGCTCACCATGCCATCGGCATCGACTGTGAAAGTCACGCGAATGCGCGCAGCGCCTGCGGCCATGGGCGGAATGCCACGCAACTCAAAGCGCGCCAAGCTGCGGCAGTCGGCCACCATGTCGCGCTCGCCCTGCACCACATGCAAGGCCAACGCGGTTTGACCATCTTGGTAGGTGGTGAAGTCTTGTGCCATCGCGGTGGGAATGGTTTGGTTGCGCGGCACGATGCGCTCGACCAAACCACCCATGGTTTCAATGCCCAGCGACAAAGGAATCACATCGAGCAACAGCAACTCGCCATCAGGGTTGTTGCCTGCCAGCTGGTTGGCTTGAATGGCAGCACCAAGCGCCACCACTTCGTCTGGGTTGAGATTGTTCAACGGTGCGCAGCCCAACAGGTCAGCCACGGCTTGCTGCACTTGCGGCATACGCGTCGAGCCGCCCACCATGACCACGCCTTGGATGTCGTCTTTGCTCAGCTTGGCATCGCGCAAGGCTTTGCGCACGGCAGACAAGGTGCGTTGGGTCAAGGCCGCAGTGGCCGCCTCAAACTCGGTGCGTGTGACGGTGTGGCGCAATGCGCCGCTCGACAAGGCCACGTCAAACGTGGCGCTGTCAGCCGCAGACAAAGCTTCTTTGCAAGCACGCGCCGCCACCAACACATTGGATTTATCAGCGGGTGTCGCAATGACGCATCCGGTTTGGGCTTGCACCCAATCGACCAAAGCGCGGTCGTAGTCGTCACCGCCCAAAGCAGAATCACCGCCGGTGGCCAGCACTTCAAACACACCGCGGGTCAATCGCAACACAGAAATATCAAACGTCCCGCCGCCGAGGTCGTACACGGCATACACGCCTTCGCTGGCTTGGTCCAAGCCGTAGGCAATGGCTGCCGCCGTGGGTTCGTTGATGAGGCGCAGCACGTTAATGCCCGCGAGTTGCGCGGCATCTTTGGTGGCTTGGCGTTGGGCATCGTCAAAGTACGCAGGCACGGTGATGACCGCGCCGTACAAATCGTCGTTGAAGGTGTCTTCAGCGCGAAAGCGCAAAGTGGCCAAAATTTCGGCACTCACTTCAACGGGGGATTTCTCGCCCACACGGGTTTGAATGGCCAACATGCCGGGCTTGTCGATCAACACATAGGGCAGTTGCTCGCGGTTGGCAATGTCTGCCACACCACGGCCCATGAAGCGCTTCACAGACACCAAGGTGTTTTGTGGGTCTTGGGCTTGCGCGGCCAAAGCAGCACGGCCAATTTGGCGGCCATCGTTCTCCAGGTAACGCACGGCAGACGGCAAGATCACATGCCCCTCGGCATCGGGCAAACACTCAGCCACGCCGTTGCGCATGGCGGCCACGAGCGAGTGGGTGGTGCCCAAGTCAATGCCCACCGCGATGCGTCGCTGGTGCGGGTCTGGCGCTTGGCCAGGTTCGGAAATTTGTAACAACGCCATAGGTGTGTATTGTCGCTTTCAGGAGGCGTCTAGATGGTCGATTCGGGCTTCGACATCACGCAAAAACTTCTCGATGAACATCAGCCCCCTCACCTGCTGCGCGGCAGCGGGCAAGTCGTGTGTGGTGTCAATGAGTTGAGCGCATTGCTGCAAAGCAGCCTTGTGGGCTTGTTGCACATCGTCGTGCAAGGCTTCAAGCGCAGCCACATTGGTGGCATCGTCCATGGCCTCACGCCATTCCATTTGCTGCATCAAAAATGCAGTGGGCATGGCGGTGTTGTTCTCGGCTTGGATGGGCGCACCGCCAAGCTCGCACAAATAGGCGGCACGACGCATCGGGTCTTTCAGGCGCTGATACGCCTCGTTGATGCGCACCGACCATTGCATGGCCACGCGTTGTGCGGCTGCGCCTTGCGAGGCAAATTTGTCGGGGTGGGCTTCGCGTTGCAAATCTTTCCAACGCGCATCGAGCTGGGCGCGGTCTTGTACAAACTGCGCAGGCACGCCGAAGAGTTCAAAGTCGCTGACCGCGAGCTGCGCCGACAACGGCAGGGCCGGTTCGTTCACGTCACGCCTCGCTTCAATCTGTCGAAATTTAAATACGGAACGATTCGCCGCAACCGCAACGGTCACGTTCGTTCGGGTTCAAAAACTTGAAGCCCTCGTTCAGGCCTTCGCGCACGAAATCGAGTTGCGTGCCGTCGATGTAGGCCAAGCTCTTGGGGTCGATCAACACCTTCACGCCGTGGTCTTCAAAAATCACGTCTTCCGGTTCTTGCTCGTCCACGTATTCGAGCTTGTAGGCCAAGCCCGAACAACCCGTGGTTTTGACACCCAAACGCACGCCCACACCCTTGCCACGTTTGGCAAGGTAGCGGGTCACGTGTCGTGCCGCGGCTTCAGTCAATGTGATCGCCATGGTGTTCTTCTTGGGTTAAGCCGCAGCGTGTTTCTTTTTGTAATCATCCACAGCAGCCTTGATGGCGTCTTCGGCCAAGATGGAGCAGTGAATTTTCACAGGAGGCAGGGCCAGCTCTTCAGCGATTTCGCTGTTTTTCAAAGCCGCTGCTTCGTCCAAGGTTTTGCCCTTGACCCACTCGGTCACGAGTGACGAAGAAGCGATGGCAGAGCCGCAACCGTAGGTTTTGAAACGCGCATCTTCAATCACGCCCGTCACAGGGTTGACCTTGATTTGCAACTTCATCACGTCGCCGCAAGCGGGCGCGCCCACCATGCCGGTGCCCACAGAGTCGTCGCCCTTGTCAAAGGAGCCCACGTTGCGGGGATTTTCGTAGTGGTCAACCACTTTTTCAGAATAAGCCATGGTGAATCTCCTTAATTAGTGGGCAGCCCATTGGATGGTGCTGATGTCGATGCCTTCTTTGTACATGTCCCACAAAGGGCTCAAGTCACGCAGCTTGGCCACGTTGAGGCGGATGGTTTCAATCGCGTAGTCGATTTCTTCTTCGGTGGTGAAGCGGCCAATCGTCATGCGCAAGCTGCTGTGCGCCAACTCATCGCTGCGACCCAAGGCGCGCAACACATAGCTGGGCTCCAAGCTGGCCGAGGTACAGGCCGAGCCCGACGACACCGCCAAGCCCTTGATGCCCATGATGAGCGACTCGCCTTCCACGTAGTTGAAACTGATGTTCAAGTTGTGGGGCACGCGGTGTTCCATGTTGCCGTTGATGAAGACTTGCTCCATGTCGGTCAAACCATCGAGCAAACGCTTTTGCAGCTTTTGGGCTTTGGCCAAGTCTTGCGCCATTTCGAGCTTGGCCAAGCGGAACGCTTCGCCCATGCCCACGCATTGGTGCGTTGGCAAGGTGCCGCTGCGCATGCCGCGCTCGTGGCCGCCGCCGTGCATTTGCGCTTCTAAGCGAATGCGAGGTTTGCGACGCACATACAAAGCGCCAATGCCTTTGGGGCCGTAGGTTTTGTGCGAAGCCAAGCTCATCAAGTCAACCGGCAAGGTGGCCATGTCAATCTCAACTTTGCCGGTGGACTGCGCCGCATCGACGTGGAAGACGATGCCTTTTTCACGGCACATCGCGCCAATGCCAGCGATGTCTTGAATCACGCCAATTTCGTTGTTCACGTGCATGACGCTGATCAGGATGGTGTCTGGGCGGATGGCCGCTTTGAGCGCGTCCATGCTGAGCATGCCGTCTTCTTGCACATCGAGGTACGTCACTTCAAAGCCTTGGCGCTCCAACTCACGCATGGTGTCGAGCACGGCTTTGTGCTCGGTCTTCACGGTGATGAGGTGCTTGCCTTTGGACTTGTAGAAATGCGCCGCACCTTTGATGGCGAGGTTGTTGGATTCGGTTGCACCCGAGGTCCACACGATTTCGCGAGGGTCAGCGCCAATGAGGGCGGCCACCTCTTCGCGGGCTTTTTCAACGGCGGCTTCGGCTTCCCAGCCCCACGCATGGCTGCGGGATGCAGGGTTGCCAAAGTGCTCGCGCAACCAAGGAATCATGGCGTCCACAACGCGTGGATCACAAGGCGTGGTCGCGCCGTAGTCGAGGTAAATGGGGAAATGGGGTGTCATGTCCATGATGGATTCAATCAAGATTTAGCAAGGATGTTGCCGAGGGCAAACACGGAATTAGGGGCATTCACGCGGATGGGTTTGACCACCGGCATGGGGGAAATGGCGCGCTTCAAGGTCGGCTTGTTTTCGATCTCCACGCCTTTGGCGATTTGATCGTCCACCAGCTTTTGCAGCGTGACGGAGTCCAAAAACTCCACCATGCGTTGGTTGAGCGAAGCCCACAGCTCGTGCGTCATGCAACGACCGGTTTCGCCCAAACAGTTTTCTTTGCCGCCGCAGTGGGTGGCGTCAATAGGCTCGTCCACGGACACGATGATGTCGGCCACGGTGATGTCTGCGGCTTTGCGACCCAGCGAATAACCGCCGCCAGGGCCACGGGTGGATTCCACCAAGTCGTGGCGGCGCAGCTTACCGAACAGCTGCTCAAGGTAAGACAAAGAGATTTGTTGACGCTGGCTGATGGCAGCCAAGGTGACGGGACCGCTGTTTTGGCGCAGGGCCAAATCGATCATGGCGGTGACCGCAAAACGACCTTTGGTGGTGAGACGCATGGCAAGCTCCTATCTGTGGTTGGGCTTTGTCGACTAATTAGGTCAAGTATAGCCTAATCCCCACGGATTTGCTCGGGTACTCGGTTTTTAAACCTTGATGTTGTCGTGCCCTGCTCCGCCAAAAGCCTGCTCGCGCAAGGTCGCCAGCTGGTCTCGCACGCGGGCAGCGTTTTCGAACTCGAGGTTGCGGGCGTGTTCCATCATCAGCTTTTCTAAGCGTTTGATTTCTTTGGCCACATCGCGTTCGCTCATGTCTTCGATGGCGGCGCGTTGCAGCTCGCGCTCTTGCGCTTCTTTGCCCGCCTTCTCGCTGTAGACGCCATCGATCAAATCGCGCACTTGCTTGAACACACCGCGCGGCGTGATGCCATGCGCTTCGTTGTGGGCAATTTGTTTGACGCGGCGACGCTCGGTTTCGCCAATGGCCTTCTTCATTGACTCGGTCATGCGGTCGGCATACAGAATGGCTTTGCCACTCAGGTTACGCGCCGCACGGCCAATGGTTTGAATCAAGCTGCGCTCAGAGCGCAAGAAGCCTTCTTTGTCGGCATCCAAAATGGCCACCAACGACACCTCGGGCAAGTCAATGCCTTCGCGCAGCAAGTTGATGCCTACCAACACATCGAAGGTGCCCAAACGCAAGTCGCGCAAGATTTCCACACGTTCCACCGTGTCCACATCGCTGTGGATGTAGCGCACTTTCACGCCGTTGTCGGTGAGGTAATCGGTCAGCTGCTCGGCCATGCGCTTGGTGAGCGTGGTGATGAGCACGCGCTCGTTGATTTCCACGCGAATGCGAATTTCTTGCAGTACATCATCCACTTGGTGGGTGGCGGGGCGCACTTCGACCAGCGGGTCGACCAAGCCTGTGGGGCGCACCAACTGCTCCACCACTTTGCTGGCATGGGTCTTTTCGTAATCGGCGGGCGTGGCCGAGACAAACACCACTTGGCGCATGCGTTTTTCAAACTCGTCGAGTTTCAAGGGGCGGTTGTCGAGGGCGCTGGGCAAACGGAAACCGTACTCCACCAGCGTGGTTTTGCGCGCACGGTCACCGTTGTACATGCCGCCAAGCTGGCCAATCATGACGTGGCTTTCGTCCAAAAACATCACCGAGTCTTTGGGCATGTAGTCGGTCAAGGTGCTAGGCGGCGCACCGGGAGGCGCACCTGACAAATGGCGGGTGTAGTTTTCAATGCCTTTGCAGTGGCCTACTTCGCTGAGCATCTCTAAATCGAAGCGCGTGCGCTGCTCTAAGCGCTGGGCTTCGACCAGCTTGTTCATGCCCACCAGTTCTTTCAAACGGTCGGCCAACTCCACCTTGATGGTTTCCACCGCAGACAACACACGGTCACGCGGTGTGACGTAGTGGCTGGATGGGTAAATCGTGAAGCGCGGAATCTTTTGACGAATGCGGCCCGTGAGTGGGTCAAACAGTTGCAGGCTTTCAATCTCGTCATCGAACAACTCAATGCGAATCGCCAGCTCAGAGTGTTCAGCGGGGAACACATCAATCGTGTCGCCACGCACGCGAAATTTGCCGCGTGAAAAATCTTGGTCGTTGCGCTCGTACTGCATGCGCACCAGCTGGGCGATGGCGTCGCGCTGGCCCACTTTGTCACCGGCGCGCAGCGTCATGATCATCTGGTGGTAGCTCTCGGGCTCACCGATGCCGTAGATGGCCGAGACCGTGGCCACCACGATCACATCACGGCGCTCCAAAATGCTTTTGGTACAACTCAAACGCATTTGTTCGATGTGCTCGTTGATGGCGCTGTCTTTCTCAATGAACAAATCGCGCTGGGGCACATAGGCCTCGGGCTGGTAGTAGTCGTAATAGCTAACGAAATACTCCACCGCGTTGTTCGGGAAAAACTCGCGGAACTCGCTGTAGAGCTGCGCCGCCAAGGTTTTGTTGGGCGCAAAAATGATGGCTGGCCGCCCCAGCTGGGCAATCACGTTGGCCATGGTGAAGGTTTTGCCCGAGCCCGTCACGCCCAAAAGCGTTTGAAACACCTCGCCGTCGTTCACGCCTTCCACCAACTGGGCAATGGCCGCCGGCTGGTCGCCCGCAGGCGGGTAAGGCTGAAACAGCTCAAACGGCGAGCCGGGGTAGCTGACCATCGTGCCCTTGGGCGCATCTACGGCGGCTGGCAATGTGTCAGGAAGTATTTCTGCGGTGTCAGACATGATGGGTGAAAACTGTATAGCTCGAAAAAAACGTACGGTTCTAAAAACCCTGCGGGTTGACCCTTAAAATTCAGGCCGAACACGCAAGCCTACCGCAGACTGCGCTTGTTCACCTAACCTCCTCTCTTTATCCGTGATCAAGGACTGACGATGTCAATGTTTACCGCTGTCGAAATGGCACCCCGCGACCCTATCTTGGGTCTCAACGAGCAATACAACGCCGACACCAACCCCAACAAGGTCAACCTCGGCGTGGGCGTGTACTTCGACGACAACGGCAAACTGCCTTTGCTGCAATGCGTGCAAGCCGCAGAAAAAGCCATGATGGCCACGCCCTCTGCCCGCGGCTACTTGCCCATCGACGGTATTGCTGCGTATGACGCCGCCGTCAAAGGCTTGGTCTTCGGCGCTGACTCTGAGCCAGTCACATCTGGCCGCGTGGCCACCGTGCAAGGCATTGGCGGAACAGGCGGTTTGAAAATTGGCGCTGACTTCTTGAAACGCTTGAGCCCCAACGCCACGGTGTTGATCTCTGACCCCAGCTGGGAAAACCACCGCGCTTTGTTCACCAACGCCGGTTTCAAGGTCGACACCTACGCTTATTACGACGCCGAAAAGCGTGGCGTGAACTTTGAAGGCATGTTGGCCTCGTTGAACGCCGCTGCTGCTGGCACCATCGTGGTGTTGCATGCTTGCTGCCACAACCCCACCGGTTACGACATCACTGCAGCCCAATGGGACCAAGTGGTGGCCGTGGTTAAGGCCAAAAACCTCACCGCTTTCTTGGACATGGCTTACCAAGGCTTTGGCCACGGCATTGCCGAAGACGGCGCCGTGATTCAAAAGTTTGTCGACGCAGGTCTGTGCTTCTTCGTGTCCACCTCGTTCTCTAAGAGCTTCAGCCTGTACGGCGAGCGCGTGGGTGCCTTGAGCGTGTTGTGCGCGGACAAAGAAGAGTGCGGCCGCGTGCTGTCTCAACTCAAAATCGTGATTCGCACCAACTACTCCAACCCACCTATCCACGGCGGCGCTGTGGTGGCGGCGGTGTTGAACAACCCCGAGCTGCGCGCTTTGTGGGAAAAAGAATTAGGCGAGATGCGCGTGCGCATCAAAGCCATGCGTCAAAAGCTGGTGGATGGCCTCAAAGCCGCTGGCGTGAAGCAAGACATGAGCTTCATCACCACCCAAATCGGCATGTTCAGCTACTCAGGTTTGAGCAAAGACCAAATGGTGCGTTTGCGCTCTGAGTTCGGCGTGTACGGCACCGACACAGGCCGCATGTGTGTGGCTGCGTTGAACAGCAAGAACATCGACTACGTGTGCCAAGCCATCGCGAAAGTGATGTAACTGCACACCGCTTGCACGCTTGACGTGCAACCAAAAAAAGGGCCTTCACAGGCCCTTTTTTCATGGTGCCGCGCACCTCAGCGTTTGCGAAGTGCAGCCCACATTCAAATGAACTGAACTCAGCTCAACCCCAAATCACCGATCGCATGGCGATGGAAGCCAGCTGATAGCCTTCGTTGAAAAACTCAACCGGCTCGCCCGCCTCTGCCGCACCAGCGGCGTAAAGCAAAGGCAAGAAATGGTCATAGCTGGGGTGCGACATCTTCGCGGTGTCGCCTTGGGCTTGAAAGTCCACCAAAGCCTCTAAATGGCCCGACGTGATTTGCTCGGCCACCCATTGGTCAAACGCAATCGCCCAGTCATAGGCTTGGTTGTCAGCCGCTGATCGGTTCATGGTGCGCAGGTTGTGCACGGTGTTGCCACTGGCCACGATGAGCACGCCTTGCTCGCGTAAACCTCGCAGTTGCTGGCCCAGTGCGAAGTGCTCTGCGGGTGGACGGTGGTAGTCCATGCTCAGCTGCACCACAGGAATATCCGCCGCAGGAAACATGGGCTTGAGCACGCTCCATGCGCCATGGTCCAAGCCCCACTCGGTCAAGTCAACGCCCACAGGCTGGCCGCTGTGTGGCTGACGGAGTTGTTGCGCGGTTTGCGCCACCCACTCTGGCGCACCGGGCGCGGGGTATTGCTGGTCAAACAGCTCTTGCGGAAAACCACCAAAGTCATGAATAGTTTTGGGCTGGGCCATGCCCGTCATCCACCAGCCAGGTGTGATCCAGTGCGCAGAGATGCACAAGATGAGTTTGGGCTTAGGCCAACGCACGCCAAACTCTGCGCCCAAGGCTTGCCATGCACGCCGGTAAGGGCTGTCTTCAATCACGTTCATGGGGCTTGCCATGCCCCACAAAAAGAACAGGCATGCGAGAGGCGGGTGTAGAAGTGGTCATCAAGATCTAGGACAAATGGTTGTCAAAAGTAAATTGGGGGACAGACTCCATTTTCACCCCCTGAACAGCTGCTATATTGCGCTGCAACATTATTAAGACAAAACCATGCTTTACCAAATCTTCGAAACACAACGCAGCCTCATGGAGCCGTTCGCAGACTTTGCGCAGGCCGCTTCCAAACTTTATGGTCAAACCAACTCACCCATGGCCCAAAACCCCATGGCGCAGCGTGTGTCAGCCGGTTATGACTTGCTGTACCGCCTAGGAAAAGACTACGAGAAGCCGCAATTTGGCATCAAATCCGTGCAGGTTGAAGGCATGGACGTGGCCATCCACGAACGCATCGAAATGGACAAGCCTTTCTGTGAGCTGCGCCGTTTCAAACGTTTCACCGACGACGCGGCCACGCTGACCAAACTCAAAGCACAACCCGTGGTGTTGATCGTGGCACCTTTGTCTGGCCACTACGCCACCTTGTTGCGCGACACCGTGCGCACCATGCTCAAAGACCACAAGGTCTATGTCACCGATTGGAAAAACGCACGCTTGGTACCCCTGAGCGAAGGTGAATTCCACCTCGACGACTATGTGAACTACGTGCAAGAGTTCATCCGTGACTTGCAAAGCAAGTACGGCAACTGCCACATCATGAGCGTGTGCCAGCCCACCGTGCCCGTGTTGGCTGCTGTGTCACTGATGGCCAGCCGTGGTGAGAAAACCCCCATCACCATGACCATGATGGGCGGCCCCATCGACGCGACAAAATCCCCCACATCTGTGAACAACTTGGCCATGAACAAGAGCTACAGCTGGTTCGAGAACAACGTGATCTACCGCGTGCCGGATAGCTTCCCGGGTGCAGGCCGTCGCGTGTACCCTGGCTTCTTGCAGCACACCGGCTTCGTGGCCATGAACCCCGATCGCCACTTGAAGAGCCATTACGACTACTTCAAAGACTTGATCAAAGGTGACAACTCCAGCGTGGACTCACACCGCGATTTTTATGACGAGTACAACGCGGTGCTCGACATGGACGCCGATTACTACTTGGAAACCATCAACACGGTGTTCCAAGAATTCAAGCTGGTGCGTGGCACATGGGAAATCAAAAACCCTCAAGGCAAGCTCGAGTTGGTGCGCCCACAAGACATTCGCACCACAGCCCTGCTGACGGTGGAAGGTGAGCTGGACGACATCTCTGGCTCTGGCCAAACCGAAGCCGCACACAAGCTGTGCAGCGGCATCGTGCGCAAAGAACAACACCACCTCGAAGCCAAAGGCGCAGGCCACTACGGCATCTTCAGTGGCCGTCGTTGGCGCGAAGTGGTGTACCCACACGTCAAGAGCTTCATCTTGGAACACAACAAAGGCACGGTCAAAACCGCTGCGGCTAAACCCAAAGCTGTCGCGAAGAAAGCTGCGCCTGCAGCGAAAAAAGTGGCCACCAAGCCCGCGGCCAAAAAAGCCACTGCTGCTCAAAAGTGAGTCTGGTCGAACAGCTCAACAACGCCCTGCCACAAACGCAATGCACGCGCTGTGGCTACCCTGACTGTCAGCGCTACGCCGAGGCCTTAGTCCTTGGCGAGGCTGACATCAACCAGTGCCCTCCAGGCGGCACAGAAGGCGTTGAACGGCTGGCTGCCCTCACCGGCAAACCAGCTCTCCCCCTGAACCCTGACAACGGCTTAGAAGGCCCACGCACCATCGCCCTCATTGACGAGGCGTGGTGCATTGGTTGCACGCTGTGCATCGCGGCATGCCCGACCGATGCCATCGTGGGCGCCAACAAACGCATGCACACCGTGGTGGAAAGCTATTGCACGGGCTGCGAACTGTGTATTCCTGCTTGCCCCGTTGATTGCATCTCGCTCGAACCCATTGACATCAACCTGAGTGGCTGGGCCTCATGGCCGCAAGAGCTGGCGGACCTCGCGCGCCAACGCTATGACGCGCGCACGGCACGTCTCAAACGCGAAGCGGTGGAACACAATGAACAGTTGCAAGCCAAAGCCGTGAAGAAGCTCGCTGACCTGCCAACACACACCAAAGGCACTGAACACGCGCCCGAGGTGGATCGCAAACGTGCGATCATTGAGGCCGCACTCGCCAAGGCCAAAGCCCGACAAGCCACCAAGGCTTAAAAGGCTGGCAGCACCAAGGGGCACCTCTGCTCCATGCGCGATACCTGACATTTCAATGCACACCCAACTCACTGCACGCAGAGAACTCCTGCTTCTTTTGTCGCTCGCCGGCATCCAGTTCACACACATCGTGGACTTCATGATCATGATGCCGCTGGGACCACAGCTCACCAGCTTGTTTGCCATCAGCTTCGCTGAGTTTGGTTTGTTGGTCTCGGCCTACACCGTGGCTGCGGGGTTGTCTGGCTTGTTTGCCACCACCTTCATTGATCGCTTTGATCGCAAGCATTTGCTGCTCAAGCTGTATGTGCTGTTCGCCCTCACCACCGTGGCCTGCGGTGTGGCTCCCACGTATGGCTGGTTAATGGTCGCACGCATTGCCTCTGGCTTTTTTGGCGGCGTGTTGTCAACCATGACACAAACCATCATTGGTGACGTCGTGCCCTTCGAGCGCCGCGGTCGTGCCACGGGCATTGTGATGACTTCGTTCTCGGTGGCTACCGTGGCCGGTGTGCCTGCAGGTTTGTTGTTTGCCAACCTCTGGGGTTGGCACACCGCTTTCTTCGCCATTGGCGTGATGTGTATCGCGGTGGGCGTATTGGCCAACTACAGCGTGCCCAAGTTGGACGCCCATGTGGCTCATGCCAAAGACAAACATGTGCTGCACGCCATGGGCCAAGTGCTGAGCGAGCCCAACCAACGCATGGCCTTGCTTTTGTCAGCCACCATGATGTTTGCCGCCTTCACCATCATTCCGTACATCACCTTGTATTTGCAGAACAACCACATCATGGCGTCTAGCGAAATTCCATGGCTGTACTTTTGTGGCGGCGTCATCACTCTGTTCAGCGGCCGTTGGGTGGGTGGCGTCACGGACCGCTTGGGCAAGCGTGAAACATTTCAACGCGCCGTGTTGTTCTCCATCATCCCGATGTTTGCCATCACGTTGATCGAGCCCGTGCCGCTGTATGTGGTGTTGCTGGTCACCAGCTCACTGTTCTTTGCCATGAACGCTCGCATGATTCCAGGCATGGCTTTGCTCACCTCGGCAGCGAACCCCAAATTTCGTGGCACCTTTATGTCACTCAACGGTGCAGTGCAGTCGTTCGCCATGGGCGTGGCTGCGTGGGTCGGCGGGATGTTGCTGCAAAACGAACCCAACGGACAAGTGACGCACTACTGGTTGTGCGCCGTGGTCGCGACGTGTGCGTCTTTGCTGGCGTATGTGTTGGCCAAACGCGTGTCGATGCACGAGTGAGTCAGTGACTCAGCGACGCGGGCGCACCTATAAAAAAGCCGCTCAACTGAGCGGCTTTTTCATTGTGAGTGCCTTGATAAACACATCACATAGTTGCTTCAAGCGTGCGAAGCCGCCAAGGCCGCAAAGGCCTTCACCACTTCAGCAGGTGCTTGCACCAGCTCAATCAACACGCCTTCGCCACCAATGGGAAACTCATCGTTCGCTTTGGGGTGCAAGAAGGTGATGTCAAAACCAGCTGCGCCCTTGCGGATACCGCCGGGTGCAAAGCGCACGCCTTGCGCGCTGAGCCACTCCACAGCCACGGGCAAGTCATCAATCCACAAGCCCACGTGGTTCAACGGCGTGGCGTGAACCGCTGGCTTTTTCTCGATGTCCATGGGCTGCATCAAATCAACTTCGACCTTGAAGGGGCCAACGCCGATGGCACAAATGTCTTCGTCCACGTTCTCGCGTTCGCTCTGAAACGTGCCCGTGACTTCGAGGCCAAACATGTCAACCCACAGCGTCTTCAAACGGCCCTTGTCAGGGCCGCCGATGGCGATTTGTTGAATGCCGAGGACTTTGAATGGGCGGCTTGCGGCGCTCATTTATTCGAACTCCACAATCATTTGGTCAACCGTGAGTGACTCGCCTTTGGCCGCCACCACTTGTTTGACCACGCCGTCTTGCGCTGCGAACAACACGTTTTCCATCTTCATCGCTTCAATCACGGCGACGCGCTCACCCGCTTGCACTTTTTGGCCAGGTGTCACAGACACTTCGACCAACAAGCCAGGCATGGGCGACAACACATAGCGGCTCAAATCAGGTGGCGCTTTGAATGGCATGAGTTTGTGCAACTCGGCCATGCGTGGCGACATCACCAAAGCTTCAATGCGCGTGCCGTTGTGTTGCACTTGCAAAGCCAATGGGTTCTTCAAGGTGCCGCGCTCGATTTGCGCTGTGAAAGGTTTGCCGTTGCAAGTGCCTTCGATGCGGATGTCGTTCAAACGTGACTTGCTTTCAATCGCGTAGGTTTTGCCACCGATGGTGATTTGCGCCACACCCGGCTTGCCCACGAACTCGTCCACGTGCACTTGCACGTAACGGTTGTCACCGCCTTGGCCCAACTCAACCACGGCGTAATCTTGACCAATCTGCACGTCGTAGCCAGGCAACTGGCCGCTCAAATTGGCAGCGCGTTGGCGTGACTTGCGGCGCACGAATGCGGCAAGGGCAGCCAAAAAGTCATGGTCGTCATGCGGCACATCTTCTGCGCGGAAACCTTTGCTGTATTGCTCAGCAATGAAGCCCGTGTTGAAGTCGCCAGACACAAACTTGGGATGCGCCAACAAAGCAGCTTGGAACGGGATGTTGGAGCTGATGCCGCGAATCACAAAACCGTTCAAGGCTTCGCGCATCTTGGCGATGGCATCGTTGCGGTCTTTGCCGTGCACGATCAGCTTAGCGATCATCGAGTCATAGAACATCGGAATCTCGCCGCCGTCTTGCACACCGGTGTCCACACGCACGCCGAGCAAGTCAGCCGTGTTGCCTTGGAACATGGTTTGTTTGGGCGTTTGGAAACGCACCAAGCGGCCTGTCGATGGCAAGAAATTGCGGAACGGGTCTTCGGCGTTGATACGGCATTCGATGGACCAGCCATTGCGCTGCACATCTTTTTGCGCGATTGGCAATTTCTCACCAGCCGCCACGCGAATCATCATCTCGACCAAATCGAGGCCCGTGATGGCTTCGGTCACGGGATGCTCCACCTGCAGACGGGTGTTCATCTCGAGGAAGTAGAAGTCTTGGTCTTTGCCGACCACGAATTCGACCGTACCGGCAGATTGGTACTTCACAGCTTTGGCCAAGGCCACGGCTTGTTCGCCCATGGCTTTGCGAGTGGCTTCACTGATGAACGGCGATGGCGCTTCTTCAATCACCTTTTGGTGACGGCGTTGGATCGAGCACTCACGCTCGTTCAAATACACCACGTTGCCATGGCTGTCGCCCAACACTTGGATTTCGATGTGACGAGGCTCAAGCACGTATTTTTCGATGAACACACGGTCATCGCCAAAACTGTTGCGCGCTTCGTTGCGGCACGACGTGAAACCTTCGAAGGCTTCTTTGTCATTGAAGGCCACACGCAAACCTTTACCACCGCCACCAGCCGAAGCCTTGATCATCACGGGGTAGCCAATGCCTTTGGCAATCTCGACCGCTTGTTCGGCGGTGTCGATGGCATCGTTGTAGCCAGGAATACAGCTCACGCCAGCGGCGCCAGCCAACTTTTTAGATTCGATCTTGTCGCCCATGGCCGAGATCGAAAAGTGGCGTGGACCGATGAAGGCAATGCCCTCCTCTTCGCAACGCTTGGAGAACTCAGCGTTCTCGCTCAAAAAGCCGTAGCCGGGGTGAATGGCTTGTGCGCCTGTGGCCTTGGCAGCCGCAATGATTTTGTCGGCCACGAGGTAAGACTCGCGCGAGGCTGCAGGGCCAATCAGCACCGCTTCGTCAGCCAGTTGCACATGACGTGCTTCTTTGTCGGCTTCGGAGTAAACGGCCACGGTTTTGATGCCCATCTTGTGAGCGGTGGCGATGACGCGGCAAGCGATTTCGCCGCGGTTTGCAATCAGAATTTTTGTAAACATGTTCTTCTTCTCCTAGCGGCTTAGAGCGGAATGTTGCCGTGCTTGCGCCATGGGTTTTCGATCTTCTTGTCTTTCAACATCACCAGCGAGCGGCAAATGCGCTTGCGGGTTTCGTGCGGCTGAATCACGTCGTCGATGAAGCCGCGCGCGCCTGCCACAAACGGGTTGGCAAAACGGGCTTTGTATTCGGCTTCTTTGGCAGCCAGTTTTTCTGGATCGCCTTTGTCTTCGCGGAAGATGATTTCCACCGCACCCTTGGCACCCATCACCGCGATTTCGGCGTTGGGCCATGCAAAGTTCACGTCACCGCGCAAGTGCTTGGAAGCCATCACGTCATACGCACCGCCGTAGGCCTTGCGGGTGATGACGGTGATTTTTGGCACGGTGCACTCGGCGTACGCATACAGCAACTTGGCGCCGTGCTTGATGATGCCGCCGTACTCTTGCGAGGTGCCGGGCATGAAACCGGGCACGTCCACAAACGTGACCACTGGGATGTTGAACGCATCGCAGAAGCGCACAAAGCGGGCCGCCTTGATGGAGCTCTTGATGTCCAAGCAACCGGCCAACACCAAAGGTTGGTTGGCCACGATGCCGACGGTTTGGCCTTCCATGCGGGCAAAGCCGATCAGGATGTTTTTGGCGTAGTCGGGTTGCAGCTCAAAGAAGTCACCATCGTCCACGGTTTTGACGATGAGCTCTTTCATGTCATACGCTTTGTTGGGGTTCTCAGGCACCAAGGTGTCGAGGCTCATGTCCATGCGGCCCGATGGATCACCGCTGGCACGCACAGGTGCCTTTTCTCGGTTGTTCAGGGGCAGGTAGTTGTAGAGGCGACGCAGCATTAGCAGCGCTTCGACATCGTTTTCAAACGCCATGTCGGCCACGCCGCTCTTGGTGGTGTGCGTCAGGGCGCCGCCCAGCTCTTCAGCCGTCACTTCTTCGTGCGTCACGGTTTTGACCACTTCGGGGCCGGTCACAAACATGTAAGACGTGTCTTTGACCATGAAGATGAAGTCGGTCAACGCAGGCGAGTACACCGCACCACCCGCTGAAGGGCCCATGATCATGCTGATCTGGGGCACCACACCGCTGGCCATCACGTTGCGCTGGAACACTTCGGCGTAACCGCCGAGCGACGCCACGCCTTCTTGAATACGGGCACCGCCCGAGTCGTTTAGACCGATCACGGGTGCGCCGACCTTCATGGCTTGGTCCATGATTTTGCAAATCTTCTCGGCGTGTGTTTCAGACAAAGCGCCACCGTACACGGTGAAGTCTTGGCTGAACACAAACACCAAACGGCCGTTGATCATGCCGTAGCCAGTGACCACGCCGTCGCCTGGAATCTTGTTGCCTTCCATGCCGAAGTCGGTGCAACGGTGTTCAACGAACATGTCCCACTCTTCGAAGGTGCCTTCGTCCAACAGCACTTCGATGCGCTCGCGTGCGGTCAGTTTTCCTTTGGCGTGCTGCGCATCAATGCGCTTTTGGCCGCCACCTAAGCGGGCCGCAGCGCGCTTTTGTTCCAGTTGTTCGATGATGTCTTGCATGGTTGCTCTTTCTTTACTCCAGGAAGATTTTCAAATTAACTCTGCGCCTGATAAGCGCTGAGCAGTTGACGGGCAGCCGTCGATGCGGCCAATTGGCCAGATGCGACGTGTTGGCTGAGTTGGGGCAGCAGTGTCTGCACACGCGGCTGCGCCCGAAAGGCTTGTTTGAGGCCTGCATCGATGCGTTCCCACATCCACGACAAGGCTTGGTTTTGGCGGCGCTCGGCAAACCGACCATTTTGAGTTTGCAAAGCTTTGAACTCGCACACGGCGGCCCAAAACGCATCCACGCCTTGGTTCAGCAAGGCGCTGAGTTGCACAACTTTGGGATGCCACACCTCGGTGTTGCGGTGCGCATGGCCTGCCCCACCATGCATGCCCAACAGTTGCAAAGCACTGGTGATTTGCAGCTGTGCACGCGTGGCGGCGGTGGCGTCGATGTCGGCTTTGTTGATGACCACCAAATCGGCAATCTCCATCACGCCTTTTTTGATGGCTTGCAAGTCGTCGCCCGCATTGGGCAATTGCAGCAGCACAAACATGTCGGTCATGTTGGCCACAGCGGTTTCGCTTTGACCCACACCCACGGTTTCGACAATCACCACGTCGTAGCCAGCGGCTTCGCAGACCAACATGGACTCGCGCGTTTTTTCGGCCACACCACCCAAAGTGCCACTCGATGGACTGGGGCGAATGTAAGCTTGCGCGTGAACGCTCAAAAACTCCATGCGGGTTTTGTCACCCAAGATAGAGCCGCCAGACACGGTCGAAGACGGGTCAATGGTCAGCACGGCCACGCGGTGGCCTTGGCTGATCAGGTAAAGACCCAACGCCTCAATGAAGGTGGACTTGCCCACGCCCGGTACGCCACTGATGCCTAAGCGAAACGACTTGCCCGTGTGCGGCAGCATGGCCGTAAGCAAGTCATCGGCCAAGGCCCGGTGATCGGTGCGCGTCGACTCTAAAAGCGTGATGGCTTTGGCCATGGCACGACGCTGCACGGCAGCGTTGCCGCGCAGCAAGCCGTCGAGCAACTGCTCAGGTGTCACCCGATGGCCTTTTTGATTTGCTCCAACACGTCTTTGGCGCTGGCTGGAATGGGGGTGCCTGGACCGTAAATACCCTTGACGCCCGCTTCGTACAAGAAGTCATAGTCTTGGCGCGGAATCACACCGCCCACGAACACGATGATGTCGTCGGCGCCTTGCTTCTTCAGCTCGGCAATGATGGCGGGCACCAAGGTTTTGTGGCCTGCCGCGAGGGTGGACACACCCACAGCGTGCACGTCGTTTTCAATCGCTTGGCGCGCGCATTCTTCTGGCGTTTGGAACAAGGGGCCCATGTCCACGTCGTAGCCCAAATCGGCAAACGCGGTGGCCACCACTTTGGCACCACGGTCGTGGCCGTCTTGGCCCAGCTTAGAAATCATCACGCGAGGACGGCGGCCATGGCTTTCGGCGAACTCGGCAATGTCAGCCTTGAGGGCGTTCCAATATTCCATGGTGTCTCCCACGTTTTCGCCATCGTCGTAGGCTGCGGCGTACACGCCGGTGACCTTTTGTGTGTCAGCGCGGTGGCGGCCAAACACTTTTTCGAGCGCATCGCTCACCTCGCCCACCGTGGCGCGCAGGCGAATGGCCTTGATAGACAAATCGAGCAAGTTGCCTTCGCCGGTTTCAGCAGATGCGGTGAGCGCATCCAACGCGGCTTGCACTTTGGCTGTGTCGCGTGTGGCTTTGATTTTTTGCAAACGCTCAATTTGACCGTCGCGCACGCGCACGTTGTCGATGGCCAAGATTTCGATCGGGTCTTCTTTGGCGAGTTTGTATTTGTTCACGCCCACGATGACGTCTTTGCCTGAGTCGATGCGCGCTTGCTTTTCAGCCGCAGCCGCTTCGATTTTGAGCTTGGCCCAGCCGCTGTCCACGGCTTTGGTCATGCCGCCCATGGCTTCGACTTCTTCGATGATGGCCCAGGCTTTGTCGGCCATTTCTTGGGTGAGCGACTCCATCATGTAAGAACCGGCCCATGGGTCGATCACGTTGGTGATGTGGGTTTCTTCTTGAATGATGAGCTGCGTGTTGCGCGCAATGCGTGCGGAGAACTCGGTGGGCAGAGCGATCGCTTCGTCAAACGAGTTGGTGTGCAGCGACTGTGTGCCACCAAACACCGCGGCCATCGCCTCGATGGTCGTACGCACCACGTTGTTGTAGGGGTCTTGCTCGGTGAGCGACCAGCCAGAAGTTTGACTGTGCGTGCGCAACATCAAGCTCTTGGGGTTCTTGGCGTCAAAGCCCTTCATGATGCGGCACCACAGCAAACGTGCGGCGCGCATTTTGGCGATTTCCAAATAGAAGTTCATGCCCACCGCCCAGAAGAACGACAAGCGGCCCGCAAAGGCGTCCACATCCAAACCAGAAGCAATCGCAGTCTTCACATACTCTTTGCCATCGGCCAAGGTGAAGGCCAATTCCAGTGCTTGGTTAGCACCGGCTTCTTGCATGTGATAACCCGAAATCGAGATCGAGTTGAACTTAGGCATGTGCTTGGCGGTGTAGCCAATGATGTCGCCAATGATCTTCATCGACGGCTCTGGCGGGTAGATGTAGGTGTTGCGCACCATGAACTCTTTCAGAATGTCGTTCTGAATCGTGCCGCTCAACAACTCTTGGCTCACGCCCTGCTCTTCAGCCGCCACCACGTAGCCCGCCAGCACAGGCAGCACCGCGCCGTTCATGGTCATGGAGACCGACACTTTGTCCAACGGAATTTCGTTGAACAAGATCTTCATGTCTTCGACCGAGTCAATGGCCACACCGGCCTTGCCCACGTCGCCCGTCACACGGGGATGGTCAGAGTCGTAGCCACGGTGGGTGGCCAAGTCAAACGCTACCGACACCCCTTGACCACCGGCGGCCAAAGCCTTGCGGTAAAACGCGTTGGATTCTTCAGCGGTAGAGAAGCCTGCGTATTGGCGAATCGTCCAAGGGCGCACCGAATACATGGTGGCTTGGGGGCCACGCAAGTAGGGCTCAAAACCGGGTAAGGTGTTGGCGTAAGGCAGGTCTTGCGTGTCTTCGGCGGTGTACAGCGGCTTGACGCTGATCCCGTCCAAGGTTTTCCAGTTCAAGGCATTGAGGTCACCGCCTGGCGCAGACTTGGCGGCTGCTTTGGCCCATGCTTCTAAGTTAGCGGCGTTGAATTCGGTTGGCTTTTGGCTCATGGCAAATCACTCGTGAAAGGTGTTTTCAGCTATCGAACAAACCCAAGGTTAACCCCATGGGCTATGTGCTTTGGGCATCATATCATTCATAATTATTGATGCAAAATCTTATTTAGTCTTACAATTCAAGTCCATGTCCGCCGTCACCCTCACGCCTCGCGCCCTGTATGAAGAAGTAGCCGAACTGCTTCGTCAGCGCATATTTGCGAGCGAGTTAGAGCCCGGCAGCTGGATTGACGAGATGCGTTTGGCTGAGGAATACGGCATCAGCCGCACTCCCATGCGCGAAGCCCTGAAAGTGCTGGCCGCCGAAGGCTTGGTGACCATGAAGGTGCGTCGCGGCGCTTACGTGACCGAGGTCAACGAAAAAGACCAGCGCGATGTGTACCACCTGCTCTCTTTGCTTGAGTCAGATGCTGCTGGCGTAGTGGCCAAAGACGCTACGGTTGAACAACTACAAGATTTGCAAGCCCTGCACGCCGAGCTAACAGCCGCCGTGACGGACCGCGAAAAGTTCTTTGAAATCAACGAGCGCTTTCACATGCGCTTGCTGGAAATCGCCAACAACCGTTGGCGCGACCAAATGGTGGCTGACTTGCGCAAGGTGATGAAGTTGAACCGCCACAACTCGCTGTTCAAGAGTGGGCGCTTAGAGGAATCGTTGAAAGAACACCAAGCCATCATGGATGCGTTGATGGCACGTGATGCGGCACTGACGGTGCAGCGCATGAACGAGCACTTTGCCAACGGCTTAGAAGCCGCGAGCTAAGTCGCCTCTTTCAAATCTTATTCAGCTTCCACTACCCGTTCGGCTGCGCCACGGGCCAAAGCCTCGCGCGCAATCGTCATCACTTCTCGCGGCGGCAAAGGTTTGAGCTTGTGGTTGCTCCACACCTGACGCCACAAACGCGCACCGCGTTGACCATGGAACAAACCCAACATGTGACGCGCAATCGGGTACCAAGGGCAGCCATCTTCTGCGTGGGCGCGCTCCATGTAAGCGACCATCGTTTCCTCCACAGCTTCGCGACTGAGGGTCTCGTGCGGGTCGTTGTAAAACTCGGCATCCCACGTCGTCATCAGCCACGGGCGGTAATAGGCCTCGCGCCCCAACATCACACCATCGACATGCTGCAAGTGCTCGGCCATTTGCGCGTTGTTGGTGATGCCACCGTTGATGGCAATCACCAAATCTGGAAAGTCTTTTTTGAGCTGGTAGCCCAGCTCGTAGCGCAGCGGCGGAATTTCGCGGTTTTCTTTGGGGCTGAGGCCATCGAGCCACGCGTTGCGCGCATGCACGATGAACACCTTGCAGCCTGCATCACTCACCGTGCCCACAAAGTCGCGCACAAAGTCGTAGCTTTCAATGCGGTCAATGCCAATGCGGTGCTTCACCGTCACAGGAATGTTCACCACATCCATCATGGCTTTCACACCATCGGCCACGGTTTGCGGTTCGTTCATCAAACACGCGCCAAACGCGCCGCGCTGTACACGGTCAGACGGGCAGCCACAGTTGAGGTTGATTTCGTTGTAGCCCCATTGCTCGCCCAGCTTGGCACCATGCGCCAAATCAGCCGCGTCGCTGCCGCCGAGTTGCAAGGCGACTGGGTGCTCTTCGGCATTGAAGCGCAAATGCCGTTGCGTGTCGCCATGGCGCAGCGCACCGGTGGTGACCATCTCGGTGTAAAGCAAGGTGTTGCGGCTGAGCAGGCGGTGGAAATAACGGCAGTGGCGGTCCGTCCAATCCATCATGGGAGCGACGGAAGTGCGCCAAAGCGAGGCATCGGGAAAATTCATGTGGCAATTATCCCGCGCCCCCCGTTGGAAGATTGGGCACAATCGCGATGTAACCAAAAATATTCACTTCTAAGGCGATGACGATGGATAACCCAACCCTCTGGTGGCTCGTAGCAGGCGGCCTTGTGGTGACCGAGTTGCTGACGGGCACGTTTTACTTGCTCATGCTGTCGCTAGGCGCAGTGGCCGCGGTCTTGGCGGCCTATGCGGGCGTATCCGTCACATGGCAAATCGTCACAGCAGCCGCCGTGGGCGGTGCAGCTGCGGTGTTGTGGCACTTGAAAAAGCCACTCAACAGCGATGCACAGGACAGCAATGTGCACCTCGACATCGGCGAAACCGTGTCGGTCGAAGCGTGGGACGCCCAAGGCCACACGCAAGTCAAACACCGTGGTGCGCAATGGGCGGCCATTTGCGCGCCAAACATCACACCCGAGCCCGGCTTGCACCGCATCATTGAGATGCAAGGCAACAGCTTGGTATTGGAAAAAATTTAACTTCGCTCAAAGGTACACACATGGAAATCGCTTTACTCTTTTTGGCCATCGCCGTTTTGTTCGTCATGAAAACGGTCAAGGTTGTGCCCCAACAAAACGCGTGGGTGGTCGAGCGTTTGGGCAAGTACCACGCCAGCCTCACCCCCGGCTTGAACTTTGTGGTGCCCTTTATTGACAACGTGATTCAAAAACACAGCCTCAAAGAAATTCCGCTTGATGTGCCTAGCCAAATTTGCATCACGCGTGACAACACGCAACTGCAAGTCGATGGCATTTTGTATTTCCAAGTCACCGATCCACGCTTGGCCAGCTACGGCTCGTCCAACTACATCATGGCCGTCACGCAGCTGGCACAAACCAGCTTGCGCAGCGTGATTGGTAAGTTGGAACTCGACAAGACCTTTGAAGAGCGCGACATCATCAACGCGCAAGTGGTGGCCGCCATTGACGAAGCCGCGTTGAACTGGGGCGTGAAAGTGTTGCGTTACGAAATCAAAGACCTCACGCCACCCGCCGAAATCTTGCATGCCATGCAAGCGCAAATCACGGCCGAGCGAGAAAAGCGCGCGTTGATCGCCGCCTCAGAAGGCCGTCGTCAAGAGCAAATCAACATTGCCACGGGTGAACGCGAGGCCTTCATTGCCCGCTCTGAAGGCGCAAAACAAGCAGCCATCAACAAAGCCCAAGGTGAAGCTGCGTCTATCACCGCTGTGGCCGATGCCACGGCGCAAGCGATTGAGCGCATCGCCGCCGCCATTCGCCAACCCGGTGGCGAGCAAGCGGTGCAACTCAAAGTGGCGGAGCAAGCCGTGCAGGCTTACGCCAAGGTGGCGTCTGATGCGAAGACCACCCTCATCGTGCCGAGCAACATGACCGAAGTGTCGGGCTTGATTGCCTCGGCCATGCAAATGGTCAACACAGGCAAGTCGGCGTCTTAATCTTTCGCCGCCAAGGCCACGCGGATGGACTGCGTGGCCACATCTTCGAGCCAGCCCAAATCCATGTGCTGGTGCGCTTCGCAAATGAACCATGGCTCGCGAGAGTCGGGTTCGAGCATCACACCACGCGCAATCAACTCCCACGCAAACTTGCGATACAGCTCGCTGTTGGTCACGCGCCAATCGCGGTAGTTGGTGGGCACGGTCGCACTGAAGTGAATGCCAAACATCGCAGGCGGGCCTGCGAAGGCGTGCTCAAGTCCTGCCGCAGTGAACACACGGCCCAACACGGCTTGAATTTGTTCACCCGCATGGTTGATGGTTTGCTGCGCGTGGGTCTCTGCCAAAATTTTGAGCGTGGCGTGTGCGGCACTGAGCGCGACCAAGTTGGCCGTGTACGTGCCGCCATGCACCACACCGCCGGGGTGTGAGCCCACCACATCCATCACATGGGCTTTGCCACCAAAGGCCGCCACGGGGTAACCGTTGCCCATGGCTTTGGCGTAGGTGGTGAGGTCGGCGTGAATGCCATACAACTCTTGCGCCCCGCCCTTCGCGACGCGAAAACCCGACTTCACTTCGTCAATGATGAGCACCGTGCCGTGCTGCGTGCACAAGTCACGCAAGCGTTGCAGCCACTCTTGACTGGCCGCTACGCTACCGGCGTTGCCAATGATGGGCTCAATCACCACACAGGCCAAGGTGTCACCTTGTGTGGCAAACAAGTTTTCTAAATCTTCAAAGTCGTTGTGGCTGATGATGCTCAGCAACTCACGGCTGCGCTCAGGAATGCCGCCGCCAAATGGAATCACTTTGGGTGCAACTTTGCTACCCGGCTGCCAATGTTCGATGTCTGACTTCCACATCATCTCGTCGTACAAGCCGTGGAACGAACCTTCCACAATCGCCACGCGGTCGCGCTTTGTGTAGCCACGTGCCGTGCGCACCGCACCCATCACGGCCTCAGTGCCGGAGTTGGCAAAGCGCATCTTGTCGATGTTGGGGCACATGGCTTTGATTTGCTTGACCACCGTGGTGTCGAGCTCGGTCGAAAAGCCAGATAGCGTGCCTCGCTGTGTGATTTGTTCAATCACCGCGTTGTCCACGCGTTCGTCGCGGTAGCCCAAGATGATGGGGCCGTAGCCTAAGCGAAAGTCCACATAGGTTTTGCCATCCACATCGGTGAGCATGCAGCCTTTGGCGCTGGCGATGAACACCGTGTCTTTTTCGCCCCAGTAGCGGTAGTTCTCGGCCACGCCTTGCGGCATGTGCAAATGGGCTTCGGCGAGTAAACGAGATTGGTGGGTCATGGTCGCAGCATGTGTCCCACACGCTCTTCTAAAAGTTTCACCACATGCAGCTCTGCGGCTTCGGGACCGTACGTGGCCATGGCTTGTTGAAACAACTGTTGCGCCATGCCGCCCATGGGCAAGTCGTAACCTTGCGATTTGGCAATGCCGTTGATGAGGCCCAAATCTTTGCAGCACAAGGCGAGCGAAAAACTAGGGTCGTAGTGCCCCGCAAAGATGGACGGCACATCGTGCTCTGCCACCCAGCTGTTGCCTGCACTTGACTTGATGGCTTCCCACACGGTGTGCAACGGGATGCCGGCCTTCGCACCCAACATCAAGCCTTCTCCAATGGCTGCAGCGCTGACGAACCACAACAGGTTGGTGAGCAGCTTGATGGTCGCACCGTTGCCGGGCTCGCCCACATGGAAGATTTTTTCGCCAATGACGTCGAAGATGGGTTTGTGTTTTTCAAAGGTGGCTTGGTCGCCACCCACAAAAATAGACAAGCGGCCCAGCGCGGCCATGTCGACGGCATTGGTGACGGGGGCTTCTAAAAAGTCCACGCCTTTGCTGTTGGCCAAAGCCACCAACTCGCGCACCAATTCCACCGCACTGGTGGATGTGTCAATCACAGTGGTGCCAGCTTTGACATGCGCCAACACGCCCTGCTCGCCCAACATCACTTCGCGCACTTGCACGGGGCCAGGCAACGACGCCATCACCACGTCGGCCTGTGCCGCACCTTCGGCCAAACTGTTGACCCACGTTGCACCCAAAGCCATCAAGTTTTCGGCCTTGGCACGCGACACATCAAACACGGTGACGGGGTAACCCGCCTTCACCAAATTAGCCGCCATGGGGTTGCCCATGTTGCCCACGCCGATGAAAAACAACTTCGGTTTTGCAGCGCTCATCATTCCACTTTCTTGAACTGCAAAAACAGTTGGTTGGCATCTTTCTCTGGCACGTACTCAAAACCATAGGCCCCCATCAAGGCTTGCGCCTCGGCAAAGGTGTAGGTGCGGTAGTTCACCGTTTGGTCCATCACTTTGTGATCGCCGTCTTGCAGGTAATAGTGCTTGGTAAAACCAATGTCTGTGGGGTCAATTTTTTGCGAGTATTTCATCCCGTTCGAGATGACGGTTTCGTAGTCATGGTGAGGACCTTGAATGCCCAACAACAAGGTACCGCCCACCGCGATGTGTTTGGCCAAATGCTCGAATCCCAAATGATTGGCCTGCTCATCCGCGATGTGGCTAACCAAGAAAGGCTCTTTGTCGCCGTCAATCACAAAATACCAAACGCCACCATAAGAGAACGCCAATTCGTGTTGCTCGTTCAAAGACAACTCGGTGATGTTTTGCTGAGACAGCGCCACGGTCGTGAACGGTGCCAAACGCTTTTGAGCAATCGACAACATGGGTGCCGTCAAGTCAATGCCCGTGATGGGCAGTTTGGGCTGACGCTTGGCCAGCTCCTCCAAAATCAAGCCAGTCCCGCAGCCAATTTCTAAAACATTGCGTTGCGGATGGTGGGCCACAAGGCTGTCCACAATCTTTGCGTAATCGTAGTAACCCGAGGTCATGATGACGTCGTAGTAACCAGCCATGTTGGTGTAGTCGCCCATAAACCCCCGGCAAATTTGCCATATTTGTTATTAAGTTTGACAACTCTAACAAAGTCATGTGACGGGTTAATACCTACGCTATTTAGCCAACAAAAAAGGCCGCAGACGAATCTGCGGCCTTTTTGGGTTGAAACAAAACGCCAGAGGCGTCATGCATTAACCCATGTGCAAACCACCATTCACGGCAAAGTCAGCACCGGTGGTGTAACCACCATCTTCGCTGGCCATCCACGCAATGATGGACGCGATTTCAGCAGGCTTGCCCAAACGCTTGACGGGCACCGTGGCCACAATTTTTTCCAGCACATCAGGACGAATGGCGTTGACCATGTCAGTACCGATGTAGCCAGGTGACACGGTGTTGACCGTCACACCTTTGGTGGCCAGCTCTTGCGCCAAAGCCATCGAGAAACCGTGCATACCGGCCTTGGCAGCTGAGTAGTTAGTTTGGCCTGCTTGGCCTTTTTCACCGTTCACCGATGAGATGTTGATGATGCGACCCCAGCCGCGCTCCACCATGTCTGGCACCACTTGTTTGGTGACGTTGAACATGGAATCGAGGTTGGTGTTCATCACCGCATCCCAATCTTCGCGGGTCATCTTCAAAAACATACGGTCCTTGGTGATGCCGGCGTTGTTCACCAGCACGTCAATCGGGCCGTGCTCAGCCTTGGCTTTGGTGAAAGCTTCGACCGTGGAATCCCAATCACCCACGTTGCCGACGGATGCGTAAAAGGTAAAGCCTAAAGCTTTTTGCTCATCCAACCATTTGTTGAAATCACGTGTCGGGCCGCAACCGGCGATCACGGTGAAGCCTTCTTTGTGCAGACGTTGGCAGATCGCGGTTCCGATGCCACCCATGCCACCTGTGACGTACGCTACTTTTTTGCTCATTTTTTGTCTCCTGATTTATGAGTTTTTAGTGAAAGAAATCTGAATTCGAGCGAGGTGCGAATCAACGTTGCATCAACGCTCGAGTGCCAACGACACGCCCATACCGCCACCGATACACAGCGCTGCCAAGCCCTTCTTGGCATTGGTGCGTTGCATTTCATGCAGCAAGGTCACCAAGATGCGGCAGCCTGATGCGCCGATGGGGTGACCAATGGCAATCGCGCCACCGTTGACGTTGACTTTGGCTGGGTCGATGTCCAACTGCTGGTTCACCGCGCAAGCTTGTGCGGCAAAGGCTTCGTTGAGTTCGAACAAATCAATGTCAGAGGCTTTCCAGCCTGCACGTTGCAAAGCTTTGCGTGAAGCCGACACAGGGCCCATGCCCATGATTTTTGGATCCAAGCCGCTGGTACCGAAAGCCGCAATGCGAGCCAACGGTGTGAGCCCCAAAGCCGCGGCCTTCTTGGCTGTCATCACAACGACCGCAGCAGCGCCGTCGTTGATGCCTGATGCGTTGCCGGCGGTCACTGAGCCTGCTTTGTCGAAGGCAGGACGCAAACCAGCCAGCGCGTCGGCCGTGGTTTTTTTGTTGATGTATTCGTCGGTGTTGAACACCAAGGGGTCGCCCTTGCGTTGTGGGATGTTGACCGACACGATTTCATCTTTGAACTTGCCAGCATCTTGTGCAGCAGACGCCTTTTGTTGGCTCGCCAAAGCCAAAGCGTCTTGCATGTCACGGGTGATGTTGAATTCTTTGGCCACGTTTTCAGCCGTGATGCCCATGTGGTACTGGTTGTATGCATCCCACAAACCGTCCACGATCATGGTGTCGATCATGTTCCAGTTGCCCATGCGTTGGCCGTCACGCGAACCCAACAGCACATGGCCTGAAGCGCTCATGTTTTCTTGGCCACCGGCCACCACGATTTCGCTGTCGCCATACGCAACCGCTTGCGCAGCCAACATGACTGACTTCAAGCCTGAACCGCACACGGCGTTGATGGTCAGCGCAGGCACGGTGTTAGGAATGCCAGACTTCATCAAGGCTTGACGGGCTGGGTTTTGGCCAGCGCCCGCAGCCAGCACTTGGCCCATGATCACTTCGCCCACCAAGGCGGGGTCCACGTTGGCACGTGCCAAGGCTTCGCGAATCACGATTGAGCCCAACTCGGTGGCAGCCACTTTGGCGAGTGAACCGCCAAACTTACCCACAGCAGTGCGAGCGGCTGAAACGATGACGATGTCTTCCATGAAAGTCTCCAACTAATGATTTGAAAGGTTTGAAAATTAATTGCTTGCGCGTTGTTTCACATAGCGACCGGGGGCGTTCTCGATCGCTTTGTATGGGGCTTTGCCGTATGTCTTGGGCGCGGGGATTTGCTTTCCTGCATGTGACTTGAGCCAAGTTGACCAATCGGTCCACCAGCTGCCAGCGTGTTCTTTGGCTTTGCCAATCCACTGATTGGCATCGCTAGGAAATGTAGTCTCGCTGCCCGTCCAAAAGCAGCGTTTATTGGCTGCAGGCGGGTTAATCACGCCGGCTATGTGGCCTGACGCACCCATGACAAAACGCTTTTTGCCTGGGAACACTTGCGTGGTGGCGTAAGCGCCGCCGATCGGCACGATGTGGTCTTCGCGTGAACCGTAGATGTACACGGGCAGATCCACTTTGCGGAAGTCAATTTTCTCGCCGCACACCGTGGTTTTGCCTGGCTTGATGAGGTTGTTTTCAAGGTAGGTGTTGCGCAAGTACCAGGCATACATGGGGCCAGGCAAATTGGTCGAGTCGCTGTTCCAGTACAACAAATCAAACGGCGGCGGTGTTTCGCCTTTGAGGTAGTTGCCCACCACGTAGTTCCACACCAAATCGTTGGGACGTAGGAAGCTGAAGGTAGACGCCATGTCTTTGCCCTTCATCAGGCCACCCTTCGCAAACTGGCCTTCGCGGTATTTCACGAATCCTTCGTCAATGAACACATCCAACACGCCGGTGTCGGTGAAGTCAATCAAGGTCGTGAGGAAGGTGGCGCTGGCCACAGGCTTTTCGCCACGCGCTGCCAACACCGCCAGTGCGTTGGACAAAATCGTTCCACCGACGCAAAAACCCAGGGCATTGATTTGCTTGGTGGCACCAATTTCTTGGACGACAGAAATGGCTTTGATCGCCACCTGCTCCACATAGTCATCCCACGTGGTGTTTTTCAGCGACTCATCGGGGTTGCGCCAGCTGACCACAAACGTGCGATGACCTTGGCTCACCGCATAGCGAATGAGTGAGTTTTCGGGCTGTAAATCGAGAATGTAGAACTTGTTGATGCAAGGCGGAATCAACAAGAACGGGCGCTCGTAGACCTTGGCCGTGAGCGGTTTGTATTCGAGCAATTGGAAGAACTCGTTTTCAAACACCACTTTACCTTCGGTGGTGGCGACGTTTTTGCCGACCTCGAACAAGCTCTCGTCGGTCATCGACACATGGCCTTGTTGCAGATCGTGCAACAAGTTTTGAATGCCTTTGGAAATGCTTTCGCCCTTGGTCTCAATCGCTTTTTGTTGCGCTTCGGCGTTGAGCGCCAAGTAGTTGCTGGGGGCAGAGGCTGCGGCCCATTGCTCGACAGCGAATTGAATACGCGCTTTGGTTTTGGCGTCTGTTTCGGCGGCTTCAGTGAGCGCCATCATGGTGCGGGTATTGAGCAAGTACGCCGCGGCGGTGAATGCCGCCATGGGGTTTTGCCCCCAAGCTTCGCCTTTGAAACGGCGATCTTTCACCTCGGGCTTGCCGTGCAAGCTTTGGTTCCACAGCTCGGTGGCTTCAGCGATGTACTGCTTTTGCAAGGCCTCGAGTTTGTCTGGAGAGAAGCTCAACGAGGGCGTCTGCGCGTCCCCTCCACCGATTGTTTGAAATGAGGCCAAAGCTTTGAGCCAGCTATCCCCCAGGCTCTTGAGGGCCGCATTCTGATCCATCGCACATCTCCTATACAGTCGCTGTTGTCTTCTTAACTGTCTCCAGTATGTCAGCGAATTCCCTTCAAATTTCTGACGGATATCAAACTCAAGCGAAAACCCCTAGATGTATTTAGTCCTGATCGCGTGGATTTACGTGGCTTTCATGATGGCAGTGGCCGAAGCGACAAGCCCCGTGGGCTCTTTGCTCGGCGCAGTGTTTACTTTCTTGCTCTATGGCGTGTTGCCCATGAGCGTGGTGGCCTACATCATGGGCACGCCTGCCAGACGCCGTGCCATCAAAGCCCAAGAAGCAGCAGAGCGCGAACAAGCGCTCGCGTCAACCAGCCAAAGCCCAGTCTCAGCTGCGCCAGATGCACACTGCGAAGCGTCCGGTGACGCCGTCGCGCCGGTACGAAAAGAGCCGTGATCGCTGCGACACCGTGCACCATTCGGTGCTGCTGTCGTTGCCAGCCACCGAAGTCACACCTAAAGCCGCCAAGCGCAGCCGCGCCAAACCTGCAAGGTCAGCCAGCCATTTGTGCGAATGGGATGGGTGCGGCTTGAAGTACCCAGCAGCCTTGTCCGCTTGAGGTGCGTCGAGCGCGGTGAACGCTTGGCGCACATCGTCTCCCACTTCAAACGCATCGGGACCAATGCAGGGGCCCAACCACACACGAACCTGCGCGGGGGCCACGCCCGCTTGCTCGCACACCCCATGCACCGTTCGCTCCAACACACCGGCCGCCAAGCCACGCCAACCCGCATGCGCAGCTGCCACCACGCGCCCCGCATCATCGGTGAACATCAAAGGCAAACAGTCCGCCACCATGATGGTGCATGCCACTTGGGGCTCTTGGGTGATGCATGCGTCTGCCGTGGTGCCATCGGGCGTGGCAGCATTCACCTGCGCCACATCCACGCCATGCACCTGCGTTAAAAACACAGGCCGCGCCCCACTCAACTGCGTCTGTAGCAAGGCGCGGTTTTGGGCCACGGCTTGCGAGTCGTCACGCACATGGTCGCCCAAATTGAAGCCATCAAATGGGGCTTTTGACACACCGCCCACGCGTGTGGTGCACACAGCATGCACGCCAACAGGCAATGGCCAATCCATGGGCCAAAGCAAAGGCGAATGTGGGGGTTGCGGGCGGTGACTCATAGCACCTAAGGATATCCCGAACGCGACGGCTGGCAGTGTGAGGTGACGGTAGACTTGAGGCCAGTTTTAACTCGCCACACACCCACCATGATTCTCGAACTCGCTGACATCCGCATCCAACCTGGCCAACAAGCCGCTTTTGACCAAGCCATCCAACATGGCGTGGACACCGTCATCTCCAAAGCCAAAGGTTTTGAGGGTTTCAAAATCAACCGTGGCATCGAGTCGCCCGAGCGCTACGTATTGCAAATCTTCTGGACCACGCTTGAGAACCACACGGTGGACTTCCGCGAGTCCCCTGCCTTTGCCGAATGGCGTGCCATCGTTGGCCCTTTCTTTGCGCAGCCACCTGTGGTGGAACACTTTGAACTCGTGAGCAAGTCACACGGCTAAGCCTTTTCAACTGGAGACACCCGCTCATGAGCTACACGTTTGCCCCCTCCCCCGTTGTGTCTGTGCCCGTGGTGGGCAAAGCCGAGCGTTTTCCTGTGCACCGCATTTACTGCGTGGGCCGCAACTACGAAGAACACGCCAAAGAGATGGGCTTCACAGGTCGTGAACCGCCCTTCTTCTTCATGAAGCCCGCCGACAGTGTGCTGGTGGTCAATGCGGGTGAAACGGGCGACATGCCCTACCCCAGCCTCACCAAAAACTTGCACCACGAAATTGAGTTGGTGGTGGCCATTGGCAAAGGCGGCAAGAACATCCAAGCTGCGGACGCACTAAGCCACATTTATGGCTACGCCGTGGGCCTAGACATGACGCGCCGCGACTTGCAAAACGACATGAAAAAACAAGGCCGTCCTTGGTGCATTGGCAAAGGGTTTGACCACAGCGCACCGATTGGCCCCATCACACCCGCAGCACTTGCGGGTGATGTGGCTAACGCTGAAATTTATGTGCAAGTCAACGGCCAAGACCGCCAACGTAGCAACGTGAGCCAACTCATTTGGAACATCGCTGAAACCATCGAGCACGTGTCTGCCGCATGGGAACTGCAACCGGGTGACCTGATTTACACAGGCACCCCCGAAGGCGTGGGTGCGGTGGTGGCGGGCGACACCATGGTGGGTGCCGTGGCTGGCTTGGGCCAACTCACAGTGCGCGTGGTTTAAAACCATGCTGCACCGCCCGCTCATACAACATTGCAAATCGTGCGGCAGCGCGGTGACCTACCGCGTGCCTGACGATGGCGACACACGCGAGCGTGCGGTGTGCAATGCCTGCCAGACCATCCATTACGAAAACCCACTCAACGTGGTGGGCACAGTGCCTGTGTGGGACGACAAGGTGTTGCTGTGCAAACGCAACATCGAACCGCGCTTTGGCAAATGGACGCTACCTGCAGGCTTCATGGAGCTCAACGAAACTGTTGCCCAAGGCGCAGCGCGTGAGACCGTGGAAGAAGCCGGTGCGCAGTTTGAAATGCAAGAGCTGTTCACGTTGATGAACGTCACACGCGTGGGTCAAGTGCATTTCTTTTATCGTGCCCAACTCATCAGTGACACTTTTGACCCAGGCCACGAAACACAAGAAGCGCGCTTGTTTGCCGAGCACGAAATACCGTGGGACGAGATTGCGTTTCGTACCGTCAAAGAAACGCTGCAGCATTACTTTGCCGACGCAAAAAAGGGCAAGTTTGAGCTGCACCACGTGGACATCACTTGATGCGCTAGAAATCAGCGTAAGAATATTCAAGAAAACGACACATTCCATCCGCATGATCGAACTCCATTCATACAAGGAGTTTCTTCATGCGACGTTCCAGTGTTTTAGTTTCAGCGTGCATCGCCATGGCATGGCCTTTTTGGGTCAGTGCACAAACAGCGTTCCAAGCTGAATTAACCGCGCATGCGGTCATGCCTGCTCAGACGCTCATTTCCGCGCCTAAGGATGCACCTGCCAATTTACAAACCAGCGGCAAGTTCACAACCGGTAAGCGCGTTGAAAAGATCGGTACCGTTGAAGGCATGTCTTATGACCGCCCCACAGGTGTGTTTTTGCCATTCAAGGGGCAACCCATCCAAGGACACTCAGGCATCAAGCGCATGGCCGATGGCACCTTCTGGTTATTGACAGACAACGGCGCAGGCTCCAAAGCGAACTCACCCGACTTCATGTTGTACCTGAACCATTACAAAGTCGATTTCAAAACAAATAAGTTCACTCGCTTGGGCACGATCTTTTTGCATGATCCTGACAAAAAAGTACCTTTCCACATCGTGGCCGAAGGCACTCAAAAACGTTATTTAACTGGCGCTGACTTTGACACTGAGAGCTTCCAATTTGCAGACGGCGCATTGTGGGTTGGTGATGAATTTGGACCATTTCTCATCAAGGCGGATATGAATGGCAAAGTGCTGGCTGTGTACGACACACAGGTGGATGGCAAAGTGGTCCGCTCACCCGACAACCCTGCCGTGACAACTCCCGGCGCCCCCACCGACACGGTCAAATTTCAAGTTCGTCGTTCTAAAGGCTACGAGGGCATGGCGGCCTCGAAAGACGGCAGCAAACTTTACGCATTGCTTGAAGGTGCATTGTGGGATGACAACGCAAAAGCGTACGAAATGCTAGACGGCAAGCAGTATTTACGCGTGTTGGAGTTTGATGTCAAAGCCGGTCAGTGGACGGGGCGTCATTGGAAATACGTGCTCGAAGCGAACCACCATGCGATCGGCGACTTCAACATGATTGACGACACCACAGGCATGATCATTGAACGAGACAACGGCGAAGGCGTACAAAACCATGCCTGCACCGACGGTAAAAAACCAAACTGCTTCCATGATTTGCCCAAGTTCAAGCGCATTTACAAAATTGAAATGAACGAGGCGAATGTGAATGGCCCTGCTCGAAAAATCGGTTATGTCGATTTGCTAAACATCGCCGATCCACACAAGATCGCGCGCAAGCCTTTAGAAAATGGCGCATTCACTTTTCCATTTTTCACGATTGAAAACGTTGATGTGATCGATGCCCACCACATCATTGTGGGAAATGACAACAATTTACCTTTCTCATCCAGCCGCGATCCCAACAAAGCGGATGACAACGAGTTGATCATTCTGAATGTGGGAAATTTTTTAACCGCCCGTTAACTCAGCATTCGATGTAAACATCAAAAAAGCCACTGAGTTAAATCAGTGGCTTTTTTTCAAACACATAGATGGCCATCATTTTTAGAGGCATCGGTGACCGCATCAACGATTGTGTGATTTTTATTACGAAGTCGTGACACTTTTAATGAGGAAAAATGACAGTGTTAATTTTATTAATTTCGATGTTGAGAGTTGATAATTTCTTCATCTATCAACCCATGAGGAAGTCACATGCGTGCCATCAAAAAAGCTCGGAAACTTATCGAAAACGATCCCACAACGGATGTTGCGCAAACGCTGGCAAAGTTAATTTTGTCGCTAGAGACAAACGCCGATTTTTCTCTGAAGCAACTCTACGATCTGGGCATGGAAGATTTCGAGTTGGTCATTGAAGTGATGAAGGACTGGCGACTTGATCGCTTCTATGAAGGCAAAGCAAAAGCAATTAGCACCGCCCTTCAAGCGAGCGGCATGAAGTAAAAAACCATCCAAAGTTTTCCTTTATTTGACCCACATCAAACGAGGCTTAAGCAACTTTCAAGTTCATCAGTTCGACACAAATGTTTTCAATCATCCCTCATCGGATGAAAAAGAAAGACATTGAACATGTTGAAAGACAAAGCGGTTGAATCTCTGGGTCAACAATCCTTGCTGATGCCAGCTTGGATCACGGTGGCATTGAATGCAAATGACCGACTGAAACTTCTGCTCACCTTGTTGCAATCGGCGAAACAACATGCTGTAACGCCGCAAGCCAAGGTATTAGATTGGGGCAAAGATTTCAGAAATGCAGGCTTCGCAGAACTCGATTGGGTGAAGGACTTTGCCACCAGTGCTTTTCTTGAGGACGACGCGCTGGTGGTTTCAAATCAACCCATTTTCTTTGAGCAACTCCAAGAAAACTTGACGTTGATGGCGCGCCCTGTGATCGAGGGCCATGACCCTGCGGATCAATCGTTGTGTGATCGCTGTGAAGCATGGCATGTGCAGCTGAAGAAATTTGCATCGACTGACAGCATTTCAAGCAGCACCGTGTCCGTGCTCACACACGGTGACCGCTCCAAAAGTGACAGCTTCCATTTGTTGGTGATGGACTTGCACAAACGCATCAATGCGATTGCTTCATCGATCTCCACAGAGAACATCAACGGTGCGCATGTATGGGCACTTTCTTGGCCATCGCCGCGGCTTGGCTGGCCAAAGAGCCATCCCCAAAGTCAACCGTGCCCGCCATCGCAAGTGTCACCCTGCTGGCCGCACAAACCGACTTCAGTGAACCTGGCGAGTTGGGTGTCTTCATTGATCCTGATCAGCTGAAAAGCTTGCGCGAAGAAATGATGCGTACGGGCTATTTATCCGGACAACAAATGGCGGATGCCTTTAGATTCTTGAACGCACGCGACTTAATTTGGTCTCGCATGACGCAACGCTACTTGCTGGGAAAGGACGAGATTGGCAATGACATGATGAGTTGGAACGCCGATCACACACGACTGCCAGAGCGCATGCACAACGAGTACCTGACGCAACTGTTTCTCAACAATGCACTAGCCGAGGGGCACTTTCGCATGAACAACGCCCCTGTCGCTTTGATCAATATCGAAGCGCCTATGATGGTGATTGGCACCGAACGTGACCATGTCTCACCTTGGCGTTCGGTGTACAAAATTCACTTGCATACCCATACCGACATTACCTTTGTATTGGCTTCAGGCGGACACAATGCGGGCATCGTGTCAGAGCCAGGGCATCCACATCGGCACTTTCAGCTGGGGCACACATCCAAAGATTTTGGATGGACCGCCCCAGACGATTGGGCCCAATCGACGGTCAGAACCGAAGGTTCTTGGTGGCCCGCGTGGTCTGATTGGCTCAAACAAAACAGCAGTCACACCGTTGCAGCACGGGTGCCTTCAGAAAAGAACAGCTTGTGCGATGCACCTGGTGAATACGTGATGACACGTTACGCCAATTGATGCGTCGAAATAAAAAATCAAATCAATTAGGAAATCAAATGCCATCCACCCCCGCCTCCCCTTTTAGTCTTGTTGGGAAAAAAGGACTTGTCTTGGGCCTTGCCAATGAGCACAGCATTGCGTGGGGCTGTGCGCAAGCTGCGAAACAACAAGGCGCTGAAGTGATTGCCACTTGTTTGAATGAAAAAGCACGCAGCTATGTTCAACCTTTGACTGAACCTGCTGGCATTGAACTCATGACATGCAACGTGGAAGAGCCTGGTGCGCTTGATCAGTTGATTGCGTCAGCGGTAGACAAGCTCGGTCATTTTGATTTTGTGATTCATTCCATCGCCTGGGCTCCCTTAGAGGACTTGCATGCCAACGTCACCGACACCAGCAGCGCTGGATTCGCGCGTGCGATGGAAGTGTCATGCCACTCCTTTGCCACCTTGGCCAAGCTCTGCACCCCTCACATGCCCCACGGTGGCAGCCTATTGACCATGAGTTATTTAGGCGCCAACGAAGTCGTACCGCACTACGGTTTGATGGGCCCCGTCAAAGCCGCATTGGAATCTTTGGTGCGCTACATGGCGTTGGAATTGGGACCTAAAGGCATTCGCGTTCATGCCGTGTCTCCGGGCCCCATCTTGACGCGTGCGGCATCAGGCATCGAATCATTTGATGAATTGATGGAACGCAACATTGCCAAGTCCCCCTTGGGGCGCTTGGTCAAGTTGGAAGAAATTGCCAACCTCTCCACCTTTTTGTGCACCGATGCCTCCAGCGGCATGACAGGGCAAACCATTTACGTGGATGCAGGATCGCACGCGGTGGCTTAACCCATGAAAAAGGCCTCTGAGTATTGCTACTTAGAGGCCTCTGTCTTATCTAATGGTCGGTGTGAAAGGATTCGAACCTTCGACCCCTTGCACCCCATGCAAGTGCGCTACCAGGCTGCGCCACACACCGAATCAGGCTGAAATTATAACGCCTACTCAGTGCAGCTCAGAGAGCAGGTCGCGAATTTGTGTGAGTTCTTTTCGCAAGGTTTGCAGCGCTTCATCGCTGCTGCTCAACGCGAGTGGCGGCAGCTCATGTGCATCGTCTGATTCGAGCTCCAAGTCATCCTCAAACCCCTCGTCATCAGGCAAATCGACATCGATCAACTCGCCACCAACACGGCGACGTTCACGCTCGGATTGCACCAGCTCTTGCAGCTTGTTGCGTGCGCCGGTGATGGTGAAACCTTGGTCATACAAGAGGTCGCGAATGCGGCGAATCATCAGCACTTCGTGGCGCTGGTAATAGCGGCGATTGCCGCGACGCTTCATGGGACGCAGCTGCGTGAATTCCTGTTCCCAATAGCGCAGCACGTGCGGCTTGACGCCGCACAACTCACTCACTTCACCAATGGTGAAGTAGCGTTTCGCTGGAATGGGGGGAAGGAGGGATTTCTCCATGAAAATCAGAGGCTTGTAAACGGGACCGCAGAGGTTACACGAAGATTGTCCATGAATCACAGGGGGCGACAGTTTTGACAAAAAAAAGAGGCCTGGTCGGCCTCTTTTTCAATCAGTTGTCAACTTTGGGATTACTGATGCCCTGTATTTGTTCTTTCAATTTGTGACTCGCGTGAAACGTCACGGCACGACGCGCTTCAATCGGAATCGATTCCCCTGTGCGCGGGTTGCGACCAGGGCGAGGCGCCTTGGTGCGAATTTGAAAATTGCCAAAGCTTGAAATTTTCACATCGGTGCCATCGACCAAGCTTTGTGCGATGAGGTCAAAGAAGGCATCAATCATGTCTTTGGACTCACGCTTGTTCAGACCAATTTGTTCAAACAACAAATCAGCCAACTGCGCTTTGGTCAGCGCGGGCGTTTCTAGGCTCTCAAAAGAAAGTTCCATACGGTTCTCTTTAACGTGTGAACATCAAGCGCGCAAACGCGCAGACACTTGGGCGGCCAATTCAGCCAACACGGCTTGCACCATGCCTTCGATTTGGGCTTCGTTCAAAGTGGCTTCATCGCTGTTGAGCGTCAAGCGCACAGCCAAGCTCTTTTCGTCCATCGCCATGGCTGCGCTTTCAGCCTTGGGGCGATACACGTCAAACAACACGGCATTGCGCAGCAAGCCTTGTGTTTGAGCGGCATGTACGGCGGCCATCAATTGGGCGTGCGTGACGCTGTCTTTGACGATCACAGCAATGTCGCGCTCGACGTTGGGGAACTTAGCCACACTGGTGGACTTGGGCACATCGCGGTGCAACACGGCATCAAGTGAGAGTTCAAACATCACGGGGGCTTGAGCCAAGTCCCAACCTTGACGCCAGCGTGGGTGCAACTCGCCCACATGGCCCACGGCTTGACCATTGACCAACACTTTGGCACAGCGGCCAGGGTGCATGGCTGGGTGCTCAGCCGCTTCAAACTGCGGCACAGCGGGGGTCAACAAAGCTTCCACATCGGCTTTCACGTCGAAAAAGTCTGCAGCTTGCTCTTTGGTGCCCCATTGCAAAGGTGCAGCGCTGCCAAAGGCAATGCCTGCCACGTGCATGGGTTGGTCAAAGCCTTGCACGGTGGTGTCTGTGTTTTGCACAGACGCGTCTTTGTGGAACACGCGACCAATTTCAAACACGCGCACGCGTGAAGCCTTGCGGTCCACGTTGAACTTCACCACGTTCAGCAAAGAGCCCAACAAGGTGGAGCGCATCACACTCATTTGGCTGGCGATGGGGTTGAGCAATTTGATGGGGTTGGCGTTGCCTGCCAACTCGTGTTCCCAACGCTCATCCACAAAGCTGTAGTTGATGGTTTCTTGGTAGCCCAAGGCCGCCAAGTGGTGGCGCAAGGCGTGTGGGCTGCGTTGTGCTTCTTGGCACGCGCTGGCCGTGATGGGCGCCAAAGGTGGCGTGGTGGGCAGGTTGTTGTAACCCACCATGCGCGCCACTTCTTCGATCAGGTCTTCTTCGATTTGCAAATCAAAACGGAAGGATGGGGGCTGCACGGTGACAACGCCCTCGCCCTCAGTCACAGGCAAGCCCAAACCACGCAAAGCATCTGCCACGCGTTGTTGCGTGAGTGGCATACCGATGACTTTCTCAGCACGTGCCACGCGCAGCGTGACCGGCTTGGCCACGGGCATGTTCACGCGTTGGTCGTCGATGGGGCCCACGGTTGTGTTGGGCGTACCGCAAATGTCAATCACCAACTGGGTGATGCGCTCGATGTGCTCCACGGTCAACTCGGGGTCGACACCACGCTCAAAGCGGTGACCCGCATCGGTGCTGAAGTTGAAACGGCGTGAGCGGCCGGCGATGGCCGAGGGCCACCAGAAAGCAGCTTCGATGTAAATGTTTTGCGTGTCGTCATTCACAGCGGTGGCGTCGCCACCCATGATGCCTGCCAGCGATTCAACTTGATGCGCGTCAGCGATGACGCCCACTTTGTCGTCCACGCTGACCGTGTTGCCATTCAAGAGCTTGAGCTGTTCACCCGCTTTGCCCCAACGCACATCCAAGCCACCTTGAATTTTGTCGAGGTCAAAGATGTGCGAAGGACGGCCCAGTTCGAACATCACGTAGTTGGAGATGTCGACCAAGGGGCTCACGCTGCGTTGGCCGCAACGGGCCAAGTGGTTCACCATCCATGCAGGGGTTTGGGCTTTGGTGTTCACACCACGCACCACGCGGCCTGAGAAACGGCCACACAAATCAGGGGCGCTGATTTTCACAGCCAAGGTCTCTTGGTTGGTCGCGGCAACGCTTGGGAATGCGGGGGCCTTCAACGGTGCGCCGGTGAGGGCTGACACTTCACGGGCAATGCCGTACACGCTCAAGCAATGCGCCAAGTTAGGCGTGAGCTTCAACGTCATCAAGGTGTCGTCGAGGTTCAGGTACTCGCGGATGTTTTGGCCCAGAGGTGCATCGGCTGGCAGCTCAAGCAAGCCACCGTTGTCGTCGGCAATTTTCAATTCTTTGGCCGAGCACAACATGCCTTGGCTTTCCACGCCACGCAGCTTGCCCACTTTGATTTTGAAGGGCTTGCCGTCTTCTCCGGGTGGCAACTCTGCGCCCACTGTAGCGCATGGAATTTTGATGCCCACGCGTGCATTGGGTGCACCGCACACGATGTTGAGCAAAGCGCCCTGCCCCACGTCCACTTGGCAAATGCGCAAGCGGTCAGCGTCTGGGTGTTGCACGGCTTCTTTGATTTCACCGACGACGATGCCTGTGAAAGGCGGTGCCACGGGTTGGAGTTCTTCCACTTCCAAACCGGCCATGGTCAAGGTGTCGGCCAGCTCTTGGGTAGTCAGTGAGGGGTTGCAGAATTCGCGCAACCAGGATTCGGGGAATTGCATGATGAATCTCGTGTGTGCGTGAAGTTATTGGAACTGGCTCAAGAAGCGAATGTCGCCATCGAAGAACAAGCGCAAGTCGTTCACGCCGTAACGCAGCATGGTGAAACGGTCCATGCCCATGCCAAAGGCAAAGCCGATGAAGCGCTCGGGGTCGAGGCCCATGTTGCGCACCACGTTCGGATGCACTTGGCCTGAGCCACCCACTTCGAGCCAACGGCCTGCCAAAGCGCCGCTTTGGAATTGGATGTCAATCTCAGCGCTGGGCTCGGTGAATGGGAAGAAGCTGGGACGGAAGCGCAGCACCAAGTCATCGCTCTCAAAATAGGTGCGACAGAAATCAGTGATGACCACTTTGAGGTCTTTGAAGCTCACGTTCTCGCCAATCCACAAGCCTTCGCATTGGTGAAACATGGGCGAGTGTGTGGCATCGCTGTCCACACGGTAGGTGCGGCCCGGGGCGATGACGCGAATTTCGGGCATGCCTTGACCGGCATCCAAACGCGCTTGGTAGCGCTTGACGTGTTGCACGGCGTGGCGCACTTGCATGGGGCTGGTGTGCGTGCGCAACAAGTTGGGCGCTTCGGCGCTGCCACCTTCCACATAGAAGGTGTCGTGCATGGAACGTGCGGGGTGGTCTTCGGGCGTGTTGAGCGCGGTGAAGTTGAACCAGTCGGTTTCAATCTCTGGGCCTTGGGCCACTTCAAAACCCATGGAGCCAAAAATGGCTTCGACACGTTCGAGCGTGATGGTCACGGGGTGCAAACCGCCAGCCATACGAGCGCGACCGGGCAAGGTCACGTCGAGGGCTTCGGCTTTGAGTTGGGTCTCGAGTTCGGCATCGGCTAAGGCTTGGCGGCGCGCCGTGAGCGCGGCTTCAATCGCTTGCTTGGCCACGTTGATGGCGGCACCGGTCGATTTCTTTTCTTCGACGCTCAATGCGGCCATGCCTTTCATCATCTCGGTGATGCGGCCTGACTTGCCCAAGAACTGGGCTTTGGCGTTTTCAAGATCAGCCGGTGTGGTGCTTTGTGCAAACAGGGCCTGGGCACTGGCGACCAGAGAGTCCAACTCGTTCATAAGAATTCGGGGAATGAGAAAACAAAAAAGGGATTGAAGCTGTGTAGCCCCAACCCCTTTACTCGTGGGTGGTTAACCCTTGGCTATCAAGCGGCCAATTTGGCTTTGACTTGATTCACGATGCTGGTG